>Ga0209578_10000087_pt1 | contig 204153 bp, 188 predicted proteins | sample tdAd472_FD_187127 | JGI IMG/M metagenome (GOLD analysis project Ga0209578, IMG submission 187127) | Marine sediment microbial communities from the Atlantic coast under amendment with organic carbon and nitrate - tdAd47.2 (SPAdes)... | ecosystem: Environmental > Aquatic > Marine > Coastal >... | reverse complement strand
ATCGACGCGTTGATCGAGCCCAGCGACGCCATCGCCTGGGAAAGCTCCCGGATCTCCTCGTCGTCCATCTTCTCGAACAGCGCCGCCGAGTGCTGCTGGCCCACCGCCAGCATGAACACCGCTGCCTTCTGCATGCCGGTCAGGGAACGGAAATCGTCTTTCACGCGGGCCATGGCGAAGCCTCCGAACCGTTATTTCGCTTAGGATTCCTGATACATCCAGGCGCGCAGGATCGAAAGGGCCTCGTCCGGGTGCTTGTCGACGATCTCGCCGACCTTCTTCACCGAAGAGGCCTTCACGCGGCCTTCGACGCGGTCGATATCGATGAGTTCCTCGAAGTGCTCCTCTTCGGGGCCCATCTCGGACGGAGCCGGCACACCGGCCTCGCCCGGGCCGGCAAGCGCCGGGCGACCGGATGTATGGTCGGCCAGCAACTGCTCGCCCATGGCTTGCGCCGACGGGATGCTTTCGAGCGCGCGGGAGATCAGCGGCCGGACCACCAGCAGCAGCACCAGCAGCACCACGATGATGATGACCAGCATCTCCGCGAACTTGAACACGTCGTTCTTGGTCAGGCCGAAGATCCACAGATCGATGGGCTCGTCCGGCGGCACGAACTCGGCGAACTCCATGTTGATGACCTCGACCGTGTCGCCGCGGTCGGCATTGAAGCCGATGGCGCCACGCACCAGGGTCGCCAGCAATTCCATTTCGGCGTTGGAGCGCGCCTGATACACCATGTCGCCGCTGTCGTTCTCGACGCGCTTGCCGTCGACCAGCACGGCCACCGACATGCGCTTGATGACGCCGGCCTCGCGGACGTGGTTCTTAACGGTCTTGGAAATCTCGAAGTTGACGGTTTCCTCGGTGCGGGTCTCGGCCGCCTGGCTTGTCGCGTTGTCCCCCGACTGCAAGTTGGGGTCCGGAAGGTTGGTGCCGACGGAAACCGGCGGCTGGCCTTCGCTATCCTTGTTCGACGAGGTCTGTTCGACGGTCTGCGTCGAGCGCACCACCTGGCCGTCCGGATTGTAACTCTCTTCCTGGGTGCTGATGCGGTCGAAGTCCATCTCCACGTTGACCTCGGCACGGACCTTGCCGAAGCCAGCGGTCTTTTCCAGCAGTTCCTCGATGGTCTTTGCCAGCCGAGTCTCCAGCGAGCGACGGCGCTGATCGGCCTTGAGGGTGATGGCGGAGGTCGAATCCTCGTCCTCGAAAGCGCCGGCCAAAAGCTTACCTTTGTTGTCGACGACGGAAATGCGGTTCGGCGTCAGGCCCGGAACTGCGGTCGCCACCAGGTATTGGATGGCGTTGACCTGTTCGTTGTTGAGGCGCGTGGCACCGCGCATGCTGAGCACCACGGAGGCGCTAGGTTGCTGTTTCTCACGGCTGAACAGCTCGCGCTTGGGCATCACCAGATGCACTCGCGCCGATTTCACCGATGAAATGGTCTGGATTGTTTTCGACAGCTCGCCTTCCAACGCGCGCACGAGGTTCACGTTCTGCATGAAGTTGGTGGTGCCGAGCGATTCCTGCTGGTCGAAGATCTCGTAACCAATGGTACCGCCGCCGGGCAGGCCGAGATCGGCGAGGGTGAGCAGCACGCGGTTGGCCTGGTCCGCCGGGACGTAGATCTCCGAGCCGCCCTTGCGCTGTTCGTAGGGAACACCCATGCCGCCCAACTGGGCGATGATCTTGTTGGAATCGGCCGAGTCCAACTCACCATAGAGGCGCCGCATTTCCGGCGCGCCGATCTTACCGATGACGAGAATGAAGCCGACCACCATGGCGATCATGACGCCGCCGAAGATGGCGAGCCGCATCGGCCCAAGATTTCTCAAAGCTTGTGCGATTGTGTCCACGTCGAACCCCGTATCAACCCATTATTGCGGGGGATTTCCCCCGTCCGGTGCCGGCCCCAACCCATACGGACGGCATCAGTCCTTATCCACGCCTGGATGCTAAGGCTCGGAGTCTGAAGAAGAGGTTAACAGTGGGCAAAAATTGCCTATCGGCGCTCAGGCGGAGGCGTGACGGTATTTCTTCAATCGCGTGGCGCGCAGGCCGTCCATGCCGTGGCTGTCGAGCAGCCGTTGCCAGGACCGGAATTCATCGATGGTCAGATTGTAGCGCTTGAGCGCCTCGTCGAGGGTGATCAGACCGCCGCGCACGCCGGCGACCACTTCGGCCTTTCGCCGTACCACCCAACGCTTGGTGCCGGGCGACGGCAGGTCCCCGCGCGACAGCGGCGTGCCGTTCGGACCGGCAATGCATTTCGGGGCCTCATTGGGCGTCGATAGATCCGTTTGTTGGTGGCTCATGGCAGCAATTTACGGACTTCCCTCGGGTTCGGATCAAGTGCCCGAACACGCTAGCGCAAGGCTGTTAATGAATGGCTAAAAAGTAAGGTTAAAAGCCGGTAACCATATTCGCCCGGGTCAAGGCGGTAGCGAGGACGGCGGCCATGACAGTTCGCGGGGTGGGTGCTAACGTGGTGGCCCATCCTTTTTTCCCTCGGCCAAGGCCTGTACCACACGTGAAACCCATCCCGCCGCATCTATCCGAGCCGCTTCGCCGCGCCCTTGAATTGCATCGCGGCGGCAATTTGGCGGCGGCGGAGGATGTGTATGCGGGCCTTATCGACGAGGCCGGCGACCATGAGGTCGTGCTTTGCAGCTATGCCTCGGCGATCCTGGCGCAGGACCGGCCCAAGGATGCCCAGGCGCTGCTTGAGAAAGCCGTGTCGGTGGCGCCCGACTATGCGCAAGCGCACATTTTCCTGGGCGAGGTCTATCGTCAGTTGGCACGGTTCGAAGAGGCGCTGGCGGAAATTCGCCGCGGGTTGGAGATCAATCCGAAATACCTGGAAGCCCATATCGGTCTCGGTGACCTTTTGGTGGACCTCTACCGGTTGGATGAAGCGCTCGAGACCTTTGACGTCGCCATGCAGATGAAGCCGAAAAGCCCGTTGATCGGGACCAAGCGCGCGCAGGTTCGTTTTTACCTGGGTGACATCGACCGGGCCGAGGAGGAAATTCGCGAAATTCTCAACCGTTATCCCAATCACGCCGAAGCCCATTGGGTGTTGTCGTGCATCTGCCTGGCCAAGGGCGGATACGACGAAGGCTGGCACGAGTATGCGGCGCGTTGGTCGATCGCCAAGACGCCGCCGGCCACCACCCGCACCGACCGGCCGCTATGGGATGGCGGCAGCTTGCAAGGCCGGAACCTTCTGGTCTGGCCCGAGCAGGGGCTCGGCGACGAGATCATGTTCGCGACCTGCATCCCGCAATTGCTGCGCGATGCCGAGCCGGCACGCTGTATTTATGTCTGCGACCGGCGGCTGGCGCCGCTGCTGGAGCGGACCTTCCCGGAGTTGACCGTCGTGCCGACCGAGAAAATGCACGGCGGCGAAGTCTCGCTGCAGGTGCCGAACTTCGACGTTCAGACCTGCTGCGGCGACCTGCCGCAGTTCCTCAGGCGCTCGTCCGAGGCCTTCAAAGAGCCGCTGCCGGCCTTCCGGCCCGACCCAGAGAAGCTGGTGAAATGGCGCGCGCGGATCGAGGCGCTCGGCGAGGGACCGAAGATCGGCATCGCCTGGCGCGGCGGCATGACGCTGCGCATCCGTAGTCGCAAATCGGCACCGCTGGATTTCATGCCCGATCTTTTGCGCACCCCCGGCGCGCATTTCATCAACTTGCAGTATGGCGACGTCGCCGATGACCTGGCCCGTATGCGCGCGGACAGCGGCGTCACCGTGCACCATTGGGACGACATGGATGCCATTGCCGATCCGGACGACCAGCTCGCGCAGATCGCCTGCCTGGACCTGGTGATCCAGACCTCCAATGCCTCCGCGCACATGGCCGGCGTGCTCGGCCGGCCGGTATGGAACATGATTCCCTTCATCCCCGAGTGGCGCTGGCTGTTGGAGGGTGAGCGCTGCCTGTGGTATCCGACGATGCGGCTTTTCCGCCAACCGGAACTGGGCAACTGGGCGCCGGTGTTCGCCAAGGTTGTCGGCGAATTGAACCGCTTCGTCGCCGAACGCACGGACTGAAAAGACGCGAGGCCCGGTACCGGGTGGAAGCCGGCACCGGGCCCCTGGGTTGGGACGGTGGGTTGTGGAACCGTCTAGCGTTTCGTTCGCAGCAGCTCTTCGAGCATTTCGTCGGCGGTGGAGATGATCTTCGCCGAGGCGGAGAAGGCCCGCTGCACGACGATCATCTTGGTGAATTCCTCACCGATATCGACCGTCGACTGTTCGAGCGAGGCCTGCACCACCTGGCCGGCGGGACCGTTGTCGGCTTCGCGAAGCGTCGCGTCGCCCGACGCCTGGGTGGCGTTCCAGACGTTACCCGTGCGGTTGTCCAGCGCGTTGACGTTGACGAAGGTGGCGATCGGGATTTTGTACACCGGCCGCGTTTCGCCGTTGTCGAACAGTGCCGTGACCAGGCCCTTCGAGTCGATCGTGACACCGGCGAAGGTGCCGAACTGCGAGCCGTCGGTGGTGATGAACACCGGCGTGAACTCGGCGCCGAACTGGGTCATGCCGTTGGCCTCGCCGACGGTGCCGAGATCGAGGGTGAGCTGCTCGGTCCGGTTGGGGTCGTCGTCCATGTCGAAGGCGCCGTTCTCGAAGCCGAGAATTTCGACCTCGGCGACGTTGAAGGCGCTCGGGATACCATCGGAGTTGAAGATAATGGCATTCGATTTGTCGATGGTGACGGCGTTGCCGGCCGTGTAGGTCGCCGTCGTGTCCGGTTCTGTCGGCATGTTCGCGGTCGTGCCGCCAAAAGTCACCGTGTAACTCGACGTGAGGTTGCCAAGGACAAGTGTGTTGGCGCTGCTGTAGGCGACGGTCGTATCGTCGCGGTTGGCGGTGCGGGTCCGAACCGTATTCGCGCCGGTCGCGAAGTTGTCGTCCTGGCCTTCGATTGCAGATTCCAGATCGGCGAGCGTATCGTGCAAGACGTTGGCGATGGAGTCGCCGGGATCGGCGTCGGCCGTGGCCACGGTGAAGGCGGTTACCAGTTCAATCTTGGAGCCGGTGGAGTTGACCGACGCGACGGTGTAGGTGGCGTCGTTGTCGGTGCCCGGGAAGGTAATGATGTCGCCCGGCTGGAAGTTGGTGAACGGTGTGCCGCTGGACGTCACCGTCTGGGCGCCGGCCTCGAAGGTGAGGGTGCCGAGCGACGCGCTGCCGATGGTGGTTTGCATCGCTACCGTCGTGTTCCCGCCGGCGGAATCCGCGGCTTCGGCCGTCGAGAACGTATAGGTGTTGCCGTTGATGGTGACGGTCTCGCCGTGCAACGGCGGCTTAGAAAACGTGAACTGCTCATAGTTGCGGTAATCGGTATTGGTCTTCCGCACCGTGAATGAGGTTTCCTGGCGCGTTGCGAAGGTGCCGGAGGTGGTCAGCAGACCGGCCGGGTTGACGACCATGCCGGATTGGCCGCTTTGGCCGGTGCCGTCCTCGGTGAACAGCAGGGCGGCGGAGTTGCCGGGGTTGAGCTTGACCCGGTTGTTGATGGTGTCGAAATCGGAATCGGAGGCGAGGATCTCGGAGAGCAGCGCCGACACATCCTCGGCGATCGAGGTTGTGGAACTGGTGTCGACCTTCTTCAAGGTCGCGGTCTCGGTCACCGACGAGTTCGAGTCGAATTCGTAGGTGATGCCCTCGATGACCACCGTGGCGCCGTCCGCCGGGCGGGAGATGAATTCCAACTGGCCGATACTCTTGAAGGCATTGCCGGAAGAGTCTTCCAGCGTCAGCACCTCGGTGCCCTGCGGCGGGTTGGCGGTAATGTCCCACTGATTGTCGCGGTCCGTCTTGGTGTAGAGGTAGCTCATGGTGTTGGCGTTGCCGAGTGTGTCGAAGAACTGCACGTCGGTCTTGTGGGTCACGCCGGCGGAGTCGTTCGATGGCAGGTTGGCGCCAATGGCGATGTTGGTGGTCGCCGCCGCGGTGCCGCCGACCCGGTTCAGGTTGACCGTCGCCAGATAGTCGGTGGAGATGACGTTCTGGTTGGGGATGGTCAGCGAATTGTTGTTCGGAGTGACGGTGCCGAGCGCGGTCACCGGCCAGGCCTGGAGGTAGTAGCCCGAGGTGTTGCGGAGAAAGCCCTCGTTGTCTTGGAAGAAGGAACCGGCGCGGGTATAGAGGAATTCATTGTTAATGGTCGGCACATTGGCCTCGTTGACCACGAAATAGCCGGAACCGGAGATGGCGATATCGGTCTGTGACGTCGACGCCTGCAACAGGCCCTGGACGCCGGTGTCGGTCCGCGGTTTCGACTGCACGCCGCCAGCGGAGTAGAAGGTCGTGGATGTCTGTTTGGTCACCAGCGTCGAGAAGTTGACGATGGTGGTCTTGTAGCCGATCGTCGAGACGTTGGTGATGTTATCCGAAATGGCACCCATGGCGCTCGATTGCGCCGTCAGGCCGGATACGCCGGAACTCAGTGATCCAAACAGTGTCATGGTCTTCCTCCTTACCGTTGCCCGGCTCCGCCGCCGGTCAAGAAATGCTTAAACTTGTGGTCTCTTCAGCGGCTGCCGGTTTAGGGCGCCGCGGATTGGTTCCTATTGGCTGCTTTGGGGCGTGGGTTCGATCGGTTTCTTCACCGAGATGAGGGTGTCCACGCCAATGCTCAGATTGTCGCCGACGAATAGCTCGCTCTTGCCGTTGTCGACGCCGGCGCCAGTGACGGTGCCGAACACGGTGTATTCTTCGATTTGGACTAGCTTATTTTCATGATCCTTGGCGCTGACCAGCAACGTGTAGATGCCGTCGGGCACTTGGTTGCCGTTTTTGTCGAGGCCATTCCAGTTGAAGCTGTGCGCGCCGGCAGCGGTATCGACGTCCTGGTAGAAGACGTTCAAACCGCCGCTGTTGGCGATGTTGATGGTCGCGCTCCTGACGCCCGCGGGCAGGGAATAGGTGAATTCGGCTTTGCCGTTTTCCACCGGCAGGCTCTGGCTGGTGAATTCGACCCGGTTGCCGATGAAGTCCACCATCTGCGAGATCTGACTGGTTTCCTGCAGGTTGAGCAGCTTCTCCAGGTTGGAGTTCTGGTAAATCTGCTGCTCGACGCTGGCGAATTGGACCAACTGAGAGGTGAACTCATTGGCGTCCAGCGGGTCTAGCGGATCCTGGTTCTGCAACTGTGCCACCAACAGGTTGAGAAACTGGTTGAGATCGTCTTCCAGTTTCGCGCTCGCCTGTTGCGACTGCGATCCGTCGGTGGCGCTAGAGTTGTCAACGTTGCCGATGATGGACATAGGTTATCTCCTGGCGCGGGCGCCGTTTACGCTTTCACGTCGATGCGGCCGTCGCCCAAGACGATGTCTTGTGGGGTCAGGATCAATTCGGGTTCCGGTTCGACCGTGTCGGCGGCGTCGGCGACATCACCGGGCAGACCGGCATTTCCGTCACCCTGGTCGGCGTTCTGGCCGTCTTCACCGCGCAGGTTGAAGGCCAAGTTGCCGGAGTCCAGGTCGATGCCGCCTTCCTGAAGTGCTTTCTGCAATTCCGAGGAGTCGCGGCGCAGAAGGTCGAGGGTATCCTTATTGTCAGCGGTGACGACGGCGGTCATGCGTCCGTCGTGGGCCAGCTCCACCTTGACCTCGACGCGGCCGAGTTCGGCCGGGTTGAGGCGGATGGAAATCTTGTCGTTGCCGGCCTGCAGGGCGCGGGTGATGCGCACCGAAACCTGCTCGGCGGGCGAGGGGCCTTGCTGGCCGCGTGCCTGGGCCGCGTGCTGCGCCTGCTGCGCCTGATGGTTCTGCTGGGCCTGTTGCGCCTGGCCGCTGCCGGTGACGTTGCCGCTGGTGGACGAACCCTCGGTGCCGGCCGAGGCACCGGTCGAGGCGCCGCCGGCATGGGTGGCGTTCGATGCGGCGGTCGGGCCCTTGGCCTCGCCGCCGGCCTGGGCCAGCATCTGCGCCTGGCCGTTCTGTGCGTTGGCCTGGGCGTTCTGACCCTGAGCCTGACCACCCTGCGGCTGACCGGCCGAGGTCAATGCGGCCTGTGCCGGGCCGGCCTGGGCGGCGTGCGTACCCGCCTGCTGTGAACCTTGCGCCTGGCCCTTGGCTTCCGGCGCCAGGCTGGCGCCGGCGGCGAGCGTCGCGGTCGGACGCGAAGTCAGGGTCTCGGCTTCATTGGCGACATTGACATTGACCTGCATGCGCACGTCGTTGCCGAGCGCGCGGGCCATCTGCTGGGCCTGCTGCTGGATGTTGGATTGGCCTTTGGTGGCGGTTTCAGCCTGGCCCTCGCCCTGGCCGCCTGAATTGGCCTGGACCTGCGCCTGGGTACCGGTGGCGTTCTTGCCGGCGTTGGCCGTCGAATGGACGCCAGATTCCTTGGCCGCACCGTTGGCGGCGGCGGCGATGGCCGACATGGGATTGGATTTCGCGGTTTCCGACGCCTGGCCGTCTTCGCGAAGCGCGTTGACGCCAGCCTGGGCCAGCATCTGCGCCGGATTGAGACCGGCATCCGCTTGCATGGCCTGCGCGGCGGCGGTGGCCACGTCGGCGACTTCGGGGCCGTTCTTGCCGTTGTCGCTATTGGCGTTGGCATTTCCCTGGCCGCTGTTCTCGTCCGGCGCGGCGTCGGCGGTCTCGGTTCCGGCATCGTCACCGGTGCCGGCCTGGTCGCTGCCGCGGCGGTCGTCGGCCGCCGGGCGGTCCGCGTGTGCCGACTTGTCGGTATAGGAATCGTCACGATCCGCGCCGTCACGGGATTGGCGGCCGGCGCTGGCGTCGTCCCTCGGCGCCTCACGTGTCTCGTGCGGCTCGTTTTCGCCATGATCGTTGCGCGCGGTTTCGCCGCGGTTGTCGCCGTGATCGTCGTCACGACCGCGCTGGGCGCGCTGGACATCGTGATCGTCGTGCTGGCCGCCGCGGCCGTCGTCATATTGTTCGGCCGGTTCGCGCGGCTCGGAAACCGCGGTGATGCCGCGGCGTTCCGCGATCGAACTCAAGCCCGTGTCGGCATTGCTGCCGACCTGATGCACAAGATCCTTGAAGGTTCCGGCCAACGCCGCCAAGGCCGCGGCCTTGTCGGTTTTCTCGCGCGGGCCGCCGCCGCCAGCTTGGGCATCGATAACGTTGTTGGGCTTGATCGACATATCATTCATGGCTCATGCGTCCTCAGTAAAAGCGAAATACGGATTGCGCTGTCCTCGATTTGCAAACCCCGGGCCAGTTTTTGGAAATCTCATAAGATGCTGAAAATGAATATAAAATCGCTCAGGTGTTGGTAACGGTACCGGCTGGATAGGTCAGCACCCGGCAATTTTTGACCTGTTGGCAGGGATGAATTTTCCGCTTTGTCGCCATTGCCCCGTATTGGGTTCTATTGGCCGGTGAATAAGGTCGTATTTTTCTATTGCGTTTCTATTTCGAAACCTGTATTGTCTGGAATCGGAAAAGTATATGTGCTCCAGAAAGGAGACTTGATATGGCTAGAATGACCAAAGCTCCTGCCTGTTCTGCCCAACCTTCGGCGGAGGAGGCTTTTGTGCTGGCAAATGTCTTGCACGCTGCGAGTGCTATTTTTTCAGATCCCATCACCCTCGGATTGAACTGCAAGGGAACGCATGGTGCGACCCGACAGTCCGCGCGTGTGGTTTTTACCTTAGGAGGGTAGAAAAATGACCTCGCGTGTAAACAATTTGCCCCCGCCGTGGCCGAATCAGGCATTGGCTCAGGCACGGGAAGCGAGCCAGGTCTCCGTGAAATCACCTGCGGAGGCCCAGTCTGGCGAACCCGTCGATGAGGTTGCCATCTCGGCGGCAAAGCCCCCTGCGTCGGAGAAGGCTTCGAACGTCGATGTGAAGCCCGACGTCCACGAAGAGAAAAGCTCCGCTGACAAAGCGGTAACCGGGCACGTGAACATCGTGGCGTGAAGATCGGTCGGATTTACCTCGACCGCTTTACGTACACACCTATGAAAAATTTATGGCCAGCCCGGACGAACGGTTCGGGGCAGGATTTCTTTTGCCGGAGCCGATCTGGTATAGTCGGCCCGTATCTGTTGAATATCCGAACGAATGCCATAGGGTGGTGGTAGCATTCACGGACAATCCCAGGTCGCGGATGAAAGGAAGGCCGAAGTGCCGCTGAAGCTAGATTTCAAGTCCGGCGAGAAGATGGTCATCAACGGTGCCGTGGTCGAAAACATCGGGCCCAATGCCAAGATTCTCGTCCACAATATCGCAGCCATCTTGCGCGACAAAGAGGTGCTGACCGAGAACGATGCCGTGACCCCGGCGGCGCGCGTCTATTTCGCGCTTCAATGCGCCTACGTATTCCCGGAAAAGCATGATCGCTACATCAAGATGTTCGACACATATTTGCGCGACTTCATCAGCGCCTGCCCGAGCGCGACCGAAATCGCCGACGAAATCCGCAATAACGTCAACGCCGGCGATTTGTATAAGGGCCTGAAAGGCGTGCGGCGGCTGATTGGCCACGAGGCGGAAACGCTGAGTTCGTTCCATGAAGGCATGGCCAAACTTGCGGCGATGGCCGAAACCGATGAAGCCGAGATGGCGGACTGACGGCTCAAGCCACTGCAAGAAAGGATGAACCACCGTGACCGATTCGGACATGAGTGACGCGGGGGACGCCGAAATCACTCCCGAGCAGGTTGCCGAACTCGTTCAGACGGCCCATGCCCGGGGCCTGATGGCGGTGGAACAGGGCGATGTCGCCGGCGGTGAAAAGATTTTTCACGGCATATTGGAGATCGACCCGAAAAACGCCGAGGCGCTCAATGGGCTTGGCGTGATCAGTTCCTCGAAAGGCGACTTGAACGCGGCGGAACGGTACCTCCGACAGGCGGTCGAGATCGATAGCCAAAACAGTCAGTATCATCGCAATCTGGGTTTCATCTACGCTGGACGCGGCCGCTTGAAACGGGCGGTCCGTTCCCTGACCGAGGTGGTGCGGCTCGACCCCGACGATACGGAAGCCCGTTATCGCCTGGCCTGGGTCCACCAAGGCCGGGGTGAGGCCGCCGAATTTGAGTCCGGACTTCGTGAACTCCTGGACGTCGACGCAAGCCACGCCGAGGCCAACAACGATCTCGGCTGCCTATTGGCGCAGCGGGGCCGGCTGGATGAAGCGGAACCGTATTTGCGCCAAAGCGTTGAGGCCAAACCAGAAAATGCCGCGTTTCGCAGCAACCTCGCCAATACCCTGATGATGACCGGGGACGTGGCGCAGGCGCGCGACGAATTCTCCGTCGCGGTCGAAAGCGATTCCGGCCATGTCGAAGCGATCAAGGGTTTGGCGATGGCCGAGCGGGTGCTGGGGCATCTCGATGCCGCCATGGCGGCTGCCGAAAAAGCACTGGCCCTGGCGCCGGGCGATGCGAGTACGGAAAACCTGGCCGGCACGATCTGCAAGGAACTCGGGCGCTATGACGATGCTCTGGCGCATTTCAAGAAAGCCTGCGACCTCGCCGAAGGCTTCGCTCCGGCGCGATCTAACATCGCCATGATCGAACTGTTGCGGGGGGAGTGGAAGGCCGGGTTCAGCGACTATGAGGCGCGGCGCTTCGATTCCAGCATCGTCTCGCCCAGGAGCGACCTGAAGCGGCCGCAATGGGATGGCTCGGACCTGGAGGGCCGCTCGATCCTGCTGCTGGCGGAGCAGGGTTTCGGCGATACCATCCAGTTTTCCCGGTTCGCAAGTGGGCTTGCGGCCGGTGGCGGGCGCGTGGTGCTGGAAGCGCCGGAACCGCTGGTGAGGCTGATGCAGACCCTCGGGGACAGCGTCGAGGTGATCGAGCGCGGCTCCGACACCGGCGATATCGACGTCATTGCACCCCTGATGAGCTTGCCCCACCTGACGGGGGTCGAGAATGAGAGCGAGGTGTCCGGCGGGCCCTATCTGCAAGCAGGAGAACCGGCGGCGGAAGCCGCGTCCGTTTTGGCTGGCGCCGGCGGCATCAAGGTCGGAATCAATTGGCGCGGCGCCCCTTCCCACAAGGAAGATTGGAAACGATCGATCGATCCCGGCATGCTGGCTCCCGTCTTGGGCGTCGATGGTGTTGATTTCTTCAGCCTCCACATCGGCGGTACGGAAAAAGTGCCGGCAGGCATCACCGACCTCGCGCCTTATATCGGAGACTTCGCCGCCGCCGCGGCGATCATGGCCGGCCTCGATCTCGTCATATCAGTGGATACGGCGACGGTGCATCTGGCCGGAGCCTTGGGTTGCAAGTGCTGGGTCATGCTGCCGGGCGTGCCGGATTGGCGTTGGATGCTGGGGCGCGACGATACCCCTTGGTATGACAGTCTGACCCTCTATCGTCAGCCCCAAGCCGGGGACTGGGCATCCGTCGTGGCGGCGATTCGCCGGGATTTGCAGAAGCTGACCTCGGTGCGCTAGGGCCGCGCCTTACCCTTTATTCGAATCCGCCATGATGCGCAGGTCTTCGGCGATCCGGTCCAATACTTCGGGCCATTCGCCGAGCACGGTTTGGCGATAGAGCTTCATGGTCGGATACCAGGGTGTCGTCGTACCGTTCAAGCCCCAGCGGAAATCCGGTCCCCGGGCGAGCATGGTCCAAACCGGCTGGCCGATGGCACCGGCCAGGTGGCAGACCGAGGTATCGACAGAGATTACCAGGTCGAGGTTTTTCATGGCCGCCGCGGTATCGGCGAAATCGCCGAACCCGTCGGTGATGTCGATCAGCCCGTCCGGCAGTTCCGTTTCGGACTCCGGCCGCTCGAGAACCATGGAAAAGAAGCTGATTCCCGGAATCGAGAACAGCCGTGAAACTTCCTGCAGGGACGAAGAGCGGAACCGGTCGTTGGTGTGGCCCGGGTTGCCGCGCCATGCGATGCCGACCTTCAATCCCGGGTAGGCGGAAAGCCGTTCGCGCCAGGCCTCGACGTCTTCGTCGACGGGGCTCAGGTAGGGCACATCGGCGGGGACGGTATCTTCGTCTGTCTCGAAGATATAAGGCAGGCTCATCAACGGGCAGTAGCGATGGAAATTTTTCGGTGCGGGAATGGCGTAAAGCACTGCAGAGACGTTCCGCACTGATTGGAACAGGCGCAACAACGGCTTTTGCGACAGCAAGATGACATTGCCGCCCCGTTCGGCAACCTTTTCGGCATAGCGAACGAACTGCAGGCTGTCACCGAAGCCCTGTTCGCGCAGTAGCAGAAGGGTCTTGCCGTCCATCGCCTCGCCGTTCCAGCGCGGCCGCGCATAGTTCAGGTCCTTCAGTTCATCGAGCTTGAAACGCTTTTCGTACTCGATCCAGCCTTCACGCATGTCGCCGAGCAGGAAGAGCGCGAATGCCGTGTAGATCTTGGCGGCGGTATTCTTGTCGTCCAAGGTTGCCGATTTCCGGAACCATTCGAGCGATTCTTCCATCTCCTCCTTGAACATCAGGCAACTGCCGAGACTGAACGCGAAGGTGGTGTTCTCCGGGTCCAACTCACAGGCCTTCCGCAGGTGGCTCTCGGCGTCGTCGAGATTGCCTTGGAAGCGCTTCAGCAAGCCGATGTTGTGATAGGCGGACGGTAGGTTGGGGTTGATCTCCAGGGCCCGATGAAAAGCGTTTTCGGCCTGTTCGTAGCGCTCAGGATCATTGCCGTAGATGGCGCCAAGCTGCTGCCAGAGGGCGACGTTGTCGGGCTCCAACTCGGCGGCCCGGTCGAGTAGTTTTTCCGCTTCCTCGCGGCAATCCTTCTTCGTTTGGATGGTCTGCGCCAGCCGGCGCATGGCTTCCGGATTGTCGGGCGTGATCTCCAGAACGCTACGGAAGACTGTTTCGGCCTCCTTATGACGGCCCTGGGCGAAATAGACCTTCCCCAACTGCAGCCGGTGGCTGGCATTGCCAGGGTCCATGCGCACGGCCTTCCTGGACAGCGTCGCCGCTCTCGGTTTGTCCTCCATGTTCAAGACGGCGAGGGCATGACGCGCGACGAAGTCGGCGTCACGCGTCACCATCGGCGTCAGGATCTTGAACAGCCTGTCAACTTCCGGCCAATTCTGGGCCGTTTCGGCTGCGTTGATGGCATCTTGGATTTCTTTGATGTCGGGTGTTGTGTTCATGCGTTTCGGTTTCAGTCAATCTAGCGGCGGATGGTTTGGGATCGATGGCCGCTTATTTGATGAACTCGTCCTCCCATGGCTCGCCTTCTTCCAAACCTAGGAAAATCTCGACGGCGCGGTCACGCATGCTGTCCAGGAGCTCGCAATACTCCTCGACGAAAAGCTGGTACATGGTCACACGTTCGTCTGGGTCGATGGCGCGGTTGGCATAGTATTCGTAGACCGTGAGCACGGTGAAGACAGTTCCGCGAAACAACATGCAGACGGCATCATCTGCGTGCGCCGGACGCAGCATTCTCGACGTTTCGCGGATGTATTCGAAATCGTCACAGTTTTCGTTCTGCCGCACGACATCCTTGAGTTTCTCACAGAACTCCGAAAGCCGGTCAATGACAGCTCCCTGTTCCCAGGCCATTTCGAAATCCGTTGTTGAATAGACGGGGCAGCTCTCGATCAGGCGCGTCACCAATTCGGCCTTGGTGATCTCGGGCGCTTTCAGTTTACAGGCTTTGGGATGTAGCGGCGCCGCACCCTTGATCAGGGCGCCGTCACCGAGATTGTAGAAAACCCGGCCTCTTTGGATCTCGATCAGCTTTTCCAGACTTTCGCGTGACCACTGGTAGACCGGCAGGGTCCAGACCGTACCGCCAAAATTTCCCGGTACCGGTAAATCCAGATTGGTGATCAATTGCTGCCCGCTAAGTTGTTGTTCGTACCAACTGCCAGCGGCATGGCCGCGGTCCTGGCGCCGTGAGCCGGTGTCGACGCCAATGAAATAGACCTCCCGGAACCCCACGTGCAGCGCGAAGGAAAGGCCGGCGTTCGCGGCCATTGGATCGGGGATGGTGGCGATTTGGTCGCGTGAGCGGGCAAACAGCGGCGCCACGCTGAGGCCAGGACGGAGGAAGTAAATGGCTTCCTTGAACAACTTCGGCATTTCCGGAAACACCGTCGTCGAGCCGACGAAGCGGACGTCCGACAGGTCGAAATCCTCGTTGGCGTCCCGGATGACGGTATAGGCACCATAGCCGCGCTCCGCCATCACCCAGAAGTCCGGCTTGATCCCGTTCTTCATCAGGATATGGATCGAGGTGCCGCAACTGAAAATAGCCGCTTTGTCCTGGTTCTCCTTCAGAAACGGGATAAGCTTGTCGAGCGATGGTCCGGTGGCGACGATGAACGCTGGCAGGCCCGGCCGCTCCTCCAATCGCTTGATCACGCGCGATTTGCCTTCCCCGAGGTTCTTGTAGGTTTGCCCGATCATATTGACTTCATCTTGGAAGAAACCGAGACCCATTACCGCGGTGCGCAGGGTGTCGTTCATCTTCTTGTGAATCTCACTGAAGATCGTGCTGGAATAGTGCTGAAACACGACCGTGCCATCGAGGCTGGCCGGGTTGTGCATCCGGAACATGGACTTGATCTCCTCCGACAAGGTGGTCGGGGAGTCGCGGCGCAGTATGTAAAAGACGCCGCGGTCCTTGTATTTCTCCAATAGGCCGACCCAGTCGAAGACCGATAACGAGTGGTAGATGAAATCAAGGTTGGGCTCGATCAGAACGAGTACCCGACAGCCGGTTCTTTCCAGCACTGTCTCGATGTGACCCCCGAGGCCGATACCGAGGACGATGGCGAAATAGGCGTTCTCGCGATAGGGCATGTGGGTGAAAGTCAGCCCGCTGTCGTCGACCCTTTTGGTGAACGAGTCGAACCAGTCTTTTGAGTGCAGATCGAGACCGGCACCGTCGCCGACGGAATTCATCGTCATGCGGTAGGCGTGGCTGACATAGGATTTGAGCTGGTCGTCCAGGTATTTCTGCTGGCCATCGGGGTAGAGCATGAAATCCTGATAGGCGACATTGGGGTTTCCGTCCTCGTCGAAGACCAAGCGCGAAACCGGCTTGTAGTTGACAAGCTCTGCATGCAGCGACGGCTCGACACGGGCGAGTGCCGCCAGGTTCTTTTTGAACCGCTCTTCCGGGCTTAACTCCGGTCCGCTATCCTCCTCGGCGCCTTCATCGGGAGGGTCGAACTGGTCGTCTTCGTCAACGTTCACGTCGGTGGGCATCGTTCTTGGTTTTCCCTATGTTTCCAGCATCAGCCGCGCCGGCGGCCGGCGGTTTCGAGAGCATCGCGAATTCTGCGCGCCGTTTCTTCCGGTTTGAACAACGACGACGACGAAACGATCTCCCGTAGAGATTTTCGCTCCGACTCCAGCTTTTCGGCATCGGCGACCAGACCTACCGCCGTCTTGCAATAGTCATCTGCGGATTTGGCGGCCCAATTCACGCGGCCGACGGCGGTGAGGATGCTTGTGCCGACAAGGCCCGGCCGCCTCTTTCCAGCCAGGGTCACACATGGGACGCCCATCCATAGGGCTTGCGCGAGTTCTGCCGGACAACTGAATGGAACAGCATCGAGGAAAACGTCGATTTCGCGGAATTGTTTCGGGCGAACGGGAGCCAGCGCGGCGACGATTTCCTCGAGCCTTTTGCTTTGTTCGTCGGCCTCGTCGCCGGAGGTGCTGTTTGAATCTTCGTCCGTGACTCCGTCGTTCAGATCGGCAGGCGGAGAGGGCTCATCGGTTTCCGAGATCGGCAGGAGCACTCGGTCGGCGACGCCGAAATTAGAAAAGTATTCTCGGATTGTCATTCGCGCGTCTTCCGAAATCTGCTCGCTTCCACAGAGTAACAGGCGGGAATTGGACACCGCGTGTAGGACCTCTGACCACAAGGCCGCACATTCAGGTGTCAGGTGCAGAAGGTCGGCGACGCCGCCGAAGGTGACGAATCCCTTGTCGTTCCACGGCAGCGTCTCCGTGGGTTTCAGGCCCATGAAAGGCTCCCTCGCGAAAAGCGAGCCTTCGATGACGATGCAGTCCTGCCCCGGTAGCAGCGCGGCTTGATCGGCGGCCTCGAGAATTTCATCGGACAGTATGTGGGTGATTCCCGGCGCAAGGCCCGGCTCCGGAAGCGTGAAAGCGCCAACCACGGTTTTCGCCGGATGCAGGGCGATCGCGGTCTGCCGGGTTTCGCCGTTGGGACTGGAGAGATCAACCAGGACGTTGAGGTCCTCCGCTTGCAACGTGTAGGAGAGCGTATAGGGGTCGAGATTGTAGATCTCCCGCCAGGCAGCGCACCCTTTCTTGATGTTCGTGGTCACGATATCCGTATGGACGGACTGCTGATAGCCCGCATATCCGACGTTTTTCTGTTCCGGCAAGGCAAACCAATAGTCGAACAGTTCATAGTGTTGGAAGCGAAAAAACTGGTTCGACAGGAATCCAATACGAACGAACGGTGAATCGCTGGGCTCATCGGCGTCGTCGAAATCGGTTCCGTTTTCCTCTTCGAAGCGTTTGTTGAAGGTTAGGGTCGCGCTCTTGAGTTCCTCGAGGGTTGCGATTCGCGATCTCTGCAGGGCATCCATGGCTTGCAAGAACGCTTCGGCATCGTCGTCGGCGAGAGCGAGCGCACGGCGTGCGGCGATGGTGGCTTCTTCACACCGGCCGAGCCCGACCAGCGCGCGGGCGAGAAAAGCCGACGCGGTTGCCGAGCGCGGTTCCAATTGCAAAGCGGCCTGAAAGGCGCCGACGGCCCGACTGTACTTGCGCAAGATGATCGCCACTCGGCCAAGGAGAATGTAGACTTCGATCTTGTTTGGGTTGATGCGGATCTCCGCCGAGCATTCGAGCAGGGCGCGCTCAAAGTCACCGACGTTCGTCAGTCTTTGCGCTTCAATGAAGTGCGTTGACGGCGCCGCACTATCGAAAGCGCCTTTCAAATCTTTCAGCTTGGGCGGCATGCGCATGCTGAACAGGGGGTGTGGATCGAGGCTCGGCGCCAGCTTGGCGAAATAGAGGCCGTCGGACAATTGGCCGATGGTTGTGTAGATGGTGGCCAAGGCGTCTGCGTACTCCGCCACGTCGGGATCCATCTTATGTGCGGTTTCGCACATGGCGATGGCCTGGCCTTCGTCTTTGTAAATATAGGCGATGATGCCCAACAGAAAATACGGCTCCGACGCGGACGGATGCGTCTTGAGGAGGTTATGGCACTGGTCGATCGCCTCATCGTAGGCGCCGCGGTTGGCGTCTTGCATGGCCCGTTCCAGGCTGGCGAACAACTGGTTGTCCACATCGCCTATTTTCGCCACTTCAGGATCGTCGGCGCTGGTGTCTTTGTTCACGGCGTTACCTCCGGTCTTGCGAATACCCGATATCCCAATTCATCGGGGAAGGTGTCGGTCATATTAGGTGTTGGGACAGAATCCGTCCAAAGCATTGAGCAATTTTTCGATCTGGTTGGCCCACGACCAGTTTCGCATGAAGTCGGCACCGTTCTGTCCGATACGTTTGGCTTGGTCACGGTCGGTGTAGGCCTGTTCCATCTTTTCCAAGATCTCTTCGACGGAACTCTCGCCCCAACCGTCGACTCCGGCGTTCGGCAGATGGACGGGACCCTGCGTTTCCAGAGCGTAACATTGATCGGGACCGATCAGGTCCAGTTGCCCGGTGTTGGCGGCGATGACGCAGGGAACCCCGGACGCCATGGTTTCCATGGCCACCAAATTGGTGCCGCCTTCGCAGCGGTTGGGAAACAACGCCAGATCGGCCTCGCGCAGGATATTCGGCATGTCCTCGTTCGGACGCATGCCGACGTCGACGAACTGCTCGGCGGGAATACCATGTGCCGTCGCCCATTCGGTGATGTTCAGCTCGTTCTTGGCCGTGACTTTCGGCATGACGCCCAAGTGTGGGCTATGGATGATTTGCAGCGCCGTTAGCGGCCAAAGGTTTTGCCAGGCCGTGACCAGCAGAGCGTCGTCGTGGCGTTGCGCGAACTGCTGAAATGCCGCCAGCACGATGTCCTGGCCCTTGCGGAAATCCAGCTTGCCGCCGGAAAAAACAACGAACTTATCGCCATAAACACCTTTCTTCGGGCGCGGGCGAAAACGGTCGATATTGACGCCCTGAAAGACGGCGGCGACTTTTTCAAGGCCGACATTTTTCAGAACTTCGGCATTCCATGTCGAGCCCGCGACGATTCCGTCCAGTCGGGACGCCCGTTCCACCGCTTCCGGCGAGAAATCCGTATACTCGGAAAAAATCACCCCGACATTGGTTTCACCGAGAAAGGAACTGCTCAGCAGGCTCCATTCCATGTTGTTGCCCATGGCATGTAGTAGAAGGGTTTCCTTAAGGTTGGCGACCTGGCCCGCGCGCGACATGTGCTGCAGGTTCTGTTCCTGAAAACTGATGACGGAATGCAGCGTCTCGATGGTTTCGGGCGACAGGGATTCGACCGCGATCCGGTCGAGGCAAACCGGGACCGGCTGGCCTCGCTTCAGCAGGTCCAAGACGAGGTTGAGCCCATAAATGCCCCACCCGAACCTGTTCGAGACCGTCCAGGTCAGCGCCAACCATTTATGCATCTTCGTTTCTCCTGAAATCGCTGTTTTGGGGAACCATCGGTTTCAATGGTCACGGGATTGGGGCGGAATCGACTTACCTAGGATTGGTGGATCCGGGGGCATCGGCAGATATTGGGTGAAAATCGATTAAAATTTCGTCTAGGAGAACTTGTTTCCCGGGGATATGTCATGCAAAGGCCGAATGCATTGAGAAGCATGTCATGAGTATACATACATGATGAGCGGTGAAAGACGGTAAATCTTGCTCGGAATCGAATTTCGGTGCAATGACCCGACGGTGGTGCCGTAGCGCGTCGATGATCAGGCCCCAAACCCAGGTCGGCAAAAAAAACCGTTGCACGCGGTGTGGGAAAGGGGTATAAATTGTTTGTTCGGCTAGTTGGGAATCGGTTTATCCGAAGGATGTTTGCGGTTCCCGGTTAGAAATTGGCCAATTGGCCCAAGTGAGAATCACTTGTATTTCAACGCTCTAGAAAGGAGTATATAAATGTCCGACGTAACACTTTCCTCCTCAGTGAGGCAAAGCCTTCTCTCCCTGCAGGGTACCACCAACCTCATCGAACGCACTCAGAACCGTCTTTCGACGGGTCTTCGCGTTTCTTCGGCGGTTGATGATCCGGTCGCGTTCTTCCAAGCCAAGAGCTTGTCTGACCGCGCCAGCGACCTTCTTGAAAAGAAAGACGGTATTGATCAGGGTATCAGCACGGTGTCCGGCGCTCTCGACGGTGTTGAGAGCATCGAATCTCTCGTGAAGCAGATGAAAGGTATCGCGAACTCGATGAAATCTGCGACCTCTACGCAGATGAGCGACCTTGTTTCCCAGTTCAACGATCTGCGCACGCAGATCAACAACCTGGCTGCTGACTCCACCTATCAGGGCACCAACCTGATCAACGGCGCCGGCGAAACCCTGTCCATCGAATTCTCGGAACGCACCGCCAGCCTGTTGACCATTAACTCGGTCGACCTGCGCGCGGGCACGGCGGGCTTGAGCATTGCTTCCGCCGTTAACTTCACTGGTGCCTTCGTCGCCAACGGTGGTTCGGTTTCGAGCGTTGCGCAGACCTCCGGCCAGTTCGGTAACCGCTTCCTGGCCACGAGCAGCGACTTCAGCCTGACGTGGGCCGGTCCGGAGCACACCTTCTCCGCCGGTGAAACCGTGACCTTCACCTATGGTACCGGTTCGACCTACAGCCTCGTTGCCAGCACCTCGTCCGCCGTTACCGTCAGCAACGGTGGCGTCCTCGATGTCGACGTCGTTTCTGCGACCAACGCGATCGCCTCCGGCTCGGAGTTCGCCCTGGTTGCCGATAAGACTCGCAACCTGGTGCTCGGCTATTCGGCCTACTACTCCACCGCTTCCACCTCGGGCGTCGCGACGTCTCTGAGTGGCGGTGAAGTGCTGAAGGTGACCTACAACGGTACCGGTGGTTCGGTCACGCTGACCACGGCCGATGCCGGCTTGGTCTTCACCTACGGTTCGAACACGCTGACCCTGAACGTGACTTCCGGCCAGACCCTGACCCTGACCTCCGGTACGGTTCTCAACCTGTCGGTGCTGACCGGCGCGGGTGCCGGCCTGACGGCCGCAACCGGTGCCGGCTATGTCGGTATCGGTGCCATTGCGACGACTGGTGCCGGCGCTGCGTCGACCGGTGCGACGAAGCAGCTCGGTGTTCAGGTTGCCGCGGGTGCCACGGCAGCGGCCATTACCGCGGCGAATGCCTTCACGGCCCATTACGTTTCGGCCGGTGCGACCAACGTTCTGAACGCCACGATCTCCGAACTGGACTCGGCTCTGACCACGCTCCGTACCCAGGCGCAAACGCTGGGTTCCAACGTGGCCCTGCTGAACACCCGTTTGGATTTCACGGCTTCCTACGTGAACACGTTGCAAGGTGGTGCCGACAAGCTGACCCTGGCCGACATCAACGAAGAAGGTGCGAACCTTCTGGCGTTGCAGACCCGCCAGCAGCTGGGTATCCAGTCCCTGTCCTTGGCCGCCCAGGCCGAAGCCTCGATCCTGCGGCTCTTCGGTTAAGAATAGGGTAGCCATGGAAGGCTGACTTTTTCGGGGGCCGCTAGTGCTAGCGGCCCCCGTGCCTTTCTTCAGCGAAAAGACCATTTGATTTTAATATATTTTTCTATCTGAACACCCGAAATTCGTTTATTTTTTGTAAGTTCGTCGAACACCGAATAGCAGCGGGAAAGGAGGCAGAAGATGGCTAATCAAAGCGTTTTCGGCGCGGCCTTTTCCGCGATTTCCCAGGCGAACAGCCGGGCAGCGTTCGAACAGCGGTTCAATGCCATCCAGACCGGCTTTATCAAGCGCCTCAACAAGGAAATCGATCAGGTCACCAACGATGGTACCGAACGCCGCCTGGCGGAAATGCAGAAACGGCGCGACGAGGTCGTCGACTACCTGGTGAAGGCCGAGAAATATCAATTCGGGCTGCAAACCAACAAGTACAGACTTCTCGAGATTTCCGAGGATGCATCGTCGGCGCTGTCGAATGCCGAGGCCGACGGCGATACCACCACCCTGACGGACGCTGAAGCGGCCCAACTCAATGAGGCCAAGGAGAATCTCGTCGAGAAGATGAGAAATCTCAGGGCCTTGTATTTTCCTGGCGAGTTTTCCGACACGGCTTTCGTCAATTCCACCCGGCGCGACGCCGATGCCTTGGAGGCCTTGACCGCGGTCGCCGGAACGGTGGATGCCGAAGGTACCGACCCGACGACGAACGACAATCGCCCGCTGATCGACCTGCTCAACGATCTTATATCGCGCGCATCGAACCTTTCGGAATCGACCGACACCGTCATCGGCGGCGTCAACGACCTGATTATCGATGGCCAGGCGGAGATGTACGGTCTGGAAGCCAAAATGGCGCAAATTTCGGAGGTCGAACTCCAGCGCAAAACCGAACAGGTCGAGGAATTGAAGGCCAAGTACGGCAACCTGCTGCGCGCGATTTCGATTTCCTTTGAAGTCAGCAGCACCATCGGTGACATGCTTGTCACCGGGACGACACCGCCGCCGGACAAGACTTCTATCCTTAACCTTTTCGTTTGATTTTCCTGCCATGTTTCAGCTGACCGGACGCTCTCCCCGGTGCTGGAATGACAGGTCATGATCGATACTTCCGAACCCATCAAAGCCACGCCGCCGCTTGACGAATTCGTCGAGCAGCTGCGCCCCACGTTCTTCTCCGACCCCAACGCGGTCTATTGGGTGTCCGTCGATCTACGCATGGCGATGCGCGGGCTCGATGTACATCATACTCAGGCCACCGAATTCGCCGATCAGTTCATCGGTGCGTTGACGGATATGCTCGGTGCCGGTGCCACACTGCTGGTTCCGGCCTATTGCCTGATGTTCCCCCACACCGGGCTGTTCGACGTGCGGACCGCACGGGTCATCACCGGTGCCTTCGGCGGCTTGTTGGCCAAAAAATATCCCCAGAACCGTACCCTTAACCCGTTTTATTCATTCATGGTTTTCGGTGCAAAAGCGGATGAGTTTCTGGCTCGGCGGTTCGAACACAGTACCGGCAGGGATTCGGTGCTGGAGTGGGTGGTTGAGCAGGGTACCGAACTGGTGGCCATCGGCCACAATTTCGTCAAGGCCATGACTACCGTTCACCACGCGGAAGAAATGGCGGATGTCCCATACCGCTACCGAAAATCGTTCTCCGGCAGGGTCATCGGCATGACGGGCGAGACGGAAGAGAGCTTCACGTTTTACGTCCGCGACGTCGATGTTTGCAATTTTTCGTCCTTCACGTTGGAGGGCGAGGCCCATTTCCACGAAGCCGGTATCGTCGCCACCGAACTGATGCAGGGAACGGTGAGACCGTTGCTCGTGCAGGGACTGAACCTGAAGGTCGCACATGACGAAATGGTGGCGGACCTGAGAAGCGGGCAGCCGCGGCTCGTCGAATATCTGGGCCCCGACCGGCCCGATCCTGGCGTTATCACCAGTCAGGTCTGCGACAAGTTGTATATCCAGCAATTGAAAGCGGCGCTCGCCGCCTGAGGGCCGCGGCTCAGCGCTGTGGCAGCGTCATCAGGTGCGGTGAGGCGTAGCTGAAAGTTCCGCGGCATAGCGTTTGACCATCGGTGCTTCCCTCGACTTCGCCTTTCGCAAGCCCGCGACGAAACGACAGAAGCCTGGCATCATAGTGGACGGTGTGGCCGGGTTTTGCCGCAGATACCAACTGCACGTCGATATTGGTGATGAAGGAGCGGTGTTCGCCATGCGGATGGGCGGCATAGATCAACAATACCAGCGTCTGCAACATGCCTTCGATTTGCAGGGTCGCAGGCATCACTTGTTCGCTGGGCAGGTGACTGGCGAAGAACCAGTCGTCGCCTTCGAGGCGTTTGACACCGCGCGCGGCCGTGCCCGCCTGGGTCTCCTCCCATTCGTCGATCATCAGGAATGGCTGGGTGATGTCGAGGCGCTCGGCGATATCCTCTAGATTGAGTTTGGTCATGGGGCGGGCGATCTCCGGTCAATTCACGTCGACGACGATGCGACCGCGCTGTTCTCCGCGCGCGACGGTCTCAATGGCGGCAGGAAGCTCGTCCAACGGAACAACGGAATAGAGAGAGGCCAAGTCGCGCGGTTTCCAATCCGTGGCGAGCCGTGTCCACGTATGTTGACGATGTGCCATGTCGGTGTTTTCCGCATTGATCCCAACCAACCTGGCGCCGCGGAGGATGAACGGAAGGATCGAGGCCTCGAACGTGGTGCCGCCGACCATGCCCGTGGCGATGGCGGCGCCGTTGTCTTTCATCATCTTCAGAACCGTCGAAAGCAGATTGCCGCCGGCGACGTCGATGGCCAGATCCCATGTCGGCACCAACATGTTGCGCCCAGACGTATCCTCTAGGTCGTGGCGGTTGAGGACCTCGTCCGCACCGGCGGCGCGCAGGAAACCCGCGGCGTCGGCCTTTCCGGTAATGGCAGTGACGCGGCAGCCCTGTGCCTTGAGCAAGGCCACGGAAAAGCTTCCGACGCCGCCTGTCGCCCCGGTCACGACGGCCTCAAGGCCGGAGAGGGAAGGGTAGATCTCCGCCAAGGCTTCTAACGAAAGAGCGGCGGTGAAGCCTGCTGTGCCGAATGCCATGGCCTGTTCGAAGCCGAGTGTGTCATCGAGCTTCATCACCCAGGCCTCGGGGACCCGGACATACTGACTGAAACCGCCCGGGAAATTCATGCCCATGGGGCTGCTGACGACGATTACGCGATCTCCAGGCGAGAATGCGGCTGATGTGGTTTCTTCGACGATACCGGCCGCGTCGGTCCCGGGAATATGCGGGAACCTGCGTGTAATGGCCGGATTGCCCTGGCAGGACATGGTGTCCTTGAAGTTGATGGCGGTATGGCTGACGCGAACCAAGACTTCGCCTTTTCCCAGCATGCCCACATCGCAAGTCTCGACCGCGTACGAGAAGGTCTTGTCCGGGTTCTTTCTGACGACCAGCGCCTGGAAGCTATTGACCATGTGAGGCTTTCGTCATTGTTCGGTCAACGATTTCGGGGGAACGAGTTTCAGCAATTCCAGGTCTTCGAGCTTCGCAACGACATCCAGCATATTGAGAACATTGGCGTTGTTGCGTTCGGCGATATCAATGAGGTCGTGATCGCCGTCGGATAAGGTGGTGAGCCACTTGATCTGGCAGAGTTCCTCGAACGCCCGCCGTTCCGCCTCTTCCTTTGTGCCGCCAACGAAGTTCAGGGTCGGATACAGCCCGCGTGGGCCGAGATGCGGTTCGCCGTAAGGCGCCAGATTTTCGAAACAGACACAACTGTCGGCAGCGAGGAGTAGTTTTTCCACCTCGTCGATGGCTTTCATGAGCTGGCTGACCCGCATGTAATCTTTGGTGTCCAGGGAGTTGTGATAGCCTTCGTAGGCTGCGGGATAAAAATCTCGGGTCACGTTGCAGACAGGGATGCGGATGCCTGGCGTTGCGTAGTGGCGCTCGTCGGCACCGGAATTCGGGGTGAAATCCATCAATTCAAACGGCTGGCCGTTGGCGGTCAGATGCCGGGCCGCCTTGTCGATCAGGCCGTCCTTGAACAGGCTGTGTTTCACCGTCAGCCGTTCCTGATTGCCGCCCATCATGTTCAGCACCACGCCGGCGACGGCCTTGGCGCTAAGCTCATCGAAATGCCGGTGCAACATGCATAGCGTGCCGATGGTCTCCGGCTGCATGGAAAACCGGAAGGTGTGGTTGCGCCGCGGCCATTTGGCAATGCGATGATAGAGCCCGAGCAGAACCAAGGGACCGCTTAGCTCATTGTTGGCCATCGACGGGTGGCACAGGTACGAGGCGACCAGGATTTCCTTGTCGATGCGGCCTTCGAGCTTCGCCTGGGCGATATCGACGCCACCGTCGATGAAGCGGCTCTTGATGACGGCACGGTAGTTGCCGTCCTTAAGCGTTTGCTTCTGCGCATCCGACATACAGAACCCCCAGCGCTCCTTGTAGTAGCTGCAGACGTAGGGGATTGCTGTCGGCTTGTCGGGGATCGAATAAACGTGAGTCAGCAGCTCCTGCAGCGTCACCGTGGCATCCACCGGCGCCGAATAATTCACCACATGCAGATTGCAGTCCTTCATGTCGATGATGACATCGCCGTCCGGATCCAGCACATAAGCTTCGTCGCACTGCCATTCCTTGGGTACCGTCCAGTCGAAAACCTGGGTGCCGGTTGGGATCTGTTCGATCCCGAGCGGCATGTATTGACGGAGGAGTTCGTAGCTTCCCCGCAATCCCGGTCCGGTGATGCTGCGCAGCAACGGGAACAGACGGTCGAATAGGTCGCTGAAAAACGCCTCCGTCTCCTGGTAAGGTTCGCTGGTCATGTTGCCTCTCTTGGCGATCTTCGCAAAATATACCACCGTTTGTGGCTGTTGCGAGAATCGCATCAAGATATTCGCTTCAAGCCAATTCGGCAATCGCTCGGCGGTGAGAATATCCGAAGCGGGAACCGAAAAAACCGGTCTGGAAAGACGATTTGTTCATAATTTCCATCTAAGACATTGAAGTGTTTCGGCGCACGGTGGATCAGTCCGACCGGCCGCGTGATGCATGGAAAGTCCCACATTTCCGGGACAATCCATTTCCCTTGCATCAGGTTGAGGGCGGTGCGACCATTTTTCCGTCGCGTCGTCGAATTTGGTGCGAACCCGCCAGCCGGAGGCCGTTATGAGCAACAAAGAAAAATACGATCAGGCTTTCATCGAGAGCTTTTCCGTATCCCCCGACCAACTGACTGCGGAGCTGGCCTATCAGTCCGTCCCGCAATGGGACTCGGTCGGGCACATGGGCCTAATCGCGGCACTCGAAGATGCCTTCGACATCATGATGGATACCGAGGACATCATCGAATTCAGTTCCTACACGGTGGGAATGGAAATTCTGAAGAAGTACGAGGTCGAGTTGTGAAGCATGGCTTCATCAACAGAAATTTTCCAGACCGGACCGCGGTCATCCTCGAATCCGGTGCGCACAAGACCTACGCCGAGTTGATTGAAGACATCGGCCGCGTCGCGCGGCTCTTAAAACCGCGATCGCAGTTACTGATCGTCGGCGATAACGACTATCCAACATTGTTGTTCTATTTGGCGGCGCTCGAATGCGGCGCGGTACCGCTGATGCTCGCGCGCGGCAAGAACCCGGCCCATGCCCTCAAGCTGGCGTCGATATTTTCCCCGCAACAGATCATGGCCGACGGTGACTTTCCCGGCGCCGGCGATCACCTCGTGCCGGCGGCGGTCGAAGGCGATTATACGCTGTTCGAGAACCGCGCCTCTTCGCAGCCCGAATTGCACGAGAGGCTCGGATTCCTCTCGGCCACTTCGGGATCGACGGGATCGCCGAAACTCGTCCGTCTGTCGCAAGCCAACCTGGCGGCCAACGCCACGGCGATCGTTGAATATCTGGAGATCACGCCCGACGACCGGGCCATGGCGTCACTGCCGCTGAGCTATTCCTACGGCCTGTCGATCGTCAACAGCCACCTCAATGCCGGCGCTTCGTTCGTACTTTCCAGCCTGACGATGATGGACAGTGCCTATTGGGGTTTGATGCGCGAGCACGAGGTCACCAGTTTCGCCGGCGTTCCCTACCACTATGAGATGCTGCTGCGCCTGAGGCTGGAACGTCTCAAGCTTCCGAGTCTGCGTAAGATGACGCAGGCCGGCGGCCGGCTGGCGCGGGAAAACATGGTGAAGATCTATGAGGCCTGTGAGGCTGCGGGCATCCGTTTTTGCACCATGTATGGTCAGACCGAGGCCTCGCCCCGGATTTCGTACCTGCCGAGTGAGGACACGCTGCGCAAACCGAATTGCATCGGCATCCCCATTCCTGGCGGTCACATGTGGATCGCGGACGAGAGCGGAAACGATATCACCGCGACGGGCCTCGCCGGTGAACTTGTCTACGAGGGAGCCAACGTCTGTATGGGCTATGCATGGAGTGCCGAAGAACTGCAGGTGGGTGACGAAAACGAGGGCGTGCTGCGCACCGGAGACATAGCGCGCTGCGACGATGAAGGATATTTTTACATCGAAGGCCGCCAGCAGCGGTTTTTGAAAATTTACGGCAACCGCATTTCCCTCGATCAGATCGAGCGGTTTCTCGATGAAAAAGGGCTTGAAGGCGCGGCCTTCGGTAGCGACGAATGCTTGGCGGTCCGGATCGTCGGCTCGCCCGGCACCGATACAGAGCCGCTCCGCCAAGAGATTGCGGACTATGCCGGAATCAACTTCAACGCGGTGTTCGTTTCGGTGGCGGAGGAACTTCCGCGCTTGCCGACCGGAAAGGTGGACTATCGATGTCTGTCCCAGAACGACCAGCATCCGTCGTAGACTGGCCGGTCTTCGGCCAGGAGCGCAACCGGAAGGAACCGCTGTTCCTGGCCGAAATGCGCCGCTTGACCGAATGGCACGAAAGCGCGTGCGAACCCTATCGGTCGGTCCTGCGGAAACTCGGTGGGCTCAGCGCCGACGCAGACCGCTTGGAGGCCCTGCCGTTCTTGCCGGTTCGCCTGTTCAAGCGCCAACGCTTACTCAGCGTCCCTGATGGCGACGTGGTCAAGGTAATGACCTCTTCCGGGACCAGCGGCCAGAGCCCGTCGCAGATATTCCTCGATAAGGAAACCTCGAGCCTGCAGATCAAGACGCTCTCCAAGATCATGGCCGATTTCATCGGGCCCAAGCGCCTGCCGATGCTGGTCGTCGATTGCAAGGCGACGGTCGCCGACCGCCACCGCTTCTCCGCGCGTACCGCCGGAATCCTGGGCTTTTCCATGTTCGGCCGTGACGTGACCTATGCGCTGGACGACGATATGACGCTGAACGTCGGACGAGTGAGAGAGTTTCTGGAGAAACATGACGAACAGGATATCTTGGTGTTCGGCTTCACCTTCATCGTTTGGCAGCATTTCGTGCGGGAACTGGAAACCTGCGGGGAGACCGTTTCACTCGATCGCGGCATTCTCATCCACGGCGGCGGCTGGAAACAGCTCTTGTCACAGGCCGTCTCTCCGGATGAATTCAAGCAGCGCATCAGCCAAGTGAGCGGTATGGCGCGGGTCCATAACTACTACGGCATGGTCGAGCAGACCGGATCGATATTCATGGAATGCGATCACGGGCATTTTCATGCTTCGGCTTGGTCGGAGATCATCATTCGCGATCCGCTCGATTTCTCGCCGCTGCCGGCGCACCAGCAAGGCTTGGTGCAACTGCTCTCCGTGATCCCATACAGCTATCCGGGGCATTCGCTGCTGAGCGAAGACGTTGGCATGATCCTGGGTCGTGACGATTGTCCCTGCGGACGCAGGGGTACCTATTTCAAGATCGACGGCCGTTTGGAGCACGCCGAAATCAGAGGTTGCAGTGATACCTATACCCAATGAGATCGCAGCGGCCGAGGCGGTTCTGGCAGGTGATCCCGCCCGTATCGACAACCGCCCGGTGCCTGTTTGGGATGCGGCGCGAATGGCGTTTCTGGCCGATCTCTCGCGCCGGCTCCTGGCACGGCCCGACATCAGGGGGCTGGCGGATGTCGCCGCCTTCGCCTACTGGGCGCGCAAGGCCAATCTGTCGGCGCTGCATGAGCGTTTGCATGAGCGCCATGCCATGCGGGTCGGTTTGGGGCTGACCTTCCATATCTGCCCATCGAACGTGCCGGTCAATTTCGCCTTTTCCATGGCCTTCGGCTTGTTGGCGGGGAACGCATGCGTATTGCGTCTGGCGAGTTCGGAAACGCGGACCGCGGCGGTGCTCGTCGATGCAATTGCGGCGCTTCTGGAAACACCTGAGCATCAGGAGATGGGCGAGGCGGTGCTGCTGCTCCGCTATCCACGCAATGACGACGTCAACGCCTTCTGGCTCGGCCAGGCCGACGGCCGGATTGTATGGGGTGGGGATGCCACCATCGAACACATGCGGCGGTTTGCGGTGCCGCCGCGCTCGCGCGAGGTAACCTTCGCGGATCGCTACTCGCTTTGCCTGATGGCGCCGGACCCGGTTCTTGCGCTGGATGACGCCGGATTGGAAAGCCTTTGCGGGCAGCTTTTCAACGATATCTACCTGATGGATCAGGCGGCTTGCTCGTCGCCGCAACTGATCGCATGGGTCGGAGAGCCGGGCGCCGTCGAGGCCGCCAAGCAAAAGCTCTGGCCCGTATTTGCGAGGCATGTTGACGGCCGGTACGAGGCGGAGGCCGTTGACGTCATGGATAAGTTCGTCCGTGCCTGTGAGGCCGCGATCACCACGGACGGCATCAGCATGATCGAACGACATGGCAATACGCTCTACCGAATCGAACTTGATGCCTTGAGCCCGCGCCAGGATGAGTGCCGCGGATATGGCGGCACCGTGCATGAAATCACGCTTTCGTCGCTACAGGATCTCGCGCCCGTGGTTAACGAACGCTACCAAACGTTAACCTATTTTGGCCATCATCGTGATGAATTGACCGAATTCGTGGTCTCGGGTCGACTGCGCGGCATTGATCGCGTCGTCCCCGTCGGACAGGCGCTGGATATGGACGCGATCTGGGACGGTTACGACATCGTCGGAACGCTGTCCCGCATCGTCGATGTGAGATAAGCGCTCGGCCGGCACCGGGGCTTTCGACGAGGCCAACAGTGAGGCGACGATGGAAAAACTGCAACTCAACGCCCTCGAACTCCAGGCCTATCAGCCGAACCGCTACCCGTTCCTGATGATCGATTTCGTCGAAGAGGTGGTCCCCGGTGAATATGCCAAGGGCTACAAGAACCTGACCATGAACGAGTGGTATTTCCCGGTGCATTTTCCGGAAGGCCCGAATATGCCCGGCGCCCTGCAATTGGAGGCGCTGGCCCAGATGCTGACCGTCGCCATCACGACGCTTCCGGGTCTCAAGGGAAAGGTGACGCACGCGCTTCAGCACACGGTGCGCTTTCGCCGCGAAGTCGTCCCTGGCGAGCGTTTCGATATCCACACCGAGGTCCTGTCTTGGAAACGCGGGGTCTGCAAGGGCAAGGGCATCGCCCGCGTCGGCGATGAAATCGCCTGCGAGGCGGACATGATGATCACCATTCCGGAAATTCTCGAACAGTATCTGCCGAAAGCCAAAGGTTGATGGAACCGGTCGACGTCGTCATCGTCGGCTCTGGAGCGAGTGGCGCGGCGGCCGCATGGAGCCTCAGCCGCGACACGACCCTCAAGATCGTATGCCTGGAGCAGGGGACGGTTTCGGATCCGGCCGGTTATCCCTCCACCCGGGCCGATTGGGAACTCAGCTACCACGGCATCGCCAGTTCCGACCCGAACGAGCGAGGAAATCCGGCGGACTACCCCATCGACAATAGCGGCTCGCCGATCTCCTTGGCCAATTTCAACGGCTTCGGCGGCAGCACGATTTTGTATTCGGGACACTTTCCCCGTTTTCATCCTTCCGACTTCCGGACCCGGTCACTGGATGGCGTTGGCGACGACTGGCCGTTCGGTTATGACGATCTTGAACCCTATTTCTCCGAGAACGAGCGCATGATGGGTGTGGCCGGTCTTGTCGGTGACACGGCATCTCCAGATTACGAACGCCTATCCCCGCCGATCCCACTGGGGCCCATGGGCCGGAAGATGGCGTCGGCCTTCAACCAGTTGGATTGGCATTGGTGGCCATCCTACGGGGCTATCAACACGCGTGGGATAGGCGAGCGGCCAGCATGCATCAACCTTGGACCCTGCAACACGGGCTGTGCGCAAGGCGCCAAAGGCAGCGTCGACGAAACCTATTGGCCGCATGCCAGGCGCCAAGGTGTCGAGGTGCGGACGGAATGCGCCGTCCATGAGGTTTCGCTGGCCGCGGACGGCCGCGCCGATGGCGTCCGGTATATCGATGCGGAGGGCCGCGAGTGTTTTCAGGCGGCGTCCGTCGTCGTCCTGGCGTGCAGCGGTGCCGGCACGCCCAGGCTGCTCCTGCATTCGAAATCGGCTTCCTTCCCCGATGGGCTGCTGAACGACCACGGGCTGGTCGGGCGTTACTTGATGCTGCATCCGCTCGGCTATACGGAGGGCGTCTTCGAGGACGATTTGCGTTCGAGCATCGGGCCGCAGGGCTGTTCGCTGTTCTCGCAGCAATTCTACGAGACCGATCCCGGGCGGGACTTCGTGCGCGGCTACACCATGCATCTGCTGCGTGGCACGCCGCCCGTCGAAACCGCGGTGACTGGCTATTTGACGCGGCGTATCCCATTGGGCGCAGCGCATCACCGCAAGTTCGCGGAAGCCTTCAACCACAATGTCGGGATCGCCATCATCGCCGAGGATCTGCCCGATCCGGAGAACCGCATCGAACTCGATCCCGATCATTGCGATGCGCGCGGCATGCCGGGAATACGGGTTCACTACACGCTGGCCGAAAACACGAAGCGGATGCTGAAACACGGGGTCGAGCGGAGCAAACAGCTCTTCGATGCCGTCGGCGCGCGCGTCGTGGCGTCGTTCGCGCCGGTCAAGCACACCGGCTGGCACATCATGGGAACGGCACGCATGGGAACCGATCCGACGACATCGGTGGTCTCTCCCAACGGCCAGGCCCATGCGGTCAAGAATCTGTTCATCGTCGACAGTTCCGTTTTCGTTACAGCGGGCGCGGTCAACCCGGTGGCCACGGCACAGGCCCTGACGCTGAAGATATGCGACCACCTGCGCTCCAACATGGCGGAGCTCGTCGCCGCATGATCGAGGTCATTTGCGATACCCTGTTGCCGGGCGACCCGGCGCTCGGCGTGCCGCCGGCATCCAGGCTCGATATGGATGGCTATTTCCGGGCTCATGGGCTCGAAAGCGCCGTGCAGACGTTTGCCGCGCTGCTTGACGATGTGGCGATGGAGACGTTTGAGCGGGACTTCGCCAGCCTTTCCACCGAGCAGCGTCTGCAATGCCTGGAAAAGAGCAAACGCAGGGACTTGCGCTTAGCCAACGAAATCATCATCCACGCTCTCAAAGCCTACTATTCCGATGCTATAGTGCTGCGCGAACTGTCCTCCGCCGCGGTTCCGCCGTTTCCAGAAGGGAATACCCTGGAGGAGGACGACTGGACGATTTTGGAGCCGGTATTGGAGCGCGGACCGATTTTCCGCGTAGTGGAACCATGATGGGAGACACTCCTGCAATGTTGCTGGATGGCAAGACGGCGGTGGTGACCGGCGCGAGCCGCGGTATCGGCAAGGCGATCTGCGAGACCTTCGCCGGGGCGGGGGCCGAGGTCATCGCCTGTGTCCGCAATCCCGACGGCAAGGTCGACCACTGGTGCCGGGAATTGGCGGCATCGAGCGGACGGGCCATCCGGCCGACGCAACTCGATTTGGCCGGCGAGGCGTCGATCAAGGCGGCGATTAAGGCTATTCGAGGTTTGGCCGAGCGTTTCGACATCCTCGTCAACTGCGCCGGCGTGGCCAGCGGCGGCCTGTTTCAAATGACCTCGCAGGCGGAGATGCGTCGCGTGTTCGAGGTGAACTTCTTTGGCCCGGTGTTGTTCTCCCAGGGTATCGCGCGGCTGATGAGCCGGCAGCAATCGGGTTCGATCATCAATATTTCCTCCACGGCGGCAGATATCGCGGATCCGGGAACCCTCTCCTACGGCGCCAGCAAGGCCGCTTTTCAGCGCGCGACCCGAAGCATGGCAACGGAACTGGGGCCGGCGGGGATTCGCGTCAATGCGATCGCGCCCGGCGTGACCAATACCGATATGGCCGACGAGATGGATCCGCCGGCACGTGCCAAACTGGTGGAATCGTCGGCGCTCAGGCGTGCCGCGGAACCACAGGATATTGCCAACACGGCTTTGTTCCTGGCATCCGATCTTGCTTTCCACGTAACCGGCCAGATCATTCGCGTAGATGGTGGCATGAACTGAGTTCGAGGCTTGTGATGTCATACCCAGAAATTGAACGCATGGCGTCTTTCATGCGTCGCAAAATCGCAGATATGAGCTTTTCCTGCGGGGTGTCCACGCACTTGGGCGGGGGGCTTTCCATGGTCGATATCATGGCGGTGCTTTATGGGCGGATTCTGCGCTATGAGCCCGGCAATCCGCGATGGGAGGACCGTGACCGCTTTATCCTGTCGAAAGGCCACGGCGTGTTGGGCTACTATCCCGCGCTATTGGCGGCGGGGATTATTTCCGACGAGATCTTCGAGACCTTCCAGGCCGACGGCAGCGATCTCATTGCTCATCCGGTGATGAACTTGGACCTGGGGATCGAATCCTCCAACGGCAGCCTCGGTCACGGCTTGTCCATGGGTGTCGGGATCGCCTATGCAGCCAAGAAGCGGGGCAAGGCGTTCAACACCTACATATTCATGGGCGACGGCGAGACCAACGAGGGTTCCGTTTGGGAAGCGGTCATGTTGGCGCCGCATTTGAAATTGGACAACCTGACGACGGTAGTCGATCACAACAAGATGCAGAGCGATGGCGCCAGCAAAGAGGTCCTTGAAGTGACTAACATGGCGGAGCGCTTCGCCAGTTTCGGCTGGTACACGCTCGAGGTCGACGGACACGATATCGATGCCCTGGTCGAGGCCTTTGAAGATTCGAATTCGCAGGGAAAGCCGAAGGCCATCGTTGCCCATACGGTGAAGGGGAAGGGTATCTCCTTCATGGAGAACGACAACGCCTGGCATCACAACCGCCTGACCAAGACGAACTATGAGGCGGCTTTGGAAGCGCTCGGCGAGCCTCTACCCGAAGAGGACGCGGTATAATGGAGATCACATCCAGCAACGTCCGCCAGTGGTCTCGGTTGGGCACGCGCGGCCTTTTCGGTCAGGCGGTCCTGGCCATCGCACCGGATCACCCGGACCTCATCGTGATGTCGGCCGATCTCGGCGGTTCCTCGGGGCTGGAACGTTTCCGGGCATCGTTTCCCGATCAGTTCCTCAACACCGGCATCGCCGAACAGAACATGATCGGCGTCGCCGCGGGTGTCGCCAAGGAAGGTTACAACGTCTTCGTCACCTCGTTCTCGCCGTTCCTTTCGCTGCGCGCCAGCGAACAGATTCGCATGAACCTCGGTTATATGGAAATGAACGTCAAAGCGATCGCACTCGGCAGCGGTGTGTCGATGGGATTGCTGGGAAACTCCCATTACGGCTTGGAAGACGTTGCGGTGATGCGCGCCATACCGAATTTGACGGTGGTGAGCCCGGCCGACTGTGCGGAGATCGTGCAGGCAGTGAAAGCGGCGGCGGCGTTCGAAGGACCGATGTACATTCGCCTGACCAGCGAGGGGATCAATCCGCCCGTCTATACCGAAGATTACGATTTCCAGATCGGTAAGGCGGTCAAGGTGCGTGACGGCGGCGACTTGGCCATCGTCGCCTGCGGCTCCATGGTTCATCACTCGTTGAAAGCGGCCGAACTCCTTGCTGAACAGGGGATCGAAGCGCAAGTCATCAACATGCATACGTTGAAGCCGCTGGACGAAGAGTGCCTCAGCGATGTGCTGGATACGGTCTCGACGTTGGTGACGGTCGAGGAACACTCGATCATCGGCGGGCTCGGCAGCGCGGTGGCGGAATTCCTGGCGCCGCGCCGCGACCAGACGCGCCTGTTGATCATCGGCCTTCCCGACAAGTTCGTTAAGGCCGGCCGGTACGGTTATGTCCTGGAACAGGAAGGCCTGGTCGGCACCGCGATCAGCGACAAGATCCTGGGGTTCCTCCAGAGCTGACGCCAAGAGCGCCTCAATCGCGGATCAGTTCCATAGAAAACCTGTACGAAAGAGGCCGAATGGGCAGGGGAGACGGCGTCTTTCCCTGACTGGTGTCGTCGTGCTCCCGTGTTGTCAGGCTGGCGCGTAGGAACCGTTTTCCATCCACCCGCTTGGCCGTGAGCAAACCGATCATCGCTGCCTCCGCCGGGTCGAACGACAACCGGATACGACGCTGTGGGTCACCGATTTCCAGCCAGCCGTCGGTCAGGCCAAGGCCGCTGGTGCAGGTGATCAGCGTGGAGATCGGCGCGCCTAGATCGAACTCGAGGTCATCGAATTCGAACCTTTCCGGACTGTGACCACCGTTGTGGCATTCATAGGCGACCGGGTTCGCGGAGAAGGTCTCCGGGTTCAAGGTGATGTGCGCCATTCGCACGGAGCCCAGGATCGGTTCCTGCCAATCGAAGGTGTACTCGATCTCGATCCGCGGCCGGTTCGCGGAAATGCGCAACCGCTTGTGGACGTCTCCGAGCGACGTGCCGATGGTTGCGGAAACGACGGCCGTCGGTTCGGGCCCGGAGATGAACGCGACATTCGGTTCGACAGGTGCCAGATCGGTGATCTGGCTATGCCCCGGAATCTGGCAAACCAGATGCCCGCTGAAGAAATCCGCGCTCCATGAAATATCCGAAAAATAGCCATGCGCAATGGTGCCGAACCACCATGGCTCATCAGGCTTCGTTGCCATCGACTTGATCGCGAGGCCGCGTTGCAGGTTCAGCGAAACGACGTTTCCTGGACCACGGAAAGTCATGATTCGTCCATCGTTGCTGACGGAGAATTCGGACGGGGGTGAAGTTTCGGGCGGTGGCGGCGGTATTTCGTCGGTGCGGGCAAGGGAAGAGACTCGTTCGGTGACCTGCCGCCATCGCCCGTCATCGATATGGGTGCGGAAATCGCTGCTCCATAGTTCGAGCAATTCCCGCCAATCGGCGTCGGTGGCTGCAGGGTTTTCGTCCAGTTTCCTGAATAGCCGCCAACAGGCCGTATTCAGGGCCAAGTCATCGCGGCCAGTCACAGCCCAGCGGGTGATGTTGTATTTCGGTTGCTTTTTGACCAGGACGGGAGACGCCGGCGTCTCCAGTTTCATCCGGTTCCAGGCTTCGGGGCGAGGCTTCGTTGCAAGGGCGACGCTCGGTGTCGCCAGAACGATATCGTCGCGTTGAGACAGTCGCTCGAAATAGGCGGCGATTCGGTGCCACTCCTGTTGCTGCGTAATCTTATTTTCGTAGGTGTAGCGGCCGGGCCTGAAATCGAAGATTTCCGCGTCGCTGGCGTAGCTAGCCAAGCAACCGCCGTTGACACCGGATAGTCGGTCGGCCAGAAACGCCTCAAGTTCGTCGGCTTCCAACTCACCGTGGGCGTAGCGCTGGAATTTCTGGAAGGCTATGGCATCGCACCAGATCACCGGCATTTCTTCGTCATCGGGCCCGAGGGCAAGCTGCGGGAAATGCGCGCACTTGGGGTCCAGATGGGACTGCCGGCTATAGACGTTGGCCCAATCGAGGACGATGGCTTGGTATCCTGCATCCTTGTAGATCGGTACGAGACCGGCCGAGTAGGCCTGTTCATTGACCAAGGCAACTTTCGGTGAAATCCCTAGCATGCGTCGGTAGGTGTCGAGCCCGATGCGTTGATTGGCGACGTTCGCTTTCTCCGGCATGAGCGGCCCGATGGCCTGAACGTAGCCACTGCCAACGAATTCGCAAAGTCCGTCTTCGATCAGTGTTCCTAGCCGTTCAATCCATTGCGGTGAAAGCCGTTCGATGACTTCGAGGGTCCAGCCCGTGGCCTCGATGGTAATCGGACAGCCAGTCTGCCGGGGCAGATCAAGCAGGGGGTCATAACAGCGCTGAATCACCTCGCTGCGCTCGCTTTCCGGGATCGCGGAAAACGCCATGTTCAGATGGAACAGGTGAAAGATGTGATTGCGCTCTGACATCTAACCGGCAGTCTCGATTTGTATGGTCGATAGTGCGCATTGCATTGCGACGTGAGCATCGGACCGGTTTTTGGCGCAAGTGATAACCATGCCAGCAGAGCCGCCGGCATTTTCGGGCGGCACGATCTGATCTCCCGCGCGAACCCAGACTTCGGCATGCGCGACGCCAGGCAGAGCCATGGCCGCCTCCAGGCCGGAAACGGATTTCACGCGGCCGGGTTCAGGGAAAATATAGCGCTGCACAACGAAATCTTGGCGCGTGGGAATCAGATCGCTCTCCGCCACGGGCAAGCCGAGCGCGATCTTTGCCGTCGGGATGATGGTGGAGATACCGGTGTTCAGGGGAATGCTGTACGAACAGAAATATCCGCCGCTCAAGCGAAGCGCGACCTCGATGACGAGGGCGACACCGTCGTTGATGACAATATCGCCCTTGATTACGCCATCGGTGATGGCGAACGCGTCGGCGACCATTTGGATCGCCTCTCTGGCGCTTTCCACATCGGGATTCGGTAGGACGCTCGGCAATTCGCCGCCGTTTTCGATGATGTGAGGCGCGTATTTTTCCAGGAGTTCGTAGTTCCGGTCGGAGATGCCGATGGTATGCGCGATACCGCCCAGGACGACGCTTTCGGTGCTCAGTTGCGGGCCCGGCAAGAAGGCTTCGACCATGACCCTTCCGGTTGGCGACCAGTCCCGCGCGTACGCATAGGCTGGTTCCAGGCCGGTGGAATCGTGCACCAGCGACACGCCCTTTGAGCCTCGGCTATCGACCGGCTTGACGACGACGGTGGGGCCGTGGGCGGTCGCGAACGAGATCAGTTCGGACGGCGAGGCGATTTCGTCGAAGATGGAAGTCGGGACATTGTGCTGGTTGAACCGTCGCTTCATCGCGATCTTGTCGATACCCAAGTCGGCGATTTCAACCGGCAGGCCGATGAGGCCTAACCGCTCGGCGATTCTGGCGACGACGTGTGGCGTATCGACGGCCAGGCACATGACGCCGTCGATGTTGCGCACCTGCTCGTGATAGCGGGCCACGGCCGGTACGCATTCTTCCGCGTGATAGACGCTGGCGACAATTTGGTCATCGCAATGGCTGAAGCCGGGCGCGTTTTCATCACCGTCACAGCCGACGATGAACCAGTTCTGCTGCCGAAGCTGTTCGATTCCCTCGACAGCTTGCAGGCCGGCTCCCAGCACCAATAAGGTTTTCTTCAAACGCTTTGCTTTCCGAAATTCGATTCCGTTGGCACAGGATCGCGCTTGGCTTGGTCCTGCGACGACCGTGTCCTGAAATGCCCAAAGCTAATCATGATCCTGTTGAAGGCCCCTTCTCTATACGGCCCGGCGAGTAAACTAGATATTAACTGGAATAGCCTTTGTTTAACCGATATTTGATTTCCGAAGAAATCTGAGGACCACATGTCCCGTCCCCATGTCACCGCCGTGATTCAAATGCGGCTGAGTTCGTCGCGTTTCCCCGCCAAGGGTCTCAGGAAATTGGTGGGAAGACCGATACTGTGGCATATCGTTCATCGATTGTGGAAATGCAAGAACGTCGAGACAGTATGTGTGGCGACTTCAGTGGAGCCCTCGGATGATCCGTTGGAGGAACTGACGAAGGAACTCGGCGTCACCTGTGTCCGCGGTCCGCTGGATAATGTGTTGGCGCGGTTCGGTATGGCGCTCGATGCGTGTGGTGGCGATTTCGTTATCCGCATATGCGGAGATTGTCCGCTTATTGATCCAGGGTTCATCGACAAGATCATTGAGCTGATGATCGAAACTGGGGCGGAAACGGATATCGATCCGGGCGCGGTACCATGCATCCACGAAGGTTTCGACGTGGTTCGGGCATCGACGCTACGCCGGTTGGTGTCGGAACGGGCCGATGATCCCATCGCCCGCGAACATGTCACCGGGTACTTCAAGGAGGACCCGGGATTCGCCCGCTCGTGCCTGGTGCCGATTCCGCCCGAGCACATTTTCGAGGGCGCCCGGATATCGGTCGATACCCCTGCTGATCTGGAGTTCCTGGAAGTCGTCTATGGGGAAATCGGCGCCGAACCTGGCGAGATCGACGTTGCCGATGTGGTCACGCTATTGAAAAGCAAACCGGAATTGATGGGTATCAACGCCCACGTCCGGCAAAAAAAGGCATATGACGTGCCGCGTACCGTGGTGTTTCGATGCGATGCCAGCCCGGTATTGGGTTATGGCCACGTCAAACGTTGCCTGGCCCTGGCCAATGTTTTCCGTGAACGCTTTTCCTGGGGCGTGACTTTCGTCGCCAACGCCGACGCGGCGACTTTGATCGAAGCCGATGGATTCCGGGTGGTGGAACCGCCAGCCTCCTCAACGTCGGGGTGGCATTCCGATTGGCTGGCCGGACAGAAACCGGACGCTCTGGTGATCGATTTGCGCGACGTCACCTCCAAGGGCGATGTCGCGGATTGGAAAGCAGCCAGTGGCGCGATCGTCGTGGTGCTTGATGACCCGTCCGATCGGCGGCTGGCCGCGGATTTCGCCTTCTATCCCCCGGTGCCGCAGGTTTGGGAGCACTCCTGGGAGCAGGCATCGACCCAGGTTTATTCAGGATGGCAATGGATCGTGTTGGGAAACGGCAGGGCACGGGCTTCCGCATCCGCTGAAACTCGCCGGCCGAAGCTGGTCGTGACCATGGGCGGAAGCGATCCGTTCGAATTGACGGAACTCGCGCTCAAGGCACTCAACCCGGTGGCGGAACGGTTCGAAATCGAGGTCGTGATCGGACCGGGGAATAAACACATCAACGCCCCGGTCCCGTTCATCCACCAACACCTGCCGTCCGGAATCCCGGTGGTTGGCGCGGATTCACTGGTCCCGTATTTCTCGGCGGCCGATATGGCTCTGTGTTCGTTTGGCGTCAGCGCTTACGAGGCGGTGCGTCACGGCTGTCCACCGATCGTCATCGCACTCGACGACGATGCGTTGCGTTCGGCGTCGGTATTGGCGGCCGAAAAGGTCGGGGTTGTCCTGGGATTGGCGGGCCGCGTTGATGAAGCCGCGATCCGTGACGCAGTCTTGCGCATGCACGATGAGCCCGCCACTCGTACCGCCATGAGCGACAGGGGTAAAATTCTGTTCCATGGCGACGGCTCAAAACATGTGGCGGAAATCGTCGTCTCTGCGGTCAATCGGGTTGACGAGGGACCTCAGTAGATTTTCAGCGAGTCGTAAAGAAGGATGATGGCCTCTTCTGGGACGCCGAGCGTCACTGCCACATCGCGAATTTTGTACTGTGAGCCATAACTGGAAACAACCAGGGTCGTATCACGCCAATCGATATCCTCGATCTGGTCCGGCACGCCGATCGGCACGCCGCGCCACGATTGTCCCTGTTTGGAAGCATCACCGTCGACGATGGCGATCGGTATCTCGGCCAGGCGTTCAAAAAACGATGTGTGCTGGTACAGGATTTCCGTATGGAAGCCGCCGCCCCAGATCACGACCCTCGCGCAATCGTCGGTAAGCAGCCCATCCAGGCGACGCTCCATGTCACGGATGGCGATTTGCCACGACGCCATTATGCCGCGAAGCGCTTCCTGATCGGTGAAGTCGGGATGCGCCGAATCGCTCGGTTCAACAGGCCGGGCAAGCACCCGATATCCGTTGTAGGTGGAAATCGAGATTGCGTCCTCGATACGCCAGCCGGCACGGGCCAACGCCGAGGCCAGCGTGTTGCGGCTGAAGTGCGTCAGGTGCTGACTGGAGAAGAAGCCGTGGATGTCGTTGGTATCACCTTGCTCGACAATCGGCACCTCGACGATAAGCGCGGTATCCGAATTGGCGTGCTGCCTGAGCTTCTTGAGCACGGCGACGGGGTCGGGGAGATGCTCCAAGACGTGAAACATGGTGAAGCAATCGACATCGCCATCGAACTCGAAATCCTCGAAACGGCCCTGAATGAATTGAAAGGCCGCGTCGGCGTGTCTCTCTTTCGCGCGTTCGACGGCGCCTTGGTCAAACTCGATACCGATACGCGGGCCGGTAATGGGCAGGCGGGCGAGGAAATCGCCTTCGAATGAACCAATGTCCATGACGGCTTTGCCGTCATTCAGGCAGCCATGGGCGGCCAGCCACTCGACCTGCTCACCGGGCCGGCTCGGGCCGTCGCCATAGGACTTTCCGGCCTGGGCAAAAAGAACCTCAAAGCCTTGGTTGGAATAGGCCGGGTTCATGTAGAGGGTTAGGCAATGGCGGCATTGGACTTGGCGCACGTCGACGCGTTTGGTTGGGTCGGCACTGTCCGTATAGAACTGCACGTTTTGGATTTCCAGGATCGAGCGGGCATTGTCCGCCCCGCATACGGGACAGGGCCGGCTCATCAGGTATCCCGGGTTGGAACTCGCCTGCACATCCCGGAAAAGGGCGAAAACCGGTGCCATATCAGTTACTTGATTTCATTTCGGCCGATGGCATCGTCGATGTCGAAGTCGCGCTGCGCGACTCGTCCAACGATTTCACCGATCTCAAGGCCGGTAAAGTTCTTACCCTGGTCTTCCAGGGGCTGCTTGCAATGCAGGTCCTCGCGCGTGATTTGCGCACCGGCCTTGATCGGGCGGGCGGCTCTGACGGCCACGTGGTAGTTGGTTCTGGCCGGTTGTTCGAAAGAGGTGACCTCGTCGGTGACGCCTCTGGCCTGTTCGATGCGCCGCAATGCCAGTGCCAGTTCAGAAAACTCCTGCGGTTCCAGGCTAATACCATGGTCCAGTCCGACCATGGCACGGTTGAGGGTGAAATGCCGTTCGATCATTGCCGCCCCCAGTGTTGCCGCCGCCATGGAAATGATTATGCCGGCTTCATGTCCGCTGAATCCGACCGGTACGCCGTAACGGTCCCGGATGGCGGAAATGGTGTCCAGTTTGACCTGATTGTCGGGTGTCGGGTAGGAACTGACGCAGTGAAACAGAGCCAGAGGTGAAGCCTTGAGGATGCTGACCGCCTGATCGGCTTCGCGCCAATTGACACCGCCAAGGCTCGCGAAAATCGGCAAGCCAGTCGCCGCGGCGGCTTCCAGCAGCGGGCCGTTGGTCATGCTGTGCGATGCGATCTTCAAGGCAGGCACGCCCAGTTCGACGGCGATGGCGAGGCTGTCGATGTCGAACACCGACGTAAAAAACAGAAGGCCAAGGCTTTCTGAATAGGATTTCAGTTCATCTAATTGATCGGCCGTTAGTTCAAGCCGCTCCCGTACTTCCCGCTGCGTGCTGCCAAACAGCGGACATTTCGGGAACGGCGCGTCGAGCATCGCCGCGGTGGCCAGTTGCGACGGGTTGCGCTTTTGGAACTTCACCATCGTCGCCCCAGATAGCGCTGCCGCGTCGATCATCTCTTTCGCCAGGTCAATGCTGCCGTTGTGATTGAGGCCGATTTCCGCGATCAGGTGGCAGGGACGGTCCTTGCCGACCTCGACGTGGCCAATCTTGAAACGTTCATTGATTGTGTTCATGCCGTCCATCCTAAACCAGATTGGGGTGTTCCGCGCCCAACCATTGGCGGAACTTGTTCATAATGTGATCGGGGACCGGGGGCAGGGGCGCATTGATGGTTCCCGGTTCGATCTCGACCCTGTTGATCCATGGCGCGTCCATGATCGGTCGCGGAAACGACTGTCCGCCCGTGGTCTCGTAATTGCCATTGTCGAGAACGTAATAGGTGAGATTGGGCACCGGCATCATCGTCAGCGCGGCCATGCCCATCGCCAGATTGCCGTCGCCATCGACCACGACAACCGGAATATGGGGCGCCGTCATGGCCATGCCGATGCCTACAGAGAGGGCCTCACCCATGCCATGCAGAAGATAGAAATTTCCCGGCCGATCGGCCACGTGCGCGGCTTCGCGCGACGTCAAGCCGTTGGAGAAAACGATAGCCGCGTCACCATGGCGGGCGACGATCTCGATGATCGCTTCAGATCGTTTCATCCAAGTTCCCCCGGTGTGCGACGATGGTGACGATGCGATTTCGTTCGAAGGCCTGCTCCGCGGCCATGGCGAAAACCGCCGTGCCATGCAGTTGAAAATCAAGAATTTCGGTGCCTAGGACGTGTAGCATTTCCATGGTCTTCTCTCCCCAATGAAGGTGCTGGGGTTCTTCCCATTGCAGTTCGCCACGGTGCGAGACCATCATAACGGTGCCGACGCCATAGAGCTCTTGAAGGCCGAACAGGCAATCGCCGAGAAGACCGAGTCCGGAATTTTGGATCAACAGCACCGGTTTGGCACCGAAAAGCCGCGCGCCGAAAGCCATTGCCAGAAGATGGTTTTCACGCGGCGCCAGGACGCAACCCGGAAGCCGTGGGAGTAACCCCTTGAAGACACTGTCCGGTACGGCGCCGAACCAGTCGAAAGCGCCGGTCATCGCTGCCGATGTTTCCTCAAGGGAGGCAACGAGTGGAAAGTAGTCGCGTTCGCCGATTTTTCGCAATGTCGTCATGATGTCCCGTGGATCACATTCGCAAACAATGACAGTAAGTGGTCGTCTGAAATCGGTTGCGGGTTGACGTTCGGAAGGCCGCCATCCTGGCGCAGCCTACCGATCAGGCGCCCGAACATATCCTCATCGGGCAAGGTCTGGCCAAGGTGCGCGGGAACGCCGAGTTCGGCCATCCATTCCTGAATTTTTTCGAGCGCCGCTTCGTCCCCCTTGTCGGCCCATTCGGATCCGAACATCCATCCTGCCATGGTCGCCAGGCGGCCGGCGTAAAAAGGCAGATTGTAAGCGAGAACGTGAGGCAAAATGATGGCGTTGAGCAGGCCATGCGGTGTTGGGAAGAACTGTGCGACGGAGACCGACATGGTGTGGATCAGGCCGGTCCGTTGGTGAGCGATCACCATACCGCCCAAAAGTGCAGCTTCCGCCATCGATTGTCGGGCTTCTGTGTTCGACGGGTCGTCGGCGGCAATAGCTAGGCTCCCGCCTATCAATTCCGATGCGCGGCGGCTCCACGGCGTGACCAACTGGTTGCCGCCGATCGTCAAGTGTGCTTCCAGCACATGGATCCAGGCATCGAGCCCGCCGGCGAGCGTCTGCTCCTTCGAGAGGCCATGTGTGAGCATTGGGTCCACCACGGCCACCGCGGCGCGGAGATGATCGTGCCCGACGGTGAATTTCCGATGGGTTTCGGAATTGTTGATAACCGAATAGGGGCTGACCTCGCTGCCGCTGCCGGCCGTTGTCGGTACCGCGACGAGTGGCGCCGAATGGCGTCCGCAGGTGCGCGAGCCGCTCTCGTAGTCGACCGCGCGACCGCCGTTGCTGTGGATCGCCGCCGCCAGTTTGGCAACGTCGATCGGGCTGCCGCCGCCGAAGGCAATGAAGCCATCGACGCCGGTTTCCAACGCGAATGCGGCGACTTCGTCGACCTTATCACTGTCCGGCTCGGCTGGAACCGGCTTGGCCAGTTCGAAGGAAATGCCGGCGTTGCGCAAACCTACACTGGCGCGATTGGCAGTTCCTCCATCGCCCAGAGCCGATGCGCCGCCGATGATCAGCGCGCGGGAAATACCGAGTTCACGGCATAGTGCCGGCAGGCGATCGATAGCGCCGTTTCCGAATTCGACCTTCGTGGGAATCCAAAGAGATGTCACGCCTCGAGCCTGCAACTTCCGTTCTTAACGCATGGACGATAGGATGACCGGTTTAAAATCCGGTAAACCCTTGTTCGATTTTAGTTTTCCCCGGCTGGTAGCCAAGGGCAATAGACATCAAGAAACAACGAACAGATGACCGAAACCAAGGCTTCGTTGACATGTCTCGGATGCCCGTCATCCTCTCCGAACGGGCAAACTCCCGCGCTGTTGGCGATCTGGGTGACGATCTCGTAGCTCGGAAAATAGCTGATCGCCGAATCTTGGCGACAGGCAAGAGCGACGGCATAGCGCACGATCGATTTGGAAACGGCGTTGGCTTCGAATACGTTGAAACTCGATGCCGTGCCTTCCAGCGGCACGGGTGAAACGGTCACGAAGATTCTGACGTTGGAATTGATATTCCGGAGTTTGCGTGCACCGGTGGTGATGCACTCACTGATGAACTCCGGCGAACGAAACTTATCCAACGATTGGTTTTTTTCCGATTCCGTCATCTTGTCCAACGATGTCGTCTCGGCGAAACCGAGGGTCAGGATGATGCAGGGGTTCTTGGCAGGTTCGATCAGTTCGACGAACTGATCGCGCTCCGTTAGATCGGAGAAAATCAGGTCGACCGCGGTCTCTTCTTGATGGTTGATGATGGTGGCGGCAAGGCCGCGTTTTTCCATCTCCCGGTGTAGATTTTCGGCGAAGCAGGTTCCCAATACGAAGAACGAGCTGTCCGATTGTGTGGGGACGCAGTCCTCGGGCCGCAGGTTCATCGCCGCGCGCAGAAAGGCCGTGGAATTTACTTGGATTCTCGAACGCGGGTACATGCTGGTCTTCGTCCGCACGAGCGCGCCCAGCATGCGTTCGAGTTTTTCGAGCTCCGGACGGAATCCATCGGAGGTCGCCAGTTCTTGGTTTTGATCGACGAAAGCGGCGAGCAGGCTCTGAATTTCGAGCAGACGCGGATCGCGTGTGAAAATCAGCAGTTGCAGGAGCTTATAGACGGCCCAGTTGAAATTCTCACTGCCGGGCGGAAAGTTGTTCATTGCCGTTCGCAGGATGAAATAGGTCCGGTTCCAGGTTTCCGGCGTACTCTGGCCGATGCATCTCTCGACTTCCGCCGCCAGGGCGTCGAACTGCACCTCTTTTTGTTCGACCAGCGTGCGCAGTCGTTGGTCGAGGGCTTCCGGGAAACAGTTGGCTCCGAAAATTTCTTGGAGAACGGAGAGACCCGTTGATTTCACATCGTTCACTTTCGCACTCGGGAACCCGGCGTATCCGTTGCGACGGCTGGATTCCGTCGGTTGCTGCGAATCAGGCTTCGATCTTCAGAGGCGAGGGGGCTGGATTGGTCGCGTCGGCCGGATCGTTGGAAGGCGCGGCGGCTTCCGCTTCCGCATCGGCTTCCGCCAATACGTCATCGTCGGGATTACCCAACAGGCCGGCCGCGATATTTCGATTGATATCGATCAGAACGATGGCCCTTTCGGGAGTCGGATCGGAAAGGGTCTTCATGGTGTGTTCGTCGATGAACTTGCAAAGTGTCAGAATGTTTTGCCGAATTTCCAGCGGAAGCTGGTTTTCGCCGACCAGTTGTTCGGCCTGAAAGATCGTCCAGATACGCAAATTCAGCCGCAAGGCGTCGCGGAACTTGCGCCGGTCCTCAAGTTTCTCCAGATCGCCGAACTGAATGATCGCGGCAATTCGGCGCGCCGATTCGATCAGGGCCCAGGCTTCGTTGTAAGAGGGGTTGCCTGGATTTGGGATCCTTTGGTTGGCATATTGTTCAGTGGCCTTTTCGTGCGCCAAGTCGAGTCTCCATCGTCCACAAATTAACTACCCCCGCGCCTGTCGGGCGAGTTGCCCCAAGCGCGAACTTCACGAAATCGGATATCAACAAACGAACTATATCATACCTTCCGAAAGGTGGCGATATCGCACAATCCTCAACATGTTAATATGACAGAAGTTTCCGTATCGCTATGACGAGGATCACAGCGACAAGTATCAGGAAAATGTGTGAAAAGTGTAAAGTTTTGAGTTCATATTCCATATTCGATTCGGCCCGGGTGTAGAGATGCCGCAATTCATCGCCGAGGTTTCAAGTAACCACGCCCAGGATTTGGAGCGTTGCTTGAAGTTCGTTCGCGCCGCCGCCGACTGCGGCTGCGACGCGGTCAAGTTCCAGTTGTTCAAGATCGACCAACTGTTCGCGCCGGAAGTGCTGGCAAGCAGCCCCGAGCATCGGGCACGAAAGAATTGGGAACTGCCACTTTCATTTCTGCCGGAAATCGCGGCCGAATGCCGGCGCGTCGGGATCTCTTTCGCATGCACGCCTTTCTATCTGGATGCGGTCGAGGAACTGATGCCGTATGCCGAGTTCTACAAGGTCGCGTCTTATGAACTGATTTGGGACGACCTCGTGCGGGCCTGCGCTTCTACGGGCAAGCCGCTGATCCTGTCGACCGGCATGGCCAACATGGAGGAGATCACCCATGCCGCTGATGTCGCGCGCGAGGCGGGAGCGACGGACGTGACGCTATTGCATTGCGTATCGGCCTATCCGACACCGCCCGAGCAAAGTAACCTCGCCGCGATCGAAGCCATTCGCAGGGCGACGGGATTTCCTGTCGGCTGGTCCGATCATACCGTGTCGCCGGCGGTTCTGCTGCGCGCCATTCACCGCTGGGGTGCTAGCTGTATTGAGTTTCATCTCGACCTGGAAGGCGAAGGGGCGGAGTTCGAAGCCGGTCATTGCTGGCTTCCCAGCCAGATCGCCGAGGTCATACGGTTGGTGCGGGAAGGCGATGCCGCCGACGGCTCCGGTGACAAGGTGCCGACGGCTGCGGAGTTGCCTGACCGCGATTGGCGTGCCGATCCGGTGGATGGCCTACGGCCGCTTCAGGCGACGCGCCGGCGACTGACGACTGAGACCTAAAGATTTAAGGTTTTGCCCAGGGCCTGGACCACGTAGTCGACGTCCGTGTCCAGCATGTCGACGAAAAGCGGCAACGAAAGAACGCTCTCGTAATAGGCATCGGCGCCCGGCAGATGAAGATCGCCGTAGCGCTGGCGATAGTAAGGTTGGCGGTGTACCGGGAGGTAGTGAACCTGGGTGCCGACGGACTGCTCGCGCAGCGCGTTCATGACCGTCGCGCGGTCGGTGCCGGCGGCTTCAAAATCGATGTGCACGACGAACAGATGCCATCCCGACGCCACGTTGGAAACGGCCGGAACGGGCACGACCAGCGGCGACAAGGGGGCCAAGGCATCGCGATAGCGGCGGACCAGTTGGTTGCGGCGCTCGGCGAAGCGCGGGAGTTTCCCGAGTTGGCTGTGGCCCAAGGCACAGTGGAGATCGCTGGCACGGCAGTTAAAGCCGAGTTCCGGCATTTCGTAGTACCAGGGGTTAGGGCTGCCGTCGGCGGCAAATGCCTGCTCACGGCACTGAAAGGCATCGGGGTCGCGAACCATGCCGATGTTTCGAAGCCGTCGAAGCCGTTCGGCGAGGGTATCGTCATTGGTGGTGATGGCACCGCCTTCGCCCATGGCGACGATCTTGACCGGATGCAGGGAAAAAATCGCCATGGTGCTGTCAGCGCAACTGCCAACCGGCCGTGGGTCGCCGGAAGAAGTGTCCTGCATGCCGCCCAGTGCGTGGCAGGCATCTTCCACGAAACGCAGGTCCTCGGCTCCAGCAACTTTTCGCAACGATGGCATGTCGGCACATTGCCCGTTGACATGGACAGGGAACACCGCCCTTGCGCTCGCGCCGGCGCGCGCCATGGCTTCGGCGAGGGTTTCCGCTGTCAACAAGCCGGTTTTCGGGTCCACATCGGCGAACACGACCTCGGCGCCGACATACCGAGCCGCATTGGCCGTCGCCAGAAAGGTCAGTGTCGGGACGATGATGGCGTCCCCGGGCGTCAAATCCAACGCGATGGCGGCCAGATGCAGGGCTGCGGTGCCGTTGGTGACGGAAATCGCATGTTTCGCATCTGTGACTTCGGCAAGGCGCTTTTCGAATGCTGCGACCGCCGGGCCCGTGGTCAAGTAATCGCCGCGCAAGACATCGACCACGGCGGCGATGTCGTCTTCGTCGATCGATTGGCGGCCATAAGGAAGAAACGGTCGTGACGAAGGCATGACCGGGCTCATATCTCCGTGGATTGTTCGATCATCCCGTGGAGTTGCTGGCGATCGAGCCATTGGGAGTTGTTGTCGCTGGCATAGCGGAAGTTCTTGGGTACAAGCGTTGCGCCCGGCGGCAATACCGACTGAGACGGTGCGCGGAAAAAGGGTTCGATGACGTATCGATTGTCAAATTCCAAGGTGCTGCGCGCATCGTCCTCGGTGACCATGACTTCATGAAGTTTTTCGCCAGGACGAATGCCGACGATGTCATGCGCGACGCCGGGTGCCAGGGCATCGGCGAGATCGGTGATGCGCATGCTGGGAATTTTTGGAATGAAGATTTCTCCGCCGCGCATGGTGCCAAGGCATTCGAGAACGAAATCGACGCCTTGCTGCAAGGTGATCCAAAAGCGAGTCATGTCCGGGTCGGTGATCGGGATTTTGTCGGCGTTTTCTCTGGCAAGGCGCTGGAACAACGGCACGACGCTGCCTCTGGAGCCGACCACGTTTCCATAACGAACACAGCAAAATCGGGTGCCGTCGCGGCCGCTGAGTTGGTTGCCGGCGACAAAGATTTTGTCGGATGCCAGTTTCGACGCACCATATAGATTGATCGGGTTGGCGGCCTTGTCGGTGGAAAGCGCGATCAGTTGTTTAACCTCGCTCTGGATACAGGCCATGACGAGGTTTTCAGCCCCCAAAACATTGGTGTGAATGCATTCCGTCGGATTGTACTCGGCTGCGGGCACCTGTTTAAGGGCTGCGGCGTGGACCACGGTATCGATGCCGCGCAAGGCCAGTTTTAATCGTTCGATATCGCGTACGTCGCCAATGAAATACCGCAGACTCTTGTGGTCCAACGGATTGAACCGCTGCTGCATTTCATATTGCTTCAATTCGTCGCGGGAATAGATAACCAGACGTTGAGGCTTGAAGCGGGCCAGTACGGTCTCGATGAACTTCTTGCCGAACGAACCGGTTCCGCCCGTTACCAGTATCGAGCGGCCGTCGAGATTGACTAGACTAGGCTTTGACCCGGCTGTGTTCATGCCGAAAACCTCTCGAAATACGATGTCGATACGGCCCGTTTGCCAGCATTTACAATAGGCATCCCAAACGTCGCATCGTCAAGATTGAATGCGTGTCCACCGATGAGGGGCATATCGCTGGCGTTTTTCGAGGGTTGCCGGGATTGTGCGATCCGAACGATTTCTCTGGTCCCGGCAGCCCTCGGCGATTGCCTTCGAGGAAGCCTCAGGCCGCGCTTTCGAGCAGCCCGTTGGCGATGTTGCAGTTGATATCGATCAACGCCGCGACCTTTTCCGCCGTCGGGCTTTTGATCGCCTCGATGGTCTGCTTGTCGACGAAATTGCAGAGATTGAGGAAGTTCTCCCGCATCTTGGTCGACATTGTGGCGTTGTCGCCGATCGACAGCTCGGCCTGGAAAATCGTCCACAGGCGCCAGTTGAGACGCAAGGCCTTGCGCAGGTCGTCGCGGTTCTGCGGCTCTTCCAGCGGTGCGACTTCGAGCGGTGCGGCCATGCGCTTGGCGCTCTCGACTAGGGCCCAGGCTTCGGTAAACGTCGGGTTGCCGGGCTGGGGAAGGCTGTTGAAATCGGTCTCCATGGGAATGGCTTCTTGGTTCAACATGGCTCGGTCTCCTAATGGTGAGCGGATGGCGGTCTTAGATGTAGTTGGTCAGGCTCAGTTGCCTGATGCGTGAGAAGATTTGGTACGAGGCTTCCAGTGCGCGCTGGTCGTCCAGCAAGCGGGTGATCGCCTCGGTCTGATCGACGTTTTCGATCTCGGCGATGCGCGAGTCGAAGAAACCGACCAGCGTCCGGCTTTGCTCGTTGATGTTGCTGATCAGAACTCGGCTGAAGGCGTTCGTCGAACGCGCTTCCGTCATGTTGCCGTCGAGCTCGGTGCCGAACGGTGCCGTCCCGCCGACGGTGCGTTCCAGCGAGGCATCCAGAAGATAGAGCGACTGATTGACCCGTGTTGCGTTCTGGTCGAGGCCGCCTTCGGTGCCGTACTCTCCTTGCAAGATGAGCTTCATGGCGCGCACGGCTTTCTCGATGGCCGGGTCGATGGCGTTGAAATCCAAATCGAAACTGCGGTCCTTGTTGACGCGGTGCGTCATGGAGCTTTCGTCACCTGAATAGTAATTGGTCGCGGCGACCGTGCCGGCGACCGAAAACACCTGCATGCGCACTTCGTTGGTGTCCTCGGTGACGGTGGCGGAGATTTCCTGATCGACGGTAATCGTCGATCCATCGGTGGAAATCGACTTGATGGTATAGACGCCATCGACGCCGCCGGCGGAGCCTGAAACCGTGAATTCCTGTCCGACCTTGAGGTTCGAGAATACGCCCGAGGTGATAGTGGCGTCCGCGATGTCGCGGATATGAATGGTGTCGGTGCCGGCGGCGCCGACGTCGGTGAACACCAGTTCGGCCTTCGATTCGTAGTTGAACGAGACGTCACCGGCTCCGGCGAAGGTAACGCCTGCGCTGTCCGTTTCGGTCAGCGCCAGGGCCTCGTTAACGGTGATCTTCGAACCGTCCGACGAAATCGACGCGATGGTATAGGTGCCGTTGTTGTTGTCGGAGTTGGTTACGGTAATCTGGTTGCCCACCGCCAGGCCCTCGAAGATGTCGGTCACCGCCGTTGCCGCGCCGCTGCGCCGGATTTCGATGGAGTTGTCGGCGGTGTCGAAGCGCACGTCAGTTTGCGTGAACATGTCGAAGAAGGTGGCTGCGCTGGAGTTCGCCGACGTGGTGCCTTCGTCGGTCAGCTTGAGTGATTTGACGACCAAGTTGGTGCCATCGTTGCTGGACACCGTATAGGTGCCGTTGTTATGGGTCGTGCCGGCGACGGTGAAGGTGGATCCGACGGTAAGCGCCGCCAGCGAACCGGTCGCGGCAATGGTGTCGTTGGACCGGGTAAACGACAGTGTGCCCAGGGTGGCCGAATTCAAGGTCAGGGTTTTTGTCGGATCGAGTGGATCCGGATAGGTGATGGAAGCGCTGGACGCGCCCGATTCGTTGCGCAGCATCTCGGTCTTCACCGTGACCGTGCGTCCGTCCGACGAAACGCTCTCAACAGAATAGGTGCCGTTGTTGTTGGTCGTGTTGGTGATCGTGATGAGGGTGCCGGCGGAGACGTTCGAGAACATCGCCGAAGAGGCCTCGATGGTGCTCTTGCCTGACCCCGGGGTCAGCGACAAATCACCGGAGAAGGTGACGCCGTCGATATCGAATTCGCTGGTGACGGCCTCGTTGACGGTGATCGAAGAGCCGTCGGCCGCGATGGTGGCGACGGTAAAGGTCGAGTTGTTGTTGTTCGTGCCGGCAACGGTGATGGAGTCGCCGACGCTGAGGCTGGAGAACACGCTGCCGGCGGCGCTGCCGTCGGATTTCTTCAACGCGGCAATGGTGTTGGTGCCGTTGGTGAACTTGATGTCATACAGTTCTTCCTGGCGAAACTGCAGGAAGTTGCCATCCGTGATGTACTGCTTGTTCTCGTTGTTGGTGTCCGACGCAATGGAGAAGTCCGCCAGATGGGCATCGCGCGTGGTTGGCACCGTGGTGCGCGCGCCGTCGAAGGTACTCTGGAACGCGCTCAAGGTGCTCAGGCCGAAGTTCACCGGTTCCGTCGTCACCCGGGTGCCGGCGAACAGGAAGCGCCCGTCGACATCTGTGTTCAGAAGGTCTTGCAGATTCTTCAGCCCGCGCAGCGCCGCTTCCTGGATGTCCTGTACCCGTTCGCTGTCTTTCGGGTTGAAGGTGCCGTAGGTGCGAAGCTCGGAGCGAAAATCCTTGATCGTGTCGTAGATGCCTTCCAGCACCGATTCCCGGACTTCCAGGCGGACGTCCATCTGTTCATTGTTGGTGATGTAGCGGTTCAGTGCATTGCGGGTGTGTTCGATGTTGACCAGGTGCTGCGAATTGATGGCGATCCCCTGGTAATCCCCCGACTTTTTCTCGCTGGTGACCTGGACTTCGCCGTCGATCACCCGCTGCTGGGTGCGGAAGATCTGCTGGACGAGGAGTGCGTTCGCGGCGCCTGTGGAAATCCTGGACATGGTTCTAGGTCCCTATCACGACACCGCGCGCTCAAGCGCTTCGATCATGTTCTGGATAACGGTGATGACCCGCGCGGCGGCGGAAAAAGCCTGTTCGAACACCAAAAGGTCGGCCATTTCCTCATCGATGTTGACGCCGCGGGTCGAATCCGATTTGAACTGCAGGGTCTCGACCAATGAGCGCTGGGTCTCGATGCCGCGCTCGTTCTGATCGGCCAGGCTGGCGTTGTTGGCGAGGATCGCCGCCGAGTACTGTTTGAAATTCTGACTCAGGGAGGCAAGGCCGCCGGCCTTCGCGAAGGAGATGTTGGAGGTCAACTGCGCCGCCAGCGCCTGGGCGATGGTATCGTCGCCGACACTGAAGATATATTCGCCGCTGGCTCCTTTGGTGGAATCCCATTTCGGTTGACCGGTGGTGAGCTTGCCTGGTGACGCTTCGATGTCGGAACGAACGGAGAGCACCGTTGCGACGCGGACATCGGCGACATCCATCCCGATATCGCTCAGCAGCGTGTTGCCGGTCGCCTGGGTTACGGTGATGCTCGAACCGTTGTCGTGGGAAACGCGCAGGCGAACGCCGGTTCCGTCGTTGACTAACGCGGCGGTGACGTTGGTGACGTTGTTGGTGATCTGCGTGGCGAGATCGCCGAGCGACGTATTTGCCGCCACCGTGATCGATCCGAGCGAACCGGTGGTGTCGCGGAAGGTCAGGGTCTGGGAGGAACCGGGCGTCGTGTAGCTGCTGGCCAGGACGTCGGATTCCCAGATATTCTCCGCCAGGTCGTCGACGAAAAGGTCGTTGAGACCGAAGAAATTGGAAAAACCGCTCACCGTTTCGTCGGTGACGCCGTCGCCATTGGAATCGAATGCGATGGAGACGTCCTCGGCGGTGCTCCCGTTGGTGGTGTCGGTTTCATCGCGGAACACCAGGTTCAGGCTGGTGGAGTTGAGCGCGATATCGAGCTTGCCGGACGAATTGACGGCGACCGAGGCGCTCGAAGCGCCATTTCCCTGCAGCCAGTCCTCAATCCGTGCCGCGACCTCGTCGATGGTCCAGGGGCCGTTTTCGCCCTTGTCGGCACCGTCGCCCATGGTGGTGTCGCGCATGATCGTCTCGAGAGTCGTGGCTTTCGACTGGTTGCCCGAAGAATCGAACAGGACGATGGCCACATCGTCGTCGTTGTTGGTGCCGCCGACGGTAATGGTTTGCGTCGATGACGAGATGAAAACGCGGGTGCCGTTCATTTCCTGCAGGCCAGGGAAGGCGGCGCTGCGGTTGTGGATCAGGTTGACCTTGTCGCGCAGTTGCGCGGCGAGGTTGTCGAGCTGGCTCTGCAGGTCCGGAAGGATGCTGTCGCGCAGATCGATCAGGCCTTTCAAGCTGCCGTCCCGAAGCTCGTTGGTAATGTCGTTGCCCGCCACTTCGGCGCCCACGTAGATGCCGGCGATATCGCCCTCGGAGTGGGTCGAGGTCGCTGTTAGGGAGGAAGCGGAAGTGTGGGAGAGCGTTGGCGGCACGGTATCCACCAGGGTGCGCCCGCCTTTGGTGAAGATCACCACGTCGCCGTCATCCCGAGAGAAGTATGAGATGTCGACGAGCTTCGCGAGCTTGTCTATCTCCAGGTCGCGCTGGTCCTTGAGATCCGTGACGTCGCGGCCGACCGAAGAGTTGGAGATGATTTCGTCGTTGAGCTCGTCGATGCGGGACGTGATCTCGTTGATCTGGGTGACGCCCTGGGCGATGAATTGGTCCGATTGCAGCCGCAAGTCCTGGATGGTGGCGCTCATGGAGACGAGTTTGTTGGCGACATCCGAGGCGCGGCGTACCAGTTCGGCCTGTTCGATGGTCTGGTCGGGTGACACCGCCAGAAGCTCGGCCGCTTCCGAGAAGTCCTCGAGCAGATGGCTGATCGAGGTGTTGTCGCCGGGCGAGCCGAAGAGTTCCTGCAGGCGGGTGTAGTAGGTCTCCTTGATGGTCAGTTCGCTATATTGCGAGGACTCGGTTCGAAGGCTCTTGAGCAACCCCTCGTCGATCCGCCGAACGATGTCGGACACGCGCACACCGGCGCCGACGCCGGCGACTGCGACGCTTTTGAAGGTGACGATCTTGCGCGAATACCCTTCGGTATTCACGTTGGCGACGTTGTTGGATACCGTGTTCAGTGCCTGCTGGTTCGATAGCAGGCCGCTTTGAGCCGTCCGTAGTGCCGTTGTGATGTCGCCCATGGGCGTAATCTCCCGTCTGGCTGCTTACAGCACTTGGTCGAGCGACAGCGCGAGGCGCTGGCCGGAGGCGTTGGAGCCATCCGTGTTGGTCACGGCACCGGCGTTGTAGGTGCCGGCGTTTGGCTGCTGAGCACGCACCGCGTCGGCGATCAGATCGACGACACGCTGATTGGCTTCGATGGCGGCACGCAGCAGCTTGGCATTTTCCTGCATCAATTCGTTGACGTCGGCGGCGAGCCCGCTCAGTTGTTCACGCAGCGCCGGTTCAGCTTGCTGCAGCAGTTCGGGCTTCTCGACGAAGCTGTTGAAACGGGTCTCGTAGACCCGGCTGAGCGCCGTCTTTTCGTCCAGGAGATCGTGAACTTCCTTGGTGCGGCGGCTGCGGAGTGCGTCGTTCTCGCGTTGCAGGAGTTCGATCAGGCGACTGGTGATGGTGATCAGATCGTTCAAGCGGGTGTTTGGGTCCGTCATTATTGCATCTCCTGCATCTTGATCATTTCACGCAGCACAGCATCGGCGATGCCGATGCCGCCGGCTTCCGAAATGGCCTTGCCGTATTCCTGTACCTGCATGCCACGCCAAACGTCCTCGCCGGTGCCGCCACCGAAGGGGGCTTCGGGGCGGATGTCCTGGAACATGGGCTGCAGCATCTGGGCAATGAAGACCGATTCGAAATCCTTCGCCACCTGCCGCATCTGGCGCATGTTGCCGCCGTGCGGCAGCTTCGGGAGCGGCTGCGAGGCATTGACCGCGTGGAGGGTCTGCGCGTTCAGGGTGGTGTCGCCGACGCCGCTCATCACATCACCTCGATTTCGGCCTGCAGGGCGCCCGATGCCTTGATCGCCTGCAGAATGGTGATCATGTCGCGCGGGCCGATGCCGAGCGCGTTCAGGCCGTTGACCAGTTCCTGCAAGGTGACGCCGGGATTGAGCACGGTCAGACGGCGCTCCTCGCCTTCCTGGGCGTCGATGTTGGTGCGGTCGACCGTGGTGGTGGTGCCGACCTCGGCGAACGGACCCGGCTGGGAAACCTGTTGCGCCTCGGTAATGCGGATGGTCAGCGAGCCCTGGGCGATGGCCACCGTCGAGATGCGAACGTTCTCGCCCATGACGATGATGCCGGACTGTTCGTCAATGATGACGCGGGCCAGTTGGTCGGGCTCGATGCGAAGCTGCTCGATGTCGGTCAGCAACCCGACGACATTCTCATTGTAATTGCTCGGCACCTGCACGCGCACCGTGGTCGGATCGCTTGGCCTGGCGGCATTGGTGCCGAGGAAAGCATTGACCGCCTGCGCGATGCGGCGCGCGGTGGTGAAATCCGGGTTGCGCAGCGTCAGCTTGACGCTTTCCATGCCGGTCATGGCGAAGCGAATCTCGCGTTCCACGATGGCCCCGTTGGCGATGCGTCCGCTGGTCGGCACGCCTTTTGTGACCGTTTCAGCATTGCCCTGGGCGGCAAAGCCGCCAACCGCGAGTTGCCCCTGGCCGACGGCATAAACCTCGCCGTCGGCGCCCAGCAACGGCGTCACCAGGAGCGTGCCGCCGAGCAGGCTCGAAGAGTCGCCGAGCGCGCTGACGGTGATGTCGATGCGCGAGCCCTGGCGGGCGAAGGGCGGCAATACCGCCGTCACCATGACCGCCGCGACGTTCTTGGAATCGAGGCCGTCATCGGTCGGCTTGACACCCATGCGGTTGAGCATGGCCTGCAGGCTCTGCTTGGTGAAATGGCCGGTCTTCAGCGTGTCGCCGGTGTTGTTCAGACCGACGACGAGGCCATAGCCGACCAATTGGTTCTCTCGCACGCCTTCGAACTCGACGATGTCCTTGATGCGCGACGACGCGAGTGCGTCGGAGACCAGCATTGCAATGACCGCGAGGCCCGCCGCGAGAGCGCTTGCCGTTTGAAAGAATTTTGTTCCCGTTGCCTTCATTGTCTTATCGTCCATGGCTGGTACGTGTTGTTGGCTGCTTTTACGTAGCGAGAACCATGCCAACCCCGGGTTCCTGTTAACCATTTGAAAAAATAGGAAAAGTTTTTCAAATCGGCGCGGCTTTCCGGCGATTCGGCAATTTGCGCCGTCATCGGATGGAAGTTTTTGCCGGGTCGGGTTGGAGATCATCGGCTTAGGCCTTCAGGTCGCGTGCCACGGTGACCATCTCGTCGACGGTTTTGAAAACCGTTGCCGAACTGTTGTAGGCGTTCTGTACCATGATCATGCGGCTGAATTCCGTCGCGATATCGACGTTGGAGAGCTCGACGGCATAAGGGGCGAAGCTGGCGCGTCCGCTTTCATCGGCGAATACGGTTATCGGTGTGCCGGACTCGGAGGTTTCGCGGAACACCATGCCGTTTTTCATTTCCAGGCCATCGGGATTTGAGAACTGCGCCAGGGCGAGTTTGTAGATGGATCGCTCCGTTCCGTCCTGGAACGACCCGACGATATGGCCTGCCTCGTCGAAGTGCGTGCTGGTCATGCTGGCGGTGACGAGGCCGTTGTGATTGTAATTGAACTCGACGAAATCGGCGCCGTACTGCTTCATGTCAGACATGTCGATCGCGACCGTGGCGGTGGCGCCGTCGGCAAATGAGAAATCGAAACTCAGCGGAGTCGTTGACGTTGGGAGCTCGCCGTCGCCATTGAAAGACAGGGTCTGGGCCGCGGTGGTCTGATAGGTGGTGCTGGTACCGACCGATGCGGCGTTGTCGTTTTGCGCCGAGAAGTTTGCGGTCGTCGTCGTGACCGCAACCGTGTTGTCGGCCGTGGTTCCGGTTGTCGGTGTCGACATCGTCGTGGTGATCGCCGTGCCGGCGGTGTCGCTGGTAATGGTGAATTCGCCGGTGCTGGCGGTGCCGGCGGCGGTGACGATGGCGCTGAGGGTCGGGTCGGTATTGATCGCGTTGACGAAGTTGTCGCGGATGGCGTCGATATCGGCTTCGCCGCCGGTCACGGAATAGGTGACGGTGGCGCCATTAACAGAAATCGAATATTTGTCGCCGGCCTCGACCGTGCCGCCGATGGTCGCCGTGTCCACCTGGGCGACGTTCGGCGCGCTGTTGGAGGCCGACGCGGAGGTGGTGAATGAGGTTGCCGCGGCGTTCGCGGTGAGGGTGATCTCGCCGTTCGAATTTCCGGCGCTCGCAGTAACGTTCGCGGCGATTGTGCCATTGGCATTGATCGCCGCGACGACGGCATCGCGAACGCCAGACAGGCTTCCTTCGGTGCCGAGCACCGTATAGGTGACGGCCGTGCCGTCTACCGTGACGGTGTAGCTATCGCCCGCTTCGACGGTCCCGGCAAGCATGACGGTATCGGATTGCGGAGACGAAGCGCGGCTGGTGGTTGCCGAGACCTGCCAGGTGTTGTCGGAGCTCTTAGTGAAGTTCATCCGCGCCGTCTGTCTGGCGCCGTTGGAATCGACCACTTCGATGGCATAGGTCTCAAGATCGTCGTTGTTGGTGCCCGAATTGGCGGCCAGAACGACGGCCTCGTGATTGGTGACGATGCCGTTGGTCGACGGCAGGTTAAGGCTCAAGTCCGCCGTCGAGGTCGGTGTGCTTTGTTCGATGAAGGCCCATTCGTCGATACGCAGGGGTTGTAGTGTATCGGATGCGGAGAAAAGCCCGGTATCGGGATCCGCCGCCATACCGAGTACGTAATATCCGTTCTTGTCGACCAGGTATCCGTTGGAAACGGTGATGGTGTTGCCGTCATCGGCGGTGACGCTGGAGGTCTGGCCATCGACGATGCCCATCTGGAAGCTGCCGTCGCGGGTGTACAAGATCTCGTCGGTAACCTCGAAGGTGGGGCTGACGAAAAAGAATCCATCGCCGTTGATGGCGATGTCGAGATCGCGCGACGATGAGTTGATGAAACCCTGGGCATCGATGCGCTGATAATCCTTCGGATTGACGCCGCCGAGATCGGACTCGTGCTGCAGCGTCTTGCTGATCAGCGTCTCGAATTGCGTGTCGGTGCGCTTGTAGCCGCCGGTGTTCACATTAGCGACGTTGATCCCGATGGTATTGAGCGCATGTGCCTGGCTACGCATTCCGAGCGTCGGCACTTGAAACAGGTAATATCCCGGCATGATCCGTTCCTTGTCTGCCAGATCCGGTGCGAAAGACGCACTGGCTCAAGCACTGCTACGCAAGACGGATGCCAGTTTCAGAAAAACGTAATATTTTGATTTTAAACAAGAAAAATTAGCGCTGCCGATCCAAACGTGGCCTGAATTGCCGGTTCGGCAGATGGTCGAGAAAATATTGCCGGGTTGGCCGCATCAGTCGTTTTCGAACAGGTGCACGTCGCCTTCGTTGACGCTGACACTGACACGGCTTCCGGGTGCGGGCAGGAACACCCCCGGCACACGTGCCTCGACGCTCAGGTTTGCACCGTCCGGTTGCGGCACCGAAACGTTCACCACGCTGGCGGCACCGAGCGGCCGCGCCGAAATCACCTCGAACAGGCGTGTTTCCGACCGATCTTCCGAGGCGACAAGGCGGAGGCCTTCCGGGCGGATCAGCACGTCGACGTGAGTCCCATCGATGAAGCGTTCGGCGGAGAATGTGCCGAGCGGGGTCTCGACAGTTCCATTGCCGACGCGTCCGGCCAGGCGATTGATAGGGCCGAAGAACCCGGCGACGAAGGCATCGGCCGGCTCGAAATAGGTCTCCACGGGCGTGCCGTCCTGGACCACTCGACCCATGTTCATGACCAGGATACGGTCGGCCATGAACATCGCCTCTTCGGGGTCGTGGGTGACCATCAACGTAGCGACGCCGGCGTTCTTCAGGACTTCTAGCGTTTGCTGGCGGACTTGCGCGCGGCGGGTGACATCGAGGCCGGAGAATGGCTCGTCCAGGAAAAGTGCCCGCGGGTTTGGCGCCAGCGCCCGCAGCAGGGCCACGCGTTGCTGCTGTCCGCCCGAAAGCGTATGCGGGAACGATCCGGCATAGCCCGTCAGGTCCATCATCTCGAGCGCGCTGTCGATCCAGGCCCGCCGTTCGGCGGTGGTTGCGCCGACACCGAATTGAATATTTTCGCGGACCGTGAGGTGCGGGAACAGGGCGTAGTCCTGGAACATCAAGCCGATACCGCGTTTTTCGGGCGGCAGGGACAAGCCGCGGTCGGCATCGGCAACGACGATGCCGTCGATGAGGACCTGCCCTTGTTGCAGCTTTTCCAGGCCCGCGGCAACGCGCAGCAAGGTGGTCTTGCCGCACCCGGACGGCCCCAAAAGGCAGACGACCTCTCCCGGCCCGACGGCGAGCGACACGTCGCGGACCACGGGGTATCCATCGAATTGATGGGAGAGGTTGCGGACGATGAGGTCGCTCATGCGGCGTACCCCGCGTCGGGCTCCGAGCGACCGGGACGCGAGCGCGCCACGGTGACGCTGAGCATGATTACCGGCAGGATTCCGGCGCCGACGATGCTGAGCGCGCCGAGCGCCGATTCTTCGAGCAATTCGTCCGAGGCGTACTGATAGACGAAGGTCGCCAGCGTGTCATAATTGAACGGTCGCAGGATCAAGGTGAGCGGCAACTCTTTCATGCAGTCGACGAAAACCAGAAGTGCCGCCGTCAGGAGGCTGCCGCGCATGAGCGGGAAATGTACCCGGCGAAGCGTCCCGCCAGGCGTATGGCCGAGGGTTCGCGAGGCACCGTCCATGCTCGGTGTGATCTTTCCCAGGCTCGATTCCATGGTGCCGTAGGAAAGCGCCAGGAACCGCGCCAGGTAACCATAGATCAGGCCGGCGATGGTGCCGGATAACAAAAGCCCCGTCGGCACGCCGAAAAGGGTGCGGCTGAGGCCGTCGACGGCATTGTCGAAAAGCCCAAGCGGAAAGACGATGCCGATGGCCAGGACGGCGCCCGGGATGGCGTAGCCGACGCTGGCCAGGCGGGTGACCGACCGAATGACACTGCCGCCGCTGAGCCGCACGCCGTAGGCCATGAAGATACCCGCCGCGACCGCGATGGCGGCGCTGGCGGCGGACAGGGTCAGGCTGTTCACGGCGTGGAGGAAAAAGTCCTTGGACAGGGTTTCCTCATAGAAGGAGAGCGCGTAATTGGCGAGCACCGCCGCGGGAAGAATGAAGCCAAGCGCCAGCGGCAGAAGGCAGGCCATGAAGGCCAAGGCCGCGCGTCCGCCGCGCAACCGGTAGCTGGGCAATTCGCGGTATTTGGTAGTGGTATGGTGATAGCGCTGACCGCGCCGTCCCCAGCGCTCGGCGCCGATCAGGGCGAGGACGAACAGCAGTAGCACGGTCGCCAACTGTGCAGCGCCGGCGCGGCTGTTCATGTTCAGCCACACGTCGTAAATGCCGGCGGTGAAGGTGTTAACGGCGAAGAAATCGACGGTACCGAAATCATTGACCGTTTCCATCAGTGCCAGCGTCACGCCGACGACGATGGCCGGGCGCGCCAACGGCAGCGCCACATGGAAGAACGACCGCCACGGCCCGCGTCCGAGCGTGCGGCTGACTTCGATGACGCAGACGGACTGCTCCAGAAATGCCGCCCGTGCCAACAGGTAGACATAGGGGTAGAGCACCAGCGTCATGACGACGATGGCGCTGCCGAGCGAGCGCACTTCCGGAAACCAGTAGTCCTGGCGCGATTGCCATCCGAACAAGGCGCGCAGCGCCGTCTGGACGCTGCCGGCGTATTCCAACTGGTCTGTGACGACGAAGGCCAGCACGTAGGCCGGTACCGCCAGCGGCAGCAGCATCGCCCAGTTGAAAATGCCGCGGCCGGGAAACCGGCACATGGTCACCAGCCAGGCGGTGCCGGCGCCGATAACCGTGACGCCAATACCGACACCGATCATCAGGGTCAGGGTGACGCGGACGTATTGCCAGAGCACGGTGTCGACCAGATGCGACCAGATCCGGTCGCTCGGGGACAGCGCCATCACCACCACGGAAACCAGCGGCACCATGATGATGGCGGCCAGTGCGAGGGTGCCTAGGGTCCAGACATCGATGCGCGAGATCCTGGCGCCATCATGCCAGGATAAAGCGCGCTCAGGTGTGGCGATATTCGTGGGCAAGATTGTTCTCCCGAATGCGAACGGCCGTCACCCTAGGGTTACGGCCGCCGCACGTCGGTTCCCACTAAACGAGCTAGCCGGTGGCGTCAACTATTGGGGCCATCGTTGAAACGCACCTTGTCGACCAGCTTGGAGGCCGCCGGCCGGTACTTGGCGATTTCCTGGACGCTCAGGGTATCGATCTTGAAGCTGCCCCAGGACTGCACCAGTTGGGAGAACGGCACGCCCGGCTTGACCGGATATTCGTAGTTGTGCTCGGCGTAAATGCGTTGGGCTTCGTCGCCGCTAAGAAATTCAAGGAGCTTGATCGCCGCGGCGCGGTGCTTGGCGCCCTTGAGAACGCCGGCACCGGAAACGTTGACGTGCTGGCCGCGGCCGTTGTCCTGGTCGAGATAGGTGAGGCGCACGGCGGCGGCCCACTGCTTCTGTTCCGGTTTCTTATCGTTGGTCATCATCAACCCCATGTAATAGGTGTTGGAGATGGCCACGTCGCAAATGCCTTCGTAGATCGCCTTGGATTGGGCGCGGTCGTTGCCTTGCGGCTTGCGCGCCAGATTGGCCTTGAGGCCGCGCAGCCACTTTTCCGCCGCTGCCTCGCCGTCGTGCGCGATCACCGAGGCGATCAGGGCGATGTTGTAGCCATGCTTGCCGGAGCGCACACAGATACGGCCCTTGAATTTGAGATCGGCAAGATCGGCGATCGAGGTCAATTCGCCTGGCTTGACCCGGTCCTTGCTGACCAGGGCGACGCGCGCGCGCGTCGTGAGCGCGAACCAGAGCCCGTCCGGGTGGCGAAGATGGGCGGGAATGTTGGCATTCAGAACATCCGATTGCACGGGATCGAAGACATCCGCGGCGCGCAGTTCGTCCAAACGTCCGACGTCGACCGTCAGCACTACGTCGGCCGGGTTATTGGCGCCGGCGGCCTTGATTTTCTCGAGCATGCCTTTCTTGACGTAGACCGAGTTGACCTTGATTCCGGTCTTCGCGGTGAAACGCTCAAGCACGGGATCGATCAGGAAGGGCTGACGATAGGAATACAGGTTGACCACTTCCGCCGCTTCGGCGCCTGTGGTGGTGGCGGGACCGGACAGCGCCAGGATTCCGAAGGCGGCCAGGATTCCGGATTTCAGAGAAAGGGATTTCGTCATTGGGTCCTCGATATGGGTTGCTAGACGGCTAGGTAATCTTCGCTATTGATAGTCATTCGCAATTCAAGCTTGAGGGTTATACGCGAGTACTTTGCCAAATGCAATGGGTCACTACATACTTTCGTAAGTTTGCCCAACGGCGGGGACCGAGGCGGTTTCCACTTACCTTGCGGGGCGTATTCGCTATACTGCTTCGCGGCCGTTACCGCGCGTGGCGGTCGTTGAATGTGCCGGCAGCGGCGAAAAGGGAAGACGATCTATGAAAGTGACATCGACCGGCGGTCCCAAGGGACCGGACGGTGCTAAGCGACCCGGCAAAACCGCATCCAGCGGCGGATCGTTCGCCGACTCGCTTCGGGAGGCCAGCGCCTCGGGCGAAGCGCAGCCGGCGGAAGTCTCGGAGGTTTCGGGTGTCGCGGGCGTAGACGGCATTCTTGCCGCGCAGGGTGTCGGCGATGCAACGGACGAGCGTCGCCAGCGCCAGAAGCTGATGGCTTTCGGTGGCGATCTGCTGGATCGGCTGGACGAGCTTCAGTTGGGAATTCTGACCGGCCATTTCTCCAAGGAAAAGTTGACCGACCTGGCACAGCGCCTGCGCCAGAAGCGGGAGCAGAGCAATGACCCGGTTTTGAATGAACTTCTTGCCGAGATCGAACTCCGAGCCGAGGTGGAAATCGCCAAATATACCCGCAAATAGGGTGCCGGGTGGTGACGGCGTTTCCCGTTGCCGCGGCTCTCTTTTCCGGCTCCAATCACGGCTTTTGTTTAGAATCAAAACATTAGAGTGTTTTTTCTCGGCTCCAACGCGATTCGCAAAATGCGCTTGCGACAGCGGGGACACGCTCATATATTCCCGGCGCTGAAACCTGTAGGGAGTCCAAGGTCCTATGAATGTGACTTTGCCGCCGGATTACAGGCCGGACAAAAACGAAGAATTCATGAATCCCAGAATGCTGGAGTACTTCCGCCAGAAGCTCATCGCCTGGCGCACCGAACTGGTGCAGGAATCCAACAATACTCTGCAGCAACTGCAGGAGGGCGGCATTGTCGAGGCCGATATCGCCGATCGCGCCTCCATCGAAACCGAACGTTCCCTGGAACTTCGAACCCGCGACCGGGCCCGTAAACTGATCAACAAGATCGACGATGCGCTGGAGCGGATCGACGACGGCAGCTACGGCTACTGCGAAGAGACGCACGAGCCGATCGGGTTGTCGCGTCTCGAAGCGCGGCCGATCGCCACGCTGAGCATCGAAGCGCAGGAACGCCACGAGCGGATGGAGCGCACTCACCGCGACGACTGACGCTGGCCGGCGGTCAGCAGCGACAAAAAAGCGGCCGGCGGTTTCCCGCCGGCCGTTAAGTTTCCAGGTTCGGCTGACGCCGACCTAGAACGGGAAAACGATATCCCAGATCTGCATGCCCCAACGGGGCGCCTGGAGTTCGCTGAGCGTCCCGCGCCCGCCGTAGGCGACGCGCAGTTCGGCAATCTTTTCATCGGAGACAGTGTTGTCGGAATCGATGTCGCTCGGGCGGACCACGCCGGTGACCATCAACTCACGTAGCTCGCTGTTGACCCGTACTTCCTGGCGGCCCATGACGACCAGCGAGCCATTGGGCAGAATCTGCGTGACCACGGCCGCGAATTTCAGGCTCAAGGTCTCCGAGCGGTTGATCGTGCCGTCGCCTTCGGTGTCGTGATCGGTGCCGAAGTCGACGATGTTGCCCGGGGCATCGATGCCCTGCGGCAGCACCTTGGTCAGTTCGTTCTCGAGCCCGAGAAGGTCGGTGGCGGTGAAGACCTCGGTGTCAGTGCGTGCCCGGGTCGTCTTGTTGGAGAACACGGCGCTGTCATCGAGCGACATCACGATGGTGACCACATCGCCGACTTCCTTGGCGCGGTGGTCCTTGAAGAAGGCGCGCGCGCCGGCCCGCCAAAGCGAGTTCGGGTTGGCCTCGATCGGCTGCGGCGTCGGCATCGGCAAACTCACCGGCTGGTAGCCTTTTTTCGCGATCGGGTTTTGGATGTCGGAGAGCTTCGGACCGTCGCCGACTTCCGATAGCCGGGTAAAGACGTTGCAGGCGCTTACCGACATCATGGCGGTGGCGAGGACGGCATAGCGCGCGATTTTTGCGGCCTTTCCCGTATATTTTCCCGTTTTCTGTTTCATGGTTGTTGTCCTGCTTGGGGTTGTTCGATTGGGATCAGTTGATGGCCATCAGCGTCGTCGGCCGTACCGCGACCCGGCCTTCGCCGACTACTTCGGCTTCGACCACCGTGTTGCTCTGCGAATTGGAGATACGGACGACGTCGCCCTCGCTGCCGTTCTGCAGCGCCTTGCCCTGGGCGGTGAGCAGCATCTGCGGTGTGCGCAGGATCATGGTCACCAGGCTTCCCTTGGGAACCAGAATCGGGCGCTGTACCGCTGAGGCCAGGATCGGATAACCGGCCCTGAGCCCGCGCCTGGGCGTGCGGCCGACCAGGTCGGAATCGTTGATGACGGTGTTCGGCTGCAGGCGGCGGCTCCGGACCTTGATCCATTTCAGGTCCTGACGCTTGATCAATTCGCCGGCGAGGACACGGCGGTTCAGGACCGGAACCTCGGTGGTGGAGAACAATCTTCCCCGGATACGGATCTGGCGTGCCGAGCCGTTGCCGGAAGGCGCGCTGATGATAGCCGAGAACCGCTGCGATCGCTGATCGTAACTCATTTCCTCGACTTCCACGGCCTCCGCCGCTTCCCCCGGCACGTGCAGACGCAGCACGTGGTTGCCGAGGTCGACCTCGGCGTCGGGGTCGGCGCCTTTCTCGGCCAGGGCGGCGAGGATCATCTCTTCGATTTCCGCACGATCAATGACCACGCTGTCGCGGGTGATCACGGTACGGATCTCGGAGCTGAGCGGGCGCCAGTCGATTTTGTAGGCGTGTGCCACGCGGTACAGCCAGCGGGCGTCGAACACGGCCCTTTTGCCCGGCTCCGGCGCGTAGGCGACCTCGATGTCGGCCTTTTCGCCGGTAACCGTGAAGAGGTCGCCCAGGCGAACCAAGTGACCGCGCACCTGCACCGACTTGCGGAGCGTGATTTTCTCCGGGTCCTGGGAGATCGCCTCGCCGTCGCCGGACCAGGCCGGCGGCGCCGTGACGGAGGCCAGTAAAATGGCCAAGATGAAAATGAGGCTGCGCATGATCCTGCTCCTACCTGAGGCTCGTCAGGGTGCCCATCATTTCGTCCGAGGTCTGGATGACCTTGGAATTCATTTCGTACGCGCGCTGCGCCGAGATCAGGTTCGACACCTCCTCGACCGCGTTGACGTTCGAGGTCTCCAGGAAGCCCTGCAGGATGGTGCCGAAACCAGTACTGCCCGGCGTGCTCGAGGTCGGCGTGCCGGACGCCGGCGTTTCCGTGTACAGGTTGTCGCCGACGGCCTGCAGACCGGCGTCGTTGAGGAAAGTGGAAATGTTGAACTGGCCGACGTTGCTGAGCGCCACCTGGCCTTCGATCTTAGCCAGCACCTCGCCCGAGTTGTTGATGGTGACGTCGATGGCGTTGCTGGGCACCGTGATGCCCGGCTGCACGGTGTAGCCGTCGTGGGTGACGATCTGGCCGGAGGAATTCAATTGGAAGGTGCCGTCGCGGGTATAGGCCGTGGTGCCGTCCGGCATGGTGACCTGGAAGAAGCCCTTGCCCTGGATGGCAAGATCGAAGGTGTTGTCTGTCGCCGACAGGTTTCCCTGTTCGTGGATGCGATAGACCGCCGCCAGTTTCACGCCGAGGCCCACCTGCACGCCGGTCGGAACGACGGTACCGGCGTCCGACGACGTGGTGCCGACGCGCCGCAGGTCCTGGTAGATCAGGTCGTGAAACTCCGAACGGCGGCGCATGTAGGCCGTGGTGTTCATGTTCGCCAGGTTGTTGGAAACGACTTCCACGTTGCGTTGCTGCGCGAGCATTCCCGTCGCCGCGATATCCAGTGATCTCATTTTCCCGTCCTTTCTTGGTTTCTTTGCTTGGTTCGTCGCCGTGTCGCCACGGATTCTATTTGGTTTCGCGTCAGGCCACTTCGGCCAGGTCGCGTACCATCTGGCGCATGCGGTCGTCTTCCTTTTCCAGGAAGTTGCGCACGCTCTCGTAGGTTCGTTGCACTTCGATCAGCCGCGACATTTCCACCACGGGCTGGATATTGGACCCCTCCAACATGCCTTGGGAGACGGAAGGCCGTTCCACCGGCTTGGGTTCACCCTCAGTGGCGAACAGGCCGCCACCGGTGGGGCGCAACAGATGCTGATTGTCGAAAGTGACAACCGCGAGCCGGCCCAAATCGCCGTTGGCGGTCGACACCGTCCCGTCGCTGCCGATGCTGATCTTGCCGTCGCCGGGGGCGAAGAAGAACGGCTGGCCGCCGTCCGATAGGACCGGGTTGCCCGACTGGGTCACCAACTGGCCGCCTTCATCCAACTGGAACCGGCCGTTTCGGGTGTAGTGGTTGCCGGTCTCGGTTTGGATGGTGAAGTAGCCCTCGCCGGTGATCGCCACGTCCAGTGGATTGCCGGTCTGTTCCAGCGGTCCTTCGCTGAGGTCACGCATGGTGGCGATGTCCCGGGTGTAGGAAACCTTGTCGCCGAGGATGCGCTCGCCGCCTTTGCTCTTCACCAAATGCTCGACGAACATCATCCGTTCGCCCTTGAACCCCGAGGTGTTCATGTTGGCGATATTGTTGGCGACCACGTCCATTTGCCGCCGCAGCGCCGTTTGCCGTGAAAGCGCGATATATGAGGTTGTTTCCATTTTTCCACAGTTCCAAATCAGTCCACGTCGTCCCGCCGCACAATATGCATTCGCCGTGCCAACTTCATTTTTTCATACAAATCAATGAGTTGAATGGGAGGTGGATGGGGAAACAGCGCTCGAGGCGGACAGCTTTGCCGCCCTCGACCGGGCAGCTTTTTCCGCCCGCCGGTACATGGCCCGGTCTCGCGCTCGGATTGATCCGCTTGGCGATTGTTGCCGCTACCCTGCCGGATTTGGTATTCTGAACGGGGTAGGCGATTCGCATCGTTGCCCGCTGAAATGGCCGGTACCGCTGGGGCGCCGCGCCAAGAATTTCAATGAGTTGTTAACCGAGCGGATTTATAAATTTCAGTGCTTGCGGGTCTTCGGATTTAAAGAGCGAGACACGCGGCAGCCGGTGAAAGCGCAATGGCGGAAGACGACGAAGAAGTCGAAGCAGGCGATGAGGAAGGAGGTGACGGCGGCGAGCCGTCATCGGAGAAAGGCGGCAAGAAAAAGCTGCTGATCATCGTTGCGTTGCTGTTGCTGCTTATCGTCGGCGGTTTGGCGGCGGCCTACTTCACCGGTCTGATGGATCCGGTGATCGCGATGATCACCGGCGGAAAAGCGAAAGGTGAAGCGGGAACCGAACAGACCGAAGAAGGAGGGCGCGCTGTTTTCTACGACCTCCAGGAAATGCTGGTGAACCTGAACACCGGCGGCCGGAAGTCGAGCTTCCTGAAGATTCGCGTCAGTTTGGAATTGGAAAGTCAGGCGGATATACCGAGGATCGAAAGCGTCATGCCGAGGATCGTCGACAATTTCCAGACCTATCTGCGTGAGCTCAGGATCGATGACCTGAAAGGTTCCGCCGGCATGTACAGATTGCGCGAGGAACTGCTCGTGCGGGTTAGCGCTGCGGCCGCGCCGGCCAAGATCAAAGACGTTCTGTTCAAGGAAATGTTGGTGCAATGACGAGTCCAGCCGACGACGATCTCGATCAAGACGCCCTGGCAGCCGAGTGGGAGGCCTCCCTCGGCGGTGGCGATGACGACGAAGGCGAAGGTGGCGACCAGGACGATTTGGCGGCCGAATGGGAGGCGATGGTCGGCGGCGGCGACGATGACGCTGGCGGCGCTGGCGGCGATGGCGGCGGCGGGCGGGAATCCACCCGGGTTCTCAACCAGGAAGAAATCGACAGCTTGCTCGGCTTCGACGAGGAGCATGAGGACGAAGGGCAGCGCTCCGGCATTCAGGCCATTCTTTCCAGCGCGCTCGTCTCCTACGAGCGCCTGCCGATGCTGGAGGTGGTGTTCGACCGCCTGGTCCGGCTGATGTCGACCAGCTTGCGGAATTTCACTTCCGACAACGTCGAGGTCTCTCTCGACAATATCGCTTCTATCCGTTTCGGCGACTATCTGAACTCGATTCCGCTGCCCGCCATGCTCAGCGTGTTCAAGGCGGAAGAGTGGGACAACTACGGTCTGATCACCGTTGATTCGTCACTGATCTATTCCATCGTCGACGTGCTGCTCGGCGGTCGCCGTGGCACCGCGGCAATGCGCATCGAGGGCCGGCCCTATACGACCATCGAACGCTCACTGGTGGAACGCATGGTGCATGTCATGTTGAGCGATCTCAGTGCCGCGTTCGAGCCGCTGAGCCCGGTAACCTTCCGGTTCGACCGGCTTGAAACCAACCCCCGTTTCGCGACCATCTCGCGGCCGTCGAACGCGGCAATCGTGGCGCGCCTCCGCATCGACATGGAAGATCGCGGTGGACGCCTGGAGTTGCTGCTGCCTTATGCCACCCTGGAACCGGTGCGCGAACTGCTGTTGCAGATGTTCATGGGTGAGAAGTTCGGGCGCGATTCCATCTGGGAAACCCACTTGGCCGAAGAGCTGTGGATGACCGAGGTTGACCTGGAGGCGGTGATCGATACCCAGACCATGCAACTGGCCAGGGTGTTCGATTTGCGGGTCGGCTCGCGCATCATGTTCGGGACGTCGCCGGACGATCCCATTCAACTGCAGTGCGGCGAGGTGCCTTTGTACACTGGACGCATGGGCCGCAAGGGCCAGAATATCGCCATCCGGATAGAGGGGCGCTATGATAAGCTGCCGAAAACCTGAGCATCCTTTCCAAAACGGGAGTTGACTGATGCCGGTGTCGCTAGTTCTCGATATTCTCGTTGCCGTGTTGTTGGTGGTGACCATCGGCTACGCGGTGACGCTCAACAAACGGTTGACCTCGCTGCGCCGTGACAAGGGCGAGTTGGAGCGCTTGGCCCGCGGGTTTGCCGAAACAACCGAAAAGGCAGAGGTCGGAATCAGCGAACTGCGTTCGATGACCGATTTGCTGCAAGAGCGCATCGGGCGGGCGGAATCGCTCCGTGACGACCTTGTGTTCTTGATGGAACGCGGCAATGCTGCCGCCGACCGGCTCGAGGGCGTCGTCCGCGATGCTCGTGACAAGACGGGCGCGGCACCCGCACCGACCGAGGCCGCCGGCGATGCATCGGCAGCGAGGTCCAAACCGGCGGCCCCGCCGAAGCGGCGCGAAGCGCCGGTTGCCGATCCGGCTGAGCGGCCGGCGCCGGACGACGTCACGGACGCCGAACGCGAGCTTCTGAAGGCGTTGCGCACAGCGGGCTGACCCGGTAGGCATCCGTTAACCATATTGAAAGCCCCGATTGCGATGATGGCGTTCCCGAAAGTGGCGGCAAAGGCGGTTGGATGATGAAGTTGCTGGCGAAAGTCCGGTTTCTCCCCCTGACGATTTTCTTCGCGACCCTATTGTTGACCGTCAAGGTTAGCGACATCTGGGACGGTGTCGACGGACTGATGTCGTCGTCCATCAACGTCAGTGAAGCCTTGGCACAGGCGCAGGAACCTCAGCAGCCCGCGGCGAGCGATTTACCGGCGCCATCCAACGCGCCGGCGCCAGGGGCGGGCGGTGCTCCGCTGCCGCAGGCAAAAGGCGAGGCTCCGGCCGGCGGTGCTCCCGTTGCCGGAGGTGCGCCGGCGGGGGGCAGCGAAGAGATGTCGCGCCTGATCAAGGACGACCCGACCCTATTGACTCCGGCCGAGATCGAAATCCTGCAGCAACTGGCGGTGCGCCGCGATCAACTGGACGTGCGTGAGCGAGAGATCGAGATGCGCACCGGTTTGCTGAACGCCGCCGAGGAGCGCATCAACAAGAAGATCGCCGAATTGCAGACACTGCGCACAACGATCGACGGTCTAATCAAGAAGTTCGATGCACAGCAGGACGCCAAACTGTCCAGCTTGGTGAAGATCTACGAGAACATGAAGCCGAAAGAGGCGGCGCGGATTTTCGAGGACCTGGAGATGGATACGCTTCTCGAAGTGTCCGAACGCATGAAAGAGCGCAAACTCGCGGCAATTATCGCCAAGATGACACCGGAAAAGGCGCGAGAGGTCACCGTGGAACTGCGCCAACTGCGTGAATTGCCGAAAGTCGGCGAGCAGGTTGGGGGTTGATCCGGGGCAAAAAGCCGGGCAAAAAGCCTCCGCTCTTGCCATAGTTTTCTTGGCAATGAGCGGTAACTGGTATAACTTATGATATAAATGCTCTGCCTCTGGGTAAATGGAGTTTCCAATGGCCGTTGATATGAACATGAAGGTTTTGATCGTTGACGATTACAAAACCATGCTGCGCATTTTGCGGAACCTTCTTAAGCAATTGAATTTCAATAATATTGAAGATGCGACGGATGGGTCCATGGCGCTTCAGAAACTCCGCCAGGAGAATTTCGGCATGGTCATTTCCGATTGGAACATGGAGCCCATGACCGGCATTCAGTTGCTGCGCGAGGTGCGGGCCGACGACAAGCTCAAGCACCTTCCGTTCATCATGATTACGGCCGAAAGTAAGTCCGAAAACGTCATTGCCGCGAAGGAAGCGGGAGTGTCGAATTACATCGTCAAACCTTTCAACGCCGAAACCCTGAAAACCAAGATCGTCAGCGTCCTGGGCGAATTCTGAGCTGGGTTGGACGAGACGCGGCGCCGGTTCCGACACCGACATTTGCGAGGGGCCCATGGCATTGTCAGCAGTTTCCGCTGATCTGAGCACCCGGCTGGACGATCTGCGCCAGCAGCATGGCGATTCCGTCCGCATCGAGGACATCGCCTCGGTCGTCGAGAGCATGATGGCGACCATGAAAGGCGACTTGTCCGCCGCTGACCTGGAACTCTATTCGGAGCTGGAAGCGCTGGCCCAATACATCCATGCGGCCAAGGCCGAGATCGCCGCGCTGCGTCCGGATGAGGTCAAGGACAAGGTCCTGCCGAAGGCGAGCGACGAACTCGACGCCATCGTCGCGGCCACCGAAGCCGCGACCAACACCATTATGGATGCGACGGAAAAGCTCGAAGGTTTGATGGACGGCGTCGACGAGGACCAGTCGATGGTGATCATGAACGCGACCACGGAAATCTACGAAGCCTGCGGCTTCCAGGATATTACCGGGCAGCGCATCACCAAGGTGGTCAAGGCGCTTAAGGACATCGAGGAAAAGATCGACGCCCTGGTCGAGGCGTTCGGCAGCGAAATCGCGAAATACAAGAAGTCGGCCCCCGAGGAGGAACCCGAGCCCGAAGCTGTGACCGACGAGGACCTGCTCAACGGACCGCAACTGAAGGAAAAGGCACAAACGCAAGAAGAGATCGACGCGCTTCTGGCAAGCTTCGATTGAGTGTGAATGAAGGAACGAGACCTCCTCTCGACGATGCCCGGCCCCGGGGTGTCCGCCACCGGGAGTTCAAGCTCGATTGCCCTTTTTTTGTCGCTGTTCCTGCTGGTTCTAGCCTTCTTCATCATCCTGGTATCGATTTCGACCATCACCGATGTGAAGTCGCGCGCCGTTCGCGACAGCCTGAGTTCCACCTTCCGCGCGGTGCTCTCGCCGAGTACGGATCCGACGGAGTTCACCTCCAAGGACGGTGATGTCCTCGCCGGCCAGCAGTTCCAGGATTCGATCACCGGCCTGTTCGCCACCACCTTGCAGGTGGCGAAGGTGGAAGTCGTCCGTCCGGGTCAGTTGATGCGGGTGAAACTGCCGACCAGCGCCATGTTCGCCGAGGGTGCCACAGAGGTCCGCCCGGTGGCGGTGCCGGTGCTCGACCGTATCGTTGCCGTGTTGTCGGCACGCCCGCCGGGACTGCGTTTCGACATGGAATTCGTCATCGGCAGCCCATTCACCGAGGGCACTTCGTTGCCTGTCGGCCAGACGTTGGAGACCGAGCGCTGCGGTAACCTGGCCCGGGAGATGGCGAGCCGTGGCGTGCCGCCCGACAGTATCGCGGTGGGCATCCAGCCGGGCCGCGCCGATCAGGTTACCATCTGGTTCTTTGTGCGCGACGAGGCGGAGACACTGTTACGCCTGCAACCAAAGACGGGAGCGGCTGATGGTGCGACCTAGGCACGCGTCGCCGGACCTGGACCGGATCCGGCAATCTCAGATCATGCAGGACGACTGGCCAGCGCAGATCGATCCCGAGGAAGTCGCCGCCGAGCGCGCCTGGCTGGTGACCTTCACCGATCTGGTGTCGTTGATGCTGACGTTCTTCGTGCTGCTGTTCTCCATGTCCAACGTCAACGTCGGCGATTGGCAGAACATCATCGACTCACTTTCCAGGACGTTGCGCCCGACGCCGGAAAAAGTGGTCAAGGCGCAGACAGCGACGTTCAATATTGGTACCATCTACCGCAGACAGGCCATCGACCTGAATTACCTGAGTTCGGTGATCGAGGAGGGTATCAAGGATATCGAACTGCTTTCCGATACGCAGGTCATGTTGCTGGAGGACAGGCTGGTGATCGCGCTTCCCGGTGATCTCCTGTTCCCGCCCGGCCGCGCTGAAATGACCGAGCGCGCGCGAGAGGCCATGTTCGTGTTCGGCGGACTGCTTGGCAACGTCGACAACGAGATCGGCGTCAACGGCCATACCGATCCGGCGCCGCCGGCCGGCGCCGAGTATGCCTCGAACTGGGAACTTTCCACCGGCCGCGCGGCGGCGGTCGCCAACGCGCTTCGGGCCGCCGGATACAAGAACGACATTATCGCCTTCGGCTATGCCGACAGCCGCTACCGCCAGCTTCCGCGCGCCCCCGATGACGTCCGCCGCGCGCTGGCGCGGCGGGTCGACATCGTTGTCCTGCCCACCGCCGTCGGGGTCTCCAGATGATTTGGCGGCGTCGCATCGGGATCGGTATTCTGGCTTTGGCTGCGTTCTTTTCGTTCGCTCTCGACGTCATGGCCGAGGCCGTCGGCGTACGTGCCGCCAGGACCAACGATTATGGCCGTATCGTGTTCGTCTGGAACACACCGGTCACACACGACCTGGAGCTGAAGGACCGGCAACTGACGTTGCGCTTCGGCCGGCCGCTCGAAGCTTCCTACCAGCGCGTGCTCGGCGAGCTTCGCAACTATGTGCGCGCCGCACGGCCCGGCGGTGACGGACGCAGCGTCACCTTCGATCTCAACGGTGACTTCGATGCCTACAGTTTCGATTCCGGCCGAACTGTGATCGTCGAGATCGCCCAGCCCCAGGAGCCGAAGGCAGCACCCAAGCCGGCAGCGGCCGAGGCCGCCGTCGCCGTGGTGAAGCGCAAGGTGGCGGCGCAGGAGGCCGCCAGCGGCGGCTTGCCGAAGATCGGCGTGCGCAGCGGTGAGCACCCGGACTATTCGCGTGTCGTTTTCGATTGGCGTGACGCCGTCGATTACGACCTCGCCAACAACGACGGCGTCGTCACCATCACCTTTCAACGTGCCGCCGATCTGCAACTGGCGCGCATCAATCAATCGCCGCCGCCGTTCCTGGGCGGCGTTCGCGCGCGTGCGACGGGCAACACCACGCAGGTGCTGATGGCGGTGCCGAAAACGTCGCAGATCAAGCATTTCCTCTCAGGCCCGAAAGTGGTGGTCGATATCCGCCGCCCGAACGGTCCCGGCGAGATCGCTCAACTGCCGCCGGAAACCCAACAACCGGCGGGAACGGCCGCCGCGCCGGCGCCGGCGCCCGCTCGCGCGCCCGCACCGGAGAGGCCGGCGGTCGATGCGGCGCCGGTGCCCGCGGCCGCCAGTGCCGCCGCCAGTGCCGCCGCCAGTGCCACGGCCGCGCAAGCCGCCGCCCAACAGGTGGAAACGCCAACACCAGCGCCGGCTTCCCCTCAGGCGTCCGCCGCACCCGCGCCCGCGCCGGTGGCCGCATCGACCGGCCAGCCCGTCGCCCTGACACCGACGCAATTGAAACCCGGCGAGCGCCAGCAACCGACGCCGCAAGCGGAAGGTGAAGGGGACGGCGAGAGCGCGGAACCGCCGCCGCCCGTCAACTTGGCCGCCGGTGTGAAGCTCCGCTTCGACTGGGATGAGCCGGTGGCCGCCGCCGTATTCCGCCGTGTCGGGTTCGTTTGGGTGATCTTCGACAAGCCGAGCCGGGTCGATATCGATGCGCTGCTGCGTGCCGGCGGCGAGATCATCCGAGCCATCGATCAGGCGCAGACGGAACAGGGCACCGTGCTTCGGATCGCCACCTTGCGCAGCGTCAACCCGTCCATGAGCCGCGAGGGCCTGAGTTGGATCCTGGATTTCCGCCAGCAGGACCTGCGTCCGGCGACGCCCATCGATGTTAAGGCGCAGCCCAACTCGCCGGTCGGCGCGCGGGTCTTCCTGCCGGTGCCCGAGCCCGGTAAGCCAATCGCCATCACCGACCCCATGGTCGGCGACAATCTCGTGGTGGTGCCGGTGATTCCGCTCGGCCACGGCATCGCCGAACCCTACGAATATCCGCAACTGGCATTATTGCCGACAGCGCAGGGCGTTGTGGTGCGCGCCAAGATCGACGATCTCAGGGTGCGGCCGCTACGCCAGGGCATCGAACTGACCTCGGCCACGCAACTGGCGCTTTCGTCGGTTTCGGACGATGTCGCCGCCGGTGCCCGGCTGGCGACCTTGCGCCCGCTGGAGAAGCTGCTGGAGTTGGACAAATGGGAAGTCAAGGACCTGGCCAAGTTCAACAAGCGCAAGCAGGAGCTCCAGGCCGACCTCGCCGCCAGCCGAGGCGAGCAGCGCGAGGTGAAGCGCATGAACATGGTGCGCTTCTACTATGCCAACGGCTTCAACGCCGAAGCGCTGGGCATCCTGTCGCGCATGCAGTCGGATCGCCCGGAGATCGCCGACGAAGCCGAATTCCGCCTGATCCGTGGCGGCATCAATTATTTCCTCGGCCGTCTGGCGGACGCCGCCACGGATTTGTCCCATGCCAGTCTGGATAGCAACGACGAGGCCAATTTCTGGCGCGCGGCGGTGATCGCGGAATCGGGTGATCTGCTGGCTGCGGCGGCCGAGCTCAGACGCACCGGCGGCATCACCCGCGACTATCCCAAGGCGCTGAAAATTCCCATGGGCACCCTGGTCGCCGAAGCGGCGATCGAGATCGGCGATATCAAGACCGCCAACGCCTTCATCGAGGCGCTCAGGGCGTCGGAGCCGACCTCCATTCAGACCGCGCGTATCGACTACGTCGAAGGCAAAGTGAAGAACGTCGGCGGCGATGTCGACGGCGCGATCACCAAATGGGAAGCGGCACTCGACTCGCGCAATCGTCCGGTACGCGCACGGGCGACAGTGGCGCGCATGGACCTGATGCTGAAGCTTGAGCGCATGAGCCCGAAAGAGGCGATCGCCGAACTCGAGAAGCTGCGTTATGCATGGCGCGGCGACGAGTTCGAGTTCAAGCTGCTGCGCCGGCTGGGCGGTCTCTATCTGGACGAAGGCAGCTACCGTGACGGATTGCAGGCCCTGCGCCAAGCCGCCACCTACTACCGCGAGAACGAGGAAGCGCCGCAGGTCACCGAGCAGATGGCCGATGTGTTCGCCCGCCTTTACTTGTCCGATGGCGCCGACGCCATGCCGGCGGTGACGGCCATCGCGGTGTACGATGAATTCAAGGAACTGACGCCCGCCGGCGCCAAGGGCGATGAGATGATCCGCAAGCTCGCCGATCGTCTCGCCGGTGTCGATCTACTGGACCAGGCCGCGGAAATCCTTGAAGGCCAGATTCGCTTCCGCCTCAGCGGTCCGTTGAAAGCCGAGGTCGGCGCGCGGCTGGCCGTCATTTACCTGTTGGCGCGCGAATACCAGCGCGGTCTCGCGGCACTCGACGCCACCGAGGAGCAGGGCCTGTCCCAGGGCCTGACCGAACAGCGCCGCCACTTGCGTGCCCGCGCGCTGATGGGCATGAACCGCCAGGCGGAGGCGCTGGAACTGTTGAAACGCGACAAGGCGCCTGACGCCGATACCCTGCGTGCGGAAATTTTCTGGAAGGCCGGCGACTGGGCCAACGCATCGAAGTCGCTCAATCGCGTCGTCAAGGCGGAGGGGGCCGAAAAGGAGAAACCGCTGAACGACGAACAGGCGGCGACCGTCCTCAATTATGCCATTTCACTCACCTTGTCGGGCAATGAACGCGGCCTCGGCCGGTTGCGCCGAGATTTCGGCCGGGCCATGGAAGCGACCAATCTTCGCGACGCCTTTCGTCTAGTGACGGCACCGACGGCACTCGGCCTGATCGATCCGGCGACGGTCACCGCCCGGGTCAAGCTGGCGGAAAACTTCAAGACCTTCCTGGGCGCCTACAAGAAGAAGCTGAAAGAGAGGGGGCTGAGCGGCCTGACCGAACAGACCGCCGATGCCGGCGCCGCCAAGCCGGCGCAGCAGCAGGGCGGTTGAGGCCGGCCGGAAACGAACCTGCGCAAGGGAAATGGAAACACAGAACCCTTCCTTCAAGGCCCTGGAAGTCCTGGTTTGCGACGATGACGAGCTGATCCTGAAGATTATCAGGCACATCCTCGAAGCCATGGGAATCGGCTACATCAAGACCACCAAAAGCCCCGAAACCGCGATCATGCTGGTGCGTGAACCGACCGACAAACCGTTCGACTTCATCGTTTGCGATTGGAACATGCCCGGGATGAGCGGCATCGAGGTCTTGCAGAAGTTGCGCGCGTCGGGTCACCAACTTCCATTCATCATGCTCACCAGCAATGCCACCGAAGAGGCGGTCGCGGAAGCGCGCGACGAGGGAGTCGCGGCCTATATCGCCAAGCCGTTCACGGCCGAGCAGGTTCAGCGAAAAGTGACGGCGGTGGCGCGGCGGGTGTTGAAGGACGATTAGCGCTGCGGTCAGCCGCTGTTGCCGAAGCTCCGCACCAGCGACCCGACGATCATGAACCAGCCGTCCACCAGGACGAAAAAGATAATCTTGAACGGCAGTGCGATGATGATCGGCGGCAGCATCATCATACCCATGGCCATCAGAACCGAGGCCACCACCATGTCGATGATCAGGAACGGCAGGAAGATCAGGAAGCCGATCTCGAAGGCGCGCCTGAGTTCGGAGATCATGAATGCCGGAATTAGGATCCGCATCGGCATGTTCGCGGCGCGCACCGTATCTGGGTTGATGCCGCTGATGTCGACGAACAGGTTCAGGTCCTGCTCGCGCACGTGCTGAAGCATGAAGTTGCGGAACGGCACCGAGGCCCGGTCGAAGGCCTCCAGTTCGGTGATCTCGTCCTCGATCATCGGGCGGATGGCGGTGTCGTAGGTCTGTTCGAAGGTCGGCATCATGATGAAGAAGGTGAGGAACAAAGCCAACGAAATCAGAACCTGGTTGGGTGGCGTCTGCTGGGTGCCCATGGCGGTACGCAGGAACGACAGCACCACCATGATTCGCACGAACGACGTCATCATGACCAGGATCGACGGTGCCAGCGACAGCACCGTAATCAGCGCCACTACCTGCACGATCCGGCCGGTGGCCTCCGTCCCCTGGCCGAAATCCAGGTTGAGTTGCTGGGCGTTGGCCGGTTCCGCCAGCCAGATCAATACCATCACCGCCGCAATGCTCACGGCAAAGCCGCCCAGCAGGGTCATGAACGGTCGAACCAAACGCCGCGCGCCGGTCATGATGGGGACTCGCCGGCATCGGCGCCGGTTTTCCTAATCTCGTCGGCGAAGCTGGCCGGCGGCGTGATCCCGGTTTCGATCACCAGTTCCGAGGTCGGCCCGATCAGCAGTAGGTGCTCACGGTCGTCGCGCCGGATCAGCACCAGCCGGCGGCGACCATCGAGCGGCGTGACCTCGACGATGCCAAGGCGCCGCTCGCCGCCGGGCTTGATTGCCTTGCCGGGGAATCCGAACCCGGCACGGCGTGCCAATGCCGCCATCAGCCCGATCAAGGCGAGAACGAAAACGAAGGCGAGGGCGAAACGCAGATAGTCGACGCTGTCCATCAACCGCTGCTCCCGCCGGTGTCGGGATCGTTGCCGTCGCCATAGGCGCGCCGCGCGGCGGCATCCAGGCCTTCGCTCTCGCTGAGCCGTTGTTGTTGGCGCGTCAGGGAGTCGGCCAGCTCATCGAGATCGGTGACGATCCTTTGCAGCCGGTTGGCGATCTCGGCCCGGTCGCCGGGGTCGGCTGTCTGAGAGATATCACCGCAGACTTCCTCGACGGCGCTTTCCAACTCAGACAGGTCGACGCCGCCGCCGCCATCGACGGTGATGCGTGCCTCGGCAATGGCGACGGCGATGGCGTGCAGGCGCTCGAGGATGGAGGTATCGCTCATTCGCCGCTCTCTCGTGTCTGGCGCCAGTTCCCGGCCATTCGTCCCGCCACTTCACCGACGGTTTCATCGGGCCCGGGGGCGCCATCGGCATTGTTGGCTTGATAGACGTAGATCAGGATTTCCGCCACGGCGGCAAAGGCTTCCAAGGGAATCTCCGATTCAATGTCGATGGCCGAAAGCAGTTGCGCCAAATCCGCGTCCTCGCGCACCCTGACACCGTTCTGGAAGGCGATCTGAAGGATCTGTTCGGCCACCTTGCCGCGGCCACCGGCGACGACCTTCGGCGCGCGCTCGCCGGGCTTCTGGTCGGCCAACGCCACGGCCACGACTTCCGACGTGGGCGGCGGCGGCTTCAGGTTGTCGGTTACGGGTTTTCGGTCTGCGGCCAAGCGCTTGTCCCCTTGTCATTCCAAATGGGGCTGCGGGTTATCGGTGCTGGCGAATCGATGGACAAGCCTAACCCTGACAAGGCGCGGTTAACAATCGATAAAGCGAACGCCATTGCCGAAGCGCGGAAATCCGGGTAATTGCGTCGGTCGAAGAGAGGAATGACGATGTTTCTCAGCGTTTTCGACATGTTCAAGATCGGAATCGGCCCGTCCAGCTCCCATACCATGGGGCCGATGACGGCGGCCGGCCGTTTCGTCCACCGGCTTGGGTCGCGCGGCGATCTTGCATCGACGGCGCGGGTCCGTGTGACGCTTCACGGTTCGCTCGCGTTCACCGGCAAGGGCCATGGCACTGACGGCGCCACCTTGCTCGGCCTGATGGGCGAGACCGCCCGCGACATCGATCCGGATGCAGCGCCGGCGCGGCTCGAGGCGGTGTCGGCGGAAAACCGCCTGGCACTCGGCGGGACCCATTGGATTACCTTCGATCCCGACAACGATCTCGTTTTCGACTACGGTCCGCCCTTGCCCGGACATGCCAACGGCATGGTGCTGCAGGCATTCGATGCCGCCGGGACCGAACTCTTGCAACGTACCTATTATTCCATCGGCGGCGGTTTCGTCATGTCGGCAGACGAACTGGCGCAGGTTTCCGACGAAGCGCCGTTCGCCGATGTGCCCTACGGGTTCCGCTCCGCCGCCGAAATGCTGGAAATGGGCCGGGTAGCCGGCAAGACGGTCGCCGAAATGAAGGCGGCTAACGAACTGGCGGTCCATTCAAAGGCCGAACTGAGCGACGGGCTGGACGATATCTGGAACGCCATGGACGGCTGCATCGAACGCGGCCTGCGCCAGGACGGCGTGCTGCCGGGCGGCCTCGGGGTCAAGCGCCGGGCGCGGAAGATTCGCGATGCGTTGGAGGAAGAGAAGGCGAGCGGCGTCAACGCGCGCTTTCAGCATACGGTCATGGACTGGATCAGCCTGTTCGCGCTCGCCGTGAACGAGGAAAACGCCGCCGGCGGGCGTATCGTCACCGCGCCCACCAACGGTGCCGCCGGCATCGTGCCGGCGGTGATCCGCTATTATCTGGATTTCTGTCCAGCCGCCGACCGGGCGGGGGTGCACACCTTCCTGCTGACGGCGGCCGCCATCGGCGGCCTGATCAAGCACAACGCGTCGATCTCCGGCGCTGAGGTCGGTTGCCAGGGCGAGGTCGGCTCCGCGTCGGCGATGGCGGCAGCGGGGCTGGCGGCCGTGCTCGGTGGTTCAAACGCGCAGATCGAACAGGCCGCCGAGATCGCCATCGAGCACCATCTGGGCATGACCTGCGATCCCGTCGGCGGATTGGTGCAGGTGCCCTGCATCGAGCGCAACGCCATGGGCGCGGTGAAGGCGGTGAATGCCGCGTCGCTGGCGCTGCGTGGCGACGGCAGTCATTTCATTCCCCTCGACACGGCGGTGGAGACCATGCGCCAGACCGGCCAGGACATGCTGTCCAAGTACAAAGAGACCTCGCAAGGCGGGCTTGCCGTCAACGTGACCGAATGCTGAGCCAACCGCCGCTGTTCCGATTCACCGCTTGTTAAGGAACTAGGCAGATAATGCCCACTGGAAATCGCGCGGAAATCCATCGCGCGGAACCGGCGCCGGGGTTGGGCGCCCAGGTGAAAAGGGTTGTGGGCCATGGAGTTGAAGGGAATCACGCTGTTTCAGGCGGTCAAGAAGCGCATGGACTGGTTGGCGCAGCGCCAGGAAGTCCTATCGCAGAACATCGCCAACGCGGACAGCCCGAAGTACCGGGCGAGCGATCTGAAACCCTATAATTTCAAAGACTTGCTGCGCCAGGAAGGCAATCAACTCAACATGTCGGTAAGCGGCGACGGACATTTGCCGGGGCGGCGCAAGCGCATCCGCGACTTCGCCGCGCAAACCGAGCGCAGCCCCTTCGAAACCTCGCCGTCCGGCAACTCCGTGGTGCTCGAAGAGCAGATGGCCAAGATCGGCGAAACCGGAGCCAACTATAAACTCGCCAGCAATCTTTATCGCAAGCACATCGGCATGATGCGCATGGCGCTTGGGCAGAAGTGACGAAACGACGCTAGCGGGCCCGGGAACGCGGTCCGGTAACGACAGGAGAGCGTGAGATGGACGACATCATTCGCACGATGCGGATTTCCGGGGCCGGGCTCCGGGTGCAGGGGCAACGGCTCCGGGTGATTTCCCAGAACCTGGCCAACGCCAATTCTCTGGCCACCGACCCCAACGGCAAGCCCTACCGGCGCAAGACCATCACCTTCCGCAACGAATTCGACAAGGCCATCGGCATGGATATGGTCAAGGTGCACAAGGTGCGGCCCGACATGTCCGCCTTCGGCAAGCGCTTCGATCCGAACCATCCGGCCGCCGATGCCGACGGCTACGTGCTGACGCCGAACGTCAATACCTTGATCGAACTGTCGGACATGCGCGAAGCGCAGCGCTCCTACGAAGCCAATCTGAACGTCATCAAGTCGTCCAAGAAGATGCTGACCAACGCCATCGACATGCTGAGATAACGAAAAGCCACCGGCGACGCCGACCGGGAACGGGAAAACCTTAGGAGACGAACATGCCGACACCGGCTCAGAACTACGTATCCGCCATCAATGCCTACAACAGCGCGGCGCGGGGCGATGCCTTCAGCGCCAAGAAACCGGCGGACGACCTCCATGGCGGCGAGTTCGCCAGCCTGGTCAAGAACGCCATCGAGGAAGCGGTCAAGATCGGCGAACGGAGCGAGCAGATTTCCATCGCCGGCGTCAACGACCGCGCCGACATCTCCCAGGTCGTGACCGCCGTTTCCGAGGCGGAACTGACCCTGCAGACCGTGGTCACCGTGCGCGACAAGGTGATCGACGCCTACAAGGATATCCTGCGCATGCCCATCTAGGGCTTTTCGGGTATACTGCCCGGCACCGAGCGATTCGGTGGCGCATGTTCCCATCAGGTATCCCGCATGAACGAATTGGCAGTATTGGAAGTCGGGCGCGAGGCGCTGTGGGTGGTGATCAAGGTGGCTGGGCCGATCATGGCCGCGGGCCTGTTCATCGGCCTTATCATCGCATTGTTCCAGGCGCTGACCACGATCCAGGAAATGACCCTGACCTTCGTGCCCAAGATCATCGTGATCTTCTCGGCGATCATTCTGTTCCTGCCGTTCATGATGACCACCGTGATCGAGTTCGCCCGCACGCTATTCGACCGCATGGTCGCCCTGGGATAGCGGGGCGGCGGCGTGCTGACGGAACTGCTGCAACTCAATATCTTCGCCTTCTTCCTGATCTTCGCGCGGCTCGGCGCGGCGATCTCGTTCATGCCCGGGTTCAGCGCCTCCTACGTCAGCGTGCGCATTCGTCTCGGCATCGCGCTCGCCATCAGTTTCGCGGTGATGCCGGCGCTTGCGCCGAACCTGCCCGTGATGCCGGCGTCCGTCACCCAACTCGGGGTGATTTTCGCCGGCGAGGTCATCGTCGGCTCGTTCATCGGTATCCTCGGGCGCATCCTGATCGGCGCGCTGCAGACGGCGGGAACCATCATCGCGCTGGCGTCGGCCATGGCCAACGCGCTGGTCCAGGATCCGGTGGCCGAACAACAGAGCTCCACGGTGTCGGGCTTTCTGCTCACGCTCGGCGTGATTCTGGTGTTCGTCTCCGACCTCCACCATCTGATGATCCGCGCGGCAATCGCCACCTACGACGTGTTCGAGCCGGGCAACCTGCTGCCAGCGGGCGATTTCGCCATTCTCATGGCACGCAGCGTTGCCGACAGTTTCCTGCTCGGCGTGCAGTTGGCGTCACCGGCGATCGTCATAGGCCTCACCTACTATATCGGGCTCGGCCTGTTGGGCCGGTTGATGCCGCAGTTGCCGGTGTTCTTTTTCGGCCTGCCGGTCCAGGTTTCGTTGCAGTTGTGGGTGCTGACAGCGACCGTTTCAGGCATAATGCTGGTGTGGGCGCGGAAATTCCAAGACGGGATCGGCGCGTTCGTACCGTGACGTGGGCGGCGGGCAAGGGACAACTCAGGGGCCGGATGCATGGCTGAAGAAGACGACGCTTCAAAAACAGAAGAACCGACCGAGAAAAAGCTCGCCGAAGCGCGGCGCAAGGGTAACGTTGCGCAGTCCCAGGAAATCAAGAACTGGGGCGTGCTGCTCGCCGGTACCGGGGCGCTCATGTTCCTGGCGCCGTTCATGGCCAACGGCGTGCGCGAGATCGCTTTCCCCTTCGTCGAACAGCCGCATACCATTCCCTTCGACTTCGAGCACCTGCGCAAGATCCTGGCCGATACCATGCTCGACCTGCTCGTCGTGATGGCGCCGTTCATGCTGCTGATGGTGATCTTTGCCATTGTTTCCAACATCGGCCAGTTCGGCCTGCTGTTCTCGTCGCAGAAGGTCAAGCCGGACATTTCCAAGCTCAACCTGCTGAAGGGCGTCAAGCGCATGTTCTCGATGCGCTCGATGGTCGAGTTCGGCAAGGGCATCGCCAAGCTGGTGCTGGTCTCCGTGGTCAGTTTGGCGCTGGCCATTCCGCTGCTCGGCGATGTCGAGCTGTTGCCGCAGATCGACATCATCCTGACGCTCGACCGTGTGCACCTGCTGGCCATTGCCCTCGCGGCCGGGACCGTCGGCGTGATGACCGCCATCGCGGCGCTCGACTTCATGTACCAGAAGCATAGCTTCACCAAGCAGATGCGCATGACCAAGCAGGAGGTGAAGGACGAGCACAAGCAGCAGGAAGGCGACCCGCAGGTCAAGAGCCGCATCCGCAAGGTGCGCATGGAGCGCCACAACCAGCGCATGATGCAGGCGGTGCCGGAGGCCGACGTGGTGATCACCAACCCGACCCACTTCGCCATCGCGCTGCAGTACACCATGGGCGAGATGGCCGCGCCGAAGTGCATCGCCAAGGGCGTCGATCACCTGGCCTTCCGCATTCGCACCGTCGCCGAGGACAACGACGTGCCGGTGGTCGAGAACCCGCCGCTCGCGCGCGCGCTCTACGACACGGTGGAGATCGACGAGGAAATCCCGCCCGAGCACTTCACCGCCGTCGCCGAGATCATCGGCTTCATCATGCGCCAGCGCGGCGACCTGCCGCTGCACTGACGGGGGCCCATGTCCGACGCAGCCCCGCAACCGGCTTCACCGAGCCCCCGCAAACCCGACCGGCCGCTGCGCCGCCGGCCGGGGCCGTGGCTGTTGCTGGCGCTCCTGGCCGCCGCGCCCATCGCCGCCATCCAATGGCAGCACCCGCAGGCGCCGTTGATGGCCGCCGGCGCCGGCGGCTTTGCGCTCATCTGCCTGGTGATGGCGCTGTGGGCGGCGCTCGCCAAGGGCGCCGGCGGTGGCGCGGCGGGACCGGCGGCGGCGGCGCTCGATGCCGACCCGGCGGGGCTGTTGCTGACCGACCGGGCGGGCGGCTTCTTTTATGCCAACCCGGCCTTTCACAAGCTGCTCTCCTATGCGGCGGAGGAGACCCCGTCGCGGCGCGTCGAGAGCTTGCAGGCCATCGTCGAGCCGCTCGCGGCGGCCGAGACCGAGGGCGCCGAGGACCTGCGCCGGCTCGTCGCGCATGCGCTCGAGGGCGGTACCGGCACGGCCGAGTTCGCGCTGCCCGGCCGGCGGCTGAGCTTCGGCAATGACGACGCCGCCCCCACGGTGCAGTGGCGCCGCCTGCAGGTGGCGGCGGCCGAGGCCGGCGGCAAGCCGGACCGCCTCGCCTGGCGGGTCACCGACATCACCGACCGGCGCGAGATCGAGGCCGTCCGCGCCGACGAGCAGGACCGCACCGAGGACCTGCTGGACTTCCTGCCGGTCGGGGTCTTTTCCGCCGACCGCGACGGCGTCATCCAATATGCCAACCAGACCCTGGCGCGCTGGCTCGGCCGACCGCCGGAGCGCCTGATCGGCACGCCCTTCGCCGATCACGTCGCCGACGTCGGCGACGACGGCGAGGTCATCCTCAAGGACGGCGAGGGCCGCACCTTCCGTGCCGCGCTCGAGCAGTCGCAGAAGGACGCGCCCGACGGCGACATCGCCTACACGCGCTCCATCGTCATCCGCAACCAGCTCTGGAACCTGCCGGTGCCGGCCCCGGCGCCCGCGCCCTGCGCGCCCGAGACACCCGAAGCGCCGATGGCCCAAGCCGCCGCCCCGGCCGTCGCCGATACCGCCGGCCTGCACGGGCTTTTCGACGAGGCGCCGGTGGGCATGGTGCTCCTGGACCTGGAGGGCCTGGTGCTCGATGCCAACCGCGCCTTCACCAAGATGCTGGGCAAGCACCGCGACGCCGTCACCGGCCAGCCTTTCGCCGGGCTGCTGGCGCGCGAGGACCGGGGCGATCTCTCGGGCGCGCTTTCCAAGATCGTCATGGGCACGGCGCGCGCCGCGCACATGGAGGTGCGCATGCCCGGCGCCGGCGCCCGCGAGTTCCTGCTGTCGCTCTATGCCAGCCGCTTCGCCGACGCCGAAGGCGACGCCAGCGGCATCGTGTTGCACCTGATCGACAACACCGAACAGAAGAACCTGGAAGTGCAGTTCGCCCAGTCGCAGAAGATGCAGGCGGTGGGGCAACTGGCCGGCGGCGTCGCGCACGACTTCAACAACCTGCTGACGGCGATGATCGGCTTCTGCGACCTGCTGCTCGAACGCCACGGCCCGGACGATCCGTCGTTCGCCGACATCCAGCAGATCCGCCAGAACGCCAACCGCGCCACCAACCTGGTCCGGCAACTGCTGGCGTTCTCGCGCAAGCAAACGCTGGAGCCGGTGCGCCTCGACGTGACCGAGGCCTTGAACGATCTCGCCAGCCTGCTCCGCCGCCTGATCGGCGAGAAGGTGGAACTGACCATGCAGCACGGCCGCGACCTGATGCCGGTGAAGGGCGACAAGAGCCAGTTCGACCAGATCGTCATCAACCTCTGCGTCAACGCCCGCGACGCCATGCCCGGCGGCGGCGCGATCACGGTCTCGACCCAGAACGTGGAACTGACCGACCCGGTGCAGCGCGGCCACGACCTGATGCCGCCCGGGCGCTATGTGCTGGTCGATGTCGCCGATACCGGCACCGGCATTTCCAAGGAGCACATGGAGCGTATCTTCGAGCCCTTCTTCTCGACGAAAGAAGCCGGCGCCGGTACCGGCCTCGGTCTTTCCACCGTCTACGGCATCGTGCACCAATCGGGCGGCTTCATCTTCTGCGACTCGGCGCCCGGCGAGGGGACGACATTCTCCATCTACCTGCCAGAGTTCGTGGAGCCCGGCCAGGCGCGCCCGGAGGAGGGGCAAGGGGCGAAGTCGGCCGCCGCGCCTTCCGGCCGCCCGCCCGCCAACGTGCCGGCGAACGAGCCCGATTCCGAACCGGAACCCGGCACGGCGTCGGAGGAAGAACCCCCGGCGGAACCGGACCTGACGGGTTCGGCCACCGTGTTGCTGGTCGAGGACGAGGACGCGGTCCGGATGTTCGCCAAACGCGCGCTGCAGAATAAAGGGTACACGGTGCTGGAAGCGGCCAACGGCGAGATGGCCCTGGACGTCATCAACGCCACCGACGAAGAGATCGACATCATCGTCTCCGACGTCATCATGCCCGGCATGGACGGCCACACGCTGGTCGGCCTGGTGCGCCAGGAACTGCCCGGCGTGAAGGTGATCTTGATGTCCGGCTACGCGGAAGACATGTACCGCGACGAAATCGGCCGCGACGCGACGCTGCATTTCCTCGGCAAGCCGTTCACGCTGAAGGACCTGGCCGCCAAGGTGAAGGACGTGCTCGCCGAATAGCCCCGATCCTGCGCATTTTACCTACCCGTCCGGGCAGGGTCGTCGGAAAAACGCGGGTTGGAAGCTATTGATTTTAAATAAATTCCAAAAAAATCTCAGGAACGAACCCAATTTGGATTTCCTACCCGCGTAGCCGTCCTTTCGTCGTCCCCGCGAAGGCGGGGACCCATTTGATGCCGAAGGCATCATCTTGTTTGTATCCACGATGGGCCCCCGCCTTCGCGGGGGCGACGGATATGTCTGCCCCTCCCACCGAAAAAACCGGGGTCAGAAACCCTTTGATTTCAACGGCATTATAAAAAAAAGTGACGAAACGAACCCAATTCTCCCCCGTTACTCGCCGGCTTACGGTCAGGACCCTCATCCCGGCTTTCCCCCATCAAGGGGGAAGGGGCGAAACGGCAACGCCGGGTCATTCCCTCCCCCCTTGTGGGGGAGGGTCAGGGTGGGGGGTAACCCCACAGCCGGTTCCAATGCATCCCCAATCTGGGAATCATCGGCCCGGCCCGAAACATATTCGAATGTGAAATAGCGCGCCTGCGCCGGCGAACCGGCATTGCGACTTACGAGCATAACGACAAATCCAAGAAAGTCAATAAATTCCTAATTTTGACTCGTATGTCGGTCGCCGCCGTTTACGCCTTGAGGTCGGCCGAATGGCGGGCGTCGAAAGCATCCTTGATGAGTTGCTGCAACTGTGAGCCAAGGTGGCGGGCATTGGAGTTGTTCCGCCAGACGATGGCCAGTTCGCGTGACAGCTGCGCTTCATCCAGTTCAAGCACCTTGAGTTCGCGGTCGCTGCGGATTTCGGAAAGGATATACAGTTCCGGAAAGAAGGAGATACCGACGTCCATGCCGACCATATGGCGCAGCGTGTCGAGGCTCGTTCCCTCGAAATCGTACAGAATTTCAGCGCCATAGCTGTCGCAGAGGCTGTGAACCTGGTCGTGCAGATGGTGCCCCGATTCCAGCGCCAGCACTTTTTCGCCCCGCAGGTCATCGACGGATACGCTCTCGAGCGAGGCGAACCGATGGTCGGGCGCGCAAACGATATGGAGTTTTTCCCTGAACAGGGGCTGGACCTCCAATGCCCGGTTTTTGACCGGCATCGGCGTCAGCACCATGTCGAGATCGCCGCTCGCCAAGGCATCCAAGATGCGCCACGGCGGCGCCTCCTGGACGTAGAGTTTCAGTCGCGGATATAGCCGATGCATTTCGGGAACGACGTGGGGCAGCAAGTATGGCCCCAGGGTCGGCGGAACGCCGAGCTTCAACCGGCCGGTGAACGCGCTGAATTCCGAGGCTGCAAGATCGTTGATTTCCTGAACATCGGCCAGAACCTTGCGGGCGCGTGCAACGATTTCCCGGCCCAAGGGCGTCACCGAAACGCCGCTTCGGCCGCGTTCGACAAGACGGGTGCCGAGTTTGCGTTCGAGTTCCGCGAACTGCGCGCTCAACGTCGGCTGCGCCACGTTGACCCGGTTCGCGGCACGTCCGAAATGGCGTTCGTCGGCGATGGCGACGAGGTAGGCGAGTTGTCGAAGTGTCGTCATGCTGTCCCGGCTTCTCGATTATGTGATAGTTTTTATCTATCAAAAGTGAGTTTAAATTTCAATTTGATAAATCGCTAGTGATCTCACTATCTAATTCCCTGAGCCCCATCGACGGGGGGTGGAAATCCAAATTCAGGGAAACGAGCAGCATGACCAAGGTATTCGAGAACGACGGAAAATCATTTCTCAGCAAGGAAACCATGGGCGGCCTGCTGTTGATGGCGGGTGCCATCGCGGCACTGATCATCAGCAATTCACCGTACTACGGCAGCTACCAGACGTTCCTCGACATCCCCGTTGCCGTTTCCATCGGCGCGTTCGTCATCGACAAGCCGTTGCTGTTGTGGGTCAACGACGGCCTGATGGCGGTGTTCTTTTTCCTCGTCGGTCTCGAAATCAAGCGCGAGGTGCTGGAGGGTAAATTGTCGTCGGTCGATCGTGCGGCGCTGCCCCTGATCGCCGCGATTGGCGGCATGGCTGTTCCGGCACTGGTCTTTTCCGCCGTCAACCTGGGTTCGCCCGAGAACCTCGTCGGCTGGGCCATTCCCGCGGCAACGGATATTGCCTTCGCGCTGGGCATTCTGGCGCTGCTTGGCCCGTCCGTGCCGACGGCGCTCAAGGTCTTTCTGCTTGGCATCGCCATCATCGACGATCTCGGCGCGATCCTGGCGATTGCGATCTTCTACACCGCCGACCTATCGGTCGGGTCCTTGGTCTTCAGCGCCATCGGCATGGCGGTTCTGCTGGCGATGAACCGCCTGGGCGTGCGTCAGATCGCACCCTATGCCCTGGTCGGCCTGGTCGTCTGGGCCGGCGTGCTCAAGTCCGGCGTGCATGCGACGCTGGCGGGCGTGGTGATCGCGCTGATGATCCCGGTCCGCGACAAGCATGGTGACTCGCCGCTGGAAAAGGCCGAACACGGTCTGTTCCCCTGGGTCAGCTTCTTCATCATGCCGCTGTTCGCTTTCGCCAACGCCGGCGTCAATCTGAGCAGTTTGTCACTGGCGGATACCTTGGCGCCACTGCCGCTGGGTATCGTGCTCGGGCTGTTCGTGGGCAAGCAGCTGGGTGTCATGTCGGCGACCTGGCTCAGTGTCCGCGCCGGGATTTGCCGCCTCCCCGACGGCGTGACCTGGCATCATATCTATGGGGTCGCCTGCCTGACCGGTATCGGGTTCACCATGAGTCTGTTCATCGGCACCCTGGCTTTCGACACGCAAGAGCAACTCAATGCCGTGCGCCTGGGTGTGCTGGTGGCGTCCGCCTGTTCGGCGCTGGCCGGCGTCCTGGTCTTGCGCGCGGCGCTTGCCGGCAAGGAATCCAGTACTTCCAGAATCCGCAACCTGGTCAACCAGACATAGGAAAGGAGGCCGCCATGCGACGGTTCAAGAACATTCTCGCTGTTTACGATCTCGTTCCCGGCTGTGACGAGACCCTGCAAAAGGCCGTCGATCTGGCCTCGCGGAACCGAGCCCGCCTCACGGTCGTGCAGGCAATCAATCCCGTCGCCAATCCACGCGAGACGATCGCCGAACGCGAACGGCTGATGCAGCGGATCGTGGAAGGAATTTTCCTGCCCGACTCGCAAAAGGCAGGGGTGGTCCGGCAGGGACCGCCGGCCGAGTGCATTCTGGAAATCGCCAACCGGATTGGCGCCGACCTGGTGATTACGCCGGATCACAACAAGGGGTTCGCCGCGCAGGTTCTCGGCTTCGATATCTCCGTCGAGCTTCTGCGCCACGCCAATTGCCCGACCTGGGTGGTTCGCACGCAATCGGAGGCGAATTTCAAGTGTATCGTCGCGGCACTGAATGCCGGAAAAGCCGATGCCCTGGATTGCCAGGCAAACCGCCGTATCCTGGAGATCGGTTCTTCGCTGGCGGTGATCGAGCAGGCGGAATTGCATTTGGTTTATGCATGGGACTACGAGGGCAGGGAGCGCGACATGATGGCGTCGGAACTGCCGCGCGGAAAACGCAACGATATTTCGACGCAAGCACGGCTGCGAAGTTTGAAGCGCATCGTCGAGCTGACGGAACACGTGCTTGGCGACTTCTCGGATTTCAAGGCGGTGCCCATAAGGGGCAGGCCGCGTGGCGCCATTGCAAACTACGTCAAGGAACAGGACGCGGACCTGCTGATCATCGACGGGCAGGTCGACAACCCCATCAAGGCGGCGTTCATTGAGAACACCACGACCCATCTGCTTCGGCGGTCCGGCTGTTCGGTCCTGTGCACAAGGCCGGCGCCGGTTCCCACGAGCGCTTCGGTACTGGACGTGGCTCACGCGGCCGTCGATTTTCCCCGCGATGCCAGAAAGGGGGCGGTCCTCTCCGCCAACGGGCCGACGCCGTAACCGGGGAGGTGGGACTTAGCCGCCCCCGGGCGCGGTGGCGGCCAAAAACAGGTCGACAGCCGCCTTGGCCTTTTTCGACATATGTTCCTTGTGGGCGCTGAACTCGTTGTCGGGAAGGAGTGTCACCTTCAAGCTATCTGTCCAGCGCCCGAGGATCATGTCGAGCAGCAGACTGGCGGACATCTCGGGGTCGGGAACGCAGAGATCCCCCCTTTGATGCGCGGTCGACAGGTAATGGGCGAGGCTGCGGTCGACGCGCTCGGGCCCGCGGCAAATGAAGTCCTGGGTGAGTGACGGCAGCGTTTGCCCCTCGGCCTGGAGAAGCCGCATGAAGCGGATCGATTCCTCGGTCAGCACTTTCTCCACCAGCAGGCCGGCGAAGGTATGCAGCATTTCCGCCGGTGGAGCGTCGCTTTCGAATGTGAGGTCCAGTTCATCGCTGAAGGCGTCGCACTTTTCCTGCATCACCGTCTTGAACAGGCCGTCCTTGTCGCCGAATTGGGTGTAGAGAGTGGATTTCGAGCCGCCGGAGACCGATATGATGTCGTCGAGCGTGCAGGCGGCGAATCCCTTTCCCAGAACCGTCTCCCAGGCCGCGTCCAGCATCGCCCGGCGCCGGGCTTCGCCGCGGGAAACCGATGGACTGTCTTGTTCCGTCATTCACGCACCTCGCATTCGCATGACCAACCGTACAACCGGAAAATCGTCATGCCTAGGGCTTGACTAAACAGTACTGTACAGTACATTACAATTTGATTTGACGCAATCTGGAAGTTTCCGGCTTCCAGGTTTTCTTTGTGAAGGACCAGGCGATGCCGCGTGAACAAGCCCTCTCCCGAATTTCCCGCGGCCGCGGCTTGGGCCGCTTCGGCGCGCTCATGGCGCTGCTGGTCGCCGGCTTCGTGCTGCAGGCCTGCGACGGCGAGGAGAAACAGAAAGGCCAAGCCGGCGCCAAACCGCCGCAATCGGTGGGCGTGGTTGTCGTCCATCCCGAGACCGTCATGCTGAGCGAACGCCTGCCCGGGCGGGTCGTGGCCTTTCGCAAGGCCGAAGTCCGCCCGCAGGTGGACGGCGTGGTGGAAAAGCGGCTGTTCGAAGAGGGCGCCCTGGTCGAGGCGGGACAGCACCTCTACCAGATCGAGGCCAAGAGCTACAGGGCCGCGCTGAAGGCGGCGCAGGCCGAACTGGCGCGTGCCCGGGCGACCCATGCGCTGGACCAGAAAAAGCTCAAACGCTACGAGAAACTGGTGCAGACACAGACCGCCAGCCGGCAGGCCTACGACGACATCGTCGCCGCCGCCGAGGAAAGCAAGGCCGCCGTGGCCGTCGCGCGCGCCGAGATGGATGTCGCCGCCATCAATGTCGAATACACCAAGGTCAATGCCCCCATCCCGGGCCTGATCGGCCGCTCGCAGGTGTCCGAGGGCGCGCTGGTGACCGCCAGCCAGGCGACGGTGATGACGACCATCACGCAGCTCGATCCCATCTATGTGGACCTGACGCAGTCCAGCTCCAAGCTCATCGCCGCGCGCCAGAAGATCGCCAGCGGCGCCTGGAAAAACGTCACCGACGCTCCCGTCGTCCTGGTGCTCGACGGTGCCGGAAAGACCTATCCGCATGAGGGCCGGTTGAAGCTGTCGGAGGTGGTGGTGGATGAGGGAACCGACTCGGTCACCTTGCGCGCCGAGTTCCCCAACCCCGACAAGGTCCTGCTGCCGGGGATGTTCGTGCGCGCCGAGGTCAGCCAGGGCCGCGTCGAGGACGGCTTTCTCATTCCCCAGCGCGCCGTGCAGCGCGCCCCCAACGGCGATGCCTTCGTGTGGATCGTCAAGGACGACAATACCGTGGGGCGCCGTTCGCTGACCCTTTCGGGAACCGTCGGCCAGGACTGGTTGGTCCAGGCCGGCATGAAGGACGGCGACAAGGTCATCGTCGAAGGCCTGCTCAAGGTCCGCGCCGGCGCCGCCGTCGCCCCGCAGATCGTCGGCGGCGACAAAGCCGAAGCCGCCGCCAAGAAAAACCCGTAAGGACGCCGCCATGCCACGTTTTTTCATCGATCGCCCGGTCTTCGCTTGGGTGATCGCCATCGTCATCATGTTGGCGGGGGCGCTGTCGATCCTGCAACTGCCGATCGAACAATACCCGTCGATCGCACCGCCGTCGGTGAAGGTCACGGCGAGCTATCCGGGTGCCTCGGCACAAACCGTGGAAAGCGCCGTCACCCAGGTGATCGAGCAGCAAATGAACGGTATCGACCACCTGCGCTACATGTCCTCGAATTCGGATTCGTCGGGCAGCGCGACCATCACCCTGACGTTCGAACCGGAAGCCGATTCCGATATCGCCCAGGTGCAGGTCCAGAACAAGCTGCAGTTGGCCATGCCGCAATTGCCGGAAGAGGTGCAGCGCCAGGGCATTCAGGTGGCCAAGGCCAACAGCAGTTTCCTGATGGTGGTGGGGTTCGTTTCCTCCGACGGCAGCCTCGGACGGAACGAGATTTCCGATTACGTGGCGAGCAACGTCAAGGATCCCCTGAGCCGCGTTAACGGCGTCGGCGAAGTCACCCTGTTCGGCGCCAAGCACGCCATGCGCATCTGGCTGGAGCCGGACAAACTGCTCAGTTTCGGCCTGACCGCCGCCGAGGTCACTGCCGCCATCCGCACCCAGAACACCGAGGTCTCGGCCGGACAGATCGGCGGCGCGCCGGCGATGCCGGGCCAGCAGATCAACGCGTCGATCATCGCCCAGACGCGCATGACCTCGGCCGCCGAGTTCGGCACCATCCTGATCCGCGTCAATCCGGACGGTTCCCAGGTGCGATTGCGCGATATCGCCGAGATCGAGATCGGCGCCGAGAGTTACGCCGTCAACGCCCGCTACAACGGCAAGCCGGCGGCCGGGCTGGCGATCCAGTTGGCGACCGGAGCCAACGCGCTGGATACGGCCGAAGCGGTGCGTGCGCGGGTCGCCGAGTTGCAGGAGGTCTTCCCCGAAGGCCTTGATGTGCTGTTCCCGTACGACACCACGCCGTTCGTGAAGATCTCCATCGACAAGGTTTTCGAAACGCTGCTCGAGGCGGTGTTTTTAGTGTTTCTGGTGATCTACCTGTTCTTGCAGAATTTCCGAGCCACCCTGATCCCGACCATTGCCGTGCCGGTGGTGCTGCTCGGCACCTTCGGCATTCTCGCGGCCTTCGGGTTCACCATCAACACCCTGACCATGTTCGCCATGGTGCTGGCCATCGGCCTGTTGGTGGATGACGCCATCGTCGTCGTCGAGAACGTCGAGCGCGTGATGGGAGAGGAAAACCTGCCGCCGCGCGAGGCGACGCGCAAATCCATGGACCAGATCACATCGGCGCTGGTCGGCATCGCGCTGGTGCTGTCGGCGGTGTTCGTGCCGATGGCCTTCTTTCCGGGATCGACGGGCGCCATCTACCGCCAGTTTTCCATCACCATCGTTTCGGCCATGGGGCTGTCGGTTTTGGTGGCGCTGGTGCTGACGCCGGCATTGTGCGCGACCATGCTCAAGCCGGTGCACGGCGATCCGTTCGAAAAAAAGGGGCCGTTCGGCTGGTTCAACCGCAGTTTCGACGCCGCCAGCCGGTTCTACCGGCGCAGTGTCGGCCACGTCATCGGTCGCAAATGGCGCTATCTGTTCATCTACGTGGCGATCGTCGCGGCGCTGGGCGTCGGCATCCTGCGCCTGCCGACCGCGTTCCTGCCCGAAGAAGACCAGGGCATCTTGTTTTCGCTGGTGATCTTGCCGCCGGCGGCGTCACAGGAACGCACCGACGCCGTGCTCGACAAGGTGGCCGCGCACTTCCGCACCAAGGAAGCCGATTTGGTGGAAGGCGTGTTCACCGTGTCGGGGTTCAGCTTCGCGGGCAACGGGCAGAACATGGGCCTTAGCTTCGTGCGCATGAAGGACTGGTCGGAACGCACCCAGCCCGGCCAATCGGTGCAGGCGGTGATCGGGCGCTCCTACGGCGCGTTCGCGCAGATCCGCGAGGCCTTGGTGTTCGCCTTCGCGCCGCCGGCGATCATTCAGTTGGGCAACGCCACGGGCTTCGACCTGCAATTGATCGACCGCGCCGGAAAGGGGCACGACGCCTTGATGCAGGCGCGCAACCAATTGCTCGGCATGGCCGGCAAAAACGACGCGCTGGTCGGCGTGCGCCCCAACGGCATGAGCGACACGCCGCAGTTCCGCATCGATGTCGACCAGGAAAAGGCCCAGGCGCTCGGCGTCAGCCTCGCCGACATCAACGCCACGCTATCCACCGCCTGGGGATCGAGTTACGTCAACGATTTCATGGAAAACGGGCGCGTGAAAAAGGTGTTCGTCCAGGCCGAGGCCGAGGCACGGATGATGCCGGCGGATTTGGACCACTGGTACGTGCGCAACAGTGCCGGTGAAATGGTTGCGATGTCGAGCTTCATCACCACGAAATGGGCATCCGGCTCACCGCGCCTCGAGCGCTTTAACGGCGCTTCCTCGATGCAGTTGATGGGTTCGCCCGCGCCGGGCTCAAGCTCCGGCGATGCCATGCAGGTCATGGAAAGCCTGATCGAGAAGCTTCCCGCCGGGTTCGATTTCGAATGGGCCGGGTTGTCCTACGAAGAGCGCCAGTCCGGTCAGCAGGCGCCGGCCTTGTACGCCTTGTCGGTGCTGGTGGTGTTCCTGTGCCTGGCGGCGCTGTATGAAAGCTGGTCGATCCCGTTTTCCGTGATGCTGGTGGTGCCGCTGGGCATCCTCGGCGCGGTCGTGGCGTCGCATCTGCGCGGCCTGCCCAACGACATCTACTTCCAGGTCGGGCTGCTCACCACCATCGGCCTGTCGGCGAAAAACGCGATCCTGATCGTCGAATTCGCCCGCCATCTCTATGACCAGGGCATGGGGCTGATGGAAGCGACGCTGGAGGCCGCGCGCCAGCGGCTGCGTCCGATCGTCATGACGTCCATGGCGTTCCTGCTCGGCGTGACGCCGTTGGCGTTGAGCACCGGCGCGGGCGCGGGCGGGCGCATTGCCATCGGCACCGGCGTCGCCGGCGGCATGATTTCCGCGACGGTGCTGGCGATCTTTTTCGTGCCGCTATTTTTCATTCTGGTGGTTCGCCTGTTCGCCAAGGAACGCCATCACCAGAGCGGGGATTCGGAGACGATGCAACCGTGACCCGCGCCGGCCGCTATTCCACCCGCGCGGCCAGGTAGGGCTCGATCTTGTCGCGCACCAACTCGACGCCGTAGCCGGGGCGGTCGGGGATTTTGACCTTGCCGTTTTTCACCTGCGGCTCGATGGGCTCGTCCACCAGTTGGAAGTGTTCCGGCACCCGGAAGGGGTAGAGCTCCTGGATCAGGAAATTGGGAATGCAGGCGTCGAGATGCAGCGCCACCGCCGAGGCCACCGGCCCGGCGCAGACGTGCGGTGCGATGCGCATGGAAAAAGCTTCCGCCATGGCGGCGATCTTCTTGGTTTCCATCAGCCCGCCGGTGTTGCCGATGTCGGGCTGCAGGATATGCGCGGCGCGGCTCTCCAGGACCGGCAGGAAGCCGTAGCGTGAATAGAGCCGCTCACCGACGGCGATGGAGACGTCGAGTTTGTCGGAAACGATCTTCAGCGCCTTCACGTCGCCGGGCTCCACCGGCTCCTCGAAGAACAAAAGGTCGAACTCCTGCAACGCCTTGCCGACCTGGACGATGGCGTCGGTGGTCAGCTCGCAGCTCATGTCGCACATGATGTCGATGTCGGGGCCGACGGCGTCGCGCACGGCCTTGACCATCGCCACCGCCCGGCGCCGTGTCTCGCGGCTGTATTCGCGCCGGTCCACGTGGGTGAAGCGGCCGTTCGGATCGTTCGGGATCGGCACGCCCAGGGGATAGAGCTTGAGCGCATCGTAGCCCGATTTCACCGCCTTCTCGGCGGCGCGGGCGATTTCGTCCGGCGTCGTGGCGCGGAACGACCAGCCGTTGCCGTAGACCCGCACCTCGTCGCGGATGGCGCCGCCCAGCAGTTCATAGACCGGCACGCCCAAGGCCCGGCCCTTGATGTCCCAGAGGCATTGCTCGATCGCCGAGATGGCGGCGAAAACGACCGGTCCGCCGCCCTTGGCCCAAAAGGTGTGGTCGTAGAGCTTGCTCCAGATCGCCTCGATGCGGAACGGGTCCTCGCCGATGACGAAGCGCTGCATGAACTCCGAGATCAACGCCGCCGCCGCCGGCGCGCCCGACCCGTAGGCCAGTGCCGCCTCGCCGAGCCCGGCAACGCCGGCGTCGGTCTCGATTTCCAAGATCACCGGCGAGCGCCCGTCGATGACCGGCGCATAGATGTTGGCGGAAGTGATTTTCATGGTCGTGTCCTCGCGTGTCGGATGGCCGATTGTCGTGCCGCCGGCGGGGCGGCGTCAAATTCCGTTTTTTTCGTAGGTCATGCGAATGCTGAACGGCCGGCGCGGGGATTCGGCGCCGCGGGGCGGGCGAATCGCTCCCGCGAAACCGTATCGATTTCGATATGAAATGCTCGAATTTTCCCTAAACGTTCTAAGAACATAAAACGAAAAAATTATTAAATTCAATAGGTTAAAAATTTCAGTTGCCAATGAGAACAAAATAGGTACTTTTGTCGTCATTGCATTGATAAATCCCTTGTGGAGAATGAGGAGGACGACCCATGTCGCAAAGTGCATTACGCTTGGTGGAGAACAACAGCGTGGATAAAACCAAGGCCCTGGAGGCCGCCGTCTCGCAGATCGAACGGGCCTTCGGCAAGGGCTCGATCATGAAATTGGGCGCCGATCAGGTGGTCGAGGCGGAATCTGTGTCCTCCGGATCCTTGGGCCTCGACATCGGCCTCGGCATCGGCGGCCTGCCGCGCGGGCGGATCATCGAGATTTACGGCCCGGAAAGCTCCGGCAAGACCACGCTGGCGCTGCACACGGTGGCCGAGGCGCAGAAGCTCGGCGGCACTTGTGCCTTCATCGATGCCGAACACGCGCTCGACCCGGTCTATGCGAGGAAGCTCGGCGTCGATGTCGAGAACCTTCTGCTGTCGCAGCCGGACGCCGGCGAACAGGCGCTGGAAATCGCCGACACGCTGGTGCGCTCCGGCGCCATTGATGTGCTGGTGATCGATTCCGTCGCCGCGCTGGTGCCGCGCGCCGAACTGGAAGGCGAGATGGGCGACACCCACGTCGGCCTGCAGGCCAGGCTCATGAGCCAGGCGCTGCGGAAACTCACCGCCTCGGTTTCCAAATCCAACACGATGATTATCTTCATCAACCAGATCCGCATGAAGATCGGTGTCATGTTCGGCAACCCCGAAACCACGTCGGGCGGCAACGCGCTCAAGTTCTACGCCTCCATCCGCATGGAAATCCGCCGCATCGGCGCCATCAAGGACCGCGACGAGGTGGTCGGCAACCAGACCCGCGTCAAGGTGGTGAAGAACAAGCTCGCGCCGCCTTTCAAGATGATCGAGTTCGACATCATGTACGGCGAGGGCATCTCCAAGATGGGTGAACTCATCGATCTCGGCATCAAGGCCGGCATCGTCGAGAAGTCCGGTTCCTGGTTCTCCTGCGATTCCGTGCGCATCGGCCAGGGGCGCGAGAACGCCAAGCAGTTCCTGCGCGACAACCCCGAAATGGCCGAGGACATCGAGCGCCGCATCCGCCAGAACGCCGGCTTGATCGCCGAGGAAATGATGACCGGCCCGGGCGAAATGTCGGAAACGGATGACGCCGCGGCCGATGATGCCGCCGAAGATGCCGCCGATACGGCCGGCATCGACGAGGACGCCGCCGAGTAAGCGGCGCTTGCGCCAACCGTATCCACGATCGTCACCTCAACTCACGGCCGCCCGGCCCGCCGGGCGGCCGCTTTATTTTAGCATCCGCGCTTTTAGGAAATATTTACTATTAGAGGGGTAAATAAAAGTTATTCTATCAGAAATAGTATCTCGATGAGGGCCTCCATATGGTTTTGACAGACAGGCAAATCAAGGAAGCGGTCAGGAAAGGCGACATCATCATCAAGCCGTTTGAGGAATCGCAAATCCAACCTGCTTCATACGATTTTAGGGTCGGCAGTGAGGCGGCGACGACGAAATCTCGTGGTAAGATTGATGTTCAGGCGGGGAACGGTTTCACAATCCACCCAGGCGAATTCGCGTTTGTCACTGTCCGTGAGATAATCGGGCTTTCACCTCGATATGCGGCACGTTTTGGCTTGAGGTCCAGGTTCGCTCGGTTGGGACTCATCGCCACTACTGGGCCGCAAATCGATCCTGGGTTTAACGGTCGGTTAATCCTCGGCGTGACAAACTTGACAGCGAGACCGATCGATATCGAATACAATGCCGATTTCGTGTCAGTGGAGTTCCACGAATTGTCAGAAGCCGTGGAGAGTCCATATAATGGTGTGTACCAGGGAATTACCGGTCTTGGTGAGAATGAATTGGATGCGGTCAAGTTGAGAGATAGCGGATTGGCATTTTCAGGTGTCATCGACAGTCTGATGGACCTTCAGAAAACCGTCGGCACTGTCGATAAGCATCTTGTCGGCTTGGGCTCCGAGGTCCGCGCCCTGAAATGGTGGGTTCCGATTGGTTTCGGTATTCTTGGAATCATGATCGCTGCGATTGCGGTCATGATCGGGATCAGCCAATTCAACGGCTGATTTTCTCTTGGCCGAGACGTTACTAAAGCTTCCACGAACGATCTATGGATGAAACGGGCGGGCTGCGTGCTTGGCCTTGTTTCAGCAGTGCCATGGCCGCCGCTGGACAGCCGTCGCCGGTGGGGATAAAACCTTGGTTTCGCGCGCAAAAAGGCTTATCTGAACTTCGCGCTTAAACAGCCAGCCGGGACGAACACGCATGCAGACCGTCAACGATATCCGAAAGGGATTTCTGGATTACTTCGCCGCCAACGGCCACGAGGTCGTGGCGTCGTCGTCGCTGGTACCCAACAACGACCCGACGCTGATGTTCACCAACGCCGGCATGGTGCAGTTCAAGAACGTCTTCACCGGGCTCGAACACCGGGACTATTCACGCGCGGTGACGTCGCAGAAATGCGTGCGCGCCGGCGGCAAGCACAACGACCTCGAGAATGTCGGCTACACCGCGCGCCACCACACCTTCTTCGAGATGCTCGGCAACTTCTCCTTCGGCGACTATTTCAAGGACCTGGCCATCGAGCTCGCCTGGAACTTGGTGACCAAGGAATTCGGCCTGCCCACCGACAAGCTTCTGGTCACGGTGCACACGTCGGACGAGGACGCGGCCGAACTTTGGAAAAAGATCGCCGGGCTTTCCGACGACCGGATCATCCGCATCCCGACGTCCGACAACTTCTGGGCCATGGGCGATACCGGTCCCTGCGGGCCGTGTTCCGAGATCTTCTACGACCACGGCGATCATATCCCGGGCGGCCCGCCGGGCTCGCCGGACGAAGACGGCGACCGTTTCATCGAAATCTGGAACCTGGTGTTCATGCAGTTCGAACAGGTGACGCCGGACGAGCGCATCGAATTGCCGAAACCCTCCATCGACACCGGCATGGGCCTCGAGCGCATCGCGGCGGTGATGCAGGGCACCCACGACAACTATGAAACCGACATGATGCAGGTGCTGATCCGTGCCTCGGCCGAGGCCGCCGGCGTTGCCGCCGATGGCGATCACAACGTCTCGCACCGGGTCATCGCCGATCACCTGCGGTCTTGCTCGTTCCTCATCGCCGACGGCGTTTTGCCGTCCAACGAAGGCCGCGGTTACGTGCTCCGGCGCATCATGCGCCGCGCCATGCGCCACGCCCACATGATGGGCTGCGAGGAGCCGATGATGTGGAAGCTGGTGCCGGCGCTGGTCGGCGAGATGGGCAAGGCCTTCCCCGAACTGGTGCGCGCCGAGCCGCTGGTGAGTGAAACACTGAAGCTCGAGGAAGGGCGCTTCAAGAAGCTCCTGGACCGCGGCCTGAAGCTCCTGGACGAGGCCACCGACGGGATGGACGACGGCGCGGCGCTCGACGGCGAGACCGCCTTCAAGCTCTACGATACCTTTGGATTCCCGCTCGATCTCACCCAGGACGCGCTGCGTCCGCGCGGCATCAGCGTCGATACCGACGCCTTCAACACCGCCATGGAGCGCCAGCGCGCCGAGGCCCGCAAGGCCTGGGCCGGTTCCGGCGACGCGGCGGAAGATTCGCTCTGGTTCGACCTGCGCGACGAACTGGGTGCCACCGATTTCCTCGGCTACGAGACCGAGGCGGCCGAGGGCAAGGTGGTGGCGCTGGTCAAGGACGGCGCCAAGGTCGAGAGCCTCTCCGCCGGCGAGAGCGGTTTCGCGCTGGTCAACCAGACGCCGTTCTACGGTGAATCCGGCGGCCAGATGGGCGATACCGGCCGCTTTGCCGCCGACGGTCTCAAGGTCACCGTTACCGACACGCAAAAGCGGGTCGGTGCTCTGCACGTGCACGCGGTCACCGTGGGCGAGGGCAGGCTCGAGACCGGCGCCGAGGTGGCGCTCGAGGTCGATCACGCGCGCCGCTCGGCGCTGCGCGGCAACCATTCGGCGACGCACCTGCTGCACGAGGCGCTGCGCCGGCATCTGGGCGAGCACGTGACGCAAAAAGGCTCCCTGGTGGCGCCGGACCGGCTGCGCTTCGATATCTCGCATCCGAAGGGCATCGAGCCCGCCGAGCTTGCCGCCGTCGAGGAAGAGGTCAACGAGCGCGTCGCCATCAACGCGCCGGTGACGACACGCCTGATGGAGCCCGCCGCCGCCGTCGAGGCCGGCGCCATGGCGTTGTTCGGCGAGAAATACGGCGACGAGGTGCGGGTCGTTTCCATGGGCGGCGAGGCCGAGGGCGGCAAGTTCTATTCCACGGAGCTCTGCGGCGGCACGCACGTCAAGCGCACCGGCGATATCGGGCCGTTCAAGATCGTCTCCGAATCCGCCGTCGCCGCCGGCGTGCGCCGCATCGAAGCGCTCACCGGGCCCGGCGCCATGGCGCACTTCGACGCCGTCGAGGAGGCGCTCAACAAGGCCGCCGCGTTGCTGAAGGCCAAGCCCGACGACGTGCCGGCCCGGGTCGAATCCCTCATCGAAGAGCGCCGCAAGCTCGAGCGCGACCTGGCCGAGGCCCGGCGCCAACTCGCCACCGGCGGCGGTGGCGGCGGCGCGCCCGAGGCCCAGGACGTGGGCGGCATCAAGTTCCAGCCCAAGCTGCTCGACGGCATGCCGGCCAAGGACCTGAAGAACCTGGCCGACGACATGAAGAAACAGTTGGGTTCCGGCGTCGTCGCCGTGGTCTCGAATTCCGACGGCAAGGCGTCGCTGGTGGTCGGTGTGACCGACGACCTGACCGGGCGCATCAGCGCCGTCGACCTGGTGCGCGCCGGCTCGGCCGCGGTCGGTGGCAAGGGCGGCGGCGGACGGCCCGACATGGCCCAGGCCGGCGGCCCGGACGGCGGCAACGGCCAGGCGGCGCTGGACGCCATCCAGGACGCGCTCGCCCAGGCGTCGTGAGCGCCCGGCGGCCCGGTTTTTGCGCATCGCGGTCTTGACCGTCGGGCGGGCCGGGGCCACTTTGTAAGCATGCGAAGGTTTCTGCCCGCACACATCGACTGGCGCTCGCCGGAGACGCTATTGCTGCTCATGGCCATCGCCATGCCGTTGAGCTTCGCGTCTTGGCGCGGGCTGTTGAACAACTTCGCCGTCGAGGTGGTCAACTTCGACGGCAAGGACATGGGCTTCCTGCAGAGCCTGCGCGAAGTGCCGGGTTTCCTCAGTTTCGGCGTGGTTTTCGTCATGCTGTTCATGCGCCAGCAGCCGCTGGCGCTTTTGTCGTTGCTGTTCTTAGGGCTCGGCGTCGCCATGACCGGCATCCTGCCCAGCTACTGGGGCTTGATGTTCACCACCTTCATCATGTCGGTGGGATTCCACTACTTCGAGACCACGCACCAGTCGCTGACCCTGCAATGGATCGACAAGGACCGCGCGCCGATCGTCTTCGGGCGCATCGTGTCGGCGCGCTCGATCACCTCGGCGGCCGCGTTTGGCCTGATCTTCCTGGCGCTGGAGACCACGAGCGTCGATTACCGCTGGCTGTTCCTGGCCGCCGGCGGGTTGACCGTCGCCATTGCCGTTTATTGTTGGCAGGCCTATCCCGAGTTCAAGGCCGCCACCGAGCAGCGCCGCACCATCGTGTTCCGGTCCCGCTACTGGCTCTGGTACGCGCTGACCTTCATGTCCGGGGCACGGCGCCAGATCTTCGTCGTTTTTGCGGTCTTTTTGATGGTCGAGAAGTTCGGTTTCTCGGCCTCCGAGATGAGCCTGCTGTTTTTGGTCAACATGGTCGCCACCTTCTACATGGCGCCGAAGATCGGCCGCTTCATTCAGCGCTTCGGCGAACGGCGTTCGTTGATCTTGGAATACACCGGATTGCTCGCCGTCTTCACCGGCTACGCCTTCGCCTCGCAAGCCTGGCACGGCATGGCGCTTTATCTGCTGGACCACGTGTTCTTCGCCATGGCCATCGCCATCAAGACCTACTTCCAGAAGATCGCCGACGCCGAGGACATCGCGTCCTCCACCGGTGTCAGCTTCACCCTTTCGCATATCGCCGCGGTGGTCATTCCGGCCGCCTTCGGCTTTCTCTGGCTCGCCTCGCCGGCCTATGTGTTCCTGGCCGGTACCGCCATGGCCGGCGTCTCGCTGGTGCTGGCGCTGATGGTGCCGCGCCACCCGACGCCCGACAACGTGGCGCTGGTGGCATTCGGAAAACCCGCGCCGGTCGGTGCTGAATAACCAAGGATACCTCATGAGCAAACGTTTCGAAGGCACGGACAACTACGTTGCCACCGAAGACCTGAAGATCGCCGTCAACGCCGCCGTGGCGCTGGAGCGCCCGCTTTTGGTCAAGGGCGAGCCCGGCACCGGCAAGACGGTGCTGGCCCAGGAAATCGCCGAGGCGCTGGGTGCGCCCTTGCTGCAATGGCACGTGAAATCGACCACCAAGGCGCAGCAGGGCTTGTATGAATACGACGCCGTGGCACGGCTGCGCGACTCGCAGCTCGGCGATGCGCGCGTGCACGATATCGCCAACTACATCCTCAAGGGCAAGCTGTGGGAGGCCTTCACCCTGGCGGAGCGCCCGGTGCTGTTGATCGACGAAATCGACAAGGCCGACATCGAGTTTCCCAACGATCTGCTGCTGGAGCTCGACCGCATGGAATTCCACGTCTATGAGACCAAGGAGACCGTTGTCGCCAAAGAGCGCCCGATCGTGATCATTACGTCGAACAACGAGAAGGAGCTGCCGGACGCCTTCCTGCGCCGCTGCTTCTTCCATTACATTTCCTTCCCCGACGAGGACACCATGCGCGAGATCGTCCAGGTGCATTACCCGGACGTGCAGAAACGCCTGGTGTCGGAGGCCATGAACGTCTTTTACGGTCTGCGCGACGTGCCGGGGCTGAAGAAGAAGCCCTCCACCTCCGAGCTGCTCGACTGGATCAAGCTGCTGATGGTCGAGGATATCCCGCCGGAGGCGCTCCGCTCCGACGACCAGAAGGACCTGATCCCGCCCTTGTACGGCGCGCTTTTGAAGAACGAGCAGGACGTCCACATGCTCGAACGCCTGGCCTTCCTCAACCGCCGCGAGGGGCGCTGAGCGACCCTAGGGGAGGAACTCGGCGCGCGGGATTTCCCGGTCCAGGAACGTCACCAGTTCCGCGAACAGCGGGTGGTCGCGCTTGTCATAGGGGTACATCAACAGGACGGCGAAAAGACAGGTCTCGTCGTCGGCAAAATGCATGAATTGCCATACGTGTTTGCGAAGCGCCTCTTCGGATTCGCCCGCGTCGGAATCGTCAAATACCTCGCGTGCGATCATGCCCTCCGGAAGTCGCTCGAACGCGCATTTTTCGGCATCCTCGCCCAACCAGTTCCTGAAGAACGCCTCATAATCTTCTTCCGAAACGGATGCCGGGCCTTGGTCGGCCTTACTCATCAGATAAGATTCGTCGGCTCTGATCCAGCATCCGACATGGATATCATCCAGATCCATGGATCCGTACCACTGCGGATCGGTACCCTCGGCGCCGCCATGGAATGAAACGTTCATGGTTTCGGGCAGCATTAGGCGAACGATGTTTCCGAAATTGCAGCGCTGCAATGACCCCAGGGCCCGCGCGGCGTCTTCGCGTTCTTCGCGCTTAAACGGTTCCAAACGCGCGGCGCGCACCTCGCGGTCGACGATTTCGATCAAACGCCGGATTTCAGGATCATCGAGGACGGAATGCGGCAGCACGAGGTTGAAGCCGATGGAACAATGCATGGCGCCGTGAACGATGAAGAATTGATAATGGAAGTTGCGCAGCGGTTCGCCGTCTTCCTCGTTGTCATGGCAGCGATAAAAAAGCCCGCCGCCTTTCGCCGGTATCACGCTGCTCTCGATCACATCCGGGTAATCCCGTTCGAAACTTCGACGAACGCCTTCGATCATCTGCAACAGTTCGTCGATACCCGGCTCGGGAGTCTCCTCGCCCGGAGAGAAATAGTCGACGTTGATCCATAGCGTCCCGGTTTCCTCGTCTTCCTCGTAGCATTCCCACATGCCTTCCGCCGTCTCGTGCGGCCCGCAGGTCCAGCGCGCCGGCACCCGCAGCGTCACCGCGTCGGCGCATTCGAAGGTTTTCAGGATGTGAAGGTCGTAGGGCATGGCAATTCTCCATGCCTATATTAGAAAGTATAATAAATATGAAAAGCGACTAAAAAGTGTAATTTGGTTCGCGCAACCTTCATTGCCCGAGGCCATGTGAAGATGGCTTTCGTCGGTGCGAACGTTTCAACCGAGGCTTTCGGATGGAGGAAGCCGCCGGATATCGCCGGGAGGTTCGATATTGCGCGACCAGGCCGGGGTCACCGGCAGGCGGTCGTCCCAGAGTGCATCGTCGTAGTATTTGTTGAGTAGGATTTGCTCGGAGGGGTCAATGCGCTCGCCGGCGCCAAGCGCGCGCCGCTCGTCTCCACCCGATTGCGACCACAAGCAGGCGTCGAGACCGTAAGTTCCACCCTTGCGCGTCACCTTGTTGACTAGGCGCAAGAGCTTGCCTGCGAATTTCTTTAATTCCTCATCATCCCGGGGAAATCCGACCACGATTTCCGCCCAACCCAGAAGCGGCAAGTCGAATGCCCATTTCTTCGACGGGTCCATCCATTCCCATTTTGACCGCTTCAATGAGAATCCCACATGTGGTGGAACAAGAAGGTTGCCAATCTCCTTATTGATCTTCCATTGTCTGTGCTGGTCAGGAGCCGGAAGCATTATTCCCACGGTGCAGCCTTGGGAATAAGGAATGCTTTGAATTGTTGGATTTACGACGGACTGATCACTTATGTGACGACCGAGGAATATGACATCGGGACTGAACTCGCGAATGGCACGGCCAAACGCGAGTTCGTCCCGATCCGTCAACACGGTCAACTTTCTTCGAAAATGCGTTTCACGACCACTGCGCAACCCCATGGAACTGAAGCTACAATATTTTTTTACCTATTGGATCGCTTTTTTCTTCTCTTAAGTTGTGCGCCTTTGGGAAACAAGTAGACGTGTGACTTTGGTTCAGCGCGTCGAATGGATTCTGCCGCGTCTAATTCGTGCGCCTTTGTCTTTCCGTGTTTGTCGATATCGACGCTCTGGATGTGTACAATGCGCCCCCCTGGCGTCTTGAACGTTAAATCGACAAACCGACCGCCAGGCCGCGAATCGGCGCCCCATGCGACGCCATGGCCGGGAATATGCGTTTCTTCTTGCTCGTCACCGACTTTGATGACCTTTCCGGTTTTGGGATTGATTGTTCCTATGAGTTTGTTTTTCGCGCTGAAACGCCCGCCACCAATGTGGTCCCATCCAAGTTTTTCATAGTGATCGCGAATACGCTCCAATTCCTTGCGGGTTGCCTCGTTGCCCTTGCGTTCGATGATCATGCCGTTGGTCAGGTCCTCCGGCGGAACGGGGTGGACGAAAATCCCCGGTTCCGCTTTTTCCGGAATCGGATTCGAGAGGTCCATCTCCTGGATGGGCGGCCTCGCCGGAGTCTCGGTCGTCGTCGGCTCGCGGTCGTCGTCGGGCTCGCTCGGGGGGATTGGCGGCGGCGGGGCGTGGATGTCGGTACGACCTTGGCCCGGGGCGGGGGCCGGCGCGACCTCTTCGCTGCCGGGCATACCTTTGCTCTTCTGAAGGATGATTTGTTGCGCGGCTGCGGCGGCGCCGACGGCGGCCGCGCCGCCACCGCTGATCCACGGGTTCTGAAGCATGGTCCCTTCAAGGCCGCTATCGACACCCATCCTCGGTTTGCGTGCCATGGCGAGTTGCGGCTGCTCTTTGATCCCCGGTTTCTGGCGGCCTGATACCTTCGGTGCGATCTCTGCGTTCAACGCCTTGGCGGTCTCGCCGCCTTGGCCCATCCAGCCGTCGCGGGTGAGGCCGTGGCGCGCCTGGAAACGCTCGATGGCGCCGAACAGGTCGTCGCCCGGGCGCAACTCGTCGAGGCCGCTGGCGGGGTTGAGATCGCCCGACCAGGCGAGCGCGCGGCGCGCTGCCAGCACATCGCGGGGCGCATTGGCCCGGTCCCGCCCGACACCAGCGCCCACGTCGAACAGAACGGGGCGGGCGTGCTTCGCCATTTCCGGCGTGGCCGGACGAAGCGACGGCGCTTCAGGCCTCTCAGGGATGCCGATTTTCGGGAGCCGCCGCATTGTCGCGGCGGCGCTCCAGCGCGGTCGGGTGGGGGCGTCGTTCTCGGAAAGTGCCTTGCCCAATTCCCGCGCCGTCGGGCCGCCGGGTTTCATGACACCGTCGGTGTCGAGCCCGTGCTCGCGCTGGAATCGGATCAGCCCGTCGATCATCGGTTGGTCGGCGAAGCGGTTGATGCGGGTCTTGTCCTCGAAATGGCCGAGTTGGTGAAGGGCGCGCTTGGTGCGCTCGATATCGTCGCCGTCGACGGCGTAATCGGCACCGAACGGGCCTTTCAGGCGGAAGGGATTGGTCATCGGTTTCTCCTCTCGGCGGGCCGAACGGAAGCGGCCCGCGATGCTGCGGTTCATGGGGGCGAATTGACTGTGGCGGTGCCCGGCGGGGCGGTTCCGGGTCTTGCAGCCGGTGGAAGCGGCCTTGCCCGAACAAATCCAATAAAAGGTATTAAATCATAAAAAGGATAAAAGTCAAGTTATTTGTTTAAATAGGGTAAAATTCCGAACAAGTCGGTGCCGGCTTGCGGGCTTCCACCCATGAATGCCGATGGCGAAACCGCCTGGCCTCACCTATGATGGCGGGCGGAAGGGGTTGAAATGCCATTGGAAAAGTTCCTCGACCTGGACTACCTGCATGCCCGGCTGACGGAATGGAGCGGCTGGGCGCAGGACAACATCTTCGTCCTCGGCGCCGCCATCCAGTTCGCGGTCATCCTGTTCGCCTTCGTCGTCGCCTGGGCGACGGCGCCGGCGCTCCGCAAGGGCATGGAAACGCCCATCGAAGTCTCCTGGTACAAGCGGTTCGGCAAGCCCGTGGCCGAGGCCGTGGTGCCGTTGGCCATGCCGGTGGTCTGGCTGGTGGTGCAGTGGTTCTCGGTGATGGCCGCCGAATACGCCAAGTGGCCGCACCACCTGATTTCCGTCGTCGTCAGCTTGCTCACCGCCTGGGTGGTGATCCGCCTCGCCACCGTGCTGATCCGCGAGCGCACCTGGTCGAAGGTCATCGCCGTCATCGCCTGGACCGTCGCGGCGCTCAATATCACGGCGCTGCTGGACCCGACCATCGAGGTCCTGGATACCATGGCATTGCAGTTCGGCACGTTCCGGATTTCCGTGCTCGGCGTCGCCAAGGCGTTCATCGCCGTCGGCGTGCTGGTATGGCTGGCGGGTGTCATGTCGGGATTGGTGGAGCGGCGCCTGGCGGCGATGCCCAAGGTCTCGCCGGCGGCGGGCGTATTGCTGGGCAAGCTGTTCCGCATCGCCGTCTATACCCTCGCCGTGGTCATGGGGCTGGACGCGGTGGGCATCGATTTGACCGCCTTCGCCGTCTTCTCCGGCGCCGTCGGCCTCGGTATCGGCTTCGGCCTGCAAAAAGTGTTCTCCAACCTGATCTCGGGGCTGATCTTGCTGATGGACCGTTCGGTGAAGCCCGGCGACGTCATCGCCATCGGCGATTCCTACGGCTGGATCAATTCGCTCGGCGCGCGCTGCGTCTCGGTCATCACCCGCGACGGCACCGAGCACCTGATCCCGAACGAGGAACTGATCTCGCAGCGGGTCGAGAACTGGTCCTATTCCAACAACCTGGTGCGCCTGAAACTGCCCATCGGCATCGATTATGAAAGCGATGTCCGCAAGGCCATCGCGCTCGCCGTCGACGCGGCTAAGGAGGTGTCGCGCGTGTTGTCCCATCCGCCACCGGTCTGCCAGATGCGCGGCTTCGGCGACAATTCCGTCGATCTGGAACTCAGGATCTGGCTCAACGACCCGCAGAACGGCATCGGCAACGTTTCCTCCGAGGTGCTGCTCCGCGTCTGGGACAGCTACAAGGCAGGCGGTATCCACTTCCCCTATCCACAGCGCGACATCCATATCCGCTCGCTGCCGCCCGAGGTGACGGCGGCGATGGGCATCGAGATCGTCGATGAGGCGGAACTGGAAATCGATACCGACGGCGCGCCGGAAGGGGCGCCCGCCGCCGGCCCCGGCAGCAATCCGGCACTTGGCGGGGTTGCACCGCCGCGAGGGGCGGAGTAGGGGTAGGGGACAGGCTTACTGTCAATCGGGAGACCCAAGAATATGATTACCGCCATCGTCAATTTCCCGCTGCCGGGCGACGTCGACGTCGCCAAGGCACAAGAACTATTCGAGGGCTCGGCCCCCAACTACAAGGGGCTCGCCGGCCTCGTGCGTAAGTACTACCTGTTCCAGGAGGGCACCGGCGGCGGCGTCTACCTGTGGGAAAGCCGCGAAGCGGCGGATGCGGTCTACACCGACGAATGGAAGGCGACCATCAAGGCGCGCTACGGCGCCGAGCCGACCATCACCTATTTCGAATCGCCGGTGATCGTCGACAATAGCTGACCCGAGAGAGCGAAGCGCCCACCCGTGTTCATCGATTTCTTCCTCAAGCTCCGCGAAGCGCAGGTCCCGGTATCGCTCCGGGAATACCTGACGCTGGTTGAGGCCGTCGACGCCGGGCTCGCCAACTACGACGTCGAGGATTTCTACTACCTGTCGCGCTCGTGCCTGGTGAAGGACGAGCGCAACCTCGACAAGTTCGACCAGGTCTTCGGCCACGTCTTCAACGGCCTGGAAGCGCCGGAGGGCGAGGCGCATGAGATTCCCGAGGAATGGCTCAGGAAGCTCGCCGAGAAGACCCTGACGGAAGAGGAAAAGGCGCAGATCGAGGCGCTCGGCGGTTGGGACAAGCTGATGGAAACCCTGAAGCAGCGTCTGGAGGAACAGAAGAAACGCCACCAGGGCGGCTCCAAATGGATCGGCACCGCCGGCACGTCGCCGTTCGGGGCCTACGGCTACAACCCCGAAGGCGTGCGCATCGGCCAGGACGACAACCGCAACTTCTCCGCCGTCAAGGTCTGGGACAAGCGCGAGTTCAAGAACCTGGACGACACCGTCGAACTCGGCACCCGCAACATCAAGATGGCGCTCCGCAAGTTGCGCCGCTTCGCGCGCGAAGGCGCGGCGACGGAACTCGACCTCGACCACACCATCCGCGCCACGGCGAAGCGCGGCTATCTGGACATCCGCATGGTGCCGGAACGCCATAACGCGGTGAAGCTGCTGATCTTTTTCGATGTCGGCGGTTCCATGAACCCGCACGTGCAGGTGATGGAGGAGCTGTTCTCGGCGGCCAGGGCCGAGTTCAAGCACATGGAATACTTCTACTTCCACAACTTCCTTTACGAGAAGGTGTGGAAGGACAACCGCCGCCGCCACGCCGACACCACCGAGACCTGGCAGGTGATGCACACCTACCCGCACGACTACAAGGTGATCATCGTCGGCGACGCCTCCATGAGCCCCTATGAGATCGTTTATCCCGGCGGCTCGGTGGAACACTGGAACGAGGAGGCCGGCGCGGTCTGGCTGGAGCGCATCCTGCGCGTCTATCCGAAAACGGTTTGGCTCAATCCGGTGAAGGAAGGCTGGTGGAACAACACCCAGTCCATCGGCATGGTCAATCAGATCATGGGCGAGCGCATGTTCCCGCTGACCCTAGACGGCCTCGACCGCGCGACGCGCGAACTCAGCCGCTAGGGGGCAGGGAAGGAGGCTCAAGCTCAGCGCTTGAGGCTGGAGAGTTTCTGTTCCAATTCCGTGAATGACTTGTTCAAGGGCGCGCCCTTGGGCAGTTCGTGGGCGATGCCCTTGTGGCAATCGATGCAGGTTAAACCTTCGTCGATGGCTTTCTGGTGGTTCTTGCCGGAGCGGTTTTCCTGCAAGGTGAAATCCATGGAATCGAAGTCGTGGCAGTTGCGGCATTCGCGGGAATCCGTCTTCTTCATCGCGTCCCAGACGTGCCCGGCGAGTTCCAGCCGCTTGGCCTCGAATTTCTCGCGCGTGTCGATGGTGCCCAGCGCCTTGTGGTAAAGTTCGTTGGAGGCCTGGATCTTGCGGATCACCTTGTGCACCCACTCCTTCGGCACATGGCAGTCGGGGCAGGTGGCGCGCACGCCGGAACGGTTGCTGTTGTGGATGGTCTCCTTGTATTCCACGTAGACGTTGTCGGCCATCTCATGGCAACTGACGCAGAAGGTCTCGGTGTTGGTCATTTCCATGGCCCAGTTGAAGCCACCCCAGCCGAGCACGCCGACGACGATGAAAACCGCCGCGATGGAGCCGAAGGCCATTGTCGGGTGTGGGTTCTTCAATAGCCGCATCAGTCGCGAGAACATCGATCCGTTTCCCCCATCGCCGGTGTTGTCGTGTTGCGTATTCATGTTCGTTTCCTCCGGGTTCGGGCATTGCCGACGGAACGGCGGGCGCCGATCAGTTGCCGACCTGGGTTGCGTTCTGGAAGACGTTCTTGACCAACGGCTTGGCGTTGGCCTGGGTGACATGGCACTGGGTGCAGAACCAGCGGGTTTCCGCCACCCGGTCCAGCGCGACGCCGTTGCGGTCGAAGTAGTGGGTTTCCGAAATCTTCGGTGCGCCCACGTCGACGTTGCGCGGCCAGTCATGGCAGCCCATGCACTGGTTGACCTTGAGGTCCAACTCGTACTCGTCGATCTTGTGCGGGATCAGCGGCGGCTGCTGGCGATAAGCGCGTGACAGCGCCGACTGCGAGCGGTCCTGCTTGGCCGGCGCCTTGGCTTCGTTGGTGCTTTCCAGGCTGGCGCTGCCGCGTAGCGACATGGGCGATTGCGCCTGTACGGGAGCGGGAACCGCGATCGCAATCGCAAGCGCGATCAGGCCGCCGGTGAGAAACGATGATCGGATATTCATGACGTGGCTCCTTCCTTGATGACGGGCTCGGCCGTGCCGTCGAAGCGGAGGCCGAAACGAAAGACGTTCTCGGAACAGACATCGATGCAGCGCCCGCAGTTGGTGCAGGCACCGGACGTGATGACCGGGCCATGGCCGGTCTTCTCGCCCCGGAGCGCCGGCGCGATGACCTGCGGTTCGGGGCAGATGGCGAAACAATCCAGGCAGTCGTTGCAGTTGGCACGGTCGTCGGCGCGGGCGCGCACCAGGCTGACCTCGCCCACAAGCCCGTAGAAGGCGCCCATGGGGCAGAGGTGCCCGCACCAGCCGTGCATGGCGACGAACACATCGAACAGGAATATGGCGACCACCGCGCCCCAGGCCCAACCCATGCCGAACACCAGCCCGCGGTGCACAATGGTTACCGGGTTGAGAAGTTCATAGGCGAGCGTGCCGCTGATGAGCGCCGTCGCCATCACCATGGCGAGGACGTAAAACCGGGTCGCGCGCTTCGGCTGCCAGCCCTTTTTCAGGTTCAGGCGCCGGTGCACCAGCGCGGCGGCATCGGTGACCAGGTTGATCGGGCAGACGAAGGCGCAGTAGGCGCGACCGCCGACGACGAGATACCCCGCCAGCACGATGGCAGCGCCGACCAGCGCGGTGGTTTCCGGCCAGTGCCGCGCGAACATGCCCTGCAACAGCACGAACGGATCGGACAGCGGCAGCACATCGAGCGTAAGGCTCGACGTCAGGTTGCCCTTGACGATCCAAACGCCCAACAGCGGCCCCGCGAGGAACAGGCCGAGGATGGCGAACTGGGAAATACGGCGCAGGATCAGCCACTTGTTGGCCTTGAGCCAGCCCTTGCGTTTGATGGCGTCGCCGCCGATGACCTTGCGCACACTCATGACCCACCTCCGCCCGGCCGGCGGTCCGGCAGGTCGAGGATGTCGCGGTTCAGGAGCGATTTTCCGGCCTTTTCCTTCTCCACCCAGCCCCAGCGGTAATGCGCGCCAAGCTCGCCGGTGGCGATCTTCGTCGGCAACACCTTGATGGCCGCCTCCTGCAGCACGCAGGCCTTCTCGCACTTGCCGCAGCCGGTGCACTTGTCGCTGTGCACGACGGGGATGAACAGCGCGTGCTTGCCGGTGCGCAGGTTTGCCTGGCGGTCCAGCGTGATGGCTTCGTTGATCAGCGGGCAGATGCGGTAGCAGACGTCGCACCTGAGCCCCTGGTAGTTGAGGCAGGTTTCGTGGCCGACGATCACCGCCGTGCCCATGCGGGCGTCGTCGATCTGGGTCAGGTCCTTGTCGAGCGCGCCGGTGGGGCAGGCGGCAACGCAGGGGATGTCCTCGCACATCTCGCAGGGCACGTCGCGGGCGATGAAGAACGGCGTGCCGGTGGCGACGGGTTCCTCGACGCCGGCGAGCCTGAGCGTGTCGTAGGGGCAGTCGCGCACGCAGAGTCCGCAGCGCACGCAGGCGGCGAGGAAATCGTCCTCCGTACCGGCGCCCGGCGGCCGGATGGCCTCCGCCGGGCGCGCGGCGCTGCGCTTGGCCAACAGCCCCAAGGGAAGGCCGATGCAGGCCAGCGCCGAGACACCGCGGATCACGTCGCCGAAGAAGCGGCGTCGATCAGCGTTTGTGCGGGCGGCGTCCGTGCGGGCCGTTGCCGGCTTGGCCTGATCGTCCTTGGACATGCTATCCCTCGCGGCTGGCGGCCTGGACTTAAGCCCGTTCCACCTTGCAGGCGCACTTCTTGAAGTCCGTCTCCTTGGAGATCGGGCAGGTGGCGTCGAGGGTCAGCTTGTTGACCAGACGGCCCGCGTCGAACCAGGGGATGAACACCGCGCCCTTGGGCGGCTTGTTGCGGCCACGGGTCTCCACCGTGAGCTCGATCTCGCCGCGCCGGGACGCCACCTTGACGGTCATGCCGCGCCTGAGCCCGCGCTCGCGCGCGTCTTCGGGATGCATGAAGGCAACCGCGTCCGGGAAGGCGCGATAGAGTTCCGGCACGCGCCGGGTCATCGATCCCGAGTGCCAGTGCTCCAGCACCCGGCCGGTGATCAGCCACAGGTTGAACTCGTCGTCGGGGCTTTCAGCCGGCGGCTCGTAGGGGGCGAAAATGATCCGCGCCTTCTTGTCGGGGCGGCCGTAGAACTGCACGCCGGAACCCTTTTCGACGTAGGGATCGTAGCCCTCGCGGAAGCGCCACAGCGTCTCCTTGCCGTCGACCACCGGCCAGCGCAGCCCGCGCGCCCGGTGATAGAGGTCGAATTCAGCCAGGTCGTGCTTGTGGCCGCGGCCGAAGGATGCGTATTCCTCGAACAGGCCCTTCTGCAGGTAGAAGCCGAAGTCGTTGGATTCGTGGTTGCCGTAGCCGTCCTGCAATTCGCTGAGCGGATACTTGTCCACCTGGCCGTTGGCGAACAGCACGTCGTAGAGCGTCTTGCCGCGGTATTCCGGCTTCTGCGCGATCAGCTTCTCGGACCAAACCTCCTCGACCTTGAAGCGCTTGGAGAACTCGACCAACTGCCAGACGTCGGAACGGGATTCGCCCGGAGGGGCGATCTGCTCGCGCCAGAACTGGGTGCGCCGTTCGGCGTTGCCATAGGCCCCTTCCTTCTCCACCCACATGGCGGTGGGCAAGATCAGGTCGGCGGCGAGCGCCGTCACGGTCGGGTAGGGGTCGGAGACGACGATGAAGTTATCCGGGTTGCGGTAACCGGGATAGGTCTCCTCGTTCATGTTGGGCGCGGCCTGCATGTTGTTGGTGCACATCACCCAATAGCAGTTGAGCTTGCTGTCCTTGAGCATGCGGTTCTGCAGCACGGCGTGGAAACCGACCTTGGCCGGAATGGTGCCGGACGGCAGTTTCCAGATCTTCTCGGCGATATCGCGGTGCGGCTTCTTGGCCACCACCAGATCGGCGGGCAGGCGATGGGCGAAAGTGCCGACCTCACGCGCCGTTCCGCAGGCCGAGGGCTGGCCGGTGAGCGAGAACGGGCTGTTGCCGGGCTCGGAGATTTTGCCCAGCAGCAGGTGCACGTTGTACAGAAGCCCGTTCACCCAGGTGCCGCGGGTGTGCTGGTTGAAGCCCATGGTCCAGTAGGACGCGACCTTGCGGTTGGGATCGGCATAGGCCTTGGCCAGCCGCTCCAACCGCGCCGCCGGCACGCCGGAAATCTCGCTGGCTTTTTCCAGCGTGTACTCGGAAACCAGCTTCTTATAGGCCTCGAAGTCGATCTTGGTGACCTTGCCGTGCTTGCCCTTGTGGGCGGGGTTGGCGGCGGCCTTCTCCAGTGCGTGCGTCGGGCGCAGGCCGTAGCCGATATCCTCGGCGGTCTGGTTGAAGGTGGTGTGGGCGTTGACGAAGTCCCAGTTCACCTTGTCGTTTTCGATGATGTAGTTGGCGATGTAGTTGAGGATCGCCAGGTCGGTCTGCGGCTTGAACGTCAAGGCGTTGTCGGCCAGTTCGTAGCAGCGGTTCTCGAAGGTCGAGAGCACGTGCACCTCGCAGCCCGGCTTGGTCAGGCGCGTGTTGGTCAGGCGCGACCACAGGATCGGGTGCATTTCCGCCATGTTGGCGCCCCACAAGACGAAAGTGTCGGCTTCCTCGAGGTCGTCGTAGCAGCCCATGGGCTCGTCGATGCCGAAACCGCGGATGAAGGCGGCGACGGCCGACGCCATGCAGTGGCGCGCGTTCGGGTCCAGGTGGTTGGAGCGGAAACCGGCCTTCATCAGCTTCGAAGCCGCATAGCCTTCCCACACCGTCCACTGGCCCGACCCGAACATGCCGACCGCCGGCATGGTGTCGGTGTCCTTGGTCTTGGCGATGGAGGCTTTCCATTTTTCCGCCATGATGTCGAAGGCCTGGTCCCAGGTGACTTCCTGGAACTCGCCGTCCTTGTCGTATTTGCCGTTGGTCATCCGCAGCAGCGGCTTGGTCAGGCGGTCCTCGCCGTACATGATCTTCGACAGGAAGTATCCCTTGATGCAGTTGAGGCCGCGGTTGACCGGCGCATCGGGATCGCCCTGCGTGGCGACGACGCGCTCGTTCTTGACGCCGACCAGCACGCTGCAGCCGGTGCCGCAGAACCGGCAGGGCGCCTTGTCCCAGCGAATGTCGGCTTCGCCCCGCGCGGCGGCGGGGTCGGAACCGGTGGCGACGCCGGCGGCCGCCGCGGTGGCGGCGATGGCGCTGCTTTTGATGAAGTCTCTGCGGTCCAGTTTCATTGTCTCGCTCCCTCGATGCTAAGAGGTTGTGTTGGCGTTCGGCCGGGCGTCCGGCGCGTCGGGTTCGAAGTGGTGGTAGACGAGGGACGCGGACAGCACGCCCTCAAGCAGGTTCATTTTCACCATGGTGTCGCCGCTGGCGACGGCGTCGGTGTCTTCCACGGTGACGATGATCAGGCCGTCGTCGGTGGTCTGGTGGACCTCGACGCCGGGCAGGTCTTCAAGTGCGGCCTGCACGGCGGGGGTTTTTTCCGGCCGCGAATGGACCAGCACGCCTGATATGTTCATGGCCTGGTTTCCTCCAGTAGTGCGGCCGGAGCCGCCGAAATGGGAATGAGGTCGAAGGCGTTTTCGGGGCAGACCGCGAGGCAGGCGCCGCAGCCGGTACAGCGCTCCGCCGATACCATCGGTAGCGCGCGGCCCTCGGTCATCAGCCGGAACCGGATGGCGCGGGCCTCGCAGGCGTCCTCGCAGAGCCGGCACGAGACGCCTTTCAGCGACAGGCACCGAGTGCCGACGTCGAGCCTGTGCGGGAATGCCGCCGCCTGGCTTTCGCGCAGGCTGCCGATGGCCCCGGCGGCACAGGCCGACAGGCAATCGCCGCAAAGCGAGCAGCCTTCGGACAGGAAAGAGAGAGCCGGCAAGCCGCCGTCGTCGATGGAGATCAGGCCCAGTTCGCAGGCCGGGACGCAGTCGCCGCACGCGTCGCAGGCGGCGGCCAGGTGGCGTTCATCCGACCAGGGCGGACGGATCGCGTCGGCGCCTTTGCCATCTGTGACGGCAAAGGAAATCAATCGACGGCGATTGACTTGTCCCCTCATAAGGCTCCGCTCCCATCCCCCCGTTTGCGTTGAAATCCCGCACGACGGGCTCCGAGACATCAATCTCCCCACAATCGGGAGGGACTATAGAACGGGCGGTGGCGTGGTTCCTTGATATCTGTCAAGCTGGAGCCAAAATATCGGCTGATTTCGCCATTTTCTCGGCGACGGATACAGGTGCGGATGGGAATGATCTCGGATATCGACCTGGGGACCTTGAAACGGGCCACGCTACTGCATGCACTCCCCGAAGAGGCGCTGCAGGCGCTCGTGGCGGAAGCCGCGATCCGACGGGTGGAAAAGGACGTGGTGCTGTTCCGCCACGGCGATCCAGCGCACCATTTCTACGCCATTCTCGACGGTTGGGTGAAGATCAGCCGTGACGGGGCTGCGGGCGAGGAGGCGGTATTGGGGATTTTCGGCCGCGGCGAAACCTTCGCCGAGGCGGCGATGTTCATGGGCGGCGGCTATCCGGCCAGCGCGACCACCATCGAGCCCAGCCGGGTTTGCCGTTTCAGCCGCAAGACCTTCATGAACCTGGGAATGGAACAGCCGGAAATCTGCTTCACCATGCTCGGCACCATCTCCAGGCATCTGCACCAGATGGTCGCCGAGGTCGAGCAGCTAAAGACCCGCAACGGCGAGCAGCGCCTGGCGAATTTTCTCGCCGGTCTTTGTGGCAAAACGTCGGGGCCGTGCGAGATTTCGCTGCCTTATGACAAGGGCCTGGTGGCGGCGCGGCTGGGCATGCGGCCGGAAAGCCTGTCCAGGCATCTCGCCAACCTTTCCGGGCTGGGCGTGCGCTCCAACGGTCACACGGTATCCATCGCCAGTGTCGAGCGGCTGCTTGAATTCAGCGAAGTGGCGCCGCTGCGCCGCGAACGTTCCGCTTAGCGGACCGTTGGCGCCTATTCCTTGACGTCGGCGGCGACCTGCATGCGGATGATCTTGTCCGGGTCGACGACGGTGCCGGACGGATCCGAGCGGTCAGCCTTCTTGATGTTGGAGACGAACTCCATGCCGTCGACCACCCGGCCCCAGACCGTATATTGGCCGTCCAGGTGCCGGGCGCGGGCGAGCACGATGAAGAATTGCGAATCGGCGCTGTCGGGATGGCGTGCCCGGGCCATGGAGACGGTGCCGCGCACGTGCGGCTCGTCGGAGAACTCCGCCGGCAGGTTGACGCCGGAGCCGCCGGTGCCGTCACCGTCGGGGTCGCCGCCCTGGGCCATGAAACCGCCGATCACCCGGTGCCAGTTGAGCCCGTCGTAGAATTTCTGGCGCACCAGTTCCTTGATGCGCGCCACGTGCTTGGGCGCCAGGTCGGGCCGCAGTTCGATGACCACGCGGCCATCCTTGAGGTCCAGGTAGAGCGTGTTTTCGGGATCGAGAGCCATGGCAGCCTTTCCGGTCAGAGACAGCATCAGAACGGCGAATACGAGAGCCGCCGGGCTAAACAGTCGTCGGAGCATTGGAATTCCTCGTGCTTCGAATGGTGGGACGGTCAATCGAACAGAGCGTCGATCTCGGACTGGGAAAGACCTTTACCTTCCAATTGCGGGCCGGCCAACAATTTTTCGTCCTCGGTCTTCTCTTCGGCCTCGATCTCGATCTTGTCGAGCTCTTCCTTGCCCCAGACGTCGACCAGGGCATTGACGCGCTCCTCGACATAGGTGATCGACTTCACCACCTTGCCGACACGTTGGCCGGTGATGTCCTGGAACGAGCAGGCCTCGAACACGTCCTTGCCGTTGTCGCTGATCTTGTCGAGCAGCTTGGCTTCGGCCTTGCCCTTGACCGTTTCGCGCAATTTGTCGATCAGGTCGTCATTGCGTTCCATCGCCGCCATGATCCTGTCGGTGGCCTTCTCGGTGGCCATGACGATGGCGTCCAATTGGTCGCCCATGGAGTTGAAATGGTATTCCTCGTCGGCGGGATTGCTGATCGCCGCGATTTCCATGCGCACGCGCTGAATATACCGCAACAGTCCGTTCAATTGGGCCTTCAGGTCGCCAAGCTTTTCCGGTTCTTCCACGCAAAGGTCTCCTCTCGGGCGTTATTCGGCTTTCATTTCAGATGAATTTGTCCCGCCTTTGCCAGTCTATATCAAAAGGTCATAGAACACTAGTCTTGGTTGGGGGAGGGTTCGGAACCGGCCGCCGCCGTGGTCCGGAAGCGCGCCAGCACCCGGTGCGCGGCGCCGGACGGGCTCAGCGTGCCGGCCCGCACTTCGTTCTCCAGGTGCTCCAGGATGGCGCGGATGCCGTCGTCGGCGCGCAATTCGGCCATCAGGGTCTCGGTGATTTCATCCCACATCCAGCGTGCCGCCTGTTCCGCGCGCCGCGCTTCGAAGCGGTCCGAGTCCCGGGCAAGGCGGTGGAACTCGCCGACCGCGTCCCAGACCTCGCCGATGCCCTGGCCGTCCAGCGCCGAGCACTTCATCACCTTCGGCCGCCACTCGCCTGCCGGTGGGCGCAGCAGATGCAACGCCGCCGCGTAGTCGCGCCGTGCGCGCTCCGCCGCCGCGGTCAGTTCACCATCGGCCTTGTTGACGACGATCAGGTCGGCCAGTTCGACGATGCCCTTCTTGATGCCTTGCAGGTCGTCGCCGCCGGCGGGCGTGAGCAGCAGCACGAACATGTCCGTCAATCCGGCGACGGCGGTTTCCGATTGGCCGACGCCGACGGTTTCGATCAGCACGGTGTCGAACCCGGCGGCCTCGACACAGAGCATCGCTTCGCGCGTCCGTCTCGCCACGCCGCCCAGCGTGCCGCCGGACGGCGTCGGGCGGATGAAGGCGTCCGGATGGCGCGACAGGGCCTCCATGCGGGTCTTGTCGCCAAGGATGGAGCCGCCGGTCTTGGGGCTCGACGGGTCGACGGCCAGGACCGCGACGCGGCGCCCGGCTTCGATCAGGTGCAGGCCGAATGCCTCGATGAAGGTCGACTTGCCGACGCCGGGCACGCCGGATATCCCCAACCGCAGCGAATTGCCGGTGTTCGCCAGCAGCCGCGCGATCAGCCGGTCGGCCTGGTCGCGGTGGTCGGGCCGAGTCGATTCGATCAAGGTGATGGCGCGTGCCAACGCGCGGCGGTCGCCGCCGATCAGGCGCTCGGCCAGATCGGCCGTTGGATCGGCCGCCGGGTCGGCCGTCTCTGTCTCCGGTCCGGGCAACGGTCCTATTCTCCGAAGTTCTTGTCCAACGCCTTCAGGGCCATGAAGGTCAGTTTTTCGCGATGCTCCGAATCCAGCTCGTCGAGCACGTGCGATTTCGACTGGTGGATGGCCATGGCCTGATCGATGAGTGCCTGGCGCTCGGAGGTCATGGGTTTCTTGTTGCGCTTCTGGATCAGTTCCAGCTCCGCTTCCTCCAGCGCCTCGCGGATCAAGGCTTCCGGGTCGTCTTCGTCGATCAGCGGCGGGTTGGATCGCGCCGGCCGGGGCGGTCGGGCCTCGACCTTGGCGGTGCGGCCGGGTTTTTTCGTACCAGCCGGCTCGGCGGCGCCACGCTCGGGCCGGGCGCGCTCGTCGGTGGCGGGCGCGCCGCCCTGTTGGCGCCGCTTCTGTTCCTGCACGGCGTTGAGTTTCTCACGCGCTTTCTTGTCCATGACCATGGACAGCAGCGCATTGGAAACCAGTTTTTTGATCATCTATCGAACCCCGGTGCCTTCCTGGGTGACGTTCAGGATAGTCGCTTGCCCGATCTTAACAAGAGCGTAACGCCAAAGCTCTATGAGAATGATGAAAAGGGGCGCCGAACAGGTATCGGGAGCCCGCCGGCGGCAAGGAAAGGTTTGTCGGATCAACACTTTAGACTTAAGGTGCCGAGCATGAGAAGATTTCGAAAAGCGAAGATTGTCGCCACCCTCGGGCCCGCCACTTCCGACGAAACGGCCATCACCCGGCTGTTCGAGGCCGGCGCCGACGTCTTCCGCATGAACTTCAGCCACGGCACCCACGAAGACCACAAGAAGCGGCTCGATATCGTGCGGGCGCTGGAAACCAAGTATGGCCGGCCGATCGGCGTGATCGTCGACCTGCAGGGACCGAAGCTGCGCGTCGGCCGGTTCCACGACGGGCAGGCGGAACTGGCGTCGGGATCGCCGTTCCGACTCGACCTCGATTCCCAGCCCGGCGACGCGACCCGTGCCGAGCTGCCGCATCCGGAAATCTTCGCCGCCCTGGAGCCGGGCATGAACCTGTTGGTCAATGACGGGCGCATCCGCCTCAAGGTGATCGAGTGCGGCGCCGACTTCGCCGAGACCGAGGTCGTCAACGGCGGCACCATTTCCGATCACAAGGGCGTCAACGTGCCCGACGCCGTCCTCGAGCTTTCGCCGCTGACCGAAAAAGACTTGGCGGACCTGCGTTTCGGGCTGCAGTTGGGCGTCGATTGGGTGGCGCTGTCGTTCGTGCAGCGGCCCCAGGACGTGGCCGAGGCGCGCAAGCTGATCGCCGGGCGCGCCGGCATCATGTCGAAGCTGGAAAAACCCATGGTGCTCGACAGCCTGGAAGAGATCGTCAATCTATCCGACGCGGTCATGGTTGCGCGCGGCGACCTGGGCGTGGAAATCCCGCCCGAGGACGTGCCCAGCCTGCAAAAGCGCATGGTCAAGGTCTGCCGCGAGGCCGGCAAGCCGGTGATTATCGCCACCCAGATGCTGGAATCGATGATTTCGTCGCCGAGCCCGACCCGCGCCGAGGCCTCCGACGTGGCCACCGCCGTCTACGACGGTGCCGATGCGGTGATGCTGTCGGCCGAGACCGCCGCCGGCGCCTATCCCACCGAAGCGGTGCAGATCATGGACCGGATCATCCGCCGGGTGGAGAAAGACCCGTTCTATATCCAGCAGATCGAGGCCAGCCGCCACGCGCCCGAGGCCACCGCTGCCGATGCCATCACCGCGGCCGTGCGCATGGTCGCCGACACAATCTCCGCGGCCGCCATCGTCACCTTCACCTCGACAGGCTCGACGACGCTGCGTGCGTCGCGCGAACGGCCGATGGTGCCGATCATGGGCCTGACGCCCAGGCTCGACACGGCGCGCCGGCTGGTCCTGGCCTGGGGCGTCCACAGCGTGCACACCGACGACGTTCAGACCTTCGCCGACATGGTGTCGCTTTCCATCGAGGCCGCCCGGCGCGAGGAATTCGCCAGCGCCGGCGACGCCATGGCGATTACCGCCGGCGTTCCTTTCGGCACGCCCGGCGCGACCAACATCCTGCGAATCGCCTGGGTCGAATAACGCTTGTTCTACGCCGTCTTCAATACGATCGCGCCGGTCGTCGTCTGCGCCCTGGTCGGCTACATCTGGGCCAAGCGCGTCGGCGGCTACGAGATCGCCTTCGTTACCCGCATCGTCACCCTGATCGGAATGCCGGCCCTGGTGTTCGAGACCCTGATCAAGGTCGACCTGTCGGCCGAGGTGCTGTTCAAGCTGGGGGCGTCGGCGCTGGTTTCCACCGGTATTTTCGCGCTGATTTCGGTCATCGTGCTGCGCGCGGCGAAGCTCGATGTGCGCACCTACCTGCCGTCGCTGACCTTCGCCAACACCGGCAACATGGGCCTGTCGCTCTGCCTGCTGGCGTTCGGCGCGCCGGGATTGGCGCTGGCGATCGGCTATTTCACCGTCAACGCCATCCTGGTATTCGGCCTCGGACCGTCGATCGCGGCGGGCCGGTTCGACCTCCGCGCGGTGGTGCGGATGCCGCTGGTCTGGGCGACGCTAGCGGCCATTGTTGTAATGGTGGCCGACATCGAACTGCCGGACTGGACGATGAGCAGCCTCAACATGCTCGGCTCCTTCGCCATCCCGCTGATGCTGATTACGCTGGGGGTGTCGCTGGCGGACCTCAAGATCCAGGGTCTCGGGCTGAGCCTCAGCCTGGCGCTGCTGCGGCTCGGCATGGGCTTCGGCGTCGGGCTCGGCGTGGCGGAACTGTTCGGTTTCGAGGGCATGGCCCGCGGCGTCGTCATCATCGAGTGCGCCATGCCGGCGGCGGTGTTCAATTTCATGTTCGCCAAGATGTACGAAACCCGCCCCGCCGAGGTCGCCGGCGTGATCATGGTCTCGACGCTGCTGTCGTTCCTGACCCTGCCGGCGCTGATGTGGTTTGTCATGGGCGGCTAGAGCGGCGACAATGATTCATTGGCAACATAGCCAAGGGGAGGGAATGCGATGATCAAACTCTACGATGTGCCGCTTTCGGGGAACTGCCACAAGGTCCGGCTGATGCTGTCCTTCCTCGGCCTCGAGCATGAAACCGTTCCGATCGACCTGCAGGCGATGGACCAGAAAGCGCCCGATTACCTGGCGATGAACCCGCTCGGCCAGGTGCCGGTGCTGGTCGACGACGGCGAGGTTTACCGCGACTCACAGGCAATCCTCGTCTATCTGGCGTCGAAGTACGGCGCCGACGACTGGCTGCCGCTCGGTGACGCCAAGGCACTCGGGCACATCGCCGAATGGCTGTCGTTCTCGTCCAACGAGATGATCAACGGCTGCGCGGTGGCGCGCGCGCTGGTCATCTTCAACCGCGAAGGCGACCTGGAAGCGGCGCGAGCCCTGGCGCGAAAGGCGCTCGGCGTCCTCGACGGGCATCTCGCCGCAAGCGACTGGCTGGTGGGTGCGGGCCCGACCGTCGCCGACGTCGCCAACTACGTCTACGCGGCACTGGTGCACCAGGGCGGCATCAACCCGCACAGCTTCGCTAACGTCTCCGCCTGGCTGTCGCGCTTCGAGGCACTGGACGGCTACATCGGCATGGCCGCCATGCCGGCGCCCAAGTAGCGGGACGGCAAGCCGGAACCGGCGCGGTATGGTTTCCAAGTACAACCGGCGGGCGCGGCGCGCGACGCGGCGAATCAAGCGGGTCCTGGCGGTCGCCCTGCTGGTTGTGGCCGTGGTCGAACTGGCGAGCGCGGGATTGATCGAGTCCGGTATCCTCGCCGCCCAGCGTCCGAGCTACCGGATGCCGAAACTGCAACCGTTCTGGATCGACCGCGATCCGCACGTCGGCGCCTGGCACGAAGCCGACACCGAATACGAGGACGTTACCGACTGCTACGCCGTCACCTACCGCACCAATGCCTACGGCGCGCGCGATCCGGAGCGCAAGCGCAAGGGCGATTCACCGCGCGTCGTCATGCTCGGCGACGGCTTCATCGAGGGGGTGGGTCTGCAACGGGGGGCGCGGATCTCCGACATCCTCGAGGCCGAAACCAAGGCCGAGCACCTGAATTTCGGCTCCGGCGGCCATTTCGGCGCGACCCAGGCATGGCTGCTCTACAAGCACCTGGCCAAGGGCTTCGACCACGACCTTGTGGTTTTCGGCCTGGTGCCGGACGACGATTTCGTCAACGACGACCCGGCGCTCGCCGCCGCCTACGGCCGCCAGTACCGGCCCTACCTGGTGATGCGCGGCGGCAGCTATTACCTGAAATACGTCAACCCCGACGAAAGAGGCCTGTCGGCGGCGGAGCGCCGGGCCGAGGACCGGCGCCTGGTGGCGCGGCTGCTCGCCAGCTACACCTACACCGCGAACGCGGTCCGCCGGATCGGCATTCTGGCGCACGCCAACTGGACCGGCGGTCCCGGCGCGACGGCCAGCGCCGAGGCGACCTATTCCGGCTATTTCGACTTCACCCAGGCGCAGGCCGAGCGGCTGGTGCATATCCTGGAGCAACTGCTCGACGAGGCCGGCGACCGCCAGGTGATCGTCGCCGTGATCCCGCGCCCGGCGGATTTCCAGCAAGCCGCCCCGCCGCCGCTGACGGCGATCCTCGACGTGCTGGCGCCGGCCTATCCGAACCTGCACGTGATCGACCTGCGCGAACGTTTCAGGCAAGATGCCGCGCGGGCCGGCTACTACCGCGACTGCCGGCGCTTCTTCTCGCCCGCCGGTGCGGCGGCGGCGGCCGGGGCCTTGCTGGCCGATCCGGTCTACCGCGCCGCCTTGGGACTGAAGTAGGGAGGGAACGACACCATGACCATGCGAGACCCCGACCATCACATCGATGGCGTGCTCAGGCGCTTCGATCCGGCCGGGCCGGCGCTGCCGCTGATGTTCGATTCGCCGCACAGCGGCACCCGCTACCCCGACGACTTCGGCCACGACTGCCCGCGCGACCGCATCCTCTGGGGCCAGGACAGCTTCATCGACGAGATCTACGCCGCCGCTCCCGATGCCGGCACCTGGCTGCTCTGCGCCGACTTCCCGCGCACCTATATCGACGCCAACCGCGCGCTTGCCGATATCGATCCCGCCATGCTCGATGGCCCATGGCCGGGCGAGGTGATCGCCAACCCGAAAGCGGACCAGGGCATCGGCCTGATCTGGAAGAGCGCCGGCGCCGGCGTCGAGATCTATGAGCGCAAGCTCTCCGTCGCCGAGGCCGAGCGCCGCATCGACGGCTACTGGCGGCCCTATCACGATGAGCTGACCGCCATCGCCGAGTTGATCCGGGCGCGCTGGGGCCGGCGCTGGCACATCAACTGCCACTCCATGTTCTCGCCCGAGTTCGCCGCCACGCTCGGCCGCGACCAGGTGCCGGCGGCCGACGTGGTGCTCGGCGACCGCGAAGGCACCACCTGCGACGCCGGCTTCGTCGACGCCGCCAAGCGGGCCTTCGAGGCGGAGGGGCTCTCGGTTGCGGTCAACGAGCGCTTCAAGGGTGTCGAACTGGTGCGCAAGTTCGGCGACCCGCAGGCGGGCTGCCACAGCCTGCAGATCGAGCTTTCGCGCCGGCTCTACATGGACGAACACCGGATAGAGAAGAGCGCCGGCTTCGAGCCGCTGCAGGCCGCCGTGACCCGGGTGATCGGCGCGCTGGCCCGCTACGTGAACGACGAGGTGACGCGATGAAGCTGCTCAGCTACCAAGACGACGACGATATCCGCTATGCCGTCGTCAGGGAGGCGGAAGGCGCGGCGGTGCCGGTCGACGGCGACATGCGGCTGCGCTACGGCTCCATCCGCCAGGTGCTGGCCGACGGCGATCTCGACGAACTGGCCGAGTGGGCGGAAAAGCGCGACGCGACGCTGGCGCTGGACGGGCTCGATTACCAACCGCCGCTCTGGGACGCGGAGAAGGTGATCTGCATCGGCGTCAACTACCCCAAGCGCCACCCCATCGAGGGCGACGTGCCGCCGCCCGAGCACATCACGGTCTTCAACAAGTTCCCCGGTTCCGTCGTCGGCCACGCGAAGACCCTGGTGCAGCCGCCGCCGCCGATGTCCGAGACCATGGACTACGAGGGCGAACTGGTGGTGGTGATCGGCCGCGGCGGGCGCTTCATTCCGCGTGACCAGGCCTTCGAGCACATCGCCGGCTATACCATCATGAACGACGGCTCGGTGCGCGAATGGCAGAAGCACAGCCTGGCGGCGGGCAAGAACTTCGCCGCCATGAGTTCCTGCGGCCCGTGGATGGTCACCGCCGACGAGATCATCGACCCGCGCGCCATGAAGCTCTCCACCCGGCTCAACGGCGACGTGGTGCAGCGCGCCACCGCCGGCGAGATGATCTTCGATATCCCGACATTGGTGAGCTACGTGTCGGGGTTCCTGCACCTGGAGCCCGGCGACATCATCTCGACGGGCTCGCCCGAGGGCTCCGGCGCCAGCCGCCAGCCGCAGCGCTTCCTCAAGCCGGGCGACGAGCTGGAGATCGAGTGGAGCGGCATCGGCACGCTCAGGAACCGGGTCGTCGCCGCGCCGCAGTGACAATTCGTCCAGGGCCGGCCCAAACCGGGCTTGCCGGGCCGGGGGCGGCGGGCCATCATGGTCCCATCATGCCGACGCAGTCGCCGCCCGACACCCCGATCTTTCATATGGCCAGGTTGCGGGTTCCCACTGGATTTCCATGGGCACAGGCCCGGCGGATGCGTGACGGAGACGCCTGAGCCATGCTGCTGTTCCTCGCCATCGCGTCGACCTTCGCGCAACAGACCCTGACCTACATGACGGCGCTGGTGGTGCCGGTCGCGGCGCCGGAACTGGCCAAGGTGTTCGGCGTGCCGGTGGCCATGGCCGGGATGCACATGGGGCTGTTGTATTTCTTCTCGTCGCTTTCCATGCTCATGGTCGGCGGCTTCATCCGCAAGCTCGGCGCCGTCCGCATGTCGCAGATCGCGCTCACCTCCATGGCCTGCGGCCTCGCCTTGGGCCTCACCGGCGAGGTCTGGGGGCTGGCCTTGGGCGCGGTCATCATCGGCATCTTCGGATCGTCCTCGACGCCGGCCTCGTCCGACATCCTGGCCCGCTTCGCGCCGCCCAAGCACGCCGCCTTCATCTTTTCGCTGAAACAGACGGCGGTGCCGGCGGGCGGCATCGTCGCCGGCATCCTGGTGCCGTTCCTGCTGGTCAATTTCGGCTGGCAAGGCGTCTTCTACGGCACTTCGGCGCTGTGCCTCACGCTGGCCATCGCGCTGCAGCCGTTCCGCCGCCTGTTCGACCAGAACCGCAACCCGGCGCACCGCATCAGCGCAGACCAGGCGGTGAAGACCCTGAAGGGCGTGCTGATCCCGCCGCCGACCCGCCACCTGGTCTATGCCGCCTTCGCCTATTGCGGGCTGCAGGGCATCTTCGCCGCCTTTTTCGTCTCCTACCTGGAAGGGGAGTTGGGCTTCACCCTGGTCGAGGCCGGCGCCATCTTCGCCGTCTCGCAAGTGGCCTCGGTGGTGGCGCGTATCTTCTGGGGCTGGGTCACGGACCGGGTCGGCGGCGCACGCCCGGTGCTGTCGTTCCTGGGCATCACCATGGCCGGTTTCTCGGTCGGCTGCGCGCTCCTGGTGCCGGGCTGGGGCGAGTTGACGATCACCCTGGTGGCCATGGGCTACAGCGCCACGGCGATCTCCTGGCACGGCGTGGTGCTGGCGGAAGTCGCCAACCTGTCGAAGCCCGGCATGGTCGCCACCAACACCGGCGGCGTGCTGGCCTTCGCCGTCGGCGGCCAGTTCTTCTATCCCTTCATCATGGGCAGCCTCTTGACGCTGGGCGGCACCTACGGGCTCGGTTTCGCGCTCGGCGCCGCGCCGGCGCTGGTGGTGGGGCTTTTGTTCATGCGGCGCCCGCCGTCACCGACGGCGGCGGTGGAGAGCGAGGCCGAACCGGACCCGACCACCGCTTGAGACCCTACCCGTTCGGGCAGGGCCGACGGAAAAACGGGGGTTGGATACCATTGATTCCATTCGATTCTCAAAAAAATCTCAGGAACGAACCCAATTTTCGATTCCCACCCTTCCGGCGGTGTTTCACATATTCACGATGTCCAATAGCGCGCCCGCATCCCCCGGGGGCCGATGCCACGTCCGGGAACTGTAGCGGCTTTTTCAGAAAAGTCAATATATTCCTATCAACAGGACTAATGAACGAGGTTGCGAGCGGCCTCGGCCATGCTACCGTCCGGTCATGAGCAAACCCCTCGACCGCGACGCCTACAACGAATTCTGCAAGAGCCTGCCGGCCGCCTTCCACGTGGTGCAGTGGGGCGGCGCGCACGTCTGGAAGGTGGGGGACGAGACGCAGTCCAAGGTCTTCGCCATCGCCAGTTGGGGGGAGCGGAAATACACCGGCATCACCTTCAAGGTCTCCGAGATCGCCTATGAATAACTGAAGGACCGGCCGGGGCTGCGCCCGGCGCCCTACCTGGCGTCGCGCGGCATGAGCTGGATCCAGCACTTCGACGAACCCGGCCTTTCCGAGGCCGAAATCAGGGACTATCTTTCGGAATCGCATCGCCTGGTCGCGATGGGGTTCCCGAAGCGCCTGAAACGCAAACTGGACCTTGAAGCCTGAGCCGGGCCGAGGCCCGAACCGAGGACGCCTGAAACCATGTCGGAAATGATATTCCCCGATCACCGGCGCTGGCTGCCGGGGCCGCTCCGGGCGGTGCTCGCCCTGCTGCTGCTCGGCGCCATCGCCTTGGCGATCTTCGGCCCCGCCGGCAATCTCCTGTTCCGCGCGCTTCTCTGGGTGGAGTATCTTTCCAACACGCCGGGCGTCAGCGGCTTCGCGCTGTTGCTGTTGTCGCCGGCGGCCTTCCTGGCGGCCTGCTTTTTGGTCGAATGGGTCGTCGAAGGCTATCGCAAGGGGTAGCAGCCAAAGCGGTGAACCAGGTCACCCTCGGAACGCAGGGGCTCGGCGCGGCTTGCCGCCGGAACGCTCGTTTCTGTCACCTGAACGAAAAGGTATGGGTGGTGAGCCGATAACGGACACGGGTTTCGGACTCAGCCGAAACAACCTATTATACGCCTCATGATCGGCCTGATGATTTTCTGGTGTGGGATTGCCGCCTACGTCGGCGTCTTGGCGGATAGGCGCGGGCGGTCCGGTTTTGGCTGGACGTTCATCGCGCTCATTGCCACGCCGTTCATGGCGCTGCCGATTCTTTTTCTAATGCCCGAACGGTCACGCGGATCGAGCGTGACGGTCGAAATGACGGTCACTGAAACGGGTGAGTAAAGCCATCATCGAGGGGGCGGGGGATCGGCGAACCAAAGGCATGGGGTGAGTTAAATTTACTGTCCCCAGAATTCCCATTAAATATACTGTCCCCAGAATTGTCCGAACTCAATGACTGCTTAGCCCTCGGTAGCGGACGTCGTTGGCGGGGCCCAAGAATGCGTGCTGATGACCCCTTTCGGACATATTTGTCTCTATTGTTTCGAGGCAAAACTCTCCGCGACACCTCCCATGGCGGCTCATGCGCCCATGCTGAAGGTGCATGCCTTAAAATTTAGAAGCCATAGCTTTAATAGGGTTAATCATTTAACTTGTGTCAACTGCTGGTGCATGGGTTTGGTTGCAATGCGTTGCGAAGCCGTGGTCGCCAACATGGGCTCATGTAGATTTTTGAAAGAACATTCCAATTACGAATCTGTCTGCAGCAAAGCCCAAGGAAAGCCGGACCAAAGTTACGCGGACGGAAACCTTTCGTTCACCGATTTCCATACGTCTGCTCGAGTATTGGCGATCCAAACGAGTTCAGCTGGCAGTTCCCAAGTGGGTGGACATTGAACTGATGGATATTTTCGATATCGCCCCGAATATAATGGTAAGGGATGCGGTAGACGGGGGGCGGGAATTCCGATGCCGTTATTTCGGAACAAAACTTGTTTCAACGTTTGGCTACGATCCCACAGGAAACTTACTGGCGGATGTTTACGATCCCTCATCCGCAAAAACAGCCGTAGACCGATATCATTCGGCACTTGTCTGTGACACCCCAACGCGTGTCGTCGGATATGTAGACCTAGTCGAAACGACACTGCCAACGACTTTCGAGTCTATATTACTTCCCTTGGATGATAATCATGGAGAGCGCAATCACATCATTTGCGCCTTTGATTTTTCATACGAACTGGTCGATGAGGATTTTGATTTCGGATGTAATCCCGCCAAGTGGTCCGGTATACGGTTTCCCGGTGCCGCATAGCTGGGTTATTCCCTTGTAGACCTCTCAAATTCATCTGTCCGTATGTGACCCAGGGCGGAAATAGGTTTCGCATAGAACCATCACGTAGCTTCTAGCGGTGCTGATGTGTTGGAGCTGTCGAGAGCAGGAGGTGCAACTACAAAAATCTGGAGCTCGCGTCCGTTGCACGACCTTGCCACTCTCGGCCTGGGCGTCAGTTGCGTCTACCATTGAATGCTTCTTTCCTTCCGCTTTTTGCGCAACCGGCTACCTTTTGATCAGTACCCTGATCCACCTCTGTCAGAGGTAATGCACTTCAACTTGATCCCGGCTTCGCGCCCACTCGCAGGCCGGGCCTTTTTTTGATGTTTAGCATTATCGCGGGTCCATGATGTGAAGATGCAACTAAGAAAACTGGTTGGTGTCAGGGTCTCTTCAGTCGTCTCGGCTTTCCTACGATTATGTGTGGTGGGTTGGCTTTCGGTAGGAGTGCGTTCTCCTTTGTTTGTCCATCACGACCATAGGTTCAGCGGGTTGCTTAACTTCCGGCCACCCTTCGGATCAGCGACCCGCTGACCTTCCTCAAAAGCACAACTTTCGGCCCGGTTGACTTGTTCAGCCGGGCCTCTCTTTCCACTTAGTTGAGGTGGCGGTCGGAACGTTCACAGGCTGTTGGCAGTGGTACTAAGCGGTGTCCTCGTCGGCAGTCTTCAGATGGCCGGAACGGTCGCGCAGCAGAGACTAATGTGTGGGGTGGATGGCGGTGCGGTCAGACGAATTCGAACTTGTCTCTGTTTTGACCTTATTTCAGGTTAGGACATATTCTCCCACCAATCCCCTTGACCGCGCCCTCGATTCCCTCCCATGGTTTAAAGGGAGGAGCGAACTCATGTGCGCCAATGTTTATATGGACGAATACCTGAAATAGCTGATCGTCAATTTTCGCGATGCCGTGCCCGCGTGGAAAGCGGGACGGGCCGCCGCACCAACGGAACCGACACCGCCGGGCGCGCTCGGCAAGACCTGATCCAGATCCTCCCCGCATTCACCGATCCCAACCCAGGAGCCCACTATGCCCATCGAACACCTCGATTCCGGCGAAATTCTCAGCCAGGCGGTCGTCCACGGCGGCACCGTTTATCTCTGCGGCCTGACGACCACCGACCGTGGCCTTGACATCACCGGCCAGACCGAAGAGGTCCTGGCGAAGATCGACGACCGGCTGGCAAAATGCGGCACCGACAAATCGCAGCTGCTATCCGCGACTATTTACCTCACCGATTTGGCAAACAAGCCGGCGATGAACGAGGTTTGGAAGGCCTGGCTCGGTGGCTTGAACCGCCCGGCCCGGGCTTGTGTCGGCTCCATTCAATTGGAGCCCGGCGTTTTGGTCGAGATCATGGTCACCGCGGCGAAGTAACCGGCCGCGCCTGGTGTACTGTGCCTGACCCCGGCGGCGAGCTGCCATCACCGCGCCTTTCCGGTGCGCTCCGGGGCATCCTCTACATGGTGGCGATGACACTGTTGTCGGCGACGATGAATTCCGCAGCAAGGCATGTCTCGCAGACCATCCATCCCTTCGAACTGGTGTTCTTCCGCAACCTGTTCGCCTTCCTGTTCGTGCTGCCCATGCTGATGCGTTACGGCCTGCCGGCGCTGAGGACGCAGCGCCTCTGGGCGCATATGGGCCGGGCCAGCCTGAACGTCGTCAACATGCTGTTCTTCTTCACCGCCGTCGCCATCACGCCCTTGGCCGAGGTCGTGGCGCTGGGTTTCACGGCACCCATTTTCGCCACCTTTCTGGGTGTGTTGATATTGCGCGAGGTCGTCGGTCTGCGCCGCTGGTCGGCAATTTTCATCGGCTTTTCCGGTGCCATGATCATCCTGCAGCCGGGCTTCGAGACGGTGTCCTTTGGCCAAGCCATGACGCTCACGGCGGCGGTGACCTGGGCGGGGTGCCTGCTGATCATCAAAAGCTTAAGCCGCACGGAATCCTCGATCACCATCGTTGCCTACATGGCGATCCTGATGACGCCGCTGTCACTGGTCCCGGCGCTGTTCTTCTGGCAATGGCCGGACGCCACCGAATTGTTCTGGCTGGCGGTCATCGGACTGACGGGCGGCTGCGCGCAGTTCCTGCTCGCCCAGGCCCTGCACGAGGCCGATTTGAGCGTCGTTATGCCGTTCGATTTCATGAAACTTGCCTGGGTTTCGCTGATCGCCTTCATCGTCTTCGGCGAGATCCCGACGCTGACTACCTGGCTTGGCGGCGCCGTGATCTTCGCGTCCGGCGCCTACATCGCACACCGCGAGGCGACGGTGGGGCGAGGGTGAGGCCGATCTATGACCTCTCCTAAGGTCACCATATGGATTTAACGTTACAAAGCCATGTTGAATAACACCCACAAGTTCGGCAATGAACATGATGTCCGTTTGTGGCTATTGGCAGACCTCCAGAACCGTGCCGCTGGGCGTCCGCTGTGGGAAGGAATAGCGGACGGGGTTCAAAATTTTTCACTTGTTGTGAGAACAGACAGTCTGGTTCGTGCCCGGGAATGACTGTTTGGCTGCGGAGGGGAAAGAACGAAGCCTACTCCGCCGCCAAGGCCGCGCCGTCGCCGCCGTGGAAACGGGTCATGAGCGCCGCTTGCTTTTCCAGCATGTCGGCACGCGCGCGGTCCTTGATATGGCCGAAGCCCCTCAGGTGCAGCGGCAGTTCCGCCAGTTCGACGGCCAGCGCGTGGTTGGCCGGGGTGAGGGCCTGGGTGATTTCGGCGATGAGCGCCTCGAAGTCCTGGATGTCCTGGCGTTCGCGCCGGCGCTCGGCGGTCTTTCCGAAGATGTCGAGGGGCGTGCCGCGCAAGGGCTTGGCGGCGGCCAGGAGCTTGAACAGCTTGAACACCCAGGGGCCGAATTCCTTCTTGATCGGCAGCCCGGTGGCCGGGTCCTTCTGGCCCAGCAGCGGCGGCGACAGGTGGAACTTGAGCCGGCCGCCTTCTTCGAAGGTGTCGCGGATGGCGCGCTCGAAGCGGCCGTCAGTATAGAGCCGGGCGACCTCGTATTCGTCCTTGATCGCCAACAGCTTGAAATAGGCGCGCGCAACGGCGCCGGCGAGCTCGCCTTCGGACGCCGGCACCGCCCGGGCCTCCGCCGCCGCCACCTTGTCGACGAGGGCTTTGTAGCGCTGCGCCAGGGCAGCGTTCTGGTAGGCGGTCAGGTCTTTTTGTCGGGCCGATACAAAATCCTCTTCTGGATTCCGTTGGGTTGAGGTCGAGTCCCCGCACATGGCTTCGATAGAAGCCATATCAATAGCGGCGCGCCGGCCCCAATCGAGCGCCTGCAAGTTGAATTCGATGGCGACGCCGTTGAGGCGGATGGCGCGCTCCAGCGCTTCCAGGGGCAAAGGCAGCAGGCCTTTCTGCAGGGCATAGCCGACCAGGTACAGGTTGGCGCCGATGCTGTCGCCGAGGAGCCGGCGCGCCAGCGCCGTGGCGGCGACGTAATCGGCGTTGGAGGCGCCGTCCGCGTCGATGCCGACGGCGGCGTCGATGGCGGTCATCAGCCGCCGGGCCGGGAAGTGCAGGTCCGGGTCGCGGGTGAAGTCGGCGGGCATGGTCTGCTCGCTGTTCACGACCGCGCGGGTGCGGCCGGCCTGCAACTTGGCCAGCGTGTCGGCGGCGCCGGCGGTGACCATGTCGCAGCCCAAGAGCAAATCCGCGCCGCCCGCGGCGATGCGCACGGCATGCAGTTTCGCGGGATCGTCGCAGATGCGGATATGGGCGAAGACGGCGCCGTTCTTCTGCGCCAGGCCGGCGACGTCGAGCACCGTCACGCCCTTGTTCGCGATATGCGCGGCCATGGCCAGCAGTGCCGAGACCGTGACCACGCCGGTGCCGCCGATGCCGCCGACCACGATGGCGTAGGGCTCAAGGCTGGCGGCGAGGACCGGGGCGGGGATGGCGGTTTCCGGTGTCTCCTGGGCTGGCCGGGGTTTCGGCTTGATCGGCTCGGCGCCGTGCACGGTGACGAAGCTCGGGCAGAAACCGTCGACGCAGGTGAAGTCCTTGTTGCAGCTCGACTGGTCGATGGCGCGCTTGCGGCCGAGTTCGGTCTCCTTCGGCGTCACCGAGACGCAGTTCGACGTGACGCCGCAATCGCCGCAGCCCTCGCAGACCAGCTCGTTGATGAAGGCGCGCTTGGCCGGATTGGGGAAGGTGCCGCGCTTCCTGCGCCGGCGCTTTTCCGCCGCGCAGGTCTGGTCGTAGAGGAGCACCGTGGTGCCGGGAAGCTCCCTGAGTTCCTTCTGTACCGCGTCCATTTCGTGGCGGTCGTGGAAGGTGGTGCCGTCGGGCCAATGCGTCGCGGCCGGATATTTCATCGGCTCGTCCGAAACCACGGCGATGCGCTTGACGCCCTCGGCCCGCACCTGGTGCGCGATGGTCGGCACGTCCAAGGGCCCGTCCATGGGCTGGCCGCCGGTCATGGCCACCGCGTCGTTGTAGAGGATCTTGTAGGTGATGGAGACGCCGGCGGAGACGGCGGCGCGGATCGCCATGATGCCGCTGTGGAAATAGGTGCCGTCGCCGATGTTGGCGAAGATGTGCGGCGTTTCCGTGAACGGCGCCTGGCCGATCCAGTTGGCACCCTCGCCGCCCATGTGGGTGAAGGTCTCGGTGCGGCGGTCCATCCAGAGCGCCATGTAGTGGCAGCCGATGCCGGCCGCGGCGCGCGAGCCTTCCGGCACCTTGGTGGACGTATTATGCGGGCAGCCGGAACAGAAATAGGGGATGCGCTCGATGTTGGTCGGCCGGTTGGAGAGCTCGGCCTCCTTGGCGTCGAGGAATTGGATGCGTTTCTCGATGGTTTCCGAGCTGTGCATGGGCCCCAAGCGCTTGGCGATCACCCGCGCGATGCGCGCCGGGGTCAGTTCGCCGGCGGACGGCAAGATCCATTCGCCCGTCTCGTCGAACTTGCCGATGACGCGCGGGCGCTTGGCGGCGTCCCAGTTGTAGAGCTGTTCCTTCAACTGGTTCTCGATGACGGCGCGTTTCTCCTCGACCACCAGGATCTCGTCCAGGCCCTCGGCGAACTTGCGGATGCCGTCGGGCTCCAGCGGCCAGGGCATGCCGACCTTCAACACCGTCAGCCCGATGCGGTCGGCCTCGGCCGCGTCGATGCCGAGGTCGGCGAGCGCCTGCAGGGTGTCGAGGTAGGCCTTGCCGGTGGCGACGATGCCGAAGCGCGGCTGGCTGGATGAAAAAGTGACGCGATCGAGGCCGTTGGCCCGCGCGAAGGCGCGCGCCGCGTAGATCTTGTACTGGTGCAGGCGGCGTTCCTGGTCGAGAGGCGGGTCGGGCCAGCGGATGGAAAGCCCGCCTGGCGGCATTTCGAAGTCGGTGGGGGTGGCGATCTCCAGCGCGACGGGATCGATGACGAAGGACGCCGACGAATCCATGTTGTCGGTGATGCACTTGAGCCCGGCCCAGCAGCCGGAATAGCGCGACATGGCGAGCCCCAGCAGTCCGAAGTCGACGAGTTCGCGCACGTCGACGGGGTTCAAGAGCGGAATCTGCGCATCGATGATGGCGTGCTCGGACTGGCTCGGCACCGTCGACGACTTGCATGCCGGGTCGTCGCCGAACAGCGCCAGCACGCCGCCATTGGGCGCGGTGCCGGCCATGTTGGCATGGCGGAAGACGTCGCCCGAGCGGTCGACGCCGGGGCCCTTGCCGTACCAGATGCCGAAGACGCCGTCGTGCTTGGCGCCCGGGTGCAGGCCGACCTGCTGTGTGCCCCAGAGCGCGGTGGCGGCCAGGTCCTCGTTGACGGCGGGATGGAACTTGATCTGGTGATCCGAGAGAATCCCCTTGGCGGCGCGGAATTCCTTGTCGACGCCGCCCAAGGGCGAGCCCCGGTAGCCGGTGACGTATCCGGCCGTGTTCAAGCCCTGCGCGGCGTCGCGGCGGCGCTGCTCCAGCACCAGGCGGACCAGCGCCTGGGTGCCGTTCAGGTAGACACGGCCCCGTTCCAATTCGTATTTGTCGGCGAGGGTGACGTTCAACAGTTCCATGGTCGCATACTCTAATGCCCGGCCCGATTCGACACAATCGGCGGCTTCGGGCGCGGCGAAATTCGCAAGGAACGGACCGGCCGGGGCCGGGCCGCGCAATTCTATGGGCGCGGGGCCCGGAAAGGGGTGATTTTTCTTACCGTGTCGGCTATAGCCTTGGGCGGGTTCAATCAGGACTGTTTCTGGGGTTCTACCATGACCGTGCTCGTCACCGGCGCCGCCGGGTTCATCGGATCGGAAGTCTGCCGCGTGCTGTTGGAGCGCGGCGACAAGGTGGTCGGCGTCGACAACCTCAACGATTACTACGATCCGACGCTGAAACAGGCGCGGCTCGACCGCCTCAAGGGCAAGCGGGGCTTCAAGTTCCACAAGATCGACATTGCCGACCGGGTCGCGGTGGAGATGCTGTTCGCCACCTACCCGAAAATTACCGGTGTCGTTCATTTGGCCGCGCAGGCCGGCGTGCGCTATTCGCTGGTCAACCCTTATGCCTACACCCATTCCAACATCGAGGGCCACCTGGTGTTGATGGAAGCGGCAAGGCGGGCGAAGAAGTTCGAGCACTTCGTCTACGCCTCGTCGTCGTCGGTCTACGGCGCCAATACCGATTTCCCGTTCTCGGTCGAGGATCGCACCGACAGCCCGGTGTCCTTGTACGCCGCGACCAAGAAATCCATGGAACTGATGAGCGAATCCTACGCCCGCATGTGGGGCCTGCCGATGACGGGGCTGCGGTTTTTCACCGTCTACGGCCCCTGGGGCCGGCCCGACATGGCGGCCTTCATTTTCATCCGCAAGATGCTGGCCGGCGAGAAGATCCCGGTCTTCAACAACGGCGACATGAAGCGTGACTTCACCTACATCGATGACATCGTGAAGGGCGTCGTCGGCTGCCTGGACAAGCCGCCGGCCGAGACGAACGGGCGGCGCCACGGCATCTACAACATCGGCAACAACCGCTCCGAAGACCTGATGCATTTCATCGGCGTCCTGGAGCAGGCCTTGGGCCAGAAGGCGGAGATCGACTTCCAGCCCATGCAGCCCGGCGACGTCAAGGAGACCTACGCCGACATCGAGGCGACGCGGCGCGATTTCGGTTTCGAGCCCGCCACCACCATCGACGAGGGGCTGCCCCGGCTGGTCGCCTGGTACCGCGACTATTACGGCGCCTAGCCGGTGAACACCGAGCCGACCGACAAGGGCTGGATCGACGTGGCCCTGCTTTTGTTGCTGGCCACGATCTGGAGTTCTTCATTCACCGCCATCAAGTTCGCGGTGCCGACCATGCCGCCGCTGACCCTGGTGGCGGTGCGCACGCTGATTGCCGTCGCCGTGCTGGTGCCGATCATGGCGGTGCAGGGCGGCCGGTTGCCGCGCGATTCCAAAAGCTGGACCATCGGCTTCGCGCTCGGCGTGTTCGGCATTTCGCTGCCGTTCTTCCTGATCGGCTGGGGCGAGCAGCGCGTGAGCAGCGGCCTGGCCGCGATCCTGATCGGCATCATGCCGCTGGCGACCATGGTCCTGGCGCATTTCTTCAACGAAGGCGACCGCTTCACCATGGCCAAGTTCGCCGGGATCATCCTCGGCTTCACCGGCATCGTCGTGCTGATCGGGCCGGAGGCGCTGAAGGGGCTCGGCGGCGATGCCATCTATCAGTTGGCCGTCGCCGGCGGGGCGCTCTGTTATGCGATCAACGCGGTGCTGACCCGCAACCTGCCGAGCGGCGGCGGCGGGCGCGGCGATTCCCGCATCGGCCGCGGCATCATGGTGCTCTTGTGCGGCACCGCCATCGCCGTGCCGCTGGCGCTCGTGATCGATGGGCCGGACGCGGTCCTGCGGGCGGACACCAACGCCTGGCTCGGCGCCGTATACCTGGGCGTGCTGCCGACGGGGCTGGCGACACTGATCTATTTCCGCCTGGTGGAGGTGAGGGGAGCTTCGTTCTTCTCCTTCGTCAATTACCTGAACCCGGTGTTCGGCGTTGTCCTCGGCGCGCTCATCCTGGGTGAAGTGCTGAGCCCCCAGGCCGTCGCCGCGCTGGTGCTCATCCTTGCCGGCGTCGCCGTCACCAACCGCAAGCGGAGGGCGTAAATGCTCGAAACCTTCGATACCCGCACCATCGAGACCGCCGAGACCGAGATTTTCGTGCGCACCGCCGGCTCGGGCGCGCCGGTGTTGCTGCTGCACGGCTATCCGCAGACGGGCGCCTGCTGGCACGCGGTGGCGCCGAAACTGGCGGAGCGCTTCACCGTGGTGGTGCCGGACCTCAGGGGCTACGGCCGGAGCGGCCGGCCCGCCGCCGACGGCGAGCACCTGGCCTATTCGAAGCGCGCCATGGCCGCCGACATGGCCGCGGTGATGACCGAACTGGGTTTCGAAACCTTCCAGGTGGTCGGCCACGACCGGGGCTCGCGCGTCGGCTACCGGTTGGCGCTCGACTTCCCGGAACGGGTGACGCGGTTCTGCTCGCTGGACGTGGTGCCGACCGGGCACATGTGGCGCCATTGGGACAAGACCCGCGCCCTCGGGGCCTTCCATTGGACCTTCCTGGCGCAGCCCGCACCGCTTCCGGAAACCCTGATCCGCGCCGACGCCGATGGCTTTCATGCGCACCTGATCCGCAGTTGGGCGGCTCCCGGCTTCGAGTTCGACGCCGCCGCCATGGCAACCTATCTCGAGGCCATGCGCGCGCCGGCGGCCATTCACGCCAGTTGCGAGGACTACCGCGCCGGCGCCACCGTCGATGACGAGGTGGACGCCGCCGACTTCGAGGCCGGCAACAAGCTCGCTTGCCCGGTGCTGTTCCTGTGGGGGGCCAGGCGCGGCTTCGGCGGACCGCAAGGGGGCAAGCAGCCGCTCGAGGTCTGGCGCCAGTGGTGTTCGAACGAGGTCACCGGCGGTCCCGTCGATTGCGGCCACTTCCTGCCCGAGGAGGCACCCGGCGCGGTGCTCGATGCGCTCGGCGACTTCCTGACGGACGACAAAGCCGCCGAGGGCGCCTAACTCGGTGCCCCGAACCTTCTCCGATACGACGCTCGGCATTTTGCTGTTCCTCGCCGCCTGGGCGGTGGTGCCGAACATGGACGTGGCGGCCAAGCTCCTGGGGCAGTGGGGTTACCCGGTGGCGATGATCGTCTGGGTGCGGTTCGCCGCCAGCCTGGTGATCCTGTCGCCGGCCTTGCTGGCCGGGCGGCGCGATATCTTCAAGCCGCCCGCGGAAGCCGGCAAGCACGTCTTCCGCGCGTTGTTGCTGATGGCCGCGACCTTCGGCTTTTTCACCGGGCTCAAGACCATGGCGTTGGCCGATGCGCTGGCCACCTATTTCGTCTATCCGTTCCTGGTCACGGCCCTGTCGCCGCTGTTCCTGGGCGAGCACCCGGGCTGGCGGCGCTGGACCGCCGTCGGCTTCGGCTTCCTGGGTTCGTTGATCGTCATCCGCCCGAGCCTGGACGGCCTTCCGGTCGGCACGCTTTTCGTGCTCGGCGCGGCGCTGGCCTTCGCCGGCTACAACTTGCTGACCCGCGGGCTCCGGGGCGGCGGCGATCCGTGGCGGACGCTGGCGTTCCAGTCGCTGGTGGGCTTCCTGGCCATGTCGCTCGTGGTGCCGTTCTTCTGGAAGACGCCCGATTCCACCGCATTGGCAATGTTCGCGCTGATCGGCGTGGCGGCGACATTGGGGCATTACTTGCTGATCCGTGCCTATTCATTGGCGCCGGCGCCGGTGCTGGCTCCCTATGCCTACGCCGAAATCATCACCGCCACGGCGCTCAGTTATCTGGTGTTCGGCGACTTCCCGGACGCCTGGACCTGGACCGGCGTCGCGGTGATCGCCATGAGCGGCGTCGTCATCGCCATCCGCGAACGCCAGGCACCGTCGGACACGCAGGCCTGATCCCTTGCCCTAAGCGTCGCCGTCGTAGACCGTTTCCCCGGCGAACAGCGTGCGCAGCACACGGGTGTCCTTGAGCGCCTCCACATCGCAGGCAATGGGATCCTGGTCGATGATGGCGAGATCGGCATGGTTGCCGGGCTTGATGACGCCGATATCGTCCCATCGCATCACCTTGGCCGCGTCGGAGGTCATCATCGCCAGCGCCTCGGTGCGGGTGATAAGCTGGTCCGGGCCCAGGTTGCGGTAGCCCGACTCGCCGAACTCGTGGGTGAGCGACAGTTGAATCTGCTCCCAGGCGTTTTTCGGTCCCCAATCGCTGGCGCCGCCGACCGGCATGGCGATGTCGAAATAGCGCCTGAGCGGGATCATGTCCTCGAGCACGCCCCGACCCATGGAACGCATCATCATCTGGCCCTCGCCCCAGCAAAAGGTCATCGACGTGGTGTGCGAGAAATTAAGCCGCTTGTAGCGCCGCACCTGTTCAGGCTCGATGGTGGTGGCGTGCACCAGCACCCAGTTGAGGCTCTCGATTTCGTGTTCCTGGGCCACACGTTCCATCAGTTCGAGCACTTCGTCGTGGGCTTGCGTGCCCATGGCCAGCACGTTGAGTCGGAGGCGCCGCTCGGCGCAGAAGCGCGCCACGTATTCGGCCTTCTCCGGCGTAATGTGCCGGTGTCCGTGACTGAGGCAACCATAGGCGTCGAGATAAGGCAGGCGCATCATCTGCGCGCCGCCCATGCAGTAGCCGTCCCACATCAGCGAGACGCCGTTGAAGCGGAACAGCGGATCGTCCAGTTCGATGGACTGGGCGGCGCGTTCGAGCCGGCGGGTAAAATCGTCCATCTCGCGCGGCTTGCTCCAGGGCATGCCGTAGGCCTCAGCCTCCTGCGACGTGAGCACACGCATCCGGAGCCGTCCCTCGGCGCGCAGTTGCCGGTAGGCATCGATCAAAACCTTGTCGAGCATGTGGTTCTCGTAGACGCCGGTGACGCCTTGCGCATGGAAGGCGCGGATCGCGGATTCGGTGCCGGGTACCAGGTGGTCGAAATCCAGGAACGGGATTTTTCGCCAGATTTCCTCGTTGAAGGGATCGTAACTGTAGTAATTGGTGACCGAGCCGGTGAGCAGGCCGGTCGGTTCCCCCTTTTCGTCCTTTTCGATCCAGACGTTTCCGACCCGGTCCGGTGTGCCGCGGTCGATGCCGACGACCTCCAGCGCCAGCGAGTTGAGCGCCATGCAGTTGGGCCGCACCGGCCCCCAGGCCTGGATCACGATGGGATGTTTGATCGATGCGTGGTCGAGCACATGGCGGTCGGGGAGCGTACCCTCGGCCAGGTCGCGGTAGGAGCGCCGGTGGAAGAAGTGGGGCTCTCCCACCGGCGTCGTCTGCAGCCATTCGCCGGCGGGTGTTTGCTTGGCGCGCTCGGCGATGCACTGCACGATTTCGCTGAAGTTCCGGCAGTCCCAGATCTTGATCAGCGGCTCTTCGAGGGAGCCGTAATGCAACAGGTGCGGATGGGTATCCAAAAGCCCCGGCACCACCGTGGCGCCGCCCGCGTCCAAGCGTTCCGAGGCGTTGCCGGCGGCTTCCGCGACATCCGCGTTGCCGCCCACGGCGGCGATGCGTCCATCGCGGATCCAGACCGCCTGGGCGCGGGTTTCCGCCGCGTCCATGGTGATGACGTTGGCGTTTTCGATGACTAGGTCGGGCTTTTCGGGGGCGCTCATGTGGCGGACACGCGAGTCAAATCGGCGAGGTGCGGTTGAACTGGGGCGGGCGTTTCTCCAGGTGGGATGCCAGGCCTTCCTTGACCTCTTCGCCGGCGAAGCCCAGGAACTCCAGCGCCAGCGAGGCGTCGAAAGTGGGGCCGGCCATGCGCAGCCAGTTGTTGAGCGCGTACTTGGTCCAGCGGATCGCCGTCGGCGCGCCGGCGGCCAGCCTGTTGGCGACCTCGAGCGCCTTATCGTCCAGATCCTCATCCTCGACGGCGAGGGAAATCAGCCCGATCTCGGCGGCTTCCTCACCCGACATGGCGTCACAGAGCAGCAAGTAATACTTGGCCTTGGCCATGCCGCAGAGCAAAGGCCAGATGATCGCCGCATGGTCGCCGGCGGCGACGCCGAGCCGCGTATGGCCGTCGACGATCTTGGCGGTCTTCGATGCGATTGAGATATCCGCAAGCAGGCCCGCCGTCAGTCCCGCACCGGCGGCCGGGCCGCGCATGGCGCTGACGATCGGCTTGGAAGCATTGATCATGTTGTAGACGAGATCGCGCGCGCCCTTCCAATGTTCGGCGCGTTTGTGCGGATCGTTCATGTTCTGCTCAATCAGCGAGAAATCGCCGCCGGCCGAGAATGCCTTGCCCGCGCCGGTCAGAATGGTCACCGAGGTCGCGTCGTCGGCATCGGCGTCGCGCCATATGGCGACCATCTCCTCGTGCATGTCGTGGTCGGCCGCGTTGAGGCGCTCGGGCCTGTTCATCTCGACCTTCAGCACGCCCTCCGCCGGCCGGCTCAGCCGCAGTTTCTTGTAGTTGCCGAACCACTCGTCCATCGCCATCGTCCTCCCGTTGTCTGGCTTCACCTTAGTGTCCGCCTTCACGCGCAGTCAAGTGACTTGACTAGTAAGAAAAATGAACCTCAAAACGTCGGCGGCGAATTGACCCAGAGCACCCGGGCTTCGACCTCGCCCGCGTTGCGGTAACCGTGGGTGAGGTTGGATCGGAAGGTGAAGCTGTCGCCTTGTTGAAAATCGTACCACTTGCCCTCGACCTGCAGTTCAATGGCGCCTTCGAGAACGTATCCTAGTTCCTCGCCTTCGTGCGCGTAGACGCCCTCGGTGTGGCCGCCGGGCTCGACCACGTGGATATTGGCTTCCAGCAGCGAGCCGCGTTCCGTCAGGATCAGACGCTCGATGCCGATCCGGGGGCCGCGTGAATGCGATCCGGTCTTGATCACTGTGCGTGATGCGGCGCGGGTGATGGCGACCGGGCCGGCGGTATCGGGCCCTTCGTCGGAGAATAGCGACGGGATGTTGATCTCCAGCGCGCTGACCATCTTGTGCAGCATCGCCAAGGATGGGCGGACCTTGTCGTTCTCGGCTTTCGACAGGAAACTCTCCGAACAATCCAGTTGGTCGGCCAGTTCCCTGAGCTTCAGGCCCTTGGCCAGGCGCGCGTGCTTGAGCCTGAGCCCGATCTTGATGCCGCTGTCGTTGGACGGTGCCGTACTCATCGCTGGGGTCCCCACTTGTCCGCTGAACGATGCGCCTAGTGTAGTCTATTCAAGTCACTTGACAATGAGGAAAGACATCGCCGATGCTGTCTTTGGTGCCGCTGGCGGACGGCGGGGCAGCGAAGGGACCGGCCATGCTGACGACGGAATTTCTCTGGCACAACGAACGCTTTCGCGCCGACAAACCGGCGATGATTGACTGGGTCCGGCGGCTGACCAACGCCCAGTTGGCGAGCCGCGTGCGGCGCCTCGCCAACGCGCTGCGTGGGCTCGGCATTCGGCCGGGCGAACATGTGGCGACGCTGGCCAACAATTCGTCGCAGCACATGGAGACCGTGCTCGCTATCTCCGCCACCGGTGCCGCCTGGGTGCCGTTGAACACGCGCCTGACGGCCGCCGAGCTCAGTTTCATCATTGAGGATTCCGAGGCCGTAGCGCTGATCTATTCCGACGACATGCAGGCCACCGTTCAGGAACTGGACCCGAAACTGGGGGCGCTGCGCCACTGGATCGGCTTCGGCGGCGCCGGCCCTGGCGACGACTATGAGGCGCTTGTGGCCAAGGGTGCCGACCGGGCCATCGATGCCGGCATCGACGATCACGGGCTGTTCGCATTGATGTACACGTCGGGCACTACCGGGTTGCCCAAGGGGGTGATGCTGCCGCACCGGGCTTTCGCCTTGGGGGCCATGCTCAGCGCGCTGACGCTGAAGGCGCGCGAAAACGATGTCATGCTGCAGATGCTGCCGCAGTTTCATGCCGGCGGGCAGATCTACCAGATGGCCTATCAGGCGGCGGGCGCCACCATCGTCGCCGCACCCGGCTGGGACGAAGCCAAGGTGTTCGAGCTGATCGAAACGGAGGGCATCACCATCGGTGCCTTCGTGCCGGCGATGCTGACCATGCTGCTGGAAGCGCCTGGCATCGCGGAGACGGATTTTTCCGGCTTCGAGCGGGTCATGTATGGCGCCGCGCCGATTGCCGAGGACCGCTTGCGCCAGGCGATGGAGCGCACGGGTGCGGGGTTCCAGCAGACCTATGGCCTGACCGAGACCGGCGTCTTGGTCAGCGTGCTGGACGAGACCGACCATCGGCGTGGACTGACGGAAGATCCGGCCATCCTGCGATCCTGTGGTCGCGCTGTCGTCGGTTACGACCTTGAGATCGCCGGCGATGGCGGCGACAGGTTGCCGGTGGGTGAGGTCGGTGAACTGATCGTGCGCTCAGAGACCTTGATGAGCGGCTACTGGAAGCGTCCCGACGCCACCACCGAGACCCTGGTCGATGGCTGGCTGCACACCGGCGACCTTGCCTGGCGCGACGAAGCCGGGCGGTTTTATGTGGTCGGGCGCAAGAAGGAGATGATCATCTCCGGCGGCGAAAACGTCTATCCGGTTGAGGTCGAGAACGTGGTATCCGCCCACCCGGACGTGCTCGAGGTGGCTGTCATCGGCGTGCCCGATGATAAGTGGGGGGAGGCAGTGAAGGCGGTCGTGGTGCCGCGAGAAGGATGCCAGCCCAACGAGGCGGAGATCGTCGACTATTGCCAGGGAAAGCTGGCCGGGTTCAAGCGTCCGCGCAGCGTCGACTTCATCGACAAGCTGCCGCGCAATGCGTCGGGCAAGATCACCAAGAAGGTGCTCATGGATAAGTACTGGACCGGACGCGAACGCCGTATCTGATAATCAGAACGTCGCCTGGGGCTCGGCCGTTGGCCAGGGGCCAACCGAGCGCCCGCTGTTTTTTTCGCCAAAGCCCGATGAAACTTTCGAATGGGCCGAATGCGCCGGACGGGTCGCCGCTTATTCGGCCAATGCGGCGTTGATCCTGGCGAGCCATTCGTCGCTCACTTTCCGCGAGCACATGAGATAGCGGTCATTGCCGTCCGGGATGTCGCTAAGCGTGACGGAGACGATGTCCTCGCCGGCGATGCCGAGCCGCGCCGCCATCGACGAGAATTCCTCCGGTGCCGCCAGCATGTAGTCGAAGCGCCGGCCGACCAGCATGCGGATCAGCCCGCCGGCATCCTGCGACGACCGCATGGTCACCGGTTCCAACCGTTCGATCAGGGCGTCGATGTAATGGCCGTAGGAATAGCCGAGCTTGACGCCCATGGTCAGGTTCGGATCGCGCAACAGTTTTTCCAAGGTGCCGTGGTTGATGCGGAGCGCGTTGTCGGCGCGCGTGACCACCACCTGCGGCCGGTCCCGGTAGATGGGGACGGAGAACTTGGCGAAGGCCTCGCGCTCGGGCTTCTTGAACCAGCCGGGCGAGCAGACCGGCTCGCGGTCGGCCCGGATCGACGCGATCTGGCGTTTCGCCGAGCTGACGCGCCAATCCGGCGAGATGCCGGCCTTTGCCAGCGCGACCTTTACCGGATCAATGGCGAGGCCGCTAATCCGGCCGTCGGTGCCGGTGACATAATAGGGCGGTCGGTCCTCGTAGAGCAGCTTCAGCCTGTCCTCGGCACTGGCGCCGAACGGCATCGAAAAGGCCAGGACAATGATCGGGATCAGGTGTCGCAGTGCGGGCTTCATGGCCGTTCGTCCCAAATCCATGCAATCCGCCGATCATAGGCGCAACCTCGATCCGCCCGCAATCGGTGATCCGCCGAAAAGTCACGAGGGCGACACGAAACCCTGCTAAGCTCATCCGTCGATGCATCGAAGGGGAAGAACGGATGAGCCGGTTTCGGGGTTTAATGGCTGGCGTCACGGCATTGGCCTGGATTTCGGTCGCCGGCGCCGCCGAGATCGAGTTGGGCCCGCGGCCTTATTTCCTGATCGAGCAATTGCCCGCCGGTGCCTTGAAACAAAAGCTTTCGAGTTGCCGCGACATGAGCTTCCGGCGCAGCCTTTTCTCCATCGGTCACCGGGGCGCGGCGCTGATGTTCCCCGAACACACCGAGCAATCCTACCGCGCCGCGGCGCGCATGGGCGCGGGAATCGTCGAGTGCGACGTGACCTTCACCAGGGACAAGCAACTGGTCTGCCGCCATGCCCAGAATGACCTGCACGCCACGACCGATATCCTGGCGACGCCGCTGGCGGAAAAATGCACGTCGCCGTTCCATCCGGCCGAAGCCGGCCGGCCCGCCGGCGCCGAATGCCGCACCAGCGACATCACCCTGGCGGAATTCAAGTCCCTCAACGGCAAAATGGACGGCGTCGACAAGCAGGCGGCTGATGTCGCGGCCTACATGAAGGGTACGCCCGAGTGGCGGACGGAGCTTTACGCCGGCGCCGCCGGCCGGCTCATGACCCACGCTGAAACCATCCCGCTTTTCCAGGCGCTGGGCGTCAAGTTCACCCCGGAATTGAAGGCGCCGGCGGTGGCCATGCCTTTCGACGTGTTCAGCCAGCAGGATTTCGCGCAACGGCTGGTCGATGAATACAAGCAAGCCGGCGTGCCGCCCGGGGATGTCTGGCTGCAATCCTTCGATCTCGACGATTTGCGCTATTGGAATCGTGCCGAACCGGCGTTCGCCCGCCAGGCCGTCTACCTGGACGGCCGATATGCCGACAAGCGTTTCGATCCGAACGACCCGGCCAGCTTCCGTCCGTCCATGGCCGATCTCAAACGCTCGGGCGTGAATTTCATCGCGCCGCCGATGTGGATGCTGGTGACGCTGCAAGGCGGGGCGGTCGTGCCCTCGGCTTATGCCCGCGAAGCGAAGGCGGCGGGCCTCGGGATCATCACCTGGACACTCGAGCGCTCGGGACCGCTGGCACGTGGCGGCGGTTGGTATTACCGGTCGATCAAGCCGGCCGTGCGGTCCGACGCGGCGCTCTTCCAAACACTGCACGTGCTGGCGCAGGATGTGGGGATCAAGGGAATCTTCTCCGACTGGCCGGCGAGCGTGACCTACTACGCCAATTGTTTCGGATTGGATTAACGAAGGATAAGCCGCCCCCCGAGGAGGCCGTCCGCGCCAGGCGGCAGAATGCGAAAGCTCGGGTCCCGTTTTCTACGGATCGATTTAGCCTTTGTCGCGCTTTGAATGCTTGCAATCGTTCCTGCAAAGGCGCAATTCCGAAACCATGCGTCGTCCGGTCAAACCACTACCGCTTGGTGAATTCATCCCCATGCTTGCGCTCACCGTGTCGCTGGTGGCGATGTCAACGGATGTCATGCTGCCGGCGCTGGGCGCCATTGGGGCGGATCTCGGCGTCGCCGATATCAACGACACGCAGTTGATCGTCACGTCGCTGTTCCTCGGTTTCGGTGTCGGTCAATTGTTCGCCGGGCCGCTTTCCGACAGCTTCGGGCGCAAGCGCGTCATCTATGTCGGCTTCGCCGTTTTCATCGCCGGATGCCTGATCTCCATGCTGGCCACCAACTTCACCATGATGATCGTCGGCCGCGTGCTGCAGGGGCTGGGCGCGGCGGGACCCAGGGTGGTGCCGGTGGCCATCGTCCGCGACGGCTACGAGGGCCGCGCCATGGCGCGCATCATGTCGTTCGTGATGGCCGTGTTCATCCTGGTGCCGACCATCGCGCCGGCCATCGGCCAATGGTTCTATCTTGCCGGCGGTTGGCGCGCCACCTTCCAACTGCTGTTGGGGATGGCGCTGCTGGCTGTTTTCTGGTTCGGGGTCCGCCAACCGGAAACCCTGCCGGCGACCCGGCGCCGGGCATTTTCGGTCCGCAACATCGCGCTCGGCGTCGTCGAGGTCGTCGGTGTCCGCTCCGCCGTTGGCTATACGCTTTGCGCCGGCTTGATTTTCGGCGTGTTCATGAGCTACCTGGGCACGTCGCGCCAGGTGTTCCAGGACGTCTATGATACCGGCACGGCCTTTCCCTATTATTTTGGCGCCGCCGCCATCACCATCGGTATCGGCTCGATCTTCAACGGCCAACTGGTCATGCGTTTCGGCATGCGCCGCATCGCCTTCCTGGCCTTTCTGATCTCGTCGATGCTGTCGGCGGGGTTTTCCGTCTACGTCATCGCGGTCGGCGGATTGCCGCCGCTCATGGTGTTCATGACCTGGCTGCTCGCGACCTTTTCGTGCATGGGATTCCTGTTCGGCAACCTGAATGCGCTGGCCATGGAACACCTGGGCCACATCGCCGGGTTGGGCGCGGCTTTCATCGGCTTCACCTCGACGATGATCGCCTTGCCGCTCGGCTGGCTGATCGGTCAGGGCTTCGACGGGGGCGTGCTGTTCCTGACCGCCGGTTTCGCCGGGTTGGCGTTCCTCGGCCTGATCGTCATGCGGGTCACCGAAGGGCGCTGGGGCTGATTATCCGTAGAGTGCCCGGAGACGCTCGCCGTAAACCTCGATCAGCTTGTGGCGCCGCACCTTCATGGTCGGTGTCATCTGCGCGTTGTCGATGGTGAAGGGCTCGTCGGCAATCATGTAGCGGCGTACCTTCTCGATGTTGGAGAGCCCCTTGTTGATGCGCTCCATGGCCGCCGCCAGGGCCTTGTGCAGGTCGGGATCGCCGGCCAGGCCTTCGAGGTCGCCCGATTTGCCGGCACTAGCGGCCCAGCTTTTCAGCCAATCGGCATCCGGCACGAGCAGCGCCACGATATGCGGGCGCTGGTCGCCGAACACCATGGCCTGGGCGATTTCCGGTTCCAGGCAGATGATGCCCTCGATCCGCTGCGGCGCCAGGTTGTCGCCGCCGGAATTGACGATGATGTCCTTCTTGCGGTCGGTGATCATCAGCCGTCCCGCTTCGTCGAAGGCGCCGATGTCGCCGGTATGGACCCAGCCGTCGATGACGGTCGCGCGCGTCGCTTCCGGGTTGTTCCAATAGCCCTGCATGACCAGGTCGCCGGTCACGAGAATCTCGCCGTCGTCGGCGATCTTCACCTCGGTATTCAGGATCGGCGGGCCGACGGTACTCATTTTTTCATGCCCGGCGCGGTTGACGCTGACCACGGGCGCCGTCTCGGTTTGGCCGTAGCCTTGCAGGATGCGCAATCCCAAGGCGGCGAAGAAGGTGCCGATATCGGGATTCAGGGGCGCGCCGCCCGAGACCAGCGCCTTCAGCCGGCCGCCGAAGCGCTGGCGCACCTTGTTGCGGACCAGCTTGTCGAGCACCGCGTCGGTCAACTTTTCGCCCAGCCCCAGGCGTTCGCCGTTGAGCCGCTTGGTGCCGAGCTGCACGGCCTTGTCGAACAGCTTTTCCTTGGAACCGCCGGCCTTCCTGACGCCGGCGGTGATGCGCTGGTGCAGCATCTCGTAGAGGCGCGGCACGGCGGTCATGATCGTCGGCTTGGCCTCGATCATGTTGGTGCCGAGCGTCTCGACGCCCTCGGCGTAGTAGATTTCGGCGCCGATGGAGATCGGGAAGAACTGCCCCGCCGTGTGCTCGTAGGAATGCGACAGCGGCAGGAACGACAGGAACACGTCGCTTCCGAGCCCGATGTCCTCAAGCGCATCCTTGGCGCCCAGGCAGTTGTGCATGATCGCCTTGTGCGACAGCATGACCCCCTTGGGCGCGCCGCCGGTGCCCGACGTATAGATGACGCAGGCGGTGTCGTCGGATTTCCACTTTCGCGCCAGTTCGATGATGTTTTCGTGCCCGCCCTGGCCGAGTTTCTGCACCGCGTCCAGGGTGTGCAGCTCGAAGCTAGACGCCTGGTCCACGTCCGGCATCTCGATGGCGACGATGAAATCCAGGTTGGGCGCGGTGGTCGCCGCCGGGCGCAGGCGCTCGAACAGCTTGGTCGTCGAGACGATGGCCGCCTTGGCGCCGCTGTCGGTCAGGATATGCAGGTGGTCGGCCTCGGTGTTGGTGGTATAGGCCGGCACCGTGATGGCGCCCGAGGCCATGATGGCGAGGTCCGAGATCAGCCAGGCGGGGCGGTTTTCGGAAACCAGCACCACCCGGTCGCCGGGCTCGATGCCGAGCTTGCGCAAGCCCCTGGCCATGGCCGTCACCCGCGCAGCCGCGTCGCCCCAGCTCAAGGCTTTGTACTGGCCGTCGCGCTTCGCCCACAAAAACGGCCGGTCGCCCATGCGATCGACCTGATCGAAGAACATGGCCGCCAAGTTCGGCCAGCGATAGTCCGGCATCGGTTCCTCCCTCCCGAGCTTTCCATGATTGCCGTTGCCGCTCGGCATTTCCAGCCCTATATCGTGGGGGACGCCAATCCCCACATGACGAGACATTTCTCATGACCGCTGCCCTGCCCGAATGGAACCTGGACCACCTCTACAGCGGCCCGGACGCGCCGGAACTGAAAGCCGACCTGGACGCCGCCCATGCCGGTGCCCTCGCATTTCGCGAGTCCTATGCGGGCAAGCTCAGCGGGCTCGACGGTGCCGGGCTGGCGACGGCGATCCGGGACTACGAGGCGGTCCTGGAGACGCTCTATCGGGTGGCGAGCTATTCGCAGCTCCTGCACGCGGGCCAGGTCACCGATCCGGAGGTGGCGCGGTTCTACCAGACCACGCAGGAGCGGGTGACGGAGATCACGTCGGAGACGCTGTTCTTCACGCTCGAGCTCAACCGCCTGGAGGATGCCACCGTCGAATCCTGGCTGGAGGACGCGACATTGGCGCGCTACCGCCCCTGGATCGAGACGGTCCGGATCATGCGCCCCTACCAGCTTTCCGACGAGGTGGAGAAGCTTTTGCATGAAAAGGCCGTGGCCGGGAAGAACGCCTGGGTGCGGCTGTTCGACGAGACCCTGGCGCACCTCAAGCTCGACGTCGCCGGCGAAGCCTTGAGCCTCACCGACACCCTGGACAAGCTCACCGACAAGGCGCCCGAGACCCGCCGCGCCGCCGGCCAGGCCCTGGCGGCGGGCCTGAAGGAGAACGCACGGCTGTTGGCCATGGTCACCAACACGCTCGCCAAGGACAAGCAGATCGAGGACGACTGGCGCGGCTACGCCACGCCGGCCCAACCCCGGCACCTGGCCAACCAGGTCGAGCCCGAGGTGGTCGACGCCCTGGTGGCGGCGGTGAAGGGGAGCTACGGCGATCTCGCGCACCGCTACTATCGCCTCAAGGCCGAGTGGATGGGCGCCGACAAGCTCGCCTGGTGGGACCGCAACGCGCCGCTGCCGGACGATGCGGGCAAGCTGTTCGGCTGGTCCGACGCGCGCGAGACGGTGCTCGGCGCCTACGGCGGCTTCGCGCCGGAAATGGCCGACGTGGCCGGGCGCTTCTTCGAGGAAGGCTGGATCGACGCGCCGCCGCGCGACGGCAAGGCGTCGGGCGCCTTCGCGCATCCGACCGTTCCCTCGGCACACCCCTACGTGCTGCTCAATTTCCACGGCAAGGCGCGCGACGTGATGACGCTGGCGCACGAACTCGGCCACGGCGTGCATCAGGTGCTGGCCGGGCCGCAGGGCTTGTTGCTTTCCAACACGCCGCTGACCCTGGCCGAGACCGCCTCGGTGTTCGGCGAAATGCTGACCTTCCGCGCGCTGCTGGATGCCGAAACCGATCCCGCCCGGCGCCGGGTGCTGCTCGCCGGCAAGGTCGAGGACATGCTCAATACCGTGGTCCGCCAAATCGCCTTCCACGATTACGAGACCCGCGTCCACGCGGCCAGGCGAAACGGCGAGCTGAGCCTCGAGCAGCTCGGCGATATCTGGATGGAAACGCAGAAAGAAAGCCTCGGCCCGGTGTTCGAGTTCGACGACGACTACCGCTGGCTCTGGGGTTACATCCCGCACTTCATTCACGTGCCGTTCTACGTCTATGCCTATGCCTTCGGCGATTGCCTGGTGAACGCGCTCTACGGCGTGTTCCAGGACGGCCACCCGGGCTTCCAGGCGAAATACTTCGACATGCTGCGTGCCGGCGGCACCAAGCGTCACAAGGAACTGCTGGCACCCTTCGGGCTCGACGCCTCCGACCCGGCCTTCTGGCGATTGGGCCTCAACGTGATCTCGGGCTTCATCGACGAGCTTGAGCAGGCGCTCTAGGAGCAACACGGCCATGGCCGACCACAATTCACTCACCGGCCGGGTGCGGCGCTACGCCAAGGTCGGCGCGGCGGCCGGCGGGCTCGCCGCCAAGTTCGCCGGTAACCGATTCCTGGGGCTCACCATCGACCGGGCCGAGCACGCGGCGGAAATGCAGGCCGCCTTGGGCGGGCTCAAGGGGCCGTTGATGAAGGTGGCGCAGATCCTCTCCACCGTGCCCGACATGCTGCCCGAGGAATACGTCGCCGAGCTGGGCCGGTTGCAGACCAACGCGCCGGCCATGGGCTGGCCGTTCGTCAAGCGCCGCATGGCCACCGAACTGGGGCCCGACTGGCAATCCCGGTTCGGTAATTTCGAGCACCAGGCGGCGGCCGCCGCTTCGCTCGGCCAGGTGCACCGGGCGACGACGCTGGACGGCGACGAACTTGCCTGCAAGTTGCAGTACCCGGACATGGCATCGGCGGTGGAGGCGGACCTGAAGCAGCTCAAGGTGGTGTTTTCCATCTACCACCGCTACGACAAGGCGCTAGATCCGTCCAACATCCACGCCGAGCTTTCCGAGCGCCTGCGCGAGGAGTTGGACTACGGCCGCGAGGCCCGCAACATGGAGCTCTACGGCCACATGCTGAAGGGAGAGAGCGGCGTGCACGTGCCGGTGCCGGTGGAGACGCTTTCCACCTCGCGGCTGCTCTCCATGTCGTGGCTGACGGGCGAGCCCTTGATGTCGTTCGTCGAGCACCATGCGGAGGCGCGCAACCAACTGGCGGAAAACATGTTCCGCGCCTGGTACGTGCCGCTCTACATGTACGGCGTCATCCACGGCGACCCGCACCTCGGCAACTACACGGTGCGCGACGACTTCACCGTCAACCTGCTGGATTTCGGCTGCGTGCGCGTTTTCAAGCCGTCGTTCGTGCGCGCCGTCATCGACCTCTACACCGCGCTACGCGACGATGACGAGGCGCTTGCCGTGCATGCCTACGAGACCTGGGGCTTCACCAGCGTGGACCGCCAGGTCATCGATATCCTCAATCAGTGGGCACGGTTCCTCTATGCGCCCTTGTTGAAGGACGAGGTCACCTCCATCCAGGAGAACGGCGGCGTCGCCTACGGCGCCGGCGTGGCGGCCAAGGTGCACCGCGAACTGCGCGAGGTCGGCGGCGTGCGCCCGCCCCGGGAATTCGTGCTCATGGACCGCGCCGCCATCGGCTTGGGCAGCGTGTTCACGCACCTGAAGGCGGAGATCAACTGGCACCGCATGTTCCACGGCCTGATCGACGGTTTCACCGAGGCCGAGCTCGAGAAGCGCCAGGCCAAGGCGTTGAGAGCTTTCGATATTCCCTTGCCCGAGTAGGGGCTGTACACTTTGGTCATGCTGTCGGCGGAACGCGGAATCAAGAAAAAGTTCTTTCGTGCCGGGGATGTCGTCTTCTCCGAGGGCGAGCCCGGCGACATGGCGTTCATCATCGAGACCGGCCGGATCGGCATCTTCAAGCACATCGAAGGCGAGGAGGTGCAACTGGCGACCATGGTCGCGGGCGAGCTGTTCGGCGAGATGTCGATCCTCGACGGTTCGCCGCGCATGGCCAACGCGCGCGCGCTGGAGGACGCGGTGGTGATCACGCTGCCGCGCGATATCATCGAGGGCAAATTGGATCGCGCCGAGCCGTTCCTGCGCTCACTGGTCGAAATCCTGGTCGACAACCTGCGCAACGTGCACCGGGTTTACATGCACCGGCCGCGCAGCGTCGCCGACTTCCTGGGCGCGGTATCGTTCCACACCGAGGGCCTGGAAAGTTACCTGGACATGATCCCCGACAGTGACCTGGCGGCGGCCGCCCGGCCGCGCGTCCAGGAGATCCAGGAACAGTTGAGGGCACTCGGCAAGTTGTTCGAAAAGCACCTGGACCGGCGCGACAGCGCGCTGAAGGACGCCGACGTCACCCGCCGGCCGCCGATCGAATAGAACCATGCGCACCGACCTTCGCATTCCGCGCGTCTTCAATCCGCTGGTCCGCGAGGGGCCGTCGGAGCAGGAACTGGAGTGGCTGGAAATCCTCGACCGGGAACTGCACAAGGTGTGGGCGCTAGGGCGCAACCTGATCTTGGTGTGGACCGCCAAGGGGCGCGGCATGGAAGTGCTGGTGATCCCGCACTACACCATTTCCGAGCACGCCAGCCAGGCCGCCAGCGACGCCGCCCTTGCCGGCCCGTCCGCCTTGGGCCTGAAGCCCCGGAGCTTCATCGAGGAGGTGATCGCCAATCCCAAGCAGGTGACGCGCGAGGGACTGCGCTCGCTCGCCGACATGACCGGCTACGAACCCGTCGAGATCGAATTGCCGTTCGTGCCGGAAATGGATTTGCACCCGGAACTGATCGAATCGGTGGTGCAGCGTTACTCCATCTCCTATGTCGACGACCGCGCCGTGGCGCTGTTCGACATCGTCGGCTTCTCGCTGTTCTCGCCCCTGGAACAGGTGACGCAGCTCAATTCCTTGAGCTATTCCGTCAACTCGGCCTATTCCAAGATGCTGTCGAAGAAGATCGACATATCGTTTGCCCGTACCACCACCGGCGACGGCTATTACATCTGGAACCGTGACCGCTCGGTGCAGGCCAACGTCAACCTCTACCACTTCATGCACCTGGTGCTCGCCGACAACGCCCTGGCACGGGCGAAATCCAGCGCCAACACGACGCCCTTGCTGCGCGCCTGCTTCCACATGGGCGGCCATTACGAGTTCTATCAGTCGGAAGGGCTGAGCCCGACGGTCTACAGCTACATCGTCGGCGACGTCACCATCGAACTGGCGCGGATGATCGACCGCGCCCTGCCGGGCCAGATCCTGGTCGGTGATTTCGACGCGCCCATGGCCGACCGCCGGAGCATGGTGTCGAAACGCATCAACGCCGTCGATTTCATCGAACGCACGCAGGAGACGCTGTCGAGCCTGGAAGGGTTGACGCTGTCGGGCGATCACATCACCGACATCAAGTGCTACCTGACCGGCGAGAAGACGGGCGCCGCCGACGCCTTCGCCATCAAGCGCTACGTCATCGCCGACAAGCACGGGCGCACCCGCAACGTCTACAACGCCAAGGTCAACATCTACCGCGAAAACGCCGAGCCCGTGTTCCTGGGCGTGCAGGAACGCGACCTCGGTGATTTCCGCCGCGAGGGTGAGGCCTTCGTCTAGCTACTCGCCGGGCGCCGGATGGCGGTGCCCGCCGATGCCTTCGGAAAGCTCCTGTTCCAACGCCCGCTCGACGGCGCTTCGGGGTTTGGTGAAGCGCGCCATCAGGTCGTAGAGCACCGGCGTCAGGAACAGGGTGAGCACCAGCGCCATCCCCAGCCCGCCGACGATCACCCAGCCGATGGAAATGCGGCTCTCGGCGCCGGCGCCGGTGGCGATAATCAGCGGCACGGCGCCCAGGATGGTGGAGATCACGGTCATGACGATGGGCCGAAAGCGCAGCACCGAGGCCTCGATCACCGCATCGCGCACGGAATATCCCTCGTCGCGGAGCTGGTTGGCGAACTCGACGATGAGGATGCCGTTCTTGGCCATCAAGCCGACCAACAGGATGATGCCGATCTGGCTGTAGACGTTGAGCGACAATCCCACCAGTGTCAGCGAATAGATGGCGCCGGCGATGGCCAGCGGCACCGACAGCATGATGACGAAGGGGTGGACGAAGCTTTCGAACTGGGCGGCGAGGACGAAGAACACGATCAGCAGCGCCAGCGCAAAGGTGGTCATGACGCCGCCCGACGTGTCCTTGAATACCGCCGTCTGGCCCGAGTAGCCGAGCTTGGCGTTGGTCGGCAGGATCTTTTCGGCGCCGGCCTCCATGTAGGCGATGGCATCGCCGAGCGCGTATTCGGGCGCCAACGCCGCCTGGATGGTGATTGACGGCAACCGGTTGTAACGACGCAGTTCCGCCGACGCGGCGTTTTCCTTGGCCGTTACCAGCGAACTCAGCGGCACCAGTATGCTGCGCCCGCCATCCTTGTTGGCGGAACGCACGAACACGTTGGACAGGTCGTTCAAGGTGCGGCGGTCGTCCTCGCGCGCCTGGACGATGACCGGATATTCGCGGCCGCGGTCGATGTAGGTGGTCACTTCCTTGGACGCGAACATGGATTGCAGGGTAAAGGCGATGTCCTCGGCGCTGATGCCGAGGTCGTTGGCGCGGCGGCGATCCAGCGCGAGATCGAGCTGCGGCTGGTTCTCCTCGTAGTCCATTTCCGGGTTGATCAGACCGTCGTTGGCCTGGGCATGCGCCAGCAGTTGGTTGGCCCAGTCCTTGACGTCCTCGAAGTTGGCGCCGCCGACGACGATACGCAACGGCGTCGCGTTGCCCCGGAGCCCGAGGCCGGCGGGGCTGGCGACACCGGCCCGCGCGCCGGCGAGACGCCGGGTCGCCGGGCGGATGGAGTTGACGATCTGGTTGGCGGTCTGCTCGCGCTCTTCCCAAGGCGCCAGGCGCATGACGACGAAGCCCCGGTAGGGCCGGTTGCCCCAGCCGATGATGGTGTAGACGGTCTGGATGTTGCCGTTTTCCTGATGCGACTTCAGCGCGCGTTCGATGATGCGCGATTGCTGGTCGGTGTAGGATTGGGTCGAGCCCTGCGGCGCGGTCAAGGGGATGAAGGCGACGCCGCGGTCCTCGCGCGGCGCCAGTTCGCGCGGCAGTTGCTGGTAAAAGCCGATGGCGGCGAGACTGAACACCAACGAAAGCGCGATCACCACCAGTGGCGCCTGGATGGCCTTGGCCACCAGCGCATGATAGACGCGCCCGATGGTGGACTGCGCCATGGCCGCGTCATCGTCGACGGCATCGCTCGATACCTGGGCCTTTCGCGCCGGCTTCAGGATGCGCGACGCCAGCATCGGGCAGAGCGTCAGCGCCACGAAGGTGGAAATCACCACCGCGGAGGCCATCACCAGCCCGAATTCGCTGAACAGCCTGCCCACCTGGCCGCCCAGGAACGACACCGGCACGAACACCGCGATCAGGGTGATCGAGGTGGCAAGCACGGCGAAGGTCACCTGCCGGGTGCCGCGCACGGCGGCAACCATGGGCGATTCACCGCCGTCCATGCGGCGTTTGACGTTTTCCAGAACCACGATGGCGTCGTCGACCACGAGGCCGATGGCCAACAGCAGCGCCAGCAGGGTCAGCACGTTGATGGAAAACCCGAACAACGAGATCAGCCCCATGCAGCCGATCAACGCCACCGGAATGGTAACGATGGGCACCAGCGTGGTGCGGATCGAGCGCAGGAACAGCGTGATGACCAGCACCACCAGCGCCAGCGAAATGCCGAGCGCGATCAGCACTTCGCGGATCGAGGCGGAGATGAACAGCGCGTCGTCGGAACCGATGATGATCTCCATGCCTTCCGGCAGGTTCTGTTCCAGCTCAACGATCTTCTCGCGCACGCGCTTGGAAATCTCCATGGTGTTGGACTGGCTCTGGCGCAGCACCTGCATGCCGACCGCCGAGCGGCCGTTGGCGCGCACGATCAGGTCGTCGTTCTCCACCCCTTGCTCGACCCGGGAGACGTCGCCGAGACGCACCGGGTAGCCGTCGATGGTGGTGAGCACGATGTCGCGGAACTGCGCGGGCGTCGACAGGCGCCCGTCGAGGCGGATTTCCAGCATCCGCTGGCTCGACAGCAAATCGCCGGCCGGCAATTCCACGTTGGCTTTCTTGATCGCGGCCTGGATGTCGGAGACCGTCAGGTTGCGCGCCGCCAGCGCGCGCCGGTCGATCCAGATGCGGATGGCGTAGCGGCGCTCGCCGCGGATATCGACGCTGGCGACGCCGTCGAGCGTGGAGAGGTGGTCGATGATGAAGCGTTCGATGTAGTCGGTGATTTCCTCCGGCGAATGCCGGGCGGAGGCAACGGCGATGCGCATGACCGGGTCGGCGTCGCTGTCGCTCTTGACCACGACGGGCTCGTCGACGCCGTCCGGCAACTGCCCGCGCACCCGGCCGACGGCGTCACGCACGTCGTTGGCGGCCTCGTCGATGTCGCGCCCGGTCTGGAACTCGATCACCGTTCGCGAGCGCCCGCGCCGGCTCTGCGATGCGATCGACTTGATCCCGGAGACACCGGCGACGGAGCTTTCGACGATCTCGGTGATGTCGGTGTCGACCACCTGCGGCGAGGCGCCGGTATACATGGTGGTCACCGTGACCACGGCGGAATCCACGTCCGGCAGTTCACGGATCGGGATTGAGAACAGCGCGGCGACGCCGGCGGTGATGATCAACATGCTGGCGACGATCGCCAGCACCGGCCGGCGAATGGAAAGATCGGACAAGGTCATCGACGTCTGAGCCTCATGGGGTCAATCGGTTGCCTGACAATCTGCGATATGTGTCAGCCCGTGTTCTGGGCCGTTTCGGGTTTTTTCTTCGGCTTGGCTGCCGGTTCGTCGGCCGATGTCTTGGCCGGCGTCTCGGTGGGCGTCTTGGCCGGCTTTTCCGCCGGCTTGCCGGCTTTCTTGTTCTCGCCGGCGATCCGTACCGGGGCGCCGTCGCGGACCTTCTGGACGCCGCGGACGACGACGTGCTCGCCGACGGCGATGCCGGTTTTGACTTCCACGTAACCGTATGAGCGCCGGCCCAGTGTCACCTGGCGTTGCTGCACGCGTTTCGACTTGCCGTCCTTGCCGCTCACCACGGCGAACACGAAGGTGCGCGAGCCGTCGACGACGACCGCTTCTTCGGGGATGGCGAGCGCTTCGGCGCCGTCGAGCACGATGGAGACATGCACGAACATGCCAGCCGGCAACGCCTTGTCTTCGTTGGCGATCAGGCCGCGCACCTTGAAGGCGCGCGAGACGTCGTCGATGCGGGTGTCGACGGCGGCGATGGTGCCGGTGAACACGCGGCCCGGGAAGGGCGCGGCGCGGGCCTGCACTTCGTCGCCGATCTTGAGCGTGCCGAAGAGCGTCTCCGGCGCCGAGAACTCGACCTCCACCGAGGAAAGGTCATCGAGGACGGCGATGACGTCACCATCCTTCACCCGCGCGCCGGGTTCGACGCTGGTGAGGCCGATGACGCCGGCGAACGGCGCGCGCACGATGCGCTCGCGCAGGTGCTTGGCGGCGCGGTCACGGTCGGCCTTGGCGATTTCCGCTTCCGCCACCAGCCGGTCGAAGGTGGCTTCCGAGACGGCGCTGGAGCGCTTCAGGATGGTCGAGCGCTTGAGCGCGCTGGTCGCTTCCTTCAGCTTCGCCTCGGCCTCGGCCAGGTCGGCGCGCTGGATATCGGAATCGAGCTGCAGCAGCACCGCGTTGGGTTGCACCGGCTCGCCGGCCTTGAACCCGACCTTGACGATACGGCCGGACGTAAGCGGCGTGATCTCGACCGAGCGAACGGCGCGTGTGGTGCCGACGGCCTCGGCGATGGTGTCGATCTGGCGCATGGTGGCGGCGGCGGTTTCGACGGCGACGCCGCCGCCCTTGCCGGCGCCGGGCTTGCCGCCGGCACCAGCCGACTTGGGCGCGTTGGCGGCCTCGTAATACTGCCAACCGTAGTAGCCGCCGGCGGCCACGCCGGCGATCACCAGAATGATGAATACCTGTCGTATCAGACTCATGTGTTCACGACGCCCATCCAAAAAAAGGCGCCGGCGCGTCACGCCGGATCGCCGAAAAACAAGTTTTGAGCGGAAATCTCCCGGCCCAAGGCCTATCCCTTCAAGACCGGGGCAAAGCTTAGCGTTTTTTCGAATTTCCGCCTACGCATTTTTTCGTGATCGGCGGCATCAAATTGTCGGAAACCGTGGCCTGACCTTGACGCCTTGGACCCGGCGGTGAAGATGACGGTTGTCCACCACCGATCGGGAGAGCCAAGCCATGTCCGGGCCCATATTCCACAACTTCGCCGCCGCGCCGACGCACGTGGCGCCGTTCAGCCACGCGGTCGAATGCGACGGCTGGATTCAGCTCACCGGCCAGATGCCGACCGACCCCGACGACGATTCCAAACCCTTGCCCGATGGGGTCGAGGCGCAGACGCGGCGCGTCATGGACAATCTGATCATCATCCTGGGGGAGCTCGGCCTGGGCCTCGAGCACGTGCTTTCGGCGCGTGTCTTCATCACCCAATTCGAACGCGACTACGATGCCATGAACGACGCCTATAAGTCCTACTTTCCGCCCGACCGGCTGCCGGCGCGTACCTGCGTCGGCGTCACCGGTTTGGCGCGTGGGGCGCTGGTGGAAATCGATATGGTCGCCAAACGCCCCGGCTGAGGCGTTTCGATCCAGTCGGGATACCGAGCGCCGCGCCGGCTTGGCGGCCTCCGGCGCGGCGCCCGGCCCCGGCTCAGCTTCTCCAGAAGCGAGCCGAGAACAAGACCAGCACGGTCATGACTTCGAGCCGGCCGATCAGCATGCCGCCGGCCAGCAGCCACTTGGCGCTGTCCGGCAGGTCGTGGAAGGTGCCTGCCGGGCCGACGATTTTCCCGAGCCCGGGTCCGACATTAGCGACCGCCGTCGCGGCGCTGGAAAAGGCGGTGGTGAAATCCAGCCCGACGATCCCCAAGGCCGCCGTCAATGCGGCAAAGATGAAAATGAAGGCGGTCAGGAAATTCAGGACCGACGTTGCAACCTCGTGGTTGATCGGCCGGTCGTTGTAGTAGGCGGTGAAGACGCCGTGCGGGTGGATGATCTTTTTCAGTTCCACGTTGACGATGGCGGCGATGATGCGGAAGCGGAACACCTTGATGCCGCAAGACGTCGATCCCGTGCAGCCGCCGACGAAGGTCAGGAAGAACAGCAAGATTACCGGCACCCAGCCCCAGAGCTGGTAATCGGTGGTGGCGAAGCCGGTGCCCGTCATGATCGAGGCCACCGTGAACGACGAATAGCGCAGCGCCGCGCCGAAGCCCAGGCCGCCGTGCATCACCAGCCAGCCGCCGATGACGAAGGTGCCGAACAGCAAAAGGCCGAAATACCATCGCACCTGATCGTCCTGCAGCAGTTTCCTTGGCCGCCCGCGCGCCGACATCAAAAGCAGCATGAACGGCAGGCCGCCGAACACCATGCCGGCGGTGACGATGGCGTCGATCAGCGCGCTGTCGAAATGCCCGACCGACTGGTCGGAGGTGGAAAAGCCGCCGGTGGCAATGGTGGTCATGGCGTGGGTGGCGGCCTCGGTGCCGGTCATGCCGGCGGCGTAGAGCGCGCCGAAACAAGATGCGGTGAGGATCACGTAGACCAGCGTCAGCCAGACCGAGGTCGCGGCCATGCGCGGGAAGGCTTTCTCGCCCAGATCGAAAGCCTCGCTCTGGAAGATCTGCATGCCGCCCACGTGCAGGATCGGCATGATCGAGAACGACACCACCATGATCCCGAGCCCGCCCAGCCACTGAAGGATGCCGCGCCAGAGTTGCAGGCTGGCAGGCAGGTGGTCGAGGCCGGTCATCACCGTGGAACCGGTCGTGGTGACGCCGGACATGGCCTCGAAGAAGGCGTCGGTGAAGCTCATGTGCAGGTGGCTGATTTCGAACGGCATGGCGCCGAACAGCGGCACCACGATCCAGATCGACACGGTGATCATGTAGATCTGGCGCTTCGAGAGCTCGAACGAAGCCGACATGTTGGTCAGCACGAAAGCGCAACCGATGAAGATGGAAATGCCGGCGCAATCGACGAACAGCCAGGGCTCGTGCGAACCGGATAGGCCATCCATGGCTGCCGGGATCAGCATGGTCAGGCCCAGCACGACGACGATGATGCCGTTGATGAACAGCACCGGCCGGAGGAAACTCGATGCGCGTCGCGCACCCATGACGGCGTACATGGTGGAAACTACTCCGAATCCAGACCGCGAAGCGGGGCTTCGCTCGAGAGGCGGCCACGGACGCGCCTGAGGCGGCGAACACGACCGGAGATAGGTTGGATTAGCGGAGGGGCGGTCCCGTCGCCCAATGGTGGGAACCGCCCACGGGCGCCGCCGGCAAGCTGACGGCGATTCGTTCGGTACGCGCGGAGACGAAGTGCGGGGAGACGGTCACTGCCGCCGCCGGCTGGCCGTCGAGTTCATCATCGCCGGGACCGTCGTCGGCCAGCGCTTGCATCTGGTCGAGGACCAGCGGCAAGGCTTTGGCGGCGGCATCCTGGGCGCCGAACAACACCTGGCCACCAATCAGGATGGCGAGCAGCAGGCGCGGCAGGGTGGCGTGGCGTGTCAGCATCGAACTCTATGGCTGGCTGGATATGGGCGGCATTCTAACGGCTTTTCGCGCGAATGACAGGCGGAAACGCCAGCCGTGCTCATTGTCCCGCCAATCGGGCCGGGCGCATCCAGTCCTCGGACGCCAGTTTGGCAACGACCTCGAACCCATCAAAGTGGTGTCCGCTGCCAGGCCTTGCAAGCCACCGCGTCGTTGCCGGCCGGGTCCTGGCCGAACGGGCAAGGCTGGCCGCTCTTGGTGTTGCGGGAACGGAAGAACTTGGTCATATTCCCCGACGACGATATGTCGCCGCGCATTTGATCCAAGACAAGGACCGAGGCGTGGAAACACTCAAGATTGCCCGGCCGGGCGGAAGCGCCGGCCAAAGGTCGCAAATCAAGGGGTCCCATCATGAAGATCGCCATACCGAAGGAAACCCAGGGCGGGGAAACCCGGGTCGCCGCGTCGCCGGAAGTGGTCGGCAAGCTGGTCGGGCTCGGCTTCGACGTCACCGTCGAGAAGGGTGCCGGCGCCGCCTCGTCGTTCACCGACGATGCCTACAAGGCCGCCGGCGCCACCGTCGCCAAGGACGCCGCCTCGGCGCTGAAGAGCGCCGACATGGTTTGGAAGGTGCGCGGCCCCGTTGCCGCTGAAATCGGCAAAATGAAGAAAGGTGCCATGCTGCTGGCGTCGCTGAACGCGCTCACCGACGGCGCCGGCGTGGCGGCCCTGGTCAAGGCCGGCATCACCGCCTTCGCCATGGAGCTGATGCCGCGCATTTCGCGCGCGCAAAGCATGGATATCCTGTCGTCGCAGGCCAACCTGGCCGGCTACAAGGCGGTGCTCGACGCGGCCGCCGAATACGGCCGCGGCATGGCGATGATGATGACGGCGGCCGGCACCGTGCCGCCGGCCAAGACCTTCATCATGGGCGTCGGCGTCGCCGGCCTGCAGGCCATCGCCACCGCCAAGCGCCTGGGTGCCGTGGTCACCGCCACCGACGTGCGTCCCGCGACGCGCGAGCAGGTGCAGAGCCTGGGCGGCAAGTTCCTCACCGTCGACGAGGAGATGGAGAAGGACGCCGAGACCGAAGGCGGATACGCCAAAGAGATGCCGCCCGAATATTTCGAGAAGCAGAAGGCGGTGGTCGCCGAGCACATCAAGAAGCAGGACATCGTCATCACCACGGCCCTGATCCCGGGCCGCGCCGCGCCGATCCTGGTGACCAAGGAGATGGTCGCCTCCATGCATGCCGGCAGCGTCATCGTCGATCTGGCGGTGGAAGCGGGCGGCAATGTCGAAGGCTCGAAGCCGGGCGAGGTGGTGGTGACCCAGAACGGCGTCAAGATCGTCGGCCACAACAACGTGCCCGGCCGGCTGGCCGAGAGCGCATCGGCGCTCTACGGGCGCAACCTGTTGAACTTCATCACCCCCATGGTCGACAAGGAAACCAAGGCCTTGAACATGGACTGGGAAGACGAGACCGTCGCCGGCACCCTGGTGACCAAGGACGGCAAAGTCGTCAACGAACGCGTACCGGCGGCCAAGGCGGCCCCGGCCAAGAAGGCCCCGGCCAAGAAGCCGGCGGCCAAGAAGGAGAGCTGACATGGATGCGGCAACCGTTCAGGACCAAGCCTCGAAGGTCGCGACCAGCGCCCAGCAGTTGCTGGAGGAGGCGGAGAAACTCGCCAACCAGACGACCCAGCTCGTGGACGCCGGCATGGCCACGGCGGGCGGCATGGACTTCCTCAGCCTGTTCACCATTTTCGTTCTGGCCTGTTTTATCGGGTTCTACGTGGTCTGGAGCGTCACGCCGGCGCTGCATTCGCCGCTGATGGCGGTGACCAACGCCATCTCGTCGGTGATTATCGTCGGCGGCCTTTTGGCGGCCGGCCCGGCGGACATGGATTTCTCCAAGGTCATGGGCTTTTGCGCCGTGACGCTGGCCAGCATCAACATCTTCGGCGGCTTTATCGTCACCCAGCGCATGCTGGCCATGTTCAAGAAAAAGAAATAGGGGAGACCGCATCATGAGTGCACAACTGACCGGTTTCGCCTATCTCATCGCCTCGGTGCTGTTCATCCTGGCGCTGCGTGGCCTGAGCTCGCCGGAAACGGCGCGCCAGGGCAACCTCTTCGGCATCGTCGGCATGGTCATCGCCATCGCCACGACGCTCGCCGACCCGAGCGTGGTGTCGTTCGAACTGATCGTGCTGGGCGTGCTGATCGGCGGATCCATCGGCACCGTGGTGGCGCGCAAGATCGAGATGACGGCGCTGCCGCAGTTGGTCGCGGCCTTCCACTCGCTGGTCGGCCTGGCCGCCGTGTTCGTCGCCGCCGCCGCCTTCTATAATCCGGAGGCCTACGGCATCGGGACGCCGGGTGACATCCACACCGGTTCCATCATCGAGATGTCGCTGGGTCTCGCCATCGGCGCCGTCACCTTCTCGGGCTCGATCATCGCCTTCGCCAAGCTGCAGGGCCTGATGAGCGGCAACCCGATCACCTTCGCCATGCAGCACCCGCTGAACGCGCTCGTCGGTGCCTTGATCGTGGTGTTGGTGATTACCCTGATCGGGGCGCAATCGCCGGAGGTCTTCTGGGCGCTGGCTTTGGTTTCCTTCGCCATCGGCTTTTTGTTGATCATCCCCATCGGCGGCGCCGACATGCCGGTCGTGGTCTCCATGCTCAACTCGTACTCGGGCTGGGCGGCGGCCGGCATCGGCTTCACGCTGTCGAACCCGGCGCTGATCGTCACCGGCGCGCTGGTGGGCTCGTCGGGCGCGATTCTGTCCTACATCATGTGCAAGGGCATGAACCGCTCGATCGTCAACGTGCTGTTGGGCGGCTTCGGCGGTGATTCCAGCGGCGGCGGTGCCGCCGCCAGCTCCGGCGACAAGACCGCCAAGTCGGGTGCCGCCGACGACGCGGCCTTCCTGATGAAGAACGCGTCCAAGGTGATTATCGTTCCCGGCTATGGCATGGCTGTCTCCCAGGCCCAGCACGCGGTGCGCGAAATGGCCGACCTGTTGAAGGCCGAAGGCGTCGAGGTTTCCTATGCCATCCACCCGGTCGCCGGGCGCATGCCGGGGCACATGAACGTTCTCTTGGCGGAAGCCAACGTGCCCTACGACGAGGTGTTCGAGTTGGAGGAGATCAACCACGAGTTCTCCACCGCAGACGTCGCCTACGTGATCGGCGCCAACGACACCACCAACCCGGTCGCCAAGACCGATCCGCAGAGCCCCATCGCCGGCATGCCGATCCTCGACGTGGACCGGGCCGGCACGGTGCTGTTCGTGAAGCGCTCCCTGTCGCCCGGTTACGCCGGCGTCGACAACCCGCTGTTCTACGCCGACAACACGCTGATGCTGTTCGGCGACGCCAAGAAGATGACGGAAGAGATCGTCCAGGCGCTGGGCTGACGGAAAAAACCGAACCATCCACAAGCGGCGGGGCGGCCTCGGTTGTCCCGCCGCTTATTTTGTGCGAGGGTGGAACGTGGTAGCCGGCGGTCACAAAAGATGGGCCAAAGCAGAGCAGCAATCCGCCGGCCCTGGCCCGAACCCTAGATCATCCTAGGAAACTTCATGATACTCGATACACGGCAGCTTGCCGTTGTGGAAAGCCAGACCGGCGCCAAGCCATTGCCGGCCGACGACCCCGCGCATGAGCACCTGACCACCGCCTTCGGCGTGCACTCCTTCTTTCTCGATCCCAACGGGCTCTATGTGTTCGAAGGCGTCGAGTTGCCGGACGCCGATCCCGGCGCCTCGCCGGCGGTGCTGATCCAGATCGCCGAATGGACGGACGAGACCAAGTCCTCCATCGCGCCGGTGGAGCCGAAGCCCGCCGACCTGATCATCGATCTCGCCATGGAGACGCCGGCTCCCGAGTAACGGAGAACGCCGCCATCCATGGGTTGCGTGGCGGCGCCATACGCGCCGGGTCGCCTTGCATCGGCGATCTTGCTTTGCGTGCCCAGGCATCGGAAACTCCCGCGCATGAATGATGAAGCGCAAACCATGCGCGCCGTTTTCGCGCGCGCCTACGGCACCCCCGCCGACCTGGAGGTCGGCGATTTTCCGAAACCCGAGGCCGCGCCCGGAACCGTCCTGGTCAAGGTCGCGGCGGCCGGCGTCGCCTATCACGACGGCCTGCAACTGGCCGGCAAGCACCAGATCAAGCACCAGATGCCTTACGTGCCGGGCATGGAGATCGCCGGCACGGTCGCGGCGCTGGGTGACGGCGTGCACGGCCCCGCCGTCGGTACGCCGGTGCTGGCCTTGAACGAAGGCGGCGGCTGGGCCGAGTACGCCCGTGTCGAGGCGACGCAGCTCTGGCCGCTCTTGAACGGGGTCGACGACGCCGGCGCCGCGGCGCTCTCCATGGCCTACACCACGGCACACTGCGGTCTCTACTGGGAAGGCGGCGTCAAGCAAGGCGAGACCGTGCTGATCACCGGTGCCACCGGCGGCGTCGGATTGGCCGCCGTGCAGATCGCCCACGCGCTGGGCGCCGAGGTGATTGCCGTCGCGTCGAGCGCCGAGCGGCTCCGCATCGCGGCCGCCAACGGCGCCGATCACGGTGTCAATTATACCGAGACCTCGCTCAAGGACGCGGTTATGGACATCACGCAGGGCAAGGGCGTCGACGTCGCTTTCGATCCGGTGATGGGCAGCCTCTATCCCGACGTGCTGGGTTCGCTCGGCTGGGGCGGGCGGCATGTCATCATCGGGTTCGCCGGCGGCGAGATCCCGCAGATCCCTTCCAACCGGCTTTTGGTCAAGAACCGCCGGGCGCTCGGCATGGTGATGAGTTTCTACCGCCGCCACCGCCCGGAACTGATGCTGGAAACGGTTGAGACCCTGCAGCGCCTATATCTCGATGGAAAGCTGAAACCGCTGATCGCCGAAACCGGCCCGCTGGAAAAGGCGCCCGACTACCTGGTGGAGATCATGGAGCGGCGGCTGATCGGCCGGGCGATTCTGACACCCTGACAGGTCTATTTCTTGGCGTGCTTCGGCACCGACTGCCCCAAGGGCATATAGGGCCGGTTCGGTTCCGGCTCGCTCAAGGGTGTCGTTGGTTTCAGGCTCGCATGGCAGCGCCGGGCCAGTTCCTGGTAGTCGCGCGTGCCGCCGGCCTTCCATTCGATGTCGGCGTCGGAAACGTCGCGGATTCGCTTCGCCGGGATGCCGACGATCAGGCTGCGTTCGGGGAACACGTCGCCGGCCTTCACGAAGGCCATGGCGGCGACGATGCTCTCGGCGCCGATCACCGCTTCGTCGTTGACCACCGCGTTCATGCCGACGAGTGCGTTCCGGCCGATGATGGCGCCATGAATGACGGCGCCGTGGCCGATGTGGCCGTCTTCCTCGATCACCGTCTCGTTGCCGGGAAAACCGTGCATGGTGCAGTTGTCCTGCACGTTGGCGCCGGCCTTGATGGTGATGCGGCCGAAATCGCCGCGGAGCGCCGCGCCCGGCGCGATGTAGCAGCCGGCACCGATGATCACGTCGCCGATGATGACCGCGTCCGGGTGCACGAAGGCGGTGGGGTCGATGACGGGGCGGATGCCGTCCAGTTCATAGATCTTGGCCATTGTGGATTCCTTGCTGCCGATTCCCTTCATGTTGAAACACGAAAACCGCCAATCCCTTCGGGACGGCGGTCACGCTAGGTCGTTGTAAAGCCTTGAAAAGGCTTTAGAAGCCTTCGCGCTCCAGGCGCTTGCGTTCGAGCTTGCGGGCCCGGCGCACGGCTTCGGCTTTTTCCCGCGCGCGGCGCTCGGACGGCTTTTCGTAGGAGCGGCGGAGTTTCATTTCCCGGAAGACGCCTTCACGCTGCATCTTCTTCTTCAGGACCTTCAGGGCCTGGTCGACATTGTTATCGCGAACAGAGACTTGCACGTTTGCCTCAACCTCATCATCTTTAAAGACTGGAAGGAACACGTAACCCCCGTGTCCCAAGGTCGCGCCTTGTAACATAGCTTCTCGGTGATGTGAAGGGCTGATTTCCTAGATTTTTTCGCCCCTTAGGTGAGAGCGACGAACGATGGCCATCCTTAAAATCGCCCGCATGGGCCATCCGGTGCTGATGACGCCGGCCCGCGAGGTCGCCAATCCGACCGCGCCCGAGGTGCATGCGCTGATCAACGACATGGTCGACACCATGCTGGACGCGCCGGGCGTCGGGCTCGCCGCGCCGCAGGTGCATGTGCCGGCGCGCATCGTCGTCTTTCACGTGCCGGAGGGACGTGGCGGCGACGGCGACCCCGGGGTGCCCCTGACCGCGCTGATCAATCCCAAAATCGAGCCTTTGACCGACGAGATGGAAGACGGCGTCGAGGGCTGCCTGTCGCTGCCCGAGATGGCCGGCCCCGTGCCGCGCTACACGCGCATCCGCTACACCGCGCTGGCGCCGGACGGCTCCACCATCGAACGCGAGGCCGAGGGCTTCCACGCCCGCGTCGTGCAGCACGAATGCGACCACCTGGACGGCATTCTCTATCCCATGCGGATGACCGACATTTCCAAGCTCGGCTATGCCGAGGAAATGGCCAAGCCCGACCCCTATCAACGCCAACCCGAGGAGGCTGCCGATGACTGACGATATCCGAGCGCGCGAACGCGACCAGGTGATCGCGGCATCACTGGCGCATGTTCCCTTCGACGGCTGGTCATGGAAGGCGTTGGAAGCCGGGGCGAAGGATTGCGGCGCCGACGCCAAGCTGGCCCGGCTGCTGTTCACCGGTCCCGCCGATGCCGCCGATCATTTCGCCGACTGGGCCGACCGGCGCATGCTGGCCGAACTGGAAACCATGAACCTGGAAGAGATGCGCATCCGCGACCGCATCCATGCCTGCGTCAAGACGCGCATCCTCCTGAATGCCGAATACAAGGAGGCGCTGCGCCATCTGCTGTCGTTCCTGGCGCTGCCGCACAACCTGCCGCTGGCGTCGAAGCTCACCTGGCGCACCTGTTCGCTGATGTGGTACGCGGCGGGGGATACGTCTGCCGATTGGAACCACTACACCAAGCGCGGGCTTTTGGCGCCGGTCTATTCCTCGACGGTGCTCTATTGGATGGGCGATGCCGGCGACGGGGAAGGGGATTTCCCGGAAACCTGGGGCTATCTGGAACGTCGCATCGACGACGTGCTCAAGACGTTCTCGTTGCCGAGGCGTTTGAAGGAGCGCCTGGGCAAGCTCCCGCGTCCGCCGTTCCGCCGCCGGGCGGGGTCCGCCGCGGGCGTTTGAGGATTTAGTCGGCCGACGCCAGTTCCGTCACCACCCGGGGCGCTCTCAGGGTCAGCTTCCAGGTGTCCTTAAAGCCTGAGCGCTTGAGGTCGCGACGGGTCCGGGTGCGTGCCCCATCGGCGACCGGCCCGACGGCGACGCGGTAGACCGTGCGCCCCTTGGCGGTTCCTTGCAGCACCGAGGCCTTGAGAGCCGCATGATTGCCGGAGAACCGTACGGCGTCGGCTTGGCGGTGGTAACTGGCGACGATGAAAAAGGTACGCTTCGGCCGCTCGCCGTTGCCGCCTGTCGCTTTCGCCGGCACGATCGCCGCCGCGGTCGGCCGCGCCTTCAAGCTCGCCAGTTGCATCGGCTCGGCCGGTGCGCGCGGCGATTTCGGCGCCCCCAGGATCAATTTGTCTTCGTCGAGCGGCGGCGGCGAAAGGTCGTCCGCGCCGGTCGGTTTTCTCGGCGCCGGCACGACGACGCGTTTCTCGCTAACCAGGATCGGTTTCGGGGTGGCCGGCGACGCCGGCGCGGCCGCGGGTTCCGGCGGCAGTTCGGCGGTCAGCTTATCCCCCTCTGCCAGCGGCAGGTCGCCTTGCGCATCCAGGACCGGACTGGCGTCGGCACCGGCATCGGCGAGCGCCGTCTTGACCGTATCGTCGGTATCGGATTCGCGGCAGATGTTGTCACCCTCGACGCCGCGCCACAGTGCGCAATCTTGCTGGGTCACGGCCGAAATGCCGTGATCCGTCAGGGTCTTGTCGGTGGTGAGGACGGAGATTCCGTCGGCGATCAGCGATGCGATCTGGACACCGACAGGCAGCCCGCAGGCCCCAAGTACCAAGGGGGCGGCTATCGCGCCGGCGACGCGGATGGACTTGAACATGGAGTTTCTTCCCTCAGGGTGCGGGTGGATCGGAAATTCTTTTCGACGTATTTCCCGTTCTTGGATTTGAGGATAGGGCGGAAAAAGTTAACAAATTACAGCCGCGCTGCCGGGAAATGCCGGTTGCCGGGACAAAAAGCGAGGGCTAGGGAGACCCTAGCCCTCGGGGTCATTAAGGGATGTTTCGGCCGCTTTCCGCCAGGGGGGCGGCGCAAAGCGTTCGGATCTGCCCGGGATGGGACCCGGGCCGGTGCCGGCAGTGGGGGACCGCCGTCATTGCTATCCTGCGCCGGACCGCCCGTCGGCGCCAATCACGTCGGGACACGGTCGCGTGAACTGAGAGAGACCGTTGGCGTCGGGCGGCGTTCGGCGTATGATGGTTATTGATGAGCGACCAACCTTCGATCTTCGAGCGCATGGGGCTGAAGCCGCCCGCCAACGCGGAAGCGAAACCGGCCAACGGCACCGCCACCACCGGCCAGGCCGCGGCACCCGCCGTCGGTGAGCCCGGCCGCGCGCGTCCGGCGCCCAGCATCGGCACCCGCCCGCCGCCACCGCCGACGCGGCCGGCCGAACCGGCATCGATGCCGGGCGGGGGCGCCGGCGAACCCGATGGGCTTGCCGACCTGGCCGATCACTTCCTCGGCTGCGCCAAGCTGGGCCGCTACCTGACGGTCGCCGACAACTCGCGCTTCATCATCACCGACGACTTCCGCGCCCAGCCGATCATTCCCGCCGCGTCCGCCATGGCGGCGATCTACTCCAAGGACTACCTGGTGGCGCAAGCCGCCCTGCTGCCCTTGTCGGAGCGCGCCCAGCGCATGTCGCTCAAGGACCGCGACAAGCTCGAGAGGCTGTTCGCGCTGATCGAGGAGCAGACGCTGTCGGACGGGGTGCGCTCGTCGGCGCAGGCAATCCGCGCGCACCACTTCCGCGCCGCCGAAATCCGCGCGCTGGAGGCCGAACTCGGCGAGCGCATGAGCCCGGCGCGCTTGCGCTACCGCCAGTTCCTCGACGTCGTCAAGAAGCTGATGGACCGCAAGATCACCGCCGGCCCGTTCCTCGACGAGTTCCGCGGCTTCACCCAGGAAGTGGCGGGGCGGCTCGACTTCGGCATCTATTCGTTCTGCCTGGACCGGCTGTTCGGCTCCGTCCGGGTGCCGATGAAGGTGAAGAAGCTGTTGGTGCTGGAGCTCATCAAGTACCCGGCGCTGGTGCGCCGCGAGCTGCTGTCCAACGTCCTCGTCTTTCCCGGCCAGGAGAGCGAGCTGATCGACTTCGTGCGCTACATGGTGACCACGGAACTGGGCCAGAGCGTCGCCATCGAGATCGAGCTCCTGGAGGCCTTCAAGCAGCACCGGTTGTCGATGCAGGACATCGAGACCTCGCTCGCCCGCGCCATCGCTTAACCCCCCAGGCGATCGCCTACGAATCCATCGACAACTCGGCGACCGTGTCGTTCTGATCCTTGCGGAACGCGGCGAGGCGTTCGTGGATGCCGGCGTCCGACAGCGCCAGGATGGCGGCGGCGAGCAGCGCCGCGTTCTTGGCGCCGGCCTTGCCGACCGCCAGCGTGCCGACCGGGATGCCGCCCGGCATCTGCGCCATGGAGAGCAAGCTATCCATGCCGCCCATGACGCGGGTCTCCATGGGCACGCCGAGCACCGGCAACTGGGTCACGGCGGCGACGACGCCCGGCAGCGCGGCGGCCATGCCGGCGGCGGCGATGATCACCTTGATGCCGCGCGCTTCGGCGGTGCTTGCCCATTCGTGCACCTGTGCGGGATTGCGGTGCGCGGAAAGCGCCTTCGCTTCGCAGGGGATGCCCAGTTGCTTCAAGGTATCGGTGGCGTTCTTCATGGTCTCCCAATCCGACTTGGAGCCCATCACGATACCCACCAACGGTGCCTGATCAGTCATTCCACGTGCCTTTCTCAGTCAAATTCCAGTTCCGAAAGCCGGCCATTATAGGTGTGGCCGGGTATGCATCAAGAGCTACAGATAGGATGGTTCCGCATTCTATCAAGAGACTGTTAACCATAAATGCGCTATTATCCGACGCGTACGACCAGCCTTCCCTGCAGCCTGGGCAAGCGGGAGACGAGACATGGACGTCAACAAGGCCGAAACCATCCCGACCGTGGGTGAACCGCCCAGCCGGCGCCAGGAGCGCCAGGGCGGCAAGCACCCGCGCGAACAGCCGGACGGCGACCCCGGCCCCGAAGACAACGCGCAGCGCGCCGCCGCCGCGGTCGATATCGCCGGGCTGCCGGCGGAGGGCCTCGGCCCCGAGGCGGAGCGCATCATCAACGCGCTCGCCGCGCAGATCGAGCCCATGCGCCTTGAGGCCGAACAGGCCAAGGCCCAGGCCGAGCGCTACCACGAACTGGCGACCCGCCACCCGATCCTGCCGGTACCGAACCGGCGCGAGTTCGAGCGCGAGGTGCAGCATGTCATCGACCACCTCGATACACTCGGCCCGAGCGCGGCGTTGCTGATCGTTCATGTGGCGGCGGCGGACCGGCTGCGGACGTCGCTCGGGCGCCAGGCGGCGGATGCGCTGATGGTGCAGGCGGCGGGGACGATTACCGAAGCCGTGCATCCGACCGATACGGTGGGGAGCCTTTGCGGCTTCGATCTCGGCGTGGTGCTGCTCAACGGTGACGCCGAGGCGGTGGCGCTGAAGACGGAAAGCCTGCGCCAGCGCTTCCACGCGCGCCCCTTCGCCTGGCATGGCCGAAGCTATCCGGTCGAGGTGGCGTTCGGCGCCGCGGTCCTGCAGGCGGGCTGGAGCGCCAAACAGGCCATTGCCGCCGCCGACCGTCATTTGATGGACAGGGTTGGGATGGACGGGGGCGGAGGCTGAAGGCGGCGAATTCCGCCGGTTCAGGCGATGATGTCGGGGACCAACTGGCCTTCCAATTGGGAAATCTGGTCCTTCAATTGCAGCTTGCGCTTTTTCAGCCGTTGCACCTGCAATTGGTCGTGCAGCGGCGACGACAAGAGCCGGTTGATAACGTCGTCCAGGTCCCGGTGCTCGGTACGCAATTCGACCAGTCGGCGCTCGATCTCGGCGTTGGCGTTCATGCTCTTCCGTAAGCCCTTGATAACGGTAAAGTCTAGCAAATTCACCATCCTGGGAGTAGGGGGGTGATGCGATATTTGTGCAAAAAATCTGCCCTGAAACCGAAATTTCCCGCGCCGGTGAGGTGGATTCGGCCGGCGTATTACGGTAAAATGACACCATGGACAAACAAGGAGGGTTTCGAACATGAGCTTGCACGAACGGATCGAAGCACTGCGGACGCGTCACCAGGAACTGGAATCTGCCCTGGACGAGGCCACCAGCCACTTCGACGACGACATTTCGCTTCATGAACTGAAGAAACAGAAACTCGCCATCAAGGACGAAATCGCCCAGTTGGAGGCCCAGCTCTAGGGTCCCAGCGGACACGGTTCCCGGCGCATAGGCCGCCCGGAACCGCGCCGGAGGTTTCTCCACCATCGGGTTCCGCCCGGAACCCGAACGAGCCCCATGAAACTGCGTACGCTGCCCGTCGCAGCGCACGGAAGGGGCGCTTATAATTCTTTCAAAACCTATCGCGAATCCCCGCCGAGACGCCGAGTGGCGCCGCACATCCTTCGACAGAGGCCTTCGGCCTCGCTCAGGATGAGGCCCGGGAAATGGAAAGGCCTCATCCCGAGCAGGCGCGAAGCGCCGTGTCGAAGGATGGGCAAGCGACGGGCCGTTCGGCATCGTTCGCTCAGCCGTCGAGCTGTGCCAGCGCCTGGTTGGCGACGCGGAGCGCGTGCTTGCGTTTCAACGGCGAATTGAGGAACCGGTTGACGGCGGTGAGCGCCGCCGGCCCCCAGGGCGCGTCCGGGCGTTCGTCGAGTTCCTCGGCGATCGCCGAGATCAGCTTCACCAGGTGCGCGGAGACGATGAACTCCGGGTTGGCGTGGTCGAACAGCGCGCGCTTGCGCTCGGCGATGAAGCCGGGCCTGTCGGTGACGGCGTAGCCGGCGGGATCGTAGGCCGCGTCGACGAATCCGGCGTTGCGCCCGAGAAAGCAGCCGATCTGCAACAACCCCGCCGGCCACAGCGCCGGGTGCGTCTCGCAGGTCTTGCGCACGGCGTTGGCGAAGGTGAGCGCATGGGTGAACGAAAGCCAGCCGACATTGTTGGAGACCGGCTTGTCCACGTGATCTTGATAGGCGACGTCGTAGCGCGCCATCTGCCAACTGGCCGCGGCCATGGCCGCGTCATAGAGCGCCATGACGTCGCCGGAGCCCTGAACCATCGCTTTCAGGACGCGCGCCACCGAATGGCCCCGCAGGTCTTCCGCCGACGGGCGGACATCGCCGGCGCCGTCCCAGGCGTCCAGCGCGCCGGCGTAGGCCTTGAATTCCGGGATCAGGTCCTCGCGGCTGGCGAAGATCAGCGAACGCACCAGCATCAGCAGCAGCGGTTCCAGCACCGGCGCTTCGCCGAGCCGCCGCGCCAACTGGCCGGTCTTGTAGACGTAGATCAGCGAATGGCCGAAATCCTGGTAGTGCGCCAGGGCGGCACGCGCCAGCGCTTCTTCGAAGGCATCGAAGCCGAGCCCCGCTTGCACGCCGCCCCGCACCAGCGCCACCGCGCTGGCCTCGTCCTCCGCCTCGATGGCCCGGACCAGCGCATCTGCGTCATAGGGCGCGCTTGCGCCAGGGAAGGGGTAGGGCGGCTGGCGCCGGCTGTCCCAGGCGAAGTGGCCGACCGCTTCCACCAAGGCGGCCAGCTTTTCGCCCGCCGAACCGGCCGCCGTATCCCGGAGCGCCAGCCAATCGGCGGCGGCGGCAACGGCGTGGGTGGTGCCGAATTGGAAGCGGTCGTGCGTCCAGCGGATGGTTTCGCGCAGTGCGTCCAGCGGGTCGGCGCCGGCGCGCTCGAGGCGGCCGATCTCGCGCGCCATGCGGTCGTACTCGTGCTCGTCGAAACTGGCCTTGAGACCCGCCAGCGCCTTCGCCGCGACGGCGGCCGGCGGCTCGTCGGCGATGTCGACCAGCACGTCGCCCGATTCGATGCGCACCGGGTAGCGCCGCACCGCGTCACCGCCGACCAGGGTTTCGCCGCTGGCGAGGTCGAACTTCCAGTTGTGCCAGTTGCAGGTGAGGATGCAGCCATCCGCCAGGTGCCCTTCGGTGAGCGGGTAGCCCTCGTGCGGGCAGCGGTTGTCGCAGGCCCAGACATCGTCGCCCGAGCCGGCGAAGAGCGCGATATGATGGCCTTCGGTCTTGGCCAGGATGCGTCCGCGGGCGCGAAGATCGCTCAGCGCGGCGGCTCTGATCCATTTCGGTTGCGGGCCTTGGCCGTCAGGCATGGCATCCTCCCTATCCCGTTCCGTATCCCGTTCCATGTGGCGATGGACGGAACTCGTGCAACCGCCACTTTACCCCCCACCCTAACCCTCCCTCACAAGGGGGGAGGGAACTCCTGCGCCTCCGCTGCTTCTCCTCCCCCCTTGATGGGGGGAGGCCGGGAGGGGGGTGTTCGGTTCCGGCGTCGAGTTCACGCCTCCACCAACCCCTGGCGCAGCACGTACTTCTGGATCTTGCCCGTCGACGTTTTCGGCAATTCGCAGAAGACGACGGTCTTCGGGCATTTGTAGTGGGCCAGGCGCTCGCGGCAGAAATCGATCAGGTCCTGTTCCGTCGGTTGCTCGACGCCCGACTTCAGCTCGACGAAGGCGCAGGGCGTCTCGCCCCATTTTTCATCGGGCTTGGCGACCACGGCGGCCATCATCACGGCGGGGTGCCTGGTGAGCGCGTCCTCGACCTCGATGGAGGAAATGTTCTCGCCGCCGGAAATGATGATGTCCTTGGAGCGGTCCTTGAGCTTGATGTAGCCGTCGGGCTCGATGACGCCGAGATCGCCGGAATGGAACCAGCCGCCCGAAAGCGAGGCCTCCGTGGTGTCGGGGTTCTTGAGATACCCCTTCATGACGATGTTTCCCTGGAACATGACCTCGCCCATGGTCTCGCCGTCGGCGGGGACCGGCGTCATGGTATCGGGGTCCATCACCGTCAGGCCCTGCAACACGTGGTAGGGCACGCCCTGGCGGCCCTTCTTCTTGGTTTGCTCGTCGATGGGCAGCTCGTTCCACTCCGGATGCCAGGCGCACATCACCGCCGGGCCATAGGTCTCGGTCAGGCCGTAGACGTGGGTGACGTCGAAGCCCTGTTCCTGCATGCGCTGCAGGGTGGCGGCGGGCGGCGGCGCGGCGGCGGTCATGACGTTGACCTTGTGGTCGAAGTCGCGGCGCTCTTCATCGGTGGCGTTGATGACGAAGTTCAAGACGATGGGCGCGCCGCAGAAATGCGTGACGCCGTGATCGGCGATGGCGGCAAAGATGGTGCCGGCGCTGACCTGGCGCAGGCAGATGTTGGTGCCGGCGATGGCGGCCAGCGTCCAGGGGAAGCACCAGCCGTTGCAATGGAACATCGGCAGCGTCCAGAGATAGACCGCGTGATGGCCCATGTTCCAGCCGATGGCGTTGGAGAGCGCGTTCAGGTAGGCGCCCCGGTGGTGATAGACGACGCCCTTGGGATCGCCCGTCGTGCCCGACGTGTAATTGAGGGAAATGGCGTTCCATTCGTCGTCGGTGAGGTCGTAATGGAATTCCGGATCGCCGGTGGCGATAAAGGCCTCGTAGTCCATCTCGCCCAGTTGCTCGCCGTCCGCGAAGTCGCCCTCCGTGTCGACGATGTCGATGACGACGATGTCGTCGCGTCCGATGGATCCCAGCGCCACCTTCACCGTCGGCGCGAACTCGGTATCGGTAATCAGCACCTTGGCTTCGCCGTGGTTGAGGCAAAAGGCGATGGCCTGGGCGTCGAGGCGCACGTTCAGGGTATTGACCACGGCGCCGATCATCGCCGGTCCGAAGGCGCATTCGTACATCTCCGGCGTGTTCGACGCCATCACCGCGACCGTGTCGCCGTAGCCGAGCCCGCGCGCCTGCAAGGCCGACGCCAGCCGGCGCGCCCGCGCATGGGTCTCGGCCCAGGTGAAGCGCTTGGCGCCGTGCACCACCGAGGTGCGGTCGGGGTAGGTGGCGGCGGTGCGGCCGAGGAACGAGACCGGCGTCAGCGGCGTGTAGTTGGCCTCGCGCTTGGCCAGGTCCTTGTCGTAGATGCTATCGGCGCCCATGGGTGATTTCCCTGTCTTCAAGAGGTTCGATCCGTTGCCCGAAGCTTGCCACATCTGGCCGGGTTTTCCACGGATTTTGCCAGGATTCGCAAAGTTTCACTGGTTGGAAGCTCTTGATATTCCACAAAACATAAAAAAATCTCGGGAACGAACCCAATTTTTCCGGCGCTACCATCGGACCGTGTCAGGCGGGCGGATCAATTGTCCGCCCCCTCGTAGCGCCGCCGCAACGCCTGACGCCGTTCCAGCATCGTGACCACGCGATGAAAGGCGCGCTCCAGCCGCGCCTCCCAGCGCCCGAGGGTATCGAGTGTCGGGCCTTCATCGAGGGCGATCCGGAAGGTATCGACCAACGGCCCGCCGCTGGTGCCCTTGAGCGGCGGCAGCGGCCCGTCCCAACTGGGGCTCAACAGCCCTGCCTCGATCGCCGCCGAGCGCCCGAGCCGCCACCAGATGTCGGCCAGGCGCCGCACCAGCGTGGTTTCATAACGGCCCTTGGGGGCGAATTCGTCGGTCAGTTCGGCCAGCACGGCGTCGTATTCGGCCCGGTCCTCGCCGGGCAGCACCACGTCGCGGGCATAGAGCCCATGCTTGAGCGCGTTGTAACTGGCGGCGGCCTTGCCGACGTCGCTGGTGGGACCGGTGGACCGCGCCGCGTTGAGGCGGTTGGCGGCGGTTTGGGCGGGAGAGGTCATGGCTTTTATCCCTTTGTAAAACAAAAAAAGGAAAATAATCTGCATTTAATCGAATTGTCAAGCAAAAGTTCCTTGAATTGATTCGTCATTCCCGCGAAACCGGAAATCCCGCGACATCAAAGGGGGGGGGGCGTTTGGGAGAGCGACGGAGCGGACAGGCCGGCTTCTCCGCGCCCTAACGCTTTAAATCCCGATAGAAATTCTCGTGTCCGCCGAGGGCAAGGAGCTTGATGGCGTCTTCGGTTTCCAGGATCTCGTAGGCGAGAAGCAGCAATTGCCGGTCGATCTTGAACTTATGCACGCGGACGCCGGCGAGGTCGCCGATCTTGGCTTCGCCGATGGATGGGTCGGCGGCGATGGTGCGGAGCGCCGTATCGAGATCGCGTTTGTGTTGCTTATGCAGGCGTTTGACGGCGCGCGCGAAGGTCGGGGTCTGGAGCAGGCGCATGGGACGGGGCCTGCCGGTCAGTCGAACCTGTACTCTTCAAGGGCTTCTTCGCCGCGCGCCATGAGAATCTGGCGAATCATCGCATAAGGGAGGTCCGGGTTCTCCTCGGCGATCTTGCCGAGACGCGACCAATGCTCGATCTGCTTCGGCAGCGAACGATGCTCGATGGCGCCCGTGCGCTTGGCATCGGCAACAAGATCATCCGACAGTTTGACGTTGATCGCCATGGGATTCTCCTATGCGGCTCTCAGGCAATGAAGGGAACAGTTTACGGCAAAAAGGACCAAAAAGGAACGTGTTTTCAACTCTGGCACGATGACAATCCATTGACGCCGCCGCCGCGAAATCCGTAAGCTATCGGCAGGGAGCGCCGGGCGGTACCCGGCCGGGACAGCGAGGCCATCGCCCATGAACCACGTGCGGCCGTTTTTTCTTCCCGATGCCTTCAACATCGAGTTCGACGGCATCGATGCCGAGCACCAGATGATGGTCGACATCCTCAATGACTTCGCCTGCCGTATCGACACCGGCGGCGACGATGATTTCGAGAGCGGGTTCGCCGATCTGATCCGCTGCATGATCGAGCACTTCGCCAACGAAGAGGCTTACATGGAGCAGTTCGGCTATCCGGGGCTCGATTGGCACCGCGAACACCACGGCGAGTGCATCGCCGCCTGTCAGGGACTGCTGGAGGATTGCCGTGGCGCCGGCGCGGTCAAGCCCGAGACCATCCAGGCCTGCTTCCACGAGGTCATTACCGACGTCGCCCGCGCCGACCTCAAGTTCAAGGAATTCCTGGTCGAACACGGCCATATTTCCGGCTAGCCGGCGCCCCGGCATGCAAATGATGACCCGTTATATCCTGGATCACTGGCGCGGCGCGCAGGGCATCGGCCGGGCCTTCTGGATCAACGTGGTGGCGCTGCGCTGCCTGTTGCTCACGGCCGAGCAACTGTTTCAGCCGCCGTTCATCGGCCATATCGCCGATGCGCTGGCGCCGGCACTGGTCTATTACGCCGTCAGCCTGGGGGTGATCCTGCCCTGGCAGGTGGTCGGGGTCATTCGCGCCACCGACCGGATGGCGCCGCAACTGGGGTCGAGCGCGCAGGTGCTGTTGGCGCAGATCGGTGTCGTGGTGATGCTGCTGCCGACCGGCGTTACCGCCTTCCAGGTGTTCCAGCCGTTGATGCTAGAGCGCCCGGCCGAGCCCGCCTGGGTGATGTGGGAGCGCGAGCGCGCCGCGAAATACCGGATCGAACTGGACCGGGGCGGGCTTCGGCTGAAGGTTACGGGGGAGTTCGAACTGGGCCTGGCGAAGAACTTGGCGGCGGCGCTGGCGCGGAACCCCGGCGTCAAGGAGATCGTCCTCGATAGTGACGGCGGCTTCGTCAACCAGGGCCGTGCCGTGGCCCGGCTGATCGAGCAACGCGGCCTCGATACCCGCGTCGTCGGGCGCTGCAAGTCGGCCTGCGCCATCGCCTTCATGGGCGGCGTGCGGCGGCGCATCCATCGGCTCGGGCGAATCGGCTTCCACCAGTACCGTTTCGATGCGCGCACCCACCACCCGGCATTCGACGTGGCCGAGGAACAACGCCGGGATTCCGCGTATCTTTTGACGCGCGGCGTCAGCGCGCCGTTCGTGGCGCAGGCCTTCACCGCCGGCCACAGCGCCATCTGGACGCCCGCTGTGGATGAGCTGCTGGCCGCCGGCGTGGTCACCGAGATCACCGGCGATGAGAACCGCCGCCGGCTTTCCCCGCGGGCAGTTCCGGCCTAGCACCCGGGGGGCCGGTCCTCGCGAGTTTCAGATTCCTCTGGTTTCCGACGCCCTAGTTTCCGACCCCTAGTTTCCGATCCAGGTGTCGACCCGGGCGCGGCCGATGGTCTGCGCGTCGGTGCCGAACCAGACCGTGCCGCTCGGCGCGTGGTAGTGCATGTGCCGGACGCTGCCGGCGCCGGACGGGATCGGGGTGATGGAGATGATCGCGTCCCGCGCCGGGTCGAAGCCGACGAAGGTGTTGGGCTCGGCGCCGGTTTCCACCAGCCAGACGCGGTCGCGGCGGTCGACGGCCATGCCGTAGGGACCGCCGCCGCCGCCCTGCGGTAGGGCCCATTCGTCGAGTGTGCCGGTGCGCGGATCGAGCCGGCCCAGTTTGCCGCGCCGGTAGTCGGTGTAGTAGACGCGCCCGTCGGTGGTGACGCCGATGCGCCGCGGCCGCGAGCCCGGCGCCACGGCGTGCTCGGTGAGGGCCAGGCTGGCTGGGTCGATGGAGGCGAGCTTGTCGGTGCCGAGCAGCGCCACCCAGGGCCGGCCGTCGGGGGCGACGGCGATGCCGTAGGGCCGGGCGCGCGGCGTCGGCACCTCGATCAGCTCGACCCGGCGGTCGGCGAGCCGGATGCGCCCGACGGCGTTGGCCCACTGTGCCGTGAACCAGATGAATTGGCCGCCCGGATCGGCGACCAGGGTGTGCGGGTCGTCGGCCTTGCCGGCGGGCATGGCGATCTTCTCGATGGCGCCGGTGGCGGGATCGAAGCGGCCGACGTAGGCGGCGATGTTGCCGGTGTACCAGATGGCGCCGTCGGGTGCCTGGATCAGGTTGTGCGGACCCGGCTCGTCGGTGAGCGCGAAACGCCGGATGGCGCCACTGGCCGGGTCGAGCCGGCCGATGAAGTTGTCGCCCTGGTCGACGAACCAGACCGTGTCCGCGTCGGCGGCGAAGGGGTCGCGCGGGCGCGCCGAATCGGCGACCGGCCATTCCTTGATCTCGACCGGATGCAGCGGCTCGATGGCGCCGGCCGGGACCGGGGCGAAGAAACAGAAAACCAGGAAAACGAACGGAAATCTCATGGCCGGTGCCTCCCTTCCGCGTGCCCGGAAGTGTACACCGAAGCGGTTTCGCGATGAAGCCCCCGACACCGTGACCGGCGTGGAAAAGGGTTCGAGTTTTTGGCCGTGCTCCGCTACATTCGAACCCATGACAAGGTTGAAGTGGCCGGGAGGCGGGGGAGTTTCGGCAATGCGGCCGGCGGTTTTCGTCATCCTGGCGCTGGCCCTCGCGCTGGCAACGACGCTGGCCGTGACGCCGGGGCCGGCGGCGGCGCAACGAACCGATCCGCAGCAGAAAATCACCCTCCACCTGAACTGGATGCACCAGTTCGAGTTCGCCGGCTTTTATGTGGCCAAGGAAAAGGGCTACTACGCCGCCGCCGGCCTCGACGTCGATATCCGCGAATTGACGCCGCAATCGGACACCGACGTCGTCACCGCCGTGCTGTCCGGTGACGGCAACTACGGTATCGGCTATTCGTCGCTGATCTTCGATTTCCACAAGGAACGCCCGGTGGTGGCCTTGGCGGCGATCTTGCAGGATTCGCCGCTGGTGCTGATGACCCGCGACGACCCGACGGTGGAGACGCCCGCCGACCTCAAGGGCAAGCGGGTAATGATCAGCGGCGACGCGCTGAACGCGGCGCCGATCATGGCACTCTTGTCGCGCCACGGGCTCGGCCGCGCCGACATCCGGGCCATGGCGCACAGCCACGACGTGGACGACCTGATCGCCGGGCGCACCGACGCGATGACCGCCTACCGCACCAACGAACCGTTCCAGATGCGTGAAAAGGGGGCGGGGTACCGGCTGCTCGACCCGAAGGAATGGGGGCTGGCGTTCTACGGCGACTTCCTGTTTACCTCCCAGGACGAGGTGCAACGCCACCCGGTCCGGACGCGGGCCTTCGTCGATGCCACCCTGCGCGGCTGGCGCGAGGCCTTCGACGACATCGACGCCACCGTTGCCCTGATCCGCGAGAAGTACAACAGCCAAGGCAAGACCGCCGCGGCGCTGACCTTCGAGGGCCGGGCCCTGAAGGCGCTGGCGCTCAAGATGGGTGTCGATTTCGGCCATATCGACCTGCAACGGCTGGCCCGGGCATCCGACGTCTACCGCCTGATGGGCATCAAGCTGTCGCAACGCCCGCTCGACGATTTCGTCTGGTCCGGCGCGACGGCGCATCCGGCCCGCGAAATTCGGCTGACGCCCGAAGAGGCCGCCTTCGTCCGCGACAAGGTGGTGCGCGCGGCGACCACCACCAACTGGCCGCCGTTCGCTTTCGCCGATCCCGATACCGGCACGCCGCTCGGCATTGGTTCCGACTTCTGGAAGCTCGTGGTGGACGCGGTCGGCCTGAAGACCGAGATCGCCACCTTCGACAGTTTCCAGGCCGAGCTCAACGCCATCCGCGACAAGCGCCGGGACCTGGTCTACAGCGTCGGCGACACCGGCGAGCGCCGGGGCTATGCGCTGTTTTCGGAGCCCTACGCCCGTTTCCCGCTGGCCATCGCCACGTCGAAGGACGAGAACTTCATCCCCGACCCGTCGCACCTGGCCGGGCGCAAGGTTGCCGTCGGCGACGATTTCACCGCGCACCGGATCATGGCCGAGGCGTTTCCCGACCTCGACTACATGCCGGTCGCCAACGTGCGCGAGGGGCTGCAGGCGGTTTCCAGCGGCGCGGCCTACGCCTATATCGATATCATGCCGGCGCTGGCCTATTCCATTAACCAGCACGGCTTCACCAACCTGAAGATCTCCGGCGACACCGGGCTGGTGTTCGCGTTGCGCTTCATGGTCCGCGACGACTACCCGGAGCTGCAATCGATCGCCAACAAGGTGATCGCCGCCATGCCGACCGGCACCAAGCAGGAAATCCTCAATCGCTGGATCAACGTCCAGTACCAGCAGGGCATCGACTACAACCGCTACCTGCCCTATGCGCTGGCGGTGCTGATCGCTGCGGCGCTGGTGTTCTACTGGATGTTCCACGCCAAGCAGCAGGCGCAGCGCGCCAACCGCGCCAAGTCGGAGTTCCTGGCCCTGATGAGCCACGACCTGCGCACGCCCTTGAACGCCATCATGGGGTTCAGCGACATGATCCGCAGCCAGGCGCTGGGGCCGCTCGGCAATCCGCGCTACGAGGAATACGCCGGCGACATCCACAAGAGCGGCTCGCTTTTGGTCAACCTGATCAACGATATCCTCGATCTGTCGAAGATCGAGGCCGGGCGTTATGAACTGGCCGATGAGGCGGTCGATGTCGGCGAGCTGATCGAGGCCAGCATCTCGCAGTGCGCCATTCTCGCCCATCCGGCGGGAATTGAGATCGCCGGCCGCATCCCCGACGGCCTGCCGCAGCTCAGCGGCGACGAGCGGGTGCTGACCCAGATTCTCAACAACCTGATCTCCAACGCCGTCAAATTTTCGCACGACGGCGGCACCGTCGAGGTCAAGGCCAGCCTCAATGCCCGCGGCGCGATCATCATTTCCATCGTCGACACCGGCATTGGCATGACCCAGAACGAGCTCAAGCGGGTGATGAAGCCGTTCGAGCAGGCCAACCGCAACGACGTGCGCCGCGGCGACGGCACCGGCCTCGGGCTCTACCTGTGCCAGAGCCTGATGGGGCTGTTGGGCGGCACCATGACCATCACCTCGGAGCCCGGCCTCGGCACCACCGCGATCCTCGTCTTCCCGCCGGCGCGTACGTTGAGCGCGGCGTGAGCAAGAGCGTGATCTAGCGCCGGCGCCGGCATCGGCCTAGTATCGCAGGTAGGGGTGAAACCGGCCGATGGGCGCCGGTCCCGAGGAGATTTCCATGGACAAGGTTTTCGACTGGAGCGCGCCGGTCCTCGCCGCGTCGTCGCGCATGGCGCAGGGATTTCTGGAATACCTGCCGCAACTGCTCGGCGGCATCGCGGTGCTTTTGCTCGGCATTCTCGTCGCCAAGCTGTTGAAGGCGCTGACGCTCAGGGTGGTGAAGGGGGTCGACCGGCTCTCGAGCCTGCCGGGGATCGGCCAAGCGGTGCAATCGAAGCCCATCGACGACACCCTGGCGGCGATCATCGCCAATATCGTGTTCTGGCTGGTGATCCTGGTGTTCCTGACCTTCGCCACCAGCCTGCTCGGCCTGACCATGTTCACCAGTTGGCTCGACCGCATGATCGGGCACCTGCCGAACATCATCTCCGGCGCGCTGATCATCCTCGCCGGCGTGGTCATCGGCAACCTGGTCAACGAGACCATCCAGTCGACCGCCAAGGGCATCGCCGCCAAGCAGCGCGCGCTGCTGGCCCGCGGCGCCCAGGTGTTCACGCTGATCACCCTGATCGTCATCGGCGTCGACCAGATCGGCGTCGACATCACTGTGCTGATCACGGTGTTCGGCATCGCCACCGGGGCGCTGCTGGGCGGCGTCGCCATCGCCTTCAGCCTGGGGGCCCGGACGCTGGTCTCCAACCTCATCGGCGCCCGCTACCTGAGCCGCGACTACCGGGTCGGCGAGACCGTCCGCATCGGCGCGGGCGAGGGCCGCATCCTGGAAATCTCGTCGGTCGCCGTGGTGCTGGAAACGGCCGACGGGCGCATGACCGTCCCGGCCAAGATGTTCAGCGAGGAGGCCAGCGTCTTGGTGAATAGGGAGAACAAGGATGGCTGACCGTTTCACCCTGGCGCAGAAGTTCGTCGAAACCGATCCGCTCGCCGCCGCCCGCGCGTTGGAGGAAATGGCGCCCAAGTCGGCATCCAAGTTCATCGATGCCGTCGCCGATCCGCAGAGCGCCAGCCTGCTGGCGTCGATGATGCCCTATCACGCGGCGAAGTGCGTCGCCAACCTGTCGGCGGCGGCGGCGGCGCGCTACCTGGCGGGCGTCGAGGCGCGGGAGATGGCGAAAATCCTCCGCTTCCTGGGTCCGGACGAGCGCGCCGGCGTGGTCAAGGCGCTGCCGCCGCACCTGGCGGCGCGGGTGTCGCTTTTGCTCCACTATTCACCGGCGGTGGTCGGCGCCTGGCTCAATCCGGGCGTGCCGACGCTACCGCCGGACTGCACGGTGGCCGATGCCAAGGCACGTCTCGCCAATGCCGACGTCCCCGATTGCGACCGCATTTACGCCGTCGACGCGAAGCAATCGCTGGCCGGCGCGGTGAAGCTGGCGGCGCTGATCCGTGCCGCCGACGAGACACCGCTGACGAAGCTGCTGAAACCCGTCGCCGGCAGCCTGAGCGCGCAGGAATCGCTGCTCACCGCGCTGGACTCGCCGCTCTGGCTGGAAACCGATTTCCTGGCCGTCCTGGACCGGCGCGGCCGCTTCATCGGCATCGTCCGTTTTGCCGAGCTTCGCAAGGCCGCCCAGGGGCAACGCTCGCAGACCGAGGTCAAGGACATCTCCGGTTCGCTGATGGACCTGGCCGAGTACTGCTATCTCGGCCTTGCCGACGTGGTCGGCTCGTCGCTGGCGGCGGCGCCGAGGAACGAGCGGGCGAGGCGGCGCTGAGATGGCTACCCAGCAACGTCAAAAGGACGTCATATCCGTGCTCACCCGCCGCTTTTTCGCCGAGCACCCGAAAACGGCGGCGAAGGGCCTGGAACCCATGGAGCGGTCCGAGGCGGCGGCGATCCTGTCGGAGCTGCCGGCGGAAACCATGGCCGTGGCCTGGCAGGCATTGAGCGTTCCGGCCGCCACCGAGACGCTGGCGTACCTGCCCGCCGCGGCACGCGCGGAGCTGTTCGGGCAGGTCGAGACGGGCAAGCTGGCGGTCCTGCTGAGCCGCATGGATCCAGAAGCTCGCGCCGAAATCCTCGCCGGACTCGACGACAGGACGGCGCGCGAACTGCAGGCGATCATGGATTACCCGCCGGACACCGCCGGCAGCCTCATGGACACGCGGGTTCTGGCCCTTAACGCCGCGACCACGGTCACCGAGGCCATCGATACCATTCGCCGGCTCCGCCAGGGCAAGCGGGTTTCGGAACTGCGCCTGGTCGACGACGACAAGCGCCTGAAGGCCATCGTCGACATGAAGGACCTGGCGCTGGCCGACGGCGGCGAGACCCTGGAAAGCATCTCGCACGGCGTCCTCGCCTTCGTCAATCCGATGGACCCGGACGAGGAGGTGGTCGACAAGCTGGAGCGCTACAAGCTCGAGGAGCTGCCGGTGATCGACGCCGACGGGCATCTGCTCGGCATCATCCGCCACTCCGAATTGATCGACACCTTGCGCGAGACGGCGAGCCTCGACATCCAGACCATGGTCGGCGCCAGCAAGGACGAGCGCGCCACGTCGAGTAGCTGGTTCGCGCTCAGGAAACGCATGCCCTGGCTGCAGATCAACCTGCTGACCGCCTTCCTGGCGGCGGCGGTGGTCGGCGCCTTCGAGGACACCATCGCCAAGTTCACGGCGCTGGCGGTGTTGCTGCCGGTCGTCGCCGGCCAGTCGGGCAATGCCGGCGCGCAGGCGCTGGCAGTCACCATGCGCGGCCTGGCGCTTCGCGAAATCCTTGTCGGGCAATGGCGCTCGGTCACCCTGAAGGAGGTCAACACCGGCTTTTGGAACGGCATCGCCATCGCCATCACCTGCGGCATCGGCGTCTACATCTGGAGCGGCAAGATCGGCCTGGTGATCGTTATCGCCGCTTCCATGGTCATCGCCATGGTGATGGCCGGGATCGCCGGCGCGCTGGTGCCGATCGTGCTCAAGCGCCTGGGCCAGGACCCGGCGGTGGCGTCGTCGATCATCCTCACCACGGTCACCGACGTGGCCGGGTTCCTGTCGTTCCTGGGCATTGCCACGGCGATGTCGGCGATGCTGTCCTAGGCGGGTTCAGCCGCCGCCGCGCCTGTTGCGGGCTTCGCGCATCACCACGTCGGCGAGAACGGCGAGGCAGATCACCGTCAGCGCCAGTCCGCCCATCAGCGGACCGATCATCTGCTTGTAGATCATGACGTCGACCACGGCGATGCCGGCGACGACGGCCAGCGTCAGGCGCAGGTCGGCGACGAACATCTTGCCCAGTTCCTTGATCACATCGGCAAGGACGCTCATGCCGTTACCCTTTCATGCGAGAGACGCGCCAGCTGCGTGAACAAGAGGCCGGCGAGCAGGAATAGCAGCGCCAGCGCCAGCAAGATCAGGTCGCCGCCCGGCCATTCGACGCCCATGCCCTCGCCGGTCCAGAACACGCCGAACGCCGACAGCATGACGCCGACGCCGAACTTGAGCGCGTTTTCCGGCACCCGTGCCAATGGCTTGTGCAGCGCCGCGCCGACGGCCAGCACCAGAACGCAGGCGGCCAGCGCGCCCAGCGAGGCCTCCCACAACAGGCCCTTGCCAGCGCCGATGGCGACGACGATGAAGGCGACTTCCAGGCCTTCCAGCAGCACCGCCTTGAAGGCGGCGATGCCGGCGATCCATCGCAGCGTCGCCGGCGCGCCGGTCTGCGATTCCAGTTCGTGCGTCTCCTGAGCGAAGGCCGCGTCTTCGTCGTGCAGCGCCAGCACCCCGGCGGCGCGCAGGATCGCCTTTCTGAGCCAGCCCATGCCGAAAAGCACCAGAAGCACGCCGACGACGAACTGCAGCAGGTGGATCGGAATGAACCGCAATGCCGGTCCCAGTGCCAGCACCACCAACGCCAGCACCGCCAGGGCGGCGAGGGTGCCGGCAATGGCCGGCCTCCAGCCGCGCGTGGTGCCGACGGCGAGGACGATGGTGAAGGCCTCGACCACCTCGACCACCGAGGCAACGAACGCCGCCGTGACGGCGGGCAGGATCACGGTCAGAAAATCGCCAGGCATGTGGCGCCTCCGGGTTGACGTTGCAAGGCCGCGCGGTGCGCGCGTAATGTTGTAAATACTACATTATCATCGCAAACGATACAGCTTGTCTGTCGTAAACACAACATCTATGTTGCGGGCATGAGCAGACAATCCTTGGGCGAACGGATATCGAGCCACGGCGTACGGCTGACGCCCTCGGACCGGCGTGTCGTCGATTACCTGATTTCCAATCGCGAGCGTGCCTTGTTCGCGTCGGCGGCCGAGATGGCCAAGGCCACCGGCACCAGCGACGCCACCGTGATCCGCGCCGTGCGCAAGCTGGGCTATGGCGGACTGGATGCCCTGCGCCAGGAGGTGGCGGAAGACTTGCGCCAGGAATTGACGCTCGCCGATCGCATGTCGAACGAACTGGCGAAAACCGGCGGCGGAAGCCGTTCCGTCCTCGCCGTCGCCATCGCCACGCTGCGGGCGTCTCTCGATGCCATCGAGGTTATCTCCGACGGCGACATCGAATACGTGGTCCGGACACTTTCCCAGGCACGCCGCATCCATGCCTTCGGCATCGGTCCGTCGGGATTCATCGCCGGCTATTTCGCCGCGCAGCTCGTGCGCCTAGGGTTCGACGCCGGCGGGCTGACGCGGACCGGCCTGCAATGCGCCGACGACCTGGTCGGGGTGAAGGCCGGCGATGCGGTCATCGCGCTCGCCTACGACCGGCCCTATCCGGAAGTCACCGCGCTGTTCGACCGCGTCGAAGCGCTCGGCCTTGGCTCGGTCCTGGTAACCGCCGTCGGCCCCAGGCTACCCGATACGCGGGCCGGGATGACGCTCCGGGTGCAGCGCGGGCGCACCGACGGTTTCGGCCTGCACGCCGGCACCCTGGCTTTGCTGGAGGGAATCCTGATCGCCTGCGCGGCGGAGCGGCCGGATGCCGTCAGCCGCTCGCTCGATGAACTCAATGATATCCGGCGGCACCTGTCCGGCGACGGCATGGGGCTGTAACCGGGATCGCGCCGGATCAGCGGGCGCCGTCGGTGTCTTCGGTCGGGGTTCTCGGGTCGATGGCGAACACTTCCGGCGATGACGGCGGCACGATGACGAAATCGTCGCGGTCCGCCGGCGCCACCGCTTCGCGCTGGCGCGTGCGGTAAAGGGTGAACACCGCCATCATCAGGTGCACCGCCGCCGTATAGACGAACATGGCGCGGTGCCCGGCCAGATCCATCACCGCGGACGCGATAAACGGCCCCAGCACCGCGCCGATGCCGAAAATCAATAACAGGCCGCTGGAAACGTCGACCCGGTCCTGCGGTTCGACCATGTCGTTGGCATGGGCGATGCAGAGCGAATAGAGCGGGAAGGCGAAACCGCCGAACACCAGGCCCAGCGCGAGCAGGGATTCGAACGAACCTCCGCCCACGTAGGCGAGCCCGACACCCGCCATCGCCCCCGAAACGCAGGCGATGGCGATCACGTGGCGCCGGTCGATGCGGTCGGAGAGACGCCCGAGCGGCCATTGAAACAGGGCGCCGCCGATAATGGCGGCGCTCATGAAGTACGAAATCTGTTCGAGCGTCAGTTCGCTGCGCTGCGCGAAGACCGGCGCCAGACCCCAAAAGGCACCATTTGCGAAGCCGACCGTCAGGCAGCCCATGGCGCCGACCGGTGAAATCCGGTAGAGCCAGCGGAGGCGCAGCCGGAACTGCTGGATCGGCGCCGGCTGGCTGGCGGTAGTAAGCGACACCGGCACGATGGCGAGCGAGATCAGCACGGTGATCACCGCGAACAGCTCGAACCCGCCGGGATTGGCGGCGTTGAGCAGCAACTGCCCGCCGGTGAGCGCGCCCAGGCTGACGATCTGGTAGATGGACAGCACCTGGCCGCGGTTTTCGTTGCTGGAGTTCTCGTTGAGCCAGCTTTCGATGACCATGAAGATGCCGGCGAAACACAGCCCGGTCAGGCCGCGGAAGAAGTACCAGGCCAGGGGATCGACGAACATTGCATGGCCGATGGCCGACGACGAGGCGACGGTGGTGAACACCGCAAAGGCGCGAATGTGCCCGGCGCGCCGGACGGCCCAAGGCCCGACCAGGCAGCCGATGGTGAAGCCGGCGTAATAGATGGCGCCCAGAATACCCAGCTCGACGGACGAGAAGGCCTCGAAACCGCCACGGATCGGCAGGATGGTGCCCTGCAGGCCGTTCCCCAGGAATAGGATGAATACGCTGAGCAAAAGCGCCGCGATCGGGGTAATGAGCCGAAAATTCATGGGGTTTTCGCTTGCGAGATTGTGTGCCGGGGCGGCGGGGGCTGCGGGGGCCGCGCGTGAAGGGTAAATGTATGGGTTCCGGGGAAGGACGACAACACCGGGTCCGACCCGTTGGGCGACAATTGTCGTGTATTTGTAAATCAGAATAGCTATATATAATAGGATATCACCTTATCGATAGTCGTGTATTTGATGAACAACCTGTCCGCCGGGACCGATGACGTTTTTCAGGAGCGAGACTTCCAGTTTCTTCTGGGGGCGCTCGACGAACACGCCATCGTCAGCCTCACCGACGTGCAAGGCAGGATCATCCACGCCAACGACAGGATGTGCGAGATAACCGGTTATCGCCGCAGTGAACTGATCGGCGCCAACCACCGGCTGTTGAAATCCGACGAACACGATGCGGAATATTACCGCGATATGTGGCGCACCATCGCTTCGGGCCGGGTGTGGAACGGCGAATTCAAGAACCGCCGCAAGGACGGCGACTTCTATTGGGTGAAGACGACCATTGCGCCGCAACTGGACGAAAATGGCAGGCCCTGCCGCTATGTCAGCATCCGCACCGATATCACCGACCATGTGCGCCGCCGACAGGAACTGAGCGCCGCGCGCGACCAGCTTTTGGCGGCCAAGGCGACGCAGAACAATTTCCTCGCCGCCATGAGCCACGACCTGCGTACGCCGCTGAATTCCATCATCGGGTTTTCGGAAATGATGGAGCGGGAGGTCTTCGGGCCGATCGAGAACGAGAAGTACCAGGGCTACGCCGGCATCGTCTGCCAGAGCGCCAGGCAACTTCTGGCCCTGGTCAACGATATCCTCGATCTCAGTAAGATGGAGACCACCGGCTACACCTTGAAAAAGGAACGTTTTGACCCCCTCAAGCTTTCCCGCGACATCGGCCGGGCGTTCGAGTATATCGCCCGTGAAAAAGCCGTCGATTTCCAGGTCCAGGCGACGGACCGCGCGCCGAAGATGCTGACGGCGGATCCACGCGTGGCCGTGCAGATTCAGAATAATTTGTTGTCGAACGCCTTCAAACACGTCAACGAGGGCGGCATTGTCAGCCTGACCTGGGACCGCGCCGCCGACGGCGATGTCACTTTGACTGTCGAAGACGACGGGCCGGGCATCGACGAAACCGTTTTGAGCAACTTCGGCCAGCCGTTCCTGGTCGGAAACGCCTTCAAGGCGAGCGCGTCGGCGAAGACGCACGGGCTCGGGCTTTATATCTGCAAACGCTACGTGGAAGCGCGCGGCGGGCGGTTCGACATCGCCAACCGGGAAGGCGGTGGCGCCCTGGTCAGGGCGTCCTGGCCGCCGCAGACCATCGGGGCCGAATTCGGCGGCGATTGATCCGTCCAAGCGCCGTCAGCGCCGGACCGGTTGCACCGTATCGGGGACCACGCCGGCGATGATGTCCGCCAGTTTTTCGATCAACGCCATGCGCGGGTAGCCCTTGCGGTAGACCAGCCGCACGGTGCGGCCGGCGGTGCCGCTCTGTTCGCGCCGCAGCGCGATGCCGGAATCCGTGACCCAGGAATCGGACAGGCTCATGGCCGGCACCAGCGTCACGCCGCTGCCGGCGCCGACCAGCGACAGGATCGTCGCCAGGCTGGTGTTCTGGGTGCGCGGCCCGCCGTCGTCGCGCCCGTTGCGCTGGCCACGGTTGAGCCGGCAGGCGGCGTAGACCTGGTCGCGCAGGCAGTGCCCGTCGGCCAATAGCAGCAGTTCGCGGGGATCGATGTTCTGGACATCGACCGAGTCTTCCGCCGCCAGCGGATGGCCGTGCGGCAGCGCCACCCAGAACGGCTCGTCGTAGACGATGATCTCGTCGAGTGTCGTGTGCGTCGGCCGGGTCGCCAGGATGGCGACATCCAGTTCGCCGGCGGCCAGTTGCTCCTCCAGGTGGTCGGTAAAGTCCTCCAACAGTTCGAGCGCCAGGTCGGGCAGGTAATGGCGGATCGCCGGCAGCAGCCTGGGGGTCAGGAACGGCCCGATGGTCAGCGGCATGCCGATGGCGAACTTGCCGGCCAGCGGATTGCTGCTCGCCGCCGCGGTGGCTTTCAACGCCTCGACCTGGCGCAGCACGTCGCGGGCGCGCTCGACGATGCCGGCGCCGACCTCGGTCAGGCGCACGCGGCGTTTGGTGCGCTCGAATACGGAAACGCCGAGGCTGTCCTCAAGCTTGCGCAATTGGCCGCTGAGCGCCGACTGGCTGCAGTGGCAGCGCGCCGCGGCGCGGCCGAAATGCAGCTCCTCGGCGACGGCGACCAGGTATTCGAGATCACGGGTGTTCATGCCATGGGTTTAGCACAATAAATCGGTAAAAACGATTAAAAAGATAAAATTAAACGATTTTACTTCAATTATGGCCGCGCCTATCTTCAGTCCGTAAGCAGGTTGCTGTGGGGCGATCGCCAAGACCGGACTGCCCGAGAGCCGCTTGGAAAAGCAATCTCTTCGACGCCATCGGCGGCGATCGCCGAATTGGAAACACGAAAGGAGACAATCATGGACGAAGCAAAATGCCCGGTGATGCACGGAGGCAACACCAAGACCGGCACGACCGTCATGGACTGGTGGCCGAATGCCCTCAACCTCGACATCCTGCATCAGCACGACACCAAGACCGACCCCATGGGCCCCGGTTTCGACTATCGTGAAGAACTCAAGAAACTCGACGTCGAGGCGCTCAAGGCCGACGTCAAGGCGTTGATGACCGACAGCCAGGAATGGTGGCCGGCCGACTGGGGTCACTATGGCGGCCTGATGGTCCGCATGGCCTGGCACGCCGCCGGATCGTACCGTGTCGCCGACGGGCGCGGCGGCGCCGGCACCGGCAACCAGCGTTTCGCGCCGTTGAATTCCTGGCCCGACAACGTCAGCCTGGACAAGGCGCGGCGCCTCTTGTGGCCGGTGAAGAAGAAGTACGGCAATAAAGTGAGCTGGGCCGACCTGATCATTTTGGCCGGCAACATGGCCTACGAATCCATGGGCCTGAAGACCTTCGGCTTCGGTTTCGGCCGCGAAGACATCTGGCATCCGGAAAAGGACACCTACTGGGGCTCCGAGAAGGAGTGGCTGGCCAAGGACCGCTACGGCAAAACCGGTGACGAAACGTCGCTGGAAAATCCGCTGGCGGCGGTGCAGATGGGCCTCATCTACGTCAATCCGGAAGGCGTCGACGGCAAGCCCGATCCGGCGAAGACGGCGGAAGCGGTGCGCGAGACTTTCGCGCGCATGGCCATGAACGACGAGGAAACCGCGGCGCTCACCTGCGGCGGTCACACGGTCGGCAAGGCCCATGGCAACGGCGATGCCGGTGCACTCGGCCCGGACCCGGAAGCGGCCGACGTCGACAGCCAAGGCTTCGGCTGGGCCAACCCGAACATGGACGGCAAGGCGGCGAACGCGGTCACGTCGGGCATCGAGGGTGCCTGGACGACCAATCCCACCGAGTTCGACATGGGCTACTTCGAGCTGTTGTTCGGCTATGACTGGGAAATCAAGTCCAGCCCCGCCGGCGCGCGCCAGTGGGAGCCCGTGAACATGAAAGACGAGGACAAGCCGGTGGACGCCACCGACCCCTCCAAGCGCCACAACCCGATCATGACCGACGCCGACATGGCGATGAAGGTGGACCCGATCTACAACGAAATCTGCCGGAAGTTCATGGCCGATCCCGAGTACTTCAAGGACACCTTCGCCCGCGCCTGGTTCAAGCTGACCCATCGCGACATGGGCCCGAAGGCGCGCTACGTCGGTCCCGACGTGCCGGCCGAAGACCTGATCTGGCAGGACCCGATCCCCGCCGGCTCGACCGGATACGATGTCGACGCGGTGAAGGCGAAGATCGCCGCCTCGGGTCTTTCCGTCGCCGACATGGTGTCGACGGCCTGGGACAGTGCCAGGACCTTCCGCGGCTCCGACATGCGCGGCGGCGCCAACGGCGCGCGCATCCGCCTGGCCCCGCAGAAGGACTGGGAAGGCAACGAGCCCGAACGCCTGGCGCGGGTGCTGGCTGTCCTTGAACCGATCGCGGCGCAAGCCGGCGCCAGCGTCGCCGACGTGATCGTGCTGGCCGGCAATGTCGGTGTCGAGCAGGCGGCCAAGGCCGCCGGTGTCGATGTCTCGGTGCCGTTCGCACCGGGCCGCGGCGACGCCACCGAGGACATGACCGATGCGGACTCGTTCGCCGTGCTCGAGCCCGTCCACGATGGCTACCGCAACTGGCTGAAGAAGGACTACGCGGTCAGCGCCGAGGAAATGATGCTCGACCGCACCCAGTTGATGGGCCTGACGGCGGCCGAAATGACCTGCCTGGTCGGCGGCATGCGCGTCATGGGCACCAACCACGGCGGCACGGCGCACGGCGTGTTCACCGACAAGCCGGGCGCGTTGACGACCGACTTCTTCGTCAACCTGACCGACATGGCCTACGAGTGGAAGCCGGCCGGCGGCGGCATCTACGACATCAAGGACCGCAAGTCTGGCGAGCCGAAATGGACCGCGACCCGCATGGATCTGGTCTTCGGTTCCAACTCGATCCTCCGCGCCTACGCCGAGGTCTACGCCCAGGACGACAACGCCGAGAAGTTCGTGCACGACTTCGTCGCCACCTGGACCAAGGTGATGAACGCGGATCGCTTCGACCTCGCGTAAACCACCGTCTCTCCGGTGAACATCGGGCGGGCCCCTTCGGGGGCCCGCCCTTTGCCGTTAGGGCGGGCGAGACAGGACCGGCCGAGATGGCTATGATGGCCGGGTCCGGGAGGTTCGAATGAAACGCGTCAGTCCATCGACCCTGATCGGCATGCTGTCCGGCATCCTCATCGTATTCGTGGCGATCTGGCTGACGGCGCGCGATGCCTTGTTGTTCGTCAACATTCCGGGTTTGGTCATCGTGCTCGGCGGGACGCTGGCGGCGACGCTGATGAGTTTTCCGCCGCGACACGTCGTGCGGGTATGGCGCAATTTCCTCATCGCGCTGCGCAATGAACGCACCTACAGCCGCGACGACGTCGACGAGATCGCGGGCATCGCCAAACTGTGGAGCAGCGGCCAGGTCCACAAGATCGAGGACGCGCTCGGCGGGGTGCGCAGCCCGTTCCTGCGCACCGGCGTGCAACTGATCATCGACGGCTCGCCGATCGAGGACATCATGGAACTGCTGGAATGGCGCATCGAGCGCCTGAAGGCGAAGGAAACGGCCGAAGCCAACGTGTTCCGCACCATGGGCAGCTACGCGCCGGCCTTCGGCATGGTCGGGACCCTGCTCGGGCTGGTCAACATGCTCTACGACATGACCGGCGAGGGGTTCGAACAGATTGGCCTCAACATGGCCGTTGCGCTGATCACCACGTTCTACGGCCTGCTGCTCGCCAACCTGATTTTCAAGCCGATCGCGTCGGTGCTCGAGGAGCGCACCCAACAGCGGGTCCGCACCCTGAGCATGGTCGTCGAGGCCATTCAACTGCTCGGCCAGAAACGCACACCATCTTATATCCGTGAGACCCTCTATTCGTTCATCGAGGAATACGACGACGAACTCGACGCACCGGCGCCGAACGGCGACGGGGAGGGGTGAGCATGGATGAAAAGCCCACCGGGCGGCCGCGGCGTCGGCGCAAACGGGTCCTCGCGCTGCAATCCCAGGGCCCCGGTGAGGAATGGATGCTGACCTATATGGATACCGTGACGCTCTTGGTCACGCTGTTCGTGATGATCCTGAGTTTCGCCAATTTCGACGAGCAGCGTTTCGCCGCTTTCGCCGATGCCATGAGCCTGGCCGACAAGACCGCGGGCATGGGGCTCGGCGCCCTCAACCGGGCGGTCATACCGCCGCCCATGGCGATGCCGGAAATCGGCCGCGGCCTGGACCGGGACCAGGACACCCCCGCGCCCGCCATTGACGAACCGGCGCCAAATGACGGCGCCGGTGAAAAACTGCTGTCGTCGTTACAGGGGCAGATCGACCGCAAGGGGCTCGGCGGCGCCGTCCGGCTGCATCGGCGCCAGGGCACGGTGGAGATGGAGATCAACGAGAGCGTGCTGTTTCCGCTGGGCAGCGCCGAACTGTCGCCCGACGGCGCCGAACTCTTGAGCCGCCTTTCGGACATGCTTGCCGGGCAGCCGGGCGACTTGGTCGTGGAGGGGCACACCGACAACCTGCCCATCGAGACCGACCGGTTTCCGTCCAATTGGGAGCTTTCGGGCGCGCGTGCCGCGGCGGTGGTCCGCCGCTTGATCGCCGGCGGCATCGCCGAGAAGCGGCTTCGTATCGTGGGTTATGCGGCGAACCGGCCGCTGGCGCCGAACGACACCCCCGAGGACCGCCGGAAGAACCGGCGGGTCAACATTATCCTGGCGTTACCGCAGTAGCCGGCTAGAGCCTTTAAAGGCTCTAGCGCTTCTCGTCCTTGCGCAGCACCAGTGCGGCGATCTCCAGTGCGTCCGATGTGGTCATGCCGGAGATCGGGTCGGTGATTTGCTCGATCGCCTTGGCGCCGGCCTCGCCGAGCCGCAGCAGGCGCGCGCAGCGCCGGATCACGTTGACCGCCGCATAGGGCACCTGCACCGGCACCGTGACCAGTTCGTCTTTTTTCTTTTCCTCGCCATCCGTTGCCGTTTTGAGCGGCGCCGTGATATCGGAATTGCGCCGGCCGTAGTCGCCGCGCAGCGCCGGCACGTAATCCTTGTCTTCCTTGAGGATGTGGCGGCGCAGCCAGCCTTCGAGGAAATCCAACAGCCGCTGCGGGTCGAGCCGGTCCGGGCACTCCAGCTCGATCTTGCGGATGGCGTAGACCATGCGGATGAAATCGTGGTGCCTTTGGCGATGCTGGGTCAGGTGCGGATAGTGGTACTCCGCCATCAGATGTTCTTCGCGCTCGAAGTGTTCCTGGGCATAGCGGGTGAGGCGGTCGGTGATCTCGCGCATTTTCTGCGGCGACGGCGTGCTTTCGATCTCGGCGTGCAGTTCGTTGACGGTTTCGAACAGCTCGCGATGATCGTTGTCGATCAGCTTGACGCCGACCGAGTATTCATCCGTCCAGGGGAAGTATTTTTCGCTCATCACACTGCCGTCACATCCGCCGCATACGAAGGGGATCAGTATATCGCAATCGGGAACGGGGCCAACAGCGCCGTTCCTGTTCGCGCGTCTCGCCCTTGCACGCCTGCCCCGGATGGGCTCAACTTGGCCCTCGGTGAAGATGACCTTTGGGAAGGGGAAAGCCATGGCACTTAGGACCGCCGAAGACCTGATCGAGCCATTCCACTGGCCGGATAGCGGCGTCAGCCGGGTGCCGTTCCGGCTCATTTCTGACCCGGAAATCTATGCCCTCGAGCAAGAGCGCATCTTCAAGGGCCCGGTGTGGAACTATCTCTGCCTGGAGATCGAGATCTCTGAACCCGGCGATTTCAAGACCACCACGGTGGGCGAGATTCCGGTCGTCGCCGTGCGCGACGAGAACGGCGACATCCATTGCCTGGTCAACCGCTGTGCCCACAAGGGCGCGCTGGTCTGCCTGCAGGAAAGCGGCAACGCCAAGGCGCTGACCTGCGTCTATCACGCCTGGACCTATGGGCTCGACGGGCGCTTGAAGGGCGTCGCGTTCAGGAACGGCATCCAAGGCAAGGGCGGCATGCCGGACGACTTCGACGTCGCCGACCACCGCCTGCAGCCGCTCAAGGTCACCACCTTCTGCGGCCTGGTGTTCGCCACCTTCTCCGACGAAACCCCGCCGATCGAGGACTTCTTCGGGCCCCAGATGTCGCGCTTCCTGAAGCGCAATTTCGGCAAGAAGCTGAAACTGCTCGGCACGCAGAGCCAGGTGATCCACAACAACTGGAAACTCTATGCCGAGAACGTGCGCGATTCGTACCACGCGACGCTGCTGCATACCTTCTATACGACCTTCAAGGTCAACCGCCTCGATATGGACGGCGGCATCATCCTCGCCGACGACAAGTGGCACCATATCAGTTACGCCAAGCGCCACACGCTGACCGAAGACGAGGAGTATGCGCAGGCCAAGGTGCATTCGGCGCAGTACAATTCCGAGCTGCAGGGCCCGCAGTTGCTCGGCGCCTGGGATGAGTTCGACGACGGCGTCACCCATTCCATCCAGACCCTGTTCCCCAACATTGCCATTCAGTTCACGCTCAACTCCCTGGCGGTGCGGTTCTTCGCGCCACGCGGCGTCAACGAGACGGAGCTGTTCTGGAATTTCCTCGGCTACGAGGACGACGACGAGGCCCAGACCCGCATGCGGGTCATGCAGGGCAACCTCACCGGCGCCGCCGGCCTGGTGGCGCTGGAGGACGGCTGCATCAACGAGTTCGTGCAGCGCGGCACGCACGGCCATCCCGACCGCCAGGCCTTCGTCGAGATGGGCGGGCGCGAAGCGGAATCGAGCGAGAATTCCCGCGCCACGGAGGCCGCCATCCGCGGCTTCTGGGACGGCTACAAACGGATCATGGGATTCCAATGATGGACGCCGAGACCCGACAGTCCGTCGGCGATTTCCTCGCCGCCTACGGCCACGCCATCGACGACGACGCGCTCGAGACCTGGCCCGATTTCTTCACCGAGGATGCGCTCTACCAGATCACCACGCGCGAGAACATGGAGGCCGGCCGGCCGCTCGGCGTCATGCTCTGCGAGGGGCGCGGCATGATGGCCGACCGTATCAAGGCGCTGCGGACGGCGAACATCTACGAGCCCCACACCTACTGCCATATTCTGGGGCCGACGGTTTTCGGCGAGGAAGCCGCCGGCGTCGTCGCCGCGCGTACCAACTTCCATGTCGTCCGCACCATGCAGAACGGCCGCATGGAAACCTTCGCCGCCGGCAAGTACCTGGACCGCATCGACATCTCCGGCGACGCGCCCTTGCTGGCCGAGCGTCGGGTGGTGCTGGAATCGCGCCGCGTCGATATCCTGTTGGTGTTTCCGCTTTAGTGATATTCCAGGCCCATACGGGCCTCGGTTCCCCAGAGCTGGTCGACGCGGTTGTCGCGGCCGCAGTTGAAACGGTAGAAGCGATAGCGGATCGGGCTCTTGGTATAGAAATCCTGGTGATAGCCTTCCGCCGGATAGAACGGCCCGGCGTCGATGATCTTGGTGGCGATGGGCGCACCCAGCTTGCCGCTTTCGTCCAGCTTGTTTTTCGACGCCTCGGCGATGCGTTTCTGCTCGGCATTGAGCGGAAAGATCGCCGTGGTGTAGCTGTGGCCCCGGTCGCAGAACTGGCCGCCCGCATCGGTCGGGTCGATGGTGCGCCAGAAGATCTCCACCAGCTTGGCGTAGCTGGTCTTGGCCGGATCGAAACGGATACGCACCGCCTCCAGGTGCCCGGTGCCGCCGTGCGAAACCTGTTCGTAGGTCGGGTTATCCAGGTGCCCGCCGGTGTAGCCCGACACCGTCTCGATGACGCCCGGCACGTGATCGAAATCCGATTCCACGCACCAGAAGCAGCCGCCGGCGACGATCAGCACGCCGTCGCCGTCCGCCGCTCGGGCGGGCAGCGCGGCGACAAGCGTTAAAACCAGGATGAGCAGACGGGTCATGGCGGCGTTTCCTTGTCTATCGGTCGAACGCGCGGACTGTCGCACGCCGGGATGCTCACGGAAAACTCACATCCGCGCGATGGTCCGCACCGCCCGCCTCAGCCGGGCCGGCGGCAGCCGGTTTCCAACTGCACCGGCGGGCAGGGCAGGGTGCCGTAGGAACAGAAGACGCAGCAATCGCCCGGTTTCGGTTTCAAAACCGCGCCGCAATGGCGGCAATCGTAGAAATACTGGCAGGCATCGGTGGGCATTTCCTCGACGCTCTTGGCGCCGCATTCGGGGCAGGTGATCTCGGATCGGAGGATCGGTGTGTCGCTCGTCATGGCGTCAATTCCCGAACGTTCGTACCAGCGGGCTCGCGTCCGCCGGCCATTGGCCCTTATCGGTGGCGCGCGCACCGTCGAACACCACCCAGCCGCGCCGGCCGTAGTGCGGCAGGCCGCGCATCAGCGCCGCGAGCGCATCCGCATCGCGCGCCGCCACCAGATAGACCGGCGCGCCAGAGGCGGAGCGCGCCGCCCAGGCGCGCGCCGTGCCCGGTCCATCGGGCGGGGAATGCAAGCCCCGTTCGGCGGCAATCTTGCCGATTTCTTCGTCGGTGCCGATCAGCAGCGCCGGCGTTCCCGTATCGGGCAGATCGCCCGCCGCCAACAGCTTCGGTTCAGCATCGGTGAGCCGTTCGAGCAGTGCCATCGCGGCCTGGCGGAACGCGCCGTCGCCGCCGACGAGCGCCGCCACCGGTTTCTCGGCCAGCGCCACGTCCCTCAGGATCGGCGGGCTCTCACCCGCCAGCAACTGGCGGAAGAGGTCGAAATCCGGATCGACGGCAAGCCGCGCCGGCGCGGCGCCGGCATCGAGCGCGAACGTCTTTTTCCGCGCATCCATCTCGAGGCGCAAGCGCTTCATGCCGGCATCGGCGGCCAGCGCGACTGGCACCCCGACGCTGTAGGCGGGTGAGCCCTGCGTCAACGTCAGGCGGACCTGCCCGCCGCCGGGCTTTGCCTCGGCGATTCGGATTTCCGGCGCGTCGGCGCGGTCCAGCCATTGCCGGAAAAAACCCGCGAGCGGCCGTCCGGCGGCGGCAAAGGCGGCCTCGATGTCTTTCCAGCCGGCGCGCTTGAAGGCGTGGTCCTTGTAGAACCGCCGGATGGCGGCGGCGAAGGCGGCGTCGCCGACTTCCGCCTTCAGCATATGGAAGATCATCGCCACCTTGCCGTAGCCGATCACCTGCGCGGCGCGGTGGCGTTTGGTGACGAAGGCTCGCGCCGGTGCCCGCCGGGCGCCGGGCAGGGCGGCGAAATCCCGGAGCCAGCCCAAGCGCATTTCCTTGCCGCCGTCTTCGGCCAGGGCATGGTCGGCCATGTAGGTGGTCAGCCCCTCGGCCCAGTTGCCATGCGCGTAATCGACGCCGACGG
>Ga0209578_10000084_pt1 | contig 215788 bp, 185 predicted proteins | sample tdAd472_FD_187127 | JGI IMG/M metagenome (GOLD analysis project Ga0209578, IMG submission 187127) | Marine sediment microbial communities from the Atlantic coast under amendment with organic carbon and nitrate - tdAd47.2 (SPAdes)... | ecosystem: Environmental > Aquatic > Marine > Coastal >... | reverse complement strand
CGGCTGACCCACCATGTTCACATCCTGGAGATGAACGGCGAAAGCTACCGCCTCGCGCAGAGCCGATCAAAACCCCACCCCAAATAAGCGCCAAAATATGATAGCCGGGGGCATGCCCCCGGCTATCCTATCAACCATATCCAAAGTGGCTCACTTTTACGCCGCCCTCTGGCCTAATTTTACTCCGCCCTTGACACCTATGACCAGGCACGCGGCGGTGCAGGCGATGACCTGCTGATCGGCGGCGCCGGTGGCCCAACAGGCCTTTATGGCGGCGCGGGCAACGATACGCTCGACGGCAGTCAGGGCAATGCTGACGAAGCAGACTATTACGATGCCGCAAGCGGCGTGTTTGTGAACCTGGAACAAGGCGTCGCAAACAACGACGGCGATGGCGGCAGCGATGTCCTGATCGGTATAGAGAATGTCTCCGGCTCCTGGAATGGTGATGACACCATCTATGGCGATGAGAACGACAATGCAGTGAACGGTTATGGCGGCGATGACGTGATAGCGTCAGGCTGTGGCGACGACTTTATCTTTGCCGGCGATGGTGTAGATCTTGTCTTTGCCGGATCCGGCAACGACTTGCTGTTTGGCGGCAGCTGTGACGACACGCTCTTTGGCGGTGAAGGGAATGATGCCCTTTTCGGCGAGGATGGATCGGATATCCTGTTTGGCGGCGCTGGCGCCAACCAGCTTGATGGTGGCAAAGGCGATGACACCCTGAGCGGTGGCGCCGATTATGATGATCTTTATGGTGGTGAAGGTGCCGACCTTTTCGTCATCGGTGCGGACTGGGGCTATGACCTCATCGCTGACTATCAGGCAGGCGAAGACCAGATCGACATGTCTGGCACAGGCTTCAACTTTGATGAGTTGACGCTCTACCAGGCCGGTGATCACACTGTGATTGAGGACGGTCAGGGCAACACCCTGTTCCTCGTAGGTGTCGATGTCGCAGACGTGGATGCTGCCATGCTGAATATCCCTGAAGGCAACGCAATTGTGGGCACCGCCGGTGACGATAGCCTTGTCGGCACAGCGGACCACGACAGGATGCTGGGTCTTGGCGGCAATGATACGCTGCAGGGCCGCAAGGGGTATGATGAAATCGATGGCGGAAGCGGTGATGATCTGCTTCAGGGCGGCAAAGGCGACGACACGCTTGAGGGCGGCCTGGGCGCTGACACGTTGTTTGGTGGTGAGGATGACGACATCCTGCTGGGTGACGAGGGTGACGACCTGCTGCGCGGCAAACAGGGTGACGACACGCTTATCGGCGGTGAGGGCGATGATGTCCTGCGCGGCGGCAAGGGGGATGATGTCCTCAGTGGCGGCAATGGCGACGACACACTGATCGGTGGCCAGGGTGCGGATCTCTTTGTATTCGATGATGTCAGTGGCCAGGATTTCATCAAGGGCTTTGGTGCTGACGAAGATGTGCTCGATTTTGAAGCTGCGGGCTTTGCTTCCTTCGAAGATATGTTGGCGCACGCAAGTGAGAGCAAGGCTGGTGTATCCATCGAATTCGGTGACACGCTTGTCTTTATCAAGGGTATCGACCTCATCGACCTGACTGAAGACAATGTGCTGATCTGACCTTTCTGACGGTCAGCCAGAAAAACAGAAGACGCCCTGCCTATCGGTGGGGCGTTTTCATATCTTCGTTGCGCACGCGATGTGATCCAGTCTCCCACCGTGTGCGTAACACAGGCATGAAAGCGCAGGCACAATATTTCGACGAGACTGGCAACAATCCAATTCTCGCGCTAATGTTCCCCATGATGGTTGGGGAATATACCCATGAGCGTGCCCGCGTATCCGACCGTCCGCGCTCAACAGCAAGGGTGGTCGATATCGCTGCAGAACCTGACATTGAAAGCCTGTCGCACGAAGAACTGATGACCCGTGTGGCAGAGCATCGCGACAAGGCGGCTTTCAAGCAGCTGTTTGTCTATTTCGCACCGCGCCTGAAGGCTCATCTGATGTCCATGGGGGTTACGGCTGAGGCTGCGGAAGACCTGATGCAGGAGGTGCTGATCAAGGTGTGGCGCAAGGCGCACCAGTTCCAGAGCGACAAGGCTAAATTGTCCACCTGGATGTTTCGGATTGCGCGGAACGCCCTCATTGATCAACGTCGACGCGCCAAATACCCGGAAGTGAATGCGGATGATCACCTCCATCATATGCAGGCTGACGACGAAACTGATCGCCCCGTCATGGAAAACCAGACGGCAGAGCGGGTTTCAAAAGCCATTGCGCAGTTGAAGCCCAAGTATAAGGAAGTGATTCACCTCTCCTTTTTCGAGGAACTTTCCCATTCCCAGATCGCGGAGCGGCTGTCGCTGCCCCTTGGAACAGTGAAATCAAGAATCAGATTGGCGTTCGGCGCCATGCGTAGTGAGTTAGGAGAAATGGGATGACGCAAGTCGGGCTTATCCCTGATGAATGGTTGGTATCATATGCAGCCGGCGCCCTGTCGGACGAACGGGCGCTATTGGTGGCAACCCATGTGGCCTACCACCCGGGGCTGAAGGCGAAAGTGGCTGACGCTGAGGCGGTTGGTGGCGCGCTTCTAGACACCCAGGATGTGGCAGCAACAGAAGTGCACACTTCGTTCGATGACCTGATGGCACGGATCGACATGGACGAGCCGGATGAAACAGATGAAAAAGCGCCGGCGCTTACGTCGGACGATGATTTGCCGGATATGCTGCGGTCATATCTGGACAAGCCGCTTGATGATCTCAAGTGGCGGATGATGGGGCCGGGCATGTACCAGCATAAGCTGTCGAACGGCCCCGACGGCGAAAAGCTATGGCTTCTGAGGGCCCGCGGCGGCACGGAAATGCCGGTCCACGACCACCGGGGTCTTGAGATGACGTTGGTGCTGCGCGGCAGCTACCGTGTCGGCGACAAACGCTATGGTCCCGGCCTGCTTGAGCTCGCGGACAGTGATGTTGTGGATCACCAGCCCATGATAGACGAGGGCGAAGACTGCATTTGCCTTGTGGTCACAGACGCCCCAATCCGGCTTCACAGCCTCATCGGACGCATGGTTCAGCCCTTCATAGGTCTCTGATTTTTATAGATTTTTTTTGTCGGGGTTGGCGTTCGCCTTGCCCCGACCCCGCCTTGCTGGCATAATCCCACCGTCTCGCTCTGAGTAGGCGGCAGCAAAAGTGAGACATGCTGTCGCAGAGTTCCCAGTATTTGACATTTGTCAATATACCGACTGAAGAAATCGGTATGTTGGCGGCATGTTTGGTTGAATACAAAAGGCATCGCGGGTGGAGCTTTTTATCCAATATTGCCAGGCTGCCCTAACAGATCACGGCAGCGTAATGGCAACCCTTTTTCTGGGCGGACTTCTGGGCAGCGTGACGCATTGCGCCGGGATGTGCGGCCCGTTTGTGCTTGCGCAAGTGGGCGCTGAGGGCCCGCGTGCCCAATCAACTGGCCAGTCAACCAGGTTTAAGCGCGCCACCGGCGCTTTGCTTGTGCCCTATCACCTGGGGCGGATGACCACTTACATGATTCTGGGCGTTTTGGCCGCCAGCCTGTCGGGTTACCTGTTCGAGGCGCCTGTGCAGCGCACCGTGACGGTGGTTCTTCTGTGTCTTGCCGCCGCTTTGTTTCTTGCAGCAGCATTTCCCGGGATGAAAACCCGGGTGTGGCCACCGGTTCTGGGCCGCGCTCTGTCGCACGTTGGTACCACAGTGGGTCGCGCTGCCCGCCCGTTTTTCGAAGCACCTTCCATGGTGCACCGGTACGCCCTTGGCGTCATTCTTGGATTTCTGCCTTGTGGCCTTCTGGCCGCGGCCTTGATGGCGGTTGCTTCAATCGCCAGCCCGCTTGCCGCTGCCATGGCCATGGGCGCCTTCTGCGTGGGCACCATGCCCGCGCTTTTTATCATTGGGTCAGGGGGACAATTCGCCGTCAGGCGCTGGCCCCGTCACATGGCCACAGCCGTTCGCGGTGTGTTGGTCTTCAATAGTATCAGTTTGTTTGTCATAGCCAGCAGCATGGTTTTTTAAGGATGGAAAGATGAATATGCTTTCAGAAAAACCGACTTATAACGACGAGATCGTGAAGCTTTTCACGATCGCGTCGGTATTTTGGGGCGTAGTGGGGTTCCTGGTTGGGGTGTTTATCGCACTCCAGATGGCGTTCCCGCAGCTCAATATCGGGGAATATCTTACCTTTGGGCGCCTGCGCCCACTTCACACATCGGCCGTTATCTTTGCCTTTGGCGGTAACGTGCTGTTTGCCACAAGCTACTATTCGGTACAGCGCACCTGCCGGACCCGGCTTTGGGGCGACGGCTGGTCGAAATTCACCTTCTGGGGCTATCAGCTCTTTATCGTGATGGCGGCGATTGGCTATGTCACTGGCGTGACGCAGGCCAAGGAATACGCCGAGCCGGAATGGTACGCTGACCTGTGGCTGACGCTGGTGTGGGTTGCCTATCTGGTGGTGTTCCTGATGACGCTGAAGAACCGCCGCGAGCCGCATATCTATGTGGCCAACTGGTTCTTCCTGGGCTTCATCGTGACGGTTGCCGTGCTGCACCTGGTGAACAACGTTTCCATCCCGACCTCGCTTCTGGACACGAAATCCTACCCACTTTGGGGCGGTGTGCAGTCGGCGATGATCCAGTGGTGGTATGGCCACAATGCTGTGGGCTTCTTCCTCACGGCCGGGTTCCTGGGGATCATGTATTATTTCGTGCCGAAGCGCGCGGGTCGACCGGTCTATAGCTACCGTCTGTCGATCCTGCACTTCTGGTCACTGATCTTCATGTATATCTGGGCGGGTCCGCACCACCTGCACTATACTGCGCTGCCTGACTGGGCGCAGACCCTTGGCATGACCTTCTCGATCATGCTGTGGATGCCTTCCTGGGGCGGCATGATCAACGGTATGATGACGCTGTCGGGCGCGTGGCATAAACTGCGCGAGGACCCGGTCCTGAAGTTCATGATCATTTCGCTGGCCTTCTACGGCATGAGCACCTTTGAAGGGCCGCTGATGTCGATCAAGGAAGTCAATGCGCTGAGCCACTATACCGATTGGACAATCGGCCACGTGCACTCTGGCGCCCTTGGCTGGGTGGCCTTCATCAGCTTCGGCGCGATCTACCACCTTGTGCCGCGTCTGTGGGGCAAGACGGAGCTCTACTCCCTCAAGCTTGTGAACACGCACCTGTGGGTCTCCACCATTGGTATCGTGCTTTATATCGCGTCCATGTGGGTGTCCGGCATCATGGAAGGCCTGATGTGGCGTTCCTACGACAGCATGGGCTTCCTTGAGTACAGCTTTATCGAGACGGTTGCTGCGAAGCACAATCTCTATCTGATCCGGGCACTGGGCGGTCTTCTGTTCCTCTCCGGCGCACTGATCATGGTCTACAACCTCATCAAAACTGTCCGCGGGGACGCGGTTCCTGCCGCCAGCCTGAAGTCTGAGGAGACAGCGCATGCTTAAGAAACATACTGCGCTTGAGAAGAACTCGATCCTGATGCTGATCTTTGTTGTGATTGTCATCTCTATCGGAGGCATCATCGAAATCGTGCCACTGTTCCGCATGGAAACCACGATCGAACCTGTGAAGGGCGTCCGGCCCTACACACCGCTTGAGCTTGCGGGCTATAATGTCTACCTGCGCGAAGGCTGCTACAACTGTCACAGCCAGCAGGTTCGCCCGCTTCGGGATGAAGTGGAACGCTATGGCCACTATTCGCTGGCGGCGGAAAGCATGTACGACCATCCCTTCCAGTGGGGCTCCAAGCGGACAGGCCCTGACCTGGCCCGCGTGGGCGGCAAATATTCCGATCTATGGCACATTCAGCATATGACCCGTCCGCAGGACGTGGTGCCAGAATCGATCATGCCGCCTTATGCCCACCTGAGCCAGCGGGGTGCCGACCTCGCGGACATCGGCGAGCATATGGAAGCCCTGCGGATGGTGGGCGTACCCTATACCGATGAGCAGATCGCCAATGCCTATAATGACGCCATGGCCCAGGCCCAGGACGAGAGTGACTATCACGACGGCCTGGCCGAGCGGTACAGCAAGGTGAACATGCGCAATTTCGATGGCCAGAAAACCACCACCGAGCTTGATGCCCTGATCGCCTACCTGCAGGTGCTTGGCACGATGGCGGAGCTGAAGGACTATACCCATGACGGTTCGAAGAGGAGCGGCGAATGATCGACTGGATCTCCGATAATGCCGGCATGACCGGGCTCCTCTTCTTCTTCTCGACTTTCTGCGGGATCGCCATCTGGGCGTTCCGGCCGAGCAAGAAGAAGGTCATCGAAAACCACAGATTCATTCCTCTTGAAGGGGACGACGCATGAGCGACAATAACGTTGAAAAAGACGATTTCACCGGTGTTGAGACCACCGGTCATGAATGGGATGGCATCAAGGAACTCAATAACCCTGCGCCTCGCTGGTGGTTGATTGTCCTCTTGCTGTGTATCCTGTGGGCAGTCGGCTACTGGGTAGTGTACCCGGCTTGGCCAACCCTGTCGGGTGATGGCGAACGCGGCGGCACGCAAGGCAGAATGGGTTGGACCCAATATAGCCAGTTGAAGGAAAGCCAGGCTGAGATCGTGGCGCGCCGCGCCGCGTATCTGGACCGCTTCAATGCAGCCTCGTTCGAGGAGATTGAAGCGGATGATACGCTCTATGCCTTCGCGGTCGCGGGCGGGGCTTCTGCCTTCAAGGACAATTGCGCAACGTGTCACGGTACGGGCGGTTCAGGGTCCGCTGGATACCCGAACCTTCTGGACGATGACTGGCTCTGGGGCGGCGACGTGGACACAATCCATGAAACCATCCGGGTTGGTGTCCGCGGCGAGCATGATGAAACCCGCTTTTCTGAAATGCCGGCCTTCGGTGACATGCTGAACACGAAGGAAATCAGCGATATTTCCGACTATGTGCTGAGCTTCACCAACGGCAGTGGCTACGCTGGCCCGGGTAAGGACCTCTTTGAACAGCAGTGTTCTGCCTGCCACGGTATGGACGGCAAAGGCATCCGTGATTTCGGTGCGCCCAACCTTGCAGACGCCATCTGGTTCTATGGCGGCACCAAAGGGGACATCATGTCACAGATACGCCGGCCCAAGCATGGTGTAATGCCTTCATGGGCTGCCCGCCTTGACGAAAGCACAATCCGGCAGCTTGCCATTTATGTGCATTCGCTGGGTGGCGGCGAGTAGGAACAGGAGCATCTTCCGATGAGCGACAGTGCGGCCCCGATCAAGCTCTTTGAAAAGAAGGAGCGCATTTTCCCAAAACGGGTTTGGGGCAAATATCGCAAGATAAAATGGGCGGTCATGGTTACGACCCTGGCCATCTATTATCTCGCGCCCTTCCTCCGCTGGGACAGGGGGCCGCACGCGCCGGACCAGGCAATTCTGATCGATATGCCGGCTCGGCGGGCCTATTTCTTCTTTATCGAGATCTGGCCGCAGGAGGTTTACTACCTCACCGGTATTCTGATCCTGGCTGCGGTGGCGCTCTTCTTTGTCACCAGCCTGTTTGGGCGCGTCTGGTGCGGTTATGCCTGCCCGCAAACCGTCTGGACCGACCTGTTTGTCTGGGTGGAGCGGATTGTTCAGGGCGACCGGGCTGCGCGTATGAAGCTCAAGAAGGCTCCCTGGAGCGTTGGCAAGCTCTGGAAAATGGCGGTCACCCATTCCCTGTGGTTGTTGATCGGGCTTTTGACCGGTGGTGCGTGGGTTTTCTATTTCAACGATGCCCCGACATTGATTGACCATATCATTCACCTTGACGTGCCCATGTCGGTTCTTGGCTGGATCATCGCGCTGACCTTCTCGACATACCTGATGGCGGGCTTCGCGCGCGAGCAGGTATGCATGTATATGTGCCCCTATTCGCGCTTCCAGTCGGCCATGTTCGATAAGGACACGCTGATCATCACCTATGACGAAGATCGTGGTGAGAAGCGCGGCAAGCACAAGAAGGGCGAAAGCTGGGAAGGACGCGGCCACTGTGTCGACTGCACGGCCTGCGTTCAGGTGTGCCCGATGGGCATCGATATCCGCGACGGCCTGCAAATGGAATGCATCGCCTGTGGTCTGTGTGTGGATGCCTGCAACAATATCATGGACAAGGTGGAGCTGCCCCGCGGTTTGATCCGCTATGATACCACCCATAACCAGGATCAGCGCCGCGCCGGCGAGATCGAAAAGACAGTTCAGACTCATCTGCTGCGTCCACGGACCTTCTGGTACCTCACCATTCTGTCTGTGGTGGGTGTGGTGATGCTGTTCTCGCTTGTCAACCGCGCGCCTGTGGAACTGCATGTCCTGCATGACCGGAATCCGCTGTTTGTCCCCCTGTCTGATGGCACGGTACGCAACGGCTATAATGTGAAGGTCCTGAACAAGTCCTACGAGGACAAATATTTCCGCCTGCGCATTGAGGGCCTCGACGGTGCCGTGGTGCGTGCCCAGGGGGCGGGCGATGTGCAGATCGACCATCTGCATGTGTTCGCTGACAGTGTCGGGCACTTCCGTGTCTTTGTTACAGCACCGAAACAAAGCAAGGCGCGTGAGAATTTCCGCTTCATAATCGAAGAGGTTGTGCCTGAAGGTACAGAGGTTGGCGAACAAGCAGTTTATGACAGCCACTTCGCCAGCAGGAGCCAATAGGATGACCGTGGTGACAGAAGAGATGACACAGAAAAGCGGCCGCTGGATTCCCTGGATGATCGTTGGCTTCTTTGTCGTGATCGCCATCCTTGACGGTATTTTCGTCTATCTGGCTACCAGCACCCATACGGGCGTGGTTACAAAGCATGCCTACGAAGAAGGGCTTCGTTATAATGAGACGGTTGCCGCCGCAGAGAAGCAGGACGCCCTTGGATGGCATACAACGCTTGACCTTGTAGCTGGCTCCAGCCTTATGGTGACATTGAAGGACGCCGAATCACGGTTCATCGACGGTGCGTCGGTACATGCTGAAATCAGCCGTCCTACACAGGCTGGAATGGATTTTAGGCTGAACCTGGAACAGTCGGCCGCCGGCACCTATGACGCGCCAGTGAGTTTTCCGGAGCCAGGTCAGTGGGAAGTACGGATTTTTGTCGAATGGCAACAGAAGCAGTATCAACAGGCAAAACGGGTAGTTGTTGCGAAGTAACGCTGTGCAAACAGTGCGGCACTGAAACCAGTGGCAAAGCAGACTTTTGCTGCCCCGGTTGCGAAGCTGCCTTCGCTGCGGCCAGTATACTTGAAAACCAGGCAGCTTATTCCCTTCTTGCCCACGACAATGAAGATGGCAGCTACACGCTGTCGCTTGGGGTTGAGGGCATCCACTGTGCTTCTTGTATTCGTCTGATCGAGAATGCCTTGGCGGCCGAGCCCGATGTTTCCGGTGCGCGCGTCAATATGTCCACCGAGCGCCTGACCGTTACCTGGGCCGGTGCGCGTGAGCGCGGTGACGTGCTGGGCGGCATTGTGACCAAGCTTGGGTACAAGCTGCATGCCCTCAATGATAACGAATCCGCCAGTCATAGCCAGGAACGCACACTCCTGCGCGCCATTGCGGTATCCGGCTTTGCCGCGGCCAACATGATGCTGATCTCGATTGGCCTGTGGTCCACGGGCGCGGAGACCATGGGTGTTGCAACAAAGGAATTGTTTCACTGGATATCGGCGCTGATAGCCCTGCCGACAGTAATCTATGCGGGCCAACCTTTCTTCCGGTCTGCCTACGCGGTCCTCAAGGAAAAGCACACCAACATGGATGTGCCCATTTCGCTTGCGGTGATTCTGGCCTGTGTCATGAGCGTGTCTGAGACATTGCGCCACGGAGACCATGTTTATTTCGACAGTGCTGTGATGCTGCTCTTTTTCCTGTTGATTGGCCGGTACCTCGATGCCCGGGCCAAGGGAAAGGCGCGCGAATCTGCCTCGAAACTGCTGTCCCGGCTCCTTGGCGTAGCCACCGTGCTGGAAGACGGCAAGGTGACCCAGGTGCCGATCAAGGAACTGCGGCAAGGCGTGCTGGTGTTGGTGGCGACGGGCGAATCAATCCCGGCGGACGGTATCGTTGAACGGGGTGCTTCGGCGGTCGATATGTCGCTGATCACCGGGGAAACAGTGCCCGAAGCGGTCAAGGAAGGCTCGGATGTTTTCGCGGGCACCGTGAACCTGTCGGCGCCGCTGCAGGTCCGGGTCTCCAAAGCCAGTGAAAAAAGCCTGCTCAGCGAGATTGTCAAACTGATGGAAACGTCAGAACAGGGGCGCGCCAAATATGTCCGGCTCGCCGACAAGGCTGCGCGGTTATACACGCCGGTGGTTCACGCCATGGGCGCGCTGACGTTCCTTGGGTGGTGGCTTCTGGTTTCCGCGCCTTGGCAGGAATCCCTGCTGCATGCGGTGACGGTGCTGATCATCACTTGTCCTTGTGCGCTGGGGCTGGCCGTGCCTGTGGTTCAGGTGCTTGCCAGCGGCAAGCTGATGCGCGCAGGCGTGCTCTTGAAATCTGGTGACGCACTCGAAAAACTTACGGGCATCGATACTGTGGTGTTCGACAAGACAGGTACGCTGACAGTTGGACACCCGGAACTCAAGCAGCATGACGCTGGGCAGGACGATTTCGCCCTCGCCGCATCGCTGGCTGCGCACAGTAAACACCCGCTCGCCCGCGCCCTTCGGGACGCCTTCGGTGGCACGGTACATTCGCTCGAACCAGTTGAAGTTCCAGGTCACGGCATGGAAGCAAGCCTTGACGGTAAAACCGTGAGGCTCGGCAGCAGGGCCTGGTGCGGAGGCGCGCCGGACGGTGACGATGCGGTTCTTGAGCTTTGGCTGGCGGTGGACGGAGAGCCGAAGGCGCGTTTCCAGTTTGCTGACCAACTTCGTACGGACGCCCGTGAAACAGTCGCGGCCCTCAAGGCTAGGGGGCTTGAAATACATTTGCTGTCGGGGGACCGCGCGCCGGTCGCCAAAGAGATTGGCGCGGCCTTGGGCATCGATCATGTACGGGCCGAAGTGAAGCCTGCTGGCAAATGCGATTATCTCGCGGCTCTGAAGCAAAAGGGGCGCACCGTGATGATGGTGGGCGATGGCCTCAATGATGCGCCGGCCCTATCGGCGGCGGCTGTTTCCATGTCGCCCTCAAGTGCTATGGATATCACCCAAAACACGGCAGATGTCGTATTCCAGGGGGACCAACTCGCACCGGTGCTGGTGGCCTATGACCATGCGGTTTTCTCCACCCGGTTGGTGAAACAGAATTTCGCCCTGGCTGCCATCTATAATGTCATTGCCATACCGGCTGCAGTGCTTGGGTATGTCACGCCCCTTGTGGCTGCGGTGGCCATGTCCGGATCATCCCTTGTGGTGATTTTGAATGCATTCCGGCTCAATCTGCGCAAGAATGGCTAGATGGATATTCTCCTTTACCTGATCCCGATCGCCCTGACGCTTGGCCTTGTTGGCCTCGCCGGTTTCCTGTGGACTTTAAGGCACAATCAGTATGATGACCTTGAAGGTGCGGCCCACCGAATCCTGTTGGATGACGATGAGGACGAAATGTCGCACCCTAACTAGGGTTATCATTTTGTTTTAACAGTGGAAACTTGACTTTTATCAAGGGTTTTGCGGGCCTGATTTCCTATCAATTTCCCAATGGAAACACACGAGGAAATTGACATGCGTATCTCGACTTATGTGAAAGTATTGACCTGTGCTGCTGCCCTCCAGCTTGGTGCTGGTGCCGCGATGGCAGGCGATGTGGAAAACCCTTGGCAGATCCGGGTGCGTCTGATTGATGTGGCGCCGGATGAGAGCAGCACCACCTCCATTGGCGGTCAGGCGAATGTAGACAGCAGCTTGGTGCCTGAGCTGGACATCAGCTACTACTGGACTGAAAACTGGTCCACTGAGCTCATTCTGGCGACTTCCAAGCACAATGTGACTGCAACAGGCACGGCGCTTGGCGATCTGGACCTTGGCCATACATGGGCGCTGCCGCCAACCCTGTTGATGCAGTATCACTTCAATGCGGAAAACTCCGTGCGCCCCTATCTGGGCGCAGGCATCAACTATACCTTCTTCTACAGCAGCGATCCGGGTGATCTTGCCAGCATCAATTACGACAATGGCTTTGGCTTTGCTGCACAAGCGGGTGTCGATATTGATGTGAACGACGACTGGTTCCTGAACCTTGACGTGAAGAAGCTTTGGCTGAACACGGACGTCAGCATCAACGGCGGTGCCGTGACTGCAGACGTTGACCTGGACCCATGGGTGTTCGGTATTGGCTTTGGTCGCCGCTTCTAAGACGTCCTGAAAAATCGAAACAAAAAACCAGCCGCTCCAGAAATGGGGCGGCTGAGTTTTATGCGCAGGCTAGGAAACGCTTAAGCGACCTGCGCGTGTCTCGCTTGGCTGATGGTCAGGTAGCTGTCGAACGCGGCGCACACCAGACGCACGGCCTGCTGGGCTTCACGCGGAATGCGGATCATGCCCCGGTCCATGGCAACGAGGCCTTCCGTCTTCAATCCCTGCAATCGTTCGATCGCCTCGTCGAACCGGCCGATATCAACATTGTTGTCGTTGCAGAACTTGATCAGGTCCAGCTCGAAATAGCACATCAGGTGTTCGATGATCTGGCGGCGGATACGGTCGTCTTCCGTCAGGGGTTTACCTTTGGCCGTTGGCAAATCACCCCTATCCAGCATGGTGAAATAGCTGTGGGTCGCGGGTGTGTTCTGGGCATAGCCTTGCGGCAGGGAACTGATCGCTGACGCACCGAAGCCGATCAGGGCATCTGCCGCATCGGTGGTGTAACCCTGGAAATTGCGTTTCAGCTGGCCGGCCTCAAGGGCTTTGGCCATGGGGTCGCGTGGCAGAACAAAATGGTCCAGCCCCACAGCAACATAGCCGCGGCGTTCAAGGTGCTGTTTTGCCGTATCAAACTGCTTGAGCCGGGCTGGACCGTCCGGCAGCGTGGCTTCATCGATCAGGCGCATATGCTTTTTCATCCACGGCACATGGGCATAACCAAAGAGCGAGATGCGGTCTGCCCCAAGGGCGGACGCGAAATCCACATTTTCCCGAAGGTGCTCTTCGGTCTGGTGTGGCAGGCCATAAAGGAGGTCCATATTGATGCTTTGGATGCCGTAGGCTTTAAGTAGATTCACTGCGTCATAGATGACATGGAACGGCTGACGGCGATTGATCGCTACCTGCACGTCTTCATGAAAGTCCTGAACGCCAAGGCTCGCACGGGTGACGCCGGCCAGCGCATAGGCAGCCACTTTCGCCTCACTGATTTCCCGAGGGTCCAGCTCGATGGCAATCTCTGCGTCACTGGCCACGTTGAAGCGCGACCGAATGGCAGCCATCAACTGCTCGAAATCGGTGGGCTTCAGCATGGAGGGCGACCCGCCGCCAAAATGGATGTGCTTGACTATCTGCTTGCCTGAAAGCCGGCTGGCAACCAGGTCGATCTCCTTGAAGAGATACGCCAGATATTGGTCCACGGGCGAATAGCGTTTGGTCGCCTTGGTGTTGCAGCCGCAGTACCAGCACATCTTCCGGCAGAAGGGGATGTGGAAATAGAGCGAGAGATCGCATTCGTCGCCCAGCGTTTCAAGCCAGCCGGTGACCGTGCCCCCGGTAACCGCGTCCGAAAAATGCGGGGCAGTTGGGTAGCTTGTGTAGCGGGGTACTTGCTGGTTACGTTTCAATAACGATTTTTGCAGGGTCTCGCGATCTTGCATTATGGGCTTCTCCAGTCTTTTGTCCATGAAAAGCTATAGCTGTTCCGGCCCTTCGGGCATTTGACGAAAATCAACTACACCGCCAATTTTTTGTGATTATTTGGCCCAGAAGTGACAGTTGGAGGGTCTCAGTGGCTAAAAGTGGAAATTCCGGCACGTATGATGGGCTGCTCGAGCAGTATCTGGAAATCTGCAACAAGGTAATGCAGCAGAACCGGGACCGTTTCCCCTATAGCCAGATCTGGCAGGCGGGGGAGCAGGCGCTTTCAGGCAGGGCTGTGGAACTTGCTGTGGTGGATGACGCCCCAAAGGCTCATAAATGCGTGACGCTTGAGGCCTGCAAGATAAACAGCGAACCAACCGGCAAGGCCGCGGAGGACCCGCCTGTGATGCGCCTGAGTGCCAGCTATCTTGAGGATGTCGTCGCCCATCCCGACAAATATATCGAGAATCCGTCCCTGATTGATTGGGACTGGCTAACCATCAGGAAGTGATGAGCCGGGCGCGAGTCGTTAGCCGTGCAGGTCCTTGCAGGGAAACTCATTCGAGCAGGCGCTGCAGACATACCCCGAAAGCTCTTCCAAATCTGAAACCGTAACCATCGATCCCTTGATCGACAGCGTGGTTTCCTGGCGGAGCTTGTTGAGCGCCCGCGAGAATGTTTCTGATTTCATGCCTAGGCGTGCCGCAATCAATGACTTGTCGTAAGGCAGAGTCAGCTCAAGCGGCATCGGGGCATCGGGGCTGCACAGGCGCAACAGGAAGCAGCCAATGCGCTGTGATGCATTCTGGAGGGTCAGGCTCTCGATCTCGCGGGACTGGCGTTTGCGGTGGCGCGACAGAGCACCAAGCATGGCAAGTGCCGTCTTGTGATCATCAGTGATAGCCTGCTTGAGCAAGCTGCTGGGCAAGCGAATAGCCGTTACCGGTTCAACCGCCGCCGCACCAAAGCTGTGGATGCTGTCTTCGAGGATGGCAGAATCGCCGATCAGGTTGCCATTGGATACCATGTCGATCACGGCTTCATCGCCGTCCATGGTTTCCGTGAACAGTTTCACCCAGCCAGAAATGATCAGATAGAACCACTCGGCCTCGTCATCCTGCAGAAAGAGAACGCTACCCTTGCTAAGGGTCTGCAATTGCGCAGCCTGAATAAAATTGGCGCGCAGGTCTGGCGTCATGCCGCGGAAAAGGGGCTGAGTTTCCAGGTGGGCAGCAATCGGAGCTTCATCCCTGTATGCAGTGGCAGTATGGGCCATGGTATCCTCTGTTATCCGTCTCGCATGTTCCAGATGCGGTGGAAGACTATATCGCTAGAATAAAGTCCCCTCATCAATGTGACACTTTGGCACGGGATGCCCTTATCTAGCAATAGGTGCTATTCGTCAGATTGACCGTTGATATGCTCCAGCAATTCTTCCGGCTTTACTGTGGTGGTTGCTTCGTTGGGGCTGAATTTCAACACAACAGTCGGCAGGATGCTGAGTTCGAGCTCAATGCTGGTGAAGTGAAACCGCTTGAACTTGAGCTTGCTTCGGGCCGCGCTGGCGCGAAACAGGGAACCGAGAATCGTGTTGATCAGTTTCTTGTCGCGAGTTTCCTCCAGAAGTGCGGCTTTTTCCTCTTCGCTGATCAATTCCCGGAGATTCAGGTGCGGCACAATCTTGGGGTCGAGACCAAGACCGACCTCGATCTCCGTCACTTCATAGCCGGCCCGCTCAATATAGGGCAGGGCTTCGTTGAAGTTTTGAGCGGTCTTGCCCAGCGTATCGCCGCTTAGGCTCTTGAGGCCATTCAAGCTGGCGCTGTAGGCTTCGCTCGCGCTTGTAGCCCAGCTGTGGCCAGGCTTGCGGCCCAGCAGCGCCTGGCGCATTTCTTCAAGCACTTCCGGCAAGCGTTTGGTCATGGTTTGTCCCCCTCGATCTATCGTTCTTTACAGTATGCTGGCACGGCGCCTGTGAGGCAATAGCCGCCCTGCACGGTCCTTATTGACAGCGCTGTCTTTGACGTATAGGACTCTTTGCTGTCAGTCATGATAATAATCAGGCTGACGCATTGATGTGCTTTCATAAGAAACAATGACCCACGCCCCTGGGCAAAGCGCACCAATATTTTGGGAAGGTATACCGGATGCCGTGGCCAGCGCCGCGTCCATTGCCGGTTAACAGTGAGGGGCATTTTCATGCAACGTAATTTTTCAGCGCTGCTGATTCTCGTGTTCAGTGTGGCTTTTGCCGCCTGGGCAGAGCCAGCAAGCGTGTCATCGCCGGACGGCAAGCTCACCGTGGTTCTGGACGCTGGCGCGGAAGGCGCCTTTTACCGGGTGGATCGCGATGGCGAGCCTGTGATCGCGCCGTCGAAGCTCGGCTTCACGTTCCGCGCGCAGGCGCCGTTTGCAGATGATCTTGAGATCAAGAGTACGACCGGCAGCAGCTTTGACGAAACCTGGGAGCAGCCGTGGGGCGAGCGCCAATTTGTGCGCAACCACTATAACGAACTTAAGGCGACCATCGCAGAAACCGGCGGTTCGGGACGGTCGGTCACCGTGGTGTTCCGCCTTTATGATGACGGCGTCGGGTTCCGCTATGAAGGCGACTTCGGCAAAGCCGAGATCATGGACGAGCTGACGGAAATTTCTGTCGCTGAGCCGTCTACCGCTTGGTGGATTCCGTCCCGCGAGTTCAACCGGTATGAATATATCTACCAGGAAACCCCGCTTTCCGAGGTGACAATCGCCCATACGCCGATCACCTTCCGCACCGAATCAGGACTCCATGTCAGCCTGCATGAAGCTGCGCTTCTTGATTATTCCGGCATGTCGCTTTTGCGCACAAAAGGCCAGACCTTCAAGGCCGACCTGTCGCCCTGGGCAGACGGCGCCAAGGTGAAGCTGGACGGCGCGTTCAAGACACCGTGGCGGACGTTCGAGATTGCAGAGGAAGCAACAGGCCTTCTGGAGTCGGACCTGATCCTGAACCTCAATGAACCCAACAAACTGGGTGACGTATCCTGGGTGGAGCCCGGCAAGTATGTCGGCATCTGGTGGGGCATGCATCTGGCGGTGAACACCTGGGGGTCAGGCCCCAAGCATGGTGCGACCACCGAAGAGACCATGCGCTATATCGATTTCGCCTCCAAATACGGTTTCAAGGGCGTACTGGTTGAAGGCTGGAACGTTGGCTGGGACGGTGACTGGTTCAACAACTGGAACCTGATGAACTTCACCGAAGCCTACCCGGATTTCGATTTCCCTAAACTGGCAGCATACGCGAAAGAGCGCGGTGTGCGCATCATCGGCCACCATGAAACGTCGGGCGGTGTGACCAACTATGAAAACCAGATGGAAGCAGCGTTTGACCTTTATGAAAAGATGGGCGTACGCCAGGTGAAAACCGGCTATGTGGCCGACGCGGGCGAGATCGCGCGGGAAGAAGGCGGCAAGGTTTTCTACGAATGGCACGACGGCCAGTGGATGTCCCGTCACCATGAAAAGGTTCTGGTGGAAGCTGCAAAGCGCAAGATTTCCATCAACTCGCACGAGCCTATCAAGGACACAGGGCTAAGGCGCACCTATCCGAACTGGATTTCCCGCGAAGGGGCGCGGGGCATGGAATATAACGCCTGGGGCAGCCCGCCGAACCCGCCATCGCACACGGCCACCATTCCGTTCACCCGGATGCTGTCTGGTCCGATGGATTTTACCCCTGGCGTCTTTGACCTGCTGTATGAAAAAGAACAGCCGGACAACCGGGTGCAAACCACGCTTGCCAAACAGCTTGCGCTTTATGTTGTGCTCTACAGCCCGATCCAGATGGCGGCGGACCTGCCGAAAAACTATGAAGCACGCATGGATGCGTTCCAGTTCATTCGCGATGTGCCGACAGACTGGTCTGAAAGCAAGGCGCTCACTGGCGACATTGGCAAGCACGCCACCTTCGCCCGCAAGGAGCGCGGCGGTGACGATTGGTTCCTTGGCAGCGTGACCAACGAGGCCGCGCGCACGCTGGACGTGTCGCTCGACTTCCTCGACGCGGGCCGGGCGTATGAAGCGCAAATCTACCGCGATGGCGATGACGCGGATTGGGACACCAACCCATACGCCATGGTGATCGAGACGAAGCGGGTGACTGCGGCTGATAGCATGAAACTGCAGATGGCCGCTGGTGGCGGTATCGCTATCCGCTTCAAGGCGCTTTAAGGCCGAAGAAGCATCATATTGATGCGAATGCCGGCTTCTGCCACACTGCATGTCAGTGGAAGGCAGGGGCCGGTTTTCTTTTGGCTCCTGAAAGAAATCAGGGGGATATATGCCGGATTGTATTTTGGCGATGGATCAGGGCACGACCAGCAGTCGCGCCATCGTTTTTGACCTGAAGGGTGAGATTGTTGCTGCTGCCCAACAGGAATTTCGCCAGATTTTCCCGGCGGACGGCTGGGTCGAACATGACGCCGATGAAATCTGGGAGACCAGCCTCAAGACCGCCAAGGCCGCTTTTGAGGAGGCGGAGGCCAGGGGCTATATGGTTAAGGCCATCGGCATCACGAACCAGCGCGAGACATCCGTTCTGTGGGAACGCGAGGGCGTCAGGCCGGTCCATAACGCCATCGTCTGGCAGGACCGGCGGACAGCGAGCGTGTGCCGCAGCTTGAAGGATGCGGGCCATGAAGCTGAAGTGCAGGACAAGACGGGCCTGCTGCTCGATCCCTATTTTTCCGCCACCAAACTTGCGTGGCTCCTTGATAATGTCGCGGGCGCACGGAAAGTGGCGGAGGCGGGTCAGCTTGCCTGGGGGACAATCGACAGTTTCCTGATCGCAAGGCTCACGGGCGGTAAGCGCCATGTCACCGATGCCACGAACGCAAGCCGCACCAGCCTTTTCAACATTCGTACGCAGGCGTGGGACGAAGGCCTCTTGCAGATTTTCGGTGTGCCGGAAAGCGTCTTGCCTGAGGTGCTGGACAGTTGCGCGGACTTTGGCGAAACCATGCCCGATCTGTTTGGTCGTGCCATCCCGATCCTTGGTGTGGCGGGGGACCAGCAGGCGGCCACGGTGGGTCAATGCTGCTTCGAGGAGGGGGCGATCAAAAGCACCTACGGTACCGGCTGTTTTGTATTGATGAATACCGGCAAGGTTTTCGTGCCGTCAAAGAACCGGCTTCTGACCACCGTAGCCTACAGGATCAGCGGCGAGACCACCTATGCCCTTGAGGGTTCCATCTTCATCGCGGGTGCGGCTGTCCAGTGGCTCAGGGACGGAATCAGGATTATTGACCACGCGCGCGAAAGCGAGGCGCTGGCACGACAGGCGGCGGACGACCACGGCGTCTATATGGTGCCCGCCTTCACCGGCCTCGGTGCGCCATACTGGGACCCGGACGTGCGCGCAGCGCTTTTCGGCATGACCCGCGCCACCGGTAGGGCAGAGGTGGTCCGGGCGACGCTTGAAAGCATATGCTTCCAGACCCATGACCTCTTCAGCGCCATGGCGGAAGACGGTATCAGCCCCACCGTGCTGCGGGTGGATGGCGGCATGGTGGCCAACGACTGGCTGGCGCAGACGCTGTCGAACATTCTGGCATTGCCGGTGGACAGGCCGAAGGTGATGGAAACAACAGCGCTTGGCGCTGCCTATTTGGCGGGGTTGCAGGCGGGTCTTTACGCGGGCTTCAATGACCTGAGCGCCCAGTGGCAGTGCGAGAGGCGGTTTGATCCTGACAGTGGGTTTGAAGGGCGCGATGACATGCTGGCCAAATGGCACAAGGCCGTTACCGCCGCACGGTCTTTCACCTAGGGGAAGGCGCTCAGGATTTGCGTGCGGACAGCCAGGCCGCCAGCGCCGACTGTTCGGTCTGGCTCAGCCTCAGTCCCAGCTTTGACCGCCGCCACAGGATATCTTCCGCGGTGTGCGCCCATTCTTCGCGCATCAGGTAGCATACCTCGGCTTCATAAAGGCCGGCGCCGAAATGGGTGCCCATGCCGGCAAGGTTTTCGATGTCCTCCAGGAGTTTTTCGATCCGGCTGCCGTAAGCGTTGCACATGCGGTCGACCACCGCACCCTCAAGCCAGCTGTAGCGTGTGCGCATCTCTGCCTTGAAATGCTTGAGCGCCTTGGCGGGCGTAACATCTTCCGGCAAGCTGCCGCCGGGCAGGGGGGTGTATCCAGTCCAGTCCTCCAGGCTGATCGGAAGGTAGGGAGACAGCTTCTCCATGGCTTCCTCGGCCAACCGCCTGTAGGTGGTGATTTTGCCGCCAAAGACCGACAGAAGCGGCAACGTATCCTCGCGCACGTCCAGGTCCAGGTGATAGTCGCGGGTCGTTGCTGACGGGTTTACCTGGCCGTCATCATAGAGCGGCCGGATGCCGGCATAGGACCAAACGACATCTTCTGGCTGGATGCTTTTATCAAAATATTCGCTCGCTGCGGCACACAGATAGTCAACCTCAGCCTGGCTCGCCTCCACCTTGGCGGGGTTGCCGGAAAAGGGCACATCGGTTGTGCCCAAAAGTGTAAATTTTCCCTCATACGGGATCGCGAAGATCACCCGCTTGTCCGGGTTCTGGAAGGTATAGCACTGCGGCCCGTCATAAAGTGCGGGAACGACGATATGACTTCCCTTGACCAGTCGCGCGTGGCTGTGGGCATCCTCTGACATGATGCAGTCGCGCAGGGTATTCTCAACCCACGGCCCTGCCGCATTCACCAGCGCATCTGCCTGGAATTCAAGTATTTTTCCGTTCGGCGCTTCCACGCGGATGCGCCAGTCGCGGTCCTCGCGCACGGCGTCCAGAAAACGGTGACGGTTAAGGATGGTGGCGCCCCGGCGCTTGGCGGCAAGGGCGTTAGCAACCACAAGGCGGGCGTCATCAACCCAGCAATCGGAATACTCGAAGCCTTTCCTGAAACGGGCCTTGAGCGGTGCGCCCTTGGGGTCTCGCCGAAGGTTCAGGCTTCTGGTTTTCCGCAGCAGTTTCCGGCCGCCCAGGTGGTCATACAGAAACAGGCCGAGCCGCAGGATGAAGGCGGGCCTGAGGCCTTTGTGATGCGGCAGCACAAACCGGAGGGGGCGCACCAGGTGCGGTGCCATGCGCCACAGTGTCTCCCGCTCCTGCAGGGATTCGCGCACCAGGCGGAACTCATAATGTTCCAGGTACCGAAGGCCGCCATGGATCAGTTTGGAGCTCGCGGATGATGTGCCGGCTGCGAAATCTGTCTGTTCCACAAGTACGGTCTTGAGGCCGCGTCCTGCGGCGTCACGGGCAATGCCCGTGCCGTTGATGCCGCCACCGATCACAAACAGGTCGCAGCGGGTGGTATCGATTTCAGCCATCATTGTCGGCACCGTCTTCCGCCCTCAACAGGGATAACGGTGGACCAGCCGTTTGGCTTGGTCAAGGAAAGCACGCCCTGAAGGGGAGTGCCGCTGTCGCCAGTACCCTGACGAAGAAGCAGTTTTGCCTGCAGTGTCGAGGCACCAAAAGTCTGGCTTCGCGGCGTTTTGGCCACCATCTCGTCTGAGCTTTCTGTGCGCCGCAGGCTGACCTGTCGGCCTTCAAGGATCATGGTGACGTCATTGCCTGTCTGGGCGAAGATCGGAGCTTCCTCTGGCGCGCCTTCCTCTGGCCGCGGGCGCAACACAAGGGCGCACTGGCCGGGCCAGAGCGACAGCTGGTACGCGCTCAGGCTGCCAGCGTTCAGCACCTGCGCCTTGGGCGCCTGCAACGGCTGGGCGCCGTATGCACCGCACCCGGCAAGCAGGAATATCAGGATAACTGATACCGCACGCACAGACTTTGTCTCCCCTTTGGTGGCCGGTAGGTGTGATACCACCTCAATCTGATTTAGGGCAACATGAGCAAAGGCTAGGCGGAAGATCAAGCTTCTTGAGGAAGAAGGGCACATTTTGTCGCGCTATTGTGCCCATTTTCATGCCTCAGGGTGCAAAAGGGCACAGCCATAGTGCCCATTTTCGGCCTTTCGGATGCCGGGAGTGCCCAAAAGTGCCCTCCCCTGCAGCTTCCTTTCCAAAGGCTGTGGCAAGCGCAATTGACAGCGCTGTCTTTTCTGGCTACTAGTGAGGTCTGGTTTTGATTTCTTGCGCGCCCTCCGAATTGGAAGCATGCGGTGGCGGGCATGGGTGTATGCGGCGGCGGACATTGCGCCGGTCGCACCCGAAAGGGAAGGGGTATGACAAAGATTACGACATGTATTGTCGCCGACATTGGTGGCACCAACGGCCGCTTCGGCGTTGCGACCTTCAAAGAAGGCGCCGCCAAGCCGGATATTGATCATGTGATTGTCTTCCCCTGCCGTGACTATGCCAGCCTCAGCGACATGGTCGGCGCTTATGTCACGGGTCTTGGGGCTGAGGCCCCGAAGGTTGCCAAACTGGCGATAGCAGGGCCGACGACTGAACGCCTAGGCCGGATCACCAACCTTGGCTGGGCGGCTGATGCCGCCGCCCTTGAGGCCGCGCATGGCCTTGACCAGGTGAAATTCATCAATGACTTCGGGGCGCTGGCGCGGGCCTGCCCCTACCTGATGGAGGGCGAGGATTTCATCACGCTCAAGGACGGTGAAGCAGCGGCGGATGCGCCGATTTCCGTGATGGGGCCGGGCACCGGGTTCGGTGTTGCCCTGTTGGTGCCGAACGACCACGGCGGCTATCACACGGTTTCAACCGAAGGCGGCTTCATGGCGTTTGCGCCGGGCTCGCGGCTTGAGCATGACCTGACCGAACACCTGCGTGCCGAGCTCGGGTATGTCTCGGTCGAGAGCTTCCTGTGCGGTGAAGGCATCGCGCGCATCTACCGGTTCCTTGTGGATTATGGCGGCGGCGGAGACCGCGACCTGACGCCGGCAGAAATCACCAAGCGCGCCGCGGAAGGCGGTGCGCCGGCGTGCGAGCGCGCAGTGCAGCTTTTCCTGTCGATTGTCGGGTCGACCGCGGGCGATATTGCGCTGGTGCACGGTGCCAAGGGCGGTGTATATCTGGGCGGCGGTATCCTGCCCAAGATCAAGGCCATGGTCCCGGGCAGCGACCTGCTGCGCAGGTTCGTTGCCAAGGGCGCGCAGTCCACGTATGTGGACACCATTCCGGTGCATCTGATCACCGCCAAATATGCAGCCCTTGTGGGTGCGGCTGTGGCCTGAGGGCGGCCCTTATTTGGTTGAACGGAAGAAAGAATAGAGCAGGCTGGGGCGGCCAGCCTCCTCGCGGACCGGCAGGTCCAGGACCCGAAGTGGCAGGAACTCCCTTCCTTCGAATGGCACCAGCCCGATGCATTCGCCAAACTTGCCGCCGCTTGCAATATCCTTGAAGTAACCGGCATAGTCTGGGAACAGGGTATTCGGCAGATCAGCAAAGCTGCCGTTCGCCTTGATCAGCCCGCCAAAGATGGCCTCCGCCGTGGTGCCAACCAGGCGGAAGCGGATATTCCCGTCTTCGTGCAGGTCAGAAATGATCATGCGGTCGTGCCAGCCGGCGAAATCACGGAAGGCGATGTCTGATTTGCGGGGCATGTGACCAGCGCTGCGACGCCAAAGGGTGATGACCTTGGCGAAGGGATGCAGGAAAGGGTCCGTGCCGACATTTTCCAGTTGCTGCAACGGGAGGGTGCGGGCTGTAAAGCCGACTGTGGCTCTGTCCTTGATGCCGTCGTCCATGGGGTTGCCTCGCTTGGGGAATTCCTGAACAAGCACAACTCAGAACACTGTCTTATACCATATTACGCGGCATCGGTGGCGGTGGTTTGAAAAAAAGCACCCCGGTCAGCCTGCGCTGCCGGGGTGAAGATGTGCTCTCTGTGGTAAGGCGCGGGGTGGGAGGTCACCTGCCCCAGGCCTGTGGCCCACAAAGAGGCCCCTAAACTGTTGGAAGCTGGGAACATGAGCTTCCGAGGAAACGAAACTTGCGGCGGAACCAGGGGCGCCTTGGGAGGGGAGGAAGCACGTGGAAGGTGCCGAGCGGCTGCCCCTGATTCCATCTGTTTTGCAAAATAAAGCAAAAAATGAAAATTGCAACAAAAATTGCAAAACCTTGCCGGGCGTGGCGCCGGTCGTGGTTGGCCCAAAAACGGGCAGCTCAACGGCGTTTTGGCAATAAACTATTGTTTATAAATGAAATATTACCCATTTATTTCGGCAGTTTGGCTGCGAGTGTTTTGTCTTTCTGTGAAAAAATTTGAAAATAGATTGCAAAAATGTGCAAATATATGTTTATGTCGATCTCAAGCGAGAAGGACGGACAGCCCCCAGGGTAGGGAAGTATACGGGAAGTTTGGGCAATGGCTTTGGCGCAGCACACTAAAGGCGATAATAGCGTAATCCTGCAGGCACAGGCGGACACCGACTGGTGGCGCGGTGCCGTGATCTATCAGGTGTATCCGCGCAGCTTCATGGACGCGAGCGGCAACGGCGTCGGCGACCTGAAAGGGATCACCGGCAAGCTTGAGCATATCGCGTCCCTGGGCGTTGACGGCATCTGGTTGTCGCCTTTCTTCACGTCCCCCATGAAGGATTTCGGCTATGACGTCGCGGATTTCTGCGATGTTGACCCTATTTTCGGCACACTGGCAGACTTTGATGCGCTGCTCGCGCGCGCACATGCGCTGGGCCTCAAGGTGATTATCGATCAGGTCTATAGCCACACGTCAGACCAGCACCCCTGGTTCCAGGAAAGCCGCAAGGGCAAGGGGAGCGACAAGGCGGACTGGTATGTCTGGGCCGACGCCAAGGCCGATGGCAGCCCGCCATCCAACTGGATGTCTGTATTCATGGGGTCAAGCTGGGCGTGGGACGCCACCCGGGGCCAATATTACCTGCATAATTTCCTGGAGAGCCAGCCGGACCTCAACGTCCATAACAAAGACGTGCAGGACGCGCTTCTGGAGGCCGGACGCTTCTGGCTTGACCGCGGCGTGGACGGCTTCCGCATGGATGCAGTCAACTTCATGATGCACGACCCGGAATTTCGCGATAACCCGAAAGCGTATGAGTATCGCGGCAGCAAGCCATTTGACCTGCAGGAACACCTCTATAACCAGAGCCACGCGGATATCCCCAAGTTCCTTGCCCGTGTGCGTGCGATGATGGACGAATACCCCGGCACCTTCACGGTGGCCGAAGTGGGCGGCGAGCGGGCGCTTGAAGAGATGCAGCTGTTCACCCGCGGCGACCAGGGCCTGAACACCGCCTACAGCTTTGAATTTCTGGAAGCAGACACGCTTTCGGCCAAGGTGATCCGCGAAGCGGTTGAGGCCTGGCCCGATGCTGAGGGTATGGGCTGGCCGTCTTTCACGTTCAGCAACCATGACCGGCCGCGCGCCGTGTCCCGCTGGGCGACCGACACGGATATTGAGGACGACCCTGCTTTTGCCAAGATGCTGAACATGCTGATCCTCAGCCTCAGGGGCAGCGTTTGCCTGTATCAGGGTGAGGAACTGGGCTTGCCGCAGGCCCATGTGCCGTTCGAGCGCCTGACCGACCCGGAAGCGATTGCCAACTGGCCGTCGACCCTTGGCCGCGACGGCACCCGTACGCCGATGCCGTGGGACAAAGAAGCGCCGCACGCCGGCTTCAGCAGCCACGAGCCCTGGTTGCCGGTTGATCCGCGCCACGCCGCGCACGCTGTCAGCGTGCAGGACGGGGATGAAACGTCTGTGCTGAATGCCCTCAGGGCTTTCCTGGCGTTCCGCAAGAACCAGCCTGCGCTCATCAAGGGGGCGATCCGTTTCCTCGACGCGCCGGAGCCGGTGCTGGCGTTTGAGCGCACGCACGCGGGCGAGACGCTGACCTGTGTGTTCAACCTGTCCGCCCAGCCGCAAGACTGGCAGCCGGATGGGGCGTCAGGTCCGGCCCGCTACTCGCTCAATGATGCGAAGCCTGGCGCAGACCTGCCGCCATTGGGTGCCTACATTTTCCAAAAGTAAGTTGGCCTAGCCGCTAACCACCAGCGTTTCGCTGTCGATCTTGTCACGGTTTTGCTGACGGATGGCTGCGGCCGCATCGTCATACAGGAACGGCAGTGTCGCGAACCTCTCGCCTTTGGTCACAGGCGTGGCCTCGTGGAGCAGCGAGCAGGAAAACACGACGGCGCCCCCGGTTGGCGGCTTGTAGGTCCGGGTTCCGAATTCGGGGAAGCGCAGTTCGCCGCCCTCATGGTCTTCTGCGTTCAAATTGATGCTCACCGCGAAGCGGCGATGGGCGGTGCCGCTTGTGGTATTGTCGCGGTGCCGCTGGAAAAAGCCTTGGTCCTCTGCGCCGTATCGGGCAACGATGTAGCGTTCGATCCGCGTCGGATGGAACTGGAATGCCTTTTCCACTTCCGGCCTCAAGCGGTGGGCAATGGCGTCCTTCAGTGTTTGTCGTGCTGCGGGATCGGTAATTTGAATGTCGCTGCGGCGCTTGAAGTTTGTGTCCAGGATGGGGACGGTCCGGCCGTCAAATTCCCGCATGAAGCCGGATTGGTTCGGTTGCCCCTGGCGGTACACGTCTATCAAGTGGGCGCAGAAATCCGGTGTCAGTACACGAGGCACCATCAGGACCGGCGCCCACGATTCCTGGCCTGTCATGGCATGGTCGCCAGCTTTGGGCAGGGTCTGCAGCACATTCTTCAGTTTGTCGGTCTCCCGCAACAAGCCCTTCCGGTAGACGCGAAGCGTGGGGTCAAGGAGATACCATGCGCTGGCGAAGTCGATGCCGTCTTCAACCTTGTTGGTCAGGCCATAGGCCTTTGCGATCATGAGGTCAGGGTCGTGGAATACCCGACCCCGGGCGAAAACGCGCGCAAGGGTCGCATCTTCCATATCTGCGGCTTCCTGGCTGACGGCAAAGAACAACAGGTCCGGGGGTGTTTCCTTAACATCTGCCTCGACAAGAGCATCTACAAAGGCTTTGGCTTTCGGGCTCTGGCCGTCCTTGACAAAGGCAAGCAGGATGAAGCGGCCCCCCAGGCTTGCAAAGTTGAACCGGGGGTTGGTTGCTGTCGGCGCCTGAAACCAGGGCGCGGGAGTGCCCCACGGGAGGAACGAAAAATTCACCATTGGATATCTTCCACCGGGCGCCTTTTCGGGCACCATTGTCTGCCATGTGGCGGGCCTTCATGGGTTGGCTACTCGCCGCTACACAGCATTTTCATACGCCAGAATTTCATGGCTGAAAACAGGAATGCGCCGGGCAGGCGGCGCTTTTATCCCAAGGGGGTAAATTTTCGCTTTCCAAAGCCCCCCTGTTTCGGATAATGGGGGCGTGAAAAGGCGGCCAGGCCTTCAGGTCCCGTCCGTTTCGAGTATCCCAGAAAATGAAGTTTTGATTTTTCCATTGAATGAACGGGACTTATGTCCCACCTTCAGGGCATGCGTGGAGGCACGGGAATGCGGAGCAAACTGGTTATTGGTTGGCGCGAATGGGCAGCCTTGCCGGATCTTGGCGTGGACCATATCAAGGCCAAGATCGATACAGGTGCCAAGACCAGCGCGATCCACGCCTACCGTGTGAAGAAAATCATCAAGGACGGCGCGCCATGGGCAACCTTCCGGCTGCATCCTGTGCAGAAACACAAGAAGCCGGAAATCCTGTGCGAGGCCCCCATCGTTGACGAACGGCGGGTCAGAAGTTCTAGCGGTCATGAAGAGGTCCGCTATGTGGTCAAGACCATGCTGCGGCTCGGGCCGCTGGCGCGCCAGGTTGAAATGACGCTGACCAACCGGGATGAAATGGGTTTCCGCATGTTGGTGGGGCGTCAGGCACTGAAGAAATTTTACATCGTAGACAGCGGACTGTCCTATGGGCTCGGGGAGCCCGATGACCCGCTCTACCATCCGTAATTCCAGAGGAAGGGCTATTATGCGTATTGCACTGCTCACCCGAAATCCAAACCTGTATTCGCACCAGCGGCTGATGGAAGCCGCGCGCGAACGGGGCCATGAGATCGACCCGATCGATACCATGAAGGTCTATATCAATATCGCATCCCACCGGCCTGAGATGCGCTACAAGGGCGAAATCCTGTCTGGCTATGACGCGGTCATTCCTCGGATCGGGGCGTCTGTCACCTTCTTCGGCACAGCCGTTCTGCGGCAGTTCGAGATGGCGGGCGTTTATCCTTTGAATGAATCGGTGGCGATTACACGCTCGCGCGACAAGCTCCGGAGCTTCCAGCTTCTGTCACGCCGCGGTGTTGGCCTGCCGGTGACGGCCTTCGCCAACGGCACCAGCGAAGCGGATGACCTGATTGACATGGTGGGCGGCACGCCAGTTGTGATCAAGCTTCTCGAAGGCACGCAGGGCGTGGGTGTTGTGCTGGCGGACACGCGCGACGCGGCGCGGTCCATGATCCAGGCGTTCGGCAAGCTGAAGGCCCACATCCTGGTGCAGGAATATATCAAGGAAGCTGGCGCGTCCGACATTCGCTGCCTTGTGATCGACGGCAAGGTTGTGGCCTCCATGATGCGCAAGGGTGCTGAGGGCGAGTTCCGATCTAACCTGCACCGGGGCGGCAGTTCCGGCACGGTCAAGATCACGCCGGAAGAACGCTCCACCGCCGTGCGGGCCGCCAAGATCATGGGTCTTGATGTGGCGGGCGTGGACATGCTGCGCTCCAACCACGGGCCGGTGATCATGGAGGTGAACAGCTCCCCGGGCCTTGAAGGGATCGAGAAGGCTACCGGCATCGATGTGGCTGGCAAGATCATCCAGTGCATCGAAAAGAATGCCCGGCCGAACCGCACCAAAACCAAAGGGAAGGGCTAGGCCCGTGACCGGCCAGCGAAAAGCGCGGCGGGCGCCTTTCTCGTTCGGCAAACACAAGGTTCAGGCTGGCAGCCGGGCGTCGCTGGCGCTCGAACTGCCAGGCCAATCCCGCTACACGCCGCTTTCCATGCCGGTGCATATTGTCCATGGCCGCAAGGACGGGCCCACCATGTTCATCTCGGCCGCCATCCACGGTGACGAGATCGGCGGCATTGAAATTGTTCGCCAGCTCCTGAAGCAGAAGGCGCTCAACCGCCTGCGCGGGACGCTGATCTGCGTGCCGGTGGTCAACGTATACGGATTCCTCAACCACACGCGTTACATGCCCGACCGGCGCGACCTGAACCGGTCGTTCCCGGGGTCAGAGCACGGCTCGCTGGCGGCGCGGGTGGCGCATGTGTTCAAAACCGAAATCCTTGACCGTGCCGACTACGGCATCGACCTGCATACCGGCGCCAACCACCGCACCAACTATCCGCACATTCGCGCCAATATGGAAGACGAGGAAACCGCCCGGCTGGCGCGGGCCTTCAACACCGCCGTGATTGTGAACGCCACCTTGCGCGACGGCAGCTTGCGCGGCTGCGCAGTGGACCAGAATGTGCCTGTGCTGCTTTATGAAGCCGGGGAAGCGCTGCGGTTCGAATCGCTTGCGGTGTCCGCGGGTGTGCGCGGTATCCTGAATGTGCTGGGCGCCGTGGGCATGATCAACCGCGCGGTCAAACGCCGCCCGCATGTGACGGTTGAGGCCGAAACGTCCCACTGGGTGCGGGCGAAGCGGTCTGGGCTGATCAGGAATCCCATCGCGCTTGGCTCTCATGTTGAGAAGGGCGACCGGCTGGCGCATCTCAGTGACTGGCTTGGCGATGAGGAAAGTGAGATCAAGGCCATGCGCGAAGGCGTGGTAATCGGCCGGACCAACCTGCCGATCGTCAATGAAGGCGACGCGCTTTTCCATGTGGCCGAATTCGACAACGCCGAAAAAGCGGGCAAGACGGTGGAACGCTTTGCCAGCTCGCTCGAAGGTCTCGGTGAAGGCGACTATGTCGACCCCGTGGTCGCGGAAGAGGAATAAGCCCTAAAACCGGCTGATCCTATAGGGCGCCAGGTCAAGGCTCGGCGTCTCCCCCCTGATCAACTCCCGCACCAGTTCGCCGGTGATGGCGCCGTGGGTCAGCCCCATATGGTTGTGGCCGAACGCGAAATAGACGCCCTTGTGCCCCGGCGCCGGGCCGATGACCGGCAGGCTGTCGGGCAGGGTGGGGCGAAAGCCCATCCAGGGCGTGGTGTTTGCCGCCTTTAGCCCTGGCAGAAGGTCTTGCCCAAGTGGCTGCAGGGCTTGTGCATGGCGCATGTTCGGCGGCAGTTTGAGCCCGCCCAGTTCCACCCTTCCGGCAAGGCGAAGGCCTCCATCCATCGGCGTTGCGACAAAGCGGCGCTCAAAAAAGGTGGTGGGCACGCGCGGCTGCGCTGAGGGTTTTTCAAGCATCAGGTGATAGCCGCGTTCGGTCTCCAGCGGGACCTTGTAGCCCAGCATGCGCGCCAGTTGGTGCGACCATGCCCCGGCGGCGATCACCACTTTTCCGGCACGCACCTGGTCCCTGCTTGTGCGTAGCACTGTGTGGGCTGGCCCGTGGTCCATGCCCGTGGCGGCCTGCCTTTCTATATGCCCGCCCAGGCGCATGAAGTGCGCTGCCAGCGTGCGTACAAGGTGTGCGGGGTCTGTCACGTGGGCGGAGGAGGGGAAGCGCATGGCGCCTTTTAGGGTTGGGTTCAGCGCCGGGTCAAAAACCTTGAGGGCGGCAGCGTCTATCAGCTCTGCTTCTACGCCAAAGTCGGCCAGCAGTTGCTGTTCGCGGGCTGCGTCCGCCAGGGTCTTCTCGCGTTCATAGACAACCAGTGTGCCGTCCTCGCGCAGCAAGCCGTCCAGGCCAAAGCGCTGGTCCAGGCGCCGGTATGCCGCAAGCGCCCGCGCGTTCAGGGCGGCGATGGCTGCTGTGCCCCGCCGCACCTGCGCTGGCCGCCCCGCCCACAGGAAGCGCATCAGCCACGGCAACAGCCGCGGCAGATAAGCTGCGCGGACCGTCAGCGGGCCATTCGGCGCCAGCAACATCTTCGGCACCTGCGCGAGGGTCGCAGGGGAAGACAACGGAATGATATGCTCAACCGCGATATGACCCGCGTTCCCATAGGAGCATTCTTCGGCCACGCCCTTGCGGTCAATCAGCCAGACATCATGGCCCGCGGCCTGTAGCTCAAGCGCCGTACAAACGCCGATGATTCCGGCGCCAACCACAGCGATCTCGCAGTCCAGTCGGTGCGACCGCGCGGGCGCCTGCCCGTTCAAGGGAGCCGGATTGTTCATGGGTAGCCTCTCCAAAAAAAACACAAGTGGACGACAATTCAGGACTTGAAATAGCATATTGTATACAATATACACAATTCGAAATTGGGATTTGGTCAAATTTGGGTTTGGTCAAATTTACAGATTGACCCCCAGGTCAAAGCACCCGGCCCGGCTTCATTTCCAGCAGGAAGCAAGTCGGGCCGGCATTGAGGAGACAGGAAAATGATTGATTGGTCTGGTGTATTTCCGGCGACGACAACCCAGTTCCGGGACGATGAGAGCATCGACATTGAAAGCACCCAGCGGGTCATTGATGGCCTGATCAAGGACGGCGTGCACGGCATCATCGCGCTTGGCACCGTGGGCGAGAATGTGTCCCTGACGGCGGATGAGAAACGCCAGGTGATTGCGGCCGCAAAAGAAGTGGTCGACGGCCGCGTGCCGCTGCTGACCGGTACGGCGGAATATACATCGAAGCTTGCGGCAGAGTATGCCCGCGATGTGGAGCGTATCGGCGTTGACGGCATGATGCTGCTGCCCGCCATGGTCTATCAGGCGCAGCCCCGCGAGATTGTCGAGCATTACCGCACGGTCGCCGCCGCCACCAACCTGCCGATCATGATCTACAACAACCCGGTTTCCTACAAGATCGATATCAAGGTTGAGACGATGCATGAGCTGGCCGAGATAGACAATCTGGTGGCGGTGAAAGAATCGACCGAAGACACCCGCCGCATCATTGACCTTCAGAATGCCTTTGGCGACCGCTTCGCCATCTTCGGCGGGGTGGACGACATCGCGCTTGAAGCGCTGGCGCTTGGCGCACAGGGCTGGGTGTCTGGCCTGACCAACGCTTTCCCGGCGGAATCTGTGGCTATCTACAAGCTGATGAAAGCGGGCCGCACCGAAGAAGCGCTGGAGATCTACCGTTGGTTCATGCCGCTTCTGGACCTGGATACTATCCCGACCTTGGTGCAGTGCATCAAGCTGGTGGAACAGATCATGGGCCGCGGCAGTGAGATGGTGCGCGCGCCGCGCCTGAAGCTGACGGGCGAAGAGCACGCTTACGTTGAAGCCGTGACGGCACGGGCGCTTGAAACACGCCCCGTCCTGCCGGCTGATCTTCTGGCTGCGGCGTAACACCCGTGCGGCGCACGTTCCTGTGCATCGATGGCCACACGGGCGGTAACCCCGTTCGTGTGGTGCATGGCGCGGTCCCGGTGCTTAAGGGCCGCACCATGAGCGAAAAGCGCCAGGATTTCATCGCGCACCATGACTGGATCAGGAAGGCGCTGATGTTCGAGCCGCGCGGGCACGACATGATGTCGGGCGCAATCCTCTATCCGCCCTGCAGCGATGACGCGGACGCATCGGTTCTGTTTATCGAAACATCTGGCAGTTTGCCCATGTGTGGACACGGTCTTATCGGAACCGTAACGATTGCGCTGGAGCATGGCCTGATCACGCCGGGGGTGGAAGGCAGGCTTGTGCTTGATGTGCCTGCGGGCCGCGTGAGCGTGACCTACACGCGTGACGGCGACAAGGTCACCGGCGTGCGTTTTCGCAACATCGGGTCCTACCTGGCGCACCGGGACGTGGAAATAGAGATCGAGGGGATGGGCCCGCTTGTGGTCGACGTATCCTACGGCGGGAATTTCTATGCGGTCATTGATCCGCAACCGGGCTATGCGGGGCTGGAGCATGTGAGTCCCGCCGATATCCTGCGCTTCAGCCCGCTTGTTCGCGACGCCGTCAATAGGGCGGTTGATGTGGTGCATCCGCTGGACACCACCGTGAGGGGCTGCAGCCATGTCTTGTGGGCCGGCGCACCCACGCAAGGCGCTGACGGCAGGAATGCGGTTTTCTACGGCGACAAGGCCATCGACCGCTCGCCCTGCGGCACAGGCACGTCGGCGCGGCTTGCGCAACTGGTGGCGCGCGGCAAGCTGCAGCTTGGCGACACGTTCGTTCATGAAAGCATTATCCACAGCCGTTTCACTGGCCGGGTCGAGGCGCTTGCAGATGTGGGTGGCAATCCGGGCATCATCCCGTCTATAGAAGGCCAGGCCTATGTGACGGGGCTGAATACAATTTTCGTAGACGACCGCGACCCCTTTCCTGAGGGGTTCCAGCTGGTCTGAGTATCGGGAGGGACAAGTGACAAAATTTGACAATTTCATCGGCGGTGCATGGGTGGCGGGCGCAAGCTATGCGCCAAACGTAAACCCGTCGAACACGGACGATATCATCGGCGACTATGCTGTGGCCGATCGAGCCCAGGCGCTTGATGCCATCGCCGCCGCCAAGGCCGCAGCCCCCATCTGGGGCATGAGCGGCATCCAGGCGCGGTTTGACGCGCTTGATTTCATCGCCACCGAACTGCTGGCGCGTAAAGCCGAAATCGGAGAGCTGTTGGCCCGCGAAGAAGGCAAGACGCTCGCGGAAGGCATTGGCGAAGTGGCGCGCGCCGGGCAGATTTTCAAGTTTTTCGCGGGCGAGACGCTCAGGATCACCGGCGATATCCTGCCAAGCACCCGCCCTGGCCTTGGGGTGGAAGTGACACGCGAAGCCGTGGGCGTTATCGGCATGATTACGCCGTGGAACTTCCCCATCGCGATCCCTGCCTGGAAGATCGCTCCGGCGCTGGCGTTTGGGAACGCCGTGGTGTTCAAGCCTGCGGGCCTCGTGCCTGGTTCCGCCTGGGCGCTGGCGGAGATCATCTCCCGCGCGGGCCTGCCTGCAGGCACCTTTAACCTGGTGAACGGCTCCGGCCGCGAAGTGGGCGAAACCATCGTCACCAGTGACGATGTGCGCGCCATCAGCTTCACGGGGTCGGTGCCCACTGGCTGTGATATCCGCAACCGGGCGGTCGCGCGCGGCGCCAAGGTGCAGATGGAGATGGGCGGCAAGAACCCCTTGGTGGTGCTGGATGACGCCGATTTGGGTATCGCGGTGGACTGCGCGCTCAATGGTGCTTTCTTCTCCACCGGCCAACGCTGCACGGCATCCAGCCGGATTATTGTCACCGAAGGCATCCATGACGCGTTTGTGGACGCGCTGGCGGCGGCCACCAAGGCGCTTGTGGTTGGTGACGCGCGTGACGCCTTGACACAGATTGGCCCCGTTGTGGACGCGGGCCAGCTTGAAAGCAACCTCAAGTATGTGGAGCAGGCGGTGGTCGAGGGCGGCACGCTGGTATGCGGCGGCACGCGCCTCACGGACAAGCCAGAAGGTTACTATATGGCCCCGGCGCTGGTCACCGATACAACGCCAGAGATGACCATCAACATTGAGGAAGTCTTCGGCCCGGTGGCCAGCGTGGTGAAGGTGAAAGATTACGAAGAAGCGCTGAAGGTGGCGAACGATTGCCAGTTTGGTCTGTCATCCGGCATCTGCACCAGCTCGCTCAAACACGCGACCGATTTCAAGCGCCGGTCCGAAGCCGGGATGGTGATGGTGAACCTGCCAACCGCGGGCGTGGACTATCACGTGCCGTTTGGCGGCACCAAGGGGTCATCCTACGGCAGCCGTGAACAGGGCACGTATGCCAAGGAGTTTTATACAACGGTCAAGACCGCCTACACGCGGTCAGCCTGATAAGCGACTCAGAACCCCAGAGCAGCCCCGCAAGTCACATAGCAGGGCCTCTCTGAGCGAACTCAGCTGCCATGCCCCATGTTTTGAGCATCAAAAGGGGCGGGCAGCTGTTTTTTTATTCCTGGGCAAGCCGTTGCACGCGCAGGACAAATGCAACCGTTTGCCGCAAGTGCGCCTGCCAGCTCCTTGTCTGGCGCTGTCTTTCTGCTGTCATCTGTGATAGATAAAATTTTATCGATTCGGGGGAAACGGTCTAACGCGGGGGTGGAAAATGACCGATTTCGAATTTATTAAGTCTATTTCAAACGTACCAAAAAGGCCTGTGGAATCAACGGTCAAGGGCGATGCCTTTGGGCGGCGGGCGGCTAACCAAGACAATGGGGCGCACCGGCCCGTGTTTACGACTCAGGCTTTGCCGCCATGGGAACATGAACCCGGCACGCCCAGGAACAGCATTGGCTGGAAGATGGGCACAGGCGCTGAATATTGGCAGCATTTCAAGGGCTGGTTCACCGGGCTGAATTCCGAAGCCCGCAATGACTATATGCGCGCCCACCCGGAACCGGAAGCCTGGCGCGGCTTCTATGGCAGCCTGGTAGCTGAAGCATAAACCGGGGTTGATGTATCTTCTTGTAGCGTGCGCGGGCACGCAGGCGGTGCTGTGGTTGTTGCCACTGTATCAGCGCCTGAATCCAATCTTCCGTGCCTTCTTGGGTACCCTTTTGGGGTCCATAGCCGGATATTTGATGGTTGATCTGTTGGCGACAGACGCACAGGATTATTTCGCCGTATTTTTTGGGGTGGCAACCGCCTTTGGGGCTGCCATCCTTTTTGAGCTTTTGGCCTGTGTCCGGCGGCGGGCGAACTAAACCGCTTCAGTCGCCTTCATCAGCCAGTCTTTCACGTCGCCGTCCACTTGGTCGCCCATCTCGTCGCGGACGCGGGCATGGTAGGCGTTCAGCCAATCGACTTCGGCTTTTGTCAGCAGGCTGAAATCGATCAGGCGGGTGTCGATGGGCGCGAGCGTCAGGTCGTGAAGCTCCAGGAAGCCGTCCTCGCCTTCCACGATCTCGCACAGGTTCTCGATGCGGATGCCGAAGCGGTCGGCCTCATAGTAGCCGGGCTCGTTGGTGATGGTCATGCCTGCCGCCAGGTCAACATCTGACACCTGCTTGCCGATCCGTTGCGGGTGTTCGTGAACGGAAAGGCACACGCCCACGCCGTGGCCGGTGCCGTGGTCATAATCAAGCCCCACTTGCCAAAGCGGCAGGCGCGCCAGCGCGTCCAGTTGGTGGCCCTTGGTGCCTTTGGGGAAGCGCGCGGTTGCGAGCGCGATATGGCCCTTCAGCACGCGGGTATAGCGGTCTTTCACCTCATCGCTCACGTGGCCGATGGCAATGGTGCGCGTGGTGTCGGTGGTGCCGTCCAGATACTGGCCGCCGCTGTCGAGCAGATAGACCGTATCGGCTTCAATATAGCCCGGTGCATCTGCTGGTGGGGCATAGTGGCACAGGGCTGCGTTGCCGTCCGCCGCCGAGATGCTCTCGAAGCTTGGCTCCAGGAACTGATTGGCTTCCTTGCGGTGTTCGAGGATGCGCTCGGCCGCCTCAATCTCGCTTATCGGGTTGCCCGCCTTGGCGCGCTTGTTCGCGTTCGCGTCAACCCACGACAGGAACTTCACCCAGGCCACGCTGTCGCGCTTGTTGGCTTCGCGCATGGCCTGGCGTTCATGGGTGTTCTTGTGTGCTTTCGTAAGCGTGATGGGGTCGGCGGCCTTATAGACCTCGCCGCCCGCGGCCTCGACAATCTGGCAGGCAGCAACCGGGCTCCAGGTCGGGTCGATCCACACGGTCTTGCGGGCACTGCCTGCGGCCTTGAGGGCGGCTGCGAAGCTAGGCATGCTGCGCACTGTCACGCCTTTCATGTCAATATCAGCGCGGTCTGTGCCGAACTTGCGGTCGTCAATGAACCAGTCGGCGCTGCCGTCCGCATGCAGCATCACGAAGCTTTGCGGCATGGGGTTATAGGGCACGTCCGAGCCGCGCACATTCATCAGCCAGGCGATATTGTCCGGCAGCGTGATCGCGAGCGTCTCGGCGCCTTCGGCCTTGAGTATGTCGGCGATTTTGGCGCGGCGCTCGCTGGCGCTTTCGCCCGCCATGCTTTCCGGATAGGCAATGACGCGGCCAAGGGGGGCGGCGGGCTGGTCGTCCCACGCCCGGTCGATCAGGTTCTCCCTTGCCGGCACCAGTTCCGCGCCCGTGCCTTCAAGCTTGGCCTCAATGGCGTCGATCTGTGCGGATGTGTGCAGCCATGGGTCATAGGCGATGTTGTCGCCGCTCGCTGCTTGCTCCCCCAGCCATTTGGCGGGCGGATTGTCATGCAGATGCTGATGGGAGAAGGTTTCAAGGTCCACCTGCCGAGCCACCTGGACGGTGTAGCGACCATCAACGAAAATGGCGGCGTCTTCCGTTCGCACAATCGCCATGCCTGCCGAGCCCGTGAAGCCCGTCAGCCATTTCAGCCGTTTGTCGCGCTCGGCGATATATTCGCCCTGATGCACGTCCGCGAGCGGGACGAGGAAAGCGTCCACGCCTTCTTTTTTCATTTCCGCGCGCAAGGCGGCAAGGGGGCTTGTGGCAAGCATGGGTGTGTCCTTATTTGTTCGTTTCGTCACTCACCGGCTTGGCCGGTGAGTCCATCGTCGAATTAAGTATGGAGTCGCCGATCAAGTCGGCGAATGACGATCAGTTCAGGCGTTTTCTTGCAGGTGTTTCATCAGGTCGAGCCGCGCACCATTGATATGGTCGTGCAAAAGGCCGATGGCCTCGCCCTTGCGGCCTTTTTCGCACAGGTCCACAAGGCGCTTGTGCTCTTCGTTGGCGCGGTCCCGGTTCTCTTCACTGAGGCTCAGCTGGATGCGTACATAGCGGTCCAGGTTGTCGTGGATTTTCTTGACCATCTCAAGCGTGATGGGCCGCCCGGCGACGGCGTAAATCTCGGCATGGAGCTGCCAGTTGATCTCGCCCCACTTGGTGGGGCTGGCGCTGTCCATGCGGTCGATGATCCGTCGGGCACGGGCGATCACCTCGGGCGTCATATGGTCGATGGCGCGCGCCAGCAGGTCGCTTTCGAGCGAGGCGCGGATATCGAAATATTCGTTGATCTCATCGACCGTCAGCCTTGAGACGATCGCACCCTTGTAGGGCACATTGACCACCAGGCCTTCGGCCTCAAGCTGCTGGAAGGCTTCGCGCACGGGAATCCGGCTGACCCCCAGCTTCTTGGCCACATCATCCTGCCTGAGTTGTTCGCCCTGCGCGTAGTCGCCAGAGAGGATCAGTTCCCGAAGCGCATCTGCCACCTGTATCGCCAGCGATTTCCTCTTTACCGCCTGCACCTTTGCCATAAAAATCTCTTCCCAAGTTACACATTCTTTGCCCTGAAGTTCTTCAGGGCCGTATATGGACCGATTTATACTGTATCCAATGTCCAATCGCACGCATTTGTATGGAAAATTCGAAATTATCTTTTTTCCCAAAAGGCTGAGCGATGATCTTGGGTGTTGTCCTCTTGCTCCAAAGCCCAATCCGGGCGCATGCTTGACTATGAAGCAAAGAATATTAGTTAAAATTTGAAGCAAATATTTACGGTTTCATCACCAGGCCCCATTATGATTTCAACGAATCATGAATTCTTCATTTGAGACGCAGAAGTGACCGACAATATGGACCTGAAGACCCTGACGAATATGTTCCCGTCGCACAAGCTTGTGATGGGGGAGCAGTTTGCCCAGGAAAACGTAAGTGCCCTGAAGGTCAAAAGCGTTCTTCGCTGGTCTGACACCATCTTCGTGAATTGCGATTTCTCCGAGACCAAGTTTCACCTGTTGATGCTGCAGGGGGCCATCTTCTTCAAATGTGATTTTGCCGGTGCCGTCTTTACCGCGTGTGATATTGACGGCACGGAATTCGTGGCCTGCAACATGACCTGCGCCGACTTTGAAGGCTCCTGCGTGCAGGACAGCAATTTTTCCGATTGCATCATTGGCGGCATGATCGGCCCGCGCGACTTTGAGAGCTGCAACTTCGAGAGCCCACGCTATTCGCGCCATATCCCGATCACGTCAAGCGTGCCCTACTATTCCATTTCCACGCCCACGCGGCCGCTGCAGATTTTCTGCACGCCGAATGCCTGGCGCGTGCACGGTGAAGGGGTGCGGGTAACCGTGACGCCTGAAGACCTGCCGCATGTGGAAGAACCCTTCAAGGCAGCCGTCACATGTGTGCATGAGCTGGAGCAATCTGTGGGCCGCGAAGCAGTCAAGCAGGTGCTCGGTGAGCCACACCGCATTCCTCAGAAAAGCGAAGACGCCTGATTGGGCGGTATGCAGATGTCAAAGAAAAGCGGGCCTTGAGCCCGCTTTTTTGTTGGCCGCCCCGTGCGGCTTGTTTCCCGACCAGGGGCTTATTTCTCGACCAGGGGGGGCTTATTTCCCGAAAAGGAACGTGAAGGCGCCTGGCAGGCGTTTGTTCCATGACACCTCGCTATGGTCTGCGCCGGGGGCATAGACCGTCCGCCAGTTCGTCTCGTCATACCCCAGATCCACCATCATCGCGTCCACTTGCTTCTGAAGCGGTGGATAGTGGGCATCCAGCGTCTGGTCGCCATAGTCGAAATAGATCTTGCGGCCCTCTGGCGCTGGCAGGTTTGCGCGCATGTACGCCATGAAAGCTGCCGGCATGCCGGTCGATTTTTCAGGCTCGAATCCGGGCCAGTGGGTGGACATGCAGGCCGCCATGCCGAACACGTCTGGCCGTTCCGTGAATGCATACCAGCTGATCAGGCCGCCCATCGAGGAGCCCATGACGGCCGTGTCCTCCGGCCCCGTGAGCGTGGCATAGTGGTTATCGATGAAGGGTTTCAACTCGTCCGCGAGGAAAGCGACATATTCATCAGCCTTCAGCGCAGGCGCTTCAATGCCGTAATAGTCTTGCTTCACATCGTCGGGCAGCATGCGGTAGGGCTTTTCGGGCAGATAGTCCGCGTGGCGGCTGTCCCCGCCATTGAAGATGCCAACGATGATAAAATCACGGACCGTGCCGTTTGCCATCAGCTGGCCCGCCACCTCATCCACGCCCCATTCCTGCTTGTTCCAGGTGACGCTGGCGTCATAGAGCATCTGGCCGTCGTGCATGTAAAGCACAGCATATTTTCTGCCGTTCGCAGCCTTCTCTGAATAGCCTTCCGGCAGCCACACTTGCACGTCGCGGTTGCTCAGCCCGGTGGCTTTGAAATCCTCGTACGTTTCCAGGCGTCCGGTGGAAACCCTGGCGCCGCGTTCCTCGCCGGTTGGTCCCGGGCCGCCGCAGGCTGCCAGGAATACTGCCGCAGCAATCAGCGCTGGTTTGATCCCTCGCATGCCGTCTCTCCCTTCTTGTTCTTTTGGTTTTTCCTGACAGAAGCGGTAGCGGTATTCGACAGCGCTGTCAATTTTTGACCTGAATGGTCGTCTTGACCGTGTCTTGTCTGTTGACAGCGCTGTCAGATTGCGCCTATGGTCCAAGCTGGGAAAGGGAATGCCATCACACGCCGGGAAGGGCGGGTGGCTTTTCATATGAAAATTTATGGACCCGATAGCTTCGTATCCGGGAGGGAACCTTGTTTAGCACAATCGATTTTGCCGTTGTGGCCATCTATGCCATCACGTTGTTTTCTTTGGCTCAGTGGGTGTCGCGTGAACGCGCCGGCCACGACAAGGATGCATCTGATTATTTTCTGGCGGGCAAGACGTTGCCGTGGTGGGCCATCGGCGCCTCGCTGATCGCGTCCAATATTTCCGCCGAACAGATCATCGGCATGTCCGGTTCGGGCTATGCCATGGGGCTTGCGATCGCATCCTATGAATGGATGGCGGCGATCACGCTTATTCTTGTGGGCAAGTTCCTGTTGCCGGTGTTCCTCAAGCGCGGCATCTACACCATGCCGCAGTTCCTGGAGCAGCGCTATGACCACCGGGTGCGCATGGTGATGGCCTTCTTCTGGATGGCTGTCTATGTGTTCGTGAACCTCACGTCCATCCTGTGGCTGGGCGCGCTGGCGATCGAGGCGGTGACCGGATTCGACCTTGTCTACGGCCTGATCGCGCTTGGTGTGTTTGCCGCGGGCTATTCGCTCTATGGCGGCCTGAAGGCTGTGGCCTTCACCGATATCATCCAGGTGGTGCTTCTGGTGTTCGGCGGTCTTGTGATCGCTTACATCATGCTCAATGAGGTCTCTGGCGGTGCCGGTGTGATTGCGGGCTTTGACATGCTGGTCGAGCGGGCGCCAGAGAAGTTCGACATGATCTTCACGAAAGACAATCCTTTCTATGACGCGCTGCCGGGTATTTCTGTGCTGGTGGGCGGCATGTGGATCATGAACATCTCCTACTGGGGCTTCAACCAATATATCATCCAGCGTGCGCTGGCGGCCAAAAGCCTGCAGGAAGCCCAGAAGGGTATCGTGTTCGCGGCCTTCCTGAAGCTTGTCATGCCGATCATCGTGGTGCTGCCAGGCATCGCGATCTTCGTGCTGGAGCCGAACCTTTCGGCGCCTGACCAGGCCTATCCAACTGCCATGAAACTGCTGCCGGCAGGCCTTCTGGGCCTCGTGTTCGCGGCGCTGATTGCAGCGATCGTGTCGTCGCTTGGTTCCATGACCAACTCCATCTCCACCATCTTCACCATGGATCTCTACCCTTCCTTCGTGAAGGAAGAAAACAGGAAGGACCCTGTGCTGGTGGGCCGCGTGGTGGCGCTTTCTGCCATGATCCTTGCTATGATCACGGCCAAACCGCTTCTGGGCAACTTCGATCAGGCGTTCCAGTTTATCCAGGAATTTACCGGCTTCTTCACACCGGGCATTGTGGTGCTGTTCCTGATGGGCATTTTCTGGAAAAAGACCACAGCGAACGGCGCCCTTGCCGCCGCGCTGGGCTCTTTCTTCCTGTCGCTCGCCTTCAAATATCTGTTGCCTGAGCTGCCGTTCATCGACCGGGTGGGCCTTGTGTTCCTCTTGTGTGTCGGCCTTGCCGTGGCTTTCTCCGTCATGGGGAACGGGCATGATCAGGAAGGCGCGGTTGAGCTCCATGACGTGGAATTCCACACCACCAAGGGCTTCAACTTTGCGGCATTTCTTGTTGTGCTGATCCTTGCGGCGCTCTATGGAACATGGTGGTAGGGAGCTGCCGGCATGACGTTTGGACCAACAATCGTGACCGGAGCTACAGCTTAGGATGTTGAAGATGCGGTCAGTTACCATTGATGACGTAGCGAAAGCGGCGGGCGTTTCGATCAAAACCGTTTCACGGGTTGTGAACCGGGAGCCGAACGTACGGGCGGCGACCAAGGAAAAGGTCGACGCGGCCATCAAGGAACTGAATTACCGCCCCAACCAAAGCGCGCGCGGGCTTGCCTCGCGCCGCTCTTATATGATTGGTCTGGTCTATGATAGCCCCAGCCCCAACTATCTGGCGAACCTGCAGGCAGGCATGATCGAAGCCTGCCGCGAAAGCCATTACGGCATGGCGCTGAATCCTGTTTCCTATCACGCGCCTGATATGGTTGACCAAGTCATCCACTGGGCGCGTCAGGCCTTTCTGGACGGCGTGGTGCTCACCCCGCCGCTCACGGACAGCGAACCGCTTCTTGAGGCCCTGAAGGCACAGGACATCCCGGTTGTGATCCTGTCATCAAAAAGTACGCTCGGCACGCCTGCTGTATTGATCGACGAGGTTGAAGCTGCCTATCAGATGACCCGTCACCTGATAGAGATGGGCCACACCCGCGTGGCGCTGATCAAGGGCCACCCGGACCACTATTCCAGCAAGTGCCGTGAGGAAGGCTTCCTCAAGGCCATGAAGGAAGCGGACCTGGATATCCTGGACGGCTATGTCGCGCAGGGCTATTTCGATTTCGCGTCGGGCCGCAAGGTGGCGTCTGACCTGCTGTCGTTGCCGGTACCGCCGACCGCCATCTTCGCCTCGAACGATGACATGGCCGCCGCCGCCATCTATGAAGCCCACAGCCGAAAGCTGAGCGTGCCGGGTGACCTGGCCGTTGCGGGCTTCGATGATACGCCGCTGTCGCGTCAGGTTTGGCCGGGCATGACCACCGTTCGCCAACCGATCCGCGCCATGGGCCGCCAGGCCGCAGAAGCCCTGATGGACGCCATGAACCCCGAGGGCCGCGAGAAGCTTGCGGAAGCGGGTGAAATGGTCATCGATTTTGAGCTGCAGCTCCGGGGCTCCACGGCGCGCTAGCCCGCCTTTCCAGCAATTGCATCTTGCCACAGGCCGCCCAACCATGGTTGGCTATAGGCTCAGACGCGGGTTTTCCGTGCCCTGCCGTCATGTCATGCGTGCGTTGGAAAATTAATCGAATCAATTACTGGACTTATGGGTCTAGTAATTATATGAGAGCTGTCATATGTATGTGTCCCATGATGCATGCATCCGTGTTCACGCTTTAAAGAAGGTCTGGCCCCATGCTTATCCGCGCTGCCCTGAACCGTTCCGCCACCCTTGTTGGTCTCGTCGCTGCGTCGCTTCTTATTGCGTCATGCGGTGATGGCAAACAGGAAGAGCGCGACCCGCCGGTCCGGGGCCTGAAGGTTTTCGAGGTGACGGAAAGCGTGGCCAGCATGACGCGGCGCTATCCAAGCGTGGTGCAGCCGGCGGATGAGACGCCGCTTTCGTTCGAGATTTCAGGCCAGCTGACGGACGTGACGCTGGAGGTTGGCGTGCAGGTGAAGGCGGGTGATACGCTTCTCAAGCTGGACCCAACCACGCTGCAGTATGAACTGCAGCAGTCCCGTGCCGGGCTCGAGCAGGCCGAAGCGTCCTTGAAGAACGCCCGCACGGATTTCTCCCGCAAGGAAGAACTGCTGAAAAGCGGCAATGTGACCAAGGCGGCTTACGATTCGTCCGAGACCAACCTCAAAAGCGCTGAGGCGCAGGCCGAACAGGCGCGCCAGCAATATGCCATCAGCCAGGAACGGCTGGATAAGGCGGTCTTGAAGGCGCCGTTTGACGGCGTGATATCAAGCGTGGATGCCAAATCCTATTCCAATATCTCGCCCGGTCAGACCGTGCTGTCGCTCTATAGCGAAAACGCCTTCGAGGTTGAGTTCAGCGTGCCCGCGACAGTCATCAACGCGCTCCATACCGGTGACCGTGCAACGGTGGAGATCACCGACATCCCGAATACCTTCCTGCGGGGACGCATCAAGGAGCTGGGCTCGCGCGCGGGGCAGGTATCTGCCTTTCCGGCTGTGGTGCTGATTGAGGAAAGTCACCCGGGGCTGAAAGCCGGTATGGCGGCTGAAGTGGCGCTGGATATCGGCCTGCTGATCGGTGAAGAAGGCTTCCTGGTGCCAGTACACTGTTTTGCGCTTGAGGGGTCGGAGACTCTCAGGCGCGGCGAGTCTATCCAGGATCATCAGGGTGGGTCTGCCCAGGTGTTTGTCTATGACGCCGAGACCTCCACCGTGCACACCCGCACGGTGCAGACGGCCGGTGTTCGCGACAATATGATCATTGTTAGCGGCGGGCTGGAAGCGGGCGATATCATCGCCGCCGCCGGTGTGTCCTACCTGCATGACGGCCAGAAGGTCCGTCTTCTTGATGCGCAAGCACGCTAGGGGGCGGCCATGTCATTCCTGACCAAATTCGGCCTGACCCGAAGCCGCTTCACCGCCCTTCTGATGCTGGCGCTGGTGGCGTCGGGCTTCCTTCTGTATGTGGATTTCTCCAAGCGCGAAGCGCCGGAGATCACCATCCGCACCGCGATTGTCGAAGCGCTGTATCCCGGCATGCCGCCCATCCGGGTGGAGAACCTTGTGGCCGAAAGGGTGGAGCGCAAGATTCGCGAAATCGCCGAAGTGGATGAAATCCGCACGGTGCTGACCACCGGGCGCATGCGCACCTATGTAGACCTCAAGGACGAGGTGACAAACCTTGAACCCATCTGGCAGTCGCTCCGCGACAAGATGGAAGAGGTCAGCCGCGACCTGCCCGAAGGGGCATACGGCCCGTTCGTGAATACCGAGTTCGGTGAGGTCTCCATCGCCTCGATCGCCATGACGGCCGAGGGCTTCAGCTACCGCGAGATGGAAGAAGCCGCCAAGGACCTGCAGCGGCGGCTCTACACGGTTGACGGCATCGCCAAGGCGGAACTTTACGGCGTCCAGGAAGAGCGTATCTGGCTGGAGATGGACAGCGGGCGCCTGCGCGCCATCGGCGGCCAGATCAACGTGCTGATCGACGATTTGCAGAACCAGAATGTGGTGCTGCCGGCGGGGGAGATCAACGCCGAAGGGTCGTCGATCCTTCTTGAAGCCACGGGTGACTTCAAAAGCGTTGAAGAGATTGAAAATATGCTGACGCGCGCGCAGGGGTCTGAAGACTTCGTGCGTCTGAAGGATCTTGTCACCGTGCGGCGCGGTTATGAAAGCCCGGCGGACAGCAAGGTCTATTATAACGGCCGCCCGGCGGTGGTTGTCAGCGTGCAGATGCAGCCCGGCTATGACATCGGCGACGTGGGCGAGCGCCTGCGCTCCGCGGTCCAGACCTTCGAGGATAGCCTGCCCATCGGCTATGCGCTTGATTTGGCCACCTACCAGCCGGGCGAGGTGGAGAAGACCGTTGCCGGGGCGCTTTCAAACGTGGGGCAAACCTTCGCGGTGGTGCTTCTGGTGGTGCTTCTGTTCCTCGGGTTCCGCTCCGGCATGGTGATCGCCTCCATCGTGCCGTTTGCCGTGATGTTCGCGCTGCTGGGCATGCGCGTGCTGGATATCTCGCTCGAGCAGGTGTCGATCGCCGCGGTGATCATCTCGCTTGGCCTTCTGGTCGACAACGGTGTGGTGATTGTCGAGGACATCCTGACCCGCGTGGATGCGGGCAGCCGGCGGCGCGATGCCGCAATGGAAGCGGGCAAGCAATATGCCGTGCCGCTGATGGTCTCGTCGCTGACCACCATCTTTGCCTTCACGCCCTTCTTCCTGATCGATGGCGCCAAGGGCGAATATGCCTTCTCGCTTGGGGCCGTGCTGGCGCTGACGCTGATCGGCTCGTGGATTTCGGCGATGTATTTCCTGCCGCTGATTTCCGCCAAGTTCCTGAAGAAGCGCACCGAGGGGCCTGAGGGCGAACCGGTTGAGGTGGACGAGGTGATCCCCGGTTATGCGCGCTTCTATGAGAAGCTGCTGCACCCCATGCTTCGGGCTTCGGCGCTTGTGGTGGTGGCGGTGTACGGCCTTGTGTTCATCATGATGCAGCTGTTTGCCACGCTGCCGAACCAGATGTTCCCGGAAAGCGACCGCTCGGAAGTATTGATCTATCTGGATATGCCCAAAAGCGCGCATTTCGAGGCCACCGAGCAGATCGCGCTGGAGGTAACAGACTGGATCGCGGACGCCAGCATCAACCCGGAAGTGAAGGACCAGATCGCCTATATCGGCCAGGGCGGGCCGCGCTTTTACCTCAGCCTCAACCCGATCAACCCGTCGCCATCCAAGGCCTTCATTCTGGTGAACGGGAAATCGCCCGAACAGTCGGTTCGCTTCGCCGAACGCGCCAAACGCTATTTCTATGAGAATGTCCCCGACGCCCGCTTCACCATCAAGCGGCTGGCCATGGGCGCCAGCGAAAGCGGGTTGGTGGATATTGAAATCTCCGGCCCGGACCATGAGAAACTTTTGCGCCTGGGGCGCAGCGTCGAGGAGATTTTCGCAAAAGTGCCGGGCGTTGTGCAGAACGAGACCGACTGGGGTGAAAAGCTGGTCAAGATGGTGATCGACGTGGACCAGGACAAGGCGCGGCGGCTCGGGATGTCGTCCCAGACGCTGGCGCAGAACCTGAACGCCTATTTCGACGGCTTCGAGGTGTCCACCTTCCGCGATGAAGACAGCACGATCCCGATCATGCTGCGTGCGATGAAGGAAGACCGCGACAGCCTCGAGGACCTCCTCAACATCATTCTGCCCGCGGGCGGCAATGTGGTGCCGCTTGAACAAACTGCGGTCCTGAAGCCCACGCTGGAGTATAGCCAGACCTGGCGCAAGGACCAGGAGCGCACCATCACCGTGACGGGCAAAAGCGCGCTCTTCACTGCCGGTCATCTGTATGACTATGTGAAGGACGACATCGCCAAGCTGGGCATTGAGGGCGACTATAAGATGAAGATCGGCGGCGAGATCGAGGAGAGCCAGGAGATATACGGCGACCTGGGCGCGGGCCTTCCCTACGCCGCGCTTCTGATGGTGCTGGCCGTAATGTTCCAGTTCAACAGCGTGCGCCGCACCGCCATCATCTTCATGAGTGTGCCCCTGGTGCTGGTGGGCGTGCCGGTGGGGCTATTGGTGCTGGGCCAACCCATTTCCTTCTTCGCCATGCTGGGGCTGATCAGCCTTGCGGGGATCGTGATCAATAATTCGATTGTGCTTGTGGACCAGATCGATATCGAACGCGCAGACAAGGGCCTGATGGATGCTATCGTCAAGGCGGCGGGCATGCGGCTTCGGCCCATCCTCTTGACATCCATCACCACCGTCATCGGCCTGGTGCCGCTTTACCTGTTCGGTGGGCCGCTGTGGGAACCGCTCGCGGCTGTGATGATGTTCGGTCTGGCGTTCGCGTCTGTGCTGACGCTCTTCTTTGTGCCCGCGGCTTACTTCCTCTTGTTCCGGAAAGAGGGGTAGGCGGGCCGGTTGCCGTTCGGACTATCTCTGGGCGGTTGATTGGTCCTGTTTCCCGCGGCCAGAATAAGGGCCGCAGATCAACGGTTTGTAATATAATTTGCTAAACTGGTCCTGTTTCAGACATTTTATGGCGTGACTTTGTAGCGATTTCTGGTACAAAGGCGCCAATTGACAGCGGTGTCAAAAATTCAAAGACGAGGATTTCAGCATGTTTGATCATCCATCCAAGGGCAAAGGCGAAGCAAGACGGGAACACCTTTCGGCGGCGTTCGATATTGCCGACGCGCTCATGGAGGGACGGCAAACGCTCGAGGACCTCTCGGCAGACCTTTCGGCGCGCGGCAAGCGCTGCCTGGATGGCCGCTTATCTGGGCTTGCGCGTCAATGGTCGGCGGTGCCGATGAAGGACAACCTGGCGCGCCTGGCCGCGCTCGTTGAGAAGATCGCGACGAACGCTGATGGCAGTCGCAAACCCTTCGCTGAATTCCAAGCGCTGGTGGAAGACGAGGTAGCAGGCTTCGTGGTGACCGCTCACCCGACCTTCTCCTTGTCTGACACGGCCTGGACCTACGCCAAGGCCTATATGGGCGCGGTGGCGGACGGCGAACAGGCGGTGCAGGCCGCAACAGCCAACCTGGACGTGGGCACGGTGCACCCGACCAAATCGCCCACCCTTCATCAGGAGCTGGATTACGCCGGGCTTGCGGTTGGCAACATGCGCCGGTCTGTGCGCACGCTGTACCGTGTGATCTTCACAGAAGCCGCAAGGCTGTACCCAGACGAGTACCGGAGCTTGCGCCCGCGCCTTGCCACCATCGCAAGCTGGGTGGGCTTTGACCTTGATGGCCGGACGGACATCGATTGGTCGCTCGGGCTCCTGTTCCGCTACCGCTCTGCGCTTGCGGGGCTTGATGCCTGCCTGGGGCAAACCAGCGGCGTGAAGTTCGAAGGCGAAGCGGTTGAATATTGGACGACAATCCGCGCGGGCTTTGATGACCTGCGCGCCTGCTTTGAGCTGGGTGCCCGCACTTTGGAAGAACACCAAAGCAGCGTGGACGGCGGCAGCAAGGGCTTGGGCAAGTTGAACCAGCTGGCAGTCGAGAACCATTCCCGCAAGGAAGCCGCGGTCGCCCGCATCGGTGACGCGTTCGAGGCGCTTCTGGCGCTTGAGCTTGAAGACGACGCCTGGTGCAGGGCAGCGACGCTCTATAGCGAATGGCGCGCCATCGGCATGGGCCTGTCGCACATTCACTTCCGCCTGAACGCCGCCCAGCTTCACAACGCTATCTCGGCTGAAATCCAGCTGACCAAATCGCCTGACCAGTCGGCCATGCGCCGCCACTTCCTGGCCGCGATTTCCGACAAGCTGGACAAGGTGGAGGCCAAGACCATCCATTATGGCACGCTGTCGCGCGAGCAGACGACGGCGCGGCGCGTGTTCATGCTGGCGGCGCAGTTCCAGAAGCACTTTGATGCCACAACCCCCATCCGCATGCTGGTGGCGGAATCGGATACGCCCTTCACGCTCCTGACCGCGCTATATTATGCCAAGCTTTTCGGCGTGGATGACCATGTGGAAATCAGCCCGCTGTTCGAGACCGCCGTCGGCCTTGAGCGCGGTGACCGGGTGATCGCGGAACTGGTGGATAACCCGCATTTCCTGGCCTACATCCGCCGCCAGGGCCGTTTCTGCCTGCAGCTGGGTTTCTCTGACAGTGGCCGTTATATCGGCCAGCCAGCGGCGACGCTGGCGATTGAGCGCTTCAAGCTTCGGCTGATCCGGCTTTGGAAAGCGCGGGGGCTTGAAGACGTGCAGCTTCTGTTCTTCGATACCCACGGCGAAAGCGTGGGCCGCGGCGCTTACCCGGAAAGCCTGAAGAAGCGCTTCCTTTACACGCACCCGCCGCGGGTGCGGCAGCAGCTGGCGACGTTGGGCCGGCCAGAGAAGCATGAGGTCAGCTTCCAGGGCGGTGAGGGCTTCCTGTGGTTTCTGGCCGAAGAGACGGCGCTTGCGTCCTTCACCGATTTTCTTGAAGTCAGGTTCGCGGACTATGACGCCAGCGATGACAAATTCTATGACGAGAAGGGCTGGTCGCTCGATTTCTTCCTGACGCTGGTGGAGTACCAGAACCACCTGACGGACAATAAAGGCTATGTGCGGCTGATCGACAGCATTGGTCGCAGCCTGTTGTTCCCGACCGGGTCACGGTCGCTCCGCCGTCAGGGCGGTGGGGCCGTGCATCAGCGGCTTGAGCGCATCAGCCAGATCAGGGCGATCCCGCACAATGCGGTGCTGCAACAGCTGGGCTACCTGGCCAACAGTTGTGGCGGGTTGGGGACAGCCATTGCGCGCTCGCCGGACCTGTTTGAAGCCATCTACAACAAGTCTGATCGCCTCAAGATGGTCACCAGCCTTGCGGTCAACGCGCTGGCGCGCTCCGACGTGGGCGTGATTGAGGCTTACGCCAAGCTCCTCAGTCCCGGTTATTGGCTGGACCGGGCCGATGAGGTGGCGGACGTGGGCCGCCGCGAACAGCTTCGCCGCCTGTCGCGCCTTCTGGAAGGGCTGTTTGAAAGCGATAGCGTTGATGCGTGCATCAGAAAACTGCGCCGTGACGCCGGCACGCTGACAGACTGTGTGCAGGACGAAGGCGTGATGGCCGCGTTCGACAGCGCAAGCCCAGACGCGGAGCTGTTTGAACTGCACCAGATCAGGATCGGCCTTATTCAGTATATCTTCCTCAAAGCCATGGAGATACCGCGCTTCAGCAGCCGTTTCGATGTGTCGCTTGAGGATGTTCTTGTAGAACTGTTGCACCTTGAAGTCGAAGACACCGTCACGCAGTTGAGGAAAATCTTCCCGGAATCGCCCGTGAGGAACGACGACGAGCAGTTTGGCGAAGAGACGACCTATGAAGGCAGCGTTTCATCAGGGTATGAGGATGCGCACCGCAACATCTTCGACAAGATCGAGCAGGCCTACGCCCAGGTGCTGGAGATCAGCGGCCTGATTGCCCTCAAGGCTGGCGCGTTCGGCTAGAAAATCGCGTCACTCACCGGCTTGACCGGTGAGTCCACGCGCAGGTCTGTCTGACCATGGATTCGCCGATCAAGTCAGCGAATGACGCTGCTTATGCTATGCCGTCGACGGGCGCTCGATCAGCTCGGGCACAAATTCGGCGCAGGTGGTTTGCTGGTCTTCTGCCGCAACCGCCTGCGGGCGCATTTCCGCGATCAGCAGCATCATGGCCTGGCGCGCGATCTCGGCCACATCCTGCGCAGCGGTCGTCAGCGGCGGGCGGCTGTGCTGGCTGAAGGGGCTGTTCTCAAACCCTGCGATGGCCACGTCGGACGGTACGCTTAGGCCGGATGTCTTGACAGCGGCAAGCGCGCCAGCCGCGATTTCATCGTTACAGCCGAAAATGGCGGTAGGCCTGTCCGCGCGTTCCATCAGCTTGGTCGCGCGTTCGAACCCGCTGTCGAATGAATAGGCGCCCGGCAGTACCAGGCTGTCGTCAACCGCAATGCCGTGGGCCTTCAGCGCCTCGCGGAAGCCTGCGCGGCGTTCGGGCGTCGACAGGTGCTCTTCCTCGCCTGAGAGGAAAGCGATGCGGCTGTGGCCGTGGCTGATCAGATGGTCGGTGACGCTTCTTGCCGCCGCGCGGTCATTCACATAGACGCACGGCGCCGCGCCGCAAGGGGCTTCGCTGGCGGAAATGATCCGCACGAAATGGATGCCGCGCTCTGCAAGGGCGCTGGTGATGGCTTCATTTTCCGATACCGGCGGCGCGATCACAAGGCCCGCGAGGCGGGAGTTGTTCACCAGGTCACTCAGTTCCTGAACGATGTCTTCATGGGCAGCGTCGCACGGGTGTATCTGCAGGCTGTAGCCCATCTCGCGGCAGGCTTTCAGCACGCCTTCCTGCACGTCCACCACATAGTAGGGGTTCGGGTTATCATAGACGAGGCCGATAGCGTAGGACTTGTTGCCGCGCAGGTTCCGGGCCGACATGTCGGGCTGGTAATTGAGCTTGTCGATCACCGCGCGCACTTTCTTGCGGGTGGCTTCCTTTACCGTGGGTTCATTGTTGATGACGCGCGAGACGGTCTTGAGCGAGACCCCGGCAACGCGGGCGACATCTTTGATCGTGGCCTTGGACAAAACGCAGCCTTTTCTTCCCTAAGGGGCATTCCAACTGCCCTGATTTCCGACGGGCATCTGGTGCCCGATTCTCCCCCGGTTTGATCCGGAATGGTTGTGAAATTCGTTATGACCCGGCCTGACTGAATAGTCAACGTTGTCATGTTGACCGGAAGGTCAGGAATCTGGGATTCCGAGAGGATTCAACCAGTTAATAATGATAACGATGTCACAAAAATGACAACGTAAACATTTTTTTGTAAAAAGCTATAGACAACGTTGTCATTTTTTCCTTATGAAATGATGGCTCTGTGAGGCCTTCCCGGGGAAGCGAGCTTGTCTCCTTCCCCACCCCTTCCGGGGGCGAGGTGCCAGCAGCAGAAGATGAATCGAGGGTTGCGGATCGTTTTGGTGTTTTTCGATCGAACCCGATGAGCCTGGGGAGGGTATGTGTTTGAGTATCGGTTTAAATATATCCGCCGCGCGGGACCGGAGGCTGGGCATGGTTGAACAAGCCCCCGTCGTTGCCGCGGATATTGGTGGCACCCACTCCAGGCTCAGCCTAATTGCGCGGGCTGACCGCACGGCGCGTCCTTTGACGGTGCGCAAATACCATAAGTATCGCAACGCCGACTATCCGGGCCTTGATGCCATTCTGGATGATTTCCTGTCCGGCGTGAACGCATCGGCCATCTCCGGCGCATCGATCGCCAGCTGCGGCTACTTTGTGGGCGATGACCTGATCGCCAGCAACATGCCCTGGCGCGTATCGCTTGCGGATGTCCGCAAGAGACTGGGCCTCGCGGAGGTGTGCGCCATCAATGATTTTGTCGCCGTGGCCTACGGTACGCAGTATCTGAATCCGGCCGACGTGCTGGTGCTGAACCGCCGGGCGGTGCGCCCGGAACGCGGTGCGGTGGCTGTTATTGGCCCAGGCACGGGCCTTGGGGCGTCAGTCCTGATCCAGGGACCTGCAAGCCCTGCCGCGCTGAACACAGAAGCGGGCCAGGCGTCCTTCGCGCCCGAGACCGACCTTGAGGTTGAGATCTATAAGGTGCTGCGCGCCAAGCTTGGTTTCGTGTCGGTCGAGCATGTGCTGTCGGGCCCCGGGCTATTGAACCTTTATCAGGCGCTGGCGGCGGTATCCGACCGTGCGGCGGTGCTGGAAACCCCCGAAGCCATTTCGGAAGCGGCCCTTGGCGGCCATGACAAGGATGCGACAGAGACCCTGGCGCTCTTTTGTGAGCTGCTGGGCAGTGCTGCGGGCAATTTCGCGCTCAGCTACGGCGCGCGCGGGGGACTTTATCTGGCAGGGGGAATCCTGCCGAAAATCAGAGAATTTTTGATCGAAAGCCGGTTCATGGACCGCTTCACGGCTAAGGGCGAGATGCGCCCCTTCCTTGAGGCCATCCCCGTGAACCTGATCGAACACGGTCAGCTTGGCGTCATTGGCGCGGCTGGCTGGTACATGGATTCGCTTAGTTGCTCATCATAAGCCATGCAAAACGAAAGAGGGCACTGATGCGAAGGGAGATAAAGAAGGCCAAAAACAGGGCGGCTGTGATTGCAGCGCCAGCGGCCGCTCAAAGGTTGGGAACCAGGAGGAAAAAATGAGTTTCACCAAACGTACGCTATACCGCTCGGTTAGTGCGATTGCCCTGGCAAGTGTCGCCATGGCTGCGCAGGCTCAGGAGAGCCAGGACAGCGCAATGGAAGAATTTGAAGAGATCACGATCACGGGCATTCGGGGCGCCCTGAGGCAGAGCCTGGAGACCAAGCGCTCCAGCTATGCCATCGTGGATGCGATCTCTGCTGAAGATATCGGTAAATTCCCGGACAAGAACGTGGCAGAATCCCTGCAGCGTATCTCCGGTGTTACCATCCAGCGCCAGTTCGGCGAGGGCCAGGGTGTTGCCATCCGTGGTGCCAGCCAGAACATGACGCTGACAACCCTCAACGGCCAGAATGTGGCCTCCACCGGCTGGTTCGTGTTCGAACCCGCGCGCCGCAGCTTCAACTATTCGCTGCTGCCGTCCGAACTGGTGGGCAACATCGAGGTCTATAAATCTTCGCAGGCTGACCTGAATGAAGGCGGTGTTGGCGGCACGGTTGTGATCAACACCCGCAAGCCGCTTGAGATGGACGATCTGAACATCTATGCGTCCGCTGAAGGCGCCCACACCAACGACAGCGGCGAGATCGACCCGCAACTTTCCGGCCTCGTGAGCTGGAAGAACGAGCGCGGTAATATCGGTGTTCTGATGTCTGCTGTTTACCAGCGCCGCCAGATGCAGCGCCAGGGTAATGAAGCCTTCTGGGAATGGGGTGCAGGCCCTGTGGGCTTCGAGCAGGACCGCAAGCGTCGCGCCTTTAACGCCACTGTGCAGTTTGAGCCAACCGATGCCCTGACGCTGACCGCCAACTGGGTGGACATGCAGATGGCCGCGGACAACACCAACTATGCCCTGTGGCTGACCCAAGGCAACACGTCCTGGTCGGGCGTTGATGTGCCTGAAAACTGCCTGCAAAACGCAACGCCGGTATGTGGCCCGCTTGGTGTGGCCTACTATCAGGCGCGTCCGCGTGAAGCCACGATGAAATCCCACGTCTATGATTTCGACGCCGAGTATCGCGGCGACGGGTACCAGGTTGATTTCCAGATCGGCAAGACCACGTCAACAGGCGGCACGGACTTCGAAATGGTTCTTGAGGACGGCACAGGCGGCACGGCGATCCCCGGCGGCACCTATGATTTCACCGGTGGCAACCAGACTTGGGACACCGCGTCATTCGATATCACGTCCTATGATCCCGGTTCACTGGTGATGGGCACGGGGTCGGCCTTCAACAAGACACCGAAGACCGATGAAGAGTTCTATGCGCAGGCAGACGTTGAATATGACGTGGACCTGGGCATGATCAAGTCGATCAAGACCGGTGTTCGCTATGCCGATCATAACACCACAAGCCGCCAGTTCACGCTGGATCAGGAAGCCGGTTTCGACCCGCGCCTGTCCACGAGCGGCATCAATGGTGGCCTGATCGATGTAGGTGCGGGCGACTATCAGATCCTGCGCATCGACGCTGACGCGGCGAAGGACTGGGCGAAAGCCAGCATCACGGGTGAAACCGAGATCCTGGGTGCCTACAGCGAAATCGACGAGAAAAACACGGCTGCTTATGTCATGGCCACGTTTGAAGGTGACGGTTTCCGCGGTAACGCCGGTGTTCGCTATGTTCACACCAGCGCCACCAGCACCTATTACCTGAATGGCCAGTTGGCATCCACCAACGCCAAATATTCGCAGTTCCTGCCAAGCTTCAACGTGGCAATGGACCTGAAGGAAGATCTGGTGCTGCGGGCTTCTGCCGCACGGGTGATGACACGTCCGCAATATGTGGACATGTATGTCAACCCGAACGTAGTGGGCGCGAACGATGACCTGCCGGACAACCAGTTCTGGATTGTCGGCAACGTGGGCCTGAAACCTTTCATCTCTGACCAGTTTGACGTGTCGCTTGAATATTACTTCGCGGAAGGGTCGATCCTGTCTGCGGGCTTCTTCCTCAAGGACGTGAAGAACTTTGTGTCGAACACCGAGTATGCTGCCACGACAGCGGAAATCGGTTTCCCGGGCACCATGCGCGACGACGAAGTGCCGTTCGGCTGGACAGTGCAGGAGAAGATCAACGGCAAGTCTGCGAACATCAAGGGCTTTGAGCTGCAGTATCAGCAGGAGTTCCCAAGCGGCTTCGGTACGGTTCTGAACTATACCTACACCGATAGCGCGGCTGACGACGCCGATACCTTCACGGACGGCCAGGAAGTTCTCTCCGATGCGTCCAAGCACAGCTTCAACGCAACCGGCTACTATGAGACCGATGCCTTCCAGGCACGCCTGTCCTACAATTACCGCAGCAAATACATGCTGCGTGAAGTGGGCGCTTACGGCAACCGTCTGCACAAGGCCTTCGGTTCGCTGGACTTCAGCGCATCCTACTTTGTCACCAGCCAGATTTCGGTGAATGTGGATGTGACCAATATCCTGGAAAAAGGCGCCAAGCAGTTTGGCAACAATGCAACGCCAACCGCCAACAGCGGTTTCACCGGTGGTTTCCCGCTCTATGAGTATGAAATGCCGCGCCGGATCAGCGTTGGTGTGAGCTTCAAATACTAGAGGCCTAAAAAAAGATTAGGGAAGGGGAGCAAGACTCCCCTTTTCCTGCAAATGCGATATAAGGAGCCGAACCTTATTAATTGCATTTAAATTGTGGAGCGTAACCCGTGACCAATCTTGTAGCCCTGAACGTCGAAGAACACGCCGACCTTAAAGTCAATGACAATGTCGGTTTCGACCATGTCGCCAACCAGCATGTCGTGCCTGTGGTCGCGCATGAATTTGTGCAGGTTGCCACCGACGTGCCTGTTGTTTTTGTCAAGCATGCCGAAACTGGCCAGTTCCAGTCTGTGGCCATGCTGGGCTTGCAGCCGGGCGAAAACCTGCTGGTAAAAAACGGCAAGTGGCTGGGCATGTATATTCCGGGCATTATCGCAACTTTCCCGTTCCGCCTGATGCCAACGCAGCATGACGAAACCCAGCTGATGCTGGCGCTGGATACAGACGCCAAGCAAGTTGGCACTGAAGGCAATGCGCTGTTCCTTGACGGCAAGGAAACCGATTATCTGACCAACCGCAAAGAGGCCATCACGTCTTATTTCGAGCACAGCCAGATCACGCAAGGCTTTGTCAAGCTGATTGCAGACCTGGACCTCCTCGTTGAGCGTAACCTGACGGTTGAAGTGAACGGCCAGCAGATCAACCTCAACGGTCTGTATGTGATCGACGAGAAGAAGCTGAATGAGCTTGATGACGAGAAATCCCTCGACCTCAAGAAGCGTGGCGTCCTGCACGTGATTTATGCGCATCTGATTTCCATCAATCAGATCCGCCGGCTTGGCAAGCTCAAGAGCGAACTGGGCGAAAGCGAGGCGTAATGGCAGCAGGTGGCGGGCATGATACATTAATCAAACATGTGCTGGTCGTCGGCGGGGGAACCGCTGGCTGGCTGGCCGCCTGTCATCTGGCTAAAGCTCTCAGGTCTGCGGACGCTTCCGGCGTCCGCGTGACCCTTGTGGAATCGGCTGATATTCCCACCATCGGTGTGGGCGAGGGGACTGTCCCCGCCATCCGGAAAAGCCTTCAGTACCTGGGCATTGATGAGGCGGATTTTATCCGCGAATGCGATGCCACTTTCAAACAAAGCATCAAGTTTGTCGATTGGCTGCACGCCGCGGGCGGGACCAGCCATGCCTACCATCATGTGTTCGACTATCCGGCAAATAATGGCCTTGACCTGACGCCTTACTGGCTGATGGGCGGCGCGGGCAACGCGTCTTTTGTGGATGCCGTGTCGGTGCAGGGTCGGGTGTGCGATGCTGGGCTTGGCCCCAAGCTGATGGCGAACCGCCAGTATGAGGGGCTCACGAGCTACGCCTATCATCTGGACGCGGCCAAGCTGGCTGCTTTCCTGACCAAGCATGCCACCACCAAGCTTGGTGTAGAGCATAAGCTTGCGAACGTCACAGATGTGGTGTTGGCGGAAGACGGCTCGATTGGGGCTGTCACTACCGACGCGTTCGGGGACATGGAAGCCGACCTGTTCGTCGACTGCACGGGCTTCTCGTCCCTTCTGCTGGGCCAGAAAATGGGTGTGGGTTTCATAGACAAGCGCGACACGCTGTTTGTTGACCATGCGGTGGCGGCGCAGGTGCCATATGGCACGCCGGATGCCCCCATTCCGTGCCATACCATCGCGACCGCCAGGGAAGCCGGCTGGATCTGGGATATTGGCCTCACCACCCGGCGCGGAACAGGCTATGTCTACGCCGCCGACTATACCGACCATGACCGCGCGGAAGCGGTGCTTCGGGAGTACCTCAGGGAAAGCATTGGCGCGGCGGCTGACGATGTGGCCACCCGCCGCATTGCCATGCGTATCGGTTACCGCGAGAAATTCTGGGAAAAGAACTGTGTCGCCATCGGCATGAGCCAGGGCTTTGTCGAGCCCCTTGAAGCCACAGGCCTTCTGGTGTTTGACGCCACGGCCCGCATGCTGGCGGACCAGTTCCCGCCCACCGCCTCAGCCATGCCGGCTCTCGCAAAGCGCTTCAATGCCCGTGTCCGCAATGCCTGGGACCGGGTGATTGATTTCATCAAGCTGCATTATTGCCTGTCGAAGCGGGACGACACGGCCTTCTGGCGCGATAACCGCGATGAGGCACGCCTGCCAGAGGGGCTCAGGGACAATCTGGCGCTGTGGCGCACCCAGCCGCCGAGCGTCTATGACTTCCCCAACAGGTTCGACGTGTTCGGGATCGAGAATTATCTCTATGTGCTTTACGGCATGGGGTTCGAGACCGACATGGCCCCCCTTGAGTGCCGCTATACCGATAGCGCCCTTGCACGTGAGGATTTTGGCTATGTGCGCCAGATGGCGGGCCAGATGATGGGCCAGATGCTGCCGCACCGTGATCTGATCGACCGCATCAAACAGTATGGCATCCAGAAGGTTTAGGCATGGCTGACACGAACAGAAAATCGATCCTGGTTGCGGGCGGTGGGTCAGCCGGCTGGATGACGGCACTTTACCTGAATCGGCTTTATAACCACGCGGAACGCACGGTGGATATCACCGTGGTGGAAAGCCCGGATATCGGCATTATCGGCGTGGGGGAGGCCACGGTGCACAGCGTGCGCTTTTTCTTCGCGGCCATGGGCCTTGATGAGGCCGAGCTGATGCGCGAGACGAACGCAACCCTGAAGCTTGGCATCATGTTCCGGAACTGGATGAAGCCTGCGGGCGGCGAGATGCACGAGTATTTCCATCCGTTCGAACACCAGCGGCTTGGGCGCGTGCTGGATATCTCCAGCCTCTGGTTCCTCTCAGGCCGGTCGGCGCAGGAGCGCTATGACGAAGGCGTCTGCCTGTCGGCGGAAATGATCAAGCGCGGCCATGGGCCCAAAGGGCCGAACACGCCTGCCTACCAGGGCGTGGTGCCTTATGGCTATCATCTTGATGCGACGCTTCTGGCGCGTTTCCTCAGGCGCAAGGCGGTTGAGGCGGGCGTGCGGCATGTGGAAGCCACCATCGAGGGTGTAGATGTGGCGGGCGAGAGTATCACCGCGATCCACACCAACACGGGCGAGAGCTTCAGCGCCGACTGGTTCATCGACTGCACCGGCTTCCGTGGGATGCTGATCGATAAGGTGGCGCCCGACAATTGGGACAGTTTTGAAGACGCCCTGCCGTGCAACCGCGCGGTCGCGCTTCAACGCGAACTCGCGCCGGGCGAAGCCCCAAACCCCTTTACTGTGGCGACGGCGCTGAAGAACGGTTGGGCCTGGCAGATTGACCTCACAAACCGGCAAGGCGCCGGATACGTTTATGACGGCAACCGCATGAGTGCCGATGAAGCCGAGGCTGAGCTGCGCGCCTTCCTGGGGCCGCAGTCGAAGGTGCTGAAGTCGACACACCTCAAAATGCGTATCGGCTGCCGCAAGCGCTTCTGGGTCGGTAATGTGATCGCGACCGGCCTTGCAGGCGGTTTCATTGAACCGCTTGAAAGCACCGGCCTGCATCTGATCAATCTGGCCGCCGGGCTGATGGGCACGCACCTGGCGGGCGCAGCGCCGACGGACGACAGCCGCGCGAGCTTCAACCGGCTGATGCGCGGCTTCTATCAGGACCTGAAGCAGTTCATTGTGCTGCACTATTGCCTGACGAACCGGGACGATACCGACTTCTGGCGCGCCGCACCGGCGACGGTCGAACACACCCCGTGGCTGAAGGCCCAGCTTGAAGTGTGGAAGCACAAGGTCTGTGAATATCACGATCTGGCGGGGGCGTTTTCCACCACCTTCACGGACGAGAATTACCGCTACATCCTTTACGGCATGCAGCATACGCCCACCCTAGGCCTGACGGTCGACCGGGCAGAGAGCGCGCGCATGTTCAAGCAGCTTCGGGCCATGCAGGAAAACGCCTGCAACCTCACGATGACGCACGCCGATTATCTGGCGCAGATGAATGGACAATTGGATATGGAGGCGAAGGCCTCCGCATGAATGGCAGCGAACCCGGGCTCGGTTATCTCCCGTCCGGGTTCACTATCCATGACAGTCCTTCGGGACTGGTTATTGGGGAACTGGGGCGGCACGGGCAGTGGCCCGTGTCAGCCCCACTTTTTTCCCGACATTTGAATTCAGGGCCGAGGAGGCCCAAAAGTAAAGGGTGGAGACATATGGGGATGCGTAAACTGATCGGTCTGGTCGCAGGCGTGATGGCATTGTCGGGATGCGATGGCGATTTTAACATGCCAGTGGCTGTGCCGGTGGTGCAGGTGATCCCCGCGCCCCTGAGTGTCGAAACCAAAAAAAATGATGCCTTTCTGTTCAGGGCGCAGGCGACCGTATCGGTGCCCGAAGGGGAAGAGGCGCTGGCGGATCAATTCACTTCCCTTGTTCATAAATATCGTGGTGCAAATATTGGTCGGGCAGCCGACGCCACCATTCGTTTTGTTGATGACGCAAGCATTGCAGGCGAAGAAGCCTACCGGATCGAAATCGCCAAAGACGGCGTCACCGTAAGCGCAAGCGCCCCGGCAGGCCGCTTTTATGGCGCCATGACATTGGCGCAGATGCTGGACGGCCCGGAGCATGGCGCGCTCGCGCGGTTACCCATCGGCACAATCGAAGACGCGCCTCGCCTGAAGTGGCGCGGGGCCATGCTGGATGTGGCGCGGCATTTCCGCACCAAGGAGTTCATCAAGAAGTTCATCGACGTGATGGCAGCGCACAAGCTGAATGTGTTCCACTGGCACATGACGGATGACCAGGCCTGGCGGCTTGAGATCAAGAAATACCCGCGTCTGACGGAAGTGGGTGGCTGCCGGGTACCGGCAGGCGACGGCCCGCGCGCGGATATTGACGAGGCCACTGGCGAAGCAAGGCTATACTGCGGCTTCTACACCCAGGATGATGTGCGCGAGATTGTGGCTTACGCGGCCGCCCGCCATATCACAGTGATGCCGGAAATTGACCTGCCGGGCCACGCCACGGCAGCCATCAAGGCCTACCCGGAGCTGGGCACCGCGCCCCTTGAAGGCGACATGTCAGACTGGGGCATTTTCCAGAATACCTTCAACCTGGAAGAGGGCACGATCCGCTTCCTTGAGGATGTGATGGATGAAACGCTCGAATTGTTCCCATCCGAGTTTGTCCATATCGGCGGCGACGAGGTGGCGACCCGGCAGTGGGAAAACTCCCCCCGCATCAGGGAGCGGATGGCGGAAGTCGGCATCCATGACACGCACCAGATTCAGGCTTATTTCACCCGCCATTTCGCCGAATATCTGGACGCGCGTGGCAGGCGGCTGATCGGCTGGGACGAAATTCTTGAGGGCGGGTCGATCGGTAATTCGGCCATCATGTCCTGGCGCGGCACCAAGGGCGGTGTTGAGGCCGCGAAGGCAGGCCGGCAGGTGGTGATGGCGCCAAGCAGTATCTATTATACCGACTACCGCCAAAGCGACAGCCGGTATGAGCCGCCGGGCCGCGAGCATATCCAGACGCTGCAGGATGTCTATGAGTTCGAACCGGTTTCGGCGGAGCTGTCGGCAGATGAACAGAAAGCCATTCTGGGTGCGCAGATGACTGTGTTCAGTGAGCATATGCGCACGGCTGAGCGGGTCGAGCATATGGCCTTCCCGCGCCTCATCGCCATGGCCGAAAGCGTGTGGTCTGATCCCACCAAGAAGGACTTTGATGATTTCACCGCGCGGCTGATGCCCCATATGGCGCGGCTGAAGGCGCTGGGCATCCGCCCGGCGGACAGCGCTTTCGCGCCGAAGATTGAAGTGGTGAAAGGTGAAGGTACCACCCGCACCGTGACGCTCTCAAACCAGGTGGGTCAGGGTTGGATCAGCTACAAGCTGGAAGGTGGCGCAGATGTGCCCGAGTGGCGCAATTACAGCAAGCCTTTCACCGCGACCGCCGACCAAACGGTTTACGCCCGCGCGAGTGTGCCACTCGAAGATGACCTGATTTCCGGCGTGCGCAGCCGCACGCTCGATGATGTGAGCCTGTCTGAGCGCACCAGCGATGAACTTTCGCTGTGCTCCAAATGGCTGTCGATCAAGCTGGATGACGACTACCCGCGCGAGGGTGACCGGGCCGCCATGATGGTGGATATCGTGGAACCCTGCTGGGTCTATGATGCCCCGGACATGGATGGCGTGACCGGCATCGAGGTGGCGGTCGGGAACCTGCCGTTCAATTTCCAGATTGGCGATCAGGTCAATGATGTGAAGCGGGCAACGCCGGAAACCGACGTGGGAGAGATTGTGGTCTATAAGAACAGCTGCGACGCGACGGATGAGGTTGCGCGCCTGCCGCTCGCGCCCGCTGCCGCAAGCCATGGCATCACCACGCTGAAGGCGCCGCTTGAGGGCGTCGCGGACGCCGCCTCGCTCTGTTTCCGAATCGCCGCGAACCACTATGAGCCCATTTGGGCGATCGACAGGGTGCGATTGACTGGGAATTGATGGCCCACACATCAAATAGAGGAAGCCATCCGCTTTGGGTGGCTTTTTTCTTGGGGCTTCGGGGCTTGGCGCTTATAGAAAAGCCAGTTTTTGACTTGAAGGATACCACCATGAGCGAATTGCCACCCTGCCCGAAATGCAACAGCCCCTACGCCTATGAAGACGGTGCGCTGCTGATTTGCCCCGAATGCGCGCACGAATGGTCGCCGGGTGCCGAAACCGCGGGTGGTGAGGATGAGCTGGTGATCCGCGACAGCGTGGGGAACATCCTGGCTGACGGCGACGACGTGACGGTGATCAAGGACCTGAAGGTCAAGGGCTCGTCTTCGGTTGTCAAAGTGGGCACCAAGGTGAAGGGCATCCGCCTTGTGGGCGGCGATCACGACATCGACTGCAAGATCCCCGGTATTGGCGCCATGGGCCTCAAGTCCGAGTTCGTGAAGAAGAGCTAAGCAGTTCTACTTGTCATTCGCCGACCTGATCGGCGAATCCATGTGTCCGGGTTGAGCATGTGGAACGATAGACTCACCGGTCAAGCCGGTGAGTGACGAAATAGATTACAAGGCCGCAGCATTTGCCGCGGCCTTTATTGTGCCCTATTGGCGACTAAGGTGAAGGCTGAGGGGAAAGGCTATGGCTGACGGGATCAACCCATTTAATGCAGATTTCTATTTTGAAAACTGGTTCGCACTTCCATTGGTAACCGTGCTGTTAACCGGCGTGGGCCTTTGGCTATGGGGGCGTTTAGAAACGCTCGGCTTATGTGCGCGGCAATCAATCTCTAGTAAAGCAATAATTCTAGCGACAAGCATTCATTTTTTGCTGGGCCTCTGGAGCGGTTTCCTTGATGCACTGCTATATGTGGCAGCCTATTTTGAAACTGAATTCTTGATGTTGTTTGGGATCATCATTGTTTGGGGCGCAGACAGGCTTGTCGCCTTCGGTGTTTGGATGGCTGTGCCTAATTGGCGACGATATGCCTCGCTATATTGGGGCATATCCTTTGGCTTGTCGCCGGTAGTTGCTTACGTGGCAAGCGAATACGCTTAAGGCCGCGAGCTAACTCGCGGCCTTTTGTGTTTAGGGAAATGAATAAATCACTCCCGCTGTCGTCTGTTTTACCAGCTGCGCATCTTGTGGCCCTTGAGGGCATAAAACAGGATGTAAAGGTAGCAGGGCAGGCCGATCCAGTAGGCAGGTTGCATGGCGCCAAGGCTTTCGGCAAGGGCGCCAAAGGTGAGGGACAATACACCGCCCCCCAATATCCCCATGATCAAAAGTGCCGAGCCTTGCGCCGTGAATTTGCCCAGGCCTTCAAGCGCCAGCGGCCACAAGGCCGGCCACACAAGCGCGTGGGCAAGGCCCATCAGCGCCACGAACATCACCGCATTCGGCACCACAGGCACACCTGTCCAGCCAATCAGAACATCGGCGACCAGCGTTGATTCGGTTGAGCTGAGCGTCACGCCAAGAATGCAAATCGTGCCGGCGATGGCGGACCCTAATAAGGCCTGCCGCTGGCTGATAAATCTCGGAATGCAGGTAACGCCGATGATATAGCCGATGGTCATGCATACCATGGTGTAGCTGGTGAGCGTAGCGAAGTGAGATACGCCCAAGGCCTTGCCGAAACTGCCGATGCTGTCGCCTGCAATCACTTCAACGCCGACATATCCGAACAGCGCGACTGCCCCGAGGATTACTTGCGGAAAGTTAAGGATGCTGGTTTTCCCGTCCGCGCCTTCCGTCACTTCTTCTTCGGGGTCGATATGCGGCAAGTTTGAGAATTTGACGAGGCCGATCAACGCGACAAGAGCGCCTGCCATATAAAGATATGGCATGATCAGCTTTTCTGATAGCGCCTGCTTTTCTGCGGCACTCAGGGCCTCTAGCGCAGCCGGTGATGTATCTCCCATATCGGAGAAAATGACCGCGGCAAAAACGATCGGCACGACCACCCCCGCACCTTTGTTGATAAGCCCCATAATGGAAATGCGTGTGGCTGCGCTTTCCTTCGGGCCCATCATCACGATGTATGGGTTGGAGGCCGTCTGGAGAATTGTCAGTCCTGCGCCCAACATGAAAAGTGCAGCCAGAAAGATAGGGAAGCTGGCGGCTAACGCTGCAGGAATGAAGATCAGCGCGCCGACCGCCATGATTCCAAGGCCAAGCGCCATACCGTTCCGGTAACCAGTCCGGTCCAATACGAACGACATTGGCAGCGCCATAACGAAATAGGCACCGTAGAAAAAGAAGGTCACGAGGAACGCTTCCGTTTCGCTCAGGTCGCAGATGATCTGCAGGAATGGGATCAGGGCTCCATTGAGCCAGGTCACGAACCCGAAAATGAAAAACAGCACGCCGATGATGATCATCGGTATCACGCTGCTGCGTGCTTGGCCTGTCGGCATTGTTGTATCAACCATTTGTTCCTCCAACGTGTCCCTTTTGTGCGGTGCCGCCATAGGGCGTGCCACCTATCCAGACCTCTGTGACCTGGTCTTCCCCATCCAGCACGCATAGGTCTGCCTTCATGCCTGCGCGGATGTCCCCTATCTCATGCCCAAACCCCAGAAAGCGGGCCGGGCTTCTTGACGCCATGCGAACGGCGGTATCCAGCGGCACGCCCATGAGGCTGACCGCGTTTCTTACGGCAGACGCCATGTCGAGGTCAGACCCCGCCAGCGTGCCGTCAGGCCCTGTGCAACGCCCGTTCTCGACTGTGATCGGAAGGCCCTGCAGGGTGAAATTCTTGGTGCTTGCCCCCACGCTTGGCATCGCGTCGGTCACCAGCATCAGTTGGTCCGCGCCCTTGGCGTAAAGCGCGGCGCGCAGGCTGGCCGGGTGCACATGGTGCCCGTCCACAATGATGCCCGCTGTGGTCATGCGGCTGTCGAGCGCCGCGCCCACCACGCCGGGCGCCCGGCTGGTCATGGGTGTCATGGCGTTGTGAAGGTGGGTGAAGCCGGTGAGGCCTGCGCGGACTGCGGCCATGGTGTCTTCATAGCTCGCCGCCGTGTGTCCGGCGGCTACAATCACGCCCGCGTCCACAAGGCGCGACACCATCTCGGGCGTCGTGCATTCGGGCGCGAGGGTCACAAGCGTCTTCCCAAACTTGAGGCTTGAAAGCAGCCTCACGGCATCAGCGTCCAGCGTGCGGAACTTGGCTGCGTCGTGGATGCCCTTCCTTGCTGTGCTCAGGAACGGGCCTTCGATATGAATGCCAATAACACCCGGCACGCCTGCCTCAATGGCCGCGTCCACGGCCTCGATCGCCGCTGTCACCACATCCAGATCATCGCTGATCAGCGTGGGCAACAGGCTTGTGGTCCCATAGGCGCGGTGGGCTTCGGCGATTTTGCTGATACCGTCCACCGTCGGCGCGTCATTGAAAAGCACGCCGCCACCACCGTTCACCTGCGTGTCGATAAAGCCGGGCACCAGCTTGTGCCCGGTTTGGTCGCGCGTCTCGTCCGCCTCAAACGGCTCCCCCGGCTTGAGGACAGCCAGGATACGGCCATCCTCAAGCAGTAGGGTGGCCCGCTTGTGCCAAAGGTTCGAGACCAGAACATCGCCGCCCTTGAGCGCAATCCGCATCACACAGTCTCCGTCACTTTATTGAGGTGCGGGGGGTCATCCGGGTGATAGCCGCGCGCGACCGACAGGCCGTTTGCCATGCGGTAGAAGCTCTGGATCATCAGGATTGGTTCAATGAAGGGGTGCGCGTCCGCGACAACAGGCAGGCTGACGCCGCCCTCAAGCCCCGCACCCGCTGTCAACACTACAGCGTCCCGCGATGCGAAATCCTTGACCAGTTCCTGGATGCCGTCCCGGGTTTCGTCCCGCTGGCTCATCACCAGTACGGGGAAGCCCGCATTCACGATGGCCATGGGGCCGTGCTTGACCTCGGCTGCCGAATAGGCTTCGGCGTGCAGGCCGGAGGTTTCCTTGAACTTGAGCGCGGCTTCCTGCGCCACGCCAAATCCCACGCCCCGGCCAACAACGAAAAAGTTGCGGGCGTCCAGAAGCGCGGTTGCCGCGGGTGTCCAGTCGCAGGCCCAGGCGGCGCTGAGGTTCAGCGGCAGGGTTTCAAGCGCGGTCAGAAGCTCGGCGTCTTCGGTCCAATAGGCCACCAGCTGCAGGATGGCCGTGAGGCTGGCGATGTAGGTTTTGGTGGCCGCGACGCTTTTTTCCGGCCCCGCGTGCAGCGGCAACACCACGTCCGCGATGGCGGCGAGGGGAGAGGCGGTGACATTCACAATCGCCACAACAAAGGCGCCGGCCCGCTTGGCGGCGTCGGCGGTGCGCACCAGATCAGGGCTCGCGCCCGACTGGCTGATGGCGATGAACAGCGCGCCCTCAAGCATCTGTTTTGCGGCATAAACCGAGCTGACGGATGGGGCCGCGCTTGACACCAGAAGCCCGGCTTTGGTCTCAACCACATATTTGGCATAGGTGGCCGCGTGATCGGAACTGCCGCGCGCGCAGGTCACCACGGCGGTGGGCTTGAGGTGCCTCAATTTCTGGCCCAGCGCCTTGGCGATGGGGGCGTTTTCTTTCAGCTGTTTTTCAACAACCTTGCTGGCGCTGCCGGCCTCGGCAAACATCAGGGTGTCTTCAGGGCGCAGGGTAGCATCTTGGATCATGTCAAACTCCAAACAGGGCGCATTTTCTATGCATGCAGCTCAGCGACAAAGTCATAGGCGTCGCCCCGATAATAGGATTGCGTGAGTTCCACGGTCGTGCCATTGGCAAGGAAACCGCGGCGTTCGATGAATAGCCCGGCGTCGCCTTCCAAAACGCCTAACCGGGCTGCCTGCTCTGTGTTGAATTTAACGGCGCGAAGGCGCTGCAGTGCCCGGACGGGGCGGCAGCCTGTTTCTTCAAGCGCGGTATAAAGGGACCCTTCCACCGGGCCGGCGCCCGCCAGTGCGAACGACGGCACGATGGCGGTCTCAAGTGCCATGGGCGTATCGTCGGCATAGCGGATGCGGGTAAATCTGTGCACCTTGGTGCCGGGGCCCAGGCCAAGGCTCAGGCTTTCCTCCGGCGTGATGATGCCCTGCGAGCGGTCAATCCATTCGCTGCGGGCCTTCCAGCCGCGACCCGCCATGTCTTCCGAGAAGGAGGACAGGCGCGAGAAAGGCTTCTCAACGCGCCCGGCGATGAAAGTGCCGGCGCCGCGCCTGCGGTCAAGGAGGCCATTTTCCACAAGGCCGTCCAGCGCTTTCCGTACCGTGATTCGCGAAACCGCCATATCGGCGGCGATATCGCGTTCGGCCGGGAGCGCGTCACCCTTCGGCAGGGCGCCTTGCTCGATGGCGCGCTCGATGGCGCGCGACAGCTGCTGGTATTTGGGCAGCGCCGTTGAGGTGTCCAGTTTGCCGATAACGTCTGAAAGCTGCATACGGGCCTGTTCCTTGAAGGCTGGGGTGCTTGTGTCTTGCCCTGGAAGTATCATAGATATAATACCAATTAAATACCAAAAATTATTTATGGTTCCATTAAGTTAATTAAGTATATGAAATATAGGGATAACAATGTGCATACCAATGAAGTTTCTTTTGAATTTGACACCGCTGTCAATTGAGCGTAGGGTCCGAGGCGAGTAATTTTTGGGAAGAAAACCATGCAAGATGTGTTCGATCTGGTCATTTTCGGTGGCGGCGGTGATCTGTCGCGGAGGAAGCTCCTGCCAGCCTTGTTTTCAGGGTTCATGGCCGGGCGCGTATCCAGGGACAGCCGTATCTATCTGACCAGCCGGAAAGGCCTGGAAGGCAGCGCTGAGCCCTGGCTGAAGGGCGTGTTTGAAGAAACAGCGCCAGCCTGCGCGGTGGACGCCAAGTCCCTCAAGGAATTCGCCAGCATGGTGCATGTGGTTGAGCTTGGCCTTGTTGAGGGCGGCGCGGACTGGGAAGCGCTGAAGGCCGCGCTCAAGACAGATGATGAAACCCGTCCGCTGGTGCATTTCCTTGCGATCCCGCCAAGCCTGTTTACATCGACGTGCGAACTGCTGGGCGAATATGGCCTCAATGGCCCGCGCGCCCGCGTGGTGCTTGAAAAGCCGCTGGGGCACGACCTTGAGAGCGCGCAGGCGATCAATGAGGACGTTGGCCGCTTCTTTGATGAAAACCAGACATTCCGCATTGACCACTATCTGGGCAAGGAAGCTGTGCAGAACCTGCTGGCGCTCCGTTTCTCCAACATCCTGTTCGAGGAACTCTGGAGCGGGCGCACCATCGACCATATCCAGATCACCATCGCTGAAAACCAGGGCGTGCAGGGCCGCAAGGGCTTTTATGAAGGCACGGGCGCGATGCGCGATATGGTGCAGAACCACCTGCTGCAGCTTCTGTGTCTTGTGGCGATGGAGCCACCCGCCCGGCTGGAAGCAGACAGCATCCGCGAGGAAAAGCTGAAGGTTCTGAAGTCTTTGAAGAAGCTTGAAGGCGCGGACATCGACCGCAATGTGGTGCGCGGCCAGTACCAGTCTGGCGCCATGTTCGGCCAGGCCGTGCCGGGCTATGCCGAGGATGTGGAGCTTGAGAGCCCGTCCAACACCGAAACGTTCGTGGCCCTGAAGGCCCACATTGAAAACTGGCGCTGGGCCGGCGTGCCCTTTTACCTGCGCACGGGCAAACGCCTGCCAGACCGGTTCGCCGAGATCGTGATCCAGTTCAAGCAGATCCCGCACAGCCCGCATCCGGGCTGGGGCAGCAACATCAGCCCGAACCGCTTCATTATCCGCATGCAACCGGAAGACCATCTGGCGCTCAGGATGATGGTGAAAAACCACTCTTCCGCTGACGAGAAGCTGAAGGAAGTGGAGATGAACCTGGATGTAACGGGTGATGATCATCTGCGGCTTGGCCCCTATCTGCGCCTGATTCTGGATGCCGTGCGCGGCGACCAGAGCCTGTTTGTGCACCGCGCGGAAGTGGAGCACGCCTGGCGCTGGGTGGACCGTATCATCGCCCATTGGGAAGCGTCCGGCGAGCCACCTGAGAGCTATCAGGCCGGCACCTGGGGGCCCTATGAAGCCCATGACCTGATGACCCGCGACCGGCGCGAATGGTTCCACGAGACCAGCGGCAAGCGGAGCGGCAGGTGAGCGCGGTGATGACACAGGGCCACAAGGTTGCCCACAAGATTGAGTGGCGCTGCTTTGACAGCCGCGAGCAGATGGTCGATGAGCTCACCGAGGCCTACTGTGAAGCACTGATGCGGGGCATAAAAAGGCGTGGCACCGCCAGTTGGGCGGTGTCCGGTGGCTCGACGCCCAAACCGTTGTTTGAGGCCATGAGCGAGGCCGAGATCGACTGGGAAAACATCCAGGTGGCGCTGGTGGATGAGCGCTGGGTGGACCTGGATCACCCGCGGTCCAACGAGGCCTTCATGCGCACCGCACTTCAAAAGGGCGCGGCGGCAGAGGCCATGTTTATCGGCATGAAAACCTCGCACGACACCCCGTTTGACGCGGTGGAGGCGGTGAATGAGCGCTACGCACAGGTTAAGCAGCCGTTCGACAGCGTGCTGCTGGGGCTGGGGTCTGACGGCCACACGGCCTCCTTCTTCCCGGATGCGGAAGGGCTTGACGCGGCGCTGGATATCGCAGGCGACAAGGTTTGTGTGCCGCTGCGCGCAAAAAGAAGCGATGTCACGGGCGATGAGGTTGACCGGATGAGCATTTCCGCCAGCGCGATCGCCAAGGCGCCGCACGTGGTCTTGATGATCACGGGCGTTGAGAAAAAGGCGACCCTCGAGCGCGCGCTTTCGGTGGACACACACCTGCCGATAGCAAAGCTGGCCGAGAATGTCGCTATCACAGTTTACTGGGCGCCCTGACGTTTCGGGCAGCCCCAATTTGATCCACGGGAGCGTATCATGACCCACCCTAAGCTTCTTGAAGTGACCGAACGCATCAAGGCCCGGTCGAAAGACACACGGGCCGCCTATGAAGCGCGCGTGCAAGCCATGCGCGACGCGGGCCCGGCGCGGCCGCATCTTTCGTGCGGAAACCTGGCCCACGCAATAGCCGCCTGTTCGGAAGCCGAAAAGCAGAAGCTGATCCAGGACGGCATGGTCAATATCGGTATCGTCAGCGCCTATAACGACATGCTGTCGGCCCACCAGCCCTATCACCAGAAGCTGGATCAGGTGAAGGCGGCGGTCGTGGACGCGGGCGGCGTGGCCCAGATGGCGGGCGGCGTGCCAGCCATGTGTGACGGTGTCACCCAAGGCCAGCCGGGCATGGAGATGTCGCTCTTCAGCCGCGATGTGATCGCGCAGGCCACCGGCATCGCCATGAGCCACAATGTGTTCGATGGCGGGCTTCTGTTCGGCATCTGTGACAAGATCGTGCCGGGGCTTCTTATTGGCGCCCTCGCGTTCGGCCACCTGCCGTTCGTGTTCGTGCCCGCGGGGCCCATGCCGACCGGCATTTCGAACAGTGAAAAAGCCAAAGTGCGCCAACAGTTCGCCACCGGCGAGGTGGGCAAGAAGGAGCTGCTGCAAAGCGAAAGCCGCGCCTACCACAGCCCGGGCACCTGCACCTTCTATGGCACCGCCAACACCAACCAGATGATGCTGGAAATGATGGGCCTGCAGCTGCCAGGCAGCAGTTTTGTCAATCCGGGCGATGGCCTTCGCGAAAAGCTGGACGCCGCAGCGGCCAAGCGCGCCGTGAAGCTGGCAGAAGCCAAGGATGGCATTGGTCTCGCGGAAATGGTGACCGCCGAAGCCCTGGTGAACGGCATTGTTGGCCTGTTGGCCACCGGTGGGTCCACCAACCACACGCTGCATATTGTGGCCATCGCGGCCGCCGCGGGCTATATCGTCAACTGGCAGGACTTTTCCGACCTGTCGGACGTCGTGCCGCTTCTGGCGCGGGTGTACCCCAACGGCACGGCAGATGTGAACGCCTTCCAGGATGCGGGCGGCACGCCGTTTGTGATCAAGGAACTGCTGGCGGGTGGATTGCTCAATGAAAACGTCCACACCATCATGGGTGAAGGGCTGAAGCCGTTCGGCGAAATGCCGACGCTGGTTGAAAACCAGGCCGTGTGGCGCCTGTCCCCCGATGAGCCGGGCGATGATATGATCTTGCGCAAGATCGATAATCCGTTCCAGCATCATGGCGGCCTGACCGTGTTCAAGGGCACGCTGGGGGAAGCCGTGATGAAAACCTCCGCCATCAAGGACCAGCATCTGATTGTTGAAGCGCCGGCGGTGGTGTTTGAAGATCAGGACGACCTGCTGACCGCCTACAAGGCGGGCGAGCTTGAAAAGGATTTCGTCGCGGTGATCCGCTTCCAGGGGCCGCGCGCCAACGGCATGCCGGAACTGCATAAGCTGACACCAAGCCTTGGCGTGTTGCAGGACAAGGGCTTCAAGGTGGCGCTGGTGACAGACGGGCGCATGTCGGGCGCGTCGGGCAAGGTGCCGGCGGCTATCCACGTGACGCCAGAGGCCGCAAGCGGCGGCCCGATCGCGCGGGTGAAAGACGGCGACATTGTCCGCGTTGATGCCACAACGGGTGAGCTGATGGTGTTGGTGGATGAGGCCGAGTTCGCAGCCCGCGAGGCGTCAACTGGCCCTGTGGTGCTGGACACCTTCGGGCGCAACCTGTTCGCAGGCGTGCGCGGCATCGTTGGCCCGGCGGGCCAGGGCGGATCATTCATTTAACACGAGTTAGTTTCCAGGGGTCGATACCATGACAGATGTTTTACAAGTTCTTGAAACCTCCCCGGTCATCCCGGTGCTCGCTTTTGAAAGCGCGGAGGAAGCGGTGGATGTCTGCCGCGTGATTTTCGAAGCGGGCCTGAAAGTTCTTGAGATCACGCTCAGGCATGAGACAGCGCTCGATGCGATCAAAGCGGTTCGGAATGACCTGCCAACTGACGCCATCGTGGGTGCGGGCACGGTGACCACATCTGACCGGGCCAAGGATGCCATTGCGGCAGGTGCCGAATTTGGTGTCAGCCCGGGCCTGACGGAAGAGCTTGCAAAAACAGTCAAATCGCTCAATTGGGCGTTTCTGCCAGGCGTTGCCACGCTTTCTGAGGCCATGCAGGCGCGCGAATGGGGCTTTACGGAGCTCAAGTTCTTTCCGGCGTCCATCTCTGGTGGGCCTGGGTTCCTGAAGGCTGTCGGCAGCGTGCTGCCGGACCTGACATTCTGTCCCACGGGCGGCATTTCCGCGGAGACCGCCGCAGACTATCGCGCGCTGAAGAATGTCGCCACCGTTGGTGGCAGCTGGATCACCCCGCGCGGCAGCGACGGCCAGATTGACCTGGACCAGGTGCGTGACCTGGCGCGGGCGGCGGCCGGCAGCCAGTAGGTCCAGCATCCAATGTCGCAAGACAAAGCATCAAAGCGGGGCGTCTGTCCCGCTTTTTTATTGACCTCTTGACCAAATTCAACAATTGTTGAAATTAAGTTCGGTCTTGTCCCCTGCACGCGCAGGCCATAGGCTGACGCAAAATCGGCGCGGGGAAGGTGCCGAACGCATACTGGCTGAGGGGAGGCCGCCCATGAAGTTCTTGAAATCGGTTCAGCCGATTCATCTTGTTCTCGTGCTGTTACTGGTGATTGCCGGCATCACCGCCTTTGTGCTCATGAGCGAGCCGCCCGTGGACGCCACGGGTGTGCCGCATGAAAGCATCGCGGGCCTGTCTGTCGGCGGTGACGGGGCCGCAAAACTGGCCACCATCGGCAAGGCCCCCTTTTATTTCCAGATTGCGGTGATATTGCTCGCTGGCACGCTTCTCTATATGGGCGTGGCCCCGCACAAGCGGGATAATACGCTGCGGCTGTTCTTTGCCGCGGGGACGGCCTTCGCGCTTTTTGTCTGGGTGATGCTTTTCACGGGCTATGAACATTATATCCTGACGGGCGAAACCCGGGTCGTATTCGGCTTTCCCATGCCCACCAACTGGATGCTGTGGGGCATCTGGGGCAGCTTCGCCGCCTTTGACCTATTCTATGTGATTTTCTTCCGCCGCTATTTCTTCACCCCCGATGAAGAAGCAGAGTTTGACGCGCTGGTTGAAGAACTGAAGTCAGAGCAGGGAGACGCCTGATGGAAGAGCTTCGCCAACCGATCATCCTGGGCTGCGTGGCAGCCTATATGGGCCTTTGTATCTGGGTGGGTATCTGGGCCATGCGCCGCACCAAATCCGCCGGTGACTTTTTCGTTGCCGGGCGCGGCTTGGGGCCTGTTGTTGTCAGCCTAGCTGTTTTCTCGTCAACGCTGTCCGGCTTCGGCTTCGTGGGTGGCCCGGGCCTTGTGTATGCCACGGGGATGAGCTCCATCTGGATGGCTGTGTGCTCGGCCCTTGGCTATGCCACTGGCTTCTACCTGGTGGCCAAGCGTATCCGTATGGTCGCGGAAGTCAGGGACACCATGAGCCTTCCGGATGTTGTGTTCGCTCGTTACGGTAGCGAAACGGCACGGTTATTGACGGCAGGCACCATCCTTCTGGGCGTGCTTGGCTATCTGGCAACGCAGATCCTGGCGATGGCACTGGTGCTGCAGTCGATCCTGTCGGCGACCGAAATGTTCGCGGATATCAGCTTGCTCGCAAGCGTGGTGATTTCATCCGCGGTGCTGATTTTCTATTGCGTCACCGGTGGCATTTTGGCGTCTGTCTATACGGACCTTGTGCAGGGCATTGTGATGATTGTCGCTGGCGCCCTGGTCGTGATCACAGCGGCCAGCGTGTTTGACGGCGGCTTCGCGGAAGCCACAAACATCATGCTGGCGAACGACGGCGAAGACATCATGCCGTTTGGCACACTGGGGACGATGGCGTCCCTCAGCTGGTATTTCCTGTTCGGCCTTGGCCTTGCGGGCCAGCCCCATGTGGCGACCAAGATGATGATGAACAGGAGCCTGTCGGACAACCGGGTGATCCTGCCGATGACGGTGCTGGGCTATGTGGTGGCGGCCATGCTGTGGGTATCGATCGGCGTCATCATGCGCGCGCTGGTGATCGGCGATATCGCGCTGCCGCTTGGTGCGGCGGACGAAGCGGCCCCGGCTTTCCTGTCGACCTATGCGCATCCGCTTCTAGCGGGCATCGTGTTCGCGGGGCTATTCGCGGCCATCATGTCCACAGCCGACGGCTTCCTCAATATCGGCGCGGCGGCGATTATCCATGATATCCCCAAGGCCATCCGGGGCCGGTCGCTCAATAACGAGCTCTTTTGGGCGCGGACGGCAACCATCGTATTGTCAGTCGTGGCGGCGGGCATTGCGCTTTATTCCGACAAGCTGGTGGGCCTTCTGGGGGCCTTTGGCTGGGGCACGTTCGCGGCCGCCCTGGTGCCGGTGGTGCTGATCGGCCTCAACTGGAAAGGGGCAACGGCCCGCGGCGCCGTGGTGGCGATTGCCTCGTCGCTCGCGATCAACTTCGCCATCCAGCTGTGGCAGATACAGATTCCCTACAAGATGTCCGGCGGGTTCCTGGCGATGCTGACCTCCATGATTTTGTTCATCGTGGTGTCGATGATGGAAAAACAGAAGCCACTGCCAGATGATATTGATCGGGTGATGGACCTGTAGCGTATAACCCCAAAACCACGGTTTTGGAGTTATATATACGTGAAGCCCATCTTGTTGCTGATGAACGGCACCCTGCGCCTTGATGACCATCCGGCGCTGGTGTCCGCGTGCCAGTCCGGCGCGGGTGTGATCCCGATTTTCATTCTGGATGACGCCGGTGCGGGTGACTGGAAGCTGGGCGGTGCGCGGCGCTGGTGGCTCAGGGAAAGCCTCACGCGACTTGGCAAAAGCCTGGAAGCGAAAGGCAGCCGCCTTGTGCTGCGCACCGGCGATACAGCTGACATCATCGCGGGCCTGCTGGGCGGCGTGGGTGCGGTCCACATGACCCGGGCCTACAGCCCCATGGGTCGGCGCGCGCAGGAGCAGATTCACCAGCTGTGTTCTGCACGGGATATTGACTGCCGCCGTTTCGGTGGGAACCTGCTGCTGGAGCCCGAGGACGTGCGCACCAAAACCGGTGGTATATATGAGGTCTTTTCCCCCTTCTGGCGCCGGGCGTTGGAACTGATCGACGGGTCACCGCCTTTGGGCGCGCCTGACAGCATCCCAGCGCCTGACACATGGCCCGAAAGCCACGACATCAAAGACCTGAAGCTGAACCCACAGCCCGCCCACTGGGCAGAACCCATCGCCGCCACCTGGGTGCCGGGCGAGGCGGCAGCGCAGGACATGCTGGCCACTTTCCTTTCGGAAGCGGCGCGGAATTATAAGGCCCTGCGCGATGTGCCAAGCGTGGAGGCCACGTCGCGCCTGTCGCCCTATCTGGCGAACGGGGAAATCAGCCCCCGCCGCATCTGGGCAGAGGCGCAGATGCATGTGATGGCAGCGGAGCAGGACCGCACAGGCGCGGACTGGTTCCTGCGCGAACTGGGTTGGCGGGAGTTTTCCAAGCATCTGCTGTTCAATAACCCCACGCTGCCGGTCAGACCGCTGAAGGCGCAATTCGAAGACTTCCCCTGGCGCGAAGGCGTGGATGACAAGGTGGTGGCCTGGCAGAAGGGCCTTACCGGTTTTCCCATCGTCGACGCGGGCATGCGCCAGCTATGGCAAACCGGCTGGATGCACAACCGGGTGCGCATGATTGTGGCGTCTTTCCTGGTCAAGGACATGCTGTGGCACTGGCGCACGGGCGAAGACTGGTTCTGGGATACGCTGGTGGACGCAGACCTGGCCAACAATTCTGCCAGCTGGCAGTGGGTGGCGGGCTGCGGCGCTGACGCCGCCCCCTATTTCCGGATTTTCAACCCCATCACGCAAGGCGAAAAGTTCGACCCTGACGGCACCTACATCCGCACCTATGTGCCGGAACTGGCTGACATGCCCAATGACTATATCCACAAACCGTTCGAGGCGCCCGCAGGCGTGCTGAAAATGGCAGGTGTTACGCTTGGGACCACATACCCAGCGCCGATCCTGGACAGGAAAGCCTGCCGCGAACGGGCGCTGGCGGCGCTCGGGAGCATAAAGAAGCACGCCTAAAAACCGCCGTACTTGTTGCCTTTTATTGCGCCGGGGAGCAGGCTTCCCATATATATGAGGCACATCAATAGCGGCGGATTTCCCATGCCAAAACTCGCGCGGCGTTTCATCGTCATCCTTCTTGTTCTGACCGGAATTTATTTTCTGGTCTCGCCTTTTGCTGTGCCCTGGTACGTGCAGAAGAAGGTGCGGGTGGTCTTTGCCGAACGGGTGGACGGCACCATTGCCTTCAGCCATGTGGCGTTTAATCCTGCCAGCCTGACGCTTCTGCTGCGTGACCTGAATATTGAAGACAGCGCGGGCAAGCCCGTGCTGAAGATGGACGCAGCCCATTTCAATATTTCGTGGCGCACGCTGTGGTCGGGCCGGCTGCACCTGCAATCTGTGCAGCTTGAAAAGCCGGTGCTCCAGATGTCTATCGCGGAAGATGGCCGCACCTCGCTTGAGGCGATGATCAAGCCGACGACAACGGCGGGCGCAGGCGACAGCACCAATGTGCGCATCGACAAGCTGGCAACCAATGGCCTGAAGGTGGCACTCAGGAACCATGACGGGCATGAGGTTGCTATCGGGCCGATTGACCTGGCGCTGGACGGCTTCGCGACGGCCGAAGGCCATGCCATCGGCTTCAAGGACTTCACCTTTGCGCTTGGCGGCGGCAAGGTTACCGCGACGGGCGAGATTGGCCGGTCGCCCCTGTCGGCTGAACTGAAGCTGGACTTCAGCCGCGTGCCCCTGAAGGCCATCATGGGCTTCATTCCGCTTGATGACTTTGTGGTCACGGGCGGGCAAGTGACGGGTCCGGCGACCTTGTCCCTCACCGATGAGCTGCGCCTTCAGGGCGACCTCGATGTTGCTGATTTCGCCGCCACAACAACGGACAGCCTGGTGCGCAGGGTGCAGGTTCCCTATGCCAGCGCGACGGGGTTCGAATATGACCGGGCGAGTGACCGTGTCACTGTTGAAGGCCTGAAACTGAATGGTGGCGTGGCGGAAATTGTTCGCACCACGCGGGCTGAAGGTTCTACTGAGGCTGTGGCCGACACAGGTGGTGTTGCGCTGCAGATCGGGCAGGCGCTGTTGAGTGGCGGCAAGCTGGTGTTCGAGGACCAGACGTTCGACACGCCGCCAGTGATCACGGTGGACGGTATCGGCGCCATCATCATGGATTTCCGTCTCGCAGACGCACTTGAGTTCAGCTTCCAGGGCGATGGCTATCTGGGGCAGAACAGCCCGGTGCGCACGGCAGGCTATTTCGACATACAGGACACGGTAGGGGCCTCTGTATCGCTTGAGATCAACAAGCTGGATCACGCTGTGCTGCAGCCATATCTTTACCGCACGCTTGGCCGCGCCAGCAGCGCCGGTGAGGCCTACCTGCAGTTTGATTACTATATCGAAGACGGTCAGCTGGACGGCACCAACAGCTTCCTGTTCGACCGCTGGGAGTGGGGCGACAAGAACCCGGCCTATGAGGGCGAGGAAATCCCGCTCAAGAAGGCCTTCAACCTGCTTGAGGGCAAGGGCGGCCGGGTGGAGATGGAAATCCCGGTGGACGGCGAATATCTGGACCCCAATTTCCGGGTGGACGGCCTGGTGCGCCGGGCCACCAACAAGTTTGTCGGCAACCTGATCACCACGCCTTTCCGCCTGATCGGCAAGCTGATCCCGGGCGGCAAAAAGGACGATATCGACCTCGATAAGGTGAAGTTTGACCCGTCAAGCGCGGAGCTCGTGGCGCTGGAGAAAGCGCGGCTGACAGCGCTTGCCAAGGCGCTTCTGGAACGCCCGAAGGTGCGCCTTCAGATCGACGGTGTCGCGGTGGCGGGGCTTGATCTTGCGCGGGCTGAACCGGTTCAGGGCGAAGCGCCGGTGAACCAGCAGGGACTGACGAAGCTTGCCAATATGCGCGCCGACGCGGTTTACCAATATCTGGTCGCTGAAGGCATCGCGCCCGACAGGCTGGTCAAAGTGGTGCTGCCTATGATGGAAATGCCGGACGGCAAGAAACCCATCGTCCGGCTTGAACTGTTGAAAGATTAGGGCCTACTCGCCCTGTTCGGCCTTGCGCCTCAGCTTGTCGATGATACCGGCATCCGCCCAGTAGATATCCACATTCAGGTTGGGCCACTCGCCGCCCATGGTGCGGTCAAACATGATGTATTTGCCGTCAGGCGTGACGCTGGCCCAGAAATCGTCTTTCTCTGAATTGACGTCCGGCCCCATGTTGATGGCCGGGCCCCAGGAGCCGTCTTGCTGGCGGAAGCTGATGTAAAGGTCAGACTCGCCATAGCCGCCTTCGCGCTCGCTGTCCCAGATCAGATAGCTTTCGTCTGGCGCGATGAAGGGGTGGGCTGTCAATTTGCCTGAATTGAACTGTTCGCTCATCAGCTCCGGCTCCTGGCGCACACCGTCCTTGACGCGGGAGATGCGGATCACGTCGCCGCTCTTGTAGTCATCAAAAACGTAGGTGCCTGCGTCTGACGCGGTCAGGCGCATGATGCCCCAGTCCTTGCGGTTGAACATCGGGCCCAGGTTTTTCTTTTCAGACCAGCCATCGGCTGTGCGGGTGCGGTAGCCCTTCGCCAGATGCATGGTTTGGCCGTCTGAGGTGATGAAAGGCTCGCCCGTGCGAACGAACTCAGAGAATTTTTTCCACTGGCCGTCCTGATACTTGAAGCCAACAACGTGGGGCTTTTCATAGCCTTCGCCGGTGACGAAATAGAATTCTTCCATGCCCGGCGCGAACACGCCTTCAAGTTCCCAGCCGTCTTTGGAGACCAGGCCGGGTGCGAAAACTTCCGCGACTTTGCCTGGTGGTGTTTGGCCCATCAGCGGCCCTTTGATAACCGGAAAATCGGCTGCCGACCCGGCTGACGTGCATATGGTCAGCGAGCTAGCAAGTGCCAAAAGTGGTGTAAGGATGCGTTTCATATTGTCCCCCATGCAAAGCCTTGTTTCATGGCTGGCATATATTCAGGGGCGGGGGCGCCTTCAATGCAGCAGCGACGAACCGTTCCTTGTTTGCGTTATAATGTTACATATTGAGTTCTTTGAGGATGGCATCGCGATCTGCATCTTTCACGGCGGGGCCGTGGCGCACTTCCACTTCGGTTCGCGAAAACTTCGGTGTGGGCGCGGGCTGGCGTGTGCCGTCCACCTCAATGAAGCTTTCGCGCGCCACATTGTGGGGGTGCTCATGCGCTTCCCAGAAAGGCAGGATGGGGGCGAAGCAGGCATCGGTGCCGCCCAACAGGTCATTCCATTCATCAAGTGTCTTGGTTTTAAAGAGCGTCTTCAACTCTTCCTTAAGCGCCCCCCATTCGCCCGGGTTCAGGTGCTTCTGCATCCAGCTCTCGTCAAGGCCGGTCTTGTCGATAAACACCTGCATGAACTGCGGCTCGATGGCGCCGAAGCTTGCGAATTTGCCGTCCCTGGTTTCAAACGTGCCGTAGAAGTGCGCGCCCCCGTCAAGGAGGTTCACGCCGCGCATGGGCGCCCAGCGGTGGTTGGCCATCAGGGTATGGAATATGCTCATGAGGGCCGAGGAGCCTTCGACCATGCTGACATCAATGGCCTGACCCTTGCCCGACGTGCGGGCTTCCAATATGCCGCACACAAGGCCGAACGCCAGCATCATGCCGCCGCCGCCATAGTCGCCCACAAGGTTGAGCGGCGCGGTTGGTGGCCCGTCCTTTGGGCCCATGGCATGCAGGGCGCCGGATAGCGCAATATAATTGATGTCGTGGCCCGCTGCGTGTGCCAGCGGTCCGGTCTGGCCCCAGCCGGTCATGCGGCCATAAACGATTTTGGGGTTGGCCTTCAGGACATCGTCGGGGCCTAGGCCCAGCTTTTCCATCACGCCAGGGCGGAAGCCTTCAAAAAGTGCGTCGGCGGTGGTGCAGAGCTTGAGGAAGATCTCGCGGTCTTCCTCTGCTTTAAGGTCAAGGGCGATTGAGCGCTTGCCGCGCCGGTTGATGTCGCCCTTCATATCAAGGGGGGAGTTTCCGGGGCGGTCGATGGCGATCACCTCCGCCCCCATGTCTGCGAGCATCATACCGGCGAACGGGCCCGGCCCGATGCCAACAAGTTCCAGAATGCGTACGCCAGCTAAAGGCCCCATATTTTCCCCCTTGATGGTATCTCCCGCTTACTTTGGTGCCATCCGTGCGGCGGCATCCATGCGGATCACTTCCCCATTGAGATAGGTGTTTTCCACGATATGACCAGCCAGCTTTGCATATTCTTGCGGCTTGCCCAGGCGCTTGGGGAAGACAACCTGGTTTGTCAGGCTTTCGACCGCCGCTTCGGGCAGGCCGTCAAACAGGGGCGTATGGATGAAGCCTGGTGCGATGGTCATCACCCGCACGCCCTGGCGGGCGAATTCACGTGCTGTTGGCAGGGTCATGCCCACGATACCGCCTTTGGAAGCGGAATAAGCAGCCTGGCCGATCTGGCCTTCGTATGCCGCAACGGAGGCTGTGTTGATGATCACGCCGCGCTCGCCGTCTTCACCGGGTTCGTTATGCTGCATGGCTTCTGCCGCCTGTGCCAGCACGTTGAAGCTGCCAATCAGGTTGATGGCGATTACCTTGTTGAAGTGGGCCATGCCGTATCGGTTGCCTTCGCGGTCCAGCACTTTCTGCGGTGTGCCGATGCCGGCGCAGTTCACGGCGATATCTACGCTGCCGTAGGTGCTTTTGGCGGTGGCAATCGCGTTTGCCACATCGTCTTCGCTGGTGACGTCCGTCTTCACATAGGTGGCGGCGGCGCCGAGCTTGCCTGCGAGCTCAGCCCCCATCTCGTCATTGAGATCGAGGATCACGGCGTTGGCGCCACGTGATACAAAATATTCAACCGTCGCGCGGCCAAGGCCCGATGCGCCGCCGGTCACGATTGCGGTTTTACCCTTAAATTCCATGAGAAATCTCCAAACCTGAAATGTTGCGGTGCAGCATAGTGCCTCGCATATGCGAAATCAAGTTTGGAGAGAGCGTCAAACGGTGGTGTATTGGCTGATGGCTTTATCGTCGCCGGGCAACTGGATTTCGCGGTCGAATACAAGCCCCAGCTTTTCAATCAGGCCAATGGATTTGGTGTTTTTCGGATCCACGATTGCGAGGATGCGGTCCATATCCAACTTGGTGCGGCCATAGTCCAGCACCGCTGCGGCGGATTCGAAGCCATATCCCATGCGCATATGGTCCGGCAGGAAGGTGAAGCCGATGTCTGGCGCGTCAAGCCCGGGGCGGTCCACCAGGCCGCAAATGCCGACGGCTTCGCCGGTGCCTTTCAGTTCCACTACATAAAGCCCGAACCCGTTCTTTGCATAACTGCCCATAAGGTTCTTTTCCACATAGGCCTTCGCATCGTCAGTGGTGCGCAAGCCACGGTCACCAACGAATTCAATAAAGCCGGGGCTGTTGTAGACCGCGAGCGCAAAAGCGGCATCGTCCAATGTTGCTTGGCGCAGGCGGAGGCGGTCGGTCTCGATTACATAAAGGGTGTTACTCACAAAATATCCTCACTGTCGCTTTCGGGTGGGTTCTTGTGCCGTGACTGTACGGAGACATTCATATTATTTGAAATGATAGTATTTCATTTTAATATGAGAAAAATTCACATAAAGGAATGCCGATGGATCGTCTGCCACCCCTGAAGGCCATGCAGGCTTTTGAAGCCACGGCCCGCCACCTGAGCTTCAGCCGGGCCGCGGATGAGCTGTGCGTCACGCAGAGCGCCGTTAGTCACCAGGTGCGAGCGCTGGAAGAGTTTCTTGGCAAGAAGCTGCTGACCCGCCGCGGCAAGCATGTATCGCTGACCTATGAGGGCGACACGTTCCATTCCGTGCTGGGGGACTGTTTCAAACGCATGGCGTCGGTGACTGATCATCTGGTGGGCAAGGACCGCACGACGCTGAAGCTGATGGCCCAGACATCGCTGGCGTCAGAATGGCTGGTGCCGCGCCTGCATGATTTCAATGATCGCTTCCCGGAAATCGATACGCGGCTTGATACCTTTGTCATGGCCACCACTTTCGATCCGGCAGACTATGACATCCTGATCGGCGCATGGCCGGCGCCAGAGGGGTTTGTGTCGCAGAAGCTGAAGGATGATCGGTGGTATCCCGTGTGTTCGCCCGAGCTATACATGGACCTTGATTCGTCCGACCCGGCGTCGCTCCTGGCGTATCCGCTATATAGCACTGAGGAAGGCGCTGACTGGACACTGTGGATGCAGCATCAGGGCATCCGAACGCCCGCCGCACCCACGATCCGGCATTTCAACCTGGCGCTATTGTCAACCCGAGCCGCCCTCGCGGGGCAGGGTGTTGCCCTGTCGAACGATTTTGTGTCTGGGGGTCTTGTGACGTCCGGGGCGCTCGTTCCAATGCGCGATTTCAGCTATTCGCTTCCATGGGGGCAATATTACCTGCATCACCGCACCAGTAGTCACAATGCCGACCAGATCGAAGCGTTCCTCAGGTGGGTACTGGCGGCGGTCGTGGGCGAATAAGCGCTGGACCTTGGGCCCGATCATATTATTGTGATGCCCCGCGCTGGCGCTTTGCCTTGGATTTATCGGGCAGCTACCCATATTGCCAGAACATGATTTCAGTTTAGGTCTTATATGGGACCGGAGGCATTTATGACATTCGACTATGATCTTTTTGTAATCGGCGCGGGCTCAGGCGGTGTGCGTGCCAGCCGCATCGCGGCAGGTTTTGGCGCACGCGTTGCCGTGGCGGAAGAGTTCCGCGTGGGCGGCACCTGTGTGATCCGCGGCTGTGTGCCCAAAAAGCTTCTGGTCTATGCTTCTCATTTCTCTGAAGACTTCGAGACCGCCAAGGGCTTTGGCTGGACCGTGGGTGATACCAGTTTTGACTGGAACACGCTGATTGCCCGCAAGGACGCGGAAATCGACCGGCTGAACGGCCTTTATATCCAGACGCTCAAGGGTGCGGGTGTGGAGATCATTGATGGCCGCGCCGTTGTCACGGGCCCTAATGAAGTCCGTGTGGGTGACCGCACAATCACCGCGAAAACCATCCTGGTGGCGGTAGGCGGCTGGCCGCAGATGCCGCATGTTCCGGGCATCGAGCACGCCATTACGTCCAACGAAGCGCTGCATCTCCCGAAATTCCCCAAGAAAATCGTGATCGTGGGCGGTGGCTATATTGCCGTTGAGTTTGCGGGCATTTTCGCTGGCATGGGCGCGGAAGTGGTTCAGCTGTATCGTGGCGAACAGATCCTGCGCGGCTTTGACGACGACCTCAGGCACCGCCTGGCGCGTGAGATGACGGCCAAAGGCATCGACCTGCGGACCGAACTGAATGTCAGCCATATCGAGAAAACCGCTGATGGCGTGCGCCTGACGCTGACGGACGACAGCACCCTTGATGCCGACGCCGTCATGTATGCCACAGGGCGCGTGCCCAACACCAAGGGCCTGGGGCTTGAAGAAGCGGGCGTGGCTTTGGATGAAAGCGGCGCCGTGATGGTGGATGCTTACGGCAAGACATCCGTGGACAGTATCTATGCCGTGGGTGACGTGACGGACCGGGTGCAGCTGACGCCCGTTGCGATCAAGGAAGGCCACGCGTTCGCGTTGACGCTGTTCGGCGGCGCCCCGACGTCGCCCGAACATGACGCCATCCCTTCGGCCGTCTTTTCGCAGCCCCCCATCGGCACCGTGGGCCTGTCGGAATCCGAGGCGCGGGCCAAATACGATGAGATCGCGGTTTACGAGTCTGATTTCCGGCCGATGAAACACACGCTGGGCGGTGCGACAGAACGCGCATATACGAAATTGATCGTTGACAAAACAAGTGACAAAGTGGTTGGTGCGCACATGATTGGCATGGATGCAGCCGAGATTATTCAGGGCGTCGGAATCGCTGTCAAAGCAGGGCTTACAAAAGCCCAGTTCGATGCCACCGTTGCGGTGCATCCATCCAGTGCAGAAGAATTTGTCCTCATGCGGACGCCAAGGGCAGGTTGAACGGGTGGTTTCGAAACTATTATAGAATGAAATTCTAACAATAGATCGATTTTACCCTTATGATAGAAAAATTACGTCGCCTTAGGGCTTGAAGCGGTGTAATGGTTGCTCGCATATATATGCGAGCATTGACAGCGGGCCAAAATCAGCGAAGGTCTGCGTGACAGAGGAATTAAGTTAGATGACTTCTGACGTTCAGGTTCTGGAATCTGCGGTTGTCCGCTTCGCGGGCGACAGCGGTGACGGTATGCAGCTTACCGGCAGCCAGTTCACTACATCCACCGCTCTTTCGGGCAGCGACCTTTCCACCTTCCCGGACTTCCCGGCTGAAATTCGCGCGCCCGTTGGCACCACCTTCGGCGTGTCGGCCTTCCAGATCAACTTTGGCGCCAAGGCCATCAAGACCGTGGGCGACCGTCCGGACGTTCTGGTGGCCATGAACCCGGCTGCCTTGAAGGTGAACCTGAAAACACTTCGGCCCGGCGGCCTCTTGGTTGTTGATACCGGCACCTTCAACAAGCGGAACCTGCAGAAGGCTGGCTATGAAGACAGCCCCATCGGCTCCCACGAGCTTGATACCTATCAGGTGATCGAGCTGGATATCTCCAAGATGACACTTGAGGCTGTGAAGGACATCGGCCTTGGCAACAAGGAAGCGCTCAGGTGTAAGAATATGTGGACGCTGGGGCTGATGCTGTGGATGTTCAGCCGCAAGCGCGAGCCCGTTATCAGCTGGCTCGAGAAGAAATTCGCCAAGCTGCCTGACGTGGCTGCGGCCAACGTCGCGGCGCTCAATGCCGGTCACGCCTTCGGTGAGACCGCTGAGCTGTCGGCCACTTTCAAACGCTACCAGATCGGTGCAGTACACAGTGTGCCCGGCACCTATAAAACTGTCACCGGCAGCCAGGCGCTCAGCTGGGGCATCGCGGCTGGCGGTGAGCTTGCAGGCCTTGACATCGTGCTGGGGTCATACCCGATCACGCCGGCGTCGCCGATCCTGCATGCGCTTTCCACCATGAAAGAGCAGGGCATCGTGACCTTCCAGGCGGAAGATGAGATCGCGGCCATCTGCGCGGCCATCGGTGCGTCCTACGGCGGGGCGCTGGGTGTTACCAGCTCCTCTGGCCCCGGCATTGCGCTGAAGGGTGAGGCGCTTGGCCTTGCGATTTCCACCGAACTGCCGGTTGTTGTGATCAACAGCCAGCGCGGCGGCCCATCCACCGGCCTGCCAACGAAGACCGAACAGTCTGACCTTTACCAGGCCGTTTATGGCCGTAACGGTGACGCACCGCTGCCGGTGATCGCGACCCGGTCGCCAGGTGACTGTTTCGAGGTGGCCATTGAGGCCTGCCGTCTGGCCGTCAAATACATGACGCCCGTGATGCTGCTGACCGACGGCTTTATCGCCAACGCCGCTGAGCCCTGGAAGCTGCCTGACCTGGACGCGCTGGAGCCGTTCAAGGTTGAGTTCGCCAAGGCGCCTGAGGGCGACGAGGAATTCAGCCCGTTTGTCCGCGACGAGACCACGTTGGCGCGCCACTGGCCGAAGCCGGGTGTTGCGGGCACTGAGCACCGCATCGGCGGTATCGAGAAAGACTATAAGTCTGGCCATATTTCCTATGACCCGGACAACCACCAGAAGATGACAGACGTACGCCATGCCAAAGTTGAAGGCATTGCGAACGACATTCCGCTTCAGGACGTTGACCAGGGCGAGGAAAGCGGCACGCTTGCGGTTGTGGGCTGGGGGTCGACCTACGGCCCGATCTCCGAAGCCGTCAAGTGCGCCCGCGCCGAAGGTCTGAACGTAAGCCATATCCATATCCGCTACATCAGCCCGTTCCCACGGAACCTTGAGGCGCTGTTGAAGGGGTATGACAAGGTTCTGGTGCCGGAAATGAATGCGGGCCAGCTGAAGACCGTGCTGCGCGACAAATATCTGATCGACGCCAAGCCGTTCAACAAAGTTTCAGGTCAGCCGTTCAAGATCCAGGAAATCCTGGACGCGATCCGCGCTGAACTGGCCGTTTAGGAGCAGGTGCCATGAACGAACTCAGCACCCCCACAGAGAAACTGACCATCAAGGATTTCACCAGCGACCAGGAAGTGCGCTGGTGCCCCGGTTGCGGCGATTATGCGATCCTGAAGTGCATGCAGCGCACGCTGCCTGAGATGGGCGTCACGCGCGAAAATACCGTGTTCGTTTCGGGCATCGGCTGTTCCAGCCGTTTCCCATACTATATGAACACCTACGGCTTCCACACGATCCACGGCCGCGCACCTGCGGTGGCGACGGGCCTGAAGCTCGCGAACCCGGATCTGGACGTGTGGGTGATCACCGGCGATGGTGACGGCCTGTCGATTGGCGGTAACCACCTGTTGCACGCGCTCCGCCGTGACGTGAACCTGAACATCCTTCTGTTCAACAACAAGATTTACGGCCTGACGAAGGGGCAATATTCGCCAACGTCTGATGTGGGCACGCGCTCCCCATCCACGCCGCAGGGCTCGGTTGATCCGGCGCTCAACCCGATCAGCTTCGCGATTGGTTCCGGCGCGCATTTCGTGGCCCGCACGGTCGATACCGCGCAGAAGCATATGCCGGGCGTGTTCACCCGCGCGCATGACTTCAAGGGCGCGTCCTTCGTTGAGATCCTGCAGAACTGTATCGTCTATAACGACAGCGCCTGGTCGGATATCACCGACAAGAAAGCCGCGCCTGACCGCCAGCTACTTCTGGAGCACGGCGAGAAGATGATCTTCGGCAGCGAGAGCAACAAGGGCATCCGCTTCAACCTGGACACCTTCAGCCTTGAAGTTGTTGTGATCGGCGAAAACGGCATCACGGAAGACGATATCCTCACGCACGACGAGGGCAACCGCCGCATGGCCCAGATGCTGGGCGAGCTGGGCGCGAACCCGGGCGAGCCGGTGGCCATGGGTGTGCTCTATGCCCGCCAGGCCGACCACAGCTATACCGACGCGGTGCTGGGGCAGGTTGAGGCCGTGAAAGGCAAGTCGACGCTCCGTGACCTGATGTATGCGGGCCAGACCTGGGAAGTGAAGTAGCACCCCTTTCGGCCCTATCGTGAGACAACAAAAGCCTGGCCTTTTCGGCCGGGCTTTGCTTTTTGTAAGTCATGACAACACGCGAACAACATTGGCAGCATGTGTATGAAACCAAGACACCAAACGCGGTGTCCTGGTATCAGGCGGACCCTGCCGTGTCGCTTGAGCTGATCGGTGGCCTTCAGCTGCCCCCCGACGCAGTGATCGTGGATGTGGGCGCGGGTGCTTCCGTGCTGGCTGACCGCCTGCTGGACCGCGGCTTCACCGATCTGACGCTGGTGGATGTGGCAGACGCGGCGCTGGCGCACACCCGCGACCGCCTTGGCGCGCGGGCGGTGGACGTCCGGTTTGTTACAAACGATGTGACCCAGCTGAACCTCGGGCGTAAGCTGAACCTGTGGCACGACCGGGCAGTGCTTCATTTCCTGACGGACGCGGACGAGCAGGCGCGTTACCGGAGCGTGCTTGACGCCCACCTGAAGCCCGGTAGCCATGCCATCATCGCCACCTTTGCCGTGGGCGGGCCCGATAAATGCAGCGGCCTGCCGGTTCGGCAATATGACGCCGCGCGGCTTATGGCGTTGCTGGGGGAAGGGTTTGAGCTGGTGGAAGAGCGCCTGGAAGAACACACAACCCCGTGGGGCAGTACCCAGGCCTTCGCCTGTTTCCTCGTGCGGAAGAGGGCGGACTAGAGGTCGCTTGGGGCAGATCAAGAGGGCACCCGCATACGGCCAGTTGGACGCGCGGGGCAAAGGCCGGGAATCAAATATTAGGTCCCCGGAATTGCCCTATGAATCAATACATGTAGCTGTGAGTCGCTCAAGCAAGCCTAATAGGCATATCGGCAGATATTTGGCGCTTGCTTCATAGAAAATTTCTACTGACCCTGCATTGAGAAAAGCTATTTTAACATGCTGAGATCGGTATCAAATTGAAATGAGGTAACTTTCCAGCCCTCATCTGAGCTATACACATAGAGTACATAAGCCACTGGCAATGAGGGAGTATAAATAACGTATTCATATTTGACCAATCTATTGCCCAATTGATGCTCAGAAATCATTTCAATCGACTGAAACCCACCCAAATTTGCACCATAAGCTTGCTGTTGCGCAACTCCGTCAGTCAGAACGTCGCCCAGTAACTCTTTGACTCGAGGGTGCATATACAGTTGTATTGCTTCGGCTGATTTTCCTTGAGTGGTCAACTCCATAAAGTTTTGGGCAGTTAGCCTAGCAGATAAATTGTCGGAAGCGTTTCCCAAGCCGGACAAAAAAACTACACAAAGCGTTAGCAATGCGGGAATTTTAAATAGGCTATTAATCATAATATCTTAGTACCTTTCAATTTCGCAATTGGGGTACCGCCTCGCCAGTCCCGCGGTTCCAATAACACAACATTGATCTTCTTGCTAGCAGGCGGTATTCGGTCTGTGAAGTGACGGTAGCCAATCCTTCAATCATGGTCACAAAAAAAGCCCGGCAGCACCCAGGCCTTCGCCTGTTTCCTTGTGAGAAAAGCCTTCTAGTTCTTCAGGCCGTCGCAGTAGCCCAGGCTGTCGAGGTAGGTCTGCAGCGAGGTTTCTGGCGTGTCCTCGAAGAACGCGCCGGTGAAGGTGGCCTTGTTCACCCGGTCCAGCCGGAAGTGGCGGAAATCGTGTCTGAGCTCGCACCAGCCCAGCATCATCCAGACCGGCCCAACGAACACCAGCGACAGCGGCCTGATGGTGCGCTCTGTGGAGCGGCCCTGTTCGTCCGAATAGTCCAGATGGATCTTTTCCTTTTTCCTGACGGCGCGGCGGATGGCTGAGAAATTGATGTTCCACGGCAGGCGTGCGCGCGACGGCGGGGCGAACAGCGCTATGCCCTCGAACGTTTCACGGTCCCGCTCCGAAAGCGCGTTCCTGACTTTCCTGATCAGCGTCTGGGCAGAGACGCTCATGTCCGTGTCGGTCCAGCTGGAAACCATTGCGGCGCCCAGCATCAGCACTTCCAGTTCTTCCACATCGAAGGTCATGGGCGGCAGGTAGTAGCTTTTATCCAGCATATAGCCCACGCCCGCCTCGCCGTTGATCGGCACGCCGGTGGTGATCAGGTCCTGGATGTCGCGGTAAACGGTGCGGACCGAAATATCAAATTCGTCCGCGATGCGTTCCGCCGTCACGGCCATGCGGCGGCCCTGCAGGAAATTCACGATCTGAAAAAGTCGGTCTGCGCGCTTCATACCGGCCACCATACCCCACCATGCTGACAAAAAGTGTCAGCATGGTTCTAGCACCAAGGCGCTGGCGGGCAAACGGCAAATGACCTATTGGCTGCCGCCCGGGAGCCAGCGGGACAGTTTTTGGTGCAGCGCGTCCGCCTTGAAGGGCTTCGATAGGTGGTCGTTCATGCCCGCGCTGATGCAGGCTTCGATATCCTCGGCGGCGACGCTGGCGGTCAGGGCAATGATCGGAACCTTTGTGCCGCCATCCCTTTCCCGGATGGTGCGGGTGACGCTTATGCCGTCCATATCCGGCATGTTGAGGTCCATGAAGATCAGGTCATAGGCATGCTTGCCAGCAAGCTTCAGCGCCTCGGTGCCGTTTGAGGCGATATCGATCTCAAGGCCCGTGGGCTCCAGCGCGCGCCGGGCCAGCAACTGGTTGATTTCATTGTCTTCCGCCACAAGAACACGCCGGCCCTCATACTGCTGTATGGAGGCCCCGTTCTGCGTGGCTGTGGCCGAGACGTCGGTCTGCTCAGGCGCCTTGGTGAACGGCAGGTTGAACTGGAAGCTGCTGCCCTTGCCGGGATCGCTCTCAACCGAAATGTCACCGCCCATCAGGCCCACAAGCTGCTTGCAGATGGCAAGGCCAAGGCCGGTGCCGCCATAGCGCCGGGTAACCGTTTCATCCGCCTGGTTGAAGGCCTTGAAAAGCTTGGCTTGCTGTGCGGGCGTCATGCCGATGCCGGTATCGGTGACCGCGCAACTGAGCATATATGTTCCTGCGCCTGTGTCATGCGTGGATACACTGATGGTAACCCCGCCCTTTTCTGTGAATTTGACGGCATTGTTCGACAGGTTGATCAATATCTGGCTCAGCCGCGTTGGGTCGCCCACCAGTTGGTCGGGCAGGGTTTCCGCGCCTTCAAGGCTGATCGCCAGGCCCTTTTCTTCGGCTTTCGGTGCGGCGATGGCCTGCACATTCCTGAAGATGTCAGCGGGGCTGAAGGGGATATGCTCGATCTCCACCTTGCCGGCCTCGATCTTGGAGAGGTCCAGGATATCATTGAGGAGCGCCATCAGCACATTGCCGGAAATCTGGATGTTGCCCACATAGTCGCGCTGCTTGGCGGTCAGCCTGGTGGTGGCAACAAGCTCCGTCATGCCGATGATGGCGTTCATGGGCGTGCGGATTTCATGACTGATATGGGCCAGGAAATCGGATTTTGCCTTGCTTGCGGCCTGGGCCTTCTCTTCCGCGACCCGGGCTTCGTCGCGGTCTTTGCGGATTGTGCTGATCCTGTCCGCGATCCCGATCGAGAGCACAATGGTCTCAAGCGCCATGCCGATGGACATGCTGTATTCCACAAGCGACGAGTGCGGGATGAGATCGAACCCGCGCATCACCCGCAGCGCGACGCCGACAATAGGGAGCATCCAGCCCACGGCATAGAAGACGGCCGCCCGGCTTTTCTGCATCAGCGCCTTGATAAGCGTTGCCAGGATGAACAGCACCCCAAGGCCGGACATCAGGTTGAAGATCAGGTCGATGGTGTCTCCGTGCCAGCCGCGGGTGACGGCATAAAGAAGGGCGCTGGCCATGAAGGCATAGGCCAGGATGTGGGCGGACGCGCGCCAGCGGGCGCCAAGAATGCCTTTTTCAATGAAACTGACCAGGAAATGCAGCCCGGAAAAACCGATAAGGCCCAGGGCCAGGATCGTCAGGTTCATCTGTGCGCCCATCCCCATGGCCCCGGGGAAGAAGTGGGACATCAGGCCATAAGCGGTGAAGTTATAGAAGACCACGGCAAACACGAAGATGCAGTAATGCACATGGAAATCAAACCGAAGCACAGCGGCCAGCGTGATGTTGTAGAAAAGCATGGCCAACAGGATGCCAATGATGATGCCAGCCATCAGCCTGCCGTCGGTCTCCCTCGCTTCCCAGTCCTGGGCAGGCACGAAATTGATCTGCCGGAATGTCCTGATTGATGACGTGTTCTGAAGTCCGACCAGCACATGGCTGACGGGTGCCGCGCGCGCCGGGGCATCAAAGCGCAGGAAATTGCCAACGGACCAATAGTCGTCGAAACTGGGGTCGCTGACGTCATAGCTGGTCATATGCCCGTCGCTATAGTGGATCTGCACGATTGCCCGGTCTGCCCATTCCCGGAACAGCAAAAGGGCATAATCTGTGTTTGCCGCTGGGGTCACCCTGGCGACATCAAGCGACAGCCAAACGACGTCTTCGCCCGGCATGGGGGCGCTGTCACATTGCGCCTCCGTCAGTCTTGGCAGCATGCTGCCGAAGCTTGGCTCTATGTCAGTGCGGAAATGGCAGGCTGTGGGCAGGAGATTGGGACCGCCAGGAGGGTCCGCGGCCTGCGAGGCGGAAGTCGCGCCCATAAGGCATGCAAGCAAAGCCAGGGCAAAAAGCTGCCAAAGCCCGTTGCCTGCCACAAGCGCGATCGCCTGCTGTGATTGCCTCATAGATGCCCCTGTAATTGCCTGATTGTAATGTGGAGCGCGCTAAAGTGTTGGCAACTTGCGTATGGCTTGACAAGGCCTGATTGAAATTTATCGGCATTTTCACACTAAAGTCGGTAGTATGACCTGAAATGGAAATGCCGTGATGCGCAAAGGCGGCAAAGAGCGAGGATCAGAATGAAGAATAGCCTGCTTGTCCTGATGACAATCCTGTCAGTGGCTGTAGCCCTCTATGGCTGGGCGCTCATCTGGCCGGACAGCCCGGTCCAGAATGCGGGCATGGCGCACCATCTGGCCGAACGGCCGGTGGGCATGTATCTGCATTTCGGTTTCGGGCCGCTGGCGCTGGCGCTGGGTGGCTTCCAGTTCTTTGCCCGTTTGCGCAACCGGCTGCCGCGTCTGCACCGTTGGGTGGGGCGCACCTACGCGATGGCCTGCATGCTGTCTGCCATCGGCGGCATCTGGCTGGCGATCGGCACCGATAACGGGATGGTGGCGCGGGTCGGTTTCCTGTTGCTTGGCATCGCCTGGATCATCACCACGGGGTTCGGGTACCTTCGCGCCCGGGGGCGGCAGTTCGCAGAGCATCAGGAATGGATGATGCGATCCTTTTCGCTCACGTTCGGGGCCGTGACGCTCAGGATATATCTGTTCCTTGGGCTGGGGGTGATGGGGTTGCCGTTTACCACGGCCTACCCGGTGATCGCCTATATTTCCTGGCTACCAAACCTGCTGTTTGCGGAATGGCTTATAAGGCGGAAATCCGTGCGCCGGATCGCGGTCGGGGCGGCCTAGGCCACCCCGAAAACCAGCTGGATTTGATTGGCCCTAGATATAGTAGGCCTTCAGGGGCGGGAAGCCATTGAATTCAATGGCGCTGTAGCTTGTTGTGTAGGCACCGGTCGAGAACCAGTAGAGCCTGTCGCCGATGGCCAGATTGAGTGGCAGCGGCACCTTGGCGTCTTCATACATGATGTCGGCGCTGTCGCAGGTTGGGCCCGCGATGATGGCCTCTTCCATCTCACCCTGTTTTTCCGTGTAGATCGGATATTTGATGGCTTCGTCCATGGTCTCGATGAGGCCGGAGAACTTGCCCACATCCGTGAACACCCAGCGGTGCAGCGACGTGCGCGCCTTCCGCGAAATCAGGACCACCTCGCTGACCAATATGCCCGCGTTGGCCACCATGGAGCGGCCTGGCTCCAGGATGATTTCCGGCATGTTGTCGCCAAAATCTTCCTCCAGGAAGCGGGTGATTTCCTGGGCATAGACGTCCAGCTCATGCGCGCGCATGGTGTAGGCGCCGGGGAAGCCCCCACCCATATTGATCATCTTCAATTCAATACCGTCCTCAAGCTTGAGGCGCTCGAAGATGCTGGAAACTTTTGCGATGGCTGCGTCCCATGCGCCGATATCGCGCTGCTGGGACCCCACGTGAAAGGAGATGCCGTAAGGCACCAGCCCCAGGTCACGCGCCAGGATCATCAGGTCGATCGCCATATCGTTCTGGCAGCCGAACTTGCGGCTGAGGGGCCAATCGGCCGTATGCGTGCCTTCCGTGAGCACGCGGGCATAAACCTTCGCCCCCGGGGCCGCCTTTGCGATGTTCCTCAGGTCGGCTTCCGAGTCTGTCGCGAACAGACGCACACCCCGCTCATAGAAATAGCGGATGTCCTTGGCTTTCTTGATGGTGTTGCCGTAGCTCAGGCGGTCAGGCGATACGCCGGCCTCCAGCACGCGGTCCAGTTCGTAGATGGAGGCGATATCAAAATTTGACCCCTTGTCCTTCAGCAGGCCGATAATCTCGGGCGCCGGGTTCGCCTTCACGGCATAATAGATTTTCGCGGTGGGGAACTTTTGGCTAAGGTCATTATAAGCCTCATCGACCATGCCGGTGTCCACAACAAGAAACGGGGTTTCCTTTGTGTCAGCCATGGCCTTGATGCGGTTGAATGTGTCGGGCGAATAATAATCTTCGATCTGGGCACTCATCGGTGCGGCGGCCTTCCTGTTTGGCGTTTTCGGCAACATGCCGACCCGGTCATCCGGGGAGGCGTAAAATACCATATCAGCGGGAACCCCCAAACGAATAATGCAGTCCCCAACATATGGTTGGGCTAGGGGACAAAAGGCACTAGTTCCTGTTGCAGGGAATAATTGCAGAAAGGAACAAGCCTCATGATCAGGGTGCATCACCTCAATAATTCGCGGTCGCAGCGCATTCTATGGATGCTTGAGGAAATGGGGCTTGAGTATGACATTGTCTTCTACGAGCGGAACAAGGAAACCCGTCTCGCGCCCGAAAGCCTGAAAGAGGTTCACCCGCTGGGCAAAAGCCCGGTGCTGGAAGACGGGGAGGTCAAGATCGCGGAATCGGGCGCCATCGTTCACTATCTGGTGCGCACCTATGGCGGCAGTGATTTCGGGCCGAACCCCGGTACACAGGATTATAACGCCTATATGGAATGGCTGCATTTTGCCGAAGGATCAGCCATGCTGCCCTTTATGCTGGCGCTTTATACAGGCAGGCTGGGGGAGGCGGCAGCCCCCCTTGCGCCCCGCATCCAGAGCGAGATCGGCAACCATCTGTCCTACATGGCAGACCGGCTGGGCCAGCGCGACTTCTTCGTTGGCGACCAGTTGACCGGCGCGGACATCATGCTGGTCTTTGTGCTTGAGGCGGCGGCTGTGGGTGGTGCCTTGGCCGCTTATCCCAACCTCAAGGCATACCTGGGGCGCATGCAGGCGCGCCCGGCATACAGGCACGCGCTCGAGCGCGGCGGCCCATACCATCTTGGGGCGTGATACAGCCTAGGCTTGTTATGACTTCATTAATCAGTGGTCTGTAGGCTGAAGCCAGCTTCGGGCAAGCGGCGGGAGCCCGCCCGGAGGCCTGAAGGGCAGGCAAAGGTTACAAGGACCGTTGATCGTTGCTAGGTAAGACTTTTCGAGTGCCAGTGCTTGCACGTGCCGGACGCCGGGCTTTTGCTTTGGCGTGCCTTTGCATTGGCTGTCTGGCCGCACTGCCAGCCCATGCGCAGGCGCCGGAAGTTGTTGTCTACACCGAAAACTATCCTCCCTATAGCTTTGTCACCAAGGAAGGCCAGCTTGATGGCCTGTCAACGCGGGTCGTAAGGCGGCTTATGGATGAAACAGGGCTTGAGTACCGCATTGTGCCAGTGCCCTGGACCCGGGCCTACCGGGCCGCGCTTGAGGAAGACAATGCCCTGATCTATACCATCACCCGGTCTGAGGGACGCGAGGAGCTGTTCCAGTGGCTCGTCCATCTCGACAGCATTAAATTTCAGCTGTTCGCGAGGCAGGACGACCACCGTTTCGATACCGAAATAAACTGGGACATGGCGCATTACCGGGTTGCCTGCCTGGTGGATGACATCTCCTGCCTTTTGGTCAAGGGCCTGAATGTGCCAGAGAAGAACATCTACCGCATCGCGGAGGTCAACCGACCTGATGTGATGCTGGTGCTGGCGGGTCGGGCCGACCTGTATGTGGCTGAAGAAATCCATAACCGGTACCGGCTCAGGTCTCTTGGGGTGGCGCCCGACCGCATCAAGCCTGTGAAGACGCTTGACGCGGGCGGAGAGCTGTACCTGGCGTCGGGCCTTGGGCTTCGGCCAATATTTCGCGCCGCCATCATGGCCGCGCAGGACCGACTGCACGAGGCAGGCGATCCTTTGACGCTTGACCCGAACGAGCTGGACAACCTACCGGATTAGGCGACTTTTCTGGCGCCCACAGCCATATAGGCCTGAAGGTCTTCAATCGTAACAACCGCCATCTGGTGTTTCCGCGCGAACAACAGGATTTCCGGCAGGCGCGCCATGGTGCCGTCCTCGTTTTGAAGCTCGCACAGCACCGCGGCGGGGCTGTGGCCCGCACGGGTCACGAGCTCAAGCGATGCTTCGGTATGTCCCGCACGTGCCGTGACGCCACCTGGGTGCGCGCGAAGCGGGAACACATGGCCCGGACGCGCCAGGTCATCCGGTTTGGCGTCGGGCGTTATGGCTGTGCGAATGGTGGTGATGCGGTCTGCGGCGGAAACGCCGGTGGTCACCCCGCGTTTTGCCTCAATCGACACGGTGAAGGCCGTGCCCATGCTGGATGAATTGTCCGCGACCATTTGCGGCAGCGCGAGCGCCTTCAGTTTTTCGTCTGGCAATGACAGGCACACGATGCCGGTGCCTTCCCGGATCACCAGCGCCATCTGCGAAGCGGTCATGGTGTCTGCCGGGAAGATGATATCGCCTTCATTTTCGCGGTTCTCGTCATCCATCACCAGGATGCCGCGGCCTTGGCGTAGCGTGTCGATGGCCTTTTCCACCCGCTCATGCGGGCTGCCGAAATCGGCGAGGGCCGGTTGGTTGGGGTTTGTCTGATTCACTGTATGTCTCCAATCGTCAGAGGCGCAGGAATCAGGGCATGTAAAGACGGACTGGACGTCGGGCAGGCCCGTACGCGCCAGTGAGCGTACCCCGCGAAGGGCACGCTGCTTCCACTCTCTCATCCGGACTATACCGTCGGCTCCGGCGTCTCACCGGATCTGCTGACCCCACCAAAGGCTTGGTGGGCGCTCGCGGGCTCGGCCTGGAAATCCAGGCCATACCGCCGGTCGGGAATTTCACCCTGCCCTGAGTACAAGCTTCACTTGTCGGTCGTTCCACCACGGAACGGCCACCCATGTGAAATAGAGCCCGGGTGCTCTGAAATCAAGGGTGCTGCTGTTAACCAAATTTTGACCCCTGAAAGCTAGCCTGAATGCTAAGCCAAGGTGGGGCGTATCGTGTGGTTTCTTGAGACGGAGCAGATATGCAGCTTGGGATGAGACTGGGGTTGGTTGCGCTCACGCTTTTGTGCGGGCTTTCTGTCGTGCGTGCTGCGGACGCCGGGACCCTTATTGTCTATACGGAAGACTATCCCCCTTTCAATTATGCCAAACCGGATGGGACGGTGGGTGGCCTTGCAACCGAAAGGGTGCGCCAGGTGCTGGATGCGGCCGGGCTGAAATATGAAATCAAGATCGTGCCCTGGGCCCGCGCCATGAATTACGCGCGGACAAAACCCAATGCGTTGATCTACACCATCACCCGAACCCCGCGCCGCGAATATGGCTTTGACTGGCTGGTGCTTCTGGCAGAATCCAATTTCCATATCTTTGCCCGCGCCGATGAAGCCAGGGCTGTGACGCGGGAAAACCTGGAAGCAGGTATGTTCACGGCGTCCTGTGTCTCCGGTGACCTGTCGTGCGAACTTCTGGTGTGGGCAGGCGTACCCGTTGCCAACATTGTTCCCATTCCAAAGCAGGGCACAGGCGACTTCCGTATGGTGCTGGCAGGGCGGGCGGATCTTTACATCAGTGATATAGCGGCCAACCGGCGCCTGCGGAAAGCCGAGGGCTACTCGCTTGACCTGACGAAAGCCGTCTTGCGGCTTGATAGCCGCGCTGGCTTTTATCTGGCATCTGGCCTGAATGTGCCGGCGGAGGTGCGGGCGCGCATCAAGGAATCATACAAGCAGTTGAAGGCGTCCGGTGACTACCAGTTGGTCAGCACCGAACAGGGTGAGAAAAAAGACACGGGCGACGGCTGATCCGCCCCTTGCCCGAACGTTGCCTTCCCATCGCCGCTCTCTTCGCCGCCGTCTTTGCCGCCGTCTTTGCCAAGGTCATTGGCATCCCACCGTGAACATGCAATAGATTATCCTGAAGCGGATACAGAGGGGAATTGCATGAAGGGTTTGCTGCATATTGGGATGCCGACAGCACGCGCGTCGGCCATCCGGGACATGTTCCTGACGGACGAAGGCAATAATTTCTATCTGGGCAAGGGACCCACCACCCACGTGCCAAGCCAGGTGCAATTCGCCCTTGAGACCGAACTCCTGCAAATCCCGGGGTATCACTATAATTCAGATCTGGTCGCAACAGTTTTCAGGCTTGGCCAGGAAAGCGCCGAAGAAAACGGCGCCGAGACCTTTATTGTCAGCGATGAAAATATCGTTGGCCAATCGGGCGACGGGTATGAAAGCCACATCCAGCGCCTCAAGGCGGTGATGCCGGATGATACGCTGGTTATCCTGGTTATCCGCGAGCAGATTGACTTCCTGCGTGCGTCCTACAAGCATGCGCTGGTGCATGAAGGGCTTCGGACCAGCTTCGATAATTTCGTGAAATACCACTTGGTGCGCGGCAGCAAGGGGCTGATGTCCAGTCTTGACCATGTATCGCTCGCGGGCGTGGCGGCACGCCATTTCCACAAGTTTGAAGTGGTTCTGTATGAAGACCTGGTCCGCAACCCGCGGGCGCTTCATGACGTTCTGGCGACACACGATATTACGGTGCAGGCGGAACTGGGGGCGGCGGAAAATGAGCTTTCGGATGCCGAGGCCTTTCATTTCCAGCGCCTGTATCTGCGCCAGGGGATTGACCTCAGCGGTGACCGGTCCTTGCCTGTGGGCCCGGATGACCTGACGACGCTTGAAGCAAATCGGCCGATTTTTGATGACCTGTTGCAGGCGGAAGAGATTCGCGTCAATTCCATCCTGTCGCTTATCGCCGCGGCAAAAGAGGCGTTGAAGCATGACCCTGATGTGTCGCTGGACTATAGCTTGAGCGAGCAGACAGAGGGGCTGCTGTATCCCTTTGTTCGCCAGGTGAACAAACGCATGGTGGATATCATGGGCCTGCCGCTCGGTGATCATGGCTATCTGCTGCCTGAAGACGCAGCCGATGCGGCGGACACCAGGCTCGATTCCTGACACACCTTGCCTGCCACCGAAAAATCGGTGGCATTAACCTTTTGTTGAAGCCATCATCGTTACTGTGCCTCCCCGTGGGGTAGAGCCAGCATGACGGCCGGGGCCGTCGCTGAGGTGAGTGTTGTGTTAAGTGTTTAGCCGTCCAAGGATATTCCTGTTCTTTGTCGCTATCTGCCTGTCAGCTGGCGCGCCGCTGCGCGCCGCAGATCTGGTCGTCTATACGGAAGATTTTCCGCCTTATAATTATCCTGCCCCCGACGGCTCGGTCGCTGGGACGTCGACGGACGTGGTTCGCCAGGTGCTGGACCGCGCGGGCATGCCCTATGAGATCAAACTGGTGCCCTGGTCGCGGGCTGTACAGCTCTCGCTCGCGGACCCCAATGCCCTGATTTACACCCTTGCGCGGACGCCGAAACGCGACCGGGACTATGACTGGCTGGTGCCGCTTGTTCGCTCTGAATATCACTTGTTCGCCCGCAGTGAAGACAGCCGGGAGGTCACGCTTGAAGCCCTCCGGAGCGGCACATTTCGGACAGCCTGCGTAACGGCCAACATCAGCTGCGAAATCCTGGCGTGGATGGGGGTGCCGTCGGACAAGCTCACGCGGTTACCGAACCAAGGTACTCTTGATATGCAGATGGTGCTGGCGGGGCGGGCAGACGTCTATTTCAATGATCTGGATGGCCACAGGGCGCAGATGAAGCAGGCTGGCCTGTCTCCCTTTCTTTTCAGGGATGCGATGCAGGTGCCTTATGAAGGGGGCTTCTACCTTGCCGCCGGACGGCAGGTGCCAGATGAGGTGCGCGCAAAGATACACCGTGCCTATGAAGTGCTTCTTGGCGAGGGCGCTGTGACGGCACCAGGCACGAGCCAGTCGCGCCCGTCAGTCGGCGGGTAGCCAGGCTGATCACCAGTCCCAGTCGTCATCCTGATCATCTTCGTCGGCAACCACATGGCCATGCAGGTCATAGTCGTCGCTGGCGTCAATATGGGCCATGACCATGTCACCGGGTGAAAGCTCGGTCGCGCCCTCAAGGTGCACTTGCCCATCAATTTCGGGGGCATCAGCGTAGGTGCGACCGGTGGCGCCTTCTTCTGTGACCTCATCGATCAGCACGGCCATTTCAAGGCCCACACGGTTCTTGAGCTTCTCAGCTGAAATCTTCGCCTGCACTTCCATGAAGCGTTCCCAGCGTTCCTGCTTCACTTCTTCAGGCACCGGGTTCGGCAGCTCATTCGCCGCAGCGCCTTCAACGGCCTCATACTTGAAGCAGCCAACGCGGTCCAGCTGGGCTTCCTGCATCCAGTCCAGCAGATACTGGAACTGTTCTTCCGTCTCGCCGGGGAAGCCGACAATGAAGGTGGAGCGGATCACGATCTCGGGCACAATTTTGCGCCAGTTCTGGATGCGCTCCAGAACCTTGGCTTCATTGGCCGGCCGACGCATGGCCCTGAGCACATCGCGGTTCGCATGCTGGAACGGGATATCCAGATACGGCAGGATCTTGCCTTCCGCCATCAGGGGGATCACATCATCCACATGCGGGTAAGGGTACACATAATGAAGCCGTACCCAGGCATCCAGGTTGCCAAGCTCACGCGCCAGGTCTGTCATGTGGGCGCGCACTTCGCGGTCTTTCCACATTTCCGTCTGGTGCTTCAAATCTAGGCCGTAGGCCGAGGTATCCTGGCTGATCACCAGAAGCTCCTGCGTACCGGCTTCCACCAGTTTTTCGGCTTCGCGCAGCACTGCACGGATCGGGCGCGACGCCAGATCACCGCGAAGGCTTGGGATGATGCAGAATTTACAGCGGTGGTTGCAGCCTTCTGAGATTTTCAGGTAGCTATAGTGGCGCGGCGTGAGCCTGAGGCCCGATTCCGGCACCAGGTGGGTGTAGGGATCATGCGGCTGCGGGGCGGCCTTGTGCACTTCGCCCACCACCTGCTCATACTGGTGCGGGCCGGTAACCGCCAGCACGCCGGGGACCACTTCGCGCACGGCGCCTTCATCCACGCCCAGGCAGCCGGTCACGATCACCTTGCCGTTCTCGTTCATGGCTTCCTTGATGGCATTGAAGCTTTCTTCCTTGGCGCTGTCGATAAAGCCGCAGGTGTTTACCACCACCACGTCCGCGCCTTCATACTCAGCCGCGATTTCATAGCCTTCCGAGCGAAGCTTGGTGAGAATCCGCTCACTGTCCACCAGCGCCTTGGGGCAGCCGAGAGAGACAAAGCCAACCTTTGAAGTGTGCGTGTTCATGGTTCAGTTTTTCCTGCAATAACCGGCTCATACCGCCATTTTCGGCGGCTTATACAGAGTTTCCAATGGAATTGCCAGCGTGAAGCGTATGGGGCGGGAGTGCAGGGGGCGGGCATTTGGTCGTCGCGCAGATTTGGCGGATGTGTTTGCCCCCGAGAAAACCGGATATGAATCCGCCGGGCAGGCCTTTTCAAAGACAATTATTTGACTATGATGGCCCCGTTTTTCTGGGGAGCCTGTATGCGCGTTAAATCTGTGATCTTTTCCATCATCCTGGCGGCCTCTGCAGCCTCGGTTGCCAAAGCAACTGACCTTGACGGTGTGTGGCAGACGGAAGGCTATGGCTATCTTTTTGATATTGAAGGCAGCGACGTGTCCATCTATGAGGTCACGGAAATCAGCTGCCTGCCAAGTGGCCTCATGCCGGGCGAGCTGGAGCCGCTGGATGGGGGCGGGGCTGATGCCCGTTTCCCGGTCTCCATTGCCGGGTTCATTGACGCCGACATGGAAATCTGGCCAGCCGACAAGGAAAGCAGGCGGTTTCACCGCACGGACACCAACACTTTCATGACAGCCCACAGGCTTGAAGTTCTACCGGCGGCATGTGAAGCGGCCGCGCCCACGACACTACAAAACACCGCAGTCGTGTTCCTGGAAACCTTCAAGGCACACTATCCCTTCTTCGGGGAAGGGCAGGAACAGTGGCAACTGCCCGCAGCAGATGATGTCGCCACCGAGCAGCAGCTGTTTGACTATTTAACCGGGCTGATGGCGCCCCTTGAGGATGCGCACACGGCCCTTGTGGCCCCCAGCCTGGATGCGATGTATTTCGGTGCCGAGAGCGCTGTCCGGTCCGTACCGGAAGAAAACCGCAAGGCAGGCTTCGAGATCGTCGATAACAGCTACCTGAGGAGCCCGCTGGCGCCCTACTGCCGCGGCATGCTGGGCTATGCTGAACTGCTGCGCGGCGTGGGCTATTTGCGGGTGCATGGCTTCACCGATTTCAGCGAGGCGGGCACGCCGGATGCCAATATGGTGGCATTCGAACGCGCCCTTGATGATTTCTTTGACCCGATCCACGGCCTGGCCGGGTTGGTTATTGACCTGCGCGACAACATGGGCGGTTCGGACGCGCTGGCTATCGCCTTGGCCCGCCGCCTGGCCGAACAGGACTATGTCGCCTACACCAAGCAGGCGTACAGGGGCAGCGCCATCGACGCCAGCTGGACCGAAGGGGCCGCAACCTGGGTACAGGCCAGCGACCGTGAAAGCTTCTGGGGGCCGGTGATTGTGCTGACGGGACCCGATAGCATGAGCGCGGCTGAGACGTTCCTGATGGCGCTGATGGAACGCAGGCCCGAAGTGACCCGCATCGGCGACAACACGCGCGGTGCCTTCGCAGACATGCTGCCGCGGGCCTTGCCGAACGGCTGGCTGTTCGCGCTGCCGAACGAGCGTTATCAGGATGGGGCTGGCGTGAGCTATGACCGCACCGGCATTCCGCCCCATATCCGGGTTCCTGTGTTTTCCGGGGAAGACCTGACGGCGGGCCGGGACAGTGCCCTTGATGCAGCGCTCAAGATTCTGTCGACTGAAGCGCGCTAGTGCTGGTTTGACTTTTCTTGCCTGCCCTGGGCGGCTATCATTGCCAGAAAACGGGGACGCGTGTGACCATCAAGCTGACATGGACGGACGACAGTGTTGAAGTGCATGTGGACGGGGACTTCCCGAACCAGATGGTGGCCATGAACAAGGCCATCACCATTGATCCCCGCCACCGCGAGATCAGCCGCATGCTCATTGATGTGCTGGACGCCGACCATTTCTATGCCGACGACCATCTGGTCAACACGATGGCCGAGATGGACATCATGGCCTACGACGGCGCCCCACGGATGCGGCTTGCCGTCGCGACAGATAATACCAAGATGGCCAGGATCGTCGAAACCTATGCGGCCCATTATGAAAGCCTGAAACCGGATGCGGTGGTCAGCAGGGTTTTCTCCAGCCTTGCCGAGGCCCGGGCCTGGCTGGCTGAGTGAACGCCTTATTTGCGGTCCTTCTGTTTTGACTGGTCGTGGAACTGCCACAGGACATTGATGATCTTCCAGTCACCGGACTTTCCCTTCATCAGATGCAGGTAATCGATCCAGTCGTCGGCTGTCAGTTTCACTGACGCGATGCGACCATCCAGCGCCAGAATCCTGATGTCCTTGCGCGGCTCAGTCGGGAATGCGGTGCCGTCCTTGTTGTAATTCTCCGCCACCCACAGCATGGTGTCGCGGCTGGTTTCCATCACATAGTCCGTGCCGTCTGACTTTTCCCAGTAAGTGCGCTTTTTCATCTCTGCGTGCAGGGCCTTGTCCATGCGGCTTGGGTCTGGTTCGTGCTGGCTTTCGATGTAATCAAGCGCGGCCTGCCGGATGGCGGCGCGGTCCGCAGCATCATCGGCGCCTGCGGCTGTGAAAGCAAAGGTGGCAGAAAGGAATGCGACGAGCAGATGTTTCATTTGAAGTTCCCCCATGTATAGTGCTGTCTAGCATGCCACGGTAGTCATAGGCTGGCATGGTGCAACTCACAAGCCCGTCACAAACGGGTGATCATTTTCTGGAGGACGACCCGCGATGGACAGTAAAGAGTTTCGCAAAAACGCGCATGACGTGATCGACTGGATTGCCGACTATATGGACGGTGTGCGTGACCTTCCCGTGCGGGCGCAGCTTGCCCCGGGTGAGGTGCGTGCGAAGCTGCCGGACGCGCCGCCCGTCGCCCCTGAAAGCTTCGACCGGCTGATGGCGGATTTCAAGGATATCATCGTGCCCGGCGTGACCCACTGGCAGCACCCACGATTCTTTGCCTATTTCCCCGCCAACGTGACGCCCGAAAGCCAGCTTGCGGAAATGCTGATCAGCGCCATGGGCATCAATGCCATGCTGTGGGAAACCAGCCCGGCGGCGACCGAACTTGAAGAGGCCATGATGGCATGGCTGAAGGATATGCTGGACCTGCCACGCGCATGGTCGGGCGTGATCCAGGACACGGCCTCAAGCGCCACCTTCTGTGCGGTGCTTGCCGCCCGCGAACGCGCGACCGACTGGAAGGTCAATGAAACTGGCCTCCAGCACGCGCCCATGATGGCTTTCTATACATCCGCCGAGGCGCACAGTTCGCTTGAAAAGGCAGTGAAGATGGCAGGGCTCGGGCGGGCCTCGATCCGCCTTGTACCAACAGATAAAGACCACGCCATGCAGCCCACGGCGCTTGCCGCCATGATGGAAGAAGACCGCAAGGCGGGTATCATTCCGGCCATGGTGATGGCTACCGTTGGGTCCACCAGTGTCGGCGCGGCGGATCCATTGAAGGCCGTCGGCGTTATCGCGCGGGCCAACAAGGCCTATTTCCATGTGGATGCGGCCTGGGCCGGCAGCGCCATGATGTGCCCCGAATTCAGGTACCTCCTGGACGGCGTTGAAGGTGCGGACAGTTTCGTTTTCAACCCGCATAAATGGATGGGGGTCCAGTTCGACTGCACGGCCCATTTCGTGCGCGACAAGGACACGCTGGTGCGCACGCTGACCATCCTGCCCGCCTATCTGGAAACGCGGGAGGGCAGCACGGTGACCGACTACCGCGACTGGGGTGTGCAGCTTGGTCGCCGCATGCGGGCCTTGAAGCTGTGGTTTGTGATCCGCCTGCGCGGTGTCGAAGGGCTTCGCGCCATGTTCCGCAACCATGTGGCCTGGACGCAGGACCTTGCGACCGTGATCCGCGAAACGAAAGGGTTTGAGCTGGTTACCGGTCCGAACCTGTCGCTTTTGACCTTCCGGCTTCTGCGCGCTGGTTCGGACACGGAAGAGATGGATACCCTGACGGAAAAACTGCTGACGGCAGTGAACGACGACGGCTTTACGTACCTGACCCGTACGGTGGTGAATGGCCGCCCGGTCATCCGTTTCCAGGTAGGTCAGGTGCAGACAACCAAAGACGACGTGATGGCCGCCTGGGCAAGGGTCGTTGCGCTAGCGGCCAGCCTGTAAGGCATTATTAGGCTTTGGCTTGCTATAGTGCACCCTGGGGCCAACGGAGACTGGTTAGGTGAAATGTATCATACATTTGTTTTTGCTGGGGTTGCTTGTGTGGGCGCGACCGGCTTTCTCTGCGGACATGGTTGTCTACACGGAAAGCTATGGGGACTTTAACTCGGCTGACGAAAATGGCCGGGTGGTTGGCCCGGCTGCCGACCTGATCCGGCAGGTGCTCGATGAGACAGGGCTTGAGTATGACATCAGACTTGTTCCCTGGAACCGGGCCTATACGCTGGCGACCCAGCTGGATAACGCCCTGGTATACGCCATGCTGCGGCAATCCGAGCGGGAGGCCAAATTCCACTGGCTGGTCCCGGTGTTCGAGACACCCCTGTACCTTTACGGCAGGCCGGATGAAACCCGGCCGATCACGGTCGAAGCACTCAGGCAAGGCCACTTTAAGGCTGCCTGTATGATCGGGGATGCCTCCTGCCTGATCCTGCATGATCTAGGCATGCCGAAGCACATGATCTTTGAGGTTGCCGAATCTCACCGCAGCGAAACCAAGGTAGTGGCGTCCGGGCGGGCAGACGTTTTTATCTCGCAGGAACTGCATCATATTGAAGACGGCAAGCTGGTGATGGATACGGCATTTAAGAAGCTTGAAAAATTGCCCAGTGTCCAGCGCTTCTATCTGGCCGCTGGCAAGCAGGTAAGGCCGGAATTCGTTGAGGCCATCCGGCAGGCCTATGGGCGCCTGAAGGAAAGTGGGCGCCTGCTGTCCGCGCACCCTGGACACTAGCCGTTATCACTGCCGCAAAAATGCCCAGCCTTTAAGGCGCTTCCGCACAATCTGGCCGTCCTTTCGGCACCATCTACCCCGATACCGGTTTGATCCGAAAACCGTATGGGGGATGATCAGGATGGAAAATGAAACAGAAAAGAAACTGCTGTCAGGCCTGAACGGGCCGGGCGTGAAGGCGGCACTGGTGGGCTTCCTGCTGCTGGTGCTCTTGATTCCAATATTCATGGTGCAATCACTTGTCGGCGAACGGTCCAGCCGGTCGCAGGAGGTGCTGAGCGGGATCAGTACCACCTGGGGCGGGGCGCAGGAAATTGCGGGCCCGGTGCTGGTGCTACCTTATGACCATGTGGTATCGCGCAGCAGCTCTGGCGAGGAAAAGCTGGACCGCAGGCACCTGATTTTGCTGGCGGATACCCTGAGCGTGGACGGCAAGGTGGATGTCGAAAAGCGGGCTATCAGCATCTATGAAACCAATGTCTATACCGCCCATATCAAGCTTCAGGCCACCTTCAAGCTACCGCTGCTGATCGACGGCACCTCGCCCGATCACCTGAAGTGGGAAGGCCTGTCCGTCAGCCTGCCTCTCAGCGATATTCAGGGGCTGCAGGGCAATATGGAAATCATCAGTGGCGGCAAGCTTTTGCCCATTGAGCCGGGAACCGGCGCAGGCCTGCGCGCGCAGGGTATCCACGCGGCACTCCCCGACACCCTTCAGGGCGGTGACACCTTCACCGTGGCCATGAGCTTCTCCCTGAGGGGAACCGGAGTGCTGGACATCTGGCCGTCTGGCGCCAAGACCGATGTCACGCTTGCGTCCTCGTGGCCGTCGCCAGGCTTCCAGGGGCGGTTTTCACCCATCAGCCACAAGATCGACAAGGATGGCTTCAGCGCCCAGTGGCAGACGCTTCGGCTGGCGCAAGGCATTGGCCCCGTGCTGTTTGATGGCTTGCCGCACGGCCAGGCCATCAGCGTCAAGTTCATTGAGCCAGTGAACACCTATTCCATGACCGACCGCAGCGCCAAATACGGCAGCCTGTTTGTGCTGATGACCTTCGCTGTGCTGTATCTGTTTGAGGTTATTTCCGGCAGGCGGGTGCACCCGGTGCAATATTTGCTGACAGGGCTTGCACTGTGCCTGTTTTTCATGGCGCTTCTGGCCCTCTCCGAACATCTGGCCTTTGGCCTGGCCTACAGCATTTCAGCCATCATTGTGATCGCGATGGTGGCGGCTTATGGCCGCTCGGTGATGGGGTCCGGCACATGGACATCCGGCATAACCCTGACCCAGGTGGCGCTGTTTGCCTATCTCTATGGCGTGCTGAAAATGGAGGATTTCGCCCTTCTAAGCGGCACAGCCCTGCTGTTCATCGCCCTTGCCGCTGCCATGTTCCTGACCCGGCGGGTAGACTGGTACAAGTCGGGGCGCGGGGCGGGATAACCGCCGACCACAAAGAAAAAAGGGGCAGGCTATTGTTTGCCTGCCCCACCTGTTTTAGCGGTTCTGATTAGCGGCTGTAGCCGCCTTCAGTTTCTGCCGCTGCTTGCGCACGCAAGCGTTTGGCGGGTGCTTCGGGGCTTGTGTCCACATAGCTTCGCAGGATCGCCAGTGCCTCTGCCGCCGCCGTGGACGCCTTGGCTTTGCCGTCCGCCACGTCGGACGCGATCCCGAGAATCTGCATATAAAGCTCTGACGGTTCGCCCAGAACTGTCAGGGCCACTGTGTCGTGGGTGTTCAAAAGCGTGTCCCACTCGTCCCGGATGGCGGCCCAGAAATCCTCAGTGGCATTCCAATAGTCGGTCCCGACCTCGGTTTTGAAATCAGCGAAATGATCATAGGTGTTCACGCCGATCTCGCGCACCAGCAGTTTTGGCACATCGCCTGTCAGCACAAGTTTGGAGTTGTCCTGCTCGTGTACCCAGCCGGTTGGCGTAAGCGCATGGCGGTTGACCGCTTCAATGGCGTGATAGTCACTGCGCTTGGTGGCGTCGCGGCGCGGCAGGGGGCGCCAGCTTGGCGGTGATGCCCATTCGGACGTGCCGTCTGTGTGGTCCCATGCTGCCACGGCCGCATAGCGCGGCGCGTCATCAACCTGGTAAACGGTCTGTGACCATTTCCCAGCGCGCTCGGCTTCCGTCAGAGGCTGTTTCTGCCATGTGTTGGCACCCTTGAAGGCCAAGATGCTTGTGGGCTCATATTGCCAGTCCTGGCGCCAGTGCTTGATCGGCATGAAGGGTACTTTTTCCCCGTCGCCCACCACAAGGATGTGCTGCAGGCTGATGAAATCCCCCGTATCTGCAATCACGCGCACCATCTCGTGCCCGCCCGTCTTGTAGCGTTCCTTGGGCGTGTAGCCTTCCTGGAAAGACACGGTCTCCTGAAAATCAAACGTGACTTTATAGTCGCCGGCCATCGCCAGAATGGCTGTGCGGTCGGCTTCAAAGTGTTCTTCGGCGGCCTTTGGGGCAGGGGCCGTGGTGGCCAGATTCGCATGTGTGTTCGACGCGCAGGCTGACACCAGCATCAGGCTTGCTGCCAGCATCGCCTGCCTCATGGGCTGCCATGCCCCGGTTGGTTTCATATCCATCTCGTTGTTCCTCTTCCTTGTAAAAATAATAATGCTTCTGACTTGCATTATTAAAAACCATCGCCTATGAGGCTATTAATGAAATTAAGAATCATTTGCAATAACTAATTAGATGCCCCAAAGCAGATCCGCTCGGGCCCCTGACTTTCCGGAAGTACTCCCGGCACAGTCAGAGGCTTCGCAGGTGAGATGGCAGTCGCGGAAATGAGGCGGGGCACATTTGATCAAGGGAAGCACAATCATGTATCAGTCTGTTCAATTGAAAGCCGCTCTCTGTGCTGGCGCATCGCTCATTGCGGCCATGCCAGCCAGCGCAGAAACGGTGGCTGACATCACCGAAATCTCGGTCAGCGCCACCAAGAATGAAGTGGAGGCCTTCAGTGTGCCGGCGTCTGTCAGTGTGGTCACGCGCGAGGAAATGGATGACCTCGTGGCGGCCAGCGTATCCGACCTGTTTGTCTCGGTCCCCGGCCTCAGTTTCGATGGCGGGCCACGGCGCACGGGCGAAACTCCAACAATCCGCGGTGTGGCGGGCGAAGGCGTGGTGGTGCTGTTTGACGGCGTGCGCCAAAGCTTCCTTTCAGGCCATGACGGACGCTTCTTTATCGAGCCTGACCTGTTGGGCACGGCGGAAGTGGTGCGGGGCGGGGGATCATCCCTTTATGGCTCAGGCGCTGTAGGCGGTGTGATCAGCATGCGCACCCTTGATGCCGCTGACTTGCTGGCGGACGGCGAGCGTGCCGGCTACCGCGTCAAAGCCGGTTTTCAGGGCGCGAGTGACGAATGGATGACCGGCGCGACGGTCTTTGGCCGTTCGGGTGATGGCCGCCTTGACGGTGTGGCCAGCCTCACCCTTCGCCGCTCCGGCGATATCGCGCTCGCGGATGGCACCACCCTATCGGGCGACGATGAGATCGGCTCGGGCCTCGTGAAAGCCAGCTTCCAGGTGAGCGACGCCCTGCGCCTGAGCGCCAGCTGGATGGGGTACCGAAACGACGCTACCGAACCCAACAATGGCCAGGGCAACAATGAAGGTGACCTGATGGCCAAGCGTATTGTCAGCGATACCTTCCGCCTGGGCACCCGCTATAACCCCGAAAGCCCGCTGCTTGACCTGCAGGCGGTTGCCTATGTCAATAAGGCGCGGGTCGATGAAGATGACCTGGATACGGACCGTGTCATCGGCCGCGATGTGGAAACCAAAGGCTTCACGGTGGATAACCGCAGCCGATTTGACCTGGGCCAAAGCGCGGGCGTCACCTTCACCTACGGTGCGGAATATTACCGGGACGAGCAGGTCGGCACGGATACCATGACCACCGATGGCACGCGCGGCGGTGTGCCGGACGCGGTGGCGAACACCACCGGGCTGTTCGCCCAGGCCGAGCTGTCGTTCGATACGCCTCTTGGTGCCTTCTATGTAGTGCCCGGCGTGCGCCATGACAGCTTCAGGAACAAGGCGGCGGGAGAGGCGCTGGAGACAGATGAAAGCGCCACGTCACCCAAGTTCGCCGCCACGTGGGAGCCGACCGAGAACCTGATGTTGTTCGCAAGCTATGGCGAGGCGTTCCGCGCACCATCCTTCAACGAGATTTTCGCCGACGATGTGCATTTCACCATTCCGCTTGGGCCGGGCCTTGAGGCACCCAATTTCTTCATCCCGAACCCGGAGCTGAGGCCCGAGCGGTCCAAAACCTGGGAGTTTGGCGCGGGTGTGGATTTTGCGGGTCTGATGTCATCCGGTGACCGTTTCACCATGAAGGGCTCCTATTTCACGTCAGACGTTCAGGACCTGATCGATCTTGAAGTGAATTTCGCCTTCTCCACGGCCTGCTTCGTGCCCGGTTTTCCCGGCACCTGCAATGCGGGTACCAGCCGCAATGTCAACACCGGCCGCGCCACCATGGACGGTTTCGAGTTTGAAGCGGTTTACGCCAGCCCACGCGTACGGCTGGCCGCTTCCTACTCCAGCGTGAATGGCCGGGACAAGGACACAGGCGACTATGTCGGTATCCTGTCGCCCAACCGCCTGTTCACCTCAGCCGAGCTGAAGCTGCCGGAAATTAACGCCAAGTTGGGTACGCGGGTCACGCTCGCGGGCCGGTTCGACAAGGTGGACGACGTGGCGGAAGAGCGCCCGGCTTACGAGCAGGTAGACCTGTTCCTGGTGTGGCAGCCAAAGGGCGACCTTGATGGCTTGCGTGTTGACCTTGGGGTCGACAATGTTTTTGATGCCGCCGCCGAACGGGTTTTCGCGGGCGTGGTCGACACTGGCCGCAACGCCAAGGTCCGCGTTGGCTGGACCGGGACCTTTTAAAGCATGGGGATGAAGACGATGTGGAATAGCACGCAGGGATACGGTTGGTTCGCCAAGTCGTTGCACTGGCTGGTGGCGCTTCTGATGGTTGGGCTTTCGGTCGTCGGGTTCATCTTTGCCGACATGCCGCGTGGGGACGAGAAAACCGAGCTTTTAATCCTTCATGCCTCCTTCGGGCTTTTGCTGCTTGCGGCCATGGTGGTTCGGCTGGGTGTACGCGCGGTTGGCGCGCGCCCGGCACCGCTCGATCCGGCGGTCAAGCGGCTCAACGCCGTGGCGCACGGTGTGCATATGGTGCTGTACCTTGGGATTTTCCTGGTGATCGCCGCCGGCATGCTGACGCTGATGACCGTGGGGTGGGACGTGCCTTTCTTCGACCTCTTCGCCGTGCCCACACCGTTTGAGCGCGACATGGACCTGCATCACCTGTTCGAAGACATTCATGTGACCGGTTGGTGGGCGCTGGCGGGGCTTGTGGCGCTGCATCTCTTGGGTGCGCTCTATCATGCCCTGGTGCTGAAGGACGGCACGCTCAGCCGCATGGGGCGGGAAAAAGCGGGGGGATGATCAGTTCCCCGCTGCCTGCCGCACGGCGCTTTTGACCGCGGGGTCGCTCGCAAGCGCAAGCCCGATGTCGCGGATGCGCTGCGGGGCCTCGGGCAGGCAGATGGCCAGCCGGTAGGCGGTATAAAGCTGCACCGGGTTTTCCGAATGGTCGGCGATAGTCTCTACCAGCGCGCTATATTCCCGGCCATAGCTGCGGAAGGCTTCTCGAAGCCGCATGGGCATATCGCGCCACAGCTGGTCCTCCAGATTGTGGGGCGACGCCAGCAGCGCGTTCAGGCGCTCAAGCTTCGCGGGGGTCGGGTGGGCGAACACACCCTTCAACGCGGCGCCAAAGCTTGCGGCATAATCGAAACTGGCCTGCGGGCTCAGGGGCTCTGGCGTGCCTGTGCTTTCAATAGGCTTCAGCCAGTCGGCTTCGCGGATCGCGGCCATGATGGGGCTGGATTGCTTGCGGTCCCACAGCCAGAACACCAGATAGCCAAGCGCAAAGGCGATCAAGCCATAGATAACATAATAGAGGACTGCCCCCATGGTGGTATCCTAGTCTTCGATGCCAACAAGGGCGCGGGCGAAGTCGCGCGCGTCGAAGGGCTGCAGGTCCTCGATGGCTTCGCCAACGCCGATGGCATGCACGGGCAGGCCGAATTTTTCGGCGCAAGCTACCAGCACGCCGCCGCGGGCGGACCCGTCCAGCTTGGTCATGATGATACCGGTGATGTTGGCGAGCTTCTGGAACACTTCCACCTGATGCACCGCATTCTGGCCTGTGGTGGCATCCAGCACAATCACGGTGTCGTGCGGCGCGCCCTCAACCTTCTTGCCGATCACGCGCACGACCTTGGCAAGCTCCGCCATCAGTTCCTCGCGGTTTTGCAAGCGGCCTGCGGTGTCGATCAGAAGCACATCGGTGCCCTCATTTTGCGCGCGCTCGACCGCCTCGAACGCCAGTGCTGCGGCGTCTGAACCGATCTCTTTGGTGACAACCGGCACACCGTTCCGATCCCCCCACACCTGAAGCTGCTCGACCGCGGCGGCGCGGAACGTATCGCCCGCTGCCAGCATCACGGACTTGCCTTCCTCACGGAATTTTTTGGCGAGCTTGCCGATGGTGGTGGTTTTGCCAGCACCGTTCACGCCTGCCATCAGGATGATGTGCGGCTTGTGGCCTTTGTTCACTTGCAATGGCTTGGCGACAGGCGCGAGGATTTTTTCAACCTCGTTCGCCAGGACCTGTTTCACTTCGTCGCCAGTGATTTCCTTGTCGAATCGGTCCTTTGCCAGCGTGCCGGTGAGCTTCGAGGCGACAGCAACACCAAGGTCAGACGTGATCAGAAGGTCTTCAAGTTCCTCAAGCGTGTCGTCATCCAGCTTGCCTTTGGTAAAGATATCCGCAATGCCGCCAGAGATGGCGCTGGTGGATTTCCTGAGGCCATCCTTCAGGCGCTGGAACCAGCTTTTCTTCTCGGCTGGCTTCTCTTCAGCGACAGGCTCTGGCTCAGCAACCGGCTCGGGAGCGGGCTCAGGCTCTGGTGCTGCTTCAACAACAGCTTCTGGCTCTGGAGCGGGTTCCGTTTCTGGCTCTGGCTGTGGCTCTGGCTCTGGCTCTGGTGCCGGGACAGGCTCAGCCACAACGGGCGTGGGCACCACTTCTGCCGCTTCGGCGATCTGCTCTTCAACCTTGGCTTCTGGTGCAGGCTCTGCTTCAGTTTTCTTGCCAGTAAGGCGTTGGAACCAGCTTTTCTTCTCGCTCACGGATGTTTCCTCAGGCAGGCTTAAGGTTGGGTCTTGATGCCAGACATGGCGTTTTCATCGCGCGCCGTCAAGCGCACGGATACGATATCGCCGGGTTCAGCCGGGCCGTCCAGCACCACCGGGATGAATTGTTCGCTGTGGCCGATGGCATTGCCGTCATGCCCGATGCGTTCCACCAGGACGTTGGCGTCAGCGCCTTCTGCCCGCTTGAACAGGTCTGCCACGCGCTTGTCACCGGCGGCACGCAGGCGGGCGGCGCGTTCCTTCCGGACATCCTTTGGCACCCGGTTCGGTATCTTCGCCGCGGGCGTGCCCTCGCGCTCCGAATAGGGGAACACATGCAGCCACGTCAGGTCGCATTCCTCGACAAGCTTCAGGCTGTTCTGGAACATTTCTTCGGTTTCTGTCGGGAAACCGGCGATGATATCAGCGCCGAACACCATGTCGGGGCGCTCAGTGCGCACGCGGTTGGTGAACTCAATGGCGTCGCCGCGCAGGTGACGGCGTTTCATGCGCTTCAGGATCATGTCATCGCCCGCCTGCAAGCTCAGGTGCAGGTGTGGCATCACGCGTGGCTCATTGATGATGGCATCATAAAGCGGTTCGTCCACCTCAATGCTATCGATCGAACTGATCCGCAGGCGCGGAAGGTCCGGCACCAGCGTGATGATCTTTTGCACCAGCATGCCAAGGGTTGGTGTGCCCGGAAGGTCCTCGCCAAAGCTGGTGATATCCACACCTGTCAGCACCACTTCCTTGAAACCTTTGTCCACAAGGCGTTTGATCTGGTCCACCACTTCGCCCACGCCGGTTGACCGGCTGTTGCCGCGACCATAAGGGATGATGCAGAAGGTGCAGCGGTGGTTGCAGCCATTCTGGATCTGGACAAAGGCCCGTGCCCGTTCGCCAAAGCCGTCAATCAGGTGGCCCGCCGTTTCCTTGACGGAAAAGATATCATTCACCTGCACACGCGGCGCGTTCGTGAGATCAAGCCCCGCACGGCCAAGCCCGATGAAGCTTTTGGCCTCCAGCTTTTCCTGGTTGCCGAGAACTGTGGCAACTTCATCCATTTTGGAAAACTGCGCGGGGTCAATCTGCGCGGCGCAGCCGGTGACGATGATGGGCGTTTCCGGGCGCTCGCGTTTCATGCGGCGAATGGATTGGCGCGCCTGGCGCGTGGCCTCAGCCGTAACGGCGCAGGTGTTGACGATGATCACATCCTCAAGGCCCGCGTCCTCGGCGTGGCGGCGCATCACTTCGCTTTCATAGGCATTGAGGCGACAGCCGAATGTGACGATCTCGGGTTCTTTTTTTGATGAGCCGGTCACAGCGCGACCTCACCCTTGAAGGCGAGCGTTGCCGCGCCTGTCATCTGCACGGTGCCGTCTGCCAGCCATTCAACCAGAAGCGGGCCGCCGTCCAGCTCCACCGTTGCCTTGCGGTCCACAAGGCCAAGGCGTGACGCCGCAACAACAGACGCGCAAGCCGCCGTGCCGCAGGCGTCCGTGATGCCCGCTCCGCGTTCCCACACGCGCAGGCGGATCACGCCATCTTTTACCGTGCCGACAGAGGCATTCACGCGCTCTGGGAACAGCGGATTTTTCTCAACCTGTGGGCCCCAATAGGCAAGGTCGATTGCCTCGGCATCATCCACAAAGAAGACAGCATGCGGGTTGCCCATGTTGACGCAGGTTGGCGCGAACAGCGGGCCCATGGCGAAATCGATTTTCATCGTTTCCATCTCACGCGCGAGCGGGATTTCATCCCACGCCAGGCGGGCCGGGCCCATATTGACGCTGATACCCATATCGGCGCGTGTGGCTGACAGCAGACCTGCATCGGTCTCGATCATCACCTTGTCCTTGCCGGTCTCGTCCAGCACCAGTTGGCCCACGCAGCGCGTGGCATTGCCGCAGGCACCCACGCGGCCGCCATCCGCATTGCGGATTTCCATGAAGATATCGGCCTTGTCTGACGCGCGCAGGATGATCAGCTGGTCACAGCCGATGCCGCGCCGGCGGCTTGAGAGCGCGCGCACGGCCTCATCCGCCAGCGCGAAATCTTCTTCGCGGGCGTCAAAAATGATGAAGTCGTTGCCCAGTCCATGCATCTTGAGGAATGGGCGCATATGCTGGCCTTTTTCCATGAGGCCGCTTATATGGGTTCTGATAGTGCAGAGTCTATGGATTTCTGCGCATCACGCAGCAGAATCTGGCGGAATGGGGCAGGCTTGGTGGCAGAGCGACAACACATCATCATTCATGCGGGGTTTCACCGCTGTGCGTCGACTGCGGTGCAGGACCTGCTGCGTGCGCGGCGACCCGTCATTGAGGCTTCAGGAACCGCGCTTCTTCTCAGGGAAGATCTGGAAGGCTGGCTGGCGGGCCGGCAGCTGCGGCTTCTCTATCGTCATAAGGCTGGGTCGCTGCCCTCAGCTGTTCGGTTTGCGCTCGCGAAATCCATGCTCAGGCGCACGGGCGCAGCGCGGGTGCTTATCAGCGAAGAGAACCTTATTGGCATGATGCCCGGTGTTGCGGAGACCCGCTTCTATCCCCACTTCAGGGCCTTCCTGAAGGCGGTGAAGCTCTTGTCGCAGGACTTTGACATTTCGCTGCGGTTTATCACCCGGCGGCCGGACCGCTTTCTTGAATCAGCCTATGCCTTTCGCGTCGTGCGCGGGCTGCGGATGCCTTTTCCTGCGTTCTTGGAAGCCGTGGGTCAAGACGCCGCGGATTGGAGCAGGTTAGCCGCAGAGGTGGAAGCCGCCGGCCTTTTGGGCTTGACGCGTTTCGCCTGCCTGGAAGCCTGGGGGCAGGAAAACCCGGGGGCCGCGGCCCTTGCGTTCCTCGGCCACGCGGATGCAGCGGATGGTGATTTGAAATTCAGTGGCAACCGCAGACGCACGGCAGATGAGCTGCAGGCGGTCGTGGGTGAAGGGGTGGAGGTCGGCTTCACGGACGCGGGCAGGCAGGCTTTCCTGAACCGGCACGCGGACGCCATGAAAGCATTCCTGGTGTCGCCCATGGTGGACGCAGCCGCCGACCCTTGGGGCCTTTAGCCGAACACCAGAGGCAGCAGGCTGTAGCACAGCGCAGCCACGACGAACGTGCCGATCACATTCAGCCACAGGCCCGCGCGCATCATATCCGGCACATGCAGTTGGCCGGTTGAGAAAATCACCGCATTTGGCCCGGTGGCCACGGGCAGCATGAAGGCACAGCTTGCGGCCATTGCCGTGGGCGCCGCCAGCATGATGGGGTCGATGTTGGCGCTGGTCGCCAGCGCGCCCAGCACCGGCACAAGCGCCGCCGTGGTGGCTGTGTTGCTGGTCAGTTCCGTCAGGAAAATCACCATACCCACGATCACCAGCATAATGACGAAGAGATGCGCGCCCGAAAGCCCGGCCATATGGTTGCCGAGCCAAACCGCGAGGCCCGTGTCCTGGATGGCGGCGGCAAGGCTGAGCCCGCCACCGAACAAGAGGATAACGCCCCAAGGCAGCTCAACCGCGCTTTCCCAACTGAGGAGCGCCTTGTGCTTGTTTTTAGCGCCGCCACCCGCCGGGATCAGGAACATGGTAAGGCCCGCGGCCACGGCGATATGCATATCGGACATGCGGGCAACGAAGGGCAGCAGGTCTGTCAGCGATTTGGTATCTACCAGCACCTGGCGGAAGCTCCACAGCAGGGCCATACAGGTCATGACAATGGCAACGCGTTTTTCAGGCGTCGTGATGCGGCCCATGGACTGGAGCTCGGTTTGCACGACCTCGGCGCCGCCGCGCGCCAGATGGGCGTCGAACGGGAAGCAGATTTTGGTCAGCACCAGCCACGCCAGCGGTACCATGGCGCAGACCACCGGAATGGCGAAGGCCATCCATTCGATGAACAAGATTTCGCGTCCGGTGGACTGCTGGATAAAGGCTTTCACAAACAGGTTCGGCGGCGTGCCGATATAGGTGCCAAGCCCGCCGATGGAGGCCGACCAGGCACAGCCGATCAGCAGCGCGATGGTGAAGCGGTGGCCGTTGGCTTTTTCCTTCAGGATGGTCTGCGCGACCGTCAGCGCGATGGGCACGATCATCAGCGTGGTGGCGGTGTTGGATATCCACATGGACAGCAGTGCGGAGGCCGCCATGAAGCCCGCGATCAGGGCCGCCGGATGGTCGCCCACGCGCGCCAGGATATTGAGCGCGATGCGCCGGTGCAGGTCCCACTTCTGCATGGCCATGGCAGCAATGAAGCCGCCCAATAGCAGGAAAATGACGGGTTTCGCATACGGCAGCGACGCCTCGCTTGAGCTGGCGGCGCCCAGAAGCGGCAGCAGCACAAGGGGCAGCAGGCTTGTCGCCGGTACGGGAATGGCTTCGGTGGCCCACCAGGTGGCCATCAGAACCGCAACCGCAACCACAGACCAAGCCTGGGCAGAAAGCGCCGCCGGTGGCGCGCTGAGCATCACCGCCAGAAACAGCAAAGGCCCCAGGAACAGACCGATGGTCTGATAGGTTGCCCGCGTTTCCGTGTTGGTGTGGATTTCGCCCTGCTGATTGGCCATCCCGGTTCCTCCCTTTTCCCTTGCCTAACTCAATATCGACTAGTGCGCTGGCTGTGAAGGCTTTATTGCCGCCAGAGCGCAAAACTGCAGGAAAAGAACCGACTTGAGACTTTTCAGGATTGGGCTATTCTGCGGTCACAAAACAACAGGGAGGATACCATGTCTATCAAAAAACTACTGGGTGGCATCGCGACAGTCGCTGTGCTGGCTGGGAGCGTCTACGTCTCCAAACTTATCTGGTTCAAGCCGTTCAGCTTCGACGATTTCCAGACCCGCGTGATAGTGATGGAGGGCATGGATAGCCCGCAAACCATGAGCTCGCTTCGCATGCTGGAGCCATGGGGCCTTACCGGACACAACGGGAAACTGGATGACCTGTCGCTGGCGCACGATGAAGTGCAGCGTGAGCGGACTCAGGAAAACTATGAAATCCTGATGTCCTATGAGGACGAGGGCCTGGACGCCGAACAGCGCTTCAACAAGAAGCTGATGGCCTACAGCCTGAAGGAAGACCTAGAGCATCCGGAATATGACTATTACAATTATCCGCTGACCCAGCTTTATGGCTGGCACAACAATTTCCCGGCCTTCATGACCGGCACGCATTCGATCCAGGATCTGGAGGAAGCGGACTATTATGTTGCGCGCCTGCGCGCAGCCCGTGTGCAGTTCGACCAGATGATGGAGCAGCTGAAGAAGCGCGAGGAACTGGGCATCATTCCGCCGACTTTCATTCTGGAAAAGGTGGAAGCGCAGTTGGCGCCGTTCGTCAAGGACGACCCTAAGGACAATGCGCTTTATGCCGGCGTGAAGGACAAGATCGAGGCGCTTGATGCCGAACAGGCTGAGAAAGACCGCGTTCTGTCAGATATCGAGGCGGCGATCACCGAAGTGATCAACCCGATCTGGGCCGACATGCAGACCTATGTGGCTGAGCTGAAAACCAAATCCAACAACGATGCGGGCGCCTGGAAGTTCCCGGACGGCGAGCGTTTCTACAAGACGCGCCTGAAGCACTTCACCACCACGGACATGACGGCTGAGGAAATTCACCAGCTTGGCCTCAGTGAAGTGGACCGCATTCAGGCGCAGATGCTGTCGATCTTCAATGAGATGGGCTATGACACATCCATCCCGTTCGCTGACCTGATTAACGGCTATGCCGACGAGCCGCGCCACTATTACCCGGACACCGCAGAGGGGCGTGAGCAGATCCTGAAGGATTATGCCGCGCTGATTGCCGAGATTGACGCAGGCATCGCCGACCAGTTCAACATGAAGCCGAAGGCGCCGGTTGAAGTGGTGCGCGTGCCAGAGTTCATGGAGCAGGGCGCGCCGGGGGGCTATTATAACCAGCCAGCCCTGGACGGCAGCCGCCCTGGTCAGTTCTATGCCAACCTCTATGACATCAAGGGCACGCCGAAATACGGCATGCGCGCGCTGACGTATCATGAGGCCGTGCCGGGCCACCACTATCAGATCGCCTTGCAAATGGAGCAGGAAGACCTGCCAATGTTCCGCCAGTTCAGCCACTATGGCGCCTATGTTGAAGGCTGGGCCCTCTATGCCGAGCGCGTGGGTTGGGAACTTGGTTTCATGAAAACCAACGACGACAAGATCGGTGCGCTGCAGTCTGAGCTGTTCCGTGCGGTGCGTCTGGTGGTTGATACCGGCATCCACGCCAAGAAATGGACCCGCGAACAGGCCATCGATTATATGGCGTCCAACACCGGCATGGCGATGAGCGATGTGGTGACGGAGATCGAGCGCTACATCGTTTGGCCGGGCCAGGCTACGGGCTACAAGGTTGGGCAGTTGACCATCCTGCGGCTTCGCGACAAAGCGCGGACTGCGCTGGGCGACAAGTTCGACATCAAGGCGTTCCACGACCTGGTGCTTAAGGGTGGCGCTGTGCCGCTGACCATTCTCGAAGAGCAGGTAGACGCCTTCATCGCTGCCAATTCCTAGGGATTGCAGGCCTATAGCTGATTTGAAGGGCGGGTTTACCCGCCCTTTATTTTTTGCGGAATATAGTGCAGGCTTCGTCCGCGATCTGGGGTCGGAACCCGCCGGTTGGGAGAGGCAGGTTTTAAAGGGAAGAGGTTACGCCACAGGTGACAGTGACACCTATCATTGCGATGTCGCGGAAATCCGCCCGCGCGCTACAAGTCCGGCAGGCCCTGGACGGTATTTATCTTGGGCAGTTGCCCACGATCACCCTGGTCATGGCGTTCTATTATCTCTTCACCGGTATCTCCCACGTGCTGGTGTTGCCTGCTGACATTCGCTGGCTGCTCGCGACAGTGTCGTTCTTGGCGTCGTGTATCAGCATGTTGACCTGGCTGTTGCTCCGGTTGAGGCAAATTCCGGCGCGTTTCAGCCATGTGGCTTTCCTGCCTTCCGCATTCGCAGTTATTGCCCTTGTCTTTCTTCATGTGGAGATGACTGGCGATATCCTGCAACTGACGAACGTCGTCCTGATTTTGCTGGCCTTTGGCTTTATCACACTGTTGCCCAGTGTTTTTGTCGTCCTTGTGGTGCTCTGTTCCGCCCTTTTTATCCTTTGCCTGAAGTCCCTGGGAGGGCCGCTCACGATCCATTTGGCATTCATGGGATTTGCCAGCGTTGTGCTGAGCGCCTTGTGTTTCGTCCAGCGCTACAAAACACTGTCGAACGTGGAGCGGCTGCTGATCTCCAATCGGTCCAAGTCGCAGGCGCTGGCAACCAAGGCGCGGGAAGCCCAGGCGCTCCTCAGCGAGGCAGAGAAAGCTGCAGCGGAGGCCCGGCGGGCAAACGAGGCCAAGGGCGTGTTCCTTGCCAACACCAGCCATGAGCTCAGGACGCCGCTGACGGGTGTTCTTGGCATGATGCGGCTTCTGGGCGACACAAAGCTGACAAAAGAACAGCGCGAATATCTGAAAGCGGCCCAGTTCAGCGCCAACACCCTTCTGACCCTGATCAACGACATTCTGGATCTGGCCCGTATGGAAGAAGGCAAGATGGTGCTTGCCGAACAGGCCTTCCGGGCTGACGAAGTCGCGCATCAGATTGTTGAACTGCTGGCGCCAACCGCGGAAGAGAAGGGGCTGGACCTGACTTTCCATAATGCCAAAGGCCCCTTCCCCCTCACAGTGGGGGACAGCGTCCGTATCGGGCAGGTGCTTTTCAATCTGGTGGGCAATGCCATCAAGTTTACCGACGCGGGAAGGGTTGATGTGCGGGTCTCGCTCGGGCAGCAGCGGGACGGGTGGCAGGACATGATGTTTGAGGTGCTGGATACCGGCATTGGCTTTTCGAATGAGGAACTTGAGCGCCTGTTCGCGCGCTTTGAGCAGGCGGATGGTTCCGCGGTGAAGAAGCAGGGCGGTGCCGGGCTGGGTCTTTCCATCTGCCGCGAGCTCGCACAGTTGATGGGCGGCCAGCTATATGCTGAAGCCACCACTGGCGAAGGCGCCCGCTTTGTCTTTGAAGTGCGTTTGCCTCTGGCCGCCAGCACAGACAAGGGGCAACAGGCGTTGGACCATGGGGAAGATGAAGTGTCGGTGGACGTGCCGGAAAATCTCTCTGTGCTGGTGGCGGAAGACAATACAGTCAACCGCCTGTTGATCGGGAAGCTTCTGGACAAGTTGAACTGGACCCTGGCGTTTGCGGAAGACGGCAATCAGGCGGTCAATACCGCGCTTGGCCAGGACTTTGACCTGATCCTGATGGATGTACGCATGCCGGGTATGGACGGAGTGGAGGCGACAAAGGCCATTCGCGCCACGGATGGCGCACGGGGCAGGGTGCCGATTGTTGCCTTGACGGCCAATACGATGGCTGAGGATATCGCGATCTATCAGCAGGTTGGCATGGACGCGGTGGTTGGAAAACCCATCCAGCTTGATGAACTGAAGAAGACGGTGCACACTGTACTGATGGGGCGTCGGGGCGCGGAGCATGTGGACGCATGACAGAAGTGGCCAATAAAGATCAGGCGGATCTGACTCAAGAGGCTGACAGCCAGGACGTGCCTGACGTTCTTGCCGTTGAATTGAACAAGATATCCCAGCGCTACCTGAGCGCCATGGCGATTGTGCTGAGCGTCTTCTACGGCATCAGGGGAGCGGCCTTTCTGGGCACCAGCAAGGATGTCGACCCAGTGGCTCTTGCTGTGCCAGCCTTTCTTGCTGCTATCTATGGGCTGGTGATTTCCCGCCAATCGAAGCAACAGAAAATGACGCGCCCTGTCGTTGAAATGCACTTCTTCATCATTTGCCTGATCCTTATCTTCAATACGGGGTGGGCCTATATTCAGGGCTTCAACAGCGAGATCACGCCAAACATGTCCTTCGTGTTGATGGGGGTGGGCCTTGGGACCATTTCGCTTTGGAATTGGTTGGCGCAGGGAACCCTGGTTGTTCTGGCATATGTTGCAGTGCTGGTCACGATTGGACCGCCTGATGACAAACCCTTTTTCTTCTATCTTCTGACCGGAGCGGCCCTTTCCTTTCTGGCATTCAAGGCGCGTCTGTCGGTGATCCGTGACCGCATGGACCTGGAGGTCGAGTTGATCGACAAGGCCCGTAAACTTGAAGCTGCCAACAAGGCCAAGGACCGGTTCATGGCCAATATGACCCATGACCTCAGAACGCCGATGACGGGGGTTTTGGGCATGATGGATCTGCTGCGCGACACAAAGCTGACGCGCGAGCAGGCCAGGCTTCTTGATACGGCGAAGACCAGTGCTGGCTTTCTGCTGGCTATCATCAATGACATCCTGGACTATTCAAAACTCGAGTCCGGCAAATTCGAGCTCAAGCCCGCGCCGCTGGATGCTGTCGCTATTACCCGCGATGTGGCCGAGATGCTGCGCGCACAGGCTCAGGCCAAGAATATATCCGTGACGGTTAATGTGCCCGAGGATGGCCCGGTTGTGGTTATGGGCGACGGCGTGCGCATCGGGCAGGTGCTTTTCAATCTGGTGGGCAACGCCATCAAGTTTACCGAAAAAGGTGGGGTGACAGTAACCATGCGGCTCCATGATCATGGCGGGAACCTGTCCATCCAATGGATCGTGGCAGACTCCGGCGCCGGTATCCCGCAGAACCGGATCGCCAAGCTGTTTGACCGCTTTGAACAGCTGGATTCGTCCAGCACCCGCCAGCAACAGCAGGGCACCGGGCTGGGGCTTGCCATCATCCGGGAGCTCTTGTCGCTGATGGGCGGCTATGTGGAGGTGGCGAGCGAGGTGGGCAGGGGAACAGAGTTCAGTTTCACGATCCCGCTCGAACGGCTGAGCACCGATCAACTGGTCACGGCGCCTGCGGTGTCGGAGGAGCCGGAAGCCGTGCTGTCCCTGCCGCTGCGCATTCTGGTGGCAGAGGACAACAAGGTCAACCAGACCCTGATATTGCGGCTCCTTGAAAAGCAGGGGTGGGACGTGCAGATTGCCGAAAACGGCGAGACGGCTGTCGCCGCAGCCACCAAGACGGACCAGCCGTACGATCTGGTTTTGATGGATGTCCAGATGCCTGTGATGGACGGCCTGACTGCCACGCGCATCATCAAGGAGAAGATGGCCAGTCCTCCCCCGGTGATTGCGCTTACAGCCAATACAATGAAGGAAGACGTGATCCGGTACCTGGGGGCGGGGATGGATGCTCATGTCGGCAAGCCGATCAATATGACCGAGCTCAGGACCGCCATCGCACAGGTGCTGGCATCGCGACACAACCAACCGGAATAGGCCCGTCAATACACCAACTTGCATGTTGTCCGGGCCTGTGGGTAAATGACCAGAGCACAATATTGGGGTTGGGAAGCGGTGAGCGAGCAGGACCCGCAAGGCAGCATAGAGGTGGACCAGCATTACACGGCTGAAGCTGTTCAGTCGGAAATGAATGTGGTCGCTCAAAATTATCTTCGGATGTCGGCCCTTGGGGTCGCTATATTCTATTTGCTGCGCGGCATTGGCTATCTGGTGAAATTTTCGCCCGGTCTTGCCCCGGTGCTCGGGGGCAGCGCGCTTGTCACATCTGCAATCTGTGGCACCATTGCATGGCTCTGTTGGCGAAGCAGGCAGGCGTCGTCGTGGGTTGACTTGCAGACGCTGATTGTGGGCCTTCTGCTTATTTTCAACATCTTCCTGAACATGTACATGACAGGCAACAAGAACCAGCTTTTCAGCGCCGGGCTGGCGGTCATTGTGTTCGGTATCATGACCTCGCAAATGCGGGTCTGGGCGGCGCTTCTGGTGGCGTGTACAGGCAGTTTTCTGGCGGCGCTTCCTCACCTGCCGGTTGTCGGCATTGATGCCCTGTCGGTTCTGGCGGCATGCCTCATCATTTCAGTTGCGGCTTTCTTCACCCGCGCGCCTGCCATCCGGAAACGGGTGGAGCTTCAGCTTCAGCTGGAGGACAAGGCCGAATCGCTTGAGGGTGCCCTGGAGGCGAAGGACCGGTTCCTGGCCAATATGTCCCACGAACTGAGGACCCCCATGACCGGGGTGCTGGGCATGATGGACCTCCTGAGGGGTACGGAACTGAATTCAGAGCAGGATCAGCTGCTGAAAACGGCCAAGACCAGCGCGGGCTATCTTCTGGCCATCATCAACGACATCCTGGACTATTCAAAGCTCGAGTCCGGCAAGTTCGAACTGAATGTCGCGCCGATGGATGCCCTGGCCATGACCCGCGATGTGGCGGGCATGCTCAGGAGTCAGGCGGAGGCCAAGGGCCTTTCTGTCACCGTTCATACGCCCGACGTGCCTGACATATGGGTGGTGGGTGATAGCGTGCGCCTGGGACAGATTCTGTTCAACCTTCTGGGAAATGCCATCAAGTTTACCGACAAGGGCGGCGCTGACATCTATCTTGAGGCCAGCGAGGCAGGGGACGCGCTCCAGCTTACCTGGCGGGTTTGCGATACCGGTGCCGGCATCCCGGCGGACCGGATCGAGACGCTGTTCGAGCGGTTCGAGCGGCTGGGAAATGATACAACACGCGCGCAGACGGGGGCCGGTCTTGGGCTGGCGATCATCAAGGAACTGGTGGCCCTGATGGACGGTGACATCAAGGTGAAAAGCACACCGGGCGAGGGGTCCGAGTTTCGCGTTTTCCTCACTCTGCCGAAGTCGAAAAAGGTGCTGCGCGAGGCGTCTGTCACCTCCGCCGCGGAAAGTGTGGCGTCGCTTGGGCACCTGAAGGTGCTGGTGGCGGAGGACAATCTGGTGAACCAGATGCTGATCCGCAAGTTGATGAACGGCAAAGGCTGGGATGTGACTGTGGTCGAGAATGGTGAAGCTGCCGTCGCGGCGGCCACTGCAGACGGCGCTGCGTTCGACCTTGTGTTGATGGATGTGCGCATGCCGGTGATGGACGGCCCGACTGCCACCAAAATCATCAAGGAAACGCTGTCTTCTCCACCCCCGATCATCGCGCTGACGGCCAATACGCTCATCAAGGATGTGGAAAGCTATCTGGCGTCGGGCATGGATGCACATGTGGGCAAGCCAATCATCGTCGATGAATTGATGGAAACGATCCAGGTGTTGCTCAAGCCCCGCAAGCAATCTGGCCAGCACTCCGCCCGGTAAAAACGCTGCGGCACACGGCCTGTTTTACTTGACTCCTAGCCCCCTTCTTCCTATGTAAAGCGCGCTTCCCACAGGAAGAGACATTGCCACAGCGCCTACGAAGACCCGAGCTTTGGGGTGCCCACCAGTCAGCGAGTTTCGCCCACTGGTGCGATAGGCATTTGGCTAAGTCTTTGTTGGGAAAAGTGAATTATGAACCGTTGCAAAGGTGGTTTTGCATATGTTTGATAGCCTGTCTGACCGGCTGAGTGGTATTTTTGATGGACTGAAGCGCCGTGGTGCGCTGAAGGAATCGGACGTTACCGAAGCGCTCCGGGAAGTGCGTGTTGCACTTCTCGAGGCTGACGTTGCGCTGCCGGTCGTCAAGGATTTCGTCTCCCGCGTGAAAGAAAAGGCTGTCGGCCAGCAGGTGCTGAAGTCGGTCACGCCGGGCCAGCAGGTTGTCAAGATCGTCAATGACGAACTTGTTGCGATGCTTGGCAGTGAGACCAGCGCCATCAACACGGCGGGCGTGCCGCCTGTGGCGATCCTGATGGTGGGCCTGCAGGGTTCCGGTAAAACCACGACGACCGCGAAGATCGCGAAGCGCCTGACGGAAAAAGAGAACAAGAAGGTTCTCATGGCGTCGCTCGACGTACGCCGTCCAGCAGCGCAGGAGCAGCTGAAGATCCTTGGTGAGCAGATCGGCGTCAAGACGCTGCCGATCATCGAGGGCCAGATGCCGGTGGATATCACCCGCCGCGCCATGGACGCCGCGAAGCTGCAAGGCTTTGATGTTGTGATGCTGGATACCGCCGGCCGCTTGCACATTGACCAGAGCCTGATGGCCGAGGTTGTGGCGGTGCGCAATGTGGCGATGCCGCTTGAAACGCTTCTGGTGGCAGACAGCCTGACAGGCCAGGACGCCGTCAATGTGGCGAAAGAATTTGATGCGCAGGTCGGGATCACCGGCGTGGCGCTCACGCGGATGGATGGTGACGGCCGTGGTGGTGCGGCGCTTTCCATGCGGGCTGTTACCGGCAAGCCGATCAAGCTTGCGGGTACCGGCGAAAAGATGGACGCGCTGGAGGATTTCCATCCCGAGCGTGTGGCAAGCCGGATCCTCGGCATGGGCGACGTTGTCAGCCTCGTGGAAAAAGCAGCCGAAACCATTGAAAAAGAAGACGCCGAGAAAATGGCCAAGAAAATGGCCAAAGGCGAATTCGACCTTGATGACCTGCGCACACAGCTTCAGCAGATGGCGAAGCTGGGCGGTATGAAGGGCGTGCTTGGCATGCTGCCTGGTATGGGCAAGCTGAAGGGCGCCATGAACCAGCCAGGTGTGGACGACAAGGTATTCAAGCGTCAGGAAGCGATCATTTCTTCCATGACGCCGAAGGAGCGCAAGCAACCAAAGCTCATTAATGCAAACCGCAAGAAGCGGATTGCTGCGGGGTCTGGCACCAGCGTGCCGGAGGTTAACAAGCTCCTGAAAATGCATATGCAGATGGCCAAAATGATGAAGAAGATGTCCGCTATGGGCAAAAAGGGCCGGATGCCAATGATGCCAGGTGGAATGGGCGGCGGCATGCCGGGCGGCCTTCCACCAGGATTTGACAAACTGTTCTCGTAAGAGAGCGAAAACCAAACTTGAGAATACTCCCGGACCAAGGTTGGCCGGGAATCTGAAAGGAAAATAAAATGGCACTTGCAATTCGTCTGGCCCGTGGTGGCGCGAAGAAACGTCCTTACTACCGCATCGTTGTGGCTGACAGCCGCGCGCGCCGCGATGGTAAATTCATCGAGAAAGTTGGCTCCTACAACCCAATGCTCGCGAAAGACGACGAGAACCGCGTTCAGCTCGACCTCGACCGCGTAAAAGAGTGGATGGGCAAAGGCGCGAAGCCTTCTGACCGTGTTGCTCGCTTCCTCGAAGCCGCTGGCGCTGTTGAGAAAACTGTTCGCAATAACCCGAACAAAGGCAAGCCAGGCCAGAAAGCTCTCGACCTGATCGAAGAGAAGAAAGCCAAAGCTGAAGCTGCTGCCGAAGCTGCCAAGGAAGCTGAAGAAGCTGCGAAAGCCGCTGCTGCTGCTCCTGCAGAAGAAGCTCCAGCTGAGGAAGCTGCCGCAGAAGAAGCTTCCGAAGAAGCTGCTGCTGAGTAAGCAGACCAATCTGGTTGTGCCCGGGCTTTCCCGGGCACAATTGTATCTGGACCAGACCAAGGTATTGTTCCATGGCTGACGCATCGGAAGAACGCCGCCAGCGCGGTGTCGAAGACGGTTGGATCTGCGTGGGGGCCTTTGCGGGCGCGCACGGGGTTCGGGGCGACGTACGCCTGAAGTCCTTCACCGATGTGCCGAATGCCCTGTTTTCCTATCCATCTCTTCACAAGGGTGTGGGCGGCCCAGTCCTCAAGATCAAGCTTCTGCGCGACGCGCCCGACGGTTTCATCGTGCGGATTGACGGCATTATGAACCGCGAGGACGCCCAGGCGCTGAAGGGCACCAAAATCTATGTCTCCCGCGAAGCGCTGGAGGCCGAGGATGAAGACGAGTTCTATCTGGCGGACCTGATCGGGCTTGAGGCGCGGGACATGTCCGGCCCGGCGCTTGGTATCGTGCGGGCGGTTGAAAACTTCGGCGCGGAGGACCTCCTGGAGCTGGTGCTCACAAAACCGCTCAAGGGCCTTGGTCGCCATGCTTTCATCCCGTTCCGCAAGGCCTATGTGCCGGTGGTCGATATTCGGCGCGGATTCGTCGAAATCGCCTTTGATGACTGGGTCGGAACCCACATCAGTGAACGCGATCCGGACGACACGGAAGAGGACGCGAAATGATGGACCCGCTTTTTACCGCACAGATCCTGACCATCTTCCCGGATATGTTCCCGGGGTGCCTTGGCCAGTCCCTTGCAGGAAAAGGCCTTGATGAGGGAAAATGGGCGCTAAAAACGCTGGACATCCGCGATTTTTCGAGCGATAAGCACCGCTCGGTGGACGATACCCCCGCGGGCGGTGGCCCGGGGATGGTGATGCGCGCCGATATTTTGGGCAAGGCGATTGATGCTGCACGCGCGGACGCCAAGCCTGAATGGCCCCTGGTTTACATGAGCCCACGCGGCAAACGCTTCGACCAGTCCGAAGCGAAGCGCTGGCAAGTTGCAGGGGGTGTCACGCTACTGTGTGGTCGCTTCGAAGGCGTTGATGAACGCGTTCTTGAAGCCCGGGGCGTGGAAGAGATAAGCGTTGGGGATTTTATCCTCTCGGGCGGTGAGCCTGCGGCGCTTGTGATGCTGGATGCAGTGGTTCGCCTGCTGCCGGGCATCATGGGCAAGGTCGAGACGCTCGACGAAGAGAGTTTTGAAAGCGGGCTCCTTGAGTATCCGCAATACACCAGGCCTCAGGTCTGGGAAGGTCGGGAAATTCCCGAGGTGCTCACAAGTGGGCACCACAAACGCGTCGCCCAGTGGCGCCGTGAAAAAGCAGAAGAGTTGACCCGTTTACGCCGGCCGGATCTCTGGTCGACCTATGAGCAGGCAAGTAAGAAAAAAGGTTGAAGACCGATGAATATTATTCAGAAGCTCGAAGCTGAGCAGATCGAAAAGCTGACCGAAGGTAAGGAAATCCCAACTTTCGGTGCTGGTGACACCCTGCGTGTTAACGTGAAGGTTCGCGAAGGCGACCGTGAGCGTATCCAGGCTTATGAAGGCGTATGTATTGCGCGCTCCAACAAAGGTGTGAACTCCAACTTCACCGTACGTAAGATTTCTTACGGCGAGGGTGTTGAGCGTGTATTCCCGCTCTATGGCCCGGTTGTTGACAGCATCACTGTTGTTCGTCGCGGTAAAGTGCGTCGTGCGAAGCTCTACTACCTGCGTGGCCGTACTGGTAAGTCTGCTCGGATCGCCGAGAAGAAAGACTTCAATCGCGGCAAAAACGCGAAATAATATTTCAAACTTTCAGCGCTTTGCTTATTATTTGTTGCGAAGCGCAGAGGGTGGATATAAAGAACGGGGGCGGGACGCAGGTCTTGCCCCCGTTTTTCATTTTGGCCGGTCTGACAGTGCTGGCGCAGACAGCTGCATAAGCTTTGCGCGCAAGAGCTTTTCACACCGGCGAGGACTGACTGGAGCTAAAGATGCCAAGAACGATGTATGACAAGATTTGGGACCATCATGTTGTGGAAGACCGCGGCAACGGTGTGGCCCTTCTATATATCGACCGGCATCTTGTGCATGAAGTCACCAGCCCGCAGGCGTTTGACGGCCTGCGCGCGGCGGGCCGCCCGGTACACCGGGTAGACAGCATCATCGCGGTGCCGGACCATAATGTGCCAACGAAAGACCGTGACAAGCCGAACCCTGACCCGATGTCGACAGCCCAGCTGACAGCGCTTGAGCGGAACGCGAAGGAATTCGGGCTGGATTATATTGACATGACCGATGACCGGCAGGGCATCGTGCATGTGGTTGGCCCTGAGCAGGGCTTTACCCAACCGGGCGTGACGCTTGTGTGCGGTGATAGCCATACCTCCACCCACGGGGCGTTTGGCGCGCTGGCGTTTGGCATTGGCACAAGTGAGGTTGAGCATGTGCTGGCGACGCAGACGCTTGAGCTGAAGAAATCAAAGAACATGCGGGTAACCGTGACGGGCGAGCTGCCGAAAGGATGCTCGGCCAAGGACGTGACCATGGCCATCATCGGCGCCATCGGCACCGGCGGCGGCACCGCGCATGTGATTGAGTATGCAGGCCCGGTGATCGAGGCGCTTTCGATGGAAGGGCGGATGACGCTTTGCAATATGTCCATCGAAGCAGGCGCGCGTGCAGGCCTTGTGGCGCCCGATGAGAAAACCTTCGAATACCTCAAGGGTCGCCCCTATGCACCGAAAGGCGGGCAGTGGGATGCGGCGTTCAATTACTGGAAATCGCTGAAGTCTGATGAGGGCGCGCATTTCGACAAGGAAATCACCATCGACGGCAGCCAGATCGTACCGCTGGTGACCTGGGGCACCAGCCCTGAGGACGTGGTACCGGTGACGGCGAGTGTGCCAAGCCCGGAAGACTTTTCTGATCTTGCGAAGAAAGAGGCGGTCGAGAAGGCGCTGGACTATATGGGATATAAAGCGGGCACGCCCATGACTGGCTTCAAGATCGACCGCGTGTTCATCGGCAGCTGCACCAACAGCCGGATCGAAGACATGCGAGAGGCAGCCTCCGTGATCAAGGGCCGCAAGGTGGCGGGCCATATTATTGAAGCCATGGTGGTGCCGGGCTCGGGCCTTGTGAAGCTGCAGGCTGAGGAAGAGGGCCTTGATAAAATCTTCACCGACGCGGGCTTCGAATGGCGCGACCCGGGCTGCAGCATGTGCCTCGCCATGAACCCCGATAAGGCGGGCCCGGGCGAACATGTGGCTTCAACCAGCAACCGCAACTTCGTTGGCCGCCAGGGCCCCGGCGCGCGCACCCATCTGGTGAGCCCCGCCATGGCGGCTGCTGCGGCGATCGCCGGCCACTTTGTTGACGTGCGCGACTTTTAAGCGAGGAGAAGAGACATGGAAAAATTCATCAGCGTCACCTCCATCGCCACGCCGTTCCCGCGCGTGAATGTGGACACAGACATCATCATTCCGGCAAAGCACCTGAAGTCGGTCAAACGCACCGGCTTTGGCGAGCATGCCTTCGAGACCGTGCGCTATAACGCCGACGGCAGCCGGATCGAAGATAACGTCTTCGACGGGCCCAAATACAAGGGCGCCAAGATCCTGATCGCGGGCGACAACTTCGGCTGCGGCTCATCGCGCGAACACGCCCCGTGGGCGATCGCGGAGCTTGGTTACCGCTGTATTATAGCACCGAGTTTCGCGGACATTTTCGCGGGCAACTGCGTCAAGAACGGCATTCTGACCGTGGCGCTCAGCCAGGACGAGGTCGACGCGCTGGTGCTGGCCGCAGAGGCCGGGCACGAGATTCATGTCAACCTGAATGACCAGACGGTCACCTGCCAGAACGCGAAATATGACTTCGATTTCAACCCGGCGCACAAGGAAATGCTGCTCAAAGGCCTTGATGAGATCGGCCAGACGCTGCAGGCTCAGGGCTCGATCAAGTCTTATGAAGACAAACAGAAAATAATGACCCCGTGGCTGTTCCGCGGCTGAGAAAAGACGAGAGTTTGGATATGACCACGACACATAAAGTGATGCTCCTGCCGGGTGACGGCATCGGCCCTGAAATCATGGCGGAAGTGAAACGCGTGATGGGCTGGGTGGAAGGCGCTTATGGGGTGTCTTTTGATGTGAGCGAAGGCCTGATCGGCGGTTGCTCCTATGAAGAATTCGGCCATCCGCTGACGGATGAGACGCTGGCGCAGGCCAAGGCGTCCGACGCCATCGTCATGGGCTGCGTGGGCGGCCCGCAGTGGGACGGCAAGACCGACTATGACAAGCGCCCTGAAGCTGGCCTTCTGCGTCTCCGTAAGGATCTGGACCTGTTCGCCAACCTCAGGCCCGCCATGTGTTTTGACGCGCTCGCTGATGCCTCGAGCCTGAAGCGCGAATATGTTGCGGGCCTTGATATCCTGTTCGTGCGCGAACTGGCAGGCGGTGTCTATTTTGGTGAACCACGCGGCATTGAAGACCTGCCGGGTGGCGGGCGCGTGGGCATCAACACCCAGCGCTATACCGATGCGGAGATCATCCGTATCGCCCGCGTGGCGTTCGAGATGGCCCGCAAGCGCGGCAACAAGGTACATTCGGCTGAAAAAGCCAACGTGATGGAATCGGGCCTTTTGTGGCGCGAGGAAGTGACCAAACTTCACGCGGCGGAATATTCTGATGTCCAGCTTGAGCACATCCTGGCGGATAACTGCGCCATGCAGTTGGTGAAGAACCCGAAGCAGTTCGATGTGATCCTGACGGACAACCTGTTTGGTGACTTGCTCAGTGATGCCGCCGCGATGCTGACCGGTTCCCTGGGCATGCTGCCATCCGCCAGCCTCGGCAGTGGCGGCCCGGGCCTCTATGAGCCGGTGCACGGCTCCGCCCCCGATATTGCAGGGCAGGGCATCGCCAACCCGATCGCGGCGATCCTTTCGTTCGCCATGGCGCTTCGCTACTCGCTTGATATGGGCGACGCGGCTGACGCGGTTGAGGCATCGGTCTCGAAAGCGCTCGATAGCGCCCGCACGGGTGACATCTGGGCGGACGGATTCGAGCGCGTAGGGACAACGGGCATGGGCGACGCCATATTGGCAGCGCTTGGCTGAGAAATCTTGAAACGCTAGAAATACTAACCATTTGCGCAAACGAATAGCGTTTGCTTTTTGACCGGGGAACGTGTGTAACCATCCCCGAATTTTGACCCACAAGGAGTAAGAACATGGGTTTTCGTGTCGCTGTAGTTGGTGCGACCGGTAACGTCGGTCGTGAGATGCTGAATATTCTGAATGAGCGGGAGTTTCCTGCCACAGAGATTATTGCCATCGCGTCCCGAAAATCCATGGGCCAGAAGGTGGACTATGGTGATAAGGAACTCACCATCCAGGCGCTTGACACCTTTGACTTTGGGGGCGTTGATATCGCGCTGTTTGCTGCCGGTTCCGGTGTCTCCAAGGAATATGGCCCGAAAGCGGCCGAGGCGGGTGCGATCGTGATCGACAACTCGTCCTTCTTCCGCATGGACCCGGACGTGCCGCTGGTGGTGCCAGAGGTGAACCCGCATCACCTGAAGAAGATCAAGAAGAACATCATCGCAAACCCGAACTGCTCGACCGCGCAGATGCTTGTGGCCCTGAAGCCGCTGCATGATGCTGCCGTGATTAAGCGCGTGGTGGTGTCCACGTACCAGTCTGTATCCGGCGCCGGTAACGCCGCGATGGATGAGCTTTTCAGCCAGACGCGTGCGATCTTCGTCAATGACCCGGTCAAGCCGGAGAATTTCACCAAGCAGATCGCCTTCAACGTGATCCCGCACATCGATGTTTTCATGGATGACGGTTACACGAAAGAAGAGTGGAAGATGGTGGCCGAAACCCACAAGATGCTGGACCCGGACATCAAGCTGACGGCAACGTGTGTGCGCGTGCCTGTGTTTGTGGGCCACGCCGAATCGATCAACATCGAATTCAAGAAAGAGATCACCGAGAAACAGGCCCGTGACATCCTGCGTGAAGCGCCCGGCTGCCTGGTGATCGACAAGCGCGACGACGGCGGCTACATCACGCCGGTTGAATGTGTGGGCGATTTTGCCACCTTCATCAGCCGTATCCGCGAAGACAAGACGGTCAAGCACGGCCTGAACATCTGGGTGGTTTCCGACAACCTTCGGAAGGGCGCAGCGCTGAACGCGGTTCAGATTGCAGAATCGCTGGTGAACCAGGGTATCCTGAAAGCCGCTGCGTAAGCGGATTTTCGGAAGATCCAGAATTTGAAAATGCCGGGGCCCTGCTCCGGCATTTTTGCGTTCAGGTTCTAGATAAAGCCGTCGTCGTCCTCAATCACCAGCTCCTTGGGGAACACCAGATGGGCCTTGGTGCCCTTGCCAAGTTCGCTTTCGACCTCCAGCTTGGCGCCCTGCCTGTCCATCAGCACCATCGTGGTGGGGATGCCAAGGCCCGAGCCTTCCTGGTGCATGTCATAAGCATTCTTGAAGTTGGTGAGCGGCTCGCACGCTTTGGTCAGCACGTCGTCCGACATGCCAATGCCCGTGTCGATCACACTGAGTGCCGCGCTGCCGTCCTCGCGCTTCGTTACCGCAATCGCCACATGCCCGATCGAGGTATATTTCACCGCGTTGGTCAGCATGTTCATCAAGGCTTTCTTGGTGTAGCCCGCGTCGCCTTCGACATAGAGCGGGTCGGTGCGGCTGGCGGCCTGGATCTTGATGTGTTTCTGCGCGGCCTGATGCTGGATCATCCGGTTGCCGGTGCGCGCCAGGTCCGTGAGGTCGAAGCGTTCGGATTTGGCTGTGTCGTCTGAAATCTCAAGCATCGCGAGCGACATGATATCGCCAATCAGCGCCAGGAGGCCCTCGCCGGATGCACAAATTTCAGCGGCATATTCCTGGATCTGGGCGCCTTCGATCTGCCGGTCGCGGATCAGCGAGGCATAGCCAAGGATGGCGCTTAAGGGCGTCCTGAGTTCATGGCTGATGTTGGCCATGAACATGGATTTGGAATAATTGAGCAGGAGCGCCTGGCTCAGCGTTTCGCGCATGGTGTCCAGGGTTTTATAGTGCCTGAGCTCCACCTGAATGCGGCATTGGGCTGCGCGCATGCCGTCGAACAGGCTGGTGTCTTCAAGCTTCATGCGGCTTTCGGCCATCATGACGCCGATGGCTTTGCCCTGGTCGTCCAAAAGCGGCAAGCCGACACAGGCTTCGATCTGTTCTTTCCCGAGGGCGGAATCCTTCGGGAAGCGGGACTGAACACCTTCAGGGTGCAGGCAGAAATCCTGGGTCACTGCTTCAAAGCACGGGGTGCCTTTAATGGGCCAGGCCTGGAAGTCCATGTGCGCGCCGTCCCAGAACAGGGAGACGGTTTTCACTTCTTCCTGATTGTCCGAAAGCAGGCCGACAAAGGCGATGTCCGCGCCCAGGTCTTTGCACAGCATTTTGGTCAGTGCGTCAAAATAGGCTTTACCGGAAAGATTGGCGATCTTGTCCAGCTCAAATTGCCTCGCGGGCGGTGGTGATTTATCGGCCTTTTTGGTCATACGGTTTCCATCTGACCCCCGTCAGTGCGGGCAGGCACGGCCATTGCTGACAACCTTCCTCAAAACAGGTGCCTGCAGACTTTGGATCATATCTTGAAGATGGTTAATGAATCGTCAGTGATTGATTCCAATCGTGTTGACTTATCAGGGGCGATTTGTCAGACCCATAGGGCTGGACTGGTGTGGGGACACCGGTAAAGCCTTGAAAGGGGATATCATGTCACAGTTTAAATCAGGAATTTCGCGTTTTGCGCTGATGTCGGCGCTGGCGCTTGGGCTGGCTGCCTGCAACGACAAGGCCGTTGAAGAAGAGAAAAAAGCACCGACCGTGGAAGAAGCGGCTGCCTTCATGGCGGACGCTGAGAAGCAGCTTTTTGACGAAAGCGTCAGCCTTGGCCGCAAGGCTTGGGTTCAGGCCAACTTTATCACCGAAGACACAAACGCTATCGTAGCCGAAGCTGATGAAGCCTATACCCTTCTGGGTGTGAAGCTGGCGAACGATACCAAGCGGTTCGAAGGTGTGGAGCTACCTGCGGAACTGCGCCGCAAGATGAACATCCTGAAGGGCGGCCTGACGCTGCCAGCGCCGGATGATGCCGCCAAGACGGCTGAACTTGCCAAAATCAAGGCGAACCTTGATGCCACCTACGGCACTGGCAAGGTTGAGATGGAAGGGGAGACCCTGTCGCTGGGCGCTGTGTCCGACATCATCGCTTCTGACCGCACGCCTGAGCGCCTGCTGGCTGCCTGGGACGGTTGGCACAAGATCTCGAAGCCGATGAAAGCGGACTATGCCCGCATGGTCGAGATCGCGAACGAAGGCGCGCGTGAGCTCGGCTACAAGGATGTCGGCGCCATGTGGCGGTCGGGCTATGACATGGACCCGGACGAGTTCGCCACCATGGTTGATGGGCTGTGGGGCGAGGTGAAGCCGCTTTATGACGCGCTGCACTGTGAAGTGCGGGCGAAACTGTCGGATTTCTATGGCGACCGTGTCGTGCCCGACAATGGCCCGATCCCGGCGCATCTGCTCGGCAACATGTGGGCGCAGGAATGGGGCAATATCAATGATGTAGTCCAGCCCGGCGCCAGCGAAGGCAGCAGCCTGGATGTGACCAGCCTGTTGGTTGAAAAAGGCTATGACGCGAAGAAAATGGTGAAAACCGCTGAAGGCTTCTTCACCTCTCTTGGTTTCGAGCCGCTGCCGGACACCTTCTGGGAACGCTCGCTGTTCGTGAAGCCTGCAGACCGCGAAGTGCAGTGTCACGCATCAGCCTGGGATATCGACAACAAGGACGATGTGCGCATCAAGATGTGCACCAAGGTGAATGCCGAAGATTTCGTGACCGTGCACCATGAACTGGGTCACAACTTCTATCAGCGCGCCTACAAGAACCAGGACCCGCTTTATCTGAACGGTGCCAACGACGGCTTCCACGAAGCCATCGGCGACATGGTCGCCCTGTCGATGACGCCTGATTACCTGAAGCAGATCGGCCTGATCGATGAAGTGCCTGCAAGCACCGATCCGGTACCGGCCCTGATGCGCCAGGCGCTTGACAAGGTTGCCTTCCTGCCGTTCGGCCTGATGGTTGACAAATGGCGCTGGCAGGTCTTCTCGGGTGAGGTAACGCCAGACCAGTATAACGACGCCTGGTGGAAGCTGCGCGAAGAATACCAGGGCCTGAAGGCGCCGAATGAGCGCCCTGCTGACGCGTTCGACCCGGGTGCGAAATACCACATTCCGGGCAACACGCCTTACATGCGTTATTTCCTTGCGCGCATTCTACAGTTCCAGTTCTACAAGGCGGCGTGCGATCAGGCCGGCTGGACCGGACCGCTGTACCAGTGCTCGATCTACGGCAACAAGGAAGTGGGCGAAAAGTTCAACGCCATGATGGAAATGGGTGCCTCCAAGCCGTGGCCGGAAGCGCTTGAGGCCTTCACCGGCAGCCGCAAAATGAGCGGCGAGGCGATCATCGCCTACTTCGAGCCCCTGAAGGCATGGCTTGATGAGCAGAACAAAGACCGTACCTGCGGTTGGTAACAAGCTGAACATGGGGCCCGGTATGCTATCATGCCGAGCCTCTTTGTATCCGGAGACCATGAGATGGCCTTAGCCCGACCCCGCCGAAGCATGCTTTTCATGCCCGCCTCAAATGCCCGCGCACTTGAAAAGGCCAAAGGGCTGCCTGCTGACGGGCTGATCTTTGACCTGGAAGACGCGGTGGCCCCAGAAGCCAAGGCGGAGGCGCGCACGCAGGCGGCAGCCGCTGTCGCGTCCGGCGACTATGGCGGGCGGGATTTGGTGGTGCGCATCAACGGACTGGACACAGATTGGTGGCGAGATGACCTGAAGGCTGTGGTGCCGAACCACCCGTTTGCCATTCTGATCCCCAAGGTGGAAAGCCCCGACGCGATCCACCGCGTGGAAGAGGAAATCACATGGCACAGCGCCCATCCGGACATGGAAATCTGGGCCATGATCGAGACACCCAAGGGCTTCCTGAACGCGGGCGAAATCGCAACCGCCAGCGACCGGCTGACCACCTGGGTGGTGGGCACCAATGATCTGGTGAAGGACCTGCGCGCCAGGCACACGCGTGACCGCCTGCCGGTGATCACGGCGCTTGGGCTCGCGCTGCTGCACGCGCGGGCGAACGACCTGACGATCCTGGACGGTGTCTACAGCAACTTCCGCGACGAAGAGGGTTTCGCGTTTGAATGCGGGCAGGCGAAGGAGCTCGGGTTCGACGGCAAGACGCTCATCCACCCGGCGCAGGTTGATGTTGCCAACACCGTTTTCGCTCCAAGTGAGGATGAGCTTGAACACGCCCGCCGGATGCTGGCGGCGTTCGAGGAAGCCAAGGCAGAGGGCAAAGGGGTGGCGGTGCTGGACGGCAGGATGATCGAGGAACTGCACCTCATTGAGGCCCGCCGCATGGTGGCGATGGCCGAAGCCATCGCCGGATAGTTTCTGTGGCAGATGCTATCGCCGGGTGGTAGGTTGGCGATGCCCTAGTTGGCGGCTATGCGCTTTGATATGTGACTATCAAGAAAGGCCCGCAGCTCCGACAGCGCTTTGGTGCGTGCCTCCTCTGTCCTCAGATCGTGATCACCGTTTTCCAGGGTTACAAACACAGGCTCATTACCTTCTGACTTCAGTGCCTTTGCCAGCCGACGAGCCTGCATAAGGGGTACAACTGCGTCGTCCTCTGTCCCGATCAGAAGGGTAGGCAGCTTCAGTTTCTCAGCCAAATGGTATGGGGACACGGCTTCCGGTTCTGCGCCATCAAGGCCAATGTGATCGACGAGGCCGGCGCCTTGGCGATAATTGTGTGTTTTCTGGCCGATGAAGTTGGGCAAATCGGTGACACCGTTGATGCTTGCAACGCAGGAGTACAACTCTGGTGTCTGGATGCCACCCATGAGGGCCGCATAGCCACCATAGGAAATGCCGACGATGCAAGTGGTTTCTGGCTGGGCCAGGCCGCGTTCAATGAGCCACCGCATGCCGTCTTCGACGTCCTTCTGCATGGCGCCGCCCCACTGCTTGTATCCCGCGGACAAAAACGAAGGTCCAAACCCGCTTGAGCCACGGAAATTGGGTTGGAAGACCGCGTAGCCGCGGCTGGCGAGAAACTGGACCAGATAATTGAAGTCGGCATCGTCGCGCGCATGGGGTCCCCCGTGCGGCAGAACAACGAGAGGTGTCGGACCGTCGCCGGCGCCATGCGGGCGCGTTAAATATGCCGGGATGGGGTGGCCGTCGCGGGTCTGATATGTCACTGCCTCAACTGGTGACATAAGAGACGGATCAAGCGATGGTCGTTTTGTGCCGACGGCTACTAGGCTTTTCGCCTGAAGGTCCAGGAAGAAGTACTGACCGTCTTCGACATCGCTGGAGGCTTCAATAAGATACTGTCGTTGCCCTTTCACCTGATCAACAATCCTGTTGCGCGTGCCGGGCAAAGCCTTGTTGATGAAGGCCTGCAATTTCGCCGCGTATGTATCCCAGTAATGAATTTGCGTGTGGTCAACAACATAGCTGACACCTATCGGGCGATTGCTACTTGGCGCAAAAACCAGGCCTTGGATATCAACGGATTCCGGGGTGAAAACCTCTTCAATGATGTCCCCCGTAACCATGTCCACTTTGAAGAGGCCCAGGTTCGGCTTGTCCCGCCGTCCTTTTGCATAAGCAAACCTGGGGTCTTCATAAAAGCCTAGAATGTCAAAATGCGCCTTTGCCCATTGGGTTTCGCTCGTTCCTACCCAATCATTCCCTTGACGATAAATTTCTGTCAGGTCGCTGCCTGAGGTCTTCCTGCCCCAGCCGAACCGCACGACAGATTGCTGGTCTGTAAGCCAACCAGTAATGGTGCCGACAGGATATTGTTCCACGTCGAATTCACCTGATTGAACGTCCATTTTGCGAACTTTGGCCGTGTCTTCTCCGTAGTTGCGGATGGAGAGCAGTATGTGATCGTCGTCATCAGGCAGAAAGTCTATGACGTTGTCCTGATATTGCGCCGTTGAGAACTGCTTGAACTTGAAGTTTGCGGCACCATTGGCAGCATTCTTCTCGCCGCGAACGATCAAGCCATAATTGTCGCCATTTTTGTCGATGCCCGTGAGGCGGGTCTGGGAATACAGACGCCCAGGTTTGGTGACGGTCGATTCAAAACTGATAAGGACGCGATTGTTGTTCGCCCATTTGAACCAGCTGATTTCCGCCCCTTTGTTGAACGGGACAGCGGTTCTATCTTTGCCGTCGCGCGATTGAATGATGACCATCGAGCGGCCTTCATATCGCGTCTTATATGCGAGAAAAGTGCCGTCCGGAGAGAGTTGCATATTGTCTATGTCCGGCAGCTGCGCAAAGACTTCTGCCGGAATGAGCGCGGCTTTTTCCTGCAAGGTTTCGGCAAAAGCCGCGACGGCATCCGCGCTGAGGGCATATGCCGCTGCCAAGCCGCAGATGATATCACGAATCGAGTTTTTCATATAACTTCCCAAGTAAACCGATTTTAACGTCCAGACCAATCGTGGCCTGGTCCCTGGCGTATGGTGGCGATGGCCGAAGCCATCGCCGATTCAGGCGGGCCCACCTAGTTGGTGGCGACCTGCGTGTTCAGGTGTTTCTCAAGGAAGCGTTCAAGCCGTTCGTAAAACACTGTGCGGGCAGGGGCTGTGTCCAGATGGTGGCCGCCTTCCGGCAGCATCATCAGACGTGAGCTTTTGCCCAGATCCTGTAGCTTGTCGTGCATGCGTTTGGTCTGCGACGCGTTTACAACCGCGTCGTCTTCGGCGGCCACAAGAAACATCGGGATCGAGATTTTATCGGCGTTATGGATGGGGGAAACCTGTTCGGGCTTTGCGCCTTCAAGCCCCATGCGCTGCACCAGCGTCTTGCCACCCACATAGCCATATTGGTCGCTGGCAATGGTGCCCGGCAGGTCCATCACGCCATTGAAGCTGACAGCACAGGTGAAGATGCCGGGAGCGGAGATATCGGCCATTGCAGCAGCATAGCCCCCATAGGAGCCGCCCATCACACAAAAGCGGTTCGGGTCCGCCACGCCGCTCTCCAGCAGCCATTTGGCCGCGTCGGTTACGTCGTCCTGCATCAGGCCACCCCACTGCTTGAAGCCCGCGGCTTCATAAGCTGCCCCGTACCCTTCGGAACCTCGGAAGTTAGGCTGGTAGACGGCATAGCCACGGCTGGCCAGAAACTGCACCAGTGGGTCATAGCGCAGGTCATCGCGGGACTGTGGGCCGCCATGCACCAGCATCACCGTGGGCAGTCCCTTGCCAGACGATTCGAGCGGCAAGGTCAGATAGCCGGGCACTTCCTTGCCGTCGCGGGCGGTGAAAGGCGCGGGTTTGGGCTGTGCCATATAATCAGGGGTCAACCCGGGCATGCGTTCAGCCAGGGCGTTCAGCGTTTTCTGCTTCAGGTCGAGGATGTAGAAGATGCCTGCATCCTTTTCGCTGCTCGCCAGAATGACAAACTGCAGCTTGGATGGAATCTGGCTGACAATCTGATTGCGGGTGCCGGGCAGGAATTTGTCGATGACCTTCTGGATCTTGGCAGACCGCTCGTCGAAATAATGAAGCTCGGGGTGGTCCAATGTGTAGGCCACAGCAATGGGCTTGCCGCTCGCCGACAGCCCGGACACGCCGTCCGCGCCAGTATGCACGATGCCGTCGATATCAACTTTCTCATGAACGAAGGTTTCTTCAAGCATCTCGCCTGTGTCCAGGTTCATCTTGAAAAGGCCGTATGTTCCGGTTTTCGCCGGGCCAGACACATAGGCAACAGCCGGGTCATCAGTGAAGGCCACAGGCCGGAACCCCTTTTTGTGCCAGTCAAGTTCGTGGGCATCGACAAAAGTGCCGTCGGTCATCCGGTACCGCGCTTCGCGACCAACCGTGTTGCCAACGCCCCAGCCATAGCGGATGTCATGCGCGGTGTCTGTCATCCACCACTGGATGCCCCGTGTGCCCGGGTACACTTCTGAATAGCTGCCAGTCTTCACATTCAGGCGGCGGATTTCATAGTCACCATCCATATCGCTGTCGATCGCCTGCAGGACCTCAAAGGGCTCATCCGGCAGGAAATCGATGATACGGTCCTGGAACTGCGCCACCTGGGCTTCGCCACGAAGCCGGCTGTTGGCATATTTGTTACTGCCCTGTTTGACCACCCAGCTGAATTTGTCCTTGGATACATCATAATAAGCCAGTCGCGTTTCACTGATTTTGCCACTGATATATTGTCGCTTGTTCTCGAAGCCGTAGCTGATCAGGACGCCCGTATCATTGACCCACCGGTACCATTCGATATTGGCTTCCGAGATGGGCGGCAGGGCTTTCTTGTCGCTGCTGGCGCGGTCCATTATCACCGCATACATGCGCCCGTCATGGGCGGTCTCATATGCCATATAGCTGCCACCGGGCGAAAGCTGGACATTGTCCATCGCCGGAAGCTGCGCAAAGGCTGCTGCCGGGATAAGTGCGGCTTTTTCCTGCAGGGTTTCTGCTGTTGCCGTGTTGGCGAAGGTGCTGACTGCACAGACTGCCAAGAAGCTGCCCATCAGGCGGCGCGATAAGAATTTCATGAAGTCCCCCAAAGACCATTGCTAAACGAACGATTAGCTATAGCGGCCTTTGAGGGGTGAGACAACGGCTCTATGTGGTCATTTAGTTAATTTTACACTTAATCGCTGCCGATGTGCGCTTTCAGGAATTTTTCGGTTTCGGTAAGCATGGTCAGGCGGGCGTCCTCTGACATCAGGGAATGGCCGCCTTGCTCCAGCTTCACATAGTGGCTTTGCTTGCCTAGCTTCCTGAGGCGCTTGTGCATGTCTTCGGACAGGCGGTAGGGGATGCGGGCATCGTCCTTCGCCGACACCAAAAGAACGGGTGCCTGAATTTCCTCTGCGCGGTGATAGGGCGAGACCTCCTTGTCGTCGGTGCCTTCAAGGCCCATGAACTGGATCCAGTAATCACCGCCAACATAGCGCTCGTCCTTCGCTTTCATTGCAGGAAGGTTGGTCACGCCGTTGATCGAAACGGCGCATTTATAGAGACCCGGTTCTTTCACCGCGCCCATCAGCGCCGCATAACCGCCGAAGGAGGCACCAACGATACAGATGCGCTCCGGGTCGGCATAGCCTTCAGCGATCGCCCACTTGGTGGCGTCGGTGATATCATCCTGCATCAGGCCGCCCCACTGTTCCCGGCCCTTGAGGCGGAAGTCCTGGCCATAGCCGGTCGACCCCCGGAAGTTGGGTTTGATTACCAGATAGCCGCGGCTGGCATAAAACTGTGCCCAGTAATCCCATTCGGCATCATCGCGCGCGGTTGGCCCGCCATGGGGCAGGATGATGGTTGGCATGTTTGACGCTTCGCGGCCGTGCGGGATGGTCATGTAGCCGGGGATTGTCGAGCCGTCCGTCACGGGGATGCTGACAGACTTGGTGGGCGCCGTGAAGCCCAGGTCGATCCCGTCATAGGCCTTGCCGATCCGTTTCACGCGGTCGGTGCCAACGTCATAAAGATAATAGATGCTGGGTACTGTGTCGCTGTGCATCTCGAACAGGTACCGGTCGCTGTTCCGCGCCTTTTCGATGATGGTGTTGACGTGGCCACGCTTCTTATAGTCGATGCGTTCCTGCACCTTGGCAAAGCCAGGGTCGGGATTGGTGATCCGGTGGAAGTCGTCGGTGAAGGTGACACCGGTCAGATGCCTGGACAAAGGATGAAATACCGGGCCGTCAATGTCGACAGACTGGTGGGCCGCGACTTCCTCAATCACATCGCCGGACGCGGCGTCGATGCGGTAGAGCGCCAGTGTACCATGGCCGGTCAGGCCACTGACAAAAAGCTGGTTCTTGTCCTTGGCGAAGCCCTGGAAAATGAATCGTGAAGACCACGGAACATCGTTGAAATCATTCCAGTCGCCGTCCAGACCTCTCAGAACCTTGATCGGGGCCTGGTTGTTGGTCTGGTCAAACCCGACACCGAAACGAACTTTGGACTCACTGTCCGTGTACCACCTAAGAATACCTTTCTTCTCGTTTCGAATGGATATCCGTCGGTTGTTTTCGAGATCGACGCGGAAAACTTCAGGAAAGGCATTCACGTCGAAATCAAATTCGATCAACACGGACGTCGGGTCGCTGGGCAGGATATCGACCAGTCTTTCACGCTGGGACGTGTATATTTCGGTCGATCCGTGACGTTTCCTCAAGGGCATGAAACCAAGGTTTCCCATCCACGAATGTCTCTTGGTTTTGATATTGTAGGATATGATCCAGGAATTGTAGGTCGGGCCAACAAACTCTGCCCGGTTCCACAGAGTACCCACCTCGATCAGCAAGGTTTCATCATTGGCCCAATGGAAGTCCCGGATATCCATTTTGTCGGGCGGGGGCATCCTGCTGCCGCCTTTGCCGTTGAGGCTGAGGAAAGTCAGCGATACCCGGCCTTTTTCGTTGGCAAGAAACGCAACCTTGCTGCCGTCAGGTGACAGCTTCGGGTTGCTGATGGCCGGCAGCTGCGCAAAGGCCTCTACCGGAATATCCCCCGGCTTTTTGGCGTCCCGAGCATGGGCGACCGGACTGGCACTCCACGCCATGACAGCGGCCAAAAACAGGAAAATGGACACCGAAACCCGGTGGAAAATGGTTTGATACACGACACAGACCCCCATCAGCACAAACTTGTCAGAAATACACGAAAGCAATAGCAGGGCTTCTCGCGCGCGGCAAGGCTCGTGCGCGCCCGGGCTTTTCCTATGACAGCGCTGGACGTGAGAGCGCGTTACCCTACATATTGCCCTGAAACAGGAAAAATGTCCCTTATTTCCCAATTCCTTCCTTGCGAAACCGGGGGCTGGGGCGTTAAAAACAATGCCTGATTCTATCGCACTGCAGCATCCAGCATGTGCGAGGCCAACGAAGTTCATTCTGCCGGGCCTTTTTGCCGGAAGAATAATTTGTCAGGGGATTTTTACATGGCGCAAGTGAAACGCCCGCTCTCTCCCCACCTGCAGGTATACCGCTGGGGATGGCACATGGCAGCGTCTATTATCAACCGGGCAACCGGTGTGGCGCTTGCTTTTGGCTCTGTCCTCCTTACCTGGTGGCTGGTGGCAATGGCGACAGGGCACGACTATTTCGATCAAGTACAGGGCTATGCAGGCTCCATCATCGGGCGTCTCGTCCTGTTCGGCATCACCTTCGCTCTGATGCAGCACCTTGCGGGTGGCATCCGCCACCTGTTCATGGACGCTGGCAAGCTTTATGAGCTGAAGGCCAACACTTCCTCCGCACGGCTGACCTTTGTGTTCTCGATTGTCATGACAATCGTGATCTGGGTTGCCGCCTACAAAGTAATGGGGGTGATGTAAGCCATGACTGACATGAAAACACCACTTGCCAAAGTACACGGCCTTGGTTCTGCCAAGGACGGTACGCACCACTGGTGGGTGCAGCGCCTGACCGCGCTTGCCAATATCCCGCTGGTGATCTTCATGGTCGTCTCATTTGTCGGTAATGCCGGCAAGGGACATGCCGAATGGGTGGCCTGGCTGAAGCAGCCGCTGGTCTCCGTTCTGGTGATCCTGTTCGTTGCAAACTTCGTATATCACATGCGCCTCGGGCTGCAGGTGGTTGTGGAAGACTATGTGCACGACAAGGGCACCAAGGTTGCGACCATGGTCCTGATCACCTTCGCCTGTGTGCTCATTGCGGCGCTCAGCATCTTCTCCGTTCTTCGTATAGCGTTTGGGGGATAAATCATGACGGGTGCATATCCCATTACAACACACACCTATGATGCCGTTGTTGTCGGCGCTGGCGGTTCCGGCCTCCGCGCGACCATGGGTCTCGCGGAAGCGGGCCTGAAGACAGCGTGCATCACCAAGGTATTCCCGACCCGCTCGCACACCGTTGCGGCGCAGGGCGGTATTGCAGCTTCTCTTGGCAACATGGGTCCGGACAGCTGGCAGTGGCACATGTATGACACCGTGAAGGGTTCCGACTGGCTCGGTGACCAGGATGCGATCGAATATATGGTGCGCGAAGCACCGGCCGCCGTTTATGAGCTGGAACACTATGGTGTGCCGTTCAGCCGGACGGAAGAAGGCAAGATCTACCAGCGCGCCTTCGGCGGCATGACCACCGAATTCGGCGAAGGCCCGCCAGCACAGCGCACTTGCGCAGCCGCTGACCGCACAGGCCACGCCATGCTGCACGGCCTTTACCAGCAGTCGCTGAAGTATGATAGCGACTTCTATATCGAATATTTCGCCATCGACCTGATCATGGAAAATGGCGAATGTCGCGGTGTGATCGCGATGAATATGGAAGACGGATCCATCCACGCTTTCCGCAGCCAGTCGGTGACATTGGCGACGGGCGGTTATGGTCGTGCCTTCTTCTCCTGTACATCCGCCCACACCTGCACGGGTGACGGCGGCGGCATGGCGCTGCGGGCAGGCATCGGCCTGCAGGACCTTGAGTTCGTTCAGTTCCACCCAACCGGCATTTACGGCGCGGGCGTTCTGATCACCGAAGGTGCCAGGGGCGAAGGCGGTATTCTGATCAACAGCGAAGGCGAGCGCTTCATGGAACGCTATGCGCCATCCGCGAAGGATTTGGCGTCCCGCGATGTGGTATCGCGCTCTATCTCGAACGAGATCAGGGAAGGCCGCGGCGTTGGTCAGCATAAAGACCATATGTACCTGCACCTGGATCATCTTGATCCGGCGATCCTGGCGGAACGCCTGCCAGGTATTTCCGAGTCCGCGAAGGTGTTTGCTGGCGTGGACGTGACCAAGGAACCGATCCCGATCATTCCAACATGCCACTACAACATGGGCGGTATCCCGACCAATTATCATGGCGAAGTGATCAACCCAACCAAGAGCGATCCTGACGCCGTTGTGCCGGGCCTGTTCGCGGTGGGTGAGGCGGCGTGCGTATCGGTTCACGGTGCGAACCGCCTGGGTTCCAATTCGCTGATCGACCTTGTGGTCTTTGGCCGTGCGACCGCCCACAGGGTGGCTGCGACAACAAAGGCTGGCGCAACCCAGAAGCCGCTGCCTGCGGGCTATGAAGAGATGGCGCTCGGCCGTCTTGACGCGGCGCGCTACGCCAACGGTTCTGCCACCACGGCAGAGCGCCGACTTGAGATGCAGCGCACCATGCAAAACCACTGTGCGGTGTTCCGGACAGCGGAAGTGCTGGCGGAAGGCGTTGAGAAAATCGATGCCGTGGCGGCGAACATCAAGGATGTTAAAACGGCCGACCGCTCGCTTGTCTGGAACAGTGACCTGATCGAGACGCTGGAACTGGAAAACCTCATCGGTCAGGCGGCCCTTACGATGCACGGCGCAGCCGCGCGGAAGGAAAGCCGCGGTGCCCACATGCACGAGGACTATCCGGACCGGGACGACAAGAACTGGATGAAACACACTGTAGGTTGGTTCGACGGCAAGAAAGTGACCTTGGGTGATCGCCCTGTTCACGACTACACGATGAGTGAAGAAGTCGAATACATCAAACCTAAAGCTCGGGTTTATTAAGGGAAGGGAGACGACAAATGGCTGAATTTTCACTTCCCAAGAACTCACGCGTTGGCAAGGGTAAAACCGTCAAGGCGGAAGGGGCATCCAACACCAGGGCTTTCCACGTGTATCGCTGGAACCCGGATGATGGCGAAAACCCGCGCATGGACACGTTCGAAGTGGACATGGACAACTGCGGCCCGATGGTCCTCGACGCTCTGATCAAGATCAAGAACGAGATGGACAGCACGGTCACGTTCCGCCGGTCCTGCCGTGAAGGTGTTTGTGGCTCTTGCGCCATGAACATCAATGGCAAGAACGGTCTGGCATGCACGACCGCGATTGAGGATGCCAAGGGCGACGTGGCGATCACGCCGCTGCCGCACCAGGAAGTGGTGAAGGATCTGGTACCAGACCTTTCCAATTTCTATGCGCAATATGCCTCGATCAAGCCTTGGATGCAGACGCAAAGCACGACGCCAGAGAAAGAACGCCTACAGTCTCACGAAGACCGCGCAAAGCTCGATGGCCTATACGAGTGTATCCTGTGTGCCTGTTGCTCCACCTCCTGCCCAAGCTATTGGTGGAACGGCGACAAGTATCTGGGCCCTGCTATTCTGCTGCAGGCCTACCGCTGGCTGATCGACAGCCGAGACGAAGCCACCGGCGACCGCCTCGATCACCTCGAGGATCCGTTCCGGCTTTATCGCTGTCACACCATCATGAACTGTGCAAACGCGTGTCCGAAGGGCCTGAACCCGGCGAAGGCGATTGCAGAGATCAAGAAAATGATGGTCGAGCGCAAGGGCTAGGCGCCGCGAAAATGATTTCAGAAAAGGCCGGGTTTTCCCCGGCCTTTTTTATTGTATGCTACCGGCGTTAATTTTGGTGGGGGACATCATGACAGAAGCAGTTGATATCTCGGGCAAGTGCCTTTGCGGTGCCGTGAGCTTCACGGCGCAAACGGCATCAAAGCATTTCGGTGTGTGCCACTGCGGCATGTGCCGCAAGTGGGGCAGTGGGCCGTTCATGGAAATCGAATGCGGCACCAGCGTCCGGTTCGAAGGTGAAGAAAATATCTCTGTTTTCAGTTCGTCCGAATGGGGCGAGCGGGGTTTCTGCGCCAAGTGTGGCTCCAACCTGTTTTATCGCATCAAGGAAAATGGTAGCACCGGGATAGCCGCCGGGCTGGTTGACGACATGACCGGTTTCACCATGATCGCGCAGGTCTGCATAGACGACAAACCCGACTATTACAGCTTTACGGAGAAGACCCGCGAACTGACCTGCCAGGAAATGTTCGACTTGTATGCGCCGAAACCCTAGCGCCGGAACTGGTGTGGAAACTTTAGCGGTGTTACCGGGGGCGAACCCCCGGTTTCTTGTGGGCCTAGATCACGGCCCAGGCCACAAGCGCGCCGTTGTAGCTGGTGTAAAGGCCGTAGGTGCGGTAGATCACGCCGCCCCAGTCACCCTGCACACTAACGGGAAGGCTCGCGTTCTGCACCGGGTCTGACACGTTCCTCACGAACCCGAATTTGATGCCCTTCTCGAAGCAGACCTTGCCGAGGATCGCGTCGTCCATTTCGACAACCGCCTTGTCGGCAAAGGGGGAGTTTGCGGCATTTGTTGCCACCACGAAGGTGGCTGTGGTGACAAGTGACTGCTTGTTAGGTGTCATGTCATGCACCTGAACCGTGGGGTCCCCGAAACACAGGCCGTTTGCGTCAAGGTCGGTCAGGCTGTACTTGCCGGCTTCAAAGCTGCTCGCCAGGCTATCAAGGTCAGCTTTTGTCGTCGGGATCGGGAACAGGTTTTCCGTGAAAGCGCCGTTCGCCAGGAAGCTGTCGTTTGCCGTCCAGTCTGAGTAGTAGGTGGCCCACTTTGACGGGTCGGTGGGATAGCTGGTGTCATAAATCTGGCCGCTTGAGACCACCCGCACCGTGCCTTCATGATCATGAAGCTCCGCGCCGCCCGCCGTGCCGATGGACAGAAGAAGCGATGCGCCCGTGGCGTCCAGAAGCTGGCTGGTCATCTGCTCCAGATAGCTCTGGCCCGGCCAATCCAGGTGGGTGTTGGATTTGAATAGCAGCACTTTCTTGCCCCGGACTTCCACCAGGCGGTATTCGCCCCAATAGTCCCAATATTGTGGCCATTTGCCCGACGGCATGTCCCAGTCGTACCGGTGCCAGTCGTCCCACTTGCTGGTGTTTCTGGCGCTATAGGGCAGGGGGCTGTCGCTTTCAACGAACACCTGCTGCATGGCGGCCCATTCGGCCTCCGCCCACGTCAGGATCACTACATCGGCGGCAGGCAGGGTGCCTGCCTCACTTGAGAGCAGTTTGGGCGCTTCGCCGCCGAATTCCGACCAGGGTACCGCCGGCAGGTCAGGAAGGGATAGCGTGGGCTCAGAACCGGTTTTCGCGTGACGGGTGGTGGCCATGGTCAGTCTCCTTGAAATGGGATTTGCAACTATATGAAGGGGTCTTTCGGGATAAATCAATATCAGAAATTGTGTTTATCATTTATACAGGTTGTATATTTCGACTAGGGAAAGGGAAGCACAATGCAATATCTCAGAAAAACCTTGGGGCTGGGTGTTGGGGCACTGGCACTTTTGGGAGCCACCTTTAGCGCTGCCGCAGATGGCGATAAGGATAAGGTCGCGAAACGCTATGAAGGGGTGAATATCCCGTCTCATCTGGGGCAGCAGTTCCCGGATTTTGGACGGATGCTCTCCCCCGGGGCCTATGATGGCCGCGTCTTTCGCCTGAGCCAGGACTATCCGCGCAAGAAACCGAATACGTCGAAGGACAAGGCGCTTCAGAAAATCCTGAAGATCGACTTCAAGAAAGACTGGCATGCCTACGCCATTGCAGTGCGTGACTATGTGTTTGAAGGCAATGCCCACGCGGACGATATTGAGAACAGCTTCAACCTTGAAGATAACAAGGTCAGGAACTGGTACCATATCCCCTGGCAGCATTATGGCCCCAACGGTCGTGAAGGCTTCCATGGCCTGACGAAGGAGGGACCAATCCTGAAACAAATGCTGGCGCCTGAACAGATAACGCCAAGCTATGCCTATGCGGTGGGTTTCTATAACGAACCGGGCGGCTACACCATCGGGCAGGTATGGCCGACGCCCGCCTATCCTGACCTCTCCTACATGAAGGCTGGCAACGGTTTCCCGATCGGCACGATTGTAGGCAAGGTACTGTTCACCACGCTGGGTGCCGACGAGGTGCCCTACCTTGTCGATCCTGTCAGCTGGCAGGCCTATATCTACAACAGCGATATTCCGGGCAGCACCGGCAAGCAGTGCGGCCAGAACCTGCCGGAATGCCAGTCGGTGACCAGCGTCAATCTGATCCAGATGGATATCATGGTCCGTGACCCACGCGCGGACGATACGGGTGGCTGGGTGTTTGGCACATTCATCTATAACGGGACGCTTGGGAATGATAACAAGTGGGACAATATGATCCCGGTTGGCATGATGTGGGGCAATGATCCAGACTACCGGATGAGCTCAAACAACGCGACGCCAACCAAAACCATCATCAACCCCGCGCTGAAGGAAACCGTGATCAACCAGCGTATGGTGGACGGCAAGCCCGAACTGCCGGCAAGCCACCTGGGTTGGGGCGGACGCCTGAATGGGCCGGTTGATAACCCGAACTCAAGCTGCATGTCGTGTCACTCCACATCCCAGTATCCAACGATTTCGGCCATCATGCCGTTCCTGAACGAGCCGCCGGTTTCCGTCCCTCCGGTGGGAACGGATGCACCAGACGACTGGATGATGTGGTTCCGGAATGTGAAATGTACGACCCCCTTCAATGCGGGTGAGGCCATCTCGCTGGACTATAGCCTGCAGCTGTCGCAGGGCATCAACAACTATATGCAGGCGCTTGTGAACCGTGAGGACGGGTTGTTCTCTTACGAATATTGGTACAGCAGTGCCAATGACGGCAATATGCCGGGCCAGGACGATACGCCGAACGAGAAGAAGACCTATCCGGTGCTTCGCGGCGCCAACTAGGCGGATGCCACCATCAATTGCAGGGGACGGGCCTCACGTTGGGGCCCGTTTTCGTGGTGGCATGCCAAATTGGCCTGCCCCGGGCGAAACCGCGCCCGAAAACAAGGCCTGCGGTGCCGCTATTCCGGGCGTATGGACAAATCTTCACTTTTGGGCAAGGACTTATGGTGCACTATATGACCCAGAGGAACAGGTAAGTGGGGATACTTCTTGAAAGGCGCCATCGCATCCATTGTTGGTATCTTGCTGTTGACCACCGTCAGCGCCGCCTGCAGCGCTGATGAACCGGTGCGTGCAGGGCGGACCAACACAAGCGGGCTGGGGCCGGTGTGGGAAGCCATCGTCGCGGAAGCCGGCATTGATGTGGTGTATGTCGACCTGCCACCCAAGCGCAAGCGGCGCTCCTTCGTTGAAGGCTATCTGGTGCTGGACTGCTGCCACCCGAAAATTTACCGCAGCTCGCCCGAGGAGCAGGCGACCCATTTGTTTTCCGACCCCATCTACTACGCCAAGGCGCATTATGTGTTCCGCAGGGGCGAGGTGGTGCCGATTGAGAAAGGCGAGGATTTGAGCCCCTTCCGGGTGGCGGGTATCCGTGGGTTCGACTACCGCTGGCAGGAGTATTTCGGCGTGCGCCTTGACGGGCGTGACCACGCAGACGTGCTCAACCTTGTGGCCAAGGATCGCGCCGATATCGGCATCATCACCGGGCTGCAGTTCCGAATTGAGCAGGCAACCAACCCCTTGCCGCTGGAGCTTGGGGGTGTCAGTGCGGAAGGATATCTGCATGCCAGCGTGCATGTATCCCGCCCGGACCTGTTGCCCCGGATCAATGCGGCCATCGCCGCGATGAAAGAGGATGGCCGCTTGAACATGATGCTTCTATTGGGGGGACGGTCCCAATGATGCTGCACCGAATGCTTCAACAGGCTACCCGTTTTGCGTTGCTGCTGTGGGCCGTATCGATCACAGCGCTTCCATCCGCGGCAGAGGACGGAAAGGTGCTTGCCAGCCAGCTGGAGGCAAGCGTCTTTCGCGATGTCTGGCACGCTATTCTGGACGAGTCCGGGATCGTGGTGGAGCTGGTTGAAGTTCCTGGTCACGAAGACCGCCGCCGCCTCTTTGTAGAGGGTGAGTTGCTGCTGGACTGTTGCTCGATCGTAGAATGGCGGGACCGCAAGGAAGAGGTGGCCGTGCAGCTATGGAGCCGGCCCGTGTTTTATACCGTGGATCACCTGGTGCTGCAGGATGGCCGCACATACGACCTGCCGGAGCCAACCCAACTGCAGGCCTTCAAGGTCGCGGTGGTGCGCGGCTTCAGCTATCAGGATGCTGATCAATTCGGGCCCAAGGTTGTTACGGCGACCATCGAACAGGCCTTGGACGCGGTGGCCAGCGGCAAGGCAGACCTGACGATCGTCAATAGCCAGGAATTCCGCCGCATGCAGAAAATCAAGCGTCGGCCGTTGGTTCTGGGGGCTGAACATAATGAACTCATCTTGCGGGCGCGGGTGCATAAAAGCCGCCCGGACCTCCTTGTGCAGATCAATGAGGCGATCAAACGCCTGCAGGCGTCCGGGCGAATTGCGACGCTGACCGGCGCGCGGTTGCGGGCAAAGAATTGAAGGGGAAAGGGGTGACAATGGCAGGAGATATTCCATGGTGCGGTCTGGCCTCGAAACACCTTGGCGGTAGGGCGCGGCTGTTTTTCCTGGCGTGCCTGTTGGCCTCGGCGGGATTGCTGCCTGCGTCAGCTGGTAACCAGATCAGGGCGGGGCAGAGTGATTCCATTGAGTTTGACAGGGTCTGGTCTGCCATCCTGACCGAAGCCGGCCTGGATGTGGAGATTGTCAGCGCGCCGCATGAACGCAAGCGCGACATGTTCATCAAGGGCGAGATCATACTGGACTGCTGTGCCATTCCCGCATGGCGTCAGCGCCCGGGGGAACAAGCCGCCCAGCTGTTTTCTGATGTTTTTTTCCAGTCCGCTGAGCACTATGTTTTCCGGCGTGGCCACGGGGTTGATCCGGTGGAAAATGCGGCCAAGCTCAGGTTCGTCAAGGTCAAGGGGTTTGTCTATGACCTCAAGGCCCCCTTCGGTGCGGTTATAGAGGTGCATGATATCGAGGAGGTCCTGGATCATGTCGCCTCGGGGGAGGCGGACATCGCCATCGTCAACCGGCAGGACTTTGAGCGCCGTATGCGCCTGAAGCCGCGCCCCTTGGCGCTTGGACCGGTGCATACAGTGGCCGACCTGCGCGTGCGGCTTCACCGTTCGCGGGCTGACCTGATGCCTGCCATCAACCGTGCGATCGCGGCTCTTCGCTCAACAGGGCGGATCGAGGACATTCTGAAGGAGACAGATGTCGAAAAAGCAGGCAGGGGCGAATATGCCGGGGTCCTGATGGTGGGGCGCAGCGATACCCAGGGTACCCAGCGTATGTGGCGGGAGATCCTTGCGGAAGCGGGCATCAAGGCCGTGTTCGTGAACGCGCCCCAGGCCCGCAAGCGCCGGATGTTCTCAAGCGGCCGCATCTTGCTTGATTGTTGCGCTGCCCCTATCTGGCGCACCCGGGACGAGGAAATGGCTGTCCAGCGCTGGAGCCACACCTTTTACACGTCGCGGGAAATCTGGGTGTTTCGCAAGGATGAGGCTTTCCCTGTAGCCACCGCAGAAGACCGCGGCAAGCTGAGGGTTGCTGCCGTTCAGGGGTTTGATTTTCACGATCAGGAAAGCTTCGGTATCCGGGTGCCGGGCCAGGATATCGATGACACGCTCCGCCTTCTGGCTGCCGGGCGCGCGGACGTTGCCATTCTGGGGGCGCTTGATTATGACGTCCGGGTTGGGCCGAACTCACGCCTGTTCCAAGAAGGGCCGGTGCGGGTCGAGGTAGGCCTGCAGGTTCGGGCCCACAAGAATGTCGAGCACCTGTTGCCCCAAATCAACGCAGCGATCGACCGGCTGAAGGCAAGCGGACGCATCGACCAAATTATCCAGGAGGTGGCAGCAGAGAGCCGGTCACCCTTCAAGAAATAGATCCCTCAGCCTGGCCTGGCGGTCGGCTGTCAGGCCAAGTCGGTCCTCAAGGTAGGCGTCCACCGATCCAAAGGCCCGGTCAATGCTGGCATAGGCGGCATCAAGGAAGGCTGGTTCAACGCCGACAAGCGGATGGACGTCACCCGGTTCGATCGCACGCCCTGCCTTTTCCGACAGCCGCGCTGCAATCGCCGCGCTGGTGGCTGGCAGGTCGACAGCGTCGTTGGTCATCAGGAAATCTGCGGTGATATCTTCTTCTGCGGCGCCCAGGGCACGCATCAGCAGGGCCCCTGCGATGCCCGTCCTGTCCTTGCCGGCAGTGCAATGAAACAGCACCCTGTCCTCAGGTTCGCCTTCCAGAATAATGTCAAAGAAACGTTTCAGCCCATCGGCGTTTGCCACCGGAATGGTCTCGAACGCCAGGATGAACTGGTCCCGAAGCTCCTTCGCCGGGAAGGGGCTTGATGACAGGCGCTCATAAAGGTCCTGTACCCACGCGGCGGCGTTCCCGCCGATCGGTGTGGCATGATAGGCAGGTGTCCATCCATCGGGCCAGCCAACCGGGTGGCGCTTTTTTTCGGCGTCCGAGCGGAAGTCGATGACGGTGGTGATGCCGTAGGCGGGCGCCGCGGTCTGCGGCGTACCCGCGAACTCGGCCCAGTGGCCAGACCGGTACAGCTTGCCCCAGCGCATGGTGCGCCCATCAGCCCCTTTGTAGCCGCCCATGTCGCGAAAATTCTTCACGCCGGGCATGGCGATGATACGAGGGGGTGTTGGCATAGGGGCAGTCCTTGTTGGGGCGTTGATGGAATGATTGGCCCCGCCGGGCCACACCCTGTTGAATAAGGCGAAGTGGCGCTGGGTCAAGCAAAAGGCCGAATTGGCCCTGTCGCGTCATCCATGGTCGGCTGTGTCTTTTGGCTTGAGGATTTTCCCTGCCGTGATAGGGAAGAAGAAACGCCATCCATGGGCTGGAGATATTTGTGGCCACGACAGAGACCCCGCTTGAAGCCTACCGCCGCCTGGAGCTTGAGGGCGAAGTGCGCGCTGACGATGATCAGCTCAGGGTGCTGAAGCATTTCGACCGGCTGTATCATGACCTTCTGGACTATCCCGAAGTGGCGGGAAAATCCCGCAGCCTTTCTATCAAAAGCTGGCGCCTGTCCACCCTGTTCAAGTGGGGCAATAACGAGCGCGGCGTGCCCAAGGGGCTCTATATTTATGGTGGCGTCGGGCGCGGCAAGTCCATGCTGATGGATCTCTTTTACGAGCTGGCGCCTGTGAAGGCCAAGAAGCGGGTGCACTTCCACGAATTCATGCTGGATATCCACGCTCGGCTGAAGGAATGGCGCGGGCTTTCGGCCAAGGAACGGGCGGCACGCGGTGGTCGCGCGACCGCCGATGACCCGATCCCGCCTGTGGCCCGCCAGATCGCCATGGAAGCCACGCTTCTGTGCTTCGATGAAATGCAGGTAACCGATATTGCCGATGCCATGGTGCTGGGGCGGCTATACAAGGAACTGCTGGAGCGCGGCGTGGTGATTGTCGCCACCTCAAACCGGGTGCCGGATGACCTTTATAAGGGCGGGCTCAACAGGCAGCTGTTCCTGCCCTTTATCGAGATGATCAAGAGCCAGTTCGAAGTGGTGCCGCTGGATGGCCCGACCGACTACCGCTATGACCGCCTTAAGGGTGTGGCCACCTACTATACGCCGATCAATGACGAGACAACGGACCTGCTGTCGGAAGCCTTTTTCCGCCTGACCGACCGGGACGTTGAGAACCGCGACAAGGTGCCGTCGGATGAGTTGTTGGTGCAGGGCCGCAAGCTTTTCGTGCCCAAGGCCGCCCGCGGCGTGGCGGTGTTCAGTTTCAAGCGCCTGTGCGCCAACCCGCTCGGGTCAGCCGACTATCTGGCGATTGCGCGGGCCTACCACACGGTGATCATGGTGGCCATCCCGCAAATGGGCCCTGAAAACCGGAACGAGGCCAAGCGGTTCGTGACCTTCATCGATGCGCTTTATGAGCACGGTGTGAAATTCCTGTGCTCCGCCGCCGTGCCGCCCGCGGACCTTTATGAGGCCGGTGACGGCCATTTCGAGTTTGAGCGCACGGTCTCGCGCCTGATGGAAATGCAGTCAGAAGACTATCTGCACCGCGGCCACGGGAAAGTGGAATAGGGCGTCACTTCCTAAACCACGGCCTAAAAAGGCGGGTGAGCAGGGGCATGATCAAATAGACCATTGATGGCGTGATAATCGTGAGCGACGCGAGGGTCGCGAGCAGCGGTTGATCGGTCACGTAAGCTTTCACGAAACCCGGTACGAAATAGACTGGGGCGATAAGGCCTAAGAAGGTGACAACTGCCATCTTCTCCCGCGAGGGTGGTTTGCCGGTTTTTGCATCCACCGGAAACATGAATTCAAGGCTTCTGTACCGGCTGATGCGCGGTGGGACGGCGCAAAAAGTTTTGGCCCCTTCCAGCAGCTTTTGTCTTTCGGGTGCGTGCATCCAGGCGTCCAGGTGGGCGTAGCTTTCAAACCGGAAAATGCAGATAAAGGTGCTGCCATCGTCTTCGGGCCTGATCACTTCGGTACCCAGATAGCCCGGATATTGACCGCATGCCTCGCGGATGCGGCGCGCCCAGTCTTCAAACAGTGCCTCGCCGCCAGGGATGACCGAATGTTCCACGATGGTGGTAACCGGGGCGGTCTTTTCCTTTTTGGTGATGCGCATCGCCCGTTACCGCTTCACCCACCCGAGGAAGCTGGTGCGGCGGTCGCCGGCGAAGGGCGCCACCACGGTTACCGCGTGGGGCTTGGGCACCAGGAAAATATTCAGCGTATTGAAGGTGGGCTTGAAGCCGCCCTCGATGTTTTCGTCTTCGTCGAAAAACACCAGGTTGCCGCCCCAGTCGGCCTTCCAGTCCTTGGTCATGGAAATCACATAGGCCGCGACCCGGTCGTCGGTGGCGTGGGTGTCGTCATGGCGGGTCAGGAAGTTGCCTGCTACATACTGGCTGGCGAAGCTGTCCAGGTAACGCACTTTCGGCTCGCCGGTCAGGGTGCGCATGAAGTTCAGGACGGGTGCGGAATTGACAAAGTCATGCATGAAATGCAGGGGGTGGCCGCTTTCGCGCCCGTTCTGCACGGCGTCCGAAATATAATATTGCTGGAAGAAATACTGGAACCCCTCGCGCGCACCGTTCTGGATGATCTGCCAGAATTTCTGCTGCTGGGCAGGGTTCAGGCCGGCAATTTCGGCCTGCGGCACTTCATAGAAATTGTCGCCTTCATTGTAGGCGGTGAACCAGGTTGGGTTGGCGCGCAACAGGCCATAGAGTTCCTCGGCCACGTCTTCCGGGAAGAAGTTGGGCACCTGCAGGCGGCCTTCCTTTTGAAGGATTTTACCCAAAGCCGCCGGGTCGTGACGCGCGTCGATTCTGACATCAACCATGGTTGTCGGTTTCCAATATTGTGTTCATCCCCTCCCTCCCATAGCGGGAGAAATTTCTGTTGGCAATAAGGTGTGCTTATTCGTCACAAACAGAGACTCGGGCGGCGCTTGCGCGCAAGAAAGTTAAAGATGTGTAAAAATCGGGCAGTAGCTATGACCAGAACGCATGGCTGGTCATTGAAAAAGGACCACCAACGAGACCAAAAACTCAATAATGTAACGATTCATAAAGATATAGTGTGGAAGGTAGACCGTAAATGGCTTGTCTGAGCAGGGTAAACGCGCTAGTTACCTCCCAGAATATTCTTTGTTTTTCAGTATGTGGTTACTCTTTAAGTGGCCCCCAAAAAAATTGGCTGGAGCATTCCCATGGCACGTAAAAAAATTGCATTGATCGGCAGCGGCCAGATCGGTGGTACCCTTGCACACCTCGCAGCGCTCAAGGAAATGGGCGATGTGGTTCTTTTCGATATCGCAGAAGGTCTTCCACAGGGTAAAGCCCTTGACCTCGCGCAAAGCGCCCCGGTTGAAGGCTATAACGCCTCCCTGAAAGGCGCGAACGATTATGCAGATATCGCAGGCGCAGATGTCGTTATTGTGACAGCAGGCGTGCCGCGCAAGCCGGGCATGAGCCGCGATGACCTTCTGGGCATCAACCTGAAGGTAATGAAATCCGTTGGTGAAGGCATTGGCAAGTTTGCGCCCAATGCCTTTGTTATTTGTATCACCAACCCGCTGGACGCCATGGTCTGGGCGCTGCAGAAATTCTCCGGCCTGCCAACCAACATGGTTTGCGGCATGGCTGGCGTTCTGGATAGCTCGCGCTTCCGCACCTTCCTGGCTGAAGAATTCAATGTTTCCGTTCAGGACGTGACTGCATTCGTGCTCGGCGGCCACGGCGACACCATGGTGCCGCTGACCCGCTACTCTGCGGTTGCCGGCATCCCTGTTCCGGACCTGATCAAGATGGGTTGGTCCACGCAGGAAAAAATCGACCAGATCGTTCAGCGCACCCGTGACGGCGGCGCAGAGATCGTTGGTCTCCTGAAAACCGGTTCCGCTTTCTACGCGCCTGCAACAAGCGCGATCGAAATGGCGGAAAGCTACCTCAAAGACAAGCGCCGCCTGCTGCCGGTTGCTGCATACCTGTCTGGCGAATATGGCCTCTCTGACATGTATGTTGGCGTACCAGTGCTGATCGGCGAGAACGGCGTGGAAAAAGTAGTTGAGATCGAGCTGCAGGGCGAAGAAAAGTCCGGCTTCGATCATTCCGTAGATGCAGTGAAGGGTCTGATGGAAGCTTGCATCAACATCGACCCATCGCTCGGCTAACAAGCTGAAACTCTAGAAGCCCCCAAGGAGCTCTTGGACAGATGAATATCCATGAATATCAGGCGAAAGGCCTGCTGAAGAAATACGGCGCTCCCGTCCTTGAAGGCGGTGTTGCCTACACGGCAGCGGAAGCTGTCGACGCAGCGAAAAAACTTGGCGGCCCTGTTTGGGTTGTCAAAGCGCAAATTCACGCTGGTGGCCGCGGTAAAGCCGGCGGTGTGAAGGTTGTGAAATCGCTCGACGATGTTGAAGCCGTTGCCAAGGAACTGATCGGCAAGACGCTTGTAACGCACCAGACCGGCCCAGAGGGCAAAGAGGTGAAGCGCGTTTATGTCGAAGACGGTTGCGCCATCAAAAGTGAATTCTATCTTTCCATGCTCCTTGACCGGGCTTCCGGCAAGCTCGCCATCATGGCGTCCACCGAAGGCGGTATGGACATTGAGGAAGTGGCCGAAAGCACGCCAGAGAAAATCGTGACCATCACGATCGATCCGGCAACCGGCCTGCAGCCTTTCCACTGCCGCAAGGTGGCCTTTGGCCTGAACCTTGAGGGCGCTGCTGCGAAAGAGTGCATGAAGGTTGTTAGCTCGCTTTACGCTGCTTACACCGATCTCGATGCGTCGCTTCTTGAGGTGAACCCGCTGGTTCTGACCGAAGACGACAAGATGATCGTGCTCGACGCCAAGATGTCCTTCGACGGCAACGCCCTGTTCCGCCACGCGGACGTGCGTGAACTTCGCGACGAAAGCGAAGAAGATCCGAAAGAGATCGAAGCCTCCAAGTATGAACTGAACTACATCAGCCTCGATGGCTCCATCGGCTGCATGGTGAACGGTGCTGGCCTTGCGATGGCCACCATGGACATCATCAAGCTGAAGGGCGGCGAGCCTGCCAACTTCCTGGACGTTGGCGGCGGAGCGACCAAAGAGCGCGTAACCGAAGCCTTCAAGATCATCCTGTCGGACGACAATGTTGAAGGCATCCTCGTGAACATCTTCGGCGGCATCATGCGCTGTGATGTGATCGCGGAAGGTGTTGTGGCGGCAGCCCGCGAAGTGGCGCTCAGCGTTCCACTTGTGGTCCGTCTTGAAGGCACCAACGTAGAACTTGGCAAGCAGATCATGGCTGACAGTGGTCTGCCAATTATTTCTGCCGACGATTTGAATGACGCAGCCGAGAAGATTGTCAAAGCTGTGAAGGAGGCCGCGTAATGTCTGTACTCGTAGGCAAAGATACCAAAGTCATCTGCCAGGGTTTCACCGGTGCACAGGGCACCTTCCACTCTGAGCAAGCCATCGCCTACGGCACCAACATGGTTGGTGGTGTAACCCCGGGCAAAGGCGGCATGAAGCACCTGGACCTGCCAGTGTTCAACACAGTTGGCGACGCGAAAGACGTAACCGGCTGTAATGCTTCCGTGATCTATGTGCCGCCTCCATTCGCGGCGGATTCGATCCTTGAAGCCATCGACGCCGAGATTGAACTGGTGATCTGTATCACCGAGGGCATTCCAGTTCTGGACATGGTTCGCGTGAAGCGCGCGCTCCGTAACTCCAAGACCCGCCTTGTTGGCCCGAACTGCCCAGGCGTGATCACGCCGGGTCAGTGCAAGATCGGCATTATGCCGGGTCACATCCACAAGCCTGGTAACGTGGGCATCGTATCGCGTTCCGGTACGCTGACCTATGAAGCTGTTGCGCAAACGACCGCTGCCGGCCTTGGTCAAAGCACCTGTATCGGTATTGGCGGTGACCCGGTTAACGGCACCAACTTCATCGATTGCCTGGATATGTTCCTGGGCGACGACGATACGCACTCGATCATCATGATCGGTGAGATCGGCGGGTCTGCGGAAGAAGAAGCTGCCGAGTTCCTGAAGCACAGCAAGGTGAAGAAGCCTGTGGCAGGCTTTATCGCTGGCCGCACGGCGCCTCCGGGTCGCACGATGGGCCACGCTGGTGCTATCGTTTCCGGTGGCCAGGGCGGTGCTGAAGACAAGATCGAAGCCATGAAATCGGCTGGTATCATTGTGTCCGACAGCCCGGCTGCGCTTGGTACAACGCTTCTGAAAGCAATCAACGGTTAACCGTTAAAAGAGGGGGCGCGGCCAGAAAGCGCCGCGCCAAATTGCCCATGGGTGCAGATATGGATCGCATCGCCGCCTTGGAAGGTGTCAGCCCACAGTTCGTGGAATCGCTCTACGAACAATATGTCGCTGACCCAACGTCCGTAGACGAAGGCTGGCAAACTTATTTCGACGCACTTGAAGCCGGTGTGTCCACGTCGGGGCCAAGCTGGGCCCGCAAGGACTGGCCGCTTCGCCCCGATGATGACCTGACGACGGGCCTTGATGGCTCAGACATGTTCATCGAAGACGCTGGCAAGCCAGCGCCCGCGGGCGCCAAGCTGAGCCAGGAAGACATCCGGGCCGCGACGATTGACAGTATCCGCGCGCTGATGATGGTGCGCACCTACCGCGTGCGTGGCCACCTGATGGCCAACCTGGACCCGCTCGGGCTTGAAGAGCGGAAAGTTCACCCTGAACTGCAGCCGGAAACCTACGGCTTCGGCCCATCCGACATGGACCGTCCGATCTTCATGGACGGCGTTCTGGGGCTCAATACCGCGACGATCCGTGAAATCCTGGAGATCCTGAAACGGACATATTGTTCGAACCTGGGTGTCGAGTTCATGCATATCAACGACCCCGAAGAGAAGGCCTGGATCCAGCGCCAGATCGAAGGTCGTGACAAGGAAATCCAGTTCACCGACCGCGGCAAGATCGCGATCCTGAACAAGCTGATCGAAGCGGTTCAGTTCGAGCGCTTCCTTGGCAAGAAATACACCGGCACCAAGCGCTTCGGCCTTGATGGCGGTGAAAGCATGGTGCCAGCCCTTGAAGCCGTGATGAAAACCGGCGGCCAATATGGCCTCGATGAGATCATCATCGGCATGCCGCACCGTGGCCGCCTGAACGTTCTCGCGAACGTGATGCAGAAGCCTTACCGCGCCATCTTCAACGAATTCCATGGTGGGTCGTTCAAGCCGGACGACGTGCAGGGTTCCGGCGACGTGAAATATCACCTCGGCACAAGTGCAGACCGTGAGTTCGACGGCAACAAGATTCACCTGTCCTTGAACGCCAACCCATCGCACCTTGAGGCGGTGAACCCGGTTGTCATCGGTAAAACCCGCGCCAAGCAGGAACAGAAGAAAGACACCAAGCGTGGCACCACGCTGTCGCTTCTTCTGCATGGTGACGCGGCCTTCGCGGGCCAGGGCATCGTGGCGGAATGCTTCGGCATGTCCGGCCTTCGTGGCTACAACACGGGCGGCACTGTCCACTTTATTGTCAACAACCAGATCGGCTTCACCACCAGCCCGCAGTTTGCGCGTTCCAGCCCATATCCTTCGGATGTGGCCAAGATGGTGCAGGCACCGATCTTCCATGTGAACGGCGACGACCCAGAAGCGGTTACCTATGCCGCCAAGCTGGCAACCGAATTCCGCCAGACCTTCAAGCGCGACGTGGTGATCGACATGATCTGCTACCGCCGCTTTGGCCATAACGAATCCGACGAGCCTGCCTTCACGCAGCCGCTGATGTATGCAGCGATCAAGAACCACCCAAGCGTGGTCAAGATCTATGCTGACCGTCTGGTGGCTGAAGGCGTGATTACCGCCGAGAAATTCGAGCAGATGGAAAATGAATTCATCAGCTATCTCGAAGACGAGTTTGAGGCGGCGAAAGAATACCGCGTCAACAAGGCGGACTGGTTTGAAGGCAAATGGGAAGGCCTTGGCCTTGCCGACAAGGACCATGAAAAGCGCCGGGCTCAAACCGGCGTGGCGGAAATCATGCTGCGCGAAGTAGGCGAGCAGATCACCACCTATCCGGAGAAATTCAATATTCACCGGACGCTCAAGCGGGTTCTGGACGCCAAGCACAAGATGTTCGAAGACGGCGAAGGCTTTGACTGGGCAACAGCGGAAGCGCTGGCGTTCGGCACGCTGCTGCGCGAAGGGTATGGCGTACGCCTGTCGGGCCAGGACTGTGGTCGCGGCACCTTCAGCCAGCGTCACGCCGTGTTCGTGGACCAGAAAACCGAAGACCGCTATGTGCCGCTGCAGGGCGTCAACCCGGATGCCGATTTCACCGTTCTCGACAGCCACCTGTCCGAGTTTGGCGTGATGGGCTTCGAGTATGGATATTCGATGGCGGAACCAAACAGCCTGACCCTCTGGGAAGGCCAGTTCGGCGACTTCGCAAACGGTGCCCAGATCATCATCGACCAGTTTATCTGTTCGGCTGAAGCCAAATGGCTTCGGATGTCGGGTCTGGTGCTTCTGCTGCCGCACGGCTACGAAGGCCAGGGCCCTGAGCACTCGTCCGCGCGGCTTGAGCGTTACCTGCAGCTTTCCGCCGAAGACAACTGGCAAGTGGCGAACTGCACCACGCCTGCGAACTATTTTCACATCCTGCGCCGTCAGATGCTGCGTCCGTTCAGGAAGCCGCTCGTTATGATGACGCCGAAATCGCTTCTGCGTCACAAACGCTGCACCTCCGCGCTTGCGGACTTCGGCCCGGGTTCGCAGTTCCACCGGGTTCTGTGGGACCATGCGGAAAACGAAGCTGGCGGTTCGATCAAGCTGAAAGCTGACGACAAGATCAAGCGCGTCGTGCTGTGTTCGGGCAAGGTCTACTATGACCTCTTGGACGAGCGCGACAAGCGGGAGCAGGACGATACCTATCTTCTGCGGGTTGAGCAGCTGTATCCGTTCCCGGCTTCGGCTATCGCCAAGGAAATGAAACGCTTCAAGAATGTCGAAAGCATCGTCTGGTGTCAGGAAGAGCCCCGCAACATGGGGGCATGGTCCTATATCCACGAGTTTCTCGAAGACTTGTTCACTGAAATCAAACTGCCCGTGACGCGCCCAGCATACGCTGGTCGCGCGGCGAGCGCTGCAACCGCCACCGGTCTTGCATCCAAGCATGCGGCCGAGCAGGAAGCGCTCATCGATCAGGCACTCACGGTTTAATCAGGGTAGGAGCCCCGAAACATGGCAATCGAAGATATTGTTATCCCACAAATGGGTGAATCGGTCGCGGAAGGCACGATCGGTACCTGGCTGAAGAAAGTTGGCGACGCGGTCGCGGCTGATGAGCCGATTGTGGAAGTTGAAACTGACAAGGTCGCAATGGAAGTGCCGAGCCCCGTGGCTGGCGTGCTGGTTGAGATCGTGGCCGAAGAAGGCCAGGACGTTGAGATCGGCGCCCTGATCGCGAAGGTGGACACAGAAGGCAAGGCCACAGGCGCAGCACCTGCGCCTGCTGCAAAAGCGGAAGCTGCCCCGGCCCCGGCTGAGAAGAAAGCAGAAGCTGCACCGGCTCCGGCCCCTGCTGCAAGTGCCCCCGCCACAACGGCTCCAGCAAAAGACCTGATGCCGATGTCGCCCGCTGTGCGCCGTATCGTGCAGGACTATAACCTGGACCCAAGCTCCATCACGGGGACCGGCAAGGACGGTCGCCTGACCAAAGGTGATGTGATGAGCGCGATCGAAGCCGGCTCCGCCCGCACGCTTGACGTACAGCCTGTATCTGCTGTGGCATCCCCTGCCGGCCCACGTGAAGAACGCGTGAAGATGACGCGTCTCAGGAAGAAGATCGCCGAGCGCCTGAAGGACGCCCAGAACACGGCTGCGATGCTGACCACTTATAACGAAGTGGACATGTCTGCCGTGATGGCCGCGCGCGCGAAATACAAAGACCTGTTCGCCAAAAAGCATAACATCAAGCTTGGCTTCATGAGCTTCTTCACCAAGGCCTGCTGCCTGGCGCTGAAGGAAATCCCGGCTGTTAACGCGCAGATCGACGGCGACGAGATCGTCTACCACAATTTTGCGAACGTTGGCGTGGCTGTATCCAGCCCGAACGGCCTTGTGGTTCCGGTGCTAAAAGACGCGCAGGACATGTCCTTCGCCGACACAGAGCTCGCGATCGCAGACTTCGGCAAGAAGGCCCGCGACGGCAAGCTGACCATCGAGGACATGCAGGGCGGTACCTTCACCATCTCGAACGGCGGTATCTTCGGCTCGCTGATGTCCAGCCCTATCCTGAATGCACCGCAGTCCGCAATCCTGGGAATGCACAAGATCCAGGAGCGCCCGATGGCGGAAAATGGCCAGGTAGTGATCCGCCCGATGATGTATCTGGCGCTGTCGTACGATCACCGCATCATCGATGGCCGCGAGGCAGTGACCTTCCTGGTGCGTGTGAAGGAAGCGCTTGAGGACCCAACCCGCCTGCTGCTGGACATGTAGGCCGGTCGGGCAAAGAAAAAGATTGATGTGGGTGGGGCCGAAATCCCACCCATCTTTATGACAAGAGGGACATGAAATGTCTGACGCATTTGACGTTGTAATCATTGGTGCTGGCCCTGGCGGCTATGTGGCTGCGATCCGTGCGGCACAGCTGGGCCTGAAGACAGCTTGCGTGGAGAAACGCGGCACCCTTGGCGGGACCTGCTTGAACGTGGGCTGTATGCCTTCAAAAGCGCTGCTGCATAGTTCGCACCTGTATCATGAAGCAGGCCACGACTTTGAAGCCTTCGGCCTCAGCGTGAAGGGCCTGGATTTCGACATCAAGAAGGTGATGGAATCCAAGGACAAGATCGTTGACGGCCTGACAGGCGGCATCGAATTCCTGTTCAAGAAGAATAAGGTTGAATGGATCAAGGGCACCGGCCACTTCAAATCCAAAGACACGCTGACGGTGGACCTGAATGAAGGCGGCACCCGCGACGTGACCGCGAAAAACTTCGTCATCGCCACGGGTTCCGATGTTGCCAGCCTGCCGGGCATCGAGATCGACGAAGACAAGATCGTATCCTCCACCGGCGCCCTGAGCCTGCCGAAGGTGCCCAAGCATCTTGTGGTTATTGGCGGCGGTGTGATCGGCCTTGAGCTCGGGTCTGTCTGGAAGCGGTTCGGCTCCGACGTGACGGTTGTGGAATTCATGGATCAGGTGCTCCCGGGCATGGACATGGAAGTCCGCAAGACTTTCGGCCGTAGCCTCAAGAAGCAGGGCATGACGCTCAACCTGTCGTCCAAGGTGACGTCTGTTGAGAAAACCAAGAAGGGCGTTACGGTCACGTTCGAGCCCGTCAAGGGTGGCGACGCCAAGTCGATCGAAGCCGATGTGGTACTGGTATCCGTTGGTCGCCGGCCGTACACCAGCGGCCTGGGCCTTGAAGCCATCGGCGTTGAAATGGACGACCGTTCGCGCATCAAGACTGGCCATGATTTCTCTACCAACGTACCGGGTATCTGGGCGATTGGCGATGTGATCGAAGGCCCGATGCTGGCGCACAAGGCGGAAGATGAAGGCATGGCCGTGGCGGAAAATATCGCGGGTCTCAATGGCTATGTGAACCACGACGTGATCCCGGGTGTGGTCTATACCTTCCCTGAGGTGGCAGCCGTGGGCAAGACCGAAGAGGAACTCAAGGAAGCGGGCATCGCCTATACGGCCGGCAAGTTCCCCTTCACCGCTAACAGCCGCGCGAAAGCCAACCTGCAGACGGAAGGCTTTGTGAAGATTCTGGCGGACAAGAAGACCGACCGCGTCTTGGGCGTGCATATCATTGGCGCCGATGCCGGCAACATGATCGCACAAGCCGCAACGGCGATGGAGTTCGGGGCAAGCGCTGAAGACATCGCGCTGACGTGCCATGCGCACCCCACGGAAACGGAAGCCATGAAGGAAGCTGCCCTCGCAGTCCATGGGCGTCCGATCCATATGTAAAGCATTTCGCCTTAAAGCGATTGAAAAGCCCGCCTTTCGGCGGGCTTTTTTTGTTGATTTTACACGATTACTATAATTACTAAAATTTTAACCAAAATTTGACTACCGGTTACATTTCGCGTTATTTCAGTAAATTCTACAAATTTGAATAAAATTGAAAGTCATCAGGCATCTTGACTTCAGGCATGATCAACTGCACTTGGGGGTCCAGTTCATGCAGACCGGCAAAATAGACTTCAGCAAATTTAATGCCCTTATCGCCATGTCCAATGGCCAGCTGGGGCGGAGCGTATGGCACTTCCTTCGGGACGAGGGCATTGGCTCCTGCATGATGGTGACGTCAGCAAGAGATGCTGTCGCCCGCATGCAGAACAACCGCTTCAATCTTTTCTTTGTCGATTATGATCTGCCGGATTTCGGCGGCGTGGATTTCGTGAAATTCCTGCGCCTGTGTGATGGCCAGCTTGCTGAAGCCTTCGCCGTGATGGTGATCCCGTCACCGGACAAGGAAAAGGTCATGGCAGCCCGTGACGGCGGCTGCCACGAGATCCTCGGCTTGCCGTTGACAGCCAAGCTTCTGATGACACGGATGACGCACATGATTGGCAACCCCAAGCCCTTTATCCGCGCCCAGACCTATATCGGCCCCTGCCGCAGGCGGGAAGTGGTGCGCATCTATCATGGCACAGACCGCCGGAATCGCTCCGGCATGGTCAATGCCTAAAACAGTTAATGTATTCTACAGTCGTTGAATACACTGTGGAGTATTGGTTAATTTTCACTTCAAGAGGCAGCAAATAAAACCTATGAGTTTTTGTTCTTTGTCTTTCTCTCAATTTTTTGACTATTTTGAAATAATTTACTATTTGTTCTTTTGGGGTTGGGGTCCGCATGGGGGTGTGGGCCTTGAAGATGTAAGCGCTGGGGAGCGCAGTTTCGGGAGGAACCGTCTTGAGGGGTGTTACCGGTGTAGATTACCGGGCCATGAAAGTGCTCGTGGCTCTATCCAACAAGCAACTGGGTGAAACCATCTGGCACTATCTGAAGGATAGTGGCGTTGGCCAGGTGCAGCTTGTTGATACAATGAAAGAGGCCGTGCACCGTATGCAGGCTTTCCAGTTTACGCATTTTTTCCTGGATTTCGATTTCGGTGATCATGGTGGTGCAGACTTCGCCAAATTCATTCGCATGTGCGACGGGGCGGTCTCCGAAGCGCCAATCGTCATGATCATGCCGGCGCCCAGCAAGGAAAAGGTCTTTGCCGCGCGGGATGCCGGGGTGAATGAAATTCTGGGGCTGCCGTTGACGGCCAAACAGATGGATACGCGGCTGCAGTATCTCAGCAGTCAGCCAAAACCTTTCGTTCGAGCTGCCACCTATATCGGCCCATGCCGCAGGCGTGAAGCCATGCAGGTGTTTCATGGAAAGGAACGTCGCCGTTCGGCTCCAAGTTCAGTCCCTGTGCGGCAGCAAGGCTCCGGACGCCGGATGGCAACTGCATAAAGGGATGTTTGGCTTTCAGTAACAAAGGCCCTGCATCTGCTGTGATGCGGGCCTTATGTTTAGCGTGCTCAGTCGTTGTGCTTCTTCGTTTTGGGGCGGCGTTTGCGTTCCTTGAACGCCAGATACGCGGCGGCCGGCAGCAGCATGAGCGCGGCTTCGGGTTCCGGTACGGTCACAACCGGCCCCTCAAATTGCGCCAGCGCAGACGTCGACAGCCCAAGAGCAGCGGTGACGCCTGCAGTGATCAGTTGTTCCAAAGTCTTTTTCATAAGTTCCCCACTTGTTGCCTGATATGAGAAGCCTGCAACCACGGCTGGTTACGTCCAATCCTTGGGAAAGCATATATGAAAAATTGCTGCCTCACTATTCCTGATAGTTGGGCCTTCTAAGAATGGCATGAAATGAAGTTGTAATGCAGGGAAAAAGCCAGATATTGGCTGACCCTTCTCCCCGCCATCACGTGGATCAGGCGCGCTCCACCCGGCACTGGTAACAATTATATTGGGAGGTGCGCACGTGCAGGTAGGCCACATCGGGGTCTTCAAACATCTCGGCGCATTGTTCTTCCAGCTCCTTCACCGGAACATGGCGTGCGTGCCTATATTGGATTCGGTTGTCCGTGCCATAGCCGCGCACCAGCACCGTTTGCCAGCGGCTGAACATCTTCGGAAAGCCGGCAGCCTCATCGTGCCGGTCGCATTCCCGGGCATGCAGGAAAATGGGGCCCAGTTCTGCATAGGGCTGCAGGTCGTCAAACGGCCGATAGGCCAGCACCAGCTTCTCGACGCCCGCCTCAATTGTTTGAAGGCAGTGGCGACAGGGGTTGCCGGGGCCGGTGGAAATCTCCTTTTCCGGCGCTTGGCCGTTGGCGTCGACTTCCCCGCGCTGGAAGGCACGGGCCTCGTCTGTAGGCATGGCGATGATCTTGAGAGCTGTCATAACTCGGGTCCTTTCTTCTTGGTTCAGGTCTTTCGGTTTCAGGCAATAAGCCGGGGTCCGCGCGGCACAGGGTGCCGCACGCAATAATTTGAAATGTCTGGTCTGACGGCTAGAGGGCCAGCAGGGCGCCTTCGTGCTTCAAAAGCCACTCCTTGCGCTCCAGCCCCCCTGCATAGCCGGTGAGAGAACCGTCAGCGCCGATCACCCGGTGGCAGGGGTGAACAAGCGCAACGGGGTTGCGGCCGTTGGCGCGTCCGATTGCCCGCGGGCTGGAGCCAAGCGCTTTGGCCATGTCACCGTAGCTTGCTGTGTTGCCTGCCGGGATGTCCTTGAGCGCTTGCCACACCCGTTGTTCATAGGGCGTGCCGAGGGGCTCTGACTTGAGGCTGTTGAGCGCATCGCGGTCACCGCTGAAATAGGCTTCAAAAGCCTTCTTTATAGTAACCGGAGCTTCGGCTGCCTTAGGCGTTTCGCCGGGGAAGAAGGTCTCAAGCTGTCTGGCCACCCGGGCGTCACGGTCGGCGAATTCGCAGATGACGATGGTGTCACCCTTCAGGACCAGGGTGATCGGCCCCAGGGGACTATTGAGGGTCGCTGTCGTGAGCATTTTTATCTCTCCATTCTGTGGGCGTTAGGCCGAACGCGCTCTTGAAGGCGTCGTTGAAGCGCCTCAGGCTGCCGAAGCCGGATGCGTAGGCCACGTCCGGGATGGTGGCGTCGGGTTCCTTCAGCAGTGTGACAGCAAGCCCCAGCCGGTTTTCCTGTTTCACGTCCATCGGGCTTTTTCCCAGATGCTGCTTGAACAGCCGCCTGAGGTGCCGGTCGGTCACGCCCAGTCTGTCGGCCAGGTCTGCGAGGCTATCGGGGCCTTCACCTTGCGCCAGAAGCCTGAGCGCGCGGCTGATGGTGGCTTTGGTACCCTGCCAGGCTGGGCTGCCGGGGCGTGCTTCCGGACGGCAGCGTTTGCAGGGCCGGAAGCCAGCCATGGCGGCTGTGTTGCTGTCTGAAAAATACAGGACATTTTCCGGCTTGGGTTTGGGTGCCGGGCAAATGGGCCTGCAGTAGATGCCGGTTGATGTGACGCCGAAAAACAGCTTCCCATCATACCGGGCATCCCGGTTCAGCAGCACGTCATAAAGAATATGTCGGTCTTGTCCTGTCATGCGGACAGTGTAGCGGAAACCTGCAGGGCTGGCTCGCCATTTTCGGACCTTGAGATGGAAGGCCTATCAGATGGTGGAGATCAGCTCGCTGGCGGTAAACAGGGTCAGCACCATCAGGACAAACGGCAGCAGCACCAGCTTCGGGCGATCACCACGGCGAAGCTTTCGGAAGAAATCAAGGCTTGTCCGGGCGCTGAGGATGATGGTGGCCGCGCCGCAGGCAGTCAGGAAGAAGATGTAGGTAGAGCCGTCATCCATGGATGGCCACAAACGGTAAGCGGCAAAAAGCAGCATCACGCCCAGAACCGACATGGAGGCATATAGGGCCATCAGAGCCCAGCCACGGAAACGGTCGATATCTTTATCCTGCATAGGTCTTCCGGCTTCTCTCAAACACATACAGGCCGCGTCTAGCGGCGGCGGAAGGCCTTATCATACACATCCTTGAGGCGCGCGCTATCCACTTCCGTGTAAACTTGCGTTGCCTTCAGGTCGGCGTGGCCAAGAAGTTCCTGGATCGTGCGCAAGTCACCGCCGCGCGACAACAGGTGGGTGGCGAAACTGTGCCTCAGGGCATGGGGTGTGGCGCTCTCGGGCAGGCCAAGGGCAATGCGAACCTTCTGCATGGCGGCCTGGATCGTGCGGGGGCTCAGCCGCTTGCCGCGCTTGCCAACAAACAGCGGCCCGTCGGCGGTGATGGCGAAGGGGCATTCGGCCTTGTAGGCTTCTATCGCCTGCCTGACGGCGGGCAGCACCGGCACAATCCGCTCCTTGTTCCTTTTGCCGGTTACCCGCATGGTGTCGCCTGAGGGGATATCACCCCCATTCAGGGACAGTGCTTCGGCAATCCTGAGGCCGCAGCCATATAGAAGCGCCACGACCGCCGTGTTGCGGGCACCGATCCAGCTCTCTTCCTCGAACTCGCCCACCGTTTCCATCACTGACCTGGCGGCTTCTTCCGTGAGCGGCCGTGGCACCCGGTGCGGCAGCTTGGGGCCCTGGACGGCCTTGATGGCATCATTTTCAATGCCTTCGGTGCGCGCCAGAAAGCGGTAGAAATTGCGAATGCTCGAAAGCGCCCGAGCCACGGACCGTGCCGACAGGTTGTCGCCCCTCAGGGAAGCAAGGAACGCGCGAAAGTCCCGCACTTCAAGCCCCGCCAGCGTGCGCCGCCCGATAGTGCCGCCCTTATAGTCCGCAAGGAAACTGATGAAGTCGCCAAAGTCGCTGCCGTAAGCCGTGAGCGTATGGGGGGAGACCCGTTTTTCAGAGGTGAGATACTCAAGCCAGCGGTTCACCAGCACGGCGGCCTCGTCCGTGAGGCCGGAGAGGTTGGCTGTGTCTGTGCCCGCCATCAGGCACCGGGATAGCGCAGGCGCCCCAGGAAGCTGCTGAGGGTGGGCGCGTTTTCACAGGCCTTGCGCATCTGGAACTTGGCTTTTTCAATGGCCATCACATTCTCGATACGGCGATCAAGGAAAGCCCAGGTGTCGGCGCAATCTTCCGACGAGTCGTTCAGCCAGTAGAGAAGCAAGGAACTATAGACCGCGGAAAGCGTGGCCCGCTTGGTATACCAATTGTGGTCTGTGCTGGTGTCGCCCGCGGCGCGCCACATGACGTCAGCGGTACGCCACAGCGCCTTGCTGCCGAGCACCATATGCTGTGGCAGGGCAAGGGTGGCAAGGCCGCGCTTGATCACTTCCTGCTCGCCCATGTTCAGTTCAAGCCGGGTACGGATCGCCACAGTGATGCGGTCGCGGATTTTCATCGAGCCCAGGTCCCGTTCGGCCAACGCTGCGGCCAATATACGGTCGGCATCCTCAAGGTGCAGCTCAAGCACTTCAATGGCGCCGCGCGGGAAGGCAAGCTCTGCCATCTCGCGGCTTACGCCCACGTCCTCCGCCGCGTTCGCCAACGCCTTTTCCGTCCAGCCATCGAATGCCACATGGTCTGTCATCGCTTCCATCAGGGGAAGGCGAAGTTCTTCAGGTGTGCGGTCGTCGGTTGTTGTCTCGGCCATGGTAAGTCTCGCGTTTCACTTGGCGTAGGGTACTGGGGATTTTCTAACATGGAACGGCCTGACAGGCGAGGGACATAGTGCCGCAATTTTGCCTTTGGCGCCAAAGTTTGCTATAGTCCGGCCATGTACTGACCTTTTGGCGGGCTTTATGCCAAGGCCCGCAAAGGCTTCTGTTGTGGAAATAACTTGTGTGGACCCCAGGGTTTTGCTATATCACGCGCGCCCTGCGGTGTGACCCCGATGTCCCACACCGTAAATTATGGCTATAGAAAGGAAGGTGTAACCCATGGAGGTTACCGTTCGGGATAATAATGTGGACCAGGCTCTGCGTGCTCTGAAGAAAAAACTTCAGCGCGAAGGTGTCTACCGCGAAATGAAAATGCGTCGGTTCTACGAAAAGCCATCTGAGAAGAAGGCTCGTGAACAGGCTGCTGCCGTTCGCCGTGCTCGTAAACTTGAGCGCAAGCGCCTTGAGCGTGACGGTCTGGTAATGAAGCACCGCTAAGCTTAGCGGGGTTTTCAGACCCACAAAGATCAAACCTCTTAGAGCCTATGCTTTAAGAGGTTTTTCTTTTGCCTCCCCAAACCTTCTCGCCGGTGAAATAGGGTTTCCAGAGCGCAATGGAAACTGGCACCGTGATGTTCAGCAGGAAGGCAGTAGCCATCAGGGTGAAGAAGGCTTCCGTTGTCAGGATTTTGTGCTGGATATAGGCAATATCCATCACCACGAAGGCCAGTTCAGCACGCCCCAGCATGCCGAATCCGATCATCACGCTTTCTACCCAGCTGAAATTGCCTGTGTAGCGGGCGGCAAGCCCGGCTGACGCGATCTGGATGACAAACAGGCCCATCGTCATGGCCATGATTTCAGGAATCAGCGAAAAGACCATGTCGAAATCGAAGATGATCTGGGTACCAAGGCTGACAAAGAAAATCGGGCCGATCCAGGAAAAGGCGATGTCGTCCACTGTTTCCTTGGTGCGCTCGAACCGGTTTTCGCCGTCCGGGTCCAGCAGGAAATATTCCTCCCTGAGAACAAGCCCCGCCATATAGGCACCGACGGCAGGGTGAAACCCTAGTTCATGGGCGATGATCCCGACAACCAGCGCAAGCGTCAGCATCACCAACGTCAGGTGTTCTCTCAGCACAAGGAGCAGGTGCCTGAGGCCAAAATGCCTCAGAAGCGGCATGCGGCCCGCAAGGCCAGATAGCGGATGCGGGAAAATCCATGCCCCAAGGATCAGCACGCCGACGAAAAACAGCACGGCTTTCCCAAGCACGATAGCGATTTCATGTATGTTGGCAGGGGCATCGCCTGTTGCGACAGGCACCATGATGGCAACAAGCGCAAGCGAGGCGATATCATCAAGCACAGCGGAGGTCATGATGCCGGTGGCCGCTTTTGACGTGTGTAGCCCTTCGCTTTTCAGCGATACCATCGTCAGCGAGACGGCGGTGGCCGTCATGGCAAGGCCGCACATCAGCGATATGTGATAGTCCTGCCAGAAATAGTCTGCGACCGCGTAGGCAACCACGAACGGGCCGATGGCGCCGAACAGGGCAATCCCCCAGCTGCGCTTCATGGCCCCGAGGAAATTATCGGTCTTTTCCTCGAAGCCGATGGCAAACATGATGACAATGATGCCCATCTCGGCAAAGCCGCGGATGAAGGGCGGGATGTCCTTGGGCAGAATGCCGGTGTTCACCAGAAGTGCGCCAATGAACAGGAAGAACAGGACAGGCGTCAGCTTGGTCTTCCGCGCCGCATATACCGCGAAGAAAACACCGCCCCACATGATCGCAAGATAAACCAGCGGATCCAAGTTGCTTCATCCTTCCCCTTGGTTGGTCAGATGAAGCCAGTATAGCAGCACATCAGCACGGATGGATTGACTTAAGGCAATCCAACTCAGGCAGTCGGCGGTGTAGGCAGGGCCAGAAGCGTTTTCGGTTCGTGCGTGTCACGCGGGACTGTCAGGTAGAATTTGTTGTAAGGGCTGCGCGCGATTCGAAGCTTTTCACGCTTGTCGCCGGTTTTCACATAATAGACAAACCGGCCGCACTGGATGCCTTCAATGGCGTCCGCTAGTGGTATCGGCATCAATGTGTCACCATAGCTGCGCACATACAGGTGCGTGATGGCTTCATAGGGGTTTGCACCGTCGCGCTTACCGACGGCGTCGACATCATATTCGCTCGCCATGCCAGGCCTCTCATAGCAGGGTCAAAATCTTAGCAGGTGCCTGATGGTACTCAGAACATGCCTGATATCGTTGATTATAGCGCCTAGACGTTGCTGGCTGGTTACGAACTGGCGGGCATTTTCCTAAAATTGGACCAGAGATAAAAGAAGGGCGACCCCACCAGAACCGGGGTCGCCCTAAATAGTCTCTGTGCGATTTATTATTGGTTATTCTTTAGTCCAGGTCGAACTTGATGCCTTGTGCCAGTGGCAATTCGCGGCTGTAGTTCACTGTGGACGTCTGACGGCGCATGTAAGCACGCCATGCGTCAGAGCCGCTTTCGCGTCCGCCGCCGGTTTCTTTTTCACCGCCGAAGGCACCGCCGATTTCAGCGCCCGAGGTGCCGATGTTCACATTCGCGATGCCGCAGTCGGAACCAGCTGCTGAGATGAACATCTCGGCTTCGCGCACGTCTGTTGTGAAGATGGAAGAAGACAGGCCTTGTGGTACGCCGTTTTGCATCGCCATCGCGTCATCGAAATCGCTGTATTTCACGATATAGAGGATCGGCGCGAAGGTTTCTTCACACATGCTGGCAGATTGCTCAGGCATCTCAACGATGGCTGGGTTCACATAGTAACCTTCCGGGAACTCATCCGCCAGCGCACGACCGCCGCCGAATACCTTGCCGCCTTCACCGCGGGCCGCCTCAAGGGCGCGTTCCATGGCGTCAAAAGATGCCTTGTCGATCAGTGGGCCTACAAGCGTGCCTTGCTTCAGCGGGTCACCGATGCGGATGCTGGAGTAGGCTTTCTTCAGGCGCGGCACCAGGTTGTCGTACACGCTTTCGTGCACGATCAGGCGGCGCGTGGAGGTGCAGCGCTGGCCGGCAGTGCCGACAGAACCGAACACGATGCCCGGGATCGCCATGTCGAGGTCAGCGGAAGGGGCCACGATGATGGCGTTGTTGCCGCCAAGCTCGAGGATGCATTTGCCGAAGCGCTCAGCCACACGTGGGCCAACTTGGCGGCCCATGCGGGTCGAACCCGTGGCGGAAATAAGCGGCACGCGCTTGTCGTCAACCATCTGCTCGCCAACGTCGCGCATGCCAACGATGACGGAAGACAGGCCTTCAGGTGCATCATCACCGAATTTGGCGATGGCGCGCTCAAGGATTGCCTGACACGCAAGGGCGGTCATCGGCGTCTTCTCGGACGGTTTCCAGATGCATGGGTCACCGCACGCCAGCGCCAGCGCCGTGTTCCATGCCCAAACAGCAACCGGGAAGTTGAAGGCGGAGATGATGCCAATCGGGCCAAGCGGCTGCCAGTATTCGCGCATGTGGTGGCCAGGGCGCTCGGAAGCGATCGTCAGGCCGTGAACCTGACGGGAAATGCCAACCGCGAAATCGCAGATGTCGATCATTTCCTGAACTTCGCCTTTGCCTTCTTCGAAGATCTTGCCGCATTCAGCGGTGACAAGCGCGCTGAGGGCATCTTTGTAAGCGCGCAGTTCTTCACCCAGCAGGCGAACCAGTTCGCCGCGGCGTGGGGCCGGAACCGTACGCCATTTTTTGAAGGCTTCGGTGGCTGCTGCGATTTTCGCATCAACGCTGTCTTTGGTGTCCATGGTGACACGGCCCATCAGGCCGCCGTCGATCGGGGAAACGACTTCCAGATCGCCGTTTTCAAAATCAGCTGGATTGAGATCCAGGTCCTTCAGGATGTCAGCAACACGTGCCTGCATCGGTACTCTCCTTGGCGTTTAACTATTTATGTCTCGGTTATTTATTTCTCAGGCCCGAAAGCGTGGCTGTGGGGCCAATGGCTTCAGGGTCAATGGTGATCTCTAACAGCGCTGGCTTCCCCGATTTGCGAGCTGCATCCAGTGCCGGGGCGAAGGCGTTTGTTGTGTCCACGCGGGACGCATGAAGGCCGAAGCTGGTCGCCAACGCCACAAAGTCCGGGTTCGTCAGTTCAGTGCCGGAAACCCGGTATGGATAGTCGCGTTCCTGGTGCATGCGGATGGTGCCGAACATGCTGTTATTGAACACGAGGAAAATGACATTCGCACCATAGCGCGCCGCTGTCGCCAGTTCCATGGCACTCATCATGAAGCAACCGTCTCCCGCGCAGGCGATGACGGTCTTTTCAGGATGCACGATTTTGGCGGCGATGGCTGCCGGTACGCCGTACCCCATGGCGCCGGATGTCGGCGCAAGCTGGGTTGGGAAGGCGCGGTAGCGGTAGAACCTGTGCAGCCAGGCGGCATAGTTGCCGGCGCCGTTACAGAAGATGCTGTCTTCAGGAAGCGTCTCGCGCATGTGCTCATAAAGCTGTGCGACCTGCACTGCACCCGGGTTCTCACTGGGTGTGGTCCAGGCTTCAAAGTCCGCGCGGGCGCCTGCCGTCTGCGCCGCCCATTTCTCATTACCCGCCAGCACCATGTCCTTCAGGAGCGGCGCGATGGTTTGCGGCGTGGCGTTGATGGCCAGATCCGGCTGGTACACGCGCCCGAGTTCCTCGGCCCCCTGGTGCATATGGATCAGGGTCTGGCTTGGCACAGGCACGGTCAGGCGTTCATAGCCGCCGGTCGTCATCTCGCCAAGGCGTGGCCCCAGCACCAGGATCACATCCGCATCCTGCATGCGCTTGATCAGTTTCGGGTTCGCGCCGATGCCCATGTCGCCGATATAGTTCGGATGGTTGTTGTTGAACCGGTCCTGGCAGCGGAAAGATACGCTGATGCCCAGGTTGTTGTTTTCCGCGAATGTCTGGATGTCCGCCACCGACCGATTATCCCAGCCGCTGCCGCCCAGCATCACGAACGGACGCTCGGCGCCTTCCAGAAGGCGCTTCAGCTCGGCCATGTCGGCAGCACCCGGGTGCGCCAGCGCGGGCTTATAGGGAATGCATTCCTGCGTGTCACACAGTTCGCGCAGCATGTCTTCCGGCAGCGCAAGCGCCACGGGCCCCGGGCGGCCGGATGTGGCCACACGGAAGGCGCGGCCGACATATTCTGCCATGCGCGATGGATCGTTGATTTCCGCTGTCCATTTGGTGACTTCACTGAGGAACCGGCGGTAATCGATTTCCTGGAAGGCTTCCCGCTCGACCTGGTCGGCAGCAACCTGGCCGATGAATATGATCATCGGGGTGCTGTCCTGGAAGGCGGTATGCAGGCCGATTGTGGCGTGGGTTGCCCCTGGGCCGCGGGTGACGAAACAGATGCCCGGTTTGCCGGTCATCTTGCCGTAAGCTTCCGCCATGTTGGCGGCACCCGCTTCGTGGCGGCAGGTGATGAACTTCAGCTTGTCCTCGGCGCCGTGGAAGGCGTCAAGCGCGGCCAGATAGCTCTCGCCCGGCACGCCAAAGGCCATGTCCGCCCCGTTTGCGATCAATGCGTCGATCAGCGCCTGGCCACCAGTGATCTGCTTGTTCGGCATAGTCGTCATTCCTGGATCTCGACATTTTCAGCACGCAGTGTAACGCCTGCATCCCGCAAGCCGCGTAGCCAGATTTTAGCTTCTTCTGCATCGGTCAGCGCCGCATGGACGCCCGGTTCAAATGCTCCGCGCAGGGTGGCCTTGACCGCTTGCGCGACCGTCAGTGAAACGGTGCGTGCCATCGCGGTCTGCCAGCCGCTGCCAACTTCGTCAAGGGCAAGCGAGCCAGACCAGACAATATTGCCTTCTGTGTCACGGGCGGTGAGCGCCAGGAACATAACTACCCGGTCTTCCTCGCCATCGCTATAGCCATACTCCCGCCAAAGTTTCTCGGACAGTGCTTTCAGGCTATCGGCATCGGATGTCTCGACCTGGGTGAAGATGTCGGCCCAGGCTTTTTTCCAGCCAGCTTGCCTAATTGTGCCGCGAACGAATGTGTTCAGATTTGTCTCTGCATCCAGGCCATATTCTTTCACATAGGGCAGGCTGTTGCGGTTCGGGTATATCTCGAATTTTTCGCCGTGGATATCCAGCTCTGTCACAGCATGCCAGACTTTCTCAACCAGCTTTTCCTTGCCGTCCTCAATGCAGCGCGCCGGGTTTGTCAGCGCCTTCAAAACACCAAAGGGCGTCCAGGAGAATTTATAGGTAAAGTCTGTTTTTGCGGCGGGGATGCCACCACAGTGAGAGACAAAATCGATCTCATATCCCTTGCCCAGAACACCGGCCTCACGCGCCGCGTTCACAAGGATATGGGCGAACAAATGGTCAATGCCCGGGTCCAGGCCAACTTCATTTACGAACGACAGGCCGTGGCGTTTTGCTGCGGCGTCCAGTGACGCCATTGCTTCATCAACATAACTGGAGGTCACAAGATGTGCCTCGGTTTCAAGTGCGATATCGGCCATGACGATATGCAGCGATGCAGGCAACATGGAAACGATCACGTCGCCCTTGTTCACGTGGTTCTTGAAATTTTCAACAGACCCGCGGTCACCCAGGTTGAGGGTGCTGAAGCCGAAGCTCTTGCCTTCAGGCATCTGCGCCTGCAGCATTTGCGCGCGCTCGTCCGACATGTCCCAAAGGATGACACCGTCAAGCTCGGATGCCAGGGCAATAAGGCCCGGACCGGATGCGAGGCCCGCGCCGATCCAGTGAATGTGTTGTTGTGCTGTCACGTTATGAAGCTTTCTTCTTGACCATCGCGTCGCAGGCGCACTGGAAGGCCGCGTCGCAGTTGCGCCATACATCGTTATTGTGCCGTTCGGGCAGCGCCTTCAGGTAAGGCAGCAGCAGCCCGGCAAACTCCATGCTGGCTTCAGTCGGCAGCAGGGATGGCAGGTTGTCGATCGCAATTAGGTCCACGCCGTCCACCTTGACCGCTGGCGTCGCCCAGCTTGTGGGCTCAGCATACAGCGGCAGCGGGTTGAAATCGCTGAACGGGTCGCACGATACGTCGGAGATAACGCTCAGGCGCTGTTTGCCGGTCAGGTGATCCTTGGTCAGGAACGGCGGGATCTGGTGGGCAACAAACGTGCAGTTGATCAGGATGTCGTGATCCAGGATCGCATCGCGGTCGAGGTTTGTGGTCTCATTGCGGCCCCACTTGGTAACCTTCACGCCGTGGCGTTCCAGAATTTCAGCCGCACCCTTGCCACTGCGGCCGCCAGCGCCAATCACAAGCGCGGTCGGCGTCGTGCCGCCCGCCGCACTTTGTCGGATCAGGGTATCAAGCGTCTCGGCGCTATCAAACGGGGACAGGCCTTTGGCGATATAGGACGCACGGCCAGCCTGTTTGTCATGCCATTCAAGAAGCGCAAGTGCTGCGCCCATGTAGCCAGCCCAATAGCCGAAGGCCACAACGCGCTTGCCGTCGTTTTTGGTCATATATTCGATATCAAGAAGCGAACCATGGCCGTTCAGAAAGCGTGTCAGCAGCGCTTGCCAGCCAGACTGTTCCTTGTATGCGTGGGCGAAATATATGTGCGTATGCGCCAAAACTTCAGGCGCTTTAGGCAGTTCCTTCAGACCCAGGATCACGGCGTCCTTGGGTGCCGTCTCCCAAGCGCCCGGCTCTGCCATCTTGCAGCCAGCCGCGTCATAAGCCGCGTTACTGATGATGCGTTTTTCGGATTTCTCAACGACAACCTCGAAGCCGGCGTCGATCAGTTCCTTTGCCCCCTCAGGCAAAAGCGGCGTGCGCCGCTCTGTAGTGCGGGCTTCTTCGCGAAGCCACAAAATTTGTTTTCCCATTCCGCCACTCATTTACTTGTTATGGTGTCCCTTTTCACGAGTTTATGCGTGAAAGTGATGGCCTGAAATAGCGATATGGTATATATATTCCGTCAAATTGACGGAATTTTTCAGATTTTTCCGTTAAAACGATAGGTTGCTGATCTTGGCCGTTCCGGGCGAAATTCGGCTGGATAAGGGACTGGAAATGGACGCGACTGATGAGAAACTCCTGAAGCTGCTGACCGCCGATAGTCGTGAAGGCACATCGTCGCTGGCGCGCAAGTTGGGGCTGTCCCGGTCAACGGTGCAGGACCGTATCAACAAGTTGATTGACCGGAAGGTCATCGCCGGTTTCACGGTCAAGACCCACCCGGACTATGAAGGCAAGTTGATTTCAGCCCACGTGCTTTTGTCGATTGATCAGAAATATGCCCAACAGGCCATCGGGTTGATGAAAACGCGGGCGGAAATCAAGACGCTTTATGTGGTCTCTGGCGCCTATGACCTGATCGCGATCGTCAAGGCGCCGACGATGGAAGAGATCGACCAGACGCTTGATTTTATTCTGGCCATCAACGGCGTGAACAAAACCAACACCTCACTTGTGTTATCCGCAAAGAAAGAAAGCTGATGCCCACTACACACGCCTTTCACCCAAGCGTGAAGAGCAGTGAATGGCGACATGCCCGCGCGGGTGATAGGGAAAAGCTATAGACATGAGATTCACGAACGGATTACCTTCGCCCTATGATCAACACCAACAGTTTCATCCCTAGCCCGGCGGTCGCGCTCAAGCTGCGCGAAACTGCAACCTACGGCACGCCGCACACGGTTGCACCGGGCGTGACGATGGTTCTTGCGGACAACCCCAAAGACTATACGGGCCCTGGCACCAACACCTACATTGTGGGCGATGAACGCGTCTGGATCCTTGACCCCGGGCCCGAAGACGTGGACCACGTTCGCGCTGTGCTGCAGGCGGTGGGCAAGCGTCCGATTGGTGGTATCTTTGTCACCCACACCCATCAGGATCATAGCCCGGCGGCACAACACCTGGCGCGCATAACCGGGGCCAAAACATACGGCTTCGGGGCTTTGCCGAAGGATATATTGGCCTTCACGGATGAGGCGGTGGACGCTGATTTCGTTCCTGATGTGTCGCTGGCCTGTGGCGGTGTGGTGGGGGACGATGACTGGCAGATCATGGCCATCCACACACCGGGGCATTTCCCCAACCACTTGTGTTACGCGTTGCCGCACAAGGGCATGCTGTTTTCGGGCGATCATGTGATGGGCTGGTCCACGACAGTGGTGGTGCCGCCCCTTGGGAACCTCTCAGAATATATGGAAAGCCTGGATAAGCTGGAGGCCGGTGGCGCCCGCTTGATGCTGCCAAGCCACGGCCCGGTGGTTGAAGATGCGCCTGCCCGCATTCGGGAAATTCGCGATCACAGGATGGAGCGCCACCAGCAGATCGCGGCTTGCCTCAATCGGGGCATCCGGTCACCGTCTGCGATTGTGGACGAGATTTATGAAGGCCTGACCCCGCGGCTTCTGGAGGCCGCGGAAGGCTGTGTGCGCGCTCACCTTGAAGTGATTGTGCGAGATGGTGAAAAACTGCTCTCGGAGGCCCGAGAAGGCGCGGCCTATCAGGCGGTTCAACCCGCCTGATTAGCTTTCTTTGTGGAAGCTTCTAGAAAGTCAGCGTGAAGCGGGCGCCGCCGCCTTCGCGAGTGTCGAGGCTCACGGACCCACCGTGGGCAATCATCACCTGCCGGGTTAGGGCAAGCCCCACGCCGCTGCCTTCCCGTTTGGTGGTGAAGAAGGGCACGAAGATTTTCTTGGCGATGTCCGCCGGCACACCCGGGCCGTTGTCTGACAGTTCAATCACCACATGACCGCGCCTGTTCAGCCGCGCAGCCATCCAGACGGTCGCGCCTTCGATTCCGGCCAGCGCCTGCTCAGCATTCTGCAGCATGTTGATGAGAATCTGTTCGATCATATCGCGGTCGGCGGTGACATCCAGCTGTGAAGGCTCGATCACGGTTTCGATTTTGATGCCCTTGTCCTCCCACGATTGGGTGGAGAGGCTGCAGACATCCTTGAAAAGCGCGTCGATGCGGACCAGCGTTTTTTCGGGCGGCGGCAGGCGCGTGAGCCGACGGTAGGAAGACACGAACTGCATCAGCGCGTCCGACCGGCGCGCTACCGTATTGACCGCGTCGCGCACGTCGCCGAGCTCGTCCACTACATCCGGGTTGTTGGTTACCTTGCCGGCCGCATCCTCCACCAGGTCCACTGCGGTCTTAGCCAGGCTCGCGACCGGGGTGATGGAATTCATGATCTCGTGCGTGAGCACCCGCACCAGGTCCTGCCAGGCCTGCAGCTGTGCCGTGTCCAGTTCGCTCTGGATATCCTGCAGGCTGACGAGCTTTTCGGCCCTGCCGCGGATGATGATCTGGGTGGCGGCAACCGCCAGTTTCTGTTCGGTGCCGTCGGCGCGGAAGGATGTCAGGCGGCGCTGGCCTGCGCCCAGCTCAACGATCTCTTTCTCGAAGTCGTCCCCGAACTGCTTCAGGTCCGAGATTTTCGACACATGGATGCTGCCCAGAAGGCGTCGGGCCGCATTGTTCCAGATGGTCACCACGCCGTCACCGTGAAGCGACAGCAGCGGCACCGGCACATGTTCCACGAGCGCCTTCAGGTGCCTGAGTTCCTCTTCCTGGCCTGCCCGCACAGCCTGAAACCGGCCAAGGATATCGGTGAAGGTGTCGCCCAGTTCGCCAAAGCCGGCCCCAAGCCCGTGCAGGTTGAAGCGCTGGCTGAAGTCCGCATAGCGCGCGGCCTCCAGAAAACGGCTAACTTCTGCGTTTGTTTTGGAAACGAAACGAAAGACCTCATAGGTCAGGAAGCCGATGATCAGGGTGGCCAGAAGGGTTGCGGCATGAAAACCGGGGGTGGTGATCAGGTAGGTGAGCAGGATCAGCATCAGCATGATCAGGATCAGGCGGCCCGCCAGCAGCAGGCTGAATTTCTTAAAGCCCATGCTTTTCCATCCTTCTGTAGAGTGCCGCCCGGGTCAGGCCCAGGTCCTTGGCTGCGTGGCTGATGTTGTAGCGATGCTTCTTAAGCGCCTGTTCAATGGCGCTGCGTTCCAGCCGTTCCAGGTTCAGGTCGTCTGTTGCATCAACGGTCGCCGTGTCGGGGGAAGGGGCCGCACTCCTTTCCGCCACAGCGCCGGGTTGGTTGGGTTGCACCTCAAACTGGAAGTCGTTGCAGGTGAAGGCGTCGGTTTCGCTCAGGATCACCGCGCGCTCGATGGCGTGCCTCAGGGCCCGCACGTTGCCGGGCCAGACGTAGGCTGTGATCGCGGCCATCGCATCATCGGAGAAGGCTTTCTCCGGGCGGCCATATTTCCGGCAATACAGGCCAGCATAATATTCAGCAATCTCCGGGATATCCTCGGGGCGGTCACGCAGGGGTGGCAGGTGGATCTCAACCGTATTCAGCCGGAACAGCAAATCCTGCCGGAAGATGTCTTCATCGCGCAGTCTAGAAGGCGCCACGTTGGTGGCGGCAATCACCCGCACATTGATCGGTACGCGCTTGTCTGACCCCACAGGCGTGACATGGCGCTGCTCCAGCACGGTCAGCAGTTTGGCCTGCAGGTGAAGGGGCAGGTTGCCGATCTCATCAAGGAACAGGGTACCGCCGTCGGCGGCCTGCAGGCGGCCCACACGGTCTTCGCGGGCGTCTGTGAAGGCGCCTTTCTTGTGGCCAAAGAGTTCACTTTCAAACAGGCTTTCTGTCACCGCGCCCAGATCCACTGACATGAAAACCTGATCTGCCCGGTTCGACTGTCGGTGCAGCTCGCGCGCGACCAGTTCCTTGCCCGTGCCGTTTTCGCCCAAAATCAGAACATTCGCGTCGGTCGGTGCGGCGCGTTCGATCATGGAAAGCACCTCGCGCATGGGCTTGCTGTCGCCCAGAATTGGCTGCTTGGGTTCAAAGGCGGCCTTCGCCAGCGTCCGGTTGGTTTTCTTGAGCGCGTCGGCTTCTGATCGGCTTTGCCTGAGCTTGACGCTGGCCGACAGGGTGGCGACCATCTTTTCGTTCTGCCAGGGTTTGGCGACGAAATCCGTCGCGCCCTGTTTCATGGCTTCAACAGCCACGCCCACGCCGCCGTGGGCCGTGATCATCACCACCACCGCCTGGGGGTCGATCTCCAGGATGCGTTTAAGCCAGACAAACCCCTGCGCGCCTGACGATTCACCTGGACCGAAATTCATGTCGAGCAGGATGGCGTCATAGCTCTCCTGCGCCAAAAGGCCTGGAATGCATTCCGGATTGTTGCAGGTTTCCACCGAAGCATAATGGCGCTTGAGCAGCAGCTTGCCGGCAACCAGGATGTCTTCGTCGTCATCGACGATCAGGATTTTTCCTTGCTTTTCACTCATATAACCTTGCCCCACTCGCTTTGGCCTTTGTTCGAAACCGTACACAAAGTGTTCGTTTTCGTACAGGTAAAAGTGTCCGATAATGAACATCTTCGATATGTGCTGGCAGAAAACCGGGGCTTTCCACATCTGGCACAATGCTTGCGCATAAGTCATGCCAGAAAGGCGCGAGGCCTTCGAACCGGGCACGACAGCCAACGGTGGATGGAAAAAGAAAAATGGGTACAGTGACAGACATGGAACAAAAAAAAGAAGCCGCCAAGACCATCTCCATGCAGGGGGGGAAAACATCCGGGCCACGGGGTGCCTCAGGCGCCGTATCGGGTTCCGGCATGGACCGCCGCGTAGAAAAGAAGAAAACACCTTGGAAAAAGGTGGGCATTGCCGCCGCCGCCCTGGTGGCCATCGGGCTCCTGGGCACCATGATCATGGACGCATCTGGCGGCCGCAGTTTCCGGGTGGACCAGGACCGCATTGTCGTTTCGACCGTTTCAACCGGCACCTTCGAGGATTTCATTCCGGTGCGCGGCCGCGTGACGCCGCTCAAGACCGTGTTCCTGGACGCCATTGAAGGCGGCCGGGTTGAACGCGTTCTGGTGGAAGACGGCGCGATGCTCAAGGCGGGCGACATGATTGTTGAACTGTCGAACACGACTCTGCAGCTGGACGTGACCCGCAACGAAGCACTGGTGACCGAGCAGCTCAACAACATGCGCACCATCGAGCTGCAGCTGGAGCAGAACCGCCTGTCGCACAAGCGCAACATCGTTGAAATGAACTATCAGATCAAACGCCTTGAGCGCCAGGTGGTGCGCGAGCGCGAACTGATCAAGACCAACGCGATTTCTCAAGCCCAGCTGGACCAGACGGAAGATGAACTTGAATACTACAAGAACCGTCTGGCAATCACCCTTGAGAGCCAGAAAACAGACGCCGCCATGCAGGAAACCCAGTTGGCCTTCCTGAAGGAAAGCGGTGAGCAGCTTGAAAAGAACCTGAAACTGGCGCGCAAGAATCTCGACTCGCTCAATGTCCGGGCGCCGGTCGACGGCAAGCTTTCAGGCTTCAATGTGGAGATCGGCCAGAGCATCAACCGCGGTGGCCGCCTGGGTCAGATCGACGATCCGGACCGCTACAAGCTGACGGCCAACATTGACGAGTTTTACCTGGGCCGCGTGGACCTGGGCCAGGAAGCCACCTACGAGCGCGGCAGTGATGCCTTCAAGATGAAAATCGCGAAAATCTATCCGCAGGTCCAGAACGGCCAGTTCGAGGTGGATTTCGTGTTTGAAGGCGACGGCCAGCCAGACGGCATTCGCCGCGGCCAGACGCTGCAGACCAAACTGACCCTTGGCGACGCAACTGACGCTGTGCTGATCCCGAACGGCGCATTCTTCCAGGATACGGGCGGCAACTGGGTGTTCGTGGTTTCGCCGGACGGCAGCCAGGCCATCAAGCGCACCGTGCGCCTTGGTCGCCGCAACAGCCGCTTCATCGAGGTGCTTGAAGGCCTCGAAGTGGGCGAGCGGGTTGTCACGTCACCCTATACCAGCTTTGTGGATATGGACCGCCTGAAGCTGTCTGGCGAGTAAGCCGGTAGGCAAATAAGCCACATAACAACCAGGTCCGAGTTACGACAGTTGAGGAAACGCCCACACATAAGCCTGAAAACAGGCAGGGCGGAAGCAAACGAGGAAAGGATACATAATGCTCAAGCTTCACAATCTTTCGAAGGTATACCGCACAGACGAGGTAGAAACCGTGGCGCTCAACAGCGTCAATGTGGAAATCGCGTCGGGCGAGTTCGTGGCCATCATGGGCCCGTCTGGTTGTGGTAAATCCACCCTTCTGAACATTATCGGCATGCTCGATAGCCCGTCTTCCGGCGACTATATTTTTATGGAAGAAAATGTGGCCGGCTATAACGAAGCCAAGCTTTCGAACATCCGCAAGCAGAACATCGGCTTCATCTTCCAGTCGTTCAACCTGATCGACGAGCTTACGGTTGAAGAGAATATCGAGCTGGCGCTTCTCTATCACAACATTCCGGCGTCCGAACGCCGCGAGCGCGTGGCGCATGTGATGGACAAAGTGGGCATCGCACACCGCGCCAAACATATGCCAAGTCAGCTTTCAGGCGGTCAGCAACAGCGTGTGGCTGTGGCCCGTGCGGTTGTGGGTGACCAGGCCATGATCCTCGCGGATGAGCCGACAGGTAACCTCGACAGTGCCCACGGCCAGGAAGTCATGGAAATGCTGCAGCAGCTGAATGAAGAAGGCACCACGATTGTGATGGTAACGCACAGCCCGGCCCATGCCGACTATGCCCGCCGTACCATCAACCTCTTTGACGGCCATGTGGTAACGGAAAATCTGCGCGCGGCTGAATAACAGCCCAAAAACAATAAAAATGACACGACAGCGGGAGAACGAAAATGTTCCAGAACTATATCAGTGTCGCGCTCAGGAACCTGATCAAGCACAAGCTCTATAGCGCCATCAATATCATTGGCCTTGCAGTTGGCCTTGCGGCCTGTGTGCTGATCATGCTTTTCGTGCGTGACGAACTTTCCTATGACAAATTTTGGGCCAAGTCAGACAGCATCCACCGTCTGAACACCACCTTCAACATTCCGGGCCGCGAACCGTTTGAAACGGTTGTTGCCCAGGGGCCAACCAAGGAAGCGCTGAAGACATACTTCCCGGAAGAAATTGAGTATGTGACACGTTTCAACGGCATGCGTCCTGTGGTTCGGTATGGCGATGCCGTCTATTCTGAATCCATGATGTGGACCGACCCCGAAACGGTTGACATGTTCGACCTGGAAGTCATTGCAGGTGATCTGCGGGCAACGCTCAACGACAATGCCAGTATCGCTTTCAACGAGGAAATGGCGCAGAAATATTTTGGTGATGAAAACCCCATCGGCAAGGTGATTACGGTCAACCTTTATGAGCTTGAGCGGGACTACCGAGTAGGCGCTGTGTTCAAGAACCTGCCGCACAACACGGTTCTGGACTTCAGCGTCCTTGCCATGATTGATGAAAAGGATTTCGAGAACCAGCGCTGGGAGTTTGCCGACTGGTACAGCGTTAACAACTATGTGTTCTTCCAGCTGAAGGATGGTGTACAGGTTGAGACGATCAACAGCCGCCTGCCAGCTTTCACGGACACCTATATTGAAATTCCGCTTTCGTTCAGCGGTGGCAAGAAGGTTGATGGCTCCCAGTTTGTGAAATACAGCACCCAGCCGCTGGTGGATATCCAGCTTTACCGGCCGGGTCGCGCCGGTGGCGAGATGAAGCCAACCGGTAGCATCGATAACGTCCTGCTGTTTTCTGCCATTGCGGGCCTGATCTTGTTGATCGCCTGCATCAACTTCATGAACCTGGCGACGGCCAAGTCCACTCAGCGGGCGCGCGAAGTGGCGCTCAGGAAAGTGCTGGGCGCAAACCGCGGCCAGCTTATTGTGCAGTTCCTTGGCGAGTCTGTGATGATTGCCCTGATCGGGCTGGTGTTTGGCATTGTACTGGTAGAACTGGTGTTGCCGTCCTTTGGTGACTTTGTCAGCAAGGAATTGATGTTCAATTATGCCGACGGCATGACGCTGGCCATCCTGTTGGGGCTGGTGTGCTTCGTTGGTGTGGTTGGCGGCGTATATCCGGCGCTTGTGCTGTCAGGCTTCCTGCCTGCACGTGTGTTGAAGGCCAATAAGTCGGCAGAGTCGAGCGGCTCAGCCATGCTCCGGACTGCGCTGGTGGTTGTTCAGTTTACCATCTCAATAGCGCTCGTTGTCTCCACCGGTGTTGTGTATGGCCAGAAATATTATGCGACCAATTTGGATCCTGGCTTCAACAAGGAAAACCTGTTTGTGCTTTATAACATCGGCCGGAACGGCGTGAGCGACAAACGGGATGCCCTGAAGGAAGAGATTGCGCGTCTGCCTGGTGTGGTGGCGACATCGCTGACAAGTGATGCACCTGCCAGCGGCAACGAGAGCAACCGGTCGATTCAGGTTCCTGGCGACGATTCGAACCAGGATATCCTGATTGGCACGCAGAATGTTGATTATGACTTCCTTGAAACCTACCAGATCCCGCTTATTGCCGGCCGCAACTATTCCCGCGAATTTTCAACGGATGTGTTGCCAAGTCGCGAAGAAGTTGAGGCGGGTGATGCCCGTGAGGCCGCGCTTATCGTCAATGAAGGTGCTTTGCGCCGCATGGGCATTGGCAGCCCGCAGGATGCCATCGGCAAAACGGTCAAGATGGGCTTTGGTCCGGAAAACGACGTACCGGTGAAGATCATCGGCGTGGTGCCGGACGTGAACTTCCAGTCGCTCCGCACGGTGATCAGGCCTGAGATGTACATTCTTGATCCCGGCTATTACGGCAACCTGACGGTCCGCTATGAAGGCGACAGCGCTGAGTTGATCGAAGCTGTGGAAAATATCTGGAAGTCGATGATCTCAGACGTGCCGTACGAGTATGGCTTTGTTGATGAGCGCATGGCGCGGGAATTCACCGAAGAGACCAACCAGTCCATCATTCTGGGCATCTTTGCCGGCCTTGCCATCGTGATTGCCTGCCTTGGCCTTTATGGCTTGGCATCCTTCACAGCGGAACGCCGTACCAAGGAAATCGGTATCCGCAAGGTGATGGGCGCCAGCGTGCTGGACATTGTACGCCTGTTGCTGTGGCAGTTCTCCAAGCCTGTGATGGTGGCCAACCTGATTGCCTGGCCACTTGCCAGCTGGGGTATGATGCAGTGGCTGGAAAGCTTCCCATACCGGTTGGGTGACTGGGTGCTGGTGCCGCTTTGCCTCGCAGCCGGGTTGATTGCACTTCTGATCGCCTGGATTACCGTGGGCGGTAATGCAGCCAAGGTTGCAAGGTCGAACCCGATCAAGGCGCTGCGGTACGAATAAGACGACCAATCAAAAGACGGTTGCGGGCCTGCGTGCGTGGGCCCGCCACCCCAAAAAAACAAAGACCGCGAGAGACGGCTTTAACGACAGCATATCGAGGAAAACATGTTCAAGAATTACATGACAACTGCGATCAGGAACTTGCTCAGATACAGGCAATATACACTGATCAATATCTTCGGTCTCGCCGTCGGTCTTGCGGCCTGCATGATGATTCTCCTGTATGTGAATTTCGAGCTCTCGTACGACCGATGGATTCCGGAGAATGACCGCGTGATGCGGGTTGAAGTATACGCTTACGACCGGGACGGCAACTTCACCAACAATGACGAATCCATTCCTCCTGTGACAGCGCCCCTGTTTGCGGAACAGATTGACGGAATCGAACAGTTTTCACGCCTCCTCGGGGACGGCGTTGCGCTGTCGGTTGACGGCCAGGCCTTTGAACAGGAAATCTCAATCGCGGATCCCGGCATATTTGACCTGATGGGCATTGCGCTCATTGAAGGTGACGTGGCAACCGCGCTCAATAGCCCCGATGCTATTGTACTTAGCCAAAGCGATGCCCGGCGCATCTTTGGTGACCAACCGGCGCTCGGGCGCGTGGTCAAGATTGACGGCGAACATACCCTGAAGGTGACTGGCGTGATGCCGGACTGGCCAAAGGCGTCCGACATGGACGTGCGTGCGCTTCTGCCCGCTACGACTCCCGTGTTTGACCATATGCCCTGGCGGCTCACAAGCTGGGGGTCGTTTTCAGGCCCCACATACTTGCGCCTCAGGGAGGGCGTGAACCCGGATGATGTCGCCAAGGCCATGAACGAGCTGGCGCTGCGCATTGGCCCAGCCAACCGGTACAAGGACCGGGTGGAAAAGGGCATGAAGCCTCAGTACGAATTTCACCTGACGTATGCTGTAGATGCGCACCTCAAAAGTGATGCGCGCGGTGGTAATGGACGCAGCAGTGTTTCCGCACTGATTACTGCCGGTGTCATCGCCTTCCTGATCCTGGCGATTGCAGTGATCAATGTAGCAAACCTCGGCACCATGCTGGCAATGAAGCGGGTGCGTGAGATCGCGATCCGCAAGGCGCTGGGTGCCGAGGCGCGGCACCTGACTGTTCAAATTCTGGTGGAATCCGTGGCACTGACATTCCTGTCGATGCTGATTGGGGTCGTGCTGGCGGAAGCTTTGCTGCCCATTTTCAGCGGCATTATGAACCGCCCGCTTACCAGCGGTTTGATCTACGAGCCCAGCACGCTTGCAATCCTGCTGTTAGGTACCGTTTTCGTGGGCATCGTCTGTGGCCTGTATCCTGCCTTGGTCGCGATCCGCTTCCGTCCGGTTGATTATCTTTCCGGGATCAAGCCGAAGCTTGGCAGTCGTTTCCGGAACGGCCTCATTGTTGCGCAGTTCGCGGCCACCATCGGCCTTCTGATCACCTGCCTTGTGGTGTTCATGCAGGCGGAGTTCGTGAAAAGCAAAGACGCGGGTTTCGACAGTGCGCAGCTCCTGGAGATCAGCGGAATCTCCCGGCCTGTGGTACTGCAACGTCAGGAAGCGTTCAGGAAAGAGTTGGCTCGGCTTGACGGTGTTGAAGGCGTTGCCGCGTCTCACGGCATGCCCGGCCACGACTATAATAACTGGAATGGCGTGCATCTTGCCAACGGCGTGTCCAAGGATATGCGCCGCTTTGCCATGTCGGAAGAATTGTTGCCGCTGCTTGGCGTCAAACCAATCGCTGGCCGTTTGTTCGACAAAAACCGTCCTTCTGACTCCCGCACCGGCATCGATCAGGGCGCCTCGGGTGCCATCATCCTCAACGACATTGCTGCCCGTGAACTGGGCTTTGTGAACCCTGAGGATGCGATCGGCAAGGATGTGAGCACCTGGGACGACTTCCACTCTACCATCATCGGGGTGGTGGAAAATCTGCGCACGCGGTCTGCCCGCTCCGAACCCAGCCCGACCTATTATTGGATCGGCCCACACGAATTCCGTCATGTGGTGGTCAAGGTAAAGCGCGCGGGCATGGCAGACACGCTAGCGGCGATCGATCGTGTCTGGCGCGAGTTTTTCCCGGATCTGCCGATCCGCCGCCAGTTTGTCGATGATGCCTTTGCAGAGTATTACGATACGGAACGGCGGCAGGGTTGGCTTCTGCTGTTCAGCGCGGGTGTCATGACGGTGATCGCGGTGATGGGCCTCTATGGCTTGGCAGCGCTGGCGACCGAACGCCGGGCGAAGGAAATCGGCATCCGCAAGGTTCTGGGTGCCCGCAGCCGCAATATTGTCAAGCTTCTGGTGTGGCAGTTCTCGTTGCCGGTTCTGGTTGCCAACCTGATCGCCTGGCCCTTTGCCTGGTACGCCCTCAGCCGGTGGCTTGAAGGCTTTGTCGACCGCATCGGGTTGACCCCGTGGCCGTTCCTTGCGGCAGGCATGTTGGTGCTGGGCGTGGCCTGGGCAACCATCATTGGCCATACGCTCAGGGTGGCGCGTGGCAGCCCGATCAAGGCCCTGCGGTACGAATAGACGACTGAGGTACGGATAAGGGACAGACAGTCAATCAGAAAGGAAGGGCGCGGCAAGACGCCCTCTCGATAGCTAAAGACAGCAAGGACAGCGGAGACATTCATGTTTTTCAACTATGTCAAAACAGCTTTCAGGAGCTTGATGCGGCACAAGATGTTTTCAAGCATCAATATTGTGGGCCTGGCCATCGGACTGGCGGCCTTCATCCTGATCATCCTGTTTGTCCGGGACGAATTCTCCTGGGATAGCCACTGGGGCAGGGCAGACGATATCTACCGTCTGGAAAATACCTACACCCGTGTTGGCCAGCCCGACAGGGCAAGCCCCAACGCTGTTGATCCACTGAAGGATATCTTTTTTGATACCTTCCGCGAGGTGGAAGATATCACCCGCTTCATGGATGCGGGCCTGACCGCCCGCCTGGGCGATCAGCTGGTGGAACAACATGTGTATTTCGCTGACGCCAACTATTTTGATTTCTTCGACGTACCCTTCCTTGAAGGCAGCCATGACAGGGTGTTTGACACGTTATCCAACGTGGTGATCAGCCAGCGCACGGCGGAAAAATATTTTGGCAATGCGCCAGCGCTCGGCAAGGCAATTTCGGTTCGTCTTGGTGATGAATATCGCGATTTCATTGTCAGTGCCGTTGTCGCAGATCCGGAAGCGCGTTCGGTGATCCAGCATGATTTCGTGGTGCCCTTCAACCGCGAGTATTTTGTCGGTGCCCGTTGGTTCACCGAAGACTGGCGTTTTGCCGTGCGTGAAACCTATGTGCGGTTCGCGCCCGGCACAGATATCGGGCTGATCCGGGCAGAGCTTCCTGCCATTGTTGATCGCCACCTGCCGAAGGGCCAACAGGGTCAGGAAAACGGTCGCAACTGGTCGATGAAACTGAGCCTGGTGCCCTTGGGCGACATCCACCTATACGGTAACGATGCCAATGCGGACCCTGATGTGCTCTACGGCTTCGTTGGGGTGGCTTTCCTGATCCTGATGATCGCACTGGTGAACTTCCTCAACCTCTCTATGGCGCGCACGGCGCACCGGGCGCGGGAAGTGGCTGTGCGCAAGGTGCTTGGTGCAAGCCGTTCCCAGGTGGTCCAGCAGTTCCTTGGGGAATCCATCCTGCTGGCCTTCATGGCGCTTCTGTTGGCGCTGACGATGGTTGAGTTTGCCCTGCCATATTATAGTGAATTCCTGTCTTCGATTGTTGAGATGGACCTCCTTGGCGAGCCAGCCCTTGTGGGGTCGCTCCTTCTTCTGGGGGTCGGCGTCGGCTTGAGTGCAGGCAGCTTCCAGGCAACCTATTTCGCCATGCTGAAGCCGCATGATGTGCTCTATAGCAATACGGCGTCCGATAATGGCACGTCACGGCTGCGGCAGGGCCTGGTGGTGGCGCAATTCGCCATTTCCGTGGCGCTGATGATCATCGCCTTCTTCGTCAACAAGCAGACAGACTATGCCCGCCAGCTGGACCTGGGGTTCAAGGCGGACGACCTGATTGTGCTTTCGGGCACCAACAACAGCCGGTCGAACGAGATCAAACAGCGCCTGCTTGCGAGCCCGTTCATCAAGGCTGTGGGCCGGTCGTCCGACGTGCCCACCGAAGGCAGCGAAGACCGCCTGCATATGCGCCCCGTGACTGGCGGCGAACCCGTGATGCTGGACGGCCTGCCCACCGGGCCTGACTTTTTCAAGGCGTATGAAATTCCGCTTCTTGCCGGCCGGTACCTGACCGATACAGGAGCGGACGTCCTGCGGGACCGGGGTGAAAACCCAGCATATGCACCGGCGGCCAACATCGTGATCAACGAAATGGGCGCGAAGCTTCTGGGTTTTGATACGCCCGAGGCGGCGATCGGGCAGCAGATGCCGGCTGATCTTTCAAGCACGCTCAGGGTGGATGCCACCATTGTGGGCGTTGTGGCCGATTTCCATTTTGACAGCGCGCGCGACGTGATCCGCCCCGGCATCTATTACATCGACTTTGTCCGCAATTCCGACATGAGCGTGCGCATTGACGCCCGCAACAGGGCCGCGGCCATCGCGGCCATCGAAGATGCCTGGCGGGCAACTTACCCCAACGACATGCTGCGTTACCGCGCCATGAGCGAGCTGGTGGAAAATCAGTACCAAACTGATGACCAGTTGGGCGGTATCCTCACGGCCTTCACCCTGCTGGCGGTGGCGATCTCCTGCATGGGGCTTTACGGCCTGGCGTCCTTCACCGCCGAGCGGCGGACCAAGGAAATCGGCATTCGCAAGGTGCTGGGCGCGCGGCTCAGGGACATTGTCGGCTTGATGCTGTGGCAGTTTTCCAAGCCCATCCTGCTGGCCAACCTGATCGCCTGGCCTTTGGCCTTCTATTTCCTGAGCGACTGGCTGAACGGCTTCGCCTATCGGGTGGAGCTGGGTGTGCTGCCGTTCCTGATGATGGGCGCAGGTGCGCTTTTCATCGGTTGGTTGACAGTGGCCGGGCATGCATGGGCGGTCGCGCGGTCGAACCCGATCAAAGCACTGAAACACGAATAGGAACTACCCTGCGGGCAGGAGCCGGCGGGATATAAGCGAAAGCGAGGATACGATCATGTTCAGGAATTATCTGCTGACTGCCTGGCGGCATATCATGAAGAACCGGCTGTTTTCGGCCATCAACGTCTTTGGCCTCGCTATCGGCATGATGAGCTGCATCCTCATCCTTCTTTACGTGCGCGATGAGCTGACCTTTGACCAGTGGGTGCCGAATGCGGACAAGGTGGTGCGCATTCATTCCGCTTATTATCCGCCCGATCGCCCACCGTTCCTGACGGTTCGGTCTGCGGGTCGCATGAAAGATATGCTCAAGACATATGCCAGTGCCGAGGTGGAGGAAGGTGTGCGCATTTTCAATAATACAACGTCGGTTCTGAAGGACGGGAATGCATTCAACGAACAAGTCTCGTTTGTTGACGGTAGCTTCTTCAAGGTCTTCGACCTGCCGTTTGCAGATGGTGCAGCATCTACCGGGTTCACCAAGCCCATGGACACAGTCATGACAGAAGAGCTGGCCATAAAATATTTCGGTCGTACCGATGTTACCGGCGAGGTTTTGACCTTCTGTTGCATGCAGGGTAGGCCGGTTGAGCTGCAGATCACCGGCGTGATCAAGGACATCCCTGAAAATTCTCACATGTCCCTTGGGTTTGTTGTCCTGATGGACCCAACCATGTTCGATTTCGCGCCCAATATCCTGAACACCTGGACCAGTGTGAATGTTTACACCTACTTCAAGCTGCGCGAGGGGAAGACGGCGGCGGACCTCAAGGAGCGCTATATCACCTGGATCGACACGGAAAGCCCCTTCACCGAGCAAACGGGTATGCAGGGTAAGCCAAGCGACTATATCAAGCCGAACGTGATGCCGCTTCTGGATCTGCACCTGCACGCGCGTAAGGACGCCGGCAATATGGGTGACCTGACGGCCATGGGCGACATCAACATGGTTTATACTTTCTCGGGCGTGGCGTTCCTGATCCTTTTGATCGCCTCGATCAACTTCATGAACCTGTCGACTGCCAAGGCGTCCAGGCGGGCGCGGGAAGTGGCGCTCAGGAAAGTCATGGGGGCCACGCGGCGTCAGGTGGCCATGCAGTTCCTTGGCGAAGCCGTAGCGATCGCGGCCATGGGCCTTCTGTTCGCTTTTGTGGGCGTGGAGCTGGCCTTGCCGCTTTATAACGACGCCATCGGCAAAAGCCTGTCGTTTGACGTGCTTGGGGATTTGCCGCTCCTCCTGTCGCTCGCGGGTGTTGCTGTCGCGGTGGGACTCTTGTCTGGTAGCTATCCGGCGGCGTTCCTGTCGCGGTTCCTGCCTGCGCGCATTCTGAAGGCCAATAAATCATCCGACGTGGGTGGTGCCTCCACCTTCCGTTCTGCGCTGGTGGTGTTCCAGTTCGCGATCTCCATTGGTCTTGTGATGTGCACAGCGGTGATATACGGCCAGACCACCTATGCCAAAAGCAAGGATGTTGGCTACACGCACGAGGGCAAACTTGCTGTGACCAGTATTGATGACCTGCCGTCAGCCGAGCAGGCGCAGGCCATTGTCCAGGAGCTCCGGAAACTGCCAGGAGTGAAAAGCGTTGTGCTTTCATCTGAAGTGCCAAGCCAGGACAATGAAAACAACACCGGCTTCCAGTTGCTGGACGGTGGCCAGTCCGGCGGCGCGGTGCAGGACGAAGTGCTGAATTATCATTCATTCGGCTTCGGTTTCCTTGAGGCCTACGGTGTGAAGCCCATCGCTGGCCGGACTTTCAATGAAGCCTTCGGTACTGACGAAATCACGCCCATCCCGGAAAGCGAAAACCGCACTGGCCACGCCAGCGTGATCCTGAACGAATCCGCTGTGCGCCGGCTTGGTATTGCCTCCCCGGAGGCAGCGATCGGCAAGACCCTGAAGGCCAATGTGTTCCGTGCCGGGCCACACGAACTGACCATTGTCGGCGTGGTGCCGGATATTTATTTCCGGTCGTTGAAGTTTGGTGTGCGTCCGTCGGTTTATTGGGTCATGCCAAATGCCTTCGGGGCCGCGACCATCACTTTTGAAACAAACGATGTGCCAGGGCTTCTTGCCGGGATCGAGCGGGTTTGGCGCCAGCAGGCACCCATGACGCCGCTTGCGCATTCCTATGTGTCCGACATGCTGGACGCCCAGTATGCCAGTGAAGACGCACAAGCCACGCTGTTCGCGGCCTTCTCGGGCCTGGCGATCATTGTGGCCTGTCTGGGGCTTTATGGCCTTGCAGCCTTTTCAGCCGAGCAGCGCACCAAGGAAATCGGCATTCGCAAGGTGCTGGGGGCACGGGTGTTTGACATCGTCAAGCTGCTGGTATGGCAGTTTTCACGCCCTGTGCTGATCGCCAACGCCATCGCCTGGCCGGTAGGCTGGTATCTGATGTCCGGCTGGCTGGAAGGGTTCCAGTACCGGCTGGACAGCAGTTTCATCTTTGCCACGGCGGTGATTGCCGGGGCGGTGGCCCTTCTGATCGCCTGGCTGACGGTGGCAGGCCGCGCGGCCCATGTTGCACAGGCCAACCCGATCCGCGCACTCCGGTACGAATAGGGGGCATCCATGTGGCGCAACTATCTGAAAGCCGGTTTCCGGCATCTGATGAAGCAAAAGCTGTTCTCCGCAATCAATGTGGTTGGGCTGGCGCTCGGGGTGGCCAGTTGCCTTGTCATAATGCTGTTTGTCCGGGATGAACTGTCTTATGACCAGTTCTGGCCGGAAGCAGACAGTGTTTATCAGGTCTCGTGGCATTCACAGCCCTCCGGCCGCCCACCTATTTGGCTGGCGGTGACACCGGGGCCACTGGTGCCCGCGCTCAAGGCTGATCTGGGGGAAGATATCCAGGCTGCCACTCGGATGATCCAATCCGTGCCCGCCATTATACGGAACGGGCAGGGGATTGCAGCCGCTACCTATTATGTCGACCTTGAATTTTTCAATGTATTCCAGCCTGCCTTCCTTCGGGGCACGCGTGCGACCGCCCTCGAGGATGCGTCGAGCATGGTGATGACCCGATCAGCGGCCATAAAATATTTTGGCAGCATTGATGTTCTCGGCCAACGCGTTGATCTGGACACCGGAAGGTCGTTCACCATCACAGGGGTTGTCGAGGACCTGCCCGACAATTCGCAGCTGAATTATGAGATCCTGGCGCCGATCATGGATTCAGATTTCATCGAAGATGGTCATATTACGACCGAGGACTGGGGAAATATCGGCTTCCACACCTATGTCAAGCTGGCGCCAGGCGTGACCCCGGGCCGGATCGAAGAGAGTTTCTCCACTATCATCGATAAATATGCGCCTGACTGGGGACCTGACTTTGTCGCCTCAAAGGTTTGGCAGATAGAATTGGTGGCGCTTGAGGATGTGCATCTTTTTGGCGCAGGGCGGGCCGCGATCAAACCTAAGGGTGACGTTGCGACCATCTATTCCTTTTCTGCCATTGCAGTCCTGATCCTGGCGATTGCCTGCTTCAACTTCATGAATCTGTCGACTGCACGCTCGGCAACACGCGCCCGGGAAGTTGCGGTGCGCAAAGTGCTGGGTGCCTATCAAAGTGATATTGTCCAGCAGTTCATGGCAGAAACCGCTGTGACTGTGTTGCTGGCCATCCTTGTTGCCCTGGCCATGGTGGAATTTGCGCTGCCTGCCCTCAATGAGGTGCTGACAAAAATGCTTCGGCTGGATTATGCGGCCGACCCGCTGTCGATGGCGGCACTCGCGGCGCTTGCCCTGGTGACGCTCATTGGCGCGGGCCTCCATCCAGCCATGATCACGGCACGGTACCGGCCTGCCCATGTGCTGCGGTCTGGCCGCGCGGCGCCAGCCGGTTCGGTCAGGCTTCGCATGGCGCTGGTGATCGCACAGTTCGCCATTTCCATTTTTCTGATATCGGCGGCTGTGATGGTGTATCGCCAGCTTGACCATATGACAAAGCTGGACAAGGGCTTCAACAGTCACAATGTGGTCTGGATCCGAGACATAGATCATCCATCGATCAAGGGCAGCCAGGAGGCGCTGAAGAAGCGGCTTCTGGATCACCCGGATATTGTGGCTGCCGCCTATAGCTGGACTCTGCCCGGGTATGGCGGGCGCAGTTATAACGGGATCGATGCGGTTGACGGCCAGGAGATCAGGGACACCTCCATCACCACCCGTTATGTCGATTTCGACTATTTCGATACCTATCAGGTGGCGATGCTGTCTGGCCGAAATTTTGACCGGGACCGAGCAAGCGATGTGATCCGCGGGCCGGAAGGCTGGCAGGATGCGTCGGTGATCGTGAACCAGTCTGCACTGGCGTACCTTGGCCTGCCTGGGCCTGACCAGGCGATCGGGCACACCCTGAGGACCGACGGACGCACGCTCACCATTATCGGTGTGCTGTCAGACATTAGGGTTGATCACTCGGACACCGGGTTTGAGCCGATGATCTATGTGGTGGACCCGGAAATCTTCTGGCGGTTGGGGCTCCGGTACCGCGCTGGCGACCAGACCATTCGCAGCACCATCGAGGCTATCTGGAAGGATATGTTCCCGCTGGTACCGCTGAGGATGGACTATCTGGACGAGACGCTGGACGCCCAGTTCGCGCAGGAGCGCGAACGCGGCAGGGTGATTGCTGTTTTCGCAGGCCTTGCGGTGCTTATCAGTTTACTTGGCCTGTATGGGCTTGCCAGCTTTTCAACTGAACAAAGGGCCAAGGAGATTGGCGTCCGCAAGGTGTTGGGCGCGCGCATCCGCGACATCATCGGCCTTCTGGTGTGGCAGTTTTCCAAACCCGTTATGCTGGCAAGCCTGATTGCCTGGCCTTGCGCCTTCCTGTTCCTGCAGGGCTGGATGGAGCAATTCCCGGCACAGGTTGGCTTTGGCCTGATGGCATTCATTGGCCCCAGCCTGGCAACGCTCATGTTGGCGTGGTTGGCGGTGGGCTGGCACGCCTACCGGGTGGCAGGAGCCAATCCGGTCACGGCCCTCAGGGTCGAATAAACCTATCTCTCGCGTCACGAATGCCCGCGGCACAATGGTCATGGGTTTTCGTTCGCAATACTCAGGGGGAGCCAGCCTGGCTCTCCCTCTTTTTTTGCCGCACAGCCAGTATCGGCGAATCGCTCTGGCCCTGTCCGTGATATGACACCTTCACGATCTGTTTTGACTTGTTTTCGAAATGATCCGGCCCCAATGAATCATGCGGGGTATATGCTGGCCGCGGTCTCACCTGGCGGAGTTTCTTGTCGCGCGGCCTCTGCATTTTGCGCTCTTCGGGAACTTTGGCGAATGGAACCTGCAAGGCCCATCGCCTTGTCCCCGAAGTGAAGTTGATTGCACCCAAGTGTGACGTATATTTTTTGAAAAGATGATTATATACAATTGGTTACGGAAGTTTTTTCCTTCTTTTCCGGCCTGTGGTGTAAGGCAGTTGCGCAATTGCAGGTAAACCCCGATGGTCCAGGAATAGGCTACAGACATAGGTTTTAGCAGGTACGGCTTATCCGGGTATGGTCGGTGGACGGCGCTGAGCAAGGCCCTGAAAATCCAATACAATTTTAGCTAACATTTCCCCAATCGTTGACGAAATTCTCATGCCCTAGTGTCATTGTGAAAGGCATCAGGCGTGTGTTGATACCGGTTTTAATCAGGCCCGGTTAACGGATCAGGCAGGATTGGAGCCTCGAGAATGGACTTTAATGCCGTGACATTAGTAGATGCAGTACAGCTCGAGAAAATCGTTCTCGCCAAGCGCGTTGGCCAGTTCCTGGTCAAGACGCAGGCTGAGGAAGAGCGCGCGACTGTTGAAAACGTGGCGCGTGTGCTGGCCCAGGACGTCTCCCCACAGGTTCGGGAAGTGTTGGCGTTCGAGCTCAGGAAATGCAAGGTCCTCGCGCATGACCTGGCGGACAAGATTGCCCGCGATGTGGAAATGGTATCCGGCCCGTTCCTGGGCGAAACCAATGTATTCACCGACAAGGAATGGATGCGGTTGATCCCGGCGCTTGAAGAACATGCGCTGATCACGCTAGCTCGCCGGTCGGATCTTTCAGAGACAGTCTCCACGGCTGTTGCGACCTATGGCAAGGAGCGGAGCGTAACCACGCTGGTGCGCAATGACCGGTCTGAGCTGCCTGAAAAGGCTTCGGGCAAGGTGGTGGACCGCTTCAGTGAAAACGTTCGCATGATGGATCACCTGAGTGCCCGCCACGACCTGCCGCTCAGTGTTGTCGAGCGGATCGTGAACAAGGTATCCACGCATTGCCGCGACATGCTGGTGTCGCAGTATGCCATCGATTCGGAAGTGGCTGGCCAGATTGCCGAAGATAACAAGATCGAGGCCCTGTGGGAGCAGCTCAAGACCGCGAGCCCGTCACAGATCCACGCCTTTGTTACAGATCTCAGGAATGATCGCCGCCTGACCCACCTGTTGGTTGTCGAAATCGCCGATCGCGGTTGTGCACCTTTCATGGAAAGCTCGCTGGCGCTTGAAGCCGGGCTGCCGGTTGGCCGTATTCGCGAAATCCTGACGCTTGAAGACCCAGCCGCTTTTGTACGGCTGATGCAGATGGCAAACGTCAGCAAAACAATGGCACCCCGTTTCCTCAGGTTGGCGAAACGGTTCAACAGCCAGGCAGCTGAGACACAGGAAGAAGATAATGTCGTTCCCCTGGCCGATAAGGCAGGCGGCGCGGCGGCATAACCCTGAACCCTTGCAGGGTGGCCAGGCTGGGTAGCCTGGCCGGTCCCGAGGGATGTTTTGAGTGCGTCGAGCCAGAGATGGCCGACGTTAAGATAATCTTTACAGGCATCAGGCTAGACTTTCTGCGGGTGCCAAACTGGAAGAGCTGAGAAGCAGCTTCTCCTGGACGGAGCCAATTGAATGAGTTTGGACCCAGAAAATCTGGCAAAAGCCGACCCAGTCGCGAAGGTGGTTCTCGCCAAACGCGCCTCCCGATTCCTGAATTCCGACAATCGCCCGGCCGAAGAGCTGGCGACGGTTGAAAATGTTGCGCGCGCCCTTGCGCAGGATATCTGCCTTGAAGTGCGCGAAACACTGGCGTTTGAGCTCCGCTACTGTAGCCGCCTGCCGTATGATCTGGCAGCCCGCATCGCCACCGATGTAGAGAGCGTGTCCGGCCCGTTCGTCGAAGTAACGACGGCCTTCACGGACGCCCAGTGGGCCAGCCTGATCCCTCATCTTGAAGAACATGCGCTGATGCGAATCGCCCAGCGCGAAGACCTTGGCGACCATGCGACCTATGCGCTTGTGAGCTCCGCCCCTATTCGCCCTGCTACGGTGGCCGTCAGGAATGCAGCCATCCGCTTTTCAGAGCGCAGTTGCAACCGGACAGTTGACCGCTTCTCTGACCATCAGTCGATCATCGATGCGCTGGGCCAGCGCAACGACCTGCCGCTTGGTGTGGTTGAGCGGATTGTGAACATGGTATCGGAAGAATGCCGCAAGGTTCTGATGAACAATTACGCGATTTCCGGCACGCAAGCAGCGACTGTCACGCAGCAAAGCCAGGAGCATGTGCTGTGGAAAAAGATTTCAAAGGCGGGCCCGGCACAGGTGCATGGCTATGTTATTGACCTGCGTGCCGAAGGCCGCCTGGATGAAGAATTGGTCATGAAGATGGCTGAAAGGGGCAGTTTCCAGTTTCTTGGAAGCGCCCTTGCAGTTGAAGCGGGCGTGACTCTAGGCGATGTGCGCCGTGTCTTCGAATCCGGTGATCTCCGCCGCATGCTGGAACTGGTACATGCCGCGGGCTTCAGCCAGGAGGCCGCCCAGCGTATCTATCGCTACCTGAAGCGGAACGACCTGAAGTTTTTCCGCAGCGGTGAAGCAAAGGCCGCCATTCACTAATTCAACCCGGTTAAAGCCGTGGTGCGGCGAGGGAGGTAAGGACATTGGGTGTGTCCTGCCTCCCTTGTTTTTTGTGGGCTAACTGCTTTTACGGCCAAAAAGCGCCAACAGCTCGTCCTTGCGCCTGAAGATCAGCCACAGGGCACTCAGGAAGGCGACAACCGCGAGATAAAACAAGCTGCTGTCTTCCTGTATTTCGCCATTTTCCATCCACTGTACATTCACGCCCAGCGGGCTGAACAGATGGAAGGTGATGGCGCCAGCCATGGTGCCCGCTGTCAGGACAGCGCCAAAAGCCCGCATTTTCGGCATCAATAGCAGGATGCACGCAACCAGTTCGGCAGCGCCGATAATGTATCCTCCTGTGGTGCGGAAAAACTCCAACCCAAGAAACTGGCCAACCACATCGAAAATATGGGCGGTTTCGGCAGATCCCCCGAACTTGTAGGGCAGGCTGCCACCCAGAATGACCACGATCACCAGTGCCGGCAGCCATTCGATATGTTTCTTGATAAAGTCCATTGGTCCCTCCCTCGGTTCCCTAGTGCGTGATGGGGTAGTGTTTGGTCAGGCGCTTTTCGCGCCACCATGCCTTGATGATATCGCCAAGGCGCGTGGGTTTGTGCCCTAGCCGCCGGTTCTTCGCGCCGATGGCATAAAGGTGCCCGAACTGGCGCATCAGGGTGCCATACGCTTCAAAAAGCGTGGTGCGGGAATCCCAGATATGGGTGGCCTCGCCGCCCGCGCCGTTTATTTCAATGATGCGGAATCCTTCACCAGCCTGGAACGCCTTGAAGTCAGCGAATCGCACATCGAAGCGGCCCACATGGAAGCCGTCCATGGTTTGGGCAATGGCATCGAACCGGTCGGTCATGGCCTGCGTGATCTCATCGTTACCGTTCCGGAAGATGGTGCCGCGGCAGTGGTTGCCAGCAAAGGCCAGGCGGATGCTTTCGCCGGCGGGGATCACGTCATCAAGCCGCTCGCGGTGACGCTCCAGATACAGATGCGCCAGCTTGCCCGCGCGCGGATCTTTGAAGATAAGCTCGCGGAGCGTCGAGCGGCCATCGCCGGTTACACGCGGGAAATATTTGAGCGTCAGGCTGATGATGCGGCCCTTATCTTCGTCCGGGTGGCGCACATAAAAGACGCCCGCTTCCCCTTCCATGTCCACCAGCGCCTGCAACAGGAGGTTGGCCCCTGCAGGGAAGCGTTCAATATAGGCCTTCAATTCGGCCTTCGAATGGACCACCTGCACGCCCGCGCCGCGCATGCCGATGTCCGGCTTTGCCACGAAGGGATACTCGATGCCCGCGCCCTCTAGGGCGGCTTCAGCCTCTTCGAGCGTGCGCCTGGTTGCGTTCTCCCCGCCCCAACGGAGGATGCGCACATAAGGCGAGATCCAGTCTTTCGCGGTGTCCCACGCGTGGTTCAGGACCTCATATTTGCTTTCGCCCACCAAGCCTGAATAGGGCAGCGACGGGTTGCTGCCGGTTGGCAGTGTGAGACCCAGGTGCCTCAGCGACAGCCACCCGCAATAAAGCGCGATCGGCGTGTAGAAGAGGTGGGCTGGCGCGAATTCGAACCAGTTGACCTCGCCCGCGCTGGCGTCAAGCGGCGGCATGCCGGCGTGGGGTATCTCAGCTGTTGTCTGTTGGTGGTCAGCTTGCATTTTCTACTCCGGACTGTGCTGTATCCAACTGGTCAGCGTATCGGCTTTTGCGCACAAGGCGGTGGGACAGCATGATCAGCCCCACAGCCACCAGGATGCCGGCGGACATACCTGCCCAGCCGCCCAGGTGGCCCACGGCCTTCTGGACTTCGCTGACAAAGAAAACCATCAGCGATACCCACACCATGGAGGCCACAGACATGACCATCATGAAATGCACAAGTGGCATGCGCAGGAAGCCGAACGTCAGGTAGGTGGGCAGGCGGGTGCCAGGCAGGAAACGGGAGGCGAACAGCACCGGCGTGCTTCTGCCCTCAAGCCAGCGCCGGAAGTCCCGCGCTTTACGGAGCGGCAGGCGGCGCCTCAACCAACGGCTTTTCTGCGCAAGGGCCCCAAGGCCATAGAGCCCAACATCACCCGCCGCGATGCCGAAGGCCACAGCGGCAATGATCAAAGGCGCGGACGCAATCCCGGCCCCCACCATCAGGCTGCCTGCTATCAGGGTGCCGTCTTCGGTGACAAGGGTGGCAAGCGCCAGAACGCACGCAAGCATCAGGGGCTGGCCAGCCAGTCCCTCCGCCATGGTCAAAAGTGTGTCTGGCGTGATTGTCATCCTCTCCCCTTACCCGGAATTTGTCAGTCTTGCCGGTCTTGCTGTCAAGCTGGTTTACGGTGCCGTGCAGTTCGCCATTGTCATCAAATTGTCATCCGGCATAGTGTATCAGCCGAAAATAAGAGGAACAGGCGCCGGCGAGAAGCCCTTACACGCGCCTATGACGCAAACGTTAAAGGACTTGAGGGGTTGGTGATGGTGAATGTTCTGGTGTTGTGCACGGGAAACTCTGCGCGGTCTGTGCTTAGTGAAGCCATCTTGGGTAAGCGCGGTAAAGGCCGTTTCCAGGCCTTCAGTGCGGGCAGCAAGCCAACCGGCAAGGTGAATCCCTATGCTATCAAGCTCCTGTCGTCCAAGGGCTATGATACCAGCGGTTTCCGCTCCAAAAGCTGGGACGAATTCGCGGGCTTTGACGCGCCGAAAATGGATATCGTGATTACGGTGTGCGACAGCGCGGCAGGTGAAACCTGCCCCATCTGGCCGGGCGCGCCCGTTCAGGTGCACTGGGGTTTCCCTGACCCCGCCTATGTGGAAGGCACGGACGAAGAAAAGCTTCAGGCATTCTCCGACGTCTATGACATGATCGACCCCTTCATGGAAAAGTTGGTGGCCCTGGATGTTGAAAACATGGATGCAGGCACGCTAAAAGCCGCGCTGCGGGCAATTGCGGATGACGCTGCATAAGGCCCGGACTTAAGGAAAACCACGCATGACCATGACACAGAAACTGGTGGCTGAATTTGTCGGCACGCTTATGCTGCTCGCGACCGTCGTCGGTTCGGGCATCATGGGTGAGACGCTGGCCGCCGGCAACACAGCTGTGGCGCTTTGGGGCAACACGGCGGCCACCGGCGCCATCCTTGTGGTGCTGATCATGATCTTCGGGCCCTTTTCAGGCGCGCACTTCAATCCGGCGGTGACATTGGTGTTTTTTGCCAAAGGGCAACTGACGCGCCTTGAGGCCGCAGCCTATATCGCGATACAGATTGTGGCGGGTGTGGTCGGGGTCATGCTGGCGCATGCCATGTTCGATCAGGATCTGGTGCAGACATCGGTGCACGCGCGCACCGGCACCGGTCAGTGGATCAGCGAAGGCGTGGCCACCTTCGGGTTGCTGGCGGCCATCCTGGGGACTGTGCGCTACCGTGTCGAGGCTGTGCCATATGCCGTTGGTCTATATATCACCGCAGGCTACTGGTTCACGGCTTCCACCAGCTTCGCCAACCCGGCCGTGACCATCGCCCGGTCCTTCACCAACACGTTTTCCGGCATTGCCCCCGCAGATGTGCTGGCTTTCATTGCTGCGCAGATTGTTGGCGCCTTTATCGCTCTTTTCTTGTTCAGGATACTGGAAACGAATAAAGTGAGCGCCTAATCCACTTTGATACGAGGCTCTTATGAAGGACTTGAAGTCCTATATCCGGACCATACCGGATTTCCCATCCGAAGGGATCATGTTTCGGGATATCACCACTCTTCTTGGTAATCCGGCCGCGCTCAAGCATACCATTGACCTGTTGTTCGGCCATTTCCGGAATGACCGGGTACAGGTTGTGGCGGGTGTGGAAGCACGTGGTTTCGTGCTGGCAGGCGCGCTGGCATGCAGGTTGGGCGCTGGTTTCGTGCCGATCCGCAAGGCAGGCAAGTTGCCGCACCAGACGATCGAGGAAAACTACCAGCTGGAGTATGGCGATGCCACGCTTGAGATGCACCTGGATGCGTTCGGCGCAGGCGACCGCGTGCTCTTGATCGACGACCTGATCGCCACAGGCGGCACTGCAGACGCCGCCATGAACCTCATCGACCATCTGGGCGGCGATGTGGTGGGAGCCGGTTTTGTGGTTGACCTGCCTGACCTTGGCGGGGCTGAAAAACTCAGGTCCCGCTGCGACAAGGTCGTCAGCCTGGTATCCTTCGACGGCAGCTGACGCAAATTGCGACAACTATTTGACGCAAATTGCATATTTTGTGTCGCAAATTGCATTGATTGAACAAAGGGCTCGACCATGTGTCGGGCCCTTTCCGTTACGGAAACTGGCAATTAGATACAATTTTATCTATTGGCACGCTTGATGCGGATAGTGGCACGAAAGCCATCGGAACTTACTTCCGCATCGTGACCAGGCACATGCATACGACATGCCCTAGAGCATGCAGCGACTGCAGAAAAGGCACCTCCGGATGGCACGCTAGATCATTTGGAGTTGCATTATGCGTACACTGACTTTTGTTCTTGATACCCAGACCGGTGACGACGGCATGGCGCCGATCACCATCACTATTGTTGAAGGCGATAACGGCTCGCTGCTGTTCACCCTGTCGAACGACCAGGATACGGATGGCCAGATTGCCGACATCCGCGGCCTGTTTTTCGATGTGGCTGACGACAGCCTGCTTGGCAGCCTTGTGTTCAATGGCAGCGAGATCACGCAGATCGTGCAGAACGGCAGCGTGTCCAACCTCGGTGGTGGCGTAACCACAAACGGCGTTCCAGACAGCCCCTATGAAGTGGGCGTGGAATTCGGCACCCCGGGCATGAGCACGGACGACTTTCAGAGCGTCAGCTTTGTCCTGTCGGCTGACCGCCCGCTGACGATTGATGATATCGCGCTTGAGCATATGGCCGTGCGCCAGACCTCTGTGTCGTCCGCCGACGGTGGCCGCGAGGACTCTGACAAGCTTTATGGCGACGCGCCTTACCCCGTTGACGCGGTTGATGACGCGGCAAGCGTGCTTGAAGACGAAACCGCTTCCGGCAATGTGTTCGCCAACGACGTGGACAAGGACGCGGGCGACGCAGACGGCAACGGCATTCCTGACGGTCTGACAGTCACCGGCGTGAACGGCGATGCGGGCAGCGTGGGCACGCCCATCGAGCTTGCGCCAGGTGTGATCCTGACGGTGAATGTGGACGGCAGCTATCATGTTGACGCAACCGACGCCGACTGGATGGCCGAAGGCGAAACCTTCACGGCTGACGTGACCTACGGCGTAACTGACGGCAATGGCGGCTCAGATGATGCGACACTGACCATCACGGTGACGGGCGTGAACGACACCCCGGATGCGCTTGATGACGCCGGCGCGAGCGACGAAGCCACTGCCACCAGCGGCAATGTGCTCACCAACGATAGTGACCCGGACCTCAGCGACGTTCTGGTGGTTTCTGCCGTGAACGGTGACAGCGCAGTAGTTGGTCAGGAAATCCTCCTCGACTCCGGCGCGCTCCTGACGCTCAACGCCGACGGCAGCTATAGCTATGACCCCAACGGTGCGTTCGACGCCCTGAATGACGGCGACAGTGCGACCGACAGCTTCACCTATCAGGTGTCCGACGGCCATGGCGGCTTCGACACGGCAACGGTAACGCTGACCATCGACGGCATAGGTGGCGATGACACGGGCCCAGAAGATGACGCCGATCATTTTGGCACCTTCTCCAACAAGAAAGGCACAGCTGATCACGATATCTCGAACGTGGTTCTGTATCTCGATGATGGCACCGGTGACGTCCTGAAGGTGAAGATCGACGGCTGGTCGGGCGAAACCGATCTCGACAATGTCGACCTCACGAGCTTCATGGAAACCTATGGTTATGACGACTATGAGCTTCTGGCTGTGTCCATCAAAGCCGGCAACAACCACAACCGTGACCTCGGGCCGGGTGAAGGCCAGCTGTTCCTCTTGGATGGCGACGAGGACATCGACTATGTCGCGGGGGGCGACGTGCCTGAAGGTCTGACGCTTGCGATCCTGGCCGCAAAAGCTAATGAGACCCATCAGTATTCCACTGACCTGTTCGAATAGGTCAGCGGCTTTCCCCGGTCAAGGGCCCTGCATGAGTGCGGGGCCCTTTTCTGTTGCTGGGTGCGGGGTCAATCGTCCTCGGGTGTGCGGCGACGGATGTCCGTATATTCGGTGCCGTCCTTGCGGGTGTAGGCGAAGCTGTCGCCTTTGCTGATGGCCACCAGGTCCGCTTCCGGATAGTGGCAGACATCATCGGTCGTGCGCGTGCCTACCTCGAGGACCAGCGCGTCGATGTCAGACCTGTTCACCAGATGGTGGCCGTCCTCATCGCCCGCCTTGAAGCCGGCGGCGTCACCGGCGCGCAGAAGTTCCTCACCGGCTTCGGTAATCAGGGTGACTTCCCCCTCCAGCACATAGATGAATTCGTCTTCGCAGCTGTGCCAGTGGCGCTGGGCTGACCAGACGCCAGGCGATAGCCGCATCAGGTTCACCCCGAACTGGGTCAGCCCCGCTGCGTCCCCCAGCTTTTTCTTGGCTCGTGCCCGCACCGGCTTGTCATAGGGCGTGGGATAGAGCGTGCCAATCAGTTCGGGAAGTTTGCTAACGTCGATCTTTTTGCTCATGGTCTGTCCCCCAATAAAAAAGGGCGGGATGGTCCCCGCCCTTCGTAATGTAATGGCCTTTGCCGGGATTACAAATCGTCGATCATGCGGTGCAGGGTATCCAGGCACGCGCGCGCCAGGTGGCGGCAGCGCTCTGGTGACCAGCCATAATCGGCATCCGGCATGTTGGCGTTGTCCTTGAAGGGCATCTCCAGCGTCATGGCCAGGCAACCATGGGTTTCCGCCACATAATTGGTGCACATGGAAAGGTCCGCTTCGCCCGGCTTGTCTTCGTCATAGCCATGCTCCTGCTGGAAGTCCGGCGACAGCTTCTCAAGAATATTCTGATATTTTTCAATCAGTTGCATCTGCTTGTCTGTCAGGCTTTTGATGCCTTCAAAGCCTGCGATGAAGTTATAGGGCAGGCCTTCGTCGCCGTGGACGTCCATGTGGAAGTCACAGCCGGTCTCGGCCATCTTTTCGCGCACCAGATAAACCTCCGGGCTCCGCTCCATGGTCGCGATATTCCATTCGCGGTTCAGGTTGGCGCCAACGGCGTTGGTGCGCAGATGCCCGCGCTTCGACCCGTCCGGGTTCATGTTCGGCACAATGTAGAAGTGGGCTTTTTCCAGCAGACGGCGGGCAACTGGGTTGTCCATATCCAGGAGGTAATCCAGCGCGCCTTCCATCCACCATTCGGCCATGGTCTCGCCCGGGTGCTGGCGGGCCTGCAGCCAGATTTTCTTGCGGCCTTCGGGCCCATAGCCTAGCTCAATCAGGTCCATGTCCTGGCCGTCAAGCGTGTGGCCAAGCACGCTGGTGCGCACCAGCGGCGATTGGGCCGCGTCAGCGATCAGGTCTGCGTGGCGCTCCATGGAGTAGGGCGCGAAATAGGCGAAATAGATGAAGTCCTGATCTGGCGTGCATTCCCACGACAGCGTCTCACCATCGAAGGTGCTGTCGATGCGGAACCAGCTTTCGCGGTCATAGGACGCGCAGACTTTATAGTCCTTCCAGCCATCGACGTAGGCCGCGCCGCCTGCGTTCTCGATGGTGAGCCTGCAAGGTGTGTCTTCAACGCCCGAAACGCGGAAATGGAACCACTGGTAAAAATCAGACTGGTTGTCCTTGCGGATGTTGAGGCGGATATCAGCTGCATCGTCGGCTTTGACGACTTCGATGTTACCGCTATCAAACTGGCTGGAAATCAGCATGTGGGATGCTCCCTTATTCTTCTGTGGAATGCCCTTCTGAGGATTGCCTACAGGGTGAATGGGGGCCGGTCAATGCTGATTCCGGACGGGGCGTGAGGAAGGGCAGGGCTGCTGCCCTTGATTTTTCATGACAAGATGGTCCCGTTTTGGTATTATTCACCCACTGACGCATAGGCGTGAGCGGACTATCCCTGATTCCTATTAGGGAAAATTTGGAGGCGTCCCACCGGGCATGGGGGGCGCCTCTATTTTTTATGCGCCGCTTCCGGGAGAGAAATGGCAAAAAAGCCAGTCAAACCGGAGTCTAAGCTATTGACAGGGGTGGACCTCATCATTATGTTCCGCCGCCAATGGATTAGCGGAATGACGGATTCGTCGTTCCCGCCCTGTGTGCCAAGCGCCGGCTGGCCAGGCAGGGAAAAGGTTTTAGCCGGTTTGTAGTGAGACGAACGATGAAAATTCGTAATAGCTTGAAATCTTTGAAGAGCCGTCACCGCGATTGCCGCGTGATTCGCCGCAAAGGCCGCATCTACGTGATCAACAAGACTCAGCGTCGCTTCAAAGCGCGCCAGGGCTAAGCACCTCGCTTAAGCCTGGTCTGGTTTGATCCAGTCTGATTGATTTAGCCGTGCGCTCGAACGAGTCGCGCGGCTTTCTCATTTGAGGATTACTGCCCATGTCTTCAAAAGCTGTTCTCTTTGATATTGGAAACGTGTTTGTCCATTGGGACCCACGCCTTCTGTACCGGGAATTGATTTCCGACTCGGACGCGCTTGAGGCGTTCCTGCGCGACGTGGTGACGCTGGAGTGGCACACGGAGCACGATCGCGGGCGCCCGTTTGCGGAAGGCGTGCGAATCCTCAGCGAAAAGCACCCCGAACACGCAGACCTTATTCGCGCTTTCGATGACCGCTGGGAAGACACCATCGGTGATCTGATCCATGGCACCATCGATATCCTTGAGCGCCTGACGGATGCAGGCATCCCCTGCTTTGGCCTCACGAACTTCTCGCACGAGAAATGGCCGCCGTTTTGCCAGCAGAATGACTTCACCAAGCTTTTCAAGGGCGTGGTGGTGTCAGGCGAAGAGAAGCTGGTGAAGCCGGACCCGCGTATCTTCAAAGTGGCCATCAGCCGCTATGGGCTTGTGCCGGACGCCACGGTCTATATCGATGACCGGATCGACAATGTGCGCGCCGCCGAGGACCAGGGCATGCTGGGCCACCATTTCACTGCACCAGAGCAGCTGGAAGCCGACCTCAGGGCCCGCGGATACCTCTAAACAAAAAAGCCGGGAACATGTCCCGGCTTTTTGTTCTTATGCTTTTTGATCGTCTTTCGCCGGCTTGACCGGCGAAACCATTCATGAAGTGAAGGCTGGACCCGCCGATCCAGTCGGCGAGTGACGATTTTCAATCAGCCCAGTTCGTTGCCGCTGATCCAGGCGATATGCAGCACGTTCGTGGCGCCTGGGGTGCCGAACGGCACGCCTGCGGTTACCACAATGCGATCACCAGGTGTCACGAGCCCGGCGCGCAAAGCCATGCGCTTGGCTTTGCCGACCATTTCTTCAAACGCGCCCACGTCTTTTGTTTTCACCGTATGCAGGCCCCACACAATCGCGAGGCGGCGGGCAACGGCCAGCTTTGGTGTCAGCGTCAGGATCGGGGCGTCGGGGCGCTCGCGCGCGGCTCGAAGCGCCGTGGCGCCCGATGATGTGAAGGTAACAATCGCTTTGGCGTTCACGGTGCGGGCCACCTGGCGGGCAGCCGCCGTGATGGCGTCTTCCGTGGTGGCGTTAGCGCCTGAGCGTTCATCCGCACCATGCATGCTGTAGGCGGGTTCGTGTTCCACGCGGGAGGCCACGCGGTCCATCACCTGCACCGCTTCAATGGGGAAATCGCCCACGGCGGATTCGGCAGACAGCATCACCGCGTCAGCGCCGTCCAGCACGGCAGTCGCCACGTCAGAGACTTCCGCGCGGGTCGGCACGGGGGATTTGATCATGCTTTCCAGCATCTGGGTTGCCACCACCACGGGCTTGCCCGCCTGGCGCGCCTTGCGCACGATCTGCTTCTGGATGCCGGGAACATTCTCGACCGGTTCCTCAACGCCCAGGTCGCCGCGGGCAACCATCACGCCGTCCGCCAGTTCGATAATCTCGTCAAGGGCCAATACAGCCGCCGGCTTTTCGATCTTGGCCATCACGGCCGCCTTCTTGCCCACCAGCTTCTTGGCTTCGGCGACATCGGCGGCGCGCTGCACGAAGGAAAGGGCCACCCAGTCCACGCCGCACTGCAGTGCGAACGTCAGGTCCTTGCGGTCTTTTTCAGTCAGCGCCGCCAGCGGCAGCACCGCGTTCGGCACATTCACGCCCTTGCGGTCCGACAACACGCCGCCCACGATCACGCGGGTGCGGGCGCGGTTTTCTTCCACGGCTTCCACCTCAAGGCGGATCTTGCCATCATCCAGCAGAATGTTGGTGCCAACCTCAAGGGCGGCGAAAATTTCCTTGTGCGGCAGGTAAACGCGCTCACTGGTGCCGGGCTGGTCCAGAAGGTCCAGTTTGAAGGGCTGGCCTTCCTTCAGCGTGATCTTGGCGTCTTCAAACAGGCCGATGCGCAGCTTCGGGCCCTGCAGGTCAGCGAGGATCGCGATGGGGTGATTGAGCTCACGCTCGACCGCGCGAATGGTGTGCACCAGCGCTTCTTTGTCCCTGTGTTCGCCGTGGCTCATGTTCAGGCGGAACACGTCAACGCCGGCCAGGAACAACTGCTTGATGCGTTCATGACTGCTGCTGGCGGGCCCCAAGGTGGCGACAATACGGGTTTTGCGTTGTCGGCGGATGGAAATCTGTTCGGAACTCATTTTGCCTCCCGGGCATGAGCATCGGGGTGAAGCCTGGGGCGGCAGCTTGCCCGTGCTCGGTGTTGTCGGTGTTTATTGACTTGTATGTTCAGATCGTTACTTTTCGGCGCACATGCTGCTTGATCGCAGGGTCAAGGTCCAGCCTTTTGTCGGGCTGTCCCCGAAATTTCATATGCGAACGTTGGTGTATCTCATGACTAATCTTCCTGTCCAGCCAGAAATCCTGAACCCGGATGCCCGGACTGGGCTGATTATCCTGTGTGATCATGCCAGCAATTTCGTGCCCGAGGGGTTTGATAATCTGGGGCTTGCGAACGATGTTTTTGGCCAGCATGTGGCTTATGACCTGGGGGCCGCGGCGGTGACCCGCAAGATGTGTGAGCTGATGGGCGGCGCCGCTGTGCTGGCGCCCGTGACCCGCCTGTTGATCGACTGCAACCGCGAACCAGACAGCGACACCCTTGTGCCGCGCGTGAGCGACGGCATCACCGTGCCCGCGAACCAGGACCTGACACCAAGTGCCATTGAAGCCCGCAAGCGGGACTATTACACGCCGTTTCATGAGGCCTGCTCTGATCTTGTGGAAGCGCATCTTGATGAAGGCATCGTGCCGCTTGTTGTAGGCATGCACAGCTTCACGCCCGAAATGGGGGGCGAAAAGCGCCCCTGGCACGCGGGCTTCCTGTGGAACAAGGACCCGCGGCTCGCGCAGGCCATGATTGGCCTGATGGAGCGGGAGACCGACTTGGTGGTGGGCGACAACCAACCCTACACGGGCCGACATCTCTATTATACCATGCAACGCCACGGTGCCGACCATGGCTTGCCGCAGACCACCATCGAGATCCGGCAGGACCTCTTGGAAAAGCCATCGATGGTGGACGAATGGGCGGCCTTGATGGCGGACTTACTCGACGAATGCATGGGCCGGGAAGACCTCACACAAAGACAATATTATCCGTAAGGAGAAACACGATGACAGACGAGAAAACAACCGAGATCGAAGCAGCCGTATTCCGCCGCCTTCTGAAGCATTTCCAGGCGCGCACCGACGTGCAGAACATCGACCTGATGGGCCATGGCGGCTTCTGCCGCAACTGCCTGTATAAATGGTACGCCGAAGAAGCTGGCGAGTTGGGTGTCGACGTTTCGACAGAAGAAGCGCAGGAGCGCATCTACGGCATGCCGTACGCGGACTATAAGGAAAAGTTCCAGACCCCGGCGACGGACGAGCAGATGCGCCGCATGGAAATCAGTGTGGCCAAGAACAAGCTGGCGCAAGCCAAGGAATAATTCTTGAGCGCAGGCAGAATCACGATTGAACGGCAGCGCGCTCAAGGCTAAAGTGCGCGCCGAATCCAGGGCCCACAAGGGGCCGAAAATATAGATCAGGGAGTTGAGCCACATGGTACAGGCTGGCGGAGTAGCAGGCGAACAGCTGCGGTCATTCATTGAGCGTATCGAGCGTCTTGAAGAAGAGAAAAAAGGCATCGCGGAAGACATCAAGGAAGTTTACGCGGGCGCCAAGGCCGTGGGCTTCTAATATACAGTTAAAATTGTATCATTTGAGGTTTTTCAATTACTTAAGGTGACACAACTGTGTCAGTCATTGTGTCAAAAAATGTGGCCTGCGAAACTTCACTTATTTTAATGAGTGAAGTTGAGGAGGTAAAAGCAGCTGATGCTGTTCAACAAAATAATCGATATGAAGGTGTGTAATAATGGTTCAAGCAGGTGGTGTAGCAGGTGAGCAGCTCCGTTCTTTTGTTGAGCGAATTGAGCGGCTTGAAGAAGAGAAGAAGGGTATCGCTGAAGATATTAAGGAGGTCTACGCTGGAGCTAAGGCCGTTGGTTTCGACGTCAAAATTTTGAGGCAGGTGATCCGCGTGCGCAAGATGGATCAAGCTGACAGGCAGGAACAGGAGGCCCTGCTTGACGTATATCTTCATGCAATCGAAGGCGGTGACAGGGTTTTGCCAACCGCGGAAGTCGTTGAGTCAGAAGAATAGCAGTATGCGTGGGGTCGTATAGTTCCATTTTGATGATTGGGCTTGTGGATTAAAATATTCCTCCTTCGGTGTTTGTAATGGAGGGGAAAGTGTGTCTCTTAGGAATAGAGAGGGCCTTGGGCTTTGCCCTTTTTATTCTAGTCAGGCGCATCCTCAGGCAATGTGTACATTGGCGAGTATCGTTCGCCCGGTGTTTTCCAGGACATAAAAAAATCCATTGGATCCTGTGTCCCAAGAAACTCTCGAGCCAGCGCCAATCGCTCCAAAACTTTAGATTTCTTTTCTTCCGACAATGATAGAGCACCTTGCTCAATGCCCGCCAGAAATTGGTGGATACTTCTCACTTCGGACCATTGTTGAATAATTTGGCTGAGGTGTTGCTTGCTCTCAGAGATGGATTTATCAACGCGTTTTCGGTCGTCCTGCTGGCGTGCCTTCTCTTGCTCAACTTGCCATTCACGCCTTCGGATTTCAGCTTGCCTATCCGCCTCTTCCAACTTCCCAACGAGAGCGATTGCTTCAGACTCGATACTTTTCAGTATTGGCTTGATGCAAACATCAAGTGGCTTCTTGCTAGTTTCGCTCCAAGACGTAGACCAGGACACTCGGGAATATGGTGAGAAGGCAACAAGCCGAAGGCGATTAGTCGGAAGATTACGTGTCGTGGTCCAAGTATGGTCGTACCGGTGTTGCGCTTCGACTGTCCGTCGTCAGATAAATTGTTACCAGTAGGCGCTTAAAATAAGAGAGGTTTTGATCTCATATCTTGTTTTAAGTTAAGCAGCCTTTGCGTGATGTCGCAAGGCTCGTTGTCTTAAGGTTTGTTGTTTGA